>Ga0208118_100003_pt1 | contig 601844 bp, 570 predicted proteins | sample LakWasMet34_HOW6_2_FD_183876 | JGI IMG/M metagenome (GOLD analysis project Ga0208118, IMG submission 183876) | Freshwater sediment methanotrophic microbial communities from Lake Washington under simulated oxygen tension - Sediment Metagenome... | ecosystem: Environmental > Aquatic > Freshwater... | reverse complement strand
CCAGCGGGTTGAACTTAACAGCATCAAGTAAATGATCTGGCGCAAGGTGTGCATAGCGCATGGTCATCTTTATATCACTATGCCCAAGTATTTTTTGCAGGGTAAGAATATTGCCGCCGTTAACAATAAAGTAACTGGCAAAACTATGTCTAAGAACGTGCGTCGACTGTCCGCGTGGTAGATTGATGTTAGAGATTTTAACAATCCTGCCAAACTGTTTTCTTGCATCACCAAAAATTCTATCCTCTGGATTCTTGTAGTTTGCGAACCGTAACAGCCCAGCATAAAAAACAGGGTCCAACGGCACTGAGCGAACCTTCTTAGACTTGGTGAATTCAAAAGTCACTTTGTTATTGTGCAACTGCTTTCTCGTCAACTTCTCGACTTCCCCCCAACGTGCGCCGGTGCGTATGCAAATTTGAGCAATCCACCAAACGCTTTCATTTCTGGAGGCTTTCAAGCACGGAAATAGCTTATTGATCTGATTAGTAGACAAATAACCCAGTTGCCGTTCATGCACCTTGATCATATCCGTCTCAGCAATGGGGCATTCGTAATTGATAATCTTCAGCTTGCGTAGCCTTCGATACACCGCCGCCAAATACCCATGCCTGTTGTTTATGGTTTTAGCAGTAATCGAGTCCTTTTCTCGGTTAGTACAATTAAATCTGTATTCAAGAAACTGCTGCGGTGTTAGCTCAATCGCTTTGATATTGCCAAGATCGCTGGCCATCTGCTCCAAAATGGCAAGCCTGGCCACGCCATCACTTAGATAAGCGCCATGATACCGATACCAGACAGTCACCAAATCTAACAGCGTGCGTTGATCCGTAACGGCAACAGCACCAACCAGCTTGTTATTAGCCAACAGATATTCACGCTCAAAGCGTTCAGCGTCCTGCTGAGATAGAAACGACTTCCTTACCCTGGGTATTCCCGCTCTGTCCACTTGAACGCGCCATTTGCCGCTTACATCCTGTTTAATAGCCATTTATGCCACCAATCAACGCTAAGCAATTAAACCGCTTTACTAACGATTAACGCATCAATGATTTCCCGTGCCTTAAAAACATCAGGAAGAACATTGAATGAAGTAGTGCCTTCGTTAAAAATATTTTTGCAAAGCTCCTCACCAATACACCCATAAATTAAATTACGATCCTCTTGTTTGTCTGACAAACTCCACGACGGATTCCTATCATTTGCAGTCACGATCCCCATTACCATAAGCTCAATCTTATGACCTACCTCATCGCTTAAATCCTTGGCTAGCTTGTCTTTAATACCGCCCGCCACCTTTATAAGCATCCACTTAAGCTCACGGTTAACGGGCAGTAAAGAATCTTCAATAAGTTTCAATGCGCCGTCTTGCGCGGCGATGACCTCATTGTAGCTAGACAGCTCAGTTTACTTTTCGGCTATCTCACGCTTAATAGCCATAAAGCCTTCGCTGGTTAAATAACCCATGGCTATATCAGCATCAGCTTTGCTTACTTTGACGTTAAGAGCGTCAATTTTAGCGACGAGATCCGCAACTTTCTTATGCAGTACACCAAGCTCAGCGCGTTTTTGTTCAACCGTGCGGCTTATATTTGCCGAAGTCTCTCTGAGGTGTAAATATTGTTTTTCAAGGTCTGAAATTTTTGTGTTCATAGGTTTTAGTCTCTAAAAAATGTTAAAAAAGTGCTGCACGTTAATGCAGCACAAAACGACAGCCATTAAAAAATATAACGGTGTGAAAATGTTTTAGTAAACAGATCTTCAGTGTGGTTAACGATGCTCTTTACCGGAGAAAGCCAATCATCCTTACCGTTATAGGCTTGTGATAACTCACTGATTTTTTCTTTAATCGCCATAAACTCATACTGAGCTTGATTGAGTTCATCAACCGTCGATTTTTTATTCTCGATCGTGGCCATTACACGGCTAAGATGATCAACAATACCTTGTAAAGTCTGTGCTTTGCTTGTAAATGTCATAACTTAAGCCCCTTTTAAAAATCCGTTAACATCATCTGTAAATACGTCTCTAAAATCGACAGCCTGACCGCCTAAGGCAGTGCGTACTGTGCTGTCAACACTCCATATAAAATAACCTTGATTTAGCTTTAAGTTTCTCGATGGAGAATCCAAGTAGCCAAGTGGGTCTTTGTTCTGGGTGTAGTAGCCTTCCTGGTTCAATTCGTTGGCAATCGCCTCTAAATTGGTCGTAACAAAAGCGGCAATGCTACTTGTAATCTTATGACGTGGAAAAACGCACACCCGACACCGGTTAAAAACGGCATCAAGGCCTTGTTGCCGCAATTGGGTTAATGGTGTGTTGGTTGGTATTGGTGTTATCGCCATGATGACTATCCTTTAGTTAAAAATGGTTGATTGCTGGTTTTAACAGTCCAGTCGCCTGTTCTCCTCAAGCCTGGTTAACAATCTGTTTTGATTACGTTGTCTTTGGTACACCCCCCAATGAAATATCTTGTTTCCCGTGTTGTATTCGGCCTGCCAAAAATGCCGCCAAAATAACACCAACAAAAAAAACACGATTTTTACTACCCCAACTGTACCACCACGCTGAAGCCCCCGTAATACGTGGCTTTAATGGTGGTACAGCAAAAAAACAAGCTATACCACCATGTAAACCAACCACACCACAAAACACCCTCCAGCCCTTGCCATTACTGGCTTTAAGTCTGGTATAGATAGTGGTATAGCAACTAACCCACTTTGATGAACTTTGAAGAGAAAAACCCCTTCTTTGGTTAGTTGGTATAGTTACGGTATAGTTAATTAATTATTTGCTGTACCACTTAAGACCATGAAACATAATATGTTTTTTATGGTAGTACAGTTGGTACAGTTGTTTTAGCAATTTGCAGATTTTCAAGGCTCGAGCTCCGTTTCAGGAATATCCAACATTTTGGCGAATTGCTGTACCAGTTCGACTTTTCCGGGCAGGTCGTAAAATTTACCGCCTGCTCTGTCTGATCGACCATGAACCTCAACCCCCAATTTAGCCATCATCCTTCCGGTGAGATTTGCCGCCGCCGCTTTGGTGACTTTTTCACCCTCTTCAACGCTCCATTTCATAAAATCATCAATTAGCTCTGAGGCATTAATACGAGCTCGACCACCAAAGGGCTCTGGTTGTGTGATTTGGTTGTAAAAAAATTGATTAATCCCGCGCAAGTTGCTGAGCTTTTCAGCAATTAGCGCCGCCGTTTGCGGGCATCGATAAGGATCAAAGTCGGACAAGTCAACATTAAGCAAATAATGCAGCAACTTCGCCGCGCCGTTACCCTCAATCCAGGCCCAAAGATTTTTAAAGTACTGTGGGTCTTGAGCATATTTATCAGAGGGTTCTAAAACCAGATAGCGCCGTTCTCTGATACCCGCACTAATTACCCGGCTATGGTTACTGGCGAATATCAGCCGGCAATAATTCGGCAATGGCTCCATTTCAAGCCCTTTACGCTCCATATTGACGGTTGTTTCGGAAATAATGCTCTTCAGCCGGTCCGCTACATGTTTTTCTGTTAAATCAACCTCATCGGCAAATATAAGCAATCGATTGGCGACGGTGCCGTTAAAGCGCCCGGCAATTGCGTAGGCACCATTCGTTTTAATACCGTGAGGCCCAACAATTCTAAGCAATGGCTCTGCCATGGTGCCCTTACCGGTTCCTTCGACCGATTTGAGCACCACTGCGACATTCGGCTTAATATCCGGATACTGAAACAAATGGCCAAGCCACCCCAACAGATAGCGATATGTACTCTCATCCCCTGCACACATGACATATAGCAAGTGGTCTAGGTATGGCGAACAATCACCAGGTTCAGGCTCAACCTGAAAGCCTCTGAAAAAATTCATAGAACCAGGCGGACATTTTTTAGGATCAGGATAGAACCCTGTTCCGTCAGGTTTGAAATTTTTACCCGGCCATTCCAGCCATGCCTGGCCGCGGTTTTTTCTGCGACCCGAACCAATCATAGGTTCGTGCATAAACTTCTTTTTAAATTCGCCGGGTAACTCAAAGGTGATTACACCGCCTTGCACCTGGCAAACTCGCTGACCAAGGATGATATTTTTACCGCCTATTAAAGCGTGTGTGTATTGCTGATTCATCTTCTCGAGTTCTTGAAGATCCTTACCTTCAAGCCCTGTGCCATCGGGTAGCCTGTCGTGATTGGGTTTCTCATCGGTAGCTGGCACAGACTGATAGTTTCTTGGTTCTTTAAGAGGATCGATAGCACGGTTTAAGTCGATAGCAGGAATACTCGGTTGCGGCAATTCACCTTCTTTTTCCAACATGGCGTAAAGGTCTTGTGTTGCTTCATCACACGCATCAATCATCACGCCACCCCAGCCGATAAAACATCATTCCAATCGGCCCCGGCTTGATCTGGAATCAAATATTTACCGTTTACAGCAAGCGCCGCTTTACTGGCTTCAGCCTGACCTTTGCCGCTTACGTCGTTGTCACCTGCCACAATGATTTCAGCCTTAGGAAACAACCGTCGCGCGGCCTGTGCTACCGGCTCCAAATTCCCGGCGTCCATTGCCACCACCACAAACAAACCAAGTTCTTTATGCAAACTGGCGCCGGTGGCGTAACCCTCACAAATCAACAGCCGTTCAGCCTTGGCAGAATCACCAATTACCGAAAAACAGCCTTGTTTCTTGCCGCCTGCCAAAAACCGCTTATTGCCATCGGCGTCGATGAATTGCAAGTTAACCAGCTCCCGTGATTCATTAAACACCGGGATCAGCAAAGCGCTTTTGTAAAGCCTGGCCAAGTAAGGCTTGATCTGTTTCCTAATCAGGTAAGGATGCTGGTTCGACTCATTGAAAGGCTTAGCCCGTTGCCATATAAATTGCGCCTTTTTAGCGGCTTCATTTTGGCGATGCTTGCGTTCCAGATTCCGAAGTTTTCGGTTCTCCTCGATCTGCCGGCGCATCGATAGCGATAACGACACACTCTGGACTGATAAACTCCAGAAAACCTTAAGGTCACTGGGAAAGTGTTCAAAGTAACCTGCCGGATTTCCATCCATGTGCAGCTTGTACGCACCGTTTTTTGTTCCTGACTTATCGCCTTCTACATAGACGCGATGCAGCATGCCATCGGCAATAATGGCCTCTTTGACAACCATACCCGCATCGGTCATATCCGCTCGAAACTGGTCGATAATCTCTTGATAACTTGTCATATTTTGCAATCCTTGCCGGGCTTGCAATGTGCGCCTCAATAGCTACAATAGTCATGCACTTGAGGAAAACATTGCAAAAACCGGCGAATCTTTGAAGGGGTCGCGGGTTTTTTTATGCCCGTTGTTTTGCTGTTTCCTTATGAAACGCGCTAACTACCGCCTTAATATCGGCAAGCTCATCACTAACCGATTTTAGCGAGTAAAAAATAACATCGTCACTAGGCCGCACCACTTCGTCATCACCGGCAAACGCATTGCTCAACATCGACAAGATAGACTCGGCTTTATTGGCCATCATGTTGACTGTATCGGTCAATGCCAGCGCGTTACCCGTGCCGCCCAGCAGCGACAAGCGGTGACTAAAACCCGCCGGCGTGCCGGCGGTGTTTGCCACCGGGGTTTGTAGGCTTTTAGTTTTCATGGTTCACCTCGGCTTGGATGGCGGATTTGCCGGTAGCCTTGCGTCCGATTGCTAGGCCGTCCGAGTAAAAAAACGCCATGAGTTCTTCTTGAATAGCCTCAAGGTTGCTGGCAATCGGCGAAGTCAGCCATGCGAGTTCTTTGATGTCATCATTGGTGTTTCCGGATAGTAATAAGTCCAGCGATTTAAGCCGGCAGATTTCATCTAACAAGCGCTCAAGTCGGCCTCGTAAATGACTGACTTGTTGGTCTGAATCTTCGGCGATTATTACGGCCTGCGTCTGGCTAGGTATTCCTTTGGCTTTTTGTGCGTTCATTAGCTGTTCTCCTTATTGATGGCCTTAATCTGCTTTTCGATTTGATACAGGCTGTCATCGTTCCAGCCTGACACATACCGAATATGGATAACCTGGTGAAACAGCCTAAAGCCTTCAGCATCCAGATTAATAAGCTCAAAAAGAGAATGATTGAAGGGTACGTTTTTTCGATAAGCGCTTAAAAAAGCATCCGCTAAAAACTGCCCTGAGTGACCGCCATCTGCAACACGCTTAAGCAACAATTCTTGCTCTAACGGTAAAGGCTCTATGCCTCTTTCTTGCTGCATTTGATTGAGTAAATCATCAAGAGAAATGCGCCGTGGTTGATCAGCATTAAAGCCGGGTTCTACTGCCTTCGCTGTGATAGGCGTGTTTGTGGCTGGGTTATTTTGCAAGCTCATAGCAAAGCCCCCATTTTTGAGAACTTAAGCGCTAAGGTGCCGGGTATTTCGGCAATTAAGCCTGTGGCTTGATTGAAGGTTAAGTCTTGGCAGATTACGCGCGGCCCTTGTGGGGTACGCTTAACCAAATTGAATAGGGATTGTTTAGTTTGGCTGGATATAGCCGGATTTATGGCGTGATTACGCATTGCGGTAACTCCTTGGTGAGGAAATAAACCGCCGCCCTTTGGTGCAAATCGCTGGGTGGCGGACTGTATCAGGTTTGCACTACCGGCCAAGGCGCCGGCCAACCTTTTAAGGGGTTGCCCAATACAGCCCACCATTACAGATACACGTCGGCATAATGCCGCCTGTGTTTTTGATGGGCACAAAAAAACCACGTGTGATAGTGGCCTTTGTGGGCCTTGGTTACGCGGGGTGCAAATCCCGTCTTTCGTTTTTTGCGAAAGCGGGCTCAGAATAACGCGACGATTTAAACGTGTCAACAGCTTAGTGGTTGTTACCGTATCTAGTTGAACGATGCTGAATAACATAATTAACCACCCGCCATGACGACTTCATCAACCATCTGGGCCAGCGTCTTTTTGCTTTCGTTGTTGTTGATCACCACCGTGCCAATGCTGCGCGATTGGTTTTGGTTGTTCATGGTGCCGTACTTTTGCATCAAGCCGCCGTTGTTGCTGCTGTTGCCTGCTATGCCGAAGGGCGCTGCAATTGATTTGGGTGCATCCGGTACTTGAATACCGATTGCGGTTTGCATCCAGCTGGGTAAAACCATCTGGCCGATCATCTTCCAGCCATCAACAATCATTTTTAATAGTTTTTCTACCCAGTCGAGTACAGGCCCGAAACCTAACGCCCGTCCTAAAATATCAACGACATTCCCAACAGCTGAAAAAACATCGCCAATAAATGACAAAATGGAACCTGCATTGTCATAAATAATGGTGAAAATCATCGACCATCCGTTATAGATTCCCTTCAAAAACGACCAAAAAGTTTCTAGTATCCCGGTAATTCCAAAAGCGTCAGTGATGGCTTGGCCAACGTACAAAATGGCACCGCCCCATTCATCCCATTTGTAAATTGCGTAAGCAATTCCTGCTGCCAATAGTATTATCGGGCTGCTAATAATCGCAAATATCGCGGCCAAACCACCGCTGGCAAGAGTCGCCACACCCATTACGATCGAGAGCAGTGAGACCCCGGCAATTAAGCCAAACACACCTAATGCTGCAACTCCTAGCCATCGACTTAACTCAGGAAATAGCGTGTTCCACCTGAGCATTGTTTGAATGCCGCCGTTAATACTGTCAAAAAATGCATTAATTTCCGGCATTAACCGCATTCCAAACGATATGCTCAGTGCATTTATTCCTTGTGCAGCGCGGTCCCATGGCATAGTCATTGCGTTAGCCATTTCAATGGCATTTTGCATACCAGTTTGCTTACCTATATCGGCAATATTGTTATTTAACCCGGTAATGTCTTTGGACAATATGTCGACCAATGCCATTGCGTCAGTTCCACCTAATGCTTTAGTGATTACATCGCGTGTGGCTTGGTTTTCAAGGCTGCCAAACTTACCTGTTATCTTGGTTAAAATGTCTACCATAGGTAGCAGTTTTCCATTCATATCAGTGAAGTTAAGGCCTAAGTCTTTTTGTGAATTGCCAACACCATTAAGAAATGATTTATATAGCGTCCCAGCTTCACTGCCATGCTTTACTGCTTGTAGTTGTCCAAGGACTGCTAACTGTTCAGCCAGTGGAGCTGAGCTTGCACCGCTTAGCCCTGAAAATGCTTCAGACATACCCTGGCCAGTTGTTTTAAAGATATTAACGGCTAAAGCGGTTTGCCCAGCTAGCTGCTCAATCCAATTTGATTTTCCCATTCCATCAGCTGAGTCCTTAAATACGCTGTACATAGTGCCAACATAATCAGTGATAGTCCCCATGTCGGCCATCGTCCCTTTCGCAAGAATTGAAGAGGCATTTGTGAACGCGGCAAGCTCATTTCCTGATAGCCCGGAAATTGCTGATTGAATGTTGTATGACGACTTAACAAAATCGGTTGCTGATTCGCCATATTTCAGGCTGAATTTAAGTGCTGTATTGGTAAGATTGGAAAGAACATCGTCTGCAACGCCTAGGCTCTTTAACGATCCTAACGCGGCTTGCATTTCTTTGGTAGGTGCTATCGCGCTCTCTAGTGCATAGCCAGTGCCTGCTACCCCTGCTATACCAACGCCGATTTTTTGATAACCTGATTGAATGCGAGTGGTAACGTTATCCATGGTTTTCATGATCCCGCCTGCCGGACCCGAAACTCTGTCCATCAATGACACCATGAAAGTGAGGTTCTGTAGATTGTTCATTCTTCACCGCCTAGCTCATTAATCAATCGGCGGATGTCTTCAACTTTATATGCAGTTGTCCTATCACCCAACTTAACGGGCTTTAAGTAAGGCCATTTTTTAGCCTTAATGTGATTTAAAAACGTTGTTCGACCGATGGGAATTCTAGGAGAAATACCGCGCTTTTTATCTCCAACAACGTCCCAGATCCTAACGAACCCTGTTTCTGGCAGCTGGCTTTTGGTTGTTGCTAACATTTTTAACACCCCATTTGTTTGTTATTGCATTGGGATGCATGTTAAGAGGATAAATTTAGGGACAGGCCTAACTAGGTTTGGTTATATCTATTCGGAAAGGTGTAACATTGCGCCACTACTGCTCTTGAGACGGTTAAATTATTTTTTTTGCGTAATTTAAACAGTTCCGAATAACGTTATTATCAACGTAAACGTGACATTGAATCTTTGCTGATATGCCATTTACATTATCACCGGTAGCCTTGTTTGATTTACTGCTTGGGTCGTAACCATACTTGTCAATCGCCATGCCGATGATTAGTTTTAACATGATGTTTTGTTCGCTTTCCGTCACAGTTCCTGAGTTAGCATGACTCTCTTTCCACTGAGTTTCTAAGTTATAGGCCTCGCGTAAATACAAAATGATGTCCTCATCATTAATTTGAATGCCATTCTTATGAAGCTTTGTTTTTATCTGGACAGCACGGTTTTTGATATTGTCATGATTACAGTTATAGCCATTGTTCGCCATGCCAAAAATCAACTTTAATAAAGTGTCACGTTTGAAGTTTTCTTGCGGTTTTTTATTGATAGGGGTGTTGAAGTATTCATATAGTTCGTCATTATTTTTATACTCACCCAAAAGTCTATTTGCCAGCGACAAACACTTGAACGCCTCTTCCAGATCTGAATCAAATAAATATCCAGCTGCAAGCCCACTCGTGTAGATTAACCTTGATAATTGAAAGTCTTTTAGCGTGACACCCTGAGAAAGTGCCTTTTTCAGTTCTTTGCTGATTACATCAGCAAAAGCCCCCCCTGATTTTTTGTGCTTGGATACTGCTTTCCCAAACACATCACCAAAAATTGGTTTAATTCTTTCTGTTTCGGATTTTTCATCACCCGATAAAGCTTTTATTTCTTTTGCTATTGATTGCTGAACATCTAGGATGCTCTTAGAAAATTCGGTTCTAAAATCGTCGACTGCATCAATTGCTTGTCGTTTTTGATTTTCCATAATTCACTCCGTCCCAGTGAAAGCCGTCAAAAGAGGTAAACCGGAAACAAGTTGACGAAACCTGCTTGTTGCCCCGTCGGGCTATCCGGTTAAATTTAACTATATCATAAGCAATTGAAATGCCTGGTTATTGTTAAACCAGGTAGTCATGCTAAACAACTTAACAACTTGAGGAGAGTTTTTAATGCGCGTTAATTGTCCGCACTGTTCAACTAAAGCCATCATTACCGGAAGCAAAGAGCTGGCAGTTAATAATATAGAGTTGTATTGCCAATGCATGAACACGCAAAGCTGTGGCGCAAGCTTTGTATTTGCTCTGGAGTATAGCCATACCATCAAGCTACCTAACCAAGCACCAAAACCAGTGACCACCGAATAATTCAATCACCTGGCCAACCGTTCCTTTCTTTTTGATGCTTCTGTTTATCCCTGGCGTTGAAACGGTATGATTTGAGCGCCTGCTTTGATTGCGTCTAGGTAGTCTGCCCATTGCTGCATCATCTTATGGCGTTCTAATAAGTGGGCGGTTCTGTTGTAGGCTCGTCCATTGGGATCTCTGACTGAGTGGGCTAGTTGATGTTCTATAAAGTCAACTCTGATACCTAACACTTCATCAAGTATGGTACGCGCCATGGCCCTGAATCCATGAGCAGTCATTATGTCTTTACCGTAACCAAGCCGTTTTAATGCAGCGTTAAGAGTATTTTCACTCATACACCTATCGCCGGATGGTGTGCGTTCTGAGGGGAACACAAAACGGCCATATCCGGTAAGCGGGTGCAGTTCTTTTAGTATTTTTATGGCTTGGGATGATAACGGGACAATATGCTGAACTTCTGTTTTAGTGACAAAGTATCTCCATTCTTTGGTTTCAAGGTCGAAGTGTTCCCATTCGGCGGCGCGTAATTCGCCTGGGCGTACAAATACCATGGGGGCAATTTTTAACGCACAGACAGCGGGCAGGGAGCCTTGGTATCCGTCTATTGCTCGCAGTAATTCAGCTACTTGCTTGGGGTCAGTAATTGCTGCGAAGTGTCCACCATTTGCGTTTGCCAATGCGCCCCGTAAATCCAGTGTTATATCCCGATCAACGCGGCCTGTTTGAACGCCATACCGGAAAACTTGCCCGCATATTTGCAAGGTTCTGTGAGCTGTCTCAATAGTTCCTCTGTCTTCAATACGCCTTAAGCATTCCAGAATATCTTTTGGCAATATTTCGTTTATAGGCTTACTGCCCAACCAAGGGAAAACATTACGTTCCAACATTCTTTTGGATCGGTTGTTTTTTTCTGTCCATGTATCAACTTTTCTTGCGCCCCATTCTCTGGCGATCACTTCAAAGCTGTTATAGGCACTTTCTTCTTTAGATGCTTTTAAGGCTTTTCTGTTCTCGCCTGGGTCAATACCATCTGCTAATAGCTTTCTGGCATCGTCTCTTTTTTCTCTGGCTCGTTGTAGGGTTGTGTCTGGATAAGTGCCAAAAGACAATGATTTCTCATTACCACCAAAACGATATTTGAACCGCCACCATTTGCCCCAACCTTCAACTTGTGGCTTCAGTAAAAGATATAGTCCTTTTTCGTCAGTCAGCTTGAAAGGCTTGCCTGCGCTGGCTTTGTCGTGTTTATGGGCATTCTTGCAAGCGGCGTCTGATAGTGGCATGGGGGTAACTCCATTCGGGGGTAACTGTGTTGCCCCCGATGTTACCCCCACTTGCGCTTGAATGTCACTAACCATCGTTGCATTTCGCTGGACAATAAAAAACCCGCTAAGCTATATAACTTGCGGGTTTCTGTATCTTCTTGAATGTCTTAAAACTTAGTCATGGAGGCTGCGGGCGGAATCGAACCGCCGTAGATGGCTTTGCAGGCCACTGCATAACCATTTTGCTACGCAGCCATATGTATGATAAATAAAAAAGCCGCGAAATTCGCGGCTTTTAAAATTTTGGAGCGGGAAACGAGATTCGAACTCGCGACCCCAACCTTGGCAAGGTTGTGCTCTACCACTGAGCTATTCCCGCGTCTTAACTTGTCCAGCTATTATAGTTTTTTTTTTGATCTCGTCAATATTTATTTTTTAATTATTGCACATCAATCGATAAAACCCATCCTTCGCTACCTTTACAATCACCATCTTCGATTTTCACTTTGCTGAAGACATTTTTCTTACCGTAGGCATCTTGCAATTCTGTAAGCAGTACTGCTGCGCCTTGTTGGATTTGTCTGCATGCTTCTTTTTTTGTTTCGTCTTCGCTGTCATCATAGGCAGCTATTGCACCAGGAACGGTGACTAGTCTTATTGGTGAAGCGACTTCGTAGGCATTAGGATTTTTCAATGTGTATTTCTGCCCAATGACCAGATTTTTAGGTGCTGCAGTAGGTATCGGATTAGAACCGCCACCACTAAATACAACTATTGCAACTAAAATTAAAATCCCACCAATTGCACCAAAAAAAACTTTCGGGTTATTTTCTTTTAGTTCTAACAATGAAGCTGTTAGCCCCTTTGAGCTAGCACTTGCTAAATCTGGAGATTGATTAGTGTTTTGTTCATCAGCCATCTCTTATCCTCATAAGGTTATAATTTTTATTATATTTGGCAACTTAATATAAATTGTAAGCGCCACCAACAAAGTAAGCTTATCTATGTCAAACCAAAAAATACATAACCAGACATACAATTTGTGATTATGGATAAATATACTTATAGGGCTTTCAACTTACCACGATGAAAAAACATTTCAAGTGGAATCTGAATAACAATGATTTTTTTTGGTACAAATGATTCAACATGCCTACTTTGAAAATCCCAACGATACTACTAATTCAGCCAAGTTACGCAACAACCCTTCAGGCTCTGAAACAGCCAATTCTGCAATTACGTCAGCCCGCTGCTGACTATCCGCAACTGCATATAATCTTAGCTCATCGGCGTTTCCTGAAGGACGGATATGCGCCACATCGCCATTATCAAAGAAAATGCGTACACCGTCTGTGTAGTTGATCCGTTCAATATTCCCAAAGCCAAGTACGGGAGTAAAAACTTGAGCCAATTGCTGTTTAATGTAACTCAGTACCACGTTATCTCCACTTACTGATATTGTTTCCTGTTCATTCGCATCCAAAAAAACAATTTTTTCAGCTGAAAAAATCGCTGTCTTTATTGCTGTATCAGCTGGTGACAATTGTTTAACGACACTAAGGCCCAGCGTTCTTGGAAATTGCTTGATTAAGCCAGCCCGGCTAAAACGCTTGGGCAAGCGACTAAACAGTTGGGGTAAAGTTACTCCTTCGCGTTTGGCCATAAATAAAACCGCCACAATGGGCAATACGGCATCTCGCGTAGGTAATGCTGTCAGCAGGCAATTTTCCCAATATATATCGGAGCCAGTAAGAAAGCCGCCATTTGCTTCCCAGCCACATACAGCCTGCTTACCGCGTGCCAGTGCCTGCTCCATACCGGAAATTACGTATGGAGAACCGATGCGGGTTTTCGGCTCAACAATATCTTTCAGACTGCCTCTATCAATGCCGTCATTGCTACTAATCGGCACAACCACCGCATCGGCACCCAGCAATTCAGCAGTGAACATACCGACCAGATCGCCGCCAAAAAAACGCACAGCTGACGTTTGCTCATCAACACCCAATAGCAAAGGCCTATCGCTATCGCCATCGGTGGAAACGATAGCGTCAAATTGCCCATGCGCCGAAGAAGCTTGGTTATATAAGTTTTGAATAGCCGCCAGTTGCTCAGCATCCATGTTTTCGGTGTCGATAGGTACAAATGTTTCGCTACGCCCCACAGCAACAACCTCAGCTCCCAATGCGCGAAGAATATCAACCACCAGATCACGCCCGACTGCCGAATGCTGATAAACCAAAATACTCATATTCGACAACGCATCGTTGCCAAAAAAACTCACGTAGCGCTGCCGATAAATTTCTGCAGCTGTTGTATGTTCGGCCGCCAACTGTTTTGAGCCGGATTTGAAGCGCCCATCTTCATCAAACAACGACTCGGCAAATGCTTGTTGGTAAAATCGTTGTCTGACCTGGTTAACTTTTTCGTTAATAGGCTGCTCGTGTTGTTTTAGCAACTCGCCTTTTGATGTGTTGGTTTTGTAACCGTTGCGATCAAATGGGATATGACTGCCAGTAATCATTATGCTGCCTTTATCTTGCAGCAAAGCGTAATGAGTGAGTGCTGGCGTGGGAATTTGCCCGAGATTGACTGCTTTCATCCCCGCATAGAGGATGGCTTGCTCGATAGCCTGCGCCAATTCGCCGCGGCCTTGCTGTTCAGGTACATATAAACTGGAACTGGGACGCAAATCGCGGGCATAAAAAAACTCATCCCCTTTGACAATACCACCTTCTGATTTAAGTAGTGACTGCAGAAATTCCAACTCGGCCACAGCATTAATAAACACTTCCAGCTGAGTCAAATGAATAACCTGCCCCCTTCTGCCGCTGGTACCAAATTGCAATGCTTGCGGCTCATAATTGAGACTCTGGCGTAGTGAGTTTTGTGGAAACGTCATTCTGATTTACTTGCTTGGGGAGACATAGAGACTCGTTTCCAGCCTTAGCCAGGAAACGAGTGAAATAGGACTTTTATTTACTGCGCTTTAAACTCGCCTTGATGGTCAAGAAACCAGCGATAGGTACTGACCAGCCCTTCGGCCAATTTTATATGCGGCTGCCAGCCGAGTGATTTGAGTTTATCGACATTCATCAGTTTTCTAGGTGTGCCATCGGGCTTGGTGCTGTCCCAAATAATTTCACCTTGAAAACCCACCACTTCTTGAATGGTTTCCGCCAATTCGCGAATAGTTACATCTTCACCGGTACCGGCATTTAGGTGCGATAACATAGGCTCTGTGCTGGCTTGATATTGCTGCTTGCTCAACCCTAAAACATGTAAACAAGCAGCAGCCATATCATTCACATGTAAAAATTCACGCATAGCCCTACCGGTGCCCCATAAAGTAACGGTAGGCGTATTTGCCGCTTTAGCGTCATGAAATTTTCTGATCATAGCCGGAATGACATGACTGTTTTCCAAATGAAAATTATCATTCGGCCCATATAAATTGGTCGGCATCATCGAGCGGTAATCAGTGCCATACTGACGATTATATGACTCACATAATTTAATCCCAGCAATTTTAGCTATTGCATAAGGCTCGTTAGTGGCTTCCAGGGTACCGGTCAGCAGGGCATTTTCAGCCATCGGTTGTGCAACCAGTTTTGGGTAAATACAGGAGCTACCCAAAAACAGTAAAGACGAACAACCTGCAGCCCATGACTGATGAATCACATTGGCTTCCATCATCAGGTTTTGATAAATAAATTCGGCCGGATATTCGTTGTTGGCATGTATGCCACCGACTTTAGCCGCGGCCAAAATTACATAATCCGGTTTTTCCTGTTGCATGAATTCACGTACAGCAGTCTGATCTGTTAAATCAAGCTCAGCATGGGTCCGGACAATAACATTCTTGTAACCACTATCGTTTAATTGCGAAAGAATGGCAGCTCCTACCATGCCGCGATGTCCAGCCAAATAAATCTTTTTATTGGTTGACAACATTGCCTTTATTCCCGGGTAATAGCGATGCTGTAGCCTTGCTCTTTAAGCAATGCGTGTTTTTTGGCCTGCTCAAGATCATATGCAACCATTTCGGTAATCATTTCCTGCAAGGTTATCTGCGGCACCCACCCGAGTCTTTCTTTTGCGCGTGTCGGATCACCTAATAAAGTTTCAACTTCTGCAGGTCTAAAGTAACGCGGATCAATGGCGACGATATTTTGGCCAATTTTTAAGCCTGGCGCATTACTGCCATCTATGGCTGCAACGAAACCTTTTTCATCGACGCCTTCGCCTTCCCAGCGCAAGGTAACACCGAGTTCTTTGGCAGACATTTCAATAAATTGCCTTACCGAATACTGTACTCCAGTGGCAATGACAAAATCTTCAGGCTGTTCTTGTTGCAACATCATCCACTGCATGCGCACATAATCTCTGGCATGCCCCCAATCTCTGAGCGAATCCATGTTACCCATGAACAAACATTGCTCAAGACCCATGGCGATATTGCTAAGAGCACGAGTAATTTTACGCGTAACAAAAGTTTCGCCGCGACGCGGTGATTCATGATTAAAAAGAATACCGTTACAGGCATACATACCATAAGCTTCACGATAATTAACGGTAATCCAATAGGCGTATAGCTTGGCAACAGCATAAGGCGAACGAGGATAGAACGGGGTGGTTTCCTTTTGCGGTATTTCTTGTACCAGACCGTAAAGTTCTGAAGTTGATGCTTGATAAAAACGGGTTTTCTTTTCCAGCTTTAAAAACCTGATCGCTTCAAGTAAACGCAACGTACCGATACCATCGACATCAGCAGTATATTCAGGTGATTCAAACGATACCGCCACATGACTCATAGCACCCAAGTTATAAACCTCATCCGGCTGAGTTTCACTTAAGATTCTGGTCAAATTTGAGCTATCTGACAAATCACCATAATGAAGATAAAACTTAGGATTTGAAGCATGAGGATCTTGATAAATGTGATCAACCCTCTCGGTATTAAACAACGAAGAACGCCGCTTTATGCCGTGAACTTCGTATCCTTTAGCCAGCAATAACTCAGCCAGATATGACCCATCTTGTCCGGTTATTCCGGTTATTAATGCTCTTTTATTACTCACTCTAACTCCTTTAGTTAGTTATAAGGGTTGAAGAAACGACGAATTACCTAGTGTTAATTTAGGTAATTGCAACTCAAAGCTTAGATTTTTTCGCTGATCAACTTTTTGCAAATCTTGGCCGAACTTGAAAAATTAAACACTGGAGATTGGCGGTGCGTCTAAAGATTTATTTTAACAGCTGAAATATTACCTTCGCGAATCTTATATGGGCTTATTATAATGCGTGAATTTTTTATTAAATGCTGGGAATAGGCCGCAATTATGTTTCTTAAGCAAAAATAAGCCATTTAGAAATTGCAAATTCACCCTTATCTTTTTCAAAAAAAACGGGAGTGTTATGTACTCCCGTTTCATCTAACAAATCAACCACAAATTAAGCAATTAATGCTTTGCGGCGAGCAATTGAAGTCAAACCAACTAACGCACTACCGAACAACCAAACAGCAGCCGGAACAGGAACCGCTGTCAGCGTCAAAGTACCCGTCGTTGTTGCAACAAAACCTCCAGCAACAGAATGCCCCTGAACACTTGGAACCGCAGCAATTAATGGCGATGAGTTTGCATTCAAGGAAAATAATGCATTAGCACCACCAATGCCAGGATTATAAACGGCTGAGTTATAAGACCCAAAAGCACCTGACAAATTAAGGCTGTATTGACCCGCACCAATACCAAAGCTAGTCAATACACCATTGCCACCACTTATAACACCAGTCAGTAACAAATTACCGTTATTGAAACCACTATCTGCAGCAAAGCTGTAATCAGGCGTAGTGTCAAAATACAACGAACTAGTTCCCGAAGCATTACCAAAGCTTACATTGCCAAAAGTATCAATGTTTGTCACTTTGAATGAAAAATTGGAAACCAGCGTTAACTCATAACCATTACCCGAACCAGAGGTATTTAGATTAGGCGCTGACACCGTTTGTCCGGAACTTTGTAACTTATGACTATCAACACTTGACTGAAACCAGCCGGAAATAGTGTCCCCGACAGTTGGGTTTGTAAGCGGAGAAGTCAAAATAACACCTGAGCCAAAATGATATTGGTTAAAAGGACCAACGGTATCTTCATCGCCATCAACCGTACCTGCATTGCCATAACTAGCAGTACCCGTCCACAACGTAGCCGCTTGAGCATTTTCAATTGGCACTAAAACAGCTGCTGAAACAGCAAGGGATAAACACCCCCGCAACATTTTTTTATACTTTAGATTCATAGACACAACTCCTAACCATATTAGACCAGATAAAAAGAACGAGAAACTCGCAAAGCCCCACTATAACAGTCAGTCAAGGGCCAAATATATTAAGCAAAAAACAAACCAATTAATAAAATGCAAGGATCGACTCAATATTTAATGCCTTTAAACACGAAAACTAAGTTATATAACCATCAATAGCACGTTAAATAACACAGTTTAATTAAAGCCACTATGCGCGCAACTCTTAGCAGAGGCTAGAGCATACCCAAGTTTTGCCCCACACATTGTTACATTTGCATTAAATACGAAGCGAATCTTATCGAAAAGTGAAAAAACAGCATTCTTAAAAAATGCCATTTTCCATTAATGACTGACAGTATTTTCACTAGCAGCACCTGATTCATACTCTTAACAACCCAGCCCTTTTTAAGTCATTAATACTTTTTAAAAGAGTCATGCAAAATAAATGCTTGAATGCTCGTTCAATTAATCGGCATAATCGTTGCATTAAATCCAACACTCCACATCATAACTAGCACGATGTTAGGTATCTTAAGTATTGATAAACTGGATTTACGCTAAATCATATTTCGGAAGTGATTCTCCTTTATCAAACAACAACGTCCAACTTGTCATATTCTTTAGTTATAATCACTAGAGTTCTATATTCATGAAATGTGAGCCAGCTTCACAAACCAAATTAAAGGTAATTCCCTTGAAATATTTTCTATTTTTGATCACTGTATTTCTTGCAGCCCCGCTTTTATCGTTCGCCGAAGATCAACCAAAACCCATAGCCGATGCACTTTACAAATTATCCCCCGGCGATGTCTTGGAAGTTTCTGTTTGGAAAGAAGCCGATTTACTAAAACAAGTTATTATTGCTCCAGATGGCACTATTTCGCTGCCATTGGTCGAGACCATTATGGCTGCGGGCAAAACAGTCACGGAGCTTAAAAAGATCATCACTGAAAAGCTGAATAGCTATATTGCCGACCCCGCTGTTAATGTGGCTCTCATTAAGAACGACGGCAACATCTTTTTTGTTATCGGAAAAGTTAACAAACCAGGTCCTATTGTTGCCAATCGCCATATTGATGTCTTGCAAGCATTAAGCCTCGCTGGTGGCTTAACAGTATTTGCCAAAGAAAGCTCGATTTACGTTCAGCGCCGCGTGGGTAATGAAATAAAATTATTCCCATTTGATTACGACGATGTGTTGGACGGAGACAACCTTAATCAAAACATTGTGTTACAACCTGGCGACACAGTGACAGTTAGATAACGTCTGCAAACACCAGTTTTACTAAAACCAATGAATAATCCAAGCCGTTTATTCTGTTTGTGCGCACTCATAATGGCGACTTGCGACAGCACGGCCACTGAGTACTATCTGGAGCCTCGGTTTTCTTCAAACCAACGCTACGATACCAATATCAATATGCGCCAAACTCCACCGCAAGCTAACTGGATCACGACAGTGTCACCAGCGGCAAATTTTGGCTTGCGCTATGAAAACGGCGAATTAAATTCCAACTTCACTTGGAACCAGTTGTTCTATACCAATCAATCAGAGCTTAATATTGACGAGCAATTGTTTGGCTTGGATTTCAAGCATAAAACTGAACGCTTTGATTGGGCTTTTAGAAACTCGTACAACAACCGCTCATCGCTCAACACTGAAGATACAGGTAGCGGCATACTTTTCTTTCAAACCATGAGAAAACAACTCACCTTGGCACCGTCTGTTACTTATGCCTTAGATGAACTTAACTCACTGGCATTTGATTATTCTTATGAAAACACCAAGTACGATAAAAACCAAAACATCAACACCCTTTCCGACTATGACTACCACCAATTGTCTGGGACCTTTAATCATATGTATTCGGAACGCGACAAACTGAATGCAACCGTTTCTGGCTCCCGTTATAAAGCACAGATATTCAATCAAACCACTTTCAATTATGTGTCTCAACTGGGCTGGCAACATAGCTTTAGCGAGCAATTAGTCACATATATATCAGCCGGTTTAAATTATTCACAGGCAACGTCGACGATTCCTCAGCTTGTTCCAGGCACTTTTTTGGGAATCCCTGTCTTCTACGACCCCGCCACAGGCTCTCCCTTTGACCCTAATACTGGCAATCTTATTCAGCAACAACGTTATCTCGACGTAGAAAACAACAAAATTGGCCAAGTCTATCGCGCATCTATACAGAAATCCTTTGAGCAAGGCTCCGTTTCTCTTATTGGCTCACAAACTCAAAACCCTACATCCCAGGGACTACAAACACGCACTGAAATTTCTACCAATAATTCCTATGCAATTAATGAGCGTTGGACATCAGGGCTTACAGCCAGCTATTCAACTAATGAATTAGCTGGTCAGCAAAATAGCCTATTAAATAGAACCTACTACACAATTACCCCCAACATAAACTGGAAATGGACGCCTGAAATTAACCTAGGGCTTTCATACACCTATCGACAACAAGAATTCCAAGGCAGCACACAACCAAGCCAAGGCAACATTGTCCAATTGCAATTTAATTATCAACCCCAAATCAATCGCCAGGTGAAATAGCGTGGAAAACCAAACCCTCGACATTAAAGATTACATAAACATTCTCAAACGGCGAATTAGATACTTATTAATTCCAGCCGCCGCCATTACATTATTAAGCATAATGCTGGCAGTTTTATTGCCCCCAGTTTACAAATCTTCTGCCACGATTTTGATTGAAGAACAGGAAGTGCCTAAAGAACTGGTTAAATCCACAGTAACCACATTTGCCGACCAGCGTATTCAAATGATCAGCCAGCGGATTATGACCCGCTCCAATTTAATGGAAATTATCGGTAAATTTGATTTATATGCTGATGACAGAAAGAGTAAAACACAGGAAGTTATTCTGGAAAAGATGCGTAAAAGCATCAAGGTTGAAACTATCAGCGCCGATGTAATTGACCCCCGTAACGGTCAGCCCACTCAAGCGACGATTGCTTTTACATTGTCGTTTGAATACGAATCACCAGCTATAGCTCAAAAAGTAGCCAATGAGCTGACAACGCTGTTCTTGAATGAAAACATCAAAAACCGCACTCAATCCGCAGAAAGCACAACACTATTTCTGAGCGAAGAAGCCCGCCGCCTAAAAGATAAAATCCAACAAATCCAAGCTGATTTAGCTGTATTTAAAGCAAAAAACTTGGATCAACTTCCACAAATTAGTCAGCTTAACCAGCAAGAACTCACTTCATTATCTAACCAGTTAATTGGCCTAGATAGCCAGGAACGCTCACTACAAGAACGCCGCTTTTATCTGGAAGGGCAATTAGCACAAATCGATCCCAATTCAATGGCAACAGGGTCTGATGGGCTTCGCGTACTAGACATGAAAGACCGTTTAAAGCTATTGCAGTCACAATATCCTTCGATACAGGCTAGTTATTCTGCAACTCATCCTGATGTCATCAAGATGAAAAGAGAAATTGAATCCCTGGAAAAAGAAATTGGCACTAATACTGACTTGAATGACCTAAATGCCGAACTTACCCGCAGAAAAACAGACCTAGCCAGTTTAAAAAAACAGTATTCAGATAAACATCCCGACGTTTTAAAACTGCAGAAACAAATCGACACATTGCAACAAACCATGCTGGAAACCAAAAAAAATGACAGTATTAAAAGTGGCATTGAGGCTGACAATCCTGCCTATATCACCTTGAAATCACAATTGGAGTCCACAAATGCAGAATTCAAATCACTCCAGTACAGCCGCGATCAAATAAAAAGCAAAATCGAATCCTTACGTGAAAGCCTGCGTCAGGCGCCATTGGTTGAAAAAGAATACATGGACCTTATTCAAGACTTAGACAATAGCAATCTTCGCTATCGCGAAGTAAGTGCACGAGAAATGGAAGCGCAAATTTCTCAACAATTAGAAATGGAAAACAAGGGTGAGCGTTTTGCATTAATTGATCCTGCCCTGGAACCGGAAAAACCTGTCAGCCCTAACAGAGTAGCTATTCTTTTCCTTGGCTTTGTGTTTGCGATTGCCGTCGGTGTTGGTTGTATTGCCTTAGTTGAGATGATGGATTCGGCAATTTACAGTGAAAAAGCTCTTATCTCAATCTTAGGTCAAACACCTCTTGCCATCATTCCATACCTTGAAAGCAAAGATGAATTTGAACTACGCCGACGCCAACAAAAAATGTTCTTAATCATCCTTGCCGGCGCATTTGTTTTAGCCATTGTCGGCTTCCATTTCATTGTCATGCCGCTGGATATATTTTGGTACAAACTAATGCGTTTATTAGGCTTTAACTAACTAATACTGGAGTTTTATAAGATGGACCAAAATCAAACCACTATAGAAAAAGATCAATTCAAGCATGGTCAAGCAGTGATAGCCCAGATTGCAGAAACTGAAAACTTCACTTATACGGATACCAAGATACAAAAACCGGATCTTGGACAGCTCCGTACTAACAAAATTGTGTCCGCACTAACCCACAATGTTTGGCTTGAGTCTTACAAAATGCTGCGCACGCGCACTTTGCATATCATGGATGAGAAAGGCTGGAATACCCTTGCAGTCACCAGCCCTACTCGAGATAGCGGCAACAGCTTAACGGCTGTAAATTTAGCTATCAGCATGGCCATGGAGCTGGATAGAACGGTATTACTGGTCGATGGCAACTTTCAAAACCCTTCCGTGCATACCTTGTTAGGACTAAAAGCCACCACTGGACTTGGGGATTACTTACTAAACAGTACACCGTTAAGTAAGCTAATGATTAATCCAGGCATCCCCAGACTGGTTGTACTACCAGCTGGAAAACCTCTTATAAACTCAACTGAAATGTTGCGATCGCCTAGAATGATTAATTTTGTCAATGAGGTTAAATCTCGCTACCCATCTCGAATAATTATCTTCGATATGCCGCCGTTACTTACTCAAGTAGATACGTTAAGCTTTTCACCTTATGTTGACTGTGTTTTGCTAGTAACAGAAGAAGGCAATACCAAAACGGAAGATTTAAAAAATGCAGCCTCTTTATTACAAGATGTTAATCTAGTTGGCACCGTGTACAACAAATCTTCTGACAAAAAAATAAAATACACTGGATAAAAACACCTGAAGTCTATTGAATACTTGAATTAATCAGCAATCATTGACTAACAATCGCCGATGATTGTGTTGCTTTCTAAAAGCAGTTATCTTAATAAACTGTTATAAAAATAATAAGGAGAAATCGGATGTCAAAAGGCCAAAATTTACAGGACAACTTTCTAAATGCACTTAGAAAAGAACATACCCCTGTGTCAATTTTTCTCGTTAACGGTATCAAGTTACAAGGCAAAGTAGATTCATTTGATCAATATGTCATCATGTTAAAAAACACTGTCAGTCAAATGGTCTATAAACACGCCATTTCAACCATCGTCCCCGGTAAGGCTGTTAGAATGACCCAAGACGTTGAGCCATCTCCTTCAAATGAAGAATAATTTAAGACCATCGCAAATATTTATTTTAATTTAATGGTGAACCTAGTTGTTTGACCGTCCAGATTCAGGTGAGCGAGCCATACTCGTTCACCTGACGTTTTATTGCGGGCAAGAAGATCTTCTCGAATTACAAGAATTAGCCAAATCTGCCGGCACTATTCCTGTACACGTCCTTACCGGAAGTCGTAAAAGTCCAGACCCTAAATTTTTTGTCGGCAAAGGCAAACTTGAAGAGCTTAAATCAGCTATCGAAGCCTATTCAGCTGACATTGTCTTGTTTAACCATCCCCTATCTCCTAGCCAAGAAAGAAACCTTGAAACCGCTTTGGGGGTTCGCGTAGTGGATCGAAATGGTTTAATTCTTGATATTTTTGCCCAACGAGCGCAAACATTTGAAGGGAAACTTCAGGTTGAACTGGCTCAGTTGAAGCATCTTTCAACACGACTGGTTCGTGGCTGGACGCATTTAGAGAGACAAAAAGGCGGTATTGGCCTACGTGGTCCTGGTGAAACCCAGTTGGAAACAGATAGACGACTACTCGGTCTGCGTATTAAACAAATTCAGCAACGCCTCGATAAAGTCGATAAGCAACGGCATCAAGGCCGAAGCAAAAGGAAGAAAGCCGAAATCCCATCGGTTTCCTTGGTGGGCTATACCAATGCAGGTAAATCAACTTTATTTAACGCTTTAACTGGCGCTGATATTTATGTCGCAGATCAATTATTTGCGACACTAGACCCGACGCTTAGGCACTGTCAATTACCAAATAATAGCGAAGTCATTCTTGCCGATACTGTAGGTTTCATTCGCCATTTACCTCATGAATTAGTAGCCGCATTTAAATCTACTTTGCAAGAAGCTAGTGAGGCAGACTTACTGTTACACGTAATTGATGCCAATGCAGAAGATCGCGATGAAACTATCAATCAAGTCAATAAAGTCCTCACAGATATTAATGCCCACGAAGTCAGGCAATTAGAAGTATTTAATAAAATTGATTTACTGCCAGATATGGCACCTAGAGTAGATCGGGATGCCTCTGGTAAACCAATACGTGTCTGGCTTTCTGCTGCAACTGGTGCGGGTATTGAATTACTACTTGGAGTTCTGACAGAAATATTTTCATCCAGTAAAGTAAAAAAGCGCTGTTTTTTACGTCCTGATCAAGGAGACATTAGGGCTAAATTATTCACTTGCGCAAAAATAATTGACGAGCATATTGATGATCTGGGTGCCAGTGAGTTGGTTATTGAAGTGGATACGAAACACCTAGGTTTATTGAAATCGGTGCATACCGAAGAAGCCTTCTAGCCTTGGTTTGTATTAGCCCGGTTTTTTTAGGATAATCCCCAACCAATGCAAATATTGGATTATTTTGAATAATCATAAGGTTGGCTTTGATTAATAAAAACCACCGAGTAAATACAATCAAATTAAGATCAATAATTATAATGTTAAGTAACGTGGAGCAAAGGTATGTCCTGGAATGAGCCTGATGGCGACAAAAAAGACCCTTGGAGTGGTGGCGACCAGAAAGGGCCTCCTGATTTGGATGATGCCATTCGTTCATTACAAGAAAAATTGGGCGGCTTTTTTGGCGGCGGCAATCGGAATGAAGATTCTTCCGGCAATCCCCTATCACCAAGAACACTTGGTTTTATAGGTGCCGGTGCTGTTTTGTTATGGGGAGCAAGTGGTTTTTATATCGTTGACGAAGGTAATCACGGGGTTGAAACTAGATTTGGTAAATATATTGATACAACCCAATCTGGATTAAATTGGCATTTACCTGCGCCTATTGAGAGTGTTGATATAGTCAACGTCAAACAACAACGTTTTATTGAAGTCGGCTATCGTTCAGGGGGAACGGCACAATCCGCCGGTTCAGTTCCTAAAGAAGCCTTAATGCTGACCAAAGATGAAAATATTGTCGATGTTCGCCTAGCAGTGCAATACCAAGTTAAAGATGCCAAGCAATTCATTTTCAACGTATCAAATCCCACCGGGACATTAAAACAAGTCACCGAAAGTACACAACGGGGGGTAATTGGCAGCAGTACGATGGATTTTGTGTTGACTGAAGGTCGTAGCGAAGTAGTAACGCAGATCAAAAAGGAAATTCAGGACATTATGGATAGTTACCAAACTGGCATTCAGATTACTAGCGTTAACCTTCAAGACGCACAGCCTCCAGAACAAGTCCAAAATGCATTTGAAGACGCGATAAAAGCAAGGGAAGACGAACAACGCTTAATCAATGAAGCCGAAGCCTACTCCAATGACGTTGTACCTAAAGCCCGTGGAGCCGCTGCAAGAAAAATTCAAGAAGCTGAAGGTTACAAAGAACAAGTCATTGCCCAAGCAGAGGGGGAAAGCAACCGTTTCTCCAAATTGTTATCAGAGTACGAAAAAGCCCCGGATGTCACCAGAAAACGGCTTTATCTTGAAACCATGGAGACTGTTCTAGCCCAAACAAGCACAGTACTCGTGGATGTGAAGGGTAGCAATAATATGCTTTACCTTCCCTTAGATAAAATGATGCAACAAAAGCAACCAGTATCGCCTGTAACTGTTCCGCAAAATAATGCAGATCAAGTTGCACAACCGCTGAGTGACATACCGACACAAGCACAGCCGCAACCACAAGCTGTTTTACGCAATTCACAACGTGGCCGTGACGCAAGGGGACGCCAATGACACAAAATAAACTACTGGTAAGCATCGCCGCACTGTTACTGGTTGGCTCAATGTCATTTTTTACTGTTAATGAAACAGAAAAAGCCATCAAATTTGCTTTAGGTGCCATTGTTAAATCTGACTACACCCCAGGCATATACTTCAAGGTTCCGTTTTATAATAACGTCAAAAAATTTGATGCCAGAATTCAAACAATGGATTCAAAGCCCGAACGTTTTTTGACCGCAGAAAAAAAGAACGTCATTGTTGATTCATTCGTAAAGTGGCGTATTGGTAATGTAAAAACTTTTTACACCGTGGTCGCCGGCGATATAGATCAAGCTAACTTGCGGCTGGATCAAATTATTAAAGACGCATTTCGAGGTGAATTTAGCAAACGCAACATCAAACAGCTAGTTTCAACTGATCGGCAAATAATACGCGAAATCCTAATTAAAAATTCCACGGCACTGGCTGCAGATTTAGGCCTGGAAATCATTGATGTTCAGGTGATGCGCATTGATTTACCGGAAGAAGTCAGTAGCTCTGTATTTAGAAGAATGGAAGCAGAACGTGAAAGAGTTGCCCGCGAGTTCCGCTCTCAAGGTGCTGAAGCCGCAGAAAGAATACGTGCTGATGCAGATCGGCAGAGAGTTGTAACACTTGCTAATTCGTTTCGCGATGCTGAAAAACTTCGCGGTGAAGGAGATGCAAAATCAGCTGAAATTTACGCAAAAGCCTACGGTGCCAATAGCGAGTTTTTCACCTTCTATCGTAGTTTGAATGCTTACAAGAAAACGTTTACCGGATCAGATATGATGGTGTTAGATCCTGAATCTGATTTTTTTAAGTACTTCAAAAACCAACAGATAGTAAAATAACATTTACTAACTTGTTAACCCCCTAAAACGCTCCGCTCTCGCGGGGCGTTTTGTTTGAGTGGACATATAAAATATGCAACAAAAAGATTCCTGGCTTTTGCCTGACGGCATTGAAGAGCTGTTGCCGGAAGACGCCAAACACCTGGAAAGCTTGCGCCGTAAGATATTAGATACCTTCGCTTGCTGGGGATACGAACTGGTTATCCCGCCCTTTATCGACTATCTGGATTCATTATTAACAGGCTCTGGCCATGATCTTGAACTGCAAACTTTTAAGCTGACCGACCAAATTAGTGGAGAAATGTTAGGGATAAGATCTGACATGACCCCCCAAGTAGCTAGAATAGATGCCCACAACTTAAAGCATTCCTGGCCAACCCGTCTGTGCTATGTCGGAACAATTTTGCATACCCGTGGCGACCCTCTAGAAAAAACCAGAAGCCCAATGCAAATAGGCGCGGAACTTTATGGTCACGCCGGCAAGGAAAGCGACCTTGAAGTCATTCGTTTACTCCTGGAAATGCTGGCAATAACAGGATTACAAAACGTGCATCTCGATTTAGGTCATGTCGGCATATACCGTGCTCTATCAAGGCAGGCCGGACTATCCGATGCACAAGAAGCCGCATTGTTTGATGTCTTGCAACGTAAGGCCCGACCTGAATTGCAAGAACTACTAGACGGATTCAATCTTGATGGCAGCATTAAAAATATGCTCTTAAAATTACCGGAACTCAACGGTGGCAAAGACATTCTGGCCAAAGCTCTCGACTTATTCGCATCGGCGAATCAACACGTTAAGCAAGCATTGGCGGAACTAAACGCTATTGCGGACAGCTTAACCAAGACATTTCCGCACTTAGCAGTTAGTTTCGATTTGTCAGAACTAAGAGGCTATCACTATCATACTGGAGTGGTTTTCGCTGCCTTTGTTCCTTCTGTTGGTCGTGAAATTGCTCGGGGTGGGCGCTATGATAATATTGGTGCTGTATTCGGTCGTTCACGTCCTGCGACCGGTTTTAGCGCCGACTTAAAACTATTGGCAACATTAAGCAAAATAACTTTCAGTGCAAAACAAGCAACCTTAATTTTTGCCCCGGCACTAAACGACCCTGAATTGACCGAAACTATCAGAGCATTACGTGCCAACGGCCAAGCCGTGGTTCAACAGTTACCAGGTCAAATCGGCGGCGCACAAGAGTTGGGGTGCTCTGCCATTTTAGAGCAAGATAATCAACATTGGGTCCTTAAGCCCCTATCCACAATAACTACTCCATGCGTTGCATAAGTACTATGTTCAGTGTGTTGCTTTTGCATCCAACAATTCTCGGCAATTGCTTCGTGCATTGCCCTACATCCGTAAAGTCGTAAATTTGGAATAATCATGGGAAAAAATGTCGTTGTCATCGGCACTCAATGGGGTGACGAAGGAAAAGGTAAGTTAGTAGATTTGCTCACCGAGCAAGCGCAGGCAGTTATACGCTTTCAAGGCGGCCATAATGCCGGCCACACCTTGGTAATAGGCGGCGTCAAAACCGTTTTACACCTTATTCCATCAGGTATCCTCAGAGAAGGAGTGCAATGCATGATCGGTAATGGCGTTGTGTTATCGCCCGCCGCATTGCTGGAAGAAATCGAGATACTGGAAAAGGCCGGAATTTCCGTTCGCGAACGTCTGTTAATTAGCGAAGCCTGCACCTTAATTTTGCCTGTTCACATCGCTATCGATCAAGCCCGAGAAAAGGCTCGTGGCAGCAAGGCTATCGGTACCACTGGCCGCGGCATAGGGCCGGCTTATGAAGACAAAGCAGCTCGCCGAGGTTTACGCGCAGGCGACTTGCTAAACCCAACTACTTTTGCCGAAAAACTCAAAGAGTTGGTCGATTACCATAACTTCATGTTGACCCAGTATTACCATGTCGATGCTGTCGATTATCAGCAAACACTGGACGAAGCGTTAAAGTTTGCCGAGCAGATCAGACCGATGCTGACCGATGTCAGCGAGGAGCTTTATCGCTTGCAAGCAGCAGGTCATAATCTATTACTGGAAGGCGCACAGGGCGCATTACTAGACATAGATCATGGCACCTTTCCTTATGTCACATCCTCAAGCACAACTGCAGGTGGTGCTGCTACAGGATCAGGTCTTGGACCACTTGATCTTGACTACGTGTTAGGAATTACCAAAGCCTATTCCACACGCGTCGGCAATGGCCCCTTCCCTACCGAATTGCATGATGCAAATGGTGATCACTTAGGTGTCAAAGGCCATGAATTTGGCGCTACTACTGGCCGTAAAAGACGTTGTGGCTGGTTTGATGCCGTCGCGATGCGTAAATCGGCGCAAATTAATAGCTTAAGCGGCATTTGCTTAACCAAGCTTGATGTCCTCGACGGCCTGGAAAAAATCGGTATCTGCACCGCCTATCGACTTAACGGCAAAGTCACTGAAACTGCGCCTTTAGGTGCAGACCAATACCAAGGCTGTGAAGCGATTATTGAGGAATTGCCCGGTTGGTCTGGCACAACCGCTGGCATTACCGATTTTAATGCGCTCCCTGACAACGCTAAAACCTACATCAAAAGGATCGAAGAACTGGTGGGGGTCAAGATTGCTATTTTGTCTACTGGACCTGACCGAGATGAAACCATCATTTTGGAACATCCTTTTGCTTAAAACAGCAACGTGCATTCCCCAACAGACAATTATCCTAAGGCAGATTTAATATGGCAGAAACAGTAGACGAATTAACGGTAACTTACGAAGATGGCGGTATTGAAACCGTTAAGGAACTGGATAAAAAAGTGCTGACCAAAGGCGCCTGGGCGACAGTAATGTATCGTTACCAAGACTGGGATCGGGCCAAAGAACAATATGGCCCAGATAAATACACTATTCGCCGCTACCAAAAGCGCAATGGCGAATATCAGCAAAAATCAAAATTTAATATTTCCAGCAAAGACCAAGCGAAAAGTATTATCGCTGCATTGGAAGACTGGACGAAAGAAGATTAAGGGATTGTCAGAATGGCTGGGGTTATTCCAGCCATTCAATAATGTGATCTTCCAGATCATCAACCTCGGATTCTTTCATTGCATAACTTCTAATTGAAACCCCCGCTTCATGCACGCTATTAGGGTCTCCCGAAACTAGCGGATGCCATGAAGGCAAATCCTCGCCGTCAGTCAATAGCCTATAAGCGCAGGTAGCCGGCAACCAATTGAATTCGGCAAAGTCATGCTGCTTTAAATCCAAACATTCAGGAACCAGCTTAGTTCGCTCGGTGTAACGAGTACATCGACAGGCATCAAGATCGATAAGATCACAAACGACACTGGTGAAATAAATATCGCCTGTGTCTTCATCTTCCAGCTTGTGTAAACAGCATTTACCGCACCCATCGCACAATGACTCCCATTCCTCGGTAGTCATTTCGGACAGCTTCTTTTCTTTCCAAAAACTCATGGGGCTTATGCGTCCTGTAAGCGCACAGCCAGCACATCGCAGCGGGCATGGTGTAATACGGCATTAGCCGTTGAGCCCAATAACAATGCTAGGCCATGCCGCCCATGCGAGCCCACTACAATTAAATCTGCCCGCATTTGCTCGGCAAGCTCGGTAATTTCCTGCTTGGGAGCTCCCCAAATCAACCAGCGGTTAGTCTGAGCAACCCCAAGCTGATCAGCAATTTCGATAAATTTGGCCTTTTCAATCTCCAATAACTCATTGTCTGAATCTTCAGTCAGCGAAATGATAGTGCCGTAACTGGTATCCGGCATTGGAATGTTATCCAGCACATAGACAATGCTTAAATCTGCCTGACTTGCTTTTGCCAGACTTTTGGCTTTACTGGCAACCTCGTTACCATGCTCGGAAAAATCGATCGCCAGTAATATATGTTGGTACACGCTCATTCGCTTTAGACCGACTCAGTGAGTTCTTATTAATTAGACTTTATGGTAAATATCTGCGCCTTCTTCAAGGAACTGCTTAGATTTTTCATCCATTCCCAGCTTAAGCGCTTCAGTTTCGTCCTTAATACCTTTAGCAGCTGCGTAGTCACGAACATCCTGGCTAATTTTCATAGAACAGAAATGTGGTCCACACATAGAGCAGAAATGCGCAACCTTTGCTGAATCTTTAGGCAAGGTTTCATCGTGAAATTCACGGGCTTTTTCAGGATCAAGACCGATATTAAATTGATCTTCCCAGCGGAATTCGAATCGCGCTTTAGACATCGCGTTATCACGCGCTTGTGCCCCCGGATGGCCTTTAGCCAGATCGGCAGCATGGGCAGCTATTTTATAAGTCACAATGCCTTCACGCACATCCTGTTTATTAGGCAGGCCTAAATGTTCTTTTTGCGTGACGTAACACAACATCGCACAACCATACCAACCAATATTTGCCGCACCGATGGCTGAAGTAATATGATCGTAGCCAGGGGCAATATCAGTAGTCAGAGGCCCTAACGTATAAAATGGTGCTTCGCCGCATTCTTCCAACTGCTTTTCCATGTTGACCTTAATCATGTGCAACGGCACATGCCCTGGACCTTCGATCATGGTCTGCACATCGTGTTCCCAAGCAATTTTGGTCAATTCGCCCAAGGTTTCCAGCTCACCAAATTGTGCTTCATCATTGGCATCGTAAATTGAACCAGGACGCAAACCATCGCCTAACGAGAAAGCCACATCATAGGCTTTCATGATTTCGCAGATTTCTTCAAAGTGCGTGTATAGGAAACTTTCAGTGTGGTGAGCCAAGCACCATTTCGCCATGATCGAGCCACCACGCGACACGATACCGGTCATTCGTTTAGCGGTTAACGGTACATGATGTAAACGGACTCCAGCATGAATAGTAAAGTAATCGACGCCCTGCTCAGCTTGCTCAATTAAGGTATCTCTAAAGATTTCCCAAGTCAGGTCTTCCGCTTTACCATTTACTTTTTCCAAAGCTTGATAAATAGGCACGGTACCGATTGGCACAGGTGAATTGCGTAATATCCATTCACGAGTTTCGTGGATATTTTTGCCTGTCGACAAATCCATAATGGTGTCACCGCCCCAGCGGATACCCCAGAGCATTTTTTCCACTTCTTCGTCAATGGAAGAAGTCACTGCCGAGTTGCCCAGATTGCCGTTGATTTTAACCAGGAAATTACGCCCAATAATCATCGGCTCCAATTCTGGATGATTAATATTACAAGGAATAATCGCACGACCTCTGGCGACTTCAGATCGAACAAATTCCGGGGTAATCACATCAGGGATGGCGGCACCAAAAGAATCTCCTGGATGCTGGTCTTTCCATAAATGGCGCATTTCTTCCATTTTCTGGTTTTCACGAATGGCGATATATTCCATTTCCGGCGTGATAATGCCTTGTCTTGCATAGTGCATTTGCGAAACATTCTTGCCCGCTTTGGCGCGACGCGGTTTACGTATATGCTCAAAACGCAAACTAGCAGTTGCTGGATCGTTCAATCGCTGAAGGCCGAATTCTGAACTCGGACCGGATAATTCTTCAGTATCATTGCGCTCTGCTATCCAAGCTGAACGGATGGCGCTCAAACCTTTTTTAAGATCGACTTCTACATTTGGATCGGTATAAACGCCAGAAGTATCGTATACATACAAGGGCGGATTTTTCTCTGCTCCAAAATGTACCGGGGTGTCTGACAAGGTAATCTTACGCATCGGAACCTGTATATCAGGACGAGATCCTTGAACATAGATTTTTTCCGATGCCGGGTACGAATCAATTTTTACGCTACGGTTATCGGTAGACGTATCTTCTTTAAGGACAGCGCTCATGTTTATCTCCAGAATTCAAAAACAAGGCGCAGGAGGAAGTTTGGGGGCTTTCCTACGCCGGTATTAACCGGGCTCAGGTTCAAAGGGTTTCTCTCAGCCGACAGTTAACATACAAGCCACAACAGTCAGCACCCCTAGCCTTTACGGATGTTGCGCTAAGTTAAAGGATAATCCAGGTGAATGCAAGCTTGCCTGGGAACAGATAGAACACAAATACTTTCAAAAACTCCTTGAAACAATCATCAAAATTTATCCAAAGAAATAAAAATATCAACAAGGTATTTTTACAAAATCGTTACAGAAACATGCTTAATTTATTAACTGCATCCTATTATGCTCAGGCGTGTGCAAGGAATATTCAAAATAGACACGCTTAAAGCAAACATCGCAAACTGCAAAAAACCCAGAAAAATGATTTTTCACACCAGCAATGTTAGAATTAACACAATTTCTGACTAGCCTGACTTAACGGATGCCGACAGATTCTCAACACTCAAACTACCATCCCCCAGCTTTGGAATTCAAAAGCACCACTTTCTCAGTGCCTGTTTTGGTATTAGCTAACAACGACATAGTAATTATTGAACACCAATTACAGGAAAAAATTCAGTTAGCACGAGAGTTTTTTAAAAACTCCCCAGTGGTTATCGACTTACAGGAACTAAATAAGCAAGATTTAAACATTGAGATTAGCGAGCTCGTTAATATGCTGCGCAGCTTAGATTTTTTACCCATAGGCATACGTGGCGCAACAACCCAGCAACTTAAAAAAGCTTTAGAGCTTGCTATCCCAGCGCACACTGGACAGAATCAAGCATCTTTAACTACTGACAATACAAAACCACAATCTGCTCAGCAAGCACCAGTAGCTAAACCTTCTACCAACACAGAAAGCACCACACTAATTACCCAACCTATTCGATCTGGTCAGCGCATTTATGCTCATGGCGACTTAATTGTGCTAGCTCAAGTCAGTGCCGGCGCAGAAATCCTTGCTGAAGGCAATATACACGTATACGGCTCATTAAGAGGCAGGGCCTTAGCCGGTGTTCAAGGCAATATCGAAGCGCGTATTTTTTGCTCGGACTTACAGGCTGAGCTAATCTCTATTGCCGGAACATACAAAATAAGTGAAGATCTTACTGAAACAGTCCGCAACCGTCCTGTTCAGATCTGCCTACAAAACAATACCTTAACTATTAAAGATCTTTAAAAAACCATTACCACGGAGAAAACAAGTGGCGCGAATTATAGTTGTAACATCAGGCAAAGGCGGCGTTGGTAAAACCACAACAAGCGCCGCTATCGCCATGGGCCTTGCTAAAAGAGGACATAAAACAGCAGTCATAGATTTCGACGTGGGTTTACGAAATCTCGATTTAATCATGGGTTGTGAACGCCGAGTAGTTTATGATTTTGTTAATGTTATCAATGGCGAAGCCACACTTAACCAAGCATTAATACGCGATAAAAACTGTAATCAGTTATATATCTTGCCGGCATCGCAAACCCGAGATAAAGACGCTCTCTCTCAAGAAGGTGTCGGTAGAATTCTGGACGAGCTAAAAAAAGACTTTAAATATATCGTATGCGACTCTCCTGCCGGTATCGAAAGAGGCGCATTTTTAGCAATGTATTATGCCGACGATGCCTTTATAGTAACTAACCCCGAAGTATCTTCGGTTAGAGATTCAGATCGAATGCTAGGCATTCTTTCCAGCAAGTCGCGCCGTGCAGAACATAATGAAGAACCCATTAAAGAGTACTTATTACTGACTCGCTACTCCCCAGAAAGAGTAAAATTAGGCGAAATGCTAAGTGTCGATGATGTACAGGAAATATTATCATTGCATTTATTAGGCGTGATACCGGAATCAAAGTCAGTTTTAAACGCTTCAAATTCCGGCACACCAGTTATTCTTGATGAAAAAAGTGATGCAGGGCAAGCTTACGCTGACGTGATTGCTCGCTACTTAGGCGAAGACCGGCCGCACCGTTTTATTGATGAAAAAAAGGGTCTATTCGGAAAACTTTTCGGGAGTAAGTGATGAGTTTACTTGATTATTTTAGGACGTCGAAAACAAGCTCAGCGTCACTTGCCAAAGAAAGACTACAAATCCTAGTTGCCCATGAACGTACGTCACGAAATCAGCCATCATACTTGCCGCAATTACAAAAAGAACTACTGGAAGTTATTCGCAAATATGTCAGTATTGACCAAGATGCTATATCAGTAAATTTTGAGCAGGATGATAACCAAGAAACACTTGAGCTAAATATTGTCCTACCCGACACCAACAAAAAATCGTAACATTTTTTTCATTTAACTTAAAGGTACTCAAACATGTCTAATACAATTGGCGCAGCTGCTGGCAAAATATGGCATTTCTTGGAAAAGAATGGCCCCGCCAGCGTAACCAAAATTACTAATGAAACAGGCTTAGGAAAAAACGATGTCCAACGCGCAATAGGCTGGCTAAGCAAAGAAAATAAATTGGTTATTGAAACAGTAGGCAGAACAGAAACTTTGTCACTGAAATAATGCATGCAAGACACCACCAAATAAATTTTATGAGCCTAGAAAAGCCCTCTGCACTTCGACAAGTCGAGTGCGAACGGAACTTAACATATCAATAAGTTTCGTTCGTGGAGAGCCGATCGAACCATGAACAGAGCGGGGGGCTTCGAAACTTTATTTATCACGTCATAGAACACAAAATTCTCTAAGCAACGAGAAAAATTCAATAATAAATGACTAAAAAATAGAAACTCAGCTTTATTCAAGGAATTCCACAGCAAAACCGGAGCCATCATCTACACGTATTACAACAACCCTCCTGGACAAAGCATCTTCGATGCCTAAAACAATAACTTCCAAAATATCCCCTGGCAACGGAGCATAGTTAAATCCACCTAAGACATAAAGCCCACTCTCAGACAGGTCACGGGTATAGGCAATAACGACTTCATCTTTACTACACAATTGAATTTTTGCCCGATGCACCAGCCGTAAATGGCGTCGGGCCTCTACTGTAATTTCCATGAATATTTAAAGTTTTTTATTAAAAATAAATTATCAATGCCAAGACCAAAAAATAAGTTCAGATAATAGTAGATCAATCATAGCACTGCAAAAATCAAAAGCACCTGTATAATTAACAACAATAATAAGCGTTAAATGGAATAAATATGCACTACAAGCTTTTGAAACCACTTCTCGCCAACCTTCGAACCAAAAGAAATACCTACTGCCCCAAACCCAACCCTGTTATAAACATTTCATATCTCTTATACTTCAAAAAATCATTTTTTTAAGGAACATTCTATGGAAAAGCCATTTATCCTTCACATGCTAACAACCGCTAAAAATCTTAGTCCTTTTGATGTAAATATGGCTATGGATGCTGGATGGGTTTCTGCGGTTCCTTATATAAACGTGGAGCCAAGTGAAGTTCAGGGCTTAGTTCAAGATGCTATTTTTTCACGCAGCTCAAAGAACTTGAAACGGACAGGGATATTTATTGGCGGACGAGATACAAAACAAGCAATGGATATGCTTAAAATGGCAAAACGAGCAATGGTCCCCCCTTTTGAAGTATCGGTATTTGCAGACCCAAGCGGGGCATTTACAACAGCCGCGGGAATGGTTGCTGCTGTTGAACGCGAGTTACTTAAAAATTTTAATACAACCCTTACCGGAAAGAACGTTCTTGCATTGGGAGGAACTGGACCAGTCGGGCAAGCAGCAGCCGTAATCGCTGCTCAAGCGGGCGCAAACGTAAGAATTATTGGCAGACAACTGGAAAAAGCTCAGCATGTGGCAGATGTTTGCAACGACGAATTTGGTGATGGAAAGATTAAAATATTGGCTGGCGCTGATGCAGATAAGGCCGAATATATCAAAACAACCGATGTTGTTTTTGCGACGGGAGCTGCTGGTATAGAGTTATTAAGTGCAGAGCTTATTGCCACAGCGGCACAATTAAAAGTTGCCGCTGATGTTAATGCAGTACCACCAGCTGGTATTGCTGGAGTTGATGCTTTTCATGACGGAACTAAAATTGAGAACTCCGTTAGTGGAGCCGTGGGAATTGGAGCATTAGCGATTGGCAACGTAAAATATCAAGCACAGAATCGCCTTCTCAAAAAAATGATTGAGAGCGATAAACCCGTCTACTTACATTTTGAGCACGCATTTGAAGTAGCAAGGGAATATGTAAAATCAAAGACCCAGTCATAAGTTACTCAAAACCCTTTTTATACTCAGGATAAGCTCAATGGAAAAACGTAGCATTCTACACATGCTAGACCCAATGCCTCATAACAGCCCATTTGATATAAATATGGCAATGGATGCTGGTTTTGATGTACTCATGCCTTATAGCAACGTTAAATTGGAGAGCGTACACGGATTGACGCAAGATGCAATTTTCTCACGCAGTCCGGCAGGTATTAAGCGCACAGCTATTTTTGTTGGAGGGCGTGATTTCGCGCTTGCTATGGATATGCTAAGTGCAAGCCAAAAAGCAATGGTCCCACCTTTTGAAATATCCGTATTTGCAGATCCCAGCGGCGCCTTTACAACAGCAGCAGCTCTAGTAGCTTGTGTTGCAAAACAACTTAAAGAGAAACACAATAAAGAGCTAAAAGACTGTAAAGCCTTAATTTTTGGCGGAACAGGGCCTGTAGGGATTGCAACAGGCGTAATCTCATCATTGGCAGGCGCCGAAACCACTATAATAGACCACTTATCCATTGAAACTGCAGAGGATATCGCCCACGGATACAATCGTCGCTTTGCTTGCTCTCTAATAGGCGGTTATGCGGGAACTGATATCGAAAAAGCTAAGCTAATCAAATCTTGCGACATAATTTTTTGCACTGCAAAAGCAGGCATTCAGGTTTTAAATGCGGGCGTACTAAATGCGGCTATTAATCTAAAAGTTGTTGGTGATGTTAATGCTGTACCACCATTGGGTATTGAAGGAATAAAACGAGGAGACAACGGCGCGCCATTGCAATTGGCGCTCAACTCCAAGGGTGCAGTAGCCGTAGGTGCATTGGCAATTGGCGATATCAAATATCAATTACAACACAGCTTAATAAAGGAGATGCTGACAACCGACAAACCTTTATACTTAGACTTTAGAGATGCATTTTTAAAAGCTCAAAAAATATTAAATCTTTAACTCGTTAATGCGAACACTGTGACTCAAATTAACGCCATATCTATGTGTCCAAATTTCACTGCTAACCGTGTTAACTCGACATCATTTTTGATTTGCAATTTATCATACAAACGATACCTATAAGTGTTTACAGTCTTATCACTCAAACCAAGTAAATTAGCCATTTCCTTAATAGCCCTACCTTGCAATATCAACATAACAATTTCAGATTCTCTTGGCGAAAGCTTACTAAATGGTGAGTCATTAACGCCCGGCAGCGCATTAAATGCTAAGTTACTGGCAACTTCAGTGCACAAATAACGCTCCCCAACAATTACTTTTTTAATTGCCTTTAGCATTTCATCAACAGGAGAACCTTTAGAAATAAATCCCAGTACACCTAGCTTTAATAATTGTTGAGGTATAGGCCCGTCATTATGGATAGACAACGCGATTATTTTAACACTTGGATTAAGTTGCAGAATTCTTCTACAGGCCTCAGTTCCACCAATACCTGGCATATTAACGTCCATCACCAAAACATCAATCGACATAGTTTGCACTGCTACAATTGCCTCTTCACCAGATTTAGCCACACCTACAACCACTATATCGTCAGCGCTATTTAACAAAACTTCAATCCCTGTTCTAACGAGTTCATGATCATCTACAAGTAATACGCTAATCATTTGCTATCTATGTATAAAATTGCAGTCAGAAGGAATTTCGCCATATTAAGTGGCAAAATGGCATTTAAATTGTGTATTAAAATAATAGAGGTAGATATATTTCGGAATACAAGAATAAAAACAACTACATAATACCATTAATAAATAGCAGATATTTATGGAACATTATAACGAAATAATTTGGATAATAGTAACTACGACATTAAACATGACTGATCATCAATGCTTAATGTCAAATATGAAACTTAACAACCACCGGCTGAAGCCGGTGGGTTCGAGTAACGGACTGAAAGTCCGGATACGCGTCGACTAAACGACGCGTTTTAGTCTGGCTCCATTTGAAAATTATCTTCAACATTCGGTTCAAAATGATGCTCCAAATATTGTTTGATCATCTCTTCTGTCATCTGCCCAACTGTGGCGCAAAAATATCCACGCGCCCAAAAATGTTGCCCCAGTAACGCTTTTTTATGTGCGGAAATTCTTCAAACACATAACTCGCCGTTCGGCCTTTGATCCGTCTCATTATTTCACTGGGCGCCAAATTCGGTGGTGCGCTCACCAATATATGCACATGATCTTTGCTCACAACACCACGGATAATCCGTATCTCAAAGGATTCGCAAGTCTGCCTAACTAATTGTTCGGCAATCTCTCCTTTTAACACTTTGTAACGATATTTTGTTACCCAGACAAAATGGTACTCAATCTGGTAAACCGTATGACTCCCATATCTGTAATCCATAAGCCACCTCCATGTGAGTTATTATCGCAGCTAAAGCTGACCGGCTGAAGCCGGTGGTTTAAACCTTATGATGGAAAATTAAACGGTTTGTTTATAATATGCAATTGCTAAGCTGATACTCCTCTCCTGGCCTTTTCCAATACTAACTGAGTCCCAAGGAAACCCGAATTTCTAACGGGAAATATCTGACTACCGCTTAAATCTCGTTCATGATAAAAGAATGAACCCTATTAGGGACATAAAAGACCTCAATAGCTCGAACAACTGGAATAGTTTTTAACCTACAGCCAATCCGTTTCCTTTCTGTTCACAGTAGCAAGGAGGCGTGTTACCAAGGCATACAACGTACACTCCGGTTAAATTCAGATACCTATGTTCAAAAGGTGTCGTGGTACGCTTTCTGATTAAAATAACGGGTTAACTCAAGACAACAGACCAGTCGTTTGATTAAGCAGTACCGTGAGACAGGAAAGATTGGAACGACAACAAAGAAGAGCTTATCAAGGCATTAAACGCCTTTATACGACTGAAGATGCGACCTGCTGACCTTGTTAGATGGGCGGCAGTATAAGGGTCGAATGTGTGTGTTTTCAGGAGACTAAAAATACTTGCTTACGTGTTTGGCAAGCGTAAAGACGAGGTGCTTAAACAGCTAAAGGCTACTTTAGCTGTCAATATCGCCGCCGCTGTTAAACTGATGATTGGAGTGCCTACGAACGCCACTTAGCGCCTGAAAAGCATGAAATTGGCAAGGTAACCAGAAAATTGAACGCAGAAAACAAATCTGCGCACCTGAATTAAGCGGTTGACCAGGAGAACAATATATTTTTCAAAACGCAGGCTTTGATACACAATACCGTCATCGGAATGCTGATAAACAAGGTGGTATTTGGCATCGATATTCATGCCAAGTTACAAATTTAACTACTACCAACTAAATAATATTCGTGAATTTAATGATACAAATATAGTATCGACAAGAATAATTAACGACGGATAAAATATCCAAATAAATCATAATCAAAAAGGTTGAGAAAACCAAGTTAACTCAACCTTTTAGATGCCAAAATAAGCAGGCATATTAATTCAATTTAATAAATCAGAAGCAAGCTAAGCCAGGCAAAACATACAGCAAAATATTACCTGTAGCTTAATTAGCTCTATCTACAAACTCCACATAAGCCATAGGAGCCTGGTCACCAGAACGGTATCCACATTTCATAATTCGTAAATATCCACCGGATCTATCCTTAAAGCGAGGACCTATCTCATTAAATAACTTTGAGACAACATTTCTATCACGTAATTTAGAAAAAGCTAGTCTTCTCTTAGAGACATCATCAACTTTAGATAAAGTAATCAATGGCTCAGCGTATGATCTAAGTTCTTTTGCTTTAGGCAAAGTAGTCTTTATTAGTTCATGAGTTATTAAAGAAGAAACCATATTGCTAAAAAGAGCTTTACGGTGACTACTATTTATATTAAATTTTCTACCAGATTTACGATGTCTCATACAAATCAACCCTTAATTAATTATTTATTACAGCAGAATGATCTACTATATTATCCGGTGGCCACTTCTCAAGCTTCATTCCTAACGACAAACCTTTAAGCGCCAGAATATCTTTGATTTCAGTTAATGATTTTTTACCTAAATTTGGTGTTTTCAATAACTCAACTTCTGTTCTCTGAATTAAATCACCAATATAAAATATATTTTCTGCTTTCAAACAGTTAGCAGAGCGAACGGTTAGCTCAAGATCATCAACAGGCCGCAAAAGAACAGGATCAAATCTATCTTCAATCACACTTGCTTCATCTACAACCTGAGGAGCAACCCTTTCAAAATCAACAAAAACAGATAATTGGTCATGCAATATAGTTGCGGCCAATCTTATAGTTTGCTCTGGATCAACAGTACCATTTGTTTCAAGCTCAATTATTAATTTATCTAAATCGGTGCGCTGCTCAACACGTGTAGTTTCAATGTGATAGGCAACCTTTAAAATCGGACTATAAGCTGCATCTAGCTTTAAATTCCCCACAGATAAACTTGAGTCGTTAACAAACTTACGTTGTGAAACAGGCTCATATCCTCTACCACGCCTGACAGTTAGCTTCATCCCCAGAGACCCAGCCTGAGTTAAGTTAGCTATCACTAAATTAGGATTAACAATTTCGACATCGTGAGGCAAACTTATATCAGAAGCAAATACAGGACCTGATCCAGATTTATTTAAAGTTAATTGCACTTCATCTTTTGAATGCACAATCAGGGCTAATCTTTTTAAATTCAATAAAATATCAATAACGTCTTCTTGAACGCCTTCAATTGTGGTGTATTCATGCTGAACTCCATCAATTTCAACATCAGTTACAGCGCAACCAGGAATTGCAGAAAGCAATACCCTGCGTAAAGCATTTCCAATGGAATGCCCAAATCCCCTTTCTAACGGCTCAATAACAACCCTCGCATGATTAGGGTTTTTAGTTACTACCTCTACTAAACGGGGTTTTAATAAACTAGAAATAGTATTCAACATTAATATACCTGTACACCTGAATTATTTAGAATAAAGCTCAACAACTAATTGCTCATTAATATCTGAACCCAGATCAGCTCTATCAGGATAATTTAAATATTGTCCAGACATTTCTTTAGAGTTAACTGACAACCACGATGGAAAACCATACTGTTCAGCAACGACAAGTGAATCTATAATTCTTTGCTGTTTCTTAGATTTATCTCTAATTGATAAATTATCACCAACAGAAACTTGGTAAGAAGGCAGATTTATTATAACGTTGTTTACTTTTATAGCTTTGTGCGATACTAGCTGACGGGCTTCAGCTCTAGTAGAAGCAAATCCCATTCTATAAACAACATTATCTAATCTAGATTCCAAAATAAGCAATAAATTCTCGCCTGTCGCGCCTTTCTTCATATCCGCAATCTTATAATAATTACGGAATTGTTTTTCAAGGATGCCATATATCCTTCTTAATCTTTGTTTTGCCCTTAATTGAAGAGCATAGTCAGAACTTCGACCTCGTTTTGCACCATGTTGACCAGGCTTTTGGTCTAGCTTACATTTACCTTCAAGAGATTTACCCCTACTCTTCAAAAAAAGGTCTGTACCTTCTCTACGACTTAATTTACAAGTTGGACCAGTATAACGTGCCATATAAATATTCTCTTAATCTAGTATTACGACGTTAAACACGACGTTTTTTAGGTGGGCGACAACCATTATGTGGAATCGGAGTCACATCAAAAATATTGTGAATTTTTAAACCCAAATTACTAAGCGACCTAACCGCAGACTCTCTACCTGGACCTGGTCCTTTAATCATCACATCAAGATTTTTCATGCCGTATTCAAGAGCAATTAACCCTGCTTTTTCAGCTGCAACCTGGGCAGCGAAGGGGGTGCTTTTACGCGAACCTCTAAAGCCAGACCCTCCAGATGTCGCCCATGATAAAGTGTTACCTTTCCGATCAGTAATAGTCACTATTGTGTTATTAAATGAAGCGTGAACATGAACTATTCCATCAGCTACTTCTTTTTTAATACGTTTTCTTGACCTATTTTGAATTGCCATTACTTAAAATCTCATAAAATATAACTTATTTCCTAATTGGTTTGCGCGGTCCTTTCCGAGTGCGCGCATTTGTTCTTGTCCTTTGACCTCTAAGAGGAAGACCGCGACGATGTCTTATCCCTCTATAGCAGCCTAAATCCATAAGCCTCTTGATATTCATTGAAACTTCACGCCTTAGATCGCCTTCAACAGTCATTTTAGATATCAAAAGCCTTATTGATTCTAACTCAACCTCAGAAAGCTCCTTAATCTTAACAGAAGGGCTTATTCCAACTTCCGTACAGATATCTGCAGCTGTTTTCCTACCGATACCATAAATAGCAGTCAATGCTATTACAGAATGCTTATGATCTGATACATTTATCCCGGCAATTCGTGCCATCTAAAAATCCTCTAATTAAACTATATGAGCGGGGAAAGTAATATTAATTTTTAACCTTGTCGCTGTTTATGCCTGCCATCATCACAGATAACACGAACAATACCGTTTCTTTTAACAATCTTACACTTTCTACAAATTTTTTTTACTGATGCTCTAACTTTCAAAACAGTTACTCCAAATACTTTAATAAAATTATTTTTTAAGATTAGCTTTCTTCATTAGCCCATCGTACTGCTGAGTCATAATATGAGTTTGCATTTGAGAAATAAAATCCATAACAACAACAACAATAATTAACAACGAAGTACCGCCAAAATAAAAAGGGACATTCCAATAAACTATTAAAAACTCAGGCAAAAGACAAACCAAAGTAATATAAAAAGCGCCAACTAATGTTAACCTTGTAAGCACTTTGTCAATATAAACACTTGTTTGAATACCTGGTCTAATTCCAGCTAAAAAAGCACCAGATTTCTTAAGGTTTTCTGCAGTTTCTTTAGAGTTAAAAACTAAAGCAGTATAAAAAAAACAAAAGAAAACAATAGCCAATGCATAAAACAAAACATATACAGGCTGACCTGGTGACAATAAAGTTGCTAAGTCTTGCAACCAAAAAAGACCATCGGAATTAGCAAACCATCCAGCAATAGTAGCAGGAAACAAAATGATACTAGAAGCAAAGATAGGAGGAATAACTCCAGCCATATTCAACTTTAATGGCAGAAAACTAGTCTGACCGCCATAAAGCTTCTTACCTTGTTGACGCTTAGGATAATTTATTGTAATTCTTCTCTGAGCTCTTTCTACAAAAACGACTAGCGCAGTGACCGATATTGACAACAAAAATAATAGAATTATTAAGCCAGCACTCATTTCCCCAGTTCTAGCTAATTCTAGAGTACCACCAACTGCCTTTGGTAACCCTGACACAATACCTGCAAATATTATTAGCGATATCCCATTACCGATTCCGCGCTCAGTAACTTGCTCACCAAGCCACATTAAAAAAACAGTACCTGTAACCAAAGTAATTGTAGTTATCGCTATAAAGGAGGCACCCGGATTCAAAACGACAGATAGACCACCAGCGGTCTGATTTTGAAGAGCAATAGAAATCCCTAGCCCCTGGAATGAAGCAAGAACAACAGTCCCAAATCGAGTGTACTGGGATATCTTTTTTCGACCAGACTCACCCTCTTTTTTAATTTGTTCCATAAAAGGAATAACAACCGTCATTAGCTGCATAATAATAGATGCAGATATATATGGCATTATACCTAAGGCGAAAATACTTAGCCGCATTAATGCGCCGCCTGAAAACATATTGAACATATCAAGAATAGAACCACCTTGCTGTTCAAACATTATTGATAGTGCTTTTGGATCAATACCAGGAACAGGTATGTGAGAACCGATCCTATAAACAACAAGTGCACCTAAAACAAACAGTAACTTAGCTTTAAGTTCAACAAAGGAATCGGATTTCACGGCATCTCTCTTTGTTGCTACATTTGAATTATTCACCTAAACCTCTATTACGCCACCAAGAGCAATAATCTTCGCTTTTGCTCCTGCCGTGCATTTTAAGCCTGCTAATCTAACTGACTTTGTTAAAATACCTGAGTCGATTATTTTAACTGACCTTGTAAATATAGGAACAATCGATAACGACTTCAAAATATCCAAATCGATAGTTTCAGTATTTATTTTTTCTAAATCAGAAAGCCGTACTTCTGAGCTAAATTTGGATAATGCGGATTTGAAACCGATTTTCGGCAGTCTTCGTTGCAAAGGCATCTGACCACCCTCAAAACCGACTTTATGGAAGCCACCAGAACGAGCTTTCTGTCCTTTATGACCACGACCACAAGTCTTTCCGAGTGTAGACCCAATTCCTCTACCTACACGAACAGATTTTTTTCTTGAGCCATATGCTGATTGTATAGTATTTAGAAACATTATAACTCCCTAACTTTCAACATATAAGATACTTTATTAATCATGCCTCTGTTTTCCAAGGTATCAGCAAGGACAACAGTATGGTTAATTTTTCTCAAGCCTAAACCTTTTATACAGGCTTTATGGGAAGGCAATCTTCCATTTTTACTTTTTATCATAGTTACACTTAATGTAGAACTAGTCATTACTACTACCCAATTACCTTATCAACTGAAAGTCCACGTTTAGCAGCAATTTGATCTACACTTCTCATTCCTGCCAAGCCATTTATAGTAGCCCTGACTACATTAATGGGGTTACTAGTACCAATGCATTTAGCCAGAACATTATGAACACCTACTACTTCAAATACCGCTCTCATTGCACCACCAGCAATTATACCCGTACCTTCAGAAGCAGGTTGCATATAAACCTTTGCTGCGCCAGTTACATTCATAACGGGATACTGCAAAGTATCGCCCTTTAACGCAACTTTCTTCATGTTTTTTCGCGCCTGTTCAAGAGATTTCTGAATTGCAATAGGCACCTCCCTAGCCTTACTTACGCCGTAACCAACTCTACCTTCACCATCACCAACAACAGTTAAAGCCGTAAAACCAAACACGCGGCCACCTTTTACTACTTTTGCAACACGCCTTACGTTAACTAACTTTTCTTGCAAACCATCTACGCTACCTTGTGCAGGTGCAATAGCCATAATATTCTCCTAAAAAATTAAACCTGCTTCACGGGCAGCATCTGCTAGAGCCTTTACACGCCCATGATATTTAAATCCTGAGCGATCAAATGCAACTTTGGAGACACCCACAGCTAAAGCTTTTTCAGCAATTAACCGGCCAACATGAGCCGCTGCATTACTATTACTAGTATTTGACAACGTAGTTTTTACTTCAGACTGTAAAGTTGAAGCACTTGCCAATGTTAACTTACCATCACCAGAAATTACTTGAGCATATATATGTTGAGATGTTCTATGTATTGATAAACGGTTAATTCCTTGGCTTTTAATTTTGCTACGTAATTTTAATGCTCGCTTTAATCGAGACAATTTTTTATCCATTACAAATTCCTATTTCTTTTTAGCTTCTTTTCTTACCACATTCTCATTAGAATATCTAACACCTTTGCCTTTGTATGGCTCTGGCGATCTATACTTTCTAATGTTTGCGGCCACCTGCCCAACCAATTGCTTATCAATGCCCTTTACTATAATTTCTACTTGCGTTGGGGTCTCTACAGTAACGCCACTAGGAACTATAAAATCAACAGGATGTGAAAAACCAAGTGATAAACTTAAAACGTTTTCTTTAATTTGAGCCCTATAACCGACACCAACAAGCGATAGTTTTAATTCAAACCCCTCAGAAACCCCAATTACCATGTTATTTATTATGGCTCTTGCAGTACCAGCTTGAGCTGTAGCCGATTTACTTGCCGAATCCCAATGCATAACAATGGATTCATCATTTACTTGAAAATCAACAAATTCGTTAAGAGTGTACTGAATTTCACCTTTAGCACCTTTAACAAAAATATTCTTACCATTTATATTAACGTTTACGCTTTTCGGTATTAATACCGGAGCTTTAGCAATTCTTGACATAAAGTGTCCTAATTAACAAACAGTACAAATAACTTCACCACCGTGACCACTTGCACGCGCAGCTTTATCAGTCATAACACCATTAGATGTTGACACGATAGCGATGCCAAGCCCCCCAAGAACAACAGGCAGACGATCTTTTGAACGATATATTCTTAATCCAGGACGACTAATTCTTTTTATATTTTCAATAACTGGAACACCCTTGTAGTATTTCAGCTCAACTAGAATTTCTTCATGAGGCCCTATACTTTCAACTGAATATCCAGAGATATACCCTTCATCTTTTAAAACTTTAGCAATAGAAAGTTTTAATTTAGAAGTTTGCATTTTAACAATTTTTTTTCCCGCAGATTGCCCATTTCTTATTCGGGTCAACATATCTGCAACAGGATCTGTCATACTCATTTACAATTCTCCAAACAATAGATAATTACCACTACCAACTTGCCTTAACAAGCCCAGGTACATCGCCTCTCATAGTGGCTTCTCTTAGTTTGTTTCTACTTAAGCCGAATTTCCGATAATAGCCATGTGGACGACCTGTTAGATTACAACGGTTTCTTACTCTTGAAACACTGGAATCTCTCGGCATTTTCTGAAGTTGTAGCTGAGCTATTTCTTTCTGATCGTAAGTAGAACTTGGATCTCTAATAGTCTCTTTTAACTTTAAACGCTTATTACTTAATTTTTTTACTAAATTTTTGCGCTTAAATTCACGCGCGATCATTGATTTTTTTGCCATAAGTAAATTGCTCTTTAACTCTTAAATGGAAAATTAAAAAGTTTTAGCAAGGCTAACCCTTCGTCATTTGTTTGAGCGGTTGTTGTAATGGTAATATCCATACCACGCAGAACATCAATTTTGTCATAATCAATTTCAGGAAATATTATTTGCTCTTTAACACCTAGAGAATAATTACCACGACCATCAAAACTTTTTGCGCTCAATCCTCTAAAATCTCGAATACGAGGTATAGAGATATTAATTAACCTGTCTAAAAATTCGTACATTCTATCACTACGCAGAGTAACTTTACATCCTATTGGCATGTCGTCTCTAATTTTAAAGCCAGCAATTGACTTTCTTGCAAGAGTAACAATAGGCTTCTGCCCTGATATTTTCTCCATATCGCTGAGAGCAGATTGCAAAGATTTTTTATCGGCAACAGCTTCACCAACACCCATATTTAACGTTATCTTCGTAATTCGAGGTGCTTGCATAACGGATTTGTACGAAAACTGTTCCAGCAAAGCAGGCAATATCTTTTCTCTATATTCTTTTTTTAATCTAGCCATGATTTCATATAACCTTAAACATCAACAACTTCATTAGTTGACTTAAAAAATCTTACCTTAGTACCATTTTCTAGGAGTCTAAATCCAACACGATCCGGCTTTTTTGTTATTGGATTGTACAAGCCAACATTGGATATATCTATAGGTAACTCTATAGTCACTATACCACCAGAAACGCCGGAATTAGGGTTAGATTTTTGAGTTTTTTTATATTGATTTATTCCATCAACCTGAACTTTCCCAGAAGCAAGTATCTTAGAGACCCTACCTGACTTTCCTTTATCTTTTCCGGCTATGACAACTACATCATCGCCTTTTTTTATTTTCTGCATAAGGTTACCTATAAAACCTCTGGGGCCAAAGAAATAATTTTCATGAATTTTTCCCCTCTTAATTCACGAGTAACCGGACCAAAAATTCGTGTACCAATAGGCTGCAAATTATTATTTAATATAACGGCAGCATTTCCATCAAATCGGATAACAGAACCATCTGACCTTCTAACTCCTTTGCGCGTCCTAACAACCAGAGCATTATAAACGTCACCTTTTTTTACCCTTCCCCTAGGTATTGCATCTTTAATACTAACTTTTATTATATCGCCAATCCCAGCATACCGCCTATGAGACCCACCCAAAACTTTGATACACATTACCTTTTTAGCGCCGCTATTATCAGCAACTTCAAGATTAGTTTGCATCTGAATCATGATTAATTCCTAAATATATTCTTTGAAGTTACTCTATCTATCAGCATTAACCAAAACCTCAACTAACTTGAAGGTTTTGTTTTTAGACAAAGGTCTGCATGAAGTAATTGAAACCAAATCGCCTTCTTTGCATACATTATGCTCATCGTGAGCTAGTAACTTAGAAGATCGTTTTATATACTTTCCATAAACAGGGTGTTTTGTTACACGATTAACAAGTACCGTGATTGTTTTTTCCATTTTATTACTTACAACAGTACCTGTAACAGTTCTGATATTTACAACATTCTCAACCATTACACCCTCACTTTTTCAGTTAATACAGTTAAAACCCTTGCGACATTGCGCTTAGTTTTCTTAATTAAATGTGTTTTTGTTAATTGCGCAGTTGCTTTCTGCACACGTAAATTAAAATGCTCACGAGAAAGATCTACTAAAATTAATTTAAGCTCTTCGTCTGATTTATTACGTAGTTCTTTAACATTCATTACATTATTGTCCGTGCGGTAAATAGTGTTTTTAATGGTAGTTTTGCAGCAGCAAGAGAAAATGCTTCCCTTGCCAAATCTTCTGAAACACCTTGTATTTCATATAGCATTGTACCAGGTCTTATCTGAGCAACCCAATATTCTACACTTCCCTTTCCTTTACCCATACGAACTTCCAATGGTTTTTTGGTTATCGGCTTGTCAGGAAAAATTCTTATCCAGATTTTACCACCACGTTTAACATGCCTGGTGATAGCACGCCTAGCTGACTCAATTTGACGAGCCGTCAAGCGACCTCTGCTTATTGATTTCAAACCATACTCGCCAAAACTGACAGACGAACCCTTTACGGCAGTTCCGTTATTTCTGCCTTTATGTTGCTTACGGAATTTAGTTCTTTTTGGTTGAAGCATTTTTTGTTCCCTTCAACTATTTCTTTGATTCAGAATTAACAGACGCCACGTGAGCGTCAATATCAAACACTTCACCTTTAAATATCCACACTTTAATACCTATAATTCCGTAGGTTGTATTTGCTTCTGCAGTCGCATAATCAATATCTGCTCTCAGCGTATGGAGAGGAACGCGTCCCTCTCTATACCACTCACTCCTTGCAATCTCAGCTCCATTCAGTCGACCACCGACGTTTATTTTCACACCTTCCGCCCCCAAGCGCATAGTATTCGTAACAGCACGCTTCATTGCACGACGATACATTATTCGTTTCTCAAGTTGCTGCGCTATACTTTCTGCAACTAATTGAGCATCAAGCTCAGGCTTCCTTATTTCTTCAATATTTAACTGAACAGGAATTCCCATAATTTTAGAAATTTCCTGCCTTAACCCATCAATGTCTTCACCTTTTTTTCCAATCACAATACCTGGACGTGCAGTGTGTATTGTAATATGGGCATTATTTGCTGGGCGATTTATTTGAATTTTACTTACCGATGCATGAGATAGTTTCTTTTTTATAAAAGACCTTACAAGCAAATCTTGGTGTAAAAAAGACGCATAATCTTGTGAACTCGCATACCACCTAGAATTCCAATCTTTAACTATTCCTAAACGAATACCTATTGGATGTACTTTTTGACCCATTTTCTAACCCCTACTCGACTTCTGATACTGTAATTGTAATATGGCAGGTTCTTTTAAGAATATGGTTCGCACGTCCTTTAGCTCTTGCCTTGAATCTCTTCATAGTCACGCCTTCATTAACAAAGATCGTGGACACTTTTAAGTCATCTATATCCAAACCGTCGTTGTGCTCTGCATTTGCAACAGCAGATTCAAGAAGCTTTTTTATAATTGCAGATGCTTTTTTAGTACTAAAAGTCAATGTATTCAAAGCTTTTTCAACTGTCAAATTTCGTATTTGATCACCGACAAGCCTTGCCTTTTGAGCAGAAAGTGGAGCATTATTTAATTTCGCAGAAACACTCGCCATGATTACCTTCCAGATTTTTTATCAGCAACATGACCCTTGTAGGTTCTTGTTGGAGCAAACTCACCTAATTTATGACCGACCATATTTTCAGAAACAAGAACAGGTATATGCAATCTACCATTATGCACGGCTATGGTAAGACCTAACATGTCAGGAATAATCATAGATCTTCTTGACCATGTCTTGATAGGTTTTTTACTTTTGTTAGTCAACGCATCTTCTATTTTTTTCAATAAATGATGATCAATAAAAGGACCTTTTTTAATTGAACGCGGCACAATAACTCCTTAACTATTTCTGCTTACGACGCCTAACAATCATATTGTCAGTTCGCTTATTTTTTCTTGTTTTATAACCTTTTGTAGGTACACCCCAAGGAGAAACAGGATGCCGCCCACCAGATGTCCTACCTTCACCTCCACCATGAGGATGATCAACGGGATTCATAACAACCCCACGAACGGTCGGCCTTACACCTCTCCATCTTTTTGCGCCTGCTTTACCTAGAGATATAAGATTATGCTCAGAATTAGATACCTCTCCTATAACAGCACGGCACTCTGATAAAACTTTCCTCATTTCTCCTGACCGCAACCTTAAAGTTGCATGCGCACCATCCCTAGCCACTAACTGAACTGATGTTCCTGCACTTCTTGCTATTTGCGCTCCTTTTCCAGGCTTCAACTCAACACAATGCAAAATCGTACCCATGGGAATGTTTCTAAGGGGCATACAATTCCCCACCTTTACAGGAACAACATCAGATGAAAAAACTTCTTGCCCAACACCAAGCCCTTTAGGAGCTATTATATATCTACGTTCCCCATCTTTAAAGAGTATAAGTGCTATATTCGCCGTCCTATTTGGGTCATACTCTAATCTTTCAACTATTCCGGGAATGTCCTTATCTCTTTTAAAATCGATAATACGATAGCTTTGTTTATGCCCACCACCAACATGCCTAGTTGTGATTCTACCGTTGTTATTTCTACCACCGCTTTTACTGAGCTTACTCACTAAAGGAGAATAAGGCCTCCCCTTATATAACTCTTCAGTTTTAACACGAACAACAAATCGTGAACCTGGAGATGTTGGTTTAGACTTTACAATAGTCATTTTTACCGTTTCCTATTGATTTTTAATTTATCACATTAAGCAAATGTGAACTCTATATCATATCCAGATTTTAGCTTAACATAAGCCTTCTTCCAATCTGATCTTTTACCGAAAGAGCGGCCAACTTTCTTTTTCTTTCCAGAAACATTAAGAACTCTTACGGAATCAACTTTAACTTTAAACATTAATTCAACTGACGACTTGACTTCTTTTTTTGTAGCCGATTGTTGAACCTTAAATGCAAAGCATTTGTTTTTTTCTGCGCCTGTTGTACTCTTTTCTGAAATTATTGGAGCCTCAATAACGCCCGCTAATCTATATAAATTTATGCTCATGCTAAACGCTCTTCTAATTGCTTCAAAGCTACTTTAGTTATTATAACTTTATCCGCTCCAACTAATAACACCGGGTTTAAATTATTAACTTCAAGAACATTTAAACTAGTAATATTTCTAGACGCTAGCGCTAAATTATCATCTATTACATCAACGATCAAAACGCTTCTAGTTGCCTCAAACTTTTTAATTTTCAAGCTCAATTCTTTAGTCTTTGCCGATTCAAGACTTAAACTATCAATCACTATCAATCTGTCTTGCCTTAGTAACTCAGAAAGTATAGATACCAAACCAGAACGAAACATCTTTCTGTTTAATTTTTGGTCGTAGTTTCTTGGACGAGCAGCAAAGGCAACGCCACCAGTTCTCCATACTGGGCTACGAGTTGTGCCCGATCTTGCACGTCCCGTTCCCTTTTGACGCCATGGTTTTGCACCACCACCACTTACATCCGACCTGGTTTTCTGTGCTTTTGTACCTGCACGACTACCTGCCAAATACTTCGTTACTAACTGATGAACCAGTGTCTCGTTAAATGGCTTACCAAAAATTTCCTCCGAAGCAACAACACTACTAGCCACACTTAAATCTTTTATATTTAAAGCTGGTATTTGCAAACCCATAGCTTAACCTTTGTTTTTTTGTTTTATTGCTGGAGTAATAATCAAATCTCCACCTTTTGCACCAGGAACCGCTCCCTTAACTAAAATAAGATTTCTCTCCAAGTCAATTGCATGTATTGTCAAATTTTGAACTGTTCTTTTTACAGCCCCCAAATGCCCTGCCATTTTCTTTCCTTTGAAAACACGCCCTGGAGTTTGACACATACCGATTGAACCCAAAACCCTATGAGAAAGCGAGTTTCCATGCGTAGCATCCTGCATACTAAAATGATGCCTCTTGACACCACCAGCAAATCCCTTACCAATACTTTTTCCCGAAACATCTACACGCTGACCTACAGAGAATACATCAAGCTCCAATGTCGCACCCACCTCCTTACCGGCGGCATCGGTCGAATCCAGCCTAAACTCCCACAGACCTCGCCCTGCTGATACGTTAGCAGAAATATAATGCCCAGCAATTGCCTTATTTAACGTGCCAGGCTTTTTTTCACCAACAGTTACCTGAATTGAACTATACCCATCATTTTCCAGCGTTTTAACCTGGGTTATCCTATTTGCTTCAACTTCAATAACAGTTACTGGAACCGAGGCTCCATCTTCAGTAAAGATCCTAGTCATACCTGACTTTCGACCTATAAGACCTATTGACATCTGCCAATCCCTCTATATTTAATTTAACTTTATTTGAACATCAACGCCAGCCGCAAGATCTAATTTCATCAACGCGTCAACAGTCTTTTCAGTTGGTTCTACTATATCTAACAATCGCTTGTATGTCCTAAGCTCATACTGATCACGTGCATCTTTATTCACATGTGGCGAGATTAATATAGTAAAACGCTCTATTTTTGTTGGCAACGGTATTGGACCTTTTATTTGAGCACCTGTCCGTCTCGCTGTTTCAACTATCTCACCAGCAGATTGATCAATTAATTTATGATCGAATGATTTCAATCGAATTCTTATAGTTTGGCTGGACATATTATCTACTCAATTATTGAAGCTACAACGCCAGCACCAACTGTACGTCCACCTTCGCGAATAGCAAAGCGCAGACCATCTTCCATTGCAATAGGCGATATAAGCTTTACTTTTACAGAAATATTATCTCCAGGCATTACCATTTCTACACCTTCAGGCAATTCAACTGCGCCAGTTACATCAGTAGTACGAAAGTAAAACTGCGGACGATAGCCATTAAAGAAAGGAGTATGCCTACCGCCTTCGTCTTTAGATAAGACATATATTTCAGCATTAAAATGTGCATGTGGCTTTATAGTTCCTTTGTGCGCCAGAACCTGCCCACGCTCAACATCATCTCTTTTGGTACCTCTTAACAACAACCCAACGTTATCGCCCGCCTGACCTTGATCAAGCAATTTACGAAACATTTCAACACCTGTCACAGTTGTTGTCACAGTCGGCCTAATTCCGACAATCTCCACTTCTTGGCCAACTTTAATAATCCCTCTTTCTATGCGTCCCGTCACAACGGTTCCACGACCAGATATTGAGAACACGTCTTCGATTGGCATTAGGAAAGCACCATCAACTGCACGCTCTGGCTCAGGGATGTAGCTATCCAAGGCCTCTACTAGCTTAACAACTGACGGCACACCAATTTCACTGGTATCACCCTCAAGTGCTTTTAAAGCTGAGCCAACTATAATTGGCGTGTCGTCCCCAGGAAACTCATAAAGATCAAGTAATTCACGAATCTCCATTTCAACCAACTCAATCAGCTCTGCATCATCAACCATATCGGCTTTATTGAGGAATACAACGATATATGGAACACCTACCTGCCTGGACAAAAGTATATGCTCTCTAGTTTGTGGCATTGGACCATCAGCGGCTGAACACACAAGAATCGCTCCATCCATCTGCGCCGCACCAGTAATCATATTCTTAACATAATCAGCATGACCTGGGCAATCCACATGCGCATAATGTCTTTTTGCAGATTCATATTCAACATGTGATGTGGCAATCGTTATGCCGCGAGCACGCTCTTCAGGTGCATTATCAATTTGATCAAAGGCTTTAACTTCTCCGCCTTGTAACTCAGCCATAACTTTTGTTAAGGCGGCCGTCAGAGTCGTCTTACCATGATCAACGTGGCCTATAGTACCTACGTTTACATGCGGTTTATTACGCGAAAATTTTTCTTTAGCCATAAATAATACCCTTTATTACATTATTAATATCTTTTGATAATTGCTTCAGCTACATGCTTAGGCGCATCACTGTATTTTTCAAACTGCATACTAAATACACCTCGACCTTGTGTCATTGAACGCAAGTCTGACGCATATCCAAACATTTCCACCAAAGGAACTTCACAACTAATTTGCTTTCCTGCCAACACATCCTGCAATCCATTAACCATCCCTCTTCGCTTGCTTATATCGCCAAGCACCCCACCCATATTTTCCTCAGGCACTGATATGTCAACTTTCATAATTGGCTCAAGAATCACAGGATTAGCTTTTTTAACGGCATCTCTTATACATATTGATGCAGCAATCTTAAACGCCAACTCACTTGAATCGACTTCATGATACGATCCATCAACGAGAGTTACTTTAATGTCGACAACTGGATAGCCAGCTAGAATACCATTTTTTAACTGCTCCTGAATACCATTATCTACTGCAGATATAAATTCTTTAGAAAGCACAGATAGCACATCATCAGCAACGAATACATACCCCAATCCACGACCTTGCGGCTCTACCCTCAATAAAACATGTGCATATTGCCCTTTTCCACCAAAATCTCTCTCAAATTTGGTTTCATGCTCGACAGTTGCACTTACGGACTCACGATAAGCAACCTGCGGAGACCCAACAACCATATCCACACCAAACTCTCTTCGGACGCGCTCAACAACAATTTCAAGATGAAGCTCACCCATACCAGATAGAATTATCTGCCCAGAATCATTATCTACAGAAACCTTAAATGAAGGATCTTCGCGAACCATTTTTTCAAGAGCAAAGCTCATTTTTTCTTGGTCAACTTTTGTCTTTGCTTCGACAGCCATAGACACTACGGGCTCGGGATATTCTATTCGCTCTAACAAAACCGGGAAATCTAAGTCGCACAGAGTGTCACCAGTTGTAACATCTTTTAAGCCGACTGCCGCTGCAATATCCCCCGCCATTACCTCATCAATTTCTTCTCGGCTATTAGCATGCATCTGGACCATTCGTCCAATACGTTCTCTTTTCTTTTTAGCCGAGTTATATACAACGTCCCCAGTCCTGAGCACTCCAGAATATACCCTAAAAAACGTCAATGAACCAACATATGGGTCAGTGGCAATTTTAAAAGCTAAGGCTGAAAACGGCTCTTCGTCTTTAGATTCACGCAAAATACATTCAACACCATTCTCAGCAAGCCCCTTTGCAGGAGCAAGGTCAGATGGAGATGGCAAGAACTTAACAACACCATCGAGTAAAGCTTGTATTCCTTTATTTTTAAATGCCGATCCACAATAAGCAGGAACAATTGAGTTTGACAAAGTTGCATTTCTAATACCTAGAACCAATTCGGCTTCTGTAAATTCAATACCGCTCAAAAACTTTTCTATTAAATCTTCACTAAATTCAGCTATAACTTCAATTAATTTTTCTCTCCACACCCTGCACCGCTCAATCATGCCCAGGGGAATTTCATCCTCCCTAAATGACACACCATAACTAGCGGAATCCCAATACAAGGCACGCATACTAATCAAGTCAACAACACCCTCAAAGCCATCTTCAGCACCAATTGGAAGCTGAAGAGGAACCACGAGCGCCCCCAGTCTATTATTAATTTGATTTACAACTCGTATAAAATCAGCACCAACACGATCCATTTTATTTACAAATACTAATCTAGGCACCTTATATCTATCCGCCTGCCTCCAAACTGCTTCAGATTGAGACTCAACCCCTCCTACAGCACAAAAAACAACGCAAGCCCCATCGAGTACACGTAGTGAACGCTCAACTTCAATCGTAAAATCAACATGCCCAGGCGTGTCAATAATATTTATACGATGCGACTCAAACTGGCAGTTCATACCAGCCCAAAAACAAGTAGTAGCCGCAGATGTTATCGTTATACCTCGTTCCTGCTCTTGCTCCATCCAGTCCATTGTAGCCGCGCCATCATGGACCTCTCCTATCTTATGCAGCTTTCCAGTATAAAATAATATTCTTTCAGTTGTAGTGGTCTTACCGGCATCGATATGGGCCATTATGCCGATATTACGATAGTGATTTATTTGTGTTTTACGAGACACTATAAAAGCCAATAGCTATTAACCAATCACCATCTGTAATGAGAAAAGGCTTTATTTGCCTCAGCCATCCTATGCGTATCTTCTCTTTTCTTAGCAGCGGAACCGCGATTATCAAACGCATCGATTAGCTCACCAGCCAACTTTGCTGACATATTTTTTTCATTTCTTTTACGAGAAGCATCAATTAGCCATCGCATAGCAAGCGCTAGACGCCGAGAAGGCCTAACCTCAACTGGAACCTGATAAGTTGCGCCACCAACACGACGAGACTTAACCTCAACTCGCGGCTGAACGTTTTCCAGGGCTTTAGATAGAATCTCCAAAGGTTCAGAATGACCTTTTTTTCCTATTACATCTAGCGCACCATAAACAATACCTTCAGCTACAGACTTCTTACCACTTTCCATGATCATATTCATGAATTTTGTAAGCATGACACTTCCAAATCTTGGATCAGGGATTATCTCTCTTTTTGTTGCTACTCTTCTTCTAGACATTTATTTTTCACCAAACAATATTAACTTTTAGGTCTCTTAGTACCGTATTTAGATCTACCACACTTCCGATTTGCTACCCCTGAGGTATCCAAACTTCCGCGAACAACGTGATATCTAACGCCTGGCAAATCCTTTACACGCCCCCCCCTAATAAGAACAACAGAATGTTCCTGCAAGTTATGCCCTTCTCCGCCAATATAACTACTAACTTCAGAGCCATTAGTTAAACGCACCCTTGCTACTTTTCTAAGCGCAGAATTAGGCTTTTTAGGAGTAGTGGTATATACACGAGTACATACGCCGCGCCGTTGAGGACAAGCCTCTAAGGCAGGCACATTACTTTTCTCAATTCTCTTCAAACGCGGTTTTCGGACCAACTGATTTATCGTGGTCATATCTAATTAACTCCAAATTATTAAAAAATACAAATTACCTAATAATACCGAACGACACTTCTCTGTAATTATTTTCCTGGTAAATTTATTAATTATACTTACATATAAAAACAAGTCCAATAATTAACAACTTCATATTATATATTAAGCGCTTGCTTTAACGCCTCTTCAACATCCTCGGCATCTACATGCGAAGACGAATCAACATCTTGTGAATCATTGGTAGCATTGCGATCCTTTCTTCCTTCGTGGTAGGCCAGCCCTGTACCTGCTGGAATCAATCTTCCAACTATTACATTTTCCTTTAATCCTTGCAGGCTATCATTCAATCCTCTTACAGCAGCATCCGTAAGAACCCTTGTAGTTTCTTGAAATGAAGCTGCTGAAATAAAAGATTCAGTTGCTAACGAAGCTTTAGTAATGCCTAACAATACAGAGTCGTAACTTGCTGGTATCTTACCTTCCCTTTCTGCTTTGTCATTATTCTCTCTTAAAGCAGCTCGCTCTACTTGATCACCTTTTAGATAACCAGTGTCACCAGGTGCAGTAATTTCTACTTTCCTTAGCATTTGGCGAATAATAGCCTCTATATGTTTATCATTAATTTTAACACCTTGTAAACGATACACATCCTGTATCTCCTTAACTAGGTAGTTAGCCAACTCTTCGATTCCACGCAATCTTAGAATATCGTGCGGCGTCAACTCACCTTCGGCAATAGTTTCACCCTTTTCTACATACTCACCCTCAAACACAGTGATATGTCGCCATTTAGGTATAAGGGTTTCAATTTGCTCTCCTGCGGAATCAGTTATTACAACCCTCTGTTTTCCTTTAGTCTCTTTTCCAAAAGAAATAGTCCCACTAATTTCAGCTAAAATTGCCGGATCTTTTGTTTTACGAGCTTCAAATAAATCAGCTACTCGCGGAAGACCGCCAGTGATATCCCTAGTTTTACTTGACTCCTGCGGTATACGCGCCAAAACATCCCCAACTTCAACTTGGTTACCATCATTAATGCCTACAATTGCACCGGCGGGTAAAAAATACTGAGCTGGTATTTCGGTACCAGGTAGGAATATTGATTTACCGTCAAGAGCCAAGAGCTTCACCATTGGCCTCAATTCTTTACCAGCACTACCACGCTGCTTGGGATCTGTTACCACTAATGAACTTAATCCTGTAACCTCATCTGATTGCTTCTGAACAGTAACGCCGTCAACAAAATCGACAAACTCAACCATACCATTCACTTCCGTAATAACAGGATGAGTATGAGGGTCCCAATTTACGATAATATCTCCGGCATTAACCCTAGATGCTTCTTGAACTGATATAACTGCACCGTAAGGTATTTTATAGCGCTCTCTTTCACGACCATAATCATCAACAACACCAACCTCACCTGAGCGAGATACTGCGACCAGATTTCCTTCTCGGTTAGCGACAGATTTCAAATTATTTAAACGGACAGAACCAGCGGACTTGACTTGTACGTTGCTTATAGCTGCAGTTCTAGATGCAGCACCGCCTATATGAAATGTCCTCATAGTTAACTGAGTTCCAGGCTCACCAATCGACTGTGCAGCAATCACACCAACAGCCTCACCAATATTAACTAAATGCCCTCGCCCTAAATCTCGTCCGTAGCAGGCTGCACATACTCCATGGCGATTCTCACAGGTAATAATTGATCTAACTAGAACTTGATCAACACTGTTTTTTTCAAGCACAGATACCCAATGTTCATCTAACAATATTCCACGAGAAACAACAAGCCCACCAGCTGCATCCAGAACATCCTTAGCAACTACGCGCCCTAGCACCCGCTCAGATAGTGGCTCAACTACGTCACCACCTTCAATAATGGGTGTCATTATTAAGCCATTTATAGTATTGCAATCCGCACCATTAATAACTAAATCTTGGGCAACATCAACAAGTCTACGAGTCAAATATCCAGAATTTGCCGTCTTCAATGCTGTATCTGCAAGACCTTTTCTTGCGCCATGCGTCGAAATGAAGTACTGCAATACATCCAATCCTTCACGAAAGTTTGCGGTAATTGGGGTCTCAATAATAGATCCGTCAGGTTTAGCCATTAATCCGCGCATTCCAGCCAGCTGCCGTATCTGAGCAGCCGAGCCCCTTGCACCTGATTCTGCCATCATAAATATTGAGTTAAATGATTTCTGCTTAACGGGGTTTCCATCTGCATCAATAACCGTTTCCTCGCCAAGCCCATCCATCATAACCTTAGCTATCTGGTCGTTTGCATGCGACCAAATATCAACTACTTTATTATACCTTTCACCGTCTGTGACCAATCCGGATGAATACTGACTCTGTATTTCGTTAACCTCGGAGTCAGCTGCTTTTATAATGTCGGCTTTTTTAGCTGGAATTGCCATATCTTCAATCCCAAAAGATACCCCCGAAATAGTCGCATATCGAAATCCCAGATACATCAGCTGATCAGCGAGAATAACCGTGTCCTTATTTCCCAAATAGCGGTAACTATAATTAATTAATCTGGATATGTTTTTCTTGGTCATATCACAATTAACTAATTCGAAAGGCATTCTATCCGGGACAACCTCCCAAATTAAAGCTCGACCAACAGTTGTCGCTACTCTGTGTGTTTTATCATTTAACTCACCGTTATCACCAGCTACCTTTTCAGTGATACGAAGTTGGATTTTTGATTGCAACTCAACGCTTTTAGCTAGTATTGCTTTGTGTACCTCACCAACGCTCCCAAATACAGAACCATCACCCTTGGCATTAATTTTTTCACGACTAATGTAATACAACCCAAGTACCACGTCTTGCGAAGGATTAATAACAGGTTCACCATTTGCAGGCGACAAAATATTATTTGTCGCCATCATTAACGTCCGCGCTTCAAGCTGCGCTTCAATAGATAATGGAATATGTACTGCCATTTGATCGCCATCAAAATCAGCGTTAAAAGCACTACAAACTAAAGGATGCAATTGAATTGCCTTACCCTCAATTAAGGTGGGCTCAAAAGCTTGAATACCTAATCGATGTAATGTTGGCGCACGATTCAGCAGAATTGGATGTTCGCGAATAACTTCTTCAAGAATATCCCATACCTCTGAACTCTCTCTTTCAACCATTTTCTTTGCAGCTTTAATGGTTGTTGCTAATCCGCGGAATTGCAATTTACTGAAAATAAATGGCTTGAATAATTCAAGCGCCATTTTTTTAGGCAATCCGCATTGATGCAATCTTAAAGTCGGGCCAACAACAATAACTGATCGACCAGAATAGTCGACACGCTTACCGAGTAGATTCTGCCTAAAACGTCCTTGTTTGCCCTTAATCATGTCGGCTAAAGACTTAAGAGGACGTCTATTTGTCCCCGTTATAGCCCTACCTCTACGCCCATTATCAAGTAAAGCATCAACAGACTCTTGAAGCATACGCTTTTCATTTCGAACAATAATATCAGGCGCATTTAAATCCAAAAGCCTATTTAATCTGTTATTTCGATTAATTACGCGGCGATACAAATCATTAAGATCAGAAGTTGCAAATCTTCCCCCGTCAAGAGGCACCAACGGTCTCAATTCTGGTGGCAAAACTGGCAGAACCTTTAAAATCATCCATTCAGGTCGATTTTTTGAGCTCATTAACGCATCCATTACCTTCATGCGTTTTGAAAATTTCTTTATTTTCGTTTCTGAATTAGTGGTGATAATTTCTTGATGTAAAATCTCGACTTGCTCTTTTAAATCTATTGATTTCAATAAATCATAAATAGCCTCAGCACCCATTTTTGCAACAAAATCATCTCCATGCTGTTCAACCGCATCAAGATATTCGTCATCAGTCAATAACTGACCTTTTTCTAAAGGTGTCATTCCTGGGTCGAGCACTACAAATGATTCAAAATACAAAACACGTTCTATTTCACGCAATGTCATATCCAATAACAATGCAATTCGCGAAGGTAGTGACTTCAAAAACCAAATGTGTGCCACAGGGCTGGCCAGCTCAATATGCCCCATTCTTTCACGACGAACCTTAGAAAGAGTAACTTCAACTCCGCATTTTTCACAGATAACGCCTCGATGTTTTAGACGTTTATACTTTCCACATAAGCATTCATAGTCGCTGACTGGACCAAATATCTTTGCGCAAAACAGCCCATCTCTTTCCGGTTTAAATGTTCGGTAATTAATAGTTTCAGGCTTTTTGACCTCACCATAGGACCACGAACGAATCATATCTGGTGATGCAAGACCAATACGAATCCCGTCAAAATCTTCAGCTCGTCCTTGGCGTTTTAAAAAATTCATTAAATCTTTCAAGAGCAAATCCTCTTATTATTTGTTCTACAGCGTTGCAGAATAAGCCATCTATTAAATATCTTAGAAAAGAACACTATTCTCTTTCCAATTCTATATTGACAGCCAATGAACGTATTTCTTTAATCAAAACATTAAATGATTCCGGCATGCCAGCTTCCATTTTATGATCGCCATCAACAATGTTTTTATACATTCTTGTTCTACCTGTTACATCATCTGATTTTACTGTCAACATTTCCTGCAACGTATAAGCGGCACCATAAGCTTCTAAAGCCCAGACTTCCATCTCGCCAAAACGCTGCCCACCAAATTGAGCTTTACCGCCTAATGGTTGTTGCGTTACTAGACTATATGGCCCGGTTGACCTAGCATGCATTTTGTCATCAACCAAATGGTTTAACTTTAACATGTACATATAGCCCACAGTCACTTCTCGCTCAAATGGTTCGCCTGTCAAACCATCATAAAGTGTCACCTGACCATGTTCAGGCAAATCAGCTAGCCTTAGCATTGTTTTAATATCCTCTTCGCTTGCACCATCAAATACGGGTGTTGCCATCGGAACGCCATCAACTAGATTTGCGGCTAACTCAAGGATTTCTAAATCAGAAAAATCGTCTAGTTTTTCTTTTCGCCCACTGTTGTTATAAACTTTTTCCAGAAACTTTCTTATTTCTATAACTTTTGAACGGGCTTCTAACATCTTACCGATTTTAATACCAAGGCCTTTTGCCGCCCATCCTAAATGGGTTTCTAGAACCTGGCCCACATTCATTCGTGAAGGCACACCTAATGGGTTCAATACGATATCTACTGGATTACCATCAGCCGTATAAGGCATATCTTCAATTGGTCTTATCATGGAAATAACACCTTTATTACCATGTCTACCGGCCATTTTATCTCCCGGTTGAATCCGTCTTTTTACAGCAAGATAGACTTTGACCATTTTCAAAACCCCAGGTGGCAAATCATCGCCCATGGTAATTTTCTTGCGTTTTATTTCAAATTTTTCATCAAAATCTTTTCTTTGTTGCTCAATTTGAGCGACTACCGTTTCGAGCTGAACATTAATATCTTCATCCTTCATGGTAATCTTCAACCAATCTGAATGCTTTAAATCGTGAAGATATTCGTATGTAATTTCAGCGCCAGACTTTAAGCCTAGAGGACCTGATTGAGCAACTTTACCTACTAACAGCTCTGCAACACGTGCAAATATATCACCTTCAAGTATTTTCAATTGGTCATCAAGATCTTTTCTATATCGCTTAATCTCCTCTTGCTCAATATCTAAGGCTCTCTTATCCTTTTTCACACCATCACGTGTAAACACTTGAACATCAATAACTGTACCTTGAATATTTGCAGGGACGCGTAAGGACGTATCTTTTACATCAGCGGCCTTTTCTCCAAAAATAGCGCGCAACAATTTTTCTTCTGGCGTAAGTTGCGTTTCACCTTTTGGCGTCACTTTGCCGACAAGAATATCCCCGCCTTTAACTTCGGCTCCAACATAAACTATTCCTGATTCGTCTAATTTAGATAACGCTTCTTCACTTACATTAGGAATATCTGCAGTTATTTCCTCAGGACTGTGCTTTGTATCTCTTGCGACACAGGTTTTTTCTTCAATATGAATGGTGGTAAATCTGTCTTCTTTTACCACTCTTTCTGATACTAGAATTGAATCTTCGAAGTTGTATCCATTCCATGGCATAAATGCTACCAACATATTTTGGCCAAGTGCCAGCTCACCCATATCAGTAGATGGGCCATCCGCCATAATATCGCCAGCCTGAACAATATCGCCAGGCTTAACGAGTGGCTTTTGATTAATACAGGTATTCTGATTTGATCGTGTATATTTAATTAAATTATAAATGTCAACGCCTGAAGAACCAGTCTCTGTTTCCGTGTCATTTACTCTTACAACAATTCTTGCAGCATCAACAGCCTCAATTCGCCCTCCACGAGCGGCAACTACAGTTACTCCAGAATCTTTTGCAACCGTGCGCTCCATGCCAGTACCTACTAAGGGCTTTTCGGCTTTTAAAGTTGGTACAGCTTGCCGTTGCATGTTAGAGCCCATTAGCGCTCTATTTGCATCATCATGTTCAAGAAAAGGAATGATCGAAGCTGCAACAGATACAATTTGCTTGGAAGACACATCCATATATTGGACCGTGTCCGACATTGCCAACGTAAACTCATCTTTATGCCGGCAGGATACTAATCCATCAACCAATTTACCATTATCATCAACGGCAACACTAGCTTGCGCAATTACAAACTCACCCTCTTCAATAGCTGACAGATAATCAACATGTGTTGTGACTTTACCATCAACAACCTTTCTATAAGGTGTTTCTAAGAAACCATAGTTATTAGTTCTGGCGTAAACGGATAATGAATTTATCAAACCAATGTTTGGACCCTCTGGTGTCTCAATTGGACATACCCGCCCATAATGCGTCGCATGAACATCTCGCACCTCAAAACCGGCTCTTTCCCTTGCTAAACCACCAGGACCAAGTGCGGAAACTCGTCGTTTATGAGTGACTTGAGATAACGGATTGTTTTGATCCATGAATTGAGACAACTGACTGGAACCAAAAAATTCCTTTACTGCTGCAGATACTGGCTTCGCATTAATTATTTCCTGAGGCATTAACCCTTCGGAATCAGCAAGTGTTAATCGCTCTTTAACTGCACGCTCAACGCGAACAAGCCCAACTCTAAATTGGTTTTCAATCATTTCACCAACAGAGCGAACACGTCGATTACCTAAATGATCAATATCATCAACATTTCCGTTTCCATTACGAATATTGATCAGCTCTTTAAGAACATCAATTATATCTTCCTTAGTAAGAGTACCAAGGCCAGTTATTTCTTGACGACCTAAGCGTCTGTTGAACTTCATTCTTCCGACCGTAGAAAGATCATACCGCTCATCTGTAAAAAACAGATTCTGAAATAAATTTTCAGCTGATTCTTTTGTTGGCGGCTCTCCCGGGCGCATCATCCTATATATTTCAACTAACGCTTCGAGACTATTAGTTGTAGTATCGATACGCATCGCATTAGAAACATAAGGCCCTCTATCCAAGTCATTAACAAACAAAGTATCAATTTCTGAAACATTGTTTTCAATGCATTTATCTAAAATAGCATTAGTTATTTCATCGTTAACATTAGCAATTATTTCGCCTGTGGTTTGGTCAATTAAATTGTGTCCAAGAATTTTGCCTACTAAATAATCTTTAGGGACCTCAACCTGCTTCAACTCGGCTTTATTCATTTCGCGAATGTGCTTCGCAGTAATGCGCCTTCCTTCTTCAACAAGAATTTGACCATTATTCTTTATGTCAAATGCCGCAATTTCCCCTCGCATCCTTTCAGGTATTATATGAAAAATGCACTTATCTGCACTCAATGCGAATTTGTTGGTGTCGAAGAAAATTTTAATCATTTCTTCATTATTAAAGCCTAGAGCTCTCAATAATATTGTCGCTGGAATTTTTCTACGTCTGTCGATGCGCACATAGACGCAATCTTTATGATCAAATTCAAAATCTAACCAGGAGCCTCGATATGGAATAACTCTTGCGTTAAACAACAGCTTTCCTGATGAATGAGTTTTCCCCTTATCATGATCAAAGAATACTCCGGGAGAACGATGCAACTGAGAAACAATAACTCTCTCTGTACCATTTATAACGAACGTTCCATTCTCGGTCATCAAGGGCAACTCCCCCATATAGACCTCTTGTTCACGGATGTCTTTAACTACTTTTGCGTTAGCAGGTGCTTCTTTGTCATATATAACTAGCCGCACTAATACTCTTAGTGGGGCAGCATATGTTGCACCTCTTTGTTGGCATTCCCTGATATCAAATACTGGAACTCCCAATCTATAACTTACATATTCAAGTATTGCATAACCTGAATGACTTTCAATTGGAAAAACACTAGAAAATGCAGCATGTAAACCACTATTTTCACGTTTGCTTACAGATACACCAGTTTGTAAAAAACTTGCATATGAATTGATCTGCGTCGCAAGAAGATAGGGAACTTCAAGTACTTCAGTACCTTTCCCAAAGTTATTTCGAATACGCTTTTTTTCGGTAAAAGAGTAGGACATATCACTTCCGAACTTTTTATCATGGAATATTTTTACTGTGCAAGTATTGCAAGCAGCAAAAGGCCGGTGACATTTCGCCACCAGCCATTGTTTAAAGGCAAAGGCCTTAAATTTGAGTCGAAAATTTATTTAATCTCGACAGTAGCTCCGGCTTCTAGTAGTTGCTTTTTAATATCTTCTGCTTCTGCTTTAGAAACACCTTCTTTCAAAGTTGTTGGAACACCTTCAACTGCATCTTTAGCTTCCTTTAGGCCTAATCCAGTAATCCCACGAACTGCCTTAATTACACCAACTTTATTTTCACCAAATCCAGTTAAGATTACATCAAATTCAGTTTGTTCTTCAACTACCGCTGCTGCTGCAACTGGAGCTGCAGCAACTGCTGCCGCAGCAGACACTCCAAATTTTTCTTCGAAAGCTGAAATTAAGTCAACAATTTCTAAAACAGTAAAGTTAGATACTGCTTCTAATATATCTTCTTGTGATATAGCCATTATTTGATAATCCTCTAAAAATTAAAACTAATATATTATTGGTACTAATTAAGCAGCTTGTTTTTGATCTCTTATTTCTGCCAGAGTACGAGCTAATTTTTCAATTGGTGCCTTTATAACAGACATCAACATGCTTATTCCTTGATCACGTGTTGGCAAGCTGGCTAAACGTGTAATTTCACTTCCATCAAATGCTTGACCGCCAATTGCAACTACCTTAGCAATCAACTTATCATGACCTTTAGAAAAATTGCTGATCAATCTAGCAGCGCTGCCTGGGTCTTCGATTGAAAATGCAATCAATAGAGGACCTACAAGTTTATCTTGCATACACTCGAAATCAGTACCTGCAATTGCTCGCTTTGCTAAAGTATTTTTTACTACTCGCAAATAAACACCAGTTTCCCTTGCTATTTTACGTAGCTCAGTCAACTCTGTTACAGTTAATCCACGATATTCTGCCGCGACTGCAGAATGAGCTTTTGCAGCATATTCAGCAACTTCTTCGACGACGACTTTTTTGCCATCTAAATTTAACGCCACAAGTCACCTCTGTTATTTCACACAGCTTACTTCTAATTAAACATATACATTCGCTAGGAATGCTCTAATACGGATTTCACCCAACTATGGGTACAACTCACGTCTACGCAGGCAATATTAAGTTTTAAAGCACCTGCGGTCTTTGACGGTTGCCTAAAAAAGACAACCCAAAGTCTTTTATTTTCCGTGTATTCTATTTTTATCTTCTAACATGTTTAGAATCAACTTAGCCATCTAAATTTAAATATTAACAAAAAATTATAGATATAGCTTAAGCAGAAATTCCACTTTGATCTAGCCATAGGCCAGGCCCCATAGTTGAAGATAAAGTTATTTTCTTTATATAAATTCCTTTTGCAGCTGTTGGCTTTAATTTACGTAAATCAGCTAGCAGTGCTTCTAGATTTTCTTGAATAGCTACCGCATCGAATGTGGTTTTACCGAGCGTGCAATGAACTATTCCAGACTTATCAGCACGGTATCGAACTTGACCAGATTTAGCGTTTTTAACTGCAGTAGCTACATCAGCTGTTACTGTACCAACTTTTGGATTTGGCATTAACCCTCTGGGACCTAATATCTGACCTAGTTGCCCAACAACCCGCATTGCATCTGGCGATGCAATAACAACATCAAAATCAAGTTGACCTTTTTTAACCATTTCACCAAGATCATCCATACCAACTATATCAGCACCTGCTTCTTTAGCAGATTCGGCATTAGCTCCTTGTGCGAACACAGCAACCCTAACTGTCTTACCTGTGCCTCTAGGTAAAACTGTCGCACCTCTGACATTCTGATCTGATTTTCTTGGGTCTATACCCAAGTTAACACTCACATCAATTGACTCGTCAAATTTTACAGATTTCAACTCTTTTAAAATTTCAACAGCATCAATCACAGAATATTGTTTAACTTTATTAACCTTTGCTTTAATTATTTTCGCTTTCTTCGACAACTTAGCCATTAGAGACCCTCCACATTTAGGCCCATGCTATAGGCGCTACCAGCAATTGTCTTTACAGCAGCTTCTAAAGTTGCTGCATTAAGATCTTCCATTTTTATTTTTGCAATCTCCTCAAGTTGGTCTCGAGTAATTGTCCCTACTTTTTTAGTATTTGGATTGCTGCTACCACTTTTAATACCTGTTGCTTTTTTTATAAGAATTGAAGCAGGAGGTGTCTTGGTAATAAAAGTAAAACTACGATCACTATATACGGTGATAACTACTGGGAGTGGCAATCCTTTTTCAACATCCTGAGTTTTAGCATTAAATGCCTTACAAAACTCCATGATATTAACTCCGCGCTGACCTAACGCCGGACCGACTGGAGGACTCGGATTAGCTTCGCCAGCTTTAACTTGCAATTTAATGTAAGCCGTTATTTTTTTTGCCATTTATATTATCTCCAATTCGGGTACAAACGTATTTCTACTCCCCCATTACAAAAAAATCACCACACAAGGCAGTGATTTAATAATTTTTTCAAATAAACTTTATTTAGCTTTTTTCAACTTGATTAAAACCTAATTCAACCGATGTTGACCTTCCAAAAATTAAAACTGAAATTTTTAGCTTATTTTTTTCGTAGTTTACTTCTTCAACTACACCATTAAAATCTTTAAATGGCCCATCTATCACACGAACAACTTCTCCTGACTCAAACATTGTCTTAGGACGTGGTTTATTTACGCCTTCTTCAACCCTGTTAATAATCGCCATCGCCTCTTTTTCCGATATAGGAGCAGGTCGATCAGAAGTTCCACCAATAAACCCTAATACTCTTGGCACATCCCTAACCAAATGCCATGTTTCGTCTGTTAGTTCCATCTGAACCAACACATAGCCTGGAAAAAATTTTCTATCACTCTTCCGTTGCTGACCCAACTTCATCTCCACAACTTCCTCTGTTGGAACTAAGATTTTTCCAAAGCTGGAGCTCAAGCCTTCTCTCTCTATTCTTTCTTCAAGCGCTTGTTTAACTTTGTTCTCAAAGTTTGAATAAGCATGAACAACATACCACCGAAGCGCCATTATTAACTCCCTTGGCCAGTTAACAAGCGCACACCCCAAAACAAGAAAGTATCCAACAACCACAACAAGAAACCAACCACAAACACCATGGCAAAAACTAACATTGTAGTCCTAGTTGTCTCTTCTCGTGTTGGCCAAATTACACGATTTAACTCTACCTTCGACTCAGATATAAATGACAATACTTTTTTTCCGGCTTCTGTAGTGGACAATAAAAACAAAACACCAACTGCAACAACCAATAATGCAATAACTCTATATACGAGCAATACATTGGAAAAATAATAAAAACCAACCACACCCAAAACCAAAAATACAACAGACAAAATCTGTTTTGTCAAATCTGACACTGACACTTCGTTATTTATCTGCATACTCATGCGTAATGTTATTATATAAAATTTATGTTTTATGAATGGCAGGCCAGGAGGGTCTCGAACCCCCAACCCGCGGTTTTGGAGACCGCTACTCTACCAATTGAGCTACTGACCTATTCAAATCAAAAATCATACACAAATTTTTCACTTTTACTCAATTATTGAAGCTACAACGCCAGCACCAACTGTACGTCCACCTTCGCGAATAGCAAAGCGCAGACCATCCTCCATTGCAATAGGCGATATAAGCTTTACTTTTACAGAAATATTATCTCCAGGCATTACCATTTCTACACCTTCAGGCAATTCAACTGCGCCAGTTACATCAGTAGTACGAAAGTAAAACTGCGGACGATAGCCATTAAAGAAAGGAGTATGCCTACCGCCTTCGTCTTTAGATAAGACATATATTTCAGCATTAAAATGTGCATGTGGCTTTATAGTTCCTTTGTGCGCCAGAACCTGCCCACGCTCAACATCATCTCTTTTGGTACCTCTTAACAACAACCCAACGTTATCGCCCGCCTGACCTTGATCAAGCAATTTACGAAACATTTCAACACCTGTCACAGTTGTTGTCACAGTCGGCCTAATTCCGACAATCTCCACTTCTTGGCCAACTTTAATAATCCCTCTTTCTATGCGTCCCGTCACAACGGTTCCACGACCAGATATTGAGAACACGTCTTCGATTGGCATTAGGAAAGCACCATCAACTGCACGCTCTGGCTCAGGGATGTAGCTATCCAAGGCCTCTACTAGCTTAACAACTGACGGCACACCAATTTCACTGGTATCACCCTCAAGTGCTTTTAAAGCTGAGCCAACTATAATTGGCGTGTCGTCCCCAGGAAACTCATAAAGATCAAGTAATTCACGAATCTCCATTTCAACCAACTCAATCAGCTCTGCATCATCAACCATATCGGCTTTATTGAGGAATACAACGATATATGGAACACCTACCTGCCTGGACAAAAGTATATGCTCTCTAGTTTGTGGCATTGGACCATCAGCGGCTGAACACACAAGAATCGCTCCATCCATCTGCGCCGCACCAGTAATCATATTCTTAACATAATCAGCATGACCTGGGCAATCCACATGCGCATAATGTCTTTTTGCAGATTCATATTCAACATGTGATGTGGCAATCGTTATGCCGCGAGCACGCTCTTCAGGTGCATTATCAATTTGATCAAAGGCTTTAACTTCTCCGCCTTGTAACTCAGCCATAACTTTTGTTAAGGCGGCCGTCAGAGTCGTCTTACCATGATCAACGTGGCCTATAGTACCTACGTTTACATGCGGTTTATTACGCGAAAATTTTTCTTTAGCCATAAATAATACCTAATTCACAACACATGGAGCCCATAACCGGATTTGAACCGGTGACCTCTTCCTTACCAAGGAAGTGCTCTACCTACTGAGCTATATGGGCTGCTTATCTGGAGCGGGTGATGGGAATCGAACCCACGTGATCAGCTTGGAAGGCTGGAGTTCTACCATTGAACTACACCCGCAATTTATTTAATGGTGGAGGGGGGAGGATTCGAACCTCCGAAGGCAGAGCCGGCAGATTTACAGTCTGATCCCTTTGGCCGCTCGGGAACCCCTCCTTAACTTCTACAAGTTTTCAATTATCAAGCATTTACTCGCACAAGTCAACAAATGGCGTAACAAATTTACCCTTCTTTTATCGCCCCATTTATTTTACTTACAATCGCCTGACTTTGCGCAGCAATGAATTCACCAATATAAGGGCACGCACAATCAAAAGCTTTTTTTACCACAGCCAACTCATTCTTAGAAAAATCCGAAAGTACATAGCTAGCAATCACGCCACCATAAAGCGGTCGTCCAATACCAATTCTTACCCTATAAAACGCATTGGAATTTAGATGATTAATTATATCCCTAATACCATTATGACCGGCATGACCACCACCATACTTAAATTTTACAACTCCAACTTGAAAATCCAGCTCATCATGCACAACAAGAACTTCCTCTGGATCTATCTTGTAGTACCTAGCCATACTCCCGACCGCAATACCACTTCTATTCATGAACAACAAAGGCTTTAACAAAAGCACTGCCCCTGATCCAATCGAACAATTAGCCACCAACCCATCAAATTTAGGCTCATAGCGCCAGCTACCATTGAATTTTTCAGCCAATAAATCTAAAAACAAAAACCCGGCATTATGCCGGGTTTTTTCATACTCAGACCCAGGATTTCCCAGTCCGACTATTAACTTAATCACTTTTATCCAGCTAAATCTTCTTTACTAGCTCTTGAAGCAAGTATTGATACAACCGGAAGGTTATGCTCTACACCTTGAGCCAAAGCAACCACATGAACACCTTCTGGTAACATTAAATCAGAAAGATGAAGAGACTGGCCGACATCAAGCCCTGCCAAATCCACCTCAATATAATCCGGTAAATTTGCGGGTAAACTCAACACCTCCACATCAACCAATGAATGCGTAGCAACACCGCCTTTTTTAACCCCAACCGATTTCTCTTCATTTATAAAATGAAGTGGCACATGCACTCTAACCGGCTGAGACATACTGACTCTCAAGAAGTCTAGATGAAGAATTTTTACACCAGCAGGCTCTCTTTGAACATCTTTTAATACGGCACTTTCAATTTTGCCATCGACATTAATATTCAAAACATGGGAGTACACAGCTTCATGGTTTAAATGCTTAATCACTTCATTATGATTTAAGCTCAGCAATTGCGGCTCAGCTTCCCCACCATAAATCACAGCAGGGACCAATCCATTACGACGAAACGATCTTGCTACGCTTTTACCTACTTCTTCTCTTTTATTTGCTACAAATTCAAATACGCTTGACATTCTCTCAACCCTGCGCCCTTTGGCACTAAATAACTAATATCATTAATCTACATACATAGAACTTACTGACTCACCCGCAGAAATACGCCTAATTGTCTCGGCAAGCATTTCTGCCACACTTAATTGCCTAATCTTTCCTAGATTAGCGGCATCCGTACTCAGAGGAATTGTATCGGTTACAACCAACTCATCAAGAGAAGAAGCATTTAGATTCTTCAAGGCAGAACCAGAAAGAACAGCATGCGTGCAATAAGCAACAACTTTAATAGCACCGTGTTTTTTTAATGCGTCTGCAGCATGACATAGAGTACCCGCAGTATCGACCAAATCATCTATAAGAACACAACTGCGACCACCAACATCACCAATTATATGCATCACTTCGGCAACATTTGCTTTTGGCCTGCGCTTATCAATTATGGCTAAATCCGAATCATCAAGCCTCTTTGCCAAAGCTCGAGCTCGAACAACACCACCCACATCTGGCGATACCACAATTAATTTAGGGTATTTTTTTCTCCAGATATCCCCAAGAAGGATGGGTGACGAGTAAACATTATCTACTGGGATATCAAAAAAACCTTGTATTTGATCAGCATGCAAATCAACAGTTAAAACTCGACTTGCACCTGCCTGCTCGATCATCCTAGCAACTAATTTTGCACTTATAGGGACTCTTGCTGACCTTGAGCGCCTATCCTGCCTCGCATATCCATAATAAGGCATTACCGCGGTAATACGCGACGCCGATGCGCGCTTCAGCGCATCAATCATCACAAGCAATTCCATAAGATTTTCGTTTGTTGGAGAACAAGTTGGCTGAATTACAAAAACATCCTTACCGCGGACATTCTCTTCTATTTCCACAGCAACTTCTCCATCACTAAATCTACCCACTGTAGCCAATCCTAGGCGCATATTGAGCTTCTTAACAATGCCATCGGACAAAGCCATATTGGCATTTCCAGAAAACACCATAATAGCGGTGTCACTCATTTTATATAAGCTCCTGATTAACTAGACTTACTGGAAGCATTTGGCTGGGCCGCAAGGATTCGAACCTTGGTATGCGGAGATCAAAACCCCGTGCCTTACCGCTTGGCGACGGCCCATTTTTAATGACTATTAAAAACCCTTAACTTACTATGCAAGGGTGAAATATTTGTACTATTTATTAAAAAGGTATTCCACTTTTTATTGAGATTATCGAAGCACTTTGCAGCATCTTGTTTTACGGAGAACTCTCCAAATACACACGCGCCAGTACCTGTTAATTTTGATTCTGAATAAGCAGCTAAATCAAACAAAGCCTCTTTAATTAAAGAATACTTTCCACTAACTATTTCCTGAAAACAGTTAGTATTATTACCTGCGAGGAATTCGTCTATTGTGATTGAATTACTATCTCGTGTCAAATCATTGTCCAAAAATATTTCTTTAGTATTAATATGACAATCAGGATGTATAAGCACTACCCATTTCTCCGGAAGGATTATTTTCGTAAGTTTTTCACCAACGCCTTCCGCCCACGAGGAATTACCAAAGATAAATACCGGAACATCCGCGCCTAATGACAACCCTAATTGCATTAATTTTTCTACCGACAAATTCAAATCCCATAGCTGGTTTAAAACAAGCAAGGTAGTTGCCGCATCTGAACTCCCTCCACCTAAACCACCACCCATTGGTAAATTCTTTTCTACCTCTATACACACACCTTCTTCACAGCCAGTTTCCGTTTTTAGTAGATTTGCAGCCCTTATTGTTAAATCATCAGATTCAAGCACACCAGGGATTGTTTTTCGCAATGTCACACTACCATCATCTACAGGATGAAACCTTATCCAATCACATAGATCGATAAATTGAAATACCGTTTGCAATAAGTGATACCCATCACTCCTTCGCCCTACAATCCGCAACATTAAATTCAACTTTGCAGGAGCGGGCCAACGCTCAGACCACATGATTAACTTATTTTGGCTTGACATCTATTAACTTCCAACCGTCTACGTACAATTTTAATTTGACCTGGCCATTCGTAACCGAAATTTTTTGCGGCATTACGCCACTACCTTCAATAGGTTGCATTTGCTTATACTCAACAAGCCATCCACCCTGACTAAAACCTTCACCAATTTCATGAAAATCTTTGCCTAGTTCTGGCACCCCCACCGCCCAATAACGCAATGACTTCAGAGGAACAAATGCACCCAACTCGTGGCTTATGAATTTCTCTGGCTCATCCGATGAAAAAACATCACCTTGACCACGATCAATTAATACCTTGTCACCCTTTAATTGAATAATTATGGCACCCTGCCCTAATGGGCCGGTTAATTTCATTTTTTCCTCAAGAGGACTGTGATCCCAGACTACATTGGCAGACCAAGAATCCTTTGGACCAGAAACAGCCAATCTCCCTTCAAATGACCAGTATTCTAACCCATATATATACTGCCGCTGTCTACTTGAATACACCGACAAAGGTTTCTCAGGTATCGTGGCGCAGCCCGTCAAAAATAAGAACAAACTCCACGAGAGCCATCTATAAAGTAACTGCAGCATACTATTCGGCACTATTTAATATTCTCTTTTTAAAATCCAACAAATACTCGTCTTGCGGCTGCCGTTTAATTGCCTCGACAAATATTTTTTTTGATTCTTCTTTTCTACCTAAAGCCCACAACACTTCGCATAGATGGGCTGCAATTTCACCCTCTTTCTGCTTTGCATAAGCTTGCTCCAGATATATTAAAGCTTGCTGCGACTTACCTAATTTAAACTGCAACCAGCCATAGCTATCAATAATAACCGTCTCACCAGGCCTTAGCTTTAAAGCTAACTGCAGATATTTTTCGGCATCAGAATATCGAGCAGCATCATCTAACAACGAGTATCCCAATGCATTTAAAGCCTCAGCGTCATCAGGATTAGCAGCCAGAATTTTCTTTAAATCGGCTTCTAGCACATCACGCTTACCCAACCGCTCAGCTATTAAAGCCCGGGTATATAAAAGATCTTTTTGATCAGGCTGTTCCACCAACGCACTAGATAACAAATCAAATGCTTTTTTATATTCGGCTTTTTGATTATATAGATTGGCCTGCATAAGAATAATACGCAGTTTTTGTTTTGGATACTGCCTTGCCAACGTATCCAACCTCAATCCGGCATTATCAAATTGCTTATCTTTAACAAGCAAAGAAATTGCTGATATTGACGCCTCAAAAGCAACAGGACCATCAGTAATCTTGTCATACCAATTCAATGCCTTTGCAGCATTACCATGACTTTCTTCAATTTTCCCTAAGTACAAGGTTGCACGATCTCGCCAACCCGGCTGATCTAGCAGTACTTTAAATATATCTTCAGCCTTTTTATCCTTACCTATTTGTAAATTAATCAAAGCTAAATCAAACTGTGCCTCAGAATCTTTTGGATTGGCAGCGATAATTGACTGATAAATTTCACCAGCCTGCTCATATTCCCCTTCTTTAATTAGTAACTGCGCAAGTAGCTTATTTATTTTGCTATTTTCAGGGTATTTTTTTACAGCATCCGTTAACAATTGCTTAGCCGTATCAACCTTCCCCGATGACAAGGCTATTTGCGCTTGAAGAATGATTGCATTATCCCAATCAGGCTTAATGCTGAGAGCTTTCTCGACCTTAGCTTCAGCCACTTCTTTTTTATTTAATTGCATCGCAAGCAGAGACTCTACAAAGTACAACACAGCTTGATCTGGATTTGACGCAGAAACCGCTTCTAGCACATCGTAAACAAATGCAGCTTTATCTTCTTTTTGCAGCACTCCAACAAGTTCCAGTATTGTATTTTCAAAATCAACGGGATCAGTCTTGATGAGGCCATTGATATATTCAATAGCTAAACGTTTATCTCCAGATCTCAATGCGGCCAATGCCGCCAATTTTCGAGCCACCAGACTTTTGGGATCCTGATTCAACCATAAAGACAACGCCTCATCAGTTTTCCCCTGGTTTTTCATATACATCGCAATACTTGCCGCTCTTTCTGCAAACCTTGGATCATTTACTCTCTTTGCAGCCTCCATATAACCTTCCAAGGCAATTTCATATTGACCTCGCTGGCCTGCCAATTCAGCAGCAAGCAGCATGTACATAACATCAGGTGCAATCGCCGTTTTAACCTCTTTAGGCTGAACCTTACTTTTAGTATCACTTGCAGAGTCCTGAGCTTTTGCTTCTGCAGGTTCATCCGTTTTTTCTGGCGAGCTCGCACAAGCAACGAGTAAAATCAGTCCCAATAATGAAAACAATCTAATAATTAACACGAAAACATCCTAATTTGATTTGTTAATACGCACTGCATTTTTATGAATTATCAGAAAAACCCACTAATTCCAGCCACTGTTGCGTTTGATTTGGACAAGGCCATTATATTTTTTAGAATAGGCTGACATAATATCTGCGATTTTTCCGAAAAGCCATCTGTACGGTTAAATGGAACAATTACAGATTTAATCGACGTCCAGCTCTTGGATGCTGAATAATAGAGCACTCATCAAATCTAAAAGCATCAGAATAATGACATTTCTTTCAGTTGGAATTAATTACCAGACTGCACCAGTTTCTATTCGGGAGCGACTGGTGTTTCCTGCTGAAATTTTAAAAGCCTCATTGCAAGATTTCTGGCAAATTAAAGACATCAAAGAGGCGGCCATACTTTCAACATGCAACCGAACTGAATTCTATTGCACAGCTAATGCCGCTGATGAAAAAATTGTGATCGACTGGGTCGCAAAGAATAAACACATTAATCCATCTGAATTAGCTCCCTATTTATACACACATACCGATTCTTCAGTGTGTCGACACATGTTTCGTGTCGCTTGTGGGCTCGACTCCATGATACTTGGTGAGCCGCAAATTCTTGGGCAAATGAAAACAGCTTATCAAGCCGCGCACGAAGCAGGTACTTTAGGTAAACAACTTGGCAAATTATTTCAACATACGTTTACCGCAGCAAAAAAAGTCCGCACCGATACCGCCATTGGCTCCAGCCCCGTATCGGTTGCCTTTGCTGCTGTTCAATTAGCCCAGCAAATTTTTGATAAATTAAGCGATCAAACCGCATTATTAATAGGTGCCGGTGAAACCATAGAACTCACCGCTCGCCATTTATCTCAACAAGGCATTGGCCGCATTATCATTGCTAACCGGAGTTATGACAAAGCACATGCCTTGGCAATTCAATTTAACGGTTATGCCATTGCCTTGTCAGAATTGCCCAATCATCTTGCTGAAGCCGATATTGTTATCTCATCGACTGCCAGCCAATTACCAATACTGGGCAAAGGCAGAGTAGAAAGTGCGTTAAAAAAACGCAAGCACAAACCCATGTTTATGGTCGACCTTGCCGTTCCTAGAGACATTGAAGCTGAAGTAGAGCAACTTTCAGATGTGTATCTATACACAGTTGATGACTTGCAAACCACCATTGACCAAAATATGCTTTCACGACGCCAGGCTGCTGAAGAAGCGGAAGAAATTATCGACACGCAAGTCAATCATTTTTTGGCATGGCTCAGAGCTCAAAACGCACAGTCAATTATTCAAGATTACCGATTACAAGCAGAACAAAATCGTGATGACACCTTACAAAAAGCACTTTCATTATTAAAAAATGGCATGGCTCCCGAAGAAGTACTCAATCGACTAGCGCACAGCCTGACCAATAAACTCATCCATACACCCAGCACTCAAATACGAATTGCCGCAGAAAACGAACGCCATGACTTGGTCGCCGCAGCTCGAGAAATTCTTAAACTAAATTCAACGCAATGAAACCATCAATACAACAAAAATTGGCAAACCTGTGCGAACGTTATGACGAAATCGCTGCCTTGCTCTCAGAGCCAGATACACAAAACAATCAAAATAAATTCCGCGCGCTCAGCCAGGAATACGCACAAATCGCGCCTTTGGTTGATTGCTACAAACGCTATGAAAACACATTAGAATCATTGGCTTCGGCTAAAGAAATGGCCACCGATAGCGATCCTGAATTGCGCGAATTAGCTAAAGAAGAAGTGCGCGAGACGGAACACCAACTTGAAGCTCTGGACCAAGATTTACAGGTACTACTTTTACCCAAAGACCCCAACGATAACCGCAATATCTTTCTTGAAGTCCGAGCCGGCACCGGCGGTGATGAAGCGGCCATATTTTCCGGGGATTTATCGCGCATGTATCAACGCTATGCCGAACGCAAAGGCTGGCAAACTGAAATTATCAGCGAAAGCCATGGTGAACATGGTGGCTATAAAGAAGTCATCCTGCGCGTGTCCGGGCGCGATGTATATTCGCAATTAAAGTTTGAGTCAGGCACCCACCGCGTGCAACGTGTACCAGAGACAGAATCACAAGGCCGCATCCACACTTCTGCCTGCACAGTAGCCATCATGCCCGAAGTGGAAGAAGTCGACGCCATTGACATTAATCCTGCCGACCTTAAAGTTGATACTTATCGCGCCTCTGGCGCGGGCGGTCAGCACGTCAATAAAACCGAATCGGCAATTCGTATTACTCATCTACCCAGCGGCGTAGTTGTCGAGTGCCAAGATGAACGCTCACAACATAAAAACCGTGCTCGCGCCATGTCACTGTTGGCATCAAGGCTATTATCGGCTGAGCAGGAAAAACACCATGCGGAGCAGTCAGCCACCCGGAAGCTGCAAGTAGGTAGTGGCGATCGCTCGGAACGTATTCGCACTTACAATTACCCCCAGGGCCGCTTAACCGACCATCGTATCAATCTTACTCTTTATAAGCTGGACGAGATTATGCAAGGTGGTCTGGAGCATGTAATACAGCCGCTAATCAGTGAACATCAAGCCGAACTATTAACGCAGCTGGGCGACGATTAAACAATGCCATGCATACAATCCCTGCTCAGTAAAGCCAAGGATAGACTGGCAACAAGCTCTGATTCAGCGGCTCTTGATGCAGAAGTATTGATGTGTAACGTACTCGGCAAGCCACGTAGTTATTTACGTGCATGGCCTGAAAAGGCATTAAGCGCATCAGAAATCGATGTTTACTGGCAATTAATTGAATTAAGGCAACAGGGTCAACCTGTTGCTTATATCACTGGACAAAAAGAGTTTTGGTCTCGTGATTTTATTGTTACGCAGGATGTATTGATCCCTCGACCTGACACCGAAGTTCTCATTGAGCTAGCCTTAACGCTAATACCCGAATATCAACCGGCCAAGATAATCGACCTGGGCACCGGTTCCGGTATTATCGCCATCACCCTCGCGGCTGAACGGTCCCTGGCAAATATAATCGCTACCGATCAGAGCTTAGCAGCACTCACTTGCGCTAAAAGTAATGCAACAAGACATGAGACAAGCAACGTTAGTTTTATCAATAGCAACTGGTTTAACCAAATACCTATTAGCCAATTTGACTTAATCATCAGCAACCCGCCATATATTGCTGAAGACGATATTCATCTCCAACAAGGCGATCTTCGGTTTGAACCACAATCGGCATTGCGTGCTAAAGACCAAGGGCTTAGTGATATTAAAATCATCATCAGCGAAGCACGTAACTACTTGAAAATCGACGGCTACTTACTCATCGAACACGGCTATAACCAAGAACAACAGATGCAAAAGCTATTTGCCGATTTTAATTACCAACAAATTACTACTTACCAAGACTATGCCAACCAACCCCGTGTCACTCTCGGCCGTTGGCATGGCTAACTTCATTTCCACCAATATTAAGCAAAGACATGAACCTAGACATCCAAATTCCACGCAAAATAACGACCCAGTTACTTCATCTGGCACAAATCTCACCTGATACGGAAGTTTGTGGCTTGATAGGCGGTAAAAATGACTTACCTACTCATTGCTATCCTGTCACCAATATTGCTGATCAACCACAACAGCGTTTTTTACTGGACGCAAAACAACAAATTACTGCCTTGGCTCAAATGCGCGAACGAGGTGAAGAGCTGTTTGCAATCTATCACTCCCACCCAACCGCACCAGCACAGCCTTCAGCTATAGACTTGGAACTTGCAGCCTATCCGGATGCGCTCTATCTGATTATTTCACTCAACACGAAAGGCGTGCTAGAGATGAGAGGGTTTAGACTAGAACAAGGCAGCTTCAAAGAAGTTACTCTGTCGCTGAGTGAAGAGGCTTAAATTAATCGAGAAAAGCGCTATGTCGAGATGAGAGTAGCGAGCGATCCGCTACTCTCAGTGATTAGTTTTAGAATTTATGAGATGGTATCGATACGTTTTACAATTTCGCTAGAGGCAAGCTCCAAACCTTGTTTGTAAAACTCGCTGGCTTTGTCTTTATCACCTTGCAAGTAACTAAGATCGCCCAACAATTGATAAGCACTCACCGAAGGCTCAACAGCAATACTACGCAATAAATAGGCTTCTGAGTTGGCATTGTTGCCAGACTTTAAACTTAACTTACCTAAAACATTCAATAAGACAGAGCTATTGGGTTGCACGGAAAGCCACTGTTCTGCCATTTCAATTTGCTTGAAAACGTCATTCGACTCCACACAGCCAAATAATTCCAATAACGTTTCGTTCCAATTTTTCGACACGGCCCTGGCAAGTTCCGCTTCAATTTTTGCACCTGCCCCCACGCCGATCATGGCTGCAAAATAAATAGCCGATATTCCCGGCATATTTTTAATGTACTCGGGGATTTCCGCCCATAACTCTTCACAAACCGAAACATTGCCTTCTGCTGCAGCTTGTCTGAGCAAATTACTAAATGCTTCCGTTTCCAACAACTTAATCTCTGCTTCCATCAACACTTTATTGGTGTTCAGTGAAGGGATCAACTTGCGAATACCTTCCCAATCACCAACGCGTTGATAGGCTTGATGCATAAGCTTAAGCACACTGGCATGACCAGGATCTATGGAATGCAACTTGGTTAATGTTTCCAAGGCTTGTTCAAACTGATTGCCCGATAAATGCAATTCGGCCTGAGTCAGGCCAACAACCACATCAGAACCGGGTGCTTGAGCCGCCGCTTGCTTAAGGTATTCATCTCTTTTATCAAGCGCACCGCGTGATTGAGCAGCTCTTGCCGCCGTTAAATAATGAATCAACGGCGCGCCACTGTGTGACACGTGCTTAATTAATACCTTTTCGGCTTTTTCCCAGTTCCCTTCAGCGGAATCGACAAGGCCGGCAATTAAAGCTTCTTGTGAACGGTTAAATTTAACATTACGCCCACGCTGCTTAAGCCGTCCAGGTAGACGGATTAGCCATCCCAAAAACCTAAAAAACACATAAAAGGCAAAAAAACCAATGATCAGCGTAACAGTAAACACCACCAACGAGGTTTCTAATGACCAATTGCCAATACCGATTAGAACATAGCCTGGGTTTTCATACCCTCCCAACCAATTACTAGCAAAAAAAGCTACTGCAATGGCGAAAAAGAGCGGTCCCAAAAAATATAAGATATTTTTCATTTTTTACTCTTTTTAGCTGGCTCGGGCTTTGGTGCTTCAACGGGTTTTTCAGCATCTGGGGCTTTTTCTGTATTTACCACAGGAGGTGCTGCTACCGCTGGTGTTGATAGGGCTGGGCTTGCCGGCTCATTAATCGGTGAGGCTTTATCAGCCTCGATTCTTAACTTAGTAATATCCTTCAACAGTTTCAACGATAAGCTGATGTCAGGATATTGATTGTGCATATTAACTGCATTTAGCCGGTCTAACTCGGCGATAAACGCGCTAGTGTCTGCGTTCGTGGCAAAATTATGTTCAGTCCATTTTTTTGCATCTGCTAAGCCAACCTGATACAGCGCCTGATTTTGTTGAACCAAGGCAATTTTGACCATTTCCAACTTCACCCTGAGCTGCTCTCTGATGAATTCAGCTTGCTGAGGTGTCAAAATCTCTTTAATAGGCTGTTCAGTGTGGCGAATGGTAACAATGCCTCCCAACTGCTCAAGAGCGGAGTCAACCAGCCCAGAAGTTTCTTTATCTGCTGCAGGTTCTTTTTTAGCTGCCTCAGTTTCAGCCGTAGGCTCAGCCAACGCTTTCCCCGAATAGGGTAAAAATAGTACCAAGCCATTAACACGATCTTCTAAGGATTGAATAGTTCCGTAAATGCCTACCGTATCAATAACGGTAATGTTACTAAGCGCGGCGATCTCTTTGGCAATTTGCTCCCTTACTTTGAAGCCACCGGCATCGCCACTTTCACGCAGTCGCTGATCTGCTGCTTCCAACGCTGCTCGAGTGGTATTGATGTCGCCACTTAAATACAGTCGTTGATTAGCGACTGTTAGCAAATACTCGGCATCGGCTATCAACCAATCACCACGAGTTTTGCCTAACTGGCGCTGTACTTGAGAGATCGAATCACTTAATTCTTTACGCGCGCTATCAAGTTTTTCGTTATGTAATTGTGAAAAATCTGCGAGGGTTTTATTGAAGTGTTCGTTTTTACCCGCAGAATCGGCTTCTAAAGTTGCCAATTGCGACTGAATAGCCGCTAGCTGAGACTGATAGCCACTGATTTGCTTTGATACTTCTAAGAGCTGCATGTCACCTTTATCAAGCTCGCCACCTAAGTTTTCTTGCTGACTCCTTAATTGTTGAAAAAGATAAAAGCCAGCACCGGCAATACTTATAATTATTATCAGAACGATAATGCCGAACCAGAGACCGGAGCGCGATTTTTTAACTTTTATAGCTTCGCCCGTAATCTGTTCCTGTTGTTCACTCAATTCAGCCACACTCATTCCCCGTCACAAATTTTATTACCGTTTCAAGAATTGCAGAGTCTGAAGGACTCTGTGTCACTGCAATTCGATTAAAGCCGAGATCAGCGGCCAAACACCTAATTCTATCGCTCACTACCACCAACGGCACTTCCCGTATTGCCGTCGCGTGTTGATCACCCGCCATAAGCACAAGATTTTGCAAAGCCTCACCACTTGTTATAGTGATCACGTTCAAACCGTTTTCGATCAAATAACTTAGGTTTGAAATATTATCAACCTGGGGGATTATTCTTTTATAAACAGCGAGATAATCAACTTTTGCGCCACGTTCACGAAGCCTATTGGCTAATTCTTCTCGACCACCTTGACCACGCACAATCAGCATACTTTGCCCAGAAATATGCTGCATTTCCGGCATAGCCAGCAACGCTTCGCTGTTAAAATCTTGTTTAGGTACTAAATCAACGACTAAATCGGCATTAATTAATGCCTGCGCTGTCGAACCGCCTATTGCAGCAAAAACCACAGATTTTGATCTGGGTATTTTGCCACCATTCGCGCGGAGCGCAAAATTTACCGCGTTGACGCTAACAAAAATAACGCATTGATAGCTATCTAAGTGCTGAAAGGTCGTTTTAATCTGATCGACATCGTCTACATCAGCAATAGCCAAGGTCGGAAAGCGTATTGCTTTACCACCAGCTTGCTCTATCAACTGGACTAAATGCTCCGCCTGATGCGCCGGTCTTGTTACTAAAACACCGGCACCATTCAACACCCCATTCAAAGCTCACGCACCTTGGCTTACATCCATATGGATTAAGAAAATAACGTTTGCAAAATTTTATCTGCACCTTGCGTTAACAAATCTTCGGCAATAAGCCGCCCGATAGTTTCCGCATGCTCCAGCTCACCTGAGCGTTCTGATCGAAAAATAACTTGCCCGTCCGGACTTCCTACCAGCCCACGCATAATTAATCGCTCATCATGCAACTCGGCAAAACCGGCAATCGGCACCTGACAGCCACCGTTTAATCGCGCATTCATAGCTCGTTCTGCGGTTACGCACACACCGGTTTGCCAATCGTGTAGCACCTGCAAAATTTCATTGATTTCCGGATCATTCACCCGGCACTCAATCCCGATTGCGCCTTGCCCAATGGCAGGCAAACTAACTTCAGGTGCCAAGCATTGGGTAATACGCTCAGCCATTCCCAGCCGCTTTAGCCCGGCCGAAGCCAAAATGATGGCGTCATACTCACCCGCATCCAATTTGGCGAGTCGAGTATTAACATTACCCCGCAAGGTCAAAATCTCTGCATTGGGGAAGCGTTCTTTAATCTGGCATTGCCTACGCAAACTGGACGTACCAATTTTGGCGTCCGCAGGCAACTCGTCTAATGAGGCATAGCGATTGGACACTAACGCATCCGTGGGATCTTCACGAGTCAAAATTGCCGCCAGATGCAAACCTTCTGGGAACTCAACCGGCACATCTTTCATGGAATGCACAGCAATATCTGCCGTCCCTTCCAACATGCCCTGTTCCAACTCCTTAACAAATAAGCCTTTACCGCCGATTTTAGCTAATGGCGCGTCCAATATTTTGTCGCCCTGCGTAGACATCTTTACCAACTCTGTCTTCACCCAGGGAAATGCTTTTTCCAAACGCTCTGCAACATGTTCCGCCTGCCACAATGCCAATGGGCTTTTACGGGTTGCGATACGAATAATTTTGCTAGCCAAGATAAAACCCATTTTCATAAGAATTAAGATAGCGCTATTGTAACTGTATTTGCCTGCAAAGACGGCTAGTTGCTTGGTAATTCTTTAATATCTACAAGGTTGACTAATAACCACACTAATCAGCTTGAATTTATCTTCTATAATCCAAGCATATTTCTACTAATAACTCGATTACTACCACCTTTGCCGCCATTCAAAATATTATGCAGACTATCCTGATTGTCGACGATGCCCCGGAAAATCTGTCGTTACTAAGCGACTTACTCCAGCCTTATTATCAGGTACGCGCCGCTAATTCAGGCTTGCGCGCATTGCGAGCAGCAACAACCGATCCTCAACCGGACCTCATTTTGCTAGATGTGATTATGCCGTCCATGGATGGCTATGAGGTTATCACCCAACTTAAAGCCGACCCACATACCGCTAATATTCCGGTCATTTTTGTTACTGCCATGGAATCCAGCGAAGATGAAGAACATGGTTTAGCACTAGGCGCCATGGATTACATTACCAAGCCCATCAAACCCGCCATTGTATTAGCACGCATAAAAACCCATCTTGAACTTAAAGCCGCCAGCGATTGGCTTCACGATCGCAATAAAGTGCTGGAAGCTGAAATCGCCCAACGAATGGAAGATAACCTGATTATTCAAGATGTGACCATCCGCGCCCTGGCCCATCTTGCAGAAACCCGCGATCCTGAAACCGGTAACCATTTACTTAGAACGCAAAGCTATATACAAATCTTAGCGTTACAGTTGCAAAACCATCCCCGTTTTCAGCATTTTCTCACTGCAAACAACATTCAGAACATGGTCAAATCGGCCCCTTTACATGACATTGGCAAGGTAGGTATTCCCGACAATATCCTACTTAAGCCCGGCAAACTGACCGCTGATGAATGGGAAGTCATGAAAACCCATAGCTACTTAGGCTTTCGGGCTATAGAGCTTGCTGAACAAGATGCCGAACGGCCGTTAGAGTTTCTTAACATCGCCAAAGACATAAGCAGATACCACCACGAAAAATGGGACGGCACCGGGTATCCTGATGGTCTGCAAGGTGACGCCATACCTATCTCTGCCAGACTAATGGCACTGGCTGATATTTTCGATGCCTTGGTTTCTGAGCGCGCTTATAAAGCTGCTTTTCCTATCGAAAAAGTCATAGAGACCATTAGCCAGGGAAGAGAGCGTTTTTTTGACCCCGATATTGTTGATGCTTTTTTGCAACGGCAGAATGACTTTATCGCAATCGCCAGACGCCATGCAGATAGCCGAGAAGCCGTGCTTGCCAAACGCGTTCTACTCAAAGGCCAGGGTAACCAACTCCTATGATGTCATGCAGTTTTGACTGATCTGAGTTTTATCCTGCATCAGTTGTAATCATCCGCTTTAAATAGTCCACCATGCATCCTCTCAAATTGTTGCAAAAACTTAAACCCTGGCAACTTTGGTTACTGTCTATCTTTGTAGCCATTGTCATCACAGAAACGATTGTTTCAGGAATGGAGCTGTTACTTACCAACGAGATCACCAATGCCGACTTAATAACCGGCCTAGTAGCATCCGTATTTGCTAGTTCAGTCATTGCCGGAATTACTCTCTACTTTCTCAAACAAATTGCCACAAACAAATTGCAGTTGGAATCTGAGCTACTTGCTATCATCGAAGCGGAACCAGAATGCGTAAAACTGCTGAATAATAAAGGCATTGTCTTACGTATGAACCCGGCAGGACTGGCAATGATTGAAGCAGACTCACCGGATCAAGTTATCGGAAAGTCTGTCGAAGGAATTATTCTCCCCGCTTATCGCAAGGCGTTTTATGAACTCACGCAGCGCGTATTTGCCGGATTTTCCGGAAACCTAGAATTTGAAATCCAGGGGTTTAAAGGTGGCTACTGCTGGCTGGATACCCACGCGGTGCCATTACGCGACGAGTCAGGCAACATTACCGCCTTACTGGCTGTTACCCGCAACATCACTGCACGCAAACTCAGCAAAAGTGCTTTGCAACATAGTGAATCCTTATTGAGCAGCACATTAAATGCCACCGACGAAGGCATTCTAGTCGTTGCCGAAAGTGGCGAAATATTATCTGCAAATCAGCGTTTTAGAGAACTTTGGCAAATCCCGGAACAACTTAGATCCTCAGCAGAAGATGCCAAATTACTGGCGCATGTACTCGATAAACTGATTGACCCTGATGCCTTTATTGCCCAAGTACAACGGCTTTATAACAGCGATGAAGAATCCCAAGACTACTTACATTTTAAGGATGGTCGCGTATTTTCACGCTTTAGCCGTAGCTTAAATATCGACGACCAACGTGCGCGCATCTGGTGTTTTAAAGACATCACTGCCGAATCGAAAACGCAAGCAAACTTAGCGGAACGTGAAGAAATTTACCGTGCCATCGTCACCCAAGCCAACGAAGCCATCACCTTGATCGATACCGACGGCCTAAGATTTGTTGAATTTAACGATGCGGCTTGTCAAGGCCTGGGCTATAACCGCGAAGAATTTGCCCAATTAAATATTAACGACATTCAACCCAAACTAAGCACCAAAACAATACCCGGAAAAACCATCAATAATTTCGAGACCTTATTTCGCCGTAAAGACAATTCGCAATGCACTGTCTCGGTGAGTTTTAAGGGCATCCAATTGCATAACCGCACTTTTATCGTCGCAATCTGGCATGACATCACCAACCGCAACCAGGCAGAACAAGCCAATCAACGCTTCGGCCGTTTATTACAAAGTTCGTTTAATGAAATTTATTTATTTGACGCTAACACCTTGCACTTTATTCAAGTCAGTCAAGGCGCTTTAAGGAACTTGGGCTATTCGGCATGTGAAATGGAACAGCTCACACCCTTGGATATAAAACCGCTGTTCACCCAAGCAAGCTTTACAGAGTTGGTTGTTCCTCTCAGAGATGGGCAACTAGAATTGCAACAATTTGAAACCCAGCACAAGCGCAAAGATGGCAGCACCTACCCGGTAGAAGTTCGTTTGCAATTCATGGATGGCGAAACGCCGGTGCTTTTGGCCATTATCCAAGACATTACCCGTCGTAAAAAATCCGAGTCTGCACTTGCCGAGTCCAATAAGCTACTGCAAACTATTATTGATACCTCCCCCATGCGGGTATTTTGGAAAGATACCGACTTACGTTACCTTGGCTGTAATCCGGTCTTTGCCCAAGATGTAGGCTTAACCTATCCCAGTGAATTAATCGGCAAAGATGACACTCAATTGAGCTGGCGAGAACAAGCAGAGCTTTATCGTAACGATGACTTTCAGATAATGTCATCAGGCCAATCTAAGCTTTTTTACGATGAACCCCAAACCAAGCCGGATGGCACGTTAATGTGGCTGCGTACCTCCAAAGTACCTCTGCGCAATACAGACAATGAAATTATCGGCGTACTGGGCATTTATGAAGACATCACTGAATACAAGCTCTCCGAGCAAGCATTGCGCGACAGCGAGTTTTTCTTAAAAGAAAGCCAACTCATCGGTCGAATGGGCGGATGGCGCGCAGATCTCGCTAATAACGTATCTCTTTGGACCGAAGGCGTCTATGCCATGCTTGAGATGCCTCTGGACTACCATCCCAACAATGCCGACATCCTTAATTTTTACTTGCCGGAGTCCCGGGAACGGGTACAACAAAAAATTGACAATCTCATTGCTACCGGCGAATCATTCACGCTCGAAGTCCAAGTCCGAACCAGTTCCGGCAACATTATCTGGGCCGAGTTACGCGGCTTTCCGCATTATGCTCATGGCCGTATCGACTACTTGATGGGCACCATACAAGACATCACCCAGCGCAAACGGATTGAAGATGAGCTTGATCAACATCGCCATCATTTGCAAGACTTGGTACATTCAAGAACCCTCGAATTGGCAGATGCTAAAGAGACAGCAGAAGCAGCCAATAGCGCCAAGAGTACCTTTTTGGCCAACATGAGCCACGAAATCCGGACCCCCATGAACGCCATTCTGGGGCTTACCCATCTGCTCAGTAAAGAAATCAAGGCTCCCGAACAACACACCAAATTACTTAAAGTAGAAATTGCCGCGCAACATTTACTGCACATCATTAACGACATACTTGACCTGTCAAAAATTGAAGCCGGCAAATTGATTCTTGAAAAGACTGAGTTTTCTTTAGCTCGGATTATCGATCACGCCTTCAGCATGATGGCCGAACGCGTCAACGACAAAGGATTACACCTAAGCACTGACATTGCCGCCAACGTCCCATCACTGTTACGTGGTGACGGGCAACGTTTACAACAAATGCTGCTCAATTTTATTGGCAATGCCATCAAGTTTTCTGACCAAGGTCAAATCACAGTCCGCGCCACTTTATTGGAAGATGACCACAAAACAGCGTTATTGCGCATCGAAGTAGAAGACCAAGGTATCGGCTTAACGCCGGATCAGCAAAGTCGCCTATTCCAAACGTTTTCCCAGGCTGATGCGTCAATCTCGCGAAAATTTGGCGGTACCGGCTTAGGGCTGGCGATTACCAAGCTTTTAGCAAGTTTAATGGGCGGCAATGTCGGCGTAGTCAGCGAACGCGGTGTTGGCAGCACTTTTTGGATGACCGTTCGCTTACAAAAAGTCGCGCAAAAAGAATTGCACTCATTAGTAACTCACAATAATTTCTCACATCGAATTCCGGCAGATCGAGTGTTATTGGACCAATATCACGGCTATCGACTGCTATTAGTGGAGGACAACCCAATCAATCAGGAAGTGGCTGTCGAGCTGTTAAAAGCCGTCGGATTAACAGTTGATGTCGTCAATGATGGTCTACAAGCAATAGAACAAGTCAGCAATCACGACTATGCCTTGGTGTTAATGGACATGCAAATGCCGGTAATGGATGGTTTGGAAGCGACTCGTTTAATTCGTCAGCTAGTTAATAAAGCGCAACTGCCTATCCTGGCGATGACCGCGAATGCTTTCGATGAAGATCGTAAGCGTTGCCTGGAAGCCGGTATGAATGACCATATTAGCAAGCCGGTCAACCCGACCATACTTTATGAAATGTTACTGCGCTGGCTACCAACACCCGTAAAACCTAACAACGCACCGCCAATGAATTCTGAATTACCCGCCGAGAGTGACATAAGCGTTGCACTGTCACAAATCCCCGGTTTAAATCTAAATGCTGGCTTACAAAGCGTATTGGGAAACGCCGGCAAACTTAAGCAATTGCTGGTCATGTTTAGCCAAGGTCATGCTGGCGACATAGCCGCTTTACGCAATCATATTGCTGCCGGTGAAAGCGTTGAAGCCCAACGTTTGGTGCATACCTTAAAAGGCCTGTCCGCCACATTAGGCTTGACCACACTTCACCATCAAGCACTAGCGTTGGAATTGGCTATCAAAACCACGGTAAATGATGCTGACAACATCATTGCCGCTGTCAATGCCGTTGAAGAACTGATGACACCCGTGTTGGCGTCCATTAACCAGCTGTTTAGCAAGCCCGCCGAAGCGACTATCTCAGTATTAAATTTGCAGGAAATTGGTGCATTGTTAGGCCAACTTGAAGAGCTACTGATCAAAGACGACACTTTGGCGAATAAGCTTTGGCAGGAATCAGCCCCACGCATTCAAGCAACCTTAGGTAGTGTCGCTAAGCAATTAGGCAATGAAATCGAAAGTTTCGAATATGAAAAGGCTTTGAATACCTTAAGGTCAATTGATTTATAACAAGCTTAAAACGCAAAAACTTCCATCTCCTTTATGCCCTTTAGGGTAAGCTGAGATGGAGGTATCTTTTCAAATCGCTCTCAAGACACGACTAAGGTTGTAATCTTTTGAGCTACTTCTTTACCGTTGGCGTCGACGTGGCAGGACCGATACCGACGATCTGCAAAATAACATCGCCGTCTTTCGCCCCGTCATAATGAACCTCATTACCGTAATGCGTCACGAAGCTGCCCGCTGGGACAGGCTTTAAATTCTCAGGATCATAATTCTCGCCAGTTCCAACCCACCACGTACCAGATATAACAGTGATAAATCGGTCATTCGGATGAGAATGCGGACGACTGTTGTGATGCGCGTTCCATTTATTAAGAACGACATAAAGACCCGGTTTGGAGGGATCGCCAACCAACACAGCCGATTCCGAGCCGCTGGGATTAGCAACCCACTTAATCTGTTCGGGAAGCTTGATTGAAATCGCCTTAGGATCAAGCTCTTCAGCTAAAGAAATTGAATTAAAACATAACGATAAGCCGACGGTGAATGCAAATTGAGCAAGCCGTTTAATTTGTAACATGTTTACCTCCGGAAAATGAGCGACCCTAAAAATAAAGCCATTATGCCCATCAACAAGGCTCTACAGAGCCCCGTCGATGGGCATTTTATTTATCAGGACTGCGTCTGAGTTTGGGGTTCAAGCTGGGTATGCACTTCAATAGCCACATTGGGAATATTCTCGGTTTTATAGCGCTTTGTTACTGGTTTTTTAGCTTTAGATTTAAAGGTGACTCGTAAGCGTTTCCAACCTAACACCACTGAGCTTGCACCCAACACCACGCCAAACAACACCCACGTCAACATCCAGGCATCCCAAATTGGTCGATAATAAAGCCAACCAAAATCCCAGTGATGCAACGCCGAATATAACCAGCGCACCACGCGTGCGCTGCTGTCAATCTTAGACAGCAACTTACCGTCTTGCGGATCTAAATACAGCTGCGTACCGACATCATCAGCCAAAGTCACCAACACTACCGGCAACGGCTTTTCTACCAAGCTTTGTCTATGTCTTGGGTAATAGTAACTGTCGTATTCATTCAAAACCGTATGCGATGCAACCGGCGTTTTACCGGCAATACGACCAACGGCAGCCAGTAGCAATTCATCGCTGAATTCGGCGCGGGTGCCATCGGCAACTTGCGGTAACCGTTGGCCTTCGCGCGTGTTGGCCAGAAGAACCACATCATCGCCTAGCTTCTTCCAAGCCAATTCCACAACATCAGCACCATCAACAGCGGCAGAAAGCTCGACCGGCAACACTGGCAGCCAATTAAGCATCGCTTGCGGTAAGGCATTACCTGAATACCGAGCCAACTCCTGCTTACTTGGATTACCTTGGGAAAATAATTTACCCGGATTAGTGTCGATATAGCCGCTAAATGCCCAAAACAGCGCAAAAGTACCGCCGATCAGTCCAGTCCAAAAATGCCATTTAAACCAAAACTCACGATAAGGCTGGGTGCGGCCTTGAGAGTACGTGGGTTTACCGGCAAAACCAGGACGCCAACGTAACCAACCGATAATCAATCCAGTCAACGCAGCAATGGTGGCAAACAAGCCGGACCACAATTGCACGTCACGGCGGATGCTACCCAAACCGATAGACTCCAGGGGTTTAAACAAATGCACCCAGTTACCCGCATAATAAAACGCTCGGTCAACGCTGGTTGACGCATGTAACACTTCACCGGTACGTGATGAAATCAATAACTCACTGCCATCATCACCAGCAGCAACATGATGAAACGGACTTAAGGCTTCCTGATTGCGCAGGAAAATAGTGCTTGGCACGATGTCCAAATAACTTGCTTTAATCAGCCCATTGTCGCTATTTGCTGCAAACCAGTTTTCAGCAATTTTTACGGCCTGCTCTGGCGAAGTCTCACGTAAAGTTCCATCAATTGCCGACAACGTAAAACGCTGCCCGAGACTATCTTCTATCAACCATAAGGGCTCACCGGCACTGCGCACTAATCTGGCGTCGGCGATGCTAACGACAGCATCAGCTTTGGCGGGCTGGGCACCTTCGCCCTCGGCACGAACAGCTTCGCCGGCCGGTTTATTTTGCTTGCGCTTTTCAGCCGCAGCTTGGCGTTGTTCGGTGCTCAAATTCCAAGCCTCTCCCAGACTCAACCAACCTAATTCGGGGGCAAGCGTTTCAGCATGAGCAAGCTGCTGGCTACGATTTTGCGTGGCGGGCGTGGTGTACATAATCACCAGTCCAGAAAAAAACCACACAAACATAAACAGCGCCAGCACCACACCTAACCAGCGATGGACTTGATATAACAGACGATTTAAAAACTTCATTGTTGTCCTCTCAAAGAAAATAGCGAAGAAAAAATGGCTGGAATATATCGCTGCATTTCTGCCCCCTTTTGTGATGAAACTTTTAAGAAAATTCTAATTAAGTCCTTCGACAGGCTCAGGACGAACGGCTTCAGGTTGATTTCGTTCGTGGTGAGCCCTTCGGCTAACTCAGGAGAGCGTTGTCGAACCATGAACGAAATCAACCTATTCAGAATTTCTTTAACAACTATTGCGCAGCTTTACCGGATAACTGTTGAATATGCTCTAGCGCCTTCTCAACATTTTCAGCCGGTTTAAGGTCGCCGACAGTTGCCACAATCTTGCCATCCTGAGCGACAATAAAAGTAGTGCGTGCAATTGAGCCATGATCAACCTGAACACCACGAATATCTTTTCTACCCTTGGTTGTCTCATCGACATTCAAGCCAAATGCATTGGCAATTTTGCCGTCGACATCAGAGGCGACGGGGAACTTACTGGCGCAATATTCTGGATCTGCTGAAAATTGATTAAGTCTGTCTATGTCATCCAATGACACGCCGACGATGGTTGCTCCCGCCGCAGTAAATTTGTCATGGTTGATAGCAAAGGTATGGGCTTGCACGCTACAGCCCTTGCCATAAGCCGTTGGATAAAAGTACACAACCACAGGTCCTTTTTTTAAGGATTCCTGGAGTGAATAAGATAACGGCTTACCGCCAAAAGAAGCTTGGGTATCGATAGCCGGAGCCGTATCGCCAGCCTGCAATGCGGCAAATACGGGTGATGCCGCCATCATCGATAGCAAACAACCTAAAAGAAAACGTTTCATAGCAACTCCATTAAATCAATGTGGGTAGGAGCGGGCCTTGCCCGCGATGAGCGATGCCGTAAGCCATTCGCGGGCAAGGCCAACTCCTACGTAAACTTGTAACTAAAGCCCGGCTAGATAATTAGCCAAGGCGGTCATTTCGTCATCAGTCAGCGCTTTAGCCACTTTATTCATGACGCCACCCGGACTGTTAGCGCGCTCGCCGAGTTTCCAACTGACCAATTGCGAGCGTAAATAAACCCTGCGTTGGCCGCCAAGCACAGGATAAGTAACATTATCGGCAACCCGGCCTTTACCGTTTTCGCCATGGCAACTAACGCAAGCAGGAAGATCTCTGGCAGAATCTCCGTTCAAGAACAGTTTCTTAGCCGAAGTATCGCTGCCTGGTTCGCCTTCCATCACTTTCTGGCTGGCAAAATAAGCTGCAATATCAGCTTTATCTGCTTCGGTTAAATCCTCCGCCATGATGGTCATGGTCGGATGCTTACGTTCTCCAGCCTGAAAATTATCTAGCTGCTTAATTAAGTATCCGGCGTATTGACCCGCATGATTGGGGATCCGTTCGTCATTACTCATTCCATCTGAGCCATGACATTCCTGACATCGACCGGCATCAGACTGTTGTTTGCCAATGCCAGGATTACCGCGGCCTATCCGTTGACTGTTTAAATCGGCACCTTCCTCAGCAGCCACGGTTTGCGTCGATGCAACAAAAGCCAAGACCAAAAACCAAGTTTGCCAACGTCCATGTCGATAATTTTTACGCGTACCAATACTTGGCCGCCCCATACTTACTGCGCTGTTTGTTTAGCAGCCGCCAGCTGTTGCACAGCTTCAAGTGCTTTTTCCACATTTTCCGCAGGCTTAATACCGCCGATAGTGGCAACGATTTTGCCTTCTGGCGTCACGATAAAGGTGGTGCGTTCAGCAAAACCATGATCGATGTCTACGCCGCGTGAATCTTTTTTGCCCGCAGCAGCTTCTTTAACCACTAAGTCATAGGCTTTAGCGATACTGCCATCCTTATCAGAGGCAACAGCTACTTTGCCTGCGCAGTATTCTGGGTCAGCAGAAAAATCGTTAAGTCTTTCAATGCTATCCAGTGATACACCAATAATCGTTGCACCTGCTGCAGCGAATTTTTCAGTATTGACCGCAAAGGTATGTGCCTGAATATTGCAGCCGCCGGTGTAAGCCGATGGGTAAAAGTAAACCACCACCGGGCCGGTTTTTAGCGCGTCTTTTAATGAATAACTAAAGGCTTTACCAGCCAATGACGCTTGGGTTTGAAAATCCGGTGCCGCATCGCCTTCTTTTAAAGCGGCAACAGCCGGCAGTGTAAATGCGGTCGTTAACAAGCAACCAAGTAGAAATTTTTTCATCGATTTACTCTATTTATTAAATTGAAAGGTGTGAATTACTAAAGAGGTTTGTAAGTATCGTGACAAGCATCTTCACAATTTTTGGTAAGCTCTGACGCCTTTAATGACGCATTATCAAAATCACTGGCTTCCACATACTTGATAACTTCAGTGGCCAAATCTACGTATTTTTGTGCATCAACGACCCCATCGTTAGCGTTGCCTCTTTTTTCAAAAAAACCACCCACCTGCTTAAACTCAGTTTGGAGATCTTTGGCGAGAGCAATTGACGCAGGCCCATCTTTACTGACGATAAGGGTTTGAAGATTATGGGCATTATTTTCAACTGCCTCCATTAACGATTCAAAATCAATGCCTTCCTCGGCAAATACCACACCGCACAACAATAGGAATACTATCCCGCTACGTTTAATAATCTTACGCATATATTTATATAATCCTTAACTCAGCGATTTCCAGTCGCCAGTAACCATAACAACTCAGACGAACCATTTTTCGCCTTTACCTAACTGCTCAGACAAAAATAACCCGGAAGGCACAAACCATCCGGGTTATCGTCAAACTCCAATCAAAAAGACTTAACTGTCTTTTTAAGAGATAAGCTCCTTAATGACCTTGCCGTAAACCACGGTTGGTCGCTCTGATCTTCCTTGATATTGGTAAATCAATTTAAGGTGATCCAAGCCAAGCTGGTTGAGTACGGTTGCGTGTACGTCATAGGTATCAACCGCCAAGCTCTTGTCGGCAACTTGCAGACCAATTTCATCAGTTGCACCATGGGTGTAACCCGCTTTGAAACCGCCGCCCGCAAACCATTGTGTATAGCCCCAAGGGTTATGGTCACGACCAGTGCCTGATTGTCCGTACGAAGTACGAGAGAATTCAGACGTCCATACCACCAACGTTGAATCCAACAAGCCGCGTGATTGCAAATCAGCTAGTAAACCAGCGATTGGCTTATCTACAGTTTTGGCATGCTTACCGTGGTTTTCTTCCAAATCTTGGTGAGCATCCCAGTTTCTGCTGGTGCCATTGATGTCTTGTGGACCAGTAACCACTTGAATAAAGCGCACACCGCGCTCAACTAAACGACGAGCTCTTAACAAAGTAGTGCCGTAGCTCTTAGTTGCATCATCATTCAAACCGTACAGTTCTTTAGTCGCCGCAGTTTCTTTGCTCAGATCAACAGCTTCCGGCGCAGTCACTTGCATACGAGCCGCTAAGTCATAAGCTCTGCCACGCGCTTGCAGTTCACTGTCATTTGGATAGGCTGAATTTACTTTGTTGTTAAGTTGCTTCAACAAATCCAGATTTTCTGTTTGTTGTGCTGCTGCAATTAACTCAGGACGATCCAAATGCAAGATTGGTGAATCACCAGGACGGAAAGCAGTACCTTGATAAACCGCCGGTAAGAAACCTGAACTCCAGTTGATAGATCCGCCGGTTGGTTCCCTGTTACCGTTATAAAGTACGACATACGCTGGTAAATCAGGGTTTGCAGTACCTAATGCATACTGAATCCATGCACCCAATGAAGGACGACCTGGGTTTAAACCACCAGTGTTCAATTTTAAAATTGAAATATCGTGTGTTGCACCGACAGTGACGCTGGATTTTAGGAAGGTGATTTTGTCAGCATGCTGAGCAATGTTAGGCACCAAATCAGAAAACCAAGCGCCGCTTTGGCCATATTGTTTCCACGTTCTTTTAGAGGCAAACAACTTACCTACACCGCCTTGTGTAGAGGTTTTAATGCCTTTTAAGAAAGAAGCCGGTACTTCTTGTCCTGCCAACTTAACCAATTCTGGTTTGTAATCGAACAAGTCAATGGTACTTGGTGCGCCGTCCTGATGCAGCCAGATAACCGACTTAACCTTACCTGGAAAATGTGGTTGCTTAGGTGTCAGTGGATCAGCACCGGCAATCAAATCAGATGCAAACGAGGCATTAATAAAGCCACCGCCTGGAAGTAAACCACTCAAGGCAAGACCACTAGCACCCAAGCCTGATTTTATTAAAAAGTCTCTACGAGCTTTATCATTCATGTCATTTTTTCCTTAATAAAAGTATTAGTTACTGTTAGAAGCGGTAAATAAATTCGTTTGAATTTGCTACCGTGTGAACTAAGTCAACAAAGGCAGCGGCACGAATAGGATCTAACTTTTGATTCTCTTTCAATCCGGTAGGAATGCTGATTGCAAACTTGCCATCGGTGATTTTTTCTCTAACAGACTTTTCGTGACTGTTCAAAAACTTCAGCAAGGTTTCTTTTTCAGAATCGGTTGCTTTACGAGAGAACAAGATTTGGTAGAGCTTATCTAGCTGGGCAGATTCATCATTACCCGCTTCGTTAATCACTCTGCCAGCCAACGATTGTGACCAACCCAAGACCACATCACTATTCAACAACGCTAACGATTGCAATGGTGTGGTGGTAACGTCACGCTTGCTGTGGGCTTCTTGTGCAGTCGCCATGTCAAACGTGGACAGTAATGGATAAGGCACACTGCGACGAGTAAAGATATACAAGCTACGACGGTTGTGATCTTTCTTGTCTTTAGACACTTTCCATTGTGCTGGAGACGCACCTAAATTTGCGGGTACTGGTGGGAATACACTAGGTCCACCGACTTTGTCTTCCAACTGACCAGAAGCAACCAATAACGAATCGCGAATTTCTTCAGCTTCTAAACGTTTACGTGGAAACACTGCCAACAGTTTGTTTTCTGGATCAGCCTTAGCGACATCTTCACGGTAACCGGATGATTGGCGATACACACCAGATAACAAGATCTCTCTGTGCAGTTTCTTAACGCTCCAGCCATTTTTCACAAAGCTGTCAGCCAAGTAATCCAACAATTCTGGGTTAACAGGTTTTTGACCGGCTTTACCAAAATCACTGACGGTTTCGACAATACCGCGACCGAAATACTGTTCCCAGATACGGTTAACATAAACCCGTGCAGTTAATGGATTGGTATCGCTAGTTAACCACTTAGCCAATGCTGTTCTACGTCCAGATGAAAACTCAGTTGGCGTAATAACAGGTTTTTCGTCAGTAATGGCTTCTGGGAATGCCGGCTGCACTTCTTCAAGCTTACGCTCATGGTCGCCACCAAAAAATACATACGACGGAGGCGCATCAGCATGACCTAACTCACTAACACCGGAAATGGTTGGCGCGCCGAAAACAGGCTTAAGATCATTCAGCTTAGTCAGCTCATCAGTTAACTCTTTATATTGAGCAGCCTTTAAAGCGATGTCTGTGCTGTAATCAGGATTTGATGGGTTATCAGAGGCATCTCTTAAATAACTCGCCACATCTGTTTCGCTAGTAACGTTTGCCAAGCGATGATTAACCCAACGGTCATGCGCATTCCATTGTTCTTTGGGCTTAAAGATTGATTCGCGGCTGTCAGTTAAATAACGTTCTTTGTGATATTTGATGCCTTTTTCCTTATAAGGGGCAAGAATCGCATCTTGTTTCGCGCGAATATCTTTAGTTGCCTCTTCCCATTTGGCATATTGCTCATCGTACTTATGTTCCAATGCACCTTTCTTGGCGACAGGAATATTGTCTACAGCGCTAACGTTCGCAAAGAATGATTGCAGAGAGAAATAATCTTTCTGACTGATCTTGTCGAACTTATGATTGTGGCACCGCGCGCACTCTACAGTTTGTCCCAATACCACTTTACCAACGGTATCAGTCATATCTGTAGCGATTTGGTATTTACGTTGCACCAAGTCACGCGAGTTGCTGTTGTCTGGAAAGCCGGCCAAAAAGCCGGTTGCAATGATACCTTCTTGTTTATCCGGCAAAATTTCGTCGCCGGCAACTTGTTCCTGAATGAATTGCGAATACGGTTTGTCGTCGTTAAACGCTTTAATTACGTAATCACGGTAGCGCCAGAAATTGGGGCGAGTTTGATCACCTTGGAAACCTGCGCTATCAGCATAACGTGCCAAATCCAACCAACGACGCGCTTGACGCTCGCCAAATTTAGTCGATGACAACAAGCGATCAGCCAATTTTTCGTAAGCATCCGGCGCTGAGTCATTAACAAAACTAGCCACTTCTTCAGGCGTAGGAATCACACCCCAAGCATCAATCGTCGCGCGACGAATATACGCAGCACGATCCGCATCAGGCGAAGGCGTTAAGCCTTTTGCTTCTAAAGGTGCCAATACAAACGCATCAATTGGATTACGCACCCAGCTTTTGTTGTTTACGGTAGGTTGAACTGGTGACTTAACCGGTTGGTACGACCAAAGCTTCTTAGGCGCCGCTGATGCATCAGCGACTTTGTTTTCAGCTGCGGCAGGCGCTGCTGCTTGGGCGGGTTGTGCCGCTTGAGGAGCAGGTACCGCAACAGGTGCTGCTAAAGGAGCCGGTGCAGCAACAGGGGCAGTTTGAGCTGCTTGAGGAGCGGCGGGTGCTACTGAACCACCAATTGCACTTACTGAACCGCTAAAGAGATCAGGCTGATTTTTTTTGCCGATTTCACCAACCGGATTATTAAAGGTATCAACAGCCGAGCCGGCTTCACTAGCAACTGCGCCAGCCAATGCCACCATCACTGCAAGATATAGTTTCTTTTTCATTTATTTCCTCCAAAAATTAAGGGAGCTTAAGACCGTTGCCTTAAAAAATTACTTCTTTTCTTCTGCTTTTGGCTTAGGTGCAGGTACTGCGATTTTGGTCAGCTTGCCGCCTTCTTGTTCGTAATATTGAGCGCCTAAATAACCAGCGACTTTAAAGCCTTTACTCGCCAATACATCCGCTGATTTACCAGAACGTCCACTGTGATTTGATACCGTAACAATCGCTCTTTCTTTAGGAATCAACGCCAAACTGTTTTCGAGTTGATCAGCTTGCACACTCAGATAAACAGGAAAGCCACCGATAGTGCTTACTTCATCCGGACGACGTAAATCAATCACCAGCACGCCCTCTGGCTTTGCTAACAGCGCATCAAAATCAGCACGATTTAGTTTTTTAGATGTTGGCTTGTATTGCTCTTGAGCAGCCGGTGCTTCAGGCTTTTTGGCTTCTTCAGCGGCAAAAGCCAGCGGTGCGGCAAAAACGAATAACAGCAACATTGCCAATTTTGATTTTTTTCTCATCGTTTCATCTCTTCAGTATTAATTAAAAGTTGCGGAGTGCGCGTTGTTACGATACTTCCATAAACTCTAAAGCAGCTATCATGCCAAAAATTAAAAACCAACCATCTTGATATGGAAATCCATTTTTTACACTAGCAACACATTGTTTTTTATAATTATTTTTCTATTCATTTGATTTATTTTTAACTCGGGTTTTTTACGCTTTAATCCAATTTACGAAGCTGACTGTTGAAGCAGCAACAGGCCATCATCAGCTGGTGTCGCTAGATAAGCAGAAAGTATCTATACAAGTAAGAACAGGCCTTGTCTGCGACCACAAACAACCTTCGCTCTCGCGGGCAAGGCCCGCTCCTACATTTAATAGTTTTCGAAATTGACTGTTAAAGCAGCAACAAGCCATCATCAACCGCTGTCGCTAGATAAGCAGAATATATCCATACAAGTAGGAGCGGGCCTTGCCCGCGACCACAAATCACCAGGCAAAAAAAAGGCTCAGGAGCAACCTGAGCCTTTTCGGCTTACTTGACAATGCTGAAACACACATTGTTTTTAACTTCATCCATGAGCCAACTTAGATCTTATGATTAAGGACAACAAAACCCAAAAAGAACGAAAAATACAATAAACACTCTTTATGAATCTAAAACATGCCACACCTAATCACAGACACTTTAAAGCCAGTAAACTCTCCAACAAGCGAGCCATCTAACATAAAGCCCGCTTAAAACTGCATCCCTGCCATCACATCCTTGCGATCTTACTGCTCCTTAAATTTTACCGCTTACCTGAATACCAAACCAACGTGGATAAGCATCAGGCGTGTAAGAAAGCCAGCCTTGATCATGCCTCGTATCATTAAAGAGGTTTTTACCAATCAAACTTAAATCCCATATCTTATTTTTAGTGCCGATACCTACAGAAGCATCAGTTCTAGCCCTATCATCTAGCCAACCTGTATAGGATAAATCGTCTGCATTATTAAACTTGCTCTGGAAGTTAGTGTTAAAGCTGGTGTGGAAATTGAACTTATCAAACACTGGCCGGGTATATTCCGCACCCACGTTAAAGCTCCATTCAGAGGCGCCCGGTAAGCGCTGCCCACTCATATCAATATATGGTTGTGACAAATAAGCCAATTCGGGTGGCTTAGCTGCATTTTTGTAATCAATATATTTGGCAATATTCCACGCGCCGTTTAAACGAATCGATAAATTGGGAATAGTGTTGATGACATTATCGATTTCAATACCATACACCCGTGCTTTTTTAACATTGCCTTGGGCTGCGACATAAGTAGTTGGATTTGGCGTGCCGTTGGCAATATTGGTTTGCGTTGCAAACTCATCTATTACTAATACCGATTGCTGGTAATTATGAATATCCATCACATAAGCATCGGCATTAAAAATGACCGACTTATCAACCCAAAAAGACTTCAACCCCAACTCTAAGGCGTGAGTATTTTCTGGTTTAACTTTTTGGGCAATACCATTAGTGGCAATTACCGATCCAGATTTTTCACCGTATTGCCACGACAAATAGCCGGTTAGATCTTCGTTAAATTTATAGCTTGGTGTTAATTGTGCAGTAAACAGCAAATCATCGTAATCACCTTCAACCGCGTTATTCAAGCGACCTAGTTGATTTTGACGAATGGTTTTAGCGTTGGCAACCTGGATTCTTTTAGCACTATCAGAAACTAAAGTATTGTATGCATCACCGGGGTTTGCTCCAGCATTCACGCCGTAATATCGCTTGGCAATACTATCAGCCAGCTGCAACTGCTGAACAGAGTTACCAGGCAACAACTTACCGTAGTCTGGATTGGTAATAGTTGCAGTCGGATTTTGCGCTGTCGGTGCTGGTAAAGTTGCCCGTGTATCTGAAGCAAAGCCACCCGTATTGATGCCACGAACTTTATCAGGGTTAAATGCCGCCCCTATGCCATTATTGGCAATAAGCCGTTCATTTGAAGTAGAGCGATCTTCCAGAGTAGTACGTAAGCCGGAGGTCAAGGTAAATTGATCGGTAAAATGTAAATCAGTCTCACCAAACAGCGCGCCTGACTGTGTACCAACCGATGTCCTTTCTTTTACCCGTGCATCTGCTAGCACATCTTTAAGAATTGCCCGACCAGGGCCTGGGTTAGTGATAGTTGAACCTGCCAAGGCATTGTATTGACCATTAGTTGCAAACCAGGCACCGGCATCAGAGCCCCAGCCAGTTTTTCCGTCAATATCATCCCAGGTCTTAATGGCAAATACGCCCGCTTTATAATCAGCAAATCCGCCAGGCTTATTCGCAATCTTTAGCTCTTGAGTCCATTGTCGATATTGCACACCTCCGCCGCCATCAACACTAATATCAAACGGCGTACCTTCGTCATTATGGGCATCAAAACTATATTCACGCACACCGGTATTTGACGACAGTACGTGGCTATCAAGATCCCAATCTACATTAATAGACCCACCTTGATTAGATACGGTTTGACCTTGATTCTCGTTAAACCAGACCGTTCCTCGGGCTTGACCGCCAATGTAGTCGTTGTAGGAAAAGCCTCTATTTTGGAAGTAATCTCTACCCGGGGTAAAAGTACTAGAGATTCCATTTTCCTTACCAGTAATTGGATCCGTGGTTCGAGCATAAAATCCAGCTAACTTGGCTCTTGCCTGCGTGCCTGTAGGATCAACCAAGTTACCGTTGGCAAATTTATAAGGTGAATCATGGTAAAAGGTTAAACCATTTTGCAACTGTGGCTGCTCTGGCTCAAAGTCGGCCGTTAACTTTGCAGTTATCGTCGATGTAGGCGTAAACAGTAATTGTGCTCGGCCACTCAACCGGTCTTTGTTATATAAACTGTAGTTACTGTCATGCTGCTGAGTATAAAAGCCACGGCCTTTATCGACGATAAAAGATGTTCTAAAAGCCAGTACGTCGTCGATAATCCCGCCGCCCATTGCACCTTGCAAGATAAGTGCTTCACGCTCTCCATAGGTTGCAGACAGTTCAGCCGTTGGTGTAAACGTCGGTGCTTTAGATTTTACGTTGACCTTACCAGAGCTGGCACTTAAGCCGCCTTCAGTCCCTCTCGGTCCACGCGTTACTTCGACTGATTCCACATCATAAAAACTAAAGTTAGCCAACTGAGATAAGCCATAGCTAACGCCATCAACAGTTACACCAACGCTCGGATCTTGAGTTTCACTGAATGAGCGCTTACCCAAGCCACGAATAGATAATGACGCGCCACGCGTGTTGTTTTGGTTAAATTGCACGTTGGATGCACGGCGAGTAATTGCCCCCAAGTCTAATGACAACTCACGCGATAGCTCTTGCCCAGTAACCACAGACACCGATTGGGCAACGTCATGAAGCTTTGCCAGCTTGGGTCGCGCTTTAACCACCACTTCACCCAAATTATCGGTTTCTGCGGCTTGTTGTTCAGCAACTGTTTCAGTAGGCTCAGCCGTTGCTGCAGTAGGCTCGGCAAGTGAAGGCTCACCAGCGGCCGGAGCAACTGCGCCCGCAGCGCCAGCTTGCTTAAGTGAATCACGTTCATGTTGCACAGCTTCTAATTGCGCTTTTAACAGCGCATTTTCTGCTTCTAAATCACTGACAGCTTTGGTGCTTTGTGATTTTTTTGCCGATTTTTTCGGCGCGGCATGCACGTCATTAACACTTATCAAAGAAGCACCAATTACTGCCGCTGCAACGCAAATTGTTAGCCTTTTTCTACGGCTAACCGATTCAGGAATATCCTGTTGTCGGCTTATGCCCTCTGCAAAAGTATCTGCCAAACTAAAATTCATTACCTATTTCCTCTTAATTTAAAAATTCATAATCCATGTAACGGCGTCAAGCCGATCACGTGCGGTGTGACAATTCCGTTTTCTCTTAGTTAACTGATAAAGCAGTTTGTTAAACCCCGAGCCACCACACCGACAGGATTAGTTTTAAATTAAGCAAAGCATGTGCCATTTTCAATGGCACCAAATTTATTCTAAAAATAACCTCCATTAATTAGATTTATACTATTGATTCATAGCTGTTTTTTAGAAAACCAAAATTATTACCAGGTAAGCAATTACTTACAGGTGAATACATTCTCATCCACATAAATTGCTTTTAGGTGCGCACACTCTGCTGATGAGGTGTTTATAAAACAGCAGCTCAACAAGCATATAAGTGTTTTCACCAATAAAACACACTGACATACAGTAAATCGTTCGTGCTCGACTGTATTGAGAGCTTGAACCGCTCTGGAATTTTTCCGCCCATGCTTCGACAGGCTCAGCCCGAACGGGAAAATATTTGTAAGGATTCAGGGGTGTTTGGCTTTGAAGAGTTCAGGTAAGTAACATTTTCTTACGCAGGGGCGAATTCATTCGCCTCTACTTTGGATTCGGTGGGTAGTTACAAATTTTCTCGGCTGCAAGTTGTAATGAGGAGGTTATCTTCTAACCAACGCCTTAAAGAAAAAAGCCAGGAAGGTGCATCTTCCTGGCTTTGGTCAGCTTTGAATCCGGACTGAATTTAAGCGATAAGCTCCTTAATCACTTTGCCATAAACAACGGTTGGTCGTTCAGAGCGGCCATTGTGTAAGAATGTCGTTTTTAGATGATCCAAGCCCAATAGATTCAACACAGTTGCATGTAAGTCATAGGTATCAACGGCTTTGGATTTATCCGCGACTTGCAAGCCGACTTCATCAGTTGCGCCGTAAGTCGTTCCTGCATTGACGCCGCCGCCAGCCAACCATTGGGTGTAGCCCCAAGGGTTATGATCGCGACCATTACCACTTTGACCGTATGAGGTGCGGCCAAATTCGGATGTCCATACCACCAGCGTTGAATCCAGCAAGCCACGAGTCTTTAGATCAGCAAGCAAGCCGGCGATGGGCTTATCAACTGCTCTGGCATGTTTGCTATGGTTTTCTTCAAGATTGGTATGTCCATCCCAGTTTCTGCTGTCACCCGCGACTTCTTGCGGACCGGAGACAACTTGAATAAAACGCACACCACGTTCAACCAAGCGACGCGCCCGCAACAAGGTTTCGCCATAACTTTTGCTGGCTTCATCGTTCAAACCATAAAGCTCTTTAGTCGCATCGGATTCTTTCTTAAGATCGACCACTTCCGGCGCGGTTGTTTGCATACGCGCGGCAAGTTCATAAGATTGGTTACGTGCTTTTAGTTCAGTGTCTTGAGGATACTTCGCGCTTTCCAAACCATTTAAGCGGCTCAATAAATTCAGTGCGCCGCTTTGTTGTTTCGCGGCCACTAATTCAGGGCGATCCAAGAACAAAATTGGCGAGTCGCCCGGACGGAATGCCGCACCTTGATATACCGCCGGTAAGAAGCCAGAACTCCAGTTAATAGAGCCGCCGGTAGGTTCTTTTTTGTCGTTATAAAGCACGACATAAGCCGGCAAATCTGGGTTAGCGGTGCCCAATGCGTATTGAATCCATGCCCCCAATGACGGACGACCTGGGTTTAAATCGCCGGTATTCAATTTAAGGATTGAGATATTGTGCGTGGCGCCGATGGTGACGCTGGATTTAATAAAAGCCAACTTATCGGCATGCTGGGCCAAGTTTGGCAGTAAATCAGAAAACCACGCGCCGCTTTCGCCATGCTGTTTCCAGGTTCTGTTGGTCGCATAAAGCTTACCTGTGCCGCCACGCACACCGCCTTTAATACCTTCCATGAAAGATTGTGGAATTTCCTGCCCAGCCAGTTTGATCAACTCAGGCTTGTAGTCATAAAGATCAAGCGTACTAGGCGCGCCATCCATGTGCAGCCAGATAACCGATTTTACTTTAGCCGGAAAATGCGGCTGCTTTGTCGCTAATGGATCAACCACAAGATCGCTGGCCATCGCTGAGGAAAATCCGCCAAACCCTGGCAGAAATCCGCTTGCAGCCAAGCCACCGAGGCCAAGTCCTGATTTAACTAAAAAGTCTCTACGTGATTTATTGCTCATGTCATTGTTCCTATTTTGAATAGATGTGCGTCATTAAAAGCGATAGCTAAATTCATTGGAGTTCGCAACGGTATGTACCAAGTCAACAAACGCTGCCGCTCTAACTGGATTCAATGCTTGCGTATCTTTCAGACCCGTCGGAATGCTCACCGCAAACTTACCTGTGGTTGCTTTTTGCAAGATGGTTTTTTCCTGAGTATTCAAGAATTCTTGCAACGCGCTTTTTTCAGCATCAGTAGGTGTACGAGCAAACAAGATTTGATACAGCTTGTTCAATTGCGCTGACTCGTCATTACCAGCTTCGGTAATCACTCTGCCTGCCAAAGCTTGCGACCATTCAAATACAGTATCGCTATTGAACAATGCCAAGGCTTGCAGCGGCGTAGTAGTCACGTCACGTTTGCTGTGTACTTGTTGCGCAGATGCCATATCGAATGTTTGCAACAGCGGATAAGGCACACTGCGTCGTGTGAAGATGTAGAGACTGCGACGATTTTGATCGTGCGGATCTTTTGATGCTTTCCATTTGTCACCCGCACCCAGATTGCCTGGCACAGGCGGGAATACACTTGGACCGCCGACATTGGCTTCAAGCTTGCCGGAGGCAGCCAATAGTGAGTCACGAATCTGCTCAGCATCTAAACGTTGTCTAGGGAATACTGCCAGCAGCTTGTTTTCAGGATCAGCTTTGGCGGCATCTTCGCGGTAATCAGATGATTGACGATAGACGCTCGACAGCAGGATTTCCCGATGCAGCTTCTTGATGCTCCAACCTTGTTTGATAAAGTTATCAGCCAAGTAATCAAGCAATTCAGGGTTGCTAGGTTTTTTGCCTGCCTTACCAAAATCGCTGACAGTTTCAACGATACCGCGACCAAAATATTGATCCCAGACCCGATTAACATAAACACGCGCTGTTAACGGATTATTTGGACTGGCTATCCATTTCGCCAATGCTGCACGCCGTCCAGAGGAAAACGCTAATGGTTCAATAGCGGGTTGTTCATCATTGATGGCCGCAATAAAACCCGGTTGCACTTCATCTGTGGGTCTATCAAACACGCCCGCAAAGCGGATATGCGTGGGTGGCACATCAGCATGCCCCAGTTCGGTGACCGCTGAAATTGTCGTTGAGCCCTGAGCAGGCAAGAGTTTGTCGAATTTCTTTAATTCCTTATCCAACTCTTTGTACTGTTTAGATAATTCGGCATACTCTGGCTTGTAATCTTTAGCGCCAGGTTGGGAGTTATCGGCATAGAAAGCCGCCACATCAGAATCTTTAGCGTTATTGTCATAACGATGCCGCACCCAACGCTCTTCAGGATTTAACTGGTTTATTGGTTTATTAAGTGCCTCTTGCGTGGCTAATGAAAAACGCTCGTAGTTATATTTTCTACCCGCCTCTTTAATGGGCTCCAGCAGCGCTTGTTGTTTGTCGCGAATGTCCTTAGTAGCGTCTTCCCATTTTTTCCAGTCTGCTTCATAGGCATGTTCAACCTTGCCTTTCGCGGCGGGAATATTGTCCACAGCATGTACATTGGCAAAGAACGATTGCAGCTGGTAATACTCTTTCATCGAGATATTATCGAACTTGTGATTGTGGCATCTGGCACAACCCACTGTTTGCGCTAAAAACACTTCGCCGACCGTATCGGTGATGTCGGTAGTGTTTTGAAACTTCTTTTGTACCAAGTCGCGGGAGTTACTGTCATCCGGATAACTTCTTAAAAAACCGGTAGCAATCAAGGCATCCGGATTGCCCGGTGCAATTTCATCACCTGCTAATTGCTCGGAAACAAATTGGCTGTAAGGCTTATCTTGATTGAAGGCGTTGATAACGTAATCACGGTAACGCCATAAGCTTTCGCGGGTTTCGTCATTGGTAAAGCCGGAACTGTCGGCATAACGAGCAAGATCCAACCAGCGGCGCGCTTGTCGCTCACCGTATTTTGGCGATGCCAGCAAGCGATCTGCCAGCTTTTCGTAGGCATCCGCTCCGGCATCGTTGACAAAGTTTGTCACTTCATCGGGAGTAGGAATTACGCCCCAGGCATCCAAGGTGGCCCGACGTACAAACGCTGCACGATCAGCATCCGGAGATGGCGTAAGACCTTTAGCTTCTAAAGGCGCCAACACAAAAGCATCTAACGGCGAACGTACCCAGCCCTTGTTATTTACATTGGGCTGATCCGGCGCTTTAATCGGCTGATAAGACCAATGTTTAGATTTTTTCGCTGTCGGCGCCTCTGCGATAACCTGCGTTTTATCGTTAGCGACAGGGGTTACTTGGGTAGGTTGCACGGCCGCCTGCGGGCTTGCTGCCGGAGCTGTTTCAATAGTCGCTGGTGCAGCCTGAACACCAATCGCGCCAACAGAATTATTGAATAGATCGACCGCTGACCTTGACTCTTCGGCGGCCAGTACCGAGAGCCCAAAGAGAATGGTAGAAAAAAATTGTTTGTTCATGAACTTCCTCCAAAAATCAAATACGGCGCGATTATGACTAAGCCAAGCAAGACTTTTTTAGGCTACACAACGTCATAATCGGCAATTTACTTGTTGTATGTTTCGACTACTGCTTAGGTGCTGGAGGAACAATTTTGCTTAGTTTGCCACCTTCTTCTTCGTAGTTTTGCGCGCCAACGGCACCCACTACCTTAAAGCCTTTTGCTGTTAGCAAGTCGGCCGTAGCACCTGCCCGTCCGGCATGATTTGATACGGTGACAATATTTCTATCCTTAGGAATAAACGCTAAGTTTTTCTCCACATCAGCCGCTTGGATACTTAAATAGACCGGAAATCCGCCATTTTTAGTGAGCTCGTCAGGACGACGGACATCGATAATAGTTAGCTGTTCAGGATGCGCCAGTAAGGCATCAAATTGGGCACGGTTAAGTTTTGGTGTCTTGTATTTATATTCAGCCGCCGGAGCTGGTGCCTTTTTTTCGTCTTTAACCGGGTCCGCAGCAAACGCTAAGGAGGATGAGAGAATCATTAACAGCATTAATAGTTTTGACAGGATTTTCATATCACTACTTTCCTTTTTAAGTTCTAAGATGATTTGTCTAAAATTTATGTAAAGCATTTGATATGCCAATATAATAAAAAGACATTAATGCGCCTTACTTTTTAATTTAAGCCATTGATTTTAAATTATATTTATATATATCCTCGCCAACTCAATGCCATACGCTATTTTAAATTGACAAGACTTCTGCCTTCTGATCAACAGCCGTGTAGCACACGTTGTCGGTCTGGAAGCAACCAGAAGAAGTAAATTGCTGGGCTGATAATGCCCAGCAATAAGTCGACAAAAAAGACGGGGCCTTAAATAGCCGTGGGAGCGGGCCGTGCCCGCGACAATAAATAAATCGCGGGCACGGCCCGCTCCTACGAGAGTTAGTTGCTGCTCAAACCCTTAAATCTTGCCTCTGATCGCCACCCCAAACCATTGTGGCTGCCCAGGGTTGGCAGAGTTCCAGGTTTGTGTTGCGTAGGTTTGATTGTTGAACAAGTTTTTGGCGATAAAGGACAGATCGAACAGCTTATCGCGTCGACCAATACCAATAGCAAAATCGGTCGTGGTATTGGCTGCGATATAACTGTAACTAGACAGTGAAATATCACTCTTAGAGCCGCTGGTGTATGCGGTATTAAAGCTGGTATGGAATTCGCTATTTCCCAAGACATTGACACCCACTAATGCTAATGGGAAGCGAACTTCAGGACCTATATTGAAGGTAAACTGCGAAGCACCCGGCAGACGCTCACCTGTCGCATCATAAAATGCAGGTGAACCGGGCCAGTTTAATTCAACAGGTTTAGCCAGATTCTTAAAGTCCGTATAAATGGCGTCATTGAAGGACCCGGAAAAACTGATCGAGGTATAGGGTATGCCATCATAAGCGCCGTCAATTTCCACCCCTAACGCCCTGACACCCTTGGCGTTACCGGTAGTGGATAAATAGGTTGGGTCGGCGACCGGGTTGGTTTGGCGGGCAATATTAGTCGAGTATTCATCGACTATGCGCACGGCTTGCTGATAGTTAGTTATGTCGGTGTAAAAAAAGTCCGTATTAAACGTTAGCGTTTTATCAAAGAATGATGACTTTAAGCCGATTTCATACGAGTTGGTTTTTTCCGGATCGGCCAGATTTGCCACACCATTGTTAGTTTGAGAAACCCCCGCCTTTTCAGCGTATTGCCAAGAGACATAAGAAGTTAAATCCTCATTGAACTTATAACTAGGGCTGACCACATAACCGGGTTGAGTCGACTTGTAAGGCTTGCCCGGCTCTTTGTCCCAAAGCACACCGATTCCAGACCCTGCCCGGATTGATTTAGCATCTCTAACCTGAGCTTTTTGAGTATTATTTAGTCCGACGTTATAGTTTGCAACGCCAAAATACTTCTGCGCCACTGCATTGGCAATGGCTACCTGGTTAGGATCGGCAAGCGCAGCGGCTGTCAAGTTTCCATTAGCATCAGAACCAAAGCCACCGGTATTTACGCCGTTGACTATCCCCGGATTGAGGTTGGCCCCCGTGCCATTGTTAACAATATATTTTTCAGTCTGCTGATGGCGGTTCTCATTACTAAAACGAAAACCTGTAGTCAACGATAGCGGCTCGGTGATATGCCATTTGGCTTCAGCAAAAATTGCCCCAGTCTGGTTGTGGATGTAATAAGGGCCATTGGTGGCCAACTCTTTCAACGAATCTGTCATCAATTGACGACCGGCACTATTTGTATCCAATCTATTGTATTGATTTGTTGACGCGAACCATGCCCCTGCATCAGCACCGAATCCAACCGCGTTGTCTTTGATTTGATCCCTATCAAGCAAATAAATGCCCGCCGTGTAATCGACCAATTTGTCGATTTTAGAGCTCACTTTTAGCTCCTGGCTTATTTGCACGAAACTAGGCACGCCGCCACCGCCATTTTTACTTATATCAAATGGCGTACCTTCATCATTGCGAGCCAGGAATTCATAATCCCTAACCGCCGTGATAGAGTTGATATTGAAATCACCAACGCGCCAATTTAAATCTACCAAGCCACCCTTGCTGGCAGTAATCAGCGGCTGCTGATTGTCTTGATTAACCGTTTTTCTTTGGTTGCCTTTCAGGTAATCATCTTGGTAAGTATATTGAGTATTAAGATCCTTAAACCAGCGGCGGTTCAGACGAGTTTGCGGATCAGTAGTTAGCGTATTTACTGCGCCGTTGGCGTACCTATTTGGTGTTTGGAAATTGTACGTAGCACCATTGGTGTATTCTTCGCCGCGCGGTTGGGCGTCAAAACTGATACGGGCATTAAAGTTTTCGGTAGGGGTAAATAGTAATTGCACCCGTCCAGCTACCCGATCTTTGTTATACCAAGTTTCTCTATCGTTATATTCATTGGTCGTCGCGCCTTGCGCCTTGTTAACGTGTATCGCACCACGCCAGGCCAGCACATCATCGATCACTGAGCCACCACCTGCGGCATCGCCAATGTAGGTGTCATAGTTACCATAAACCAACGAGTAACTGGCCTCCGGGGTAAATGATGGTCGTCTGGTGTTTAATCGCACCACACCCATATTGGCATTTTTACCGCCATTGGTACCCTGTGGGCCGCGAGAGACTTCGATCTGATCTAAATCGTAATGGTCAAAACTGGTCAGCGGGTTGTAGGCATAAGGCACACCGTCAACCACGGTAAGTACACTTGGATCTTGCGCATCGGTCTGCGCTTGTTGACCTACCCCACGAATCGATAAGCTGCTGGTACGAGAGTTACCATAATTCCACCGGACGTTACCGGCTCGTTGCAAGATTGCTTGTAAATCCTGAGCAACTTGCCTATTCAACTCTTCGCCCGTTCTTACCGAAGATGATCGCGGCACATCTTTGACTTTTTCAAGACGCGGCCGGACTTTACCTCGCACCACCACTTCACCCAAATTATCGGTTTCAGCGGCTTCTTTTTGGGCTAATTGTTCTGCAGGGGCTGTTTCAGCTAGGATGGGAACTGATAAATCATTAGCGGCGGCCGGTGTAACTTCGCCAACCGCAGCGCCTGAAGTTATCGATTGTTTAAGTAAATCGCGCTCACTTGCCACCACATCGCGATCTCTTTGGACTGCCTCTAACTGCGCCTGCAATCGAGCAACTTGTGCCTCTAAAGCATTGGGGGCTTTGTTGTTTTTTGCAGCTTTCTTAGACGCTGCGTTAGCATCCTGAGCAAACATTAAAGCTGAGCCAACGATAATGGCCGACACACAAACAGATAGCTGTTTTTTTCGGCTTATTGCATTCGGTATGTCTTGATACTGATTTACGCCCGCTAAGATAGCTCTTGGCACTCTTAAACTCATTGTTAATTTCCTCTTGTCTAAAAATCCAATCCATTGCCACCAAATCACTCAGTTGCGTTGAACCGTTTTTCTTTTGTTAGCAGATAATTAGTCATAGAGATTGTTGCCAGGCATTGGTTAGCCCTTAAAATCCATATGACCTCAAAGCTAAATGCAAAACCCGCGCCACCAAAGTCACATTGATTTTATTTCTTCAAACAAACCAAGGTAATTTGTTGAATTTTTAAATGTTTTTTATAAATTATTCCGAATATTGAGATAATCATTATCAGTTTTAGCATTTGGCTAAATAGAACTTTGCTGCTTCATAACAGGCACATTGCTGGGGCAGTGACTGTAGATGAGCACTTGTTAATACCTAAGCGTGCCTCTGACATAATAAAAAGCCCCATCAACCGGAAATGGCGAAAACGTTGGATATACCGAGGCATTGGTTGACCCGCGTGTTTTAGGAATAGTTTTGTCAGGATGAATGTCGAACACGTTGTTAGAACCCAGCACTAAATTTATATTTTTGGTGATGTCATAGCCCACTGAAAGATCAGTAAGCGCGGTATCTTTGATTGTGTTTCGGGTAAATGGCGCCAATCCGGTACCGGCATCGGACGATAGCTGCGACGATTCGCCGTAATGTGTCACCCGAGCATTGATACTCCAATCGCTGATTAAATAATTGGCTGCGAACGATAGCTTGTATTTGGGATTACTATCTTCCAGACCTGACACAATCACCGGAGTAATCAACGGCCCACCACCCAATTGGGCGGATGCCTTTTTGATGTCGGTCACTTGGGTGTCAATATAGGACGCTGCAAAATTCCATTTAATGTCACCGTAGGCTTGTAAGTCTGTACTCAAATCCACTGCCGCATCAACGCCTCTGCTACGTGTATCAACGCCATTAGTAAAAAATGCCAGGTTGGCAGAGCTGCCTTGAAAGAAAATGCCATTACTAGCGATCGCATTGTTAACGGCAGGCCCGCTCAAATTACCGGTATTGACTATTCGGTCTGTGACATCGATTTGATAAATATCAACCGACGCGAACACTTTTTCGAACGGCTCAAAAACCAGCCCCACACTGTAATTTGTCGATTCTTCTGGGGTAAGCGACGGCGCACCCAGTAGCTTCGCGGCGGGTGAGTTTACTGCCAATTGAATGTTGGACACGGTTGGTGACACATTGGTCGCCGAAAAGTTCTGCTCGGCTAACGTCGGCGCGCGAAAACCAGAGCTTGCGGAACCGCGCACAGCAACTCGCTGATTAAAGTCATAGCGTGTTGAGCCTTTACCTATCGCGGTATTCCCCGCATCGCTGTAATGTTCAAAACGGCCTGCAAGAGAGACTAGCCACTCGGGCGTCAGCTTAGTACCCAGTTCGACATAGCCGCCTTCTACATCACGGAACTTACTTCTAGCATCGGTAAACTGATAGCCAGGAAAAGCCTGTGAACCTTCTTTATATCTGGACGCGGCATCACCGGCTCGAAGCTGATAGCTCTCGCGACGATATTCCACGCCACTAGCAACATTTAACGGTGCCGGGAGAAAACCAACATCAACAGGTTTGGTTAAATCCAAATTGGTCGTTGACTGGCTGTTTATAAAGCCGCCGTTATCAAATTTGGTTGGACTGAAGCCTTTATCGGTAAAGAGCGCTCTGTTGGCTGAGTGACCGACAATGATGTCCGCATCATCTTGACCATAAGTGGTACTCAGATCCCAGCGTCCATCGTTCCAAAACGCTCCTTTGGCCCCGCCGGTTACAGCAAAATCAGTTTCTTCGATACCGATAGTCGGAACATAGCCGGTCGGATATAAAGCCGGTAACGAGTTATATCGTCTGAAATTCTGCTGAGCGACAGCGGTGCGATGCCCAGCAGTGGCAAAGCTATACAATTCAATATTGTCAGCCAATTTAAAGCCCGCGTTGTAACCCAATGTATAAAGTTCATAGGCTGGCTCACCGGCAATTCTGTTTACCCAGCCAGGGCTGGCAATATTAGCGGCCTGAATGCTCGGGTTTAACCCTGAGTTGTTGGTGTGATCCTTATCGGTCCATTCCGCGCTTAAGTTAAGAAAGCCTTGGTCAGCCTTGCCCAACTTAAACCCGCCATTGACACCAACGTTAATGGTTTCGCCATTTTCGTTCTTTTGTGGATTAACATCGCTAGGATCGTAACGGCCGAAGCCCGCAGACACCGAGCCGCCATTGTCAGCAGCTTTGAGAATAATATTAACTACACCAGCGATAGCATCTGTACCGTATTGCGCCGCCGCACCGTCTTTTAAAATCTCTACGCGTTCAATTGAAGTAACCGGGATTTGCGCCAAATCAACGGCAGTAGCCCCTGCAAAGGTACCGGAGGCATTGACAATTGCAGTGGAGTGCCGACGCTTGCCATTAATAAGCACCAGCGTTTGATTAGGGCCTAACTGCCGCAGTTGTATCTGCCGGGTCAAGTTACCCACGTCACCGCTTCTGGCAGGTGCATAGAAGGAAGGCTCCAGTTTGTTGAGCGCATCAATCAAATTGACTTGGCCGGTGCTTTTTAAGGTACTGGAAGAGATAACCGACACCTGCGTGGCACTATCACGCGCCTTGGTGCCAGCCTGTCGACTACCTACGACCACTACCTCACCCAACGCATCCGTATTGGCATCGTTATCGTTACTCGCCGTAACAACTTCAGCGGGTGAAGCATCAATTTCTGCCGCTGTCGTTTCAGGTGGAGCTGTCTGCGAATTTGCTGCAACTGACTCAGTTGGGCTTTGGGTTTGCAACTGCTTAAGCGCCGCGTTTTCTTGTCGTAGACGCTCAATTTCGGAAGCCTGTGCAATCAACAGACTGTCGGTTTGAGCTTTAGTTTTTAGCGTTTTTTTCGATGCGGCCTCAGCGGTTTGGATGCTTACTAAAGAAACGCCCGCGACTAAAACAGCAATACACCCTGAAAGATATTTTCTATGACTAACCGCCAGAGGAATATCAGATTGCAGGTTTAAGCCTATTGAATAACTAACATCCAAACTATTTTTCATCATCAATTCCCTGTTGTTTAAAAAATTCCAAAAACATATAAAACCGCAAATATTTGAAGTACTGATGTCGTAGCTTCATGACCGCTCTTTCACTAACGTCAAAATTTAGCCTTTGTTATCCCGGGCAACACAATGAAAAGCCTTTGGATTCAGGTATTTTTAAAGTTTGCTACTGACGGTAATACCAACCCAACGTTTATCAGTCGGATAGTAAGTATTCCAGGTAGGGGTATAAGACGTGTCTTGATCAAACACGTTTTTGATAATCAAATTTGTATCGAACAGCTGATCCTTGCGACCAATACCAATAGCGAAATCCGTAGTGCCTAGCGGATTTTTTTCAGCGTATCTGGATAATGATTTATCAGTATTAAATTTGCTGGCGTATTTGTAATTGACATTAGTATGGAACTGAAACTTATCCGAAAACGCAAGAAACTCAGGTAGTGGACGAGCATATTCCGCATACAAGTTTGCAGAAAACTTTGATGCATAAGGTAAGTTCTTGCCAGTGGCGTCGTAATAAGCAACACCTACACCATCGTTAAGTTCAACAGGTTTCGCCATGAACTTAAAATCTGTGTATTTTGCATCGGTATACGCACCAGCTAGACGAAAGGTGGTGTACTTTAAGCCTGTGTATGAGGCGTCTAATTCCACCCCCTTAGTCTGCACGCCAGGCACGTTGCCAAGCCCAGAGGTATAAGCGATCTTGCCATCGTTATTAAGCGCAGTTTGCACCGTATCCTCAAATAACATGGGCTGAATATAGTCAGTGATGTCATTCAAAAATAAGTCCGCATTTATGACAAGATCTTTATCCAGCAACACTGACTTTAAGCCCACTTCATAAGCGTTACTGGTCTCCGCCTTATTGGGAACAGATTTACCACCTAACACTGTGGCGCCAATAATCTGAGCCACCCCCGCTTTTTCGCCATGCTGCCATGAAAAATAGGCTGTCTCGTTTTCATTAATCTTCCAGCTCGGCCCTATGTTCCCGCTTATCAGAAGACCGTTGAACGGCTCTGCTTCGGCTGTTTGAAATAGCGTACCTAATGCCGTATTGCGAATGCCTTTGGCAGCGGCCACTTGCCGGCGTTGTTCTGGGCTCAGTCCGCCATAAGTCGCCACTCCGAAATACTTCTGTGCAACAAAATTTGCAAGGGTTAGCTGGGCTGCATTGTTCTGTCCAGTTATCAAAACACCGCTATTACTATTAGACGCAAAGCCGCCTAACTGCACGTTATTTTTGGACACTGGATTTAACTCAGCAGCAAAACCATTGTCCAGCACCTTTGCACTGGAAGTGGACGTGCGCTGTTCGTGGGTCAACCGCAATCCGCTTGTAATTGCCAGCGGCTCAATTGGATGCCAGGTGGCCTCCCCAAAAAGCGCGCCACTATCGTTTTCGTACTTTTCCTGTAACTTTGTAGATAACCGGTCTATAGAATTCAACAACAAGCCACGCCCACTGGCCGACAACGTTTGGTTTGCGGCATTATTTAGCTTAGTTGGATCGTTAAGTGGATCGAGAATATTGTATTGAGTTGTATTGGCTCTAAACGCGCCCGCATCGGAGCCAAACCTGGTTAAATTGGTTCGACTCGGTATTTTGACTTTTGATAAGTAAACCCCTGCTTTGTAATCGACAAAACCACCAGGCTTAGAGCTTATATTCAGCTCGGTACTGTATTGGCTATTATCAACCTGGCCAGAGGCAGGCGGCCGTGAAACATCAAACGGGTTATCACCGGCCCCTCCTGAAGAAAAGTAATAGTCTTTATAGCCAGTAATCGAGGTAATATTATGATTAGCAACATCCCAATTCAAATTCAGCGTGCCGCCTTTGGTGCCATAGTAGGTGTAACGCTGGCCTTGAATATTAAGTTCATTTTTGAAGTAATCACCCGGCGCGTAATTAGTCTGCTGTGTAAACCAGCGTCTGCTCAATTTACCAAATGACTCATTTGACTGATCGACAGATCGACCGGTGTCATAGAATGTCGGTGTCGGTCGATTCCATACCGATGCGTTATCAGAACCTTCCTTAGCCTTTGGAGTGTAATCCAAACTGACACGCGCATTAAAATTACTCGTTGGCGTCAGCAAAAACTGGATTCGACCATAGGTCCGGTCTTTGTTTCTGTAGTAATAATCTTGGTCCCATTGATTTGCAATATAGCCATCTGCCTGCTCACGATAGAACGAGCCTCGCCATGCAAGAACATCCTCAATAATCGGGGCATTTAGTGTAGCTTTAGTAATTAACGTATTCCAATCACCATAGGCAATGGAGCCCGTTGCCTCCGGCGTAAAGGTCGGAGCTCTAGTGGTAATATTAATTTGGCCCAAATTAGCATTTTTACCTCCTCTGGTACCGGTTGGCCCGCGCGTAACATCTACCGTATCCAAATCAACGTAACTAAATGAAGAGATCATTGCGCTAGTGGCATAACTTACGCCATCGATTGCCACACCAACGCTTGGATCCAGCCCATTTAATTTATCGGAGACGCCAACGCCGCGTATGAACGTACTTGCTGTCTGGGGGTTACCGATAGTCATTCCCACGTTACCGATTTTTTGGATAATTGATTGGAAATTGTTTGCCTGAAATTTTTCAAGCTCCTGTCCAGACACCACCGATACAGATTTTGGCGTATCTTTTAACTTCTCCAATGGATTATTGCGCCGTCCTTTTACAACGACTTCACCAAGGTTATCAGCCTCCGCTAACTCTTTTTGAGCTAACACGATTGCTGACTCTGTTGTTGCTGAGTTAGATACGTTTGTAGCTGTGGACTCTGAATTGGCTATCGGTGTTGCTGCACCATTTTGATTAAGTAAGTTGCGTTCTCGCTCGGCTATCTGCCGTTCTCTTTGCTCTAATTCGCTTTCCCTTTGCTCTTTCTGCGATAACTGAGCCCGTAATCGGGCGATTTCGGCTTCATATTTACTGACCTCAGTGTTATTTTTGCTACCTTTCTTAGGTGCCGCATGCACGTCCTGGATGCTCATTATTGAGGCTCCGATTACTGTCGCAGCGATACAAGTAGAAAGCTTATTTCTACGGCTTACCGCATTGGGTATCTGCGGATGGCTAGCACTAGGTAAAGTTGAGCCTGACAAGCTGTACGTCATTCGATATTTCCTTATGTCTAAAATCCAACTCCCTTTGCAGCCATATCAAACAGATACAATGAAAATTAAATTTCGCTTGGTTATTAGATAATTAGCCATTCGGATTATTAGTTTTAAATCCGTATGACTTTCTCTTTAAAGCAAGCGTTATGCCATTAAGGAAACTCTAATTTTCATTCCTAAGTTAAGGCCGTCATCACCACATATCACATTGTTTTTTAATGTCTTTATTACGTGTTATTTACTTGTTTCGCCTGCAGCATTAATAACACACAACATCAGCAGACCATCAACACCAAATCAATAGATAAGCAACAGCCCAAGCCTGCTTATTAGCAGTCACAATTGCTCTTAATGTGCATTAATATCAACAGCTTAAAATCATACTGAGCGCACATATTGAACCCGTTTTTTGGATTTTTTATGAAAAAAGCCCATTTAAAATGGGCCTCAGAATAAAACAAATTAAACAGAGTTAAACCTGGATATATCGGCGGGGAAAAAGAGGCTTTTGTGTCCAACACGGCTAAGTCAAAAACTCTACATTCGGAGTATTAACTTAAATGTTATTGGGGCAAATCTGAAAGGAGTAATCGTTTGGAGATTTACTTAACTTGGCTTCATTGCGCCAAATTAAGATAGGAGAGGATAAAAGTTTGTTGGCTTTGTGTACCAGATTTGAAGATTCAAGCCTGGTACACACTCGACAGGTTCGCTATCGCTCATGCGTCCAGAAAGGAAACATGAGCGAATTTAACGTCCCTTATTGGTCTTTAATACGAATCAAATCGTGGCAAGCTTTGCAAGATTCGCCGACTTTGCCGAATTGAGTTTTGATAGCAGCAATGTCGCCAGTTGCAGCAACTTTAGCCAATTCATTAGATGCTTCGTTGAACGTGTTGGCAACTTTAGTGACTTCTTCTTTTTTCTGAAAGAATTCTGGTTTCAAACGAGTTTCTTTCCAGCCGATGCCATGGTCTGTGCCTTCACCATACAACGCGCCCAATCCAGAGTTAGCCACTGCAGCGATAGCATTGGCAGCCGCAGCAACGCTGTCTTTGTTGTAGGTTTCAGGATGATCGACAACTTGGCTTTTGATTTTGGAAATATTCCATGCTGCGAAGGAATACGCAGACTGCCGCCATCTAATTTGCTCTTCAATTGGACCGGCAACAGCAGCTGTCGCTGATGCCGTAATCAAAACGGCAAGGGTTAGTTTTTTCTTCATCTTCTCTTTCCTTTGGTTAGTGTTGTAAAAATATAAAACGTTAAAAACTTGCAGGTGCTTGCGCAGTTTGTTGTGGGCTAGCAGCGGGTGTCGCTTGATTAGGCTGCGATGTTTCAGCTGTCGCCAAACTCACTGAACAACAAGGATTGGTTATTTTGGTCAGTTGCGGCAGTTGTGCTATACCGCCAGCCGCGCCCCATGCCACGGTGCTCGATATAATCAAGGACAATGCAAAACGGATTACACCGGCTCTGGTTGCCTCGTGCGCTGAAATTGCTTCAGCTAAAACTCTGGGGATTTCTTTTTTGCCGGTCAACATAGGCTTAACCAGATTGGTTTTTTTGGCCACGCGGTAATACACGATGGCGACCAAATGTAACGCGATTAGACCGAGTAACACGTTGATTGAGCTGTTGTGCCAACCGGTCAATTTGTCGCTGTCATCCTTATCGACAAAATTGAACAAAGGTCCTTGAAAAGCAATATCGTCGTTAGCAAACAAGCCTGTACCTACCTGCACGCCGAGAGTAAGCAGCAAACCAATGACTGACAATGCGCCGAGCGGGTTATGGCCAATGCCTTCCCACTGGCCTTTTACATAAGATTTGACCCGTGAAAAAGTAGGGAAAAAGGTAGCAAAGCGCGAGTGGGTTGAGCCGATAAAGCCCCAGACAATACGAAAAACCAGCAAGCCGAGGATAAAAACACCCAATCGGCCATGCCAGTCAATCCACTCACCACCCACTTTGGCAGTGGCATAAGCAGCAGCCACTGACGCAGCAAGCAGCCAGTGAAATAGCCTGTGCGGTAAGTCCCAAAGGTGAATAGTTACTTTCATCTGATTACACCTTATTAACTAGCGTATTTAACAGAGCATCCATAAGGCTTGGTACTTGCTTTAGCTACTTTGCGACCGGCTTCAAGATCAGCCAGCGCAGCTTTGACATAGTTTTCGGCCTTAGGAATATCAGATTTATCAGCTGACGGGATGCTATCTATGCCGCCTTTGTAAACCAGCACACCTTCTGGATTAATAATGAAAAACTGCGGCGTATTGGTTGCTGCATACAATTTACCAATCACACCATTCTGATCTAACACGGTGTTGGTTGGGGTGGCACCACGATGCACATTAAGCTTTTGCGCGATTTCACCCGTGACATTGCCTTGTTTGTCTGGCGCAGAGGTAATCACTTGCAACCAAACGATGCCTTTAGCCACGGCATCTTTTTGTAAATCAGGAATGTTGCCGCTTTCATAATGTTTCACGACAAATGGACATTCATGATTGGTCCATTCCAACACTACGGTTTTACCGCGTAAGTCAGCCAGGTTAATGGTGCTGCCATCAGCCGCGGCGCCGGAAAACACCGGCGCTGGTTTATCCACTACTGGTTCAGCGACTGCAGTGGATGCGATAGCTAAGGCAACACTCACTAATGCGAATTTATAAAGTCGATGTAACAACATAGTAGGCTCCGTCATTAAATAAAAAGCCTTGCAACCAAGCTGGTTGCAAGTGCCCGTAAAATTAAAAAGGCAGGAAATTGATCCATCGCATTCCTGCCAAACTTGGTCCTTCAACTGCGAATCAGCCCCCCAGCATCTCAACAGTTTTTAATCATTGTTGATTCTGCCTAACCTGCTGCTTCGCTTCCTTTAGTAAAGAGATGGCAAGTCCGTTGCAACCTCCTTATTTTTTCGTCAAACCGTTCGTGCTGAGCACAGTCGAAGCATGATCGGTTTGACGCTGTAGCCTGGAATTTTTTCATTCATGGTTCGACAATCTCTCGGCAACTGCTCCTGCGTCGCTTAGCGCGCCTACTTTTGGTGCCCTACCTCCTACCTCCTACCTCCTGCATCCTTGCAGTCGACCACGAACGAAAAAATTTACACCTTCAATATCACTTACTGCTATTACCGCAAAGACGCTGCAACCGTTGGCGTTGTTACCGCTTGCGTCACTATCTCCGGCGTTAAAAGCTGCGGCAATACAACTCGGTTTGATGAATTACCTGCGCCAGCCGGGTAAAACACATACAGAGGAACGCCACTGCGTCCAAACTCCGCTAACAGCTTGGTAATTTCAGGATCCCGGTTGGTCCAGTCACCCTTTAGGTAATTAATACCGCCCCTTTTAAAGGTTTCGATGACTGAAGGCTGGCTCAATGCGACTTTTTCATTCACCAAACAACTGATACACCAAGCGGCAGTCATATTAAGAAACACCGGTTTGCCTTGGCTGCGTAATTCAAATAATCGTTCTGCTGAATAGGGTTCGTAGTTTTCCGCCAGCTCGGTTTTTAAGGGTGCGGCGTGGGTATCTACTCCGACATATCCACCGACTAATGCCACGCCCAAGGCCAGCACGGTGACTACCGCACCAGTGCGTTGAGCGACATTGCCGCCGTACTTGGTGAACTCATACACCCAGGCCGCAAAGGCGATGACGACCATTCCGCCCAACGCTACAGCCACAGCATTGACACCGGCTTGCTGCGCCAGCACCCACACCAGCCAAACCGCCGCGCCATACATTGGAAACGCCAAGCCTTGCTTTAATCTATCCATCCAGACACCGGGCTTGGGCAGAAAGCGCTGCAAGTACGGCCATTGGCTCAGCAGTAAATAAGGTAACGCCAGCCCCAATCCCAAAAAGAAAAACACTGCCAATAGCACGACTGGCGGTTGCGTTAAAGCAAAGCCAAGCGCCGCCCCCATAAATGGCGCAGTGCAAGGTGTGGCGACAATCGTCGCTAGCACGCCGGTAAAAAAACTGCCGCTGTAACCGGGGCGCTCAGCCAATGAAGAGCCAACACCAGCTATGGAGCCACCTATCGAAAACACGCCGGACAAACTCAGGCCAACCGCAAACATTAAATACGCCACCGCCAACACAAACAGCGGCGATTGAAATTGAAAGCCCCAGCCAATTTCCGCGCCAGTGGCTTTTACAGTGATAAGTACGCCGCCGAGCAAGCCAAAACTCACCAAGATTCCCAGCGTATAAGCCAAGCCTTGCAAGCGAGTTTGTCGTGGGTCATGCTGGGCATGCTTTATTAACGACAACGCTTTAATAGACAGCACCGGAAATACGCAAGGCATCAAGTTGAGGATGATTCCGCCCAAAAATGCCAAAAATAAGGCCGTGGTTAGGACTACATTCGGCTCACCGGCCTTGATTAAACTAATACCGGTGACGACTTCCTTGCCGGTTACTTTCACCACATAGCCACGGGTAACCAGTCCATTGGCACCGTCTTCCGTAACGGCCAGGACTCCTGTGAGAGTTTCGTCCTTAGTCAGTGGTGCTTCGCCGGGCTTAAGCTGTAACTCCAACTTGTCGCCGGACAGTTGCCAATTTTGCTCCGCGCCATGATTTACCTTGCCCCACTCAGCCGGGTAAAACCAAACATTTTTGATGGTCGCCGATTGCCCCTTCACGTCAGCAATTTGGAACGACAACAAGTCTTTGTTATACGCCAAGCTTATTGGCCACGGGCTCACAGCCGGTAAGCTCGCTCTGGCCTGTTCAATTAACGGACTGCCCTGTCCTGCATCAACACCTGCGGCCACCACGGGTAAATCCAGTGTTAATTCAACTTTTTGGGGAATACATAATTCCTCGCAAACCAGCCATTTCACTTTGGCATTGATCGTAAACACACTGCCCGCCGCGCTCTCACGAGGCACTTTAATCTTGTTAAGCAGCGTTACTTCATTTTCATAGCCGTAATTGACTATCGGCCCAAGCGTAATCCGGCTGGGCGTCGGCCACTGAATTTCGCCCGCCGTGGCCCCGTCTGGAAGCTGGTAATCGATAGTTGTCGCTAAGCCTGAGTCACCTGGATTGCGCCAATAGGTATGCCAATGCGGAATGATTTGCTGGTGCACACCGACCAAGATTTCATCGCCCGGATGCACCGCATCAACAGAGGCGACTAATTGCGCTTTCACTTGTTCGGTAGCCGCTTCAAACGAACTCGCCTGCGCCACACTGCCAAACAGTGCGGTCAAAGCAAAAACGCTGGTGAGTGTTCGAAGTAAAAACATTGGTATTTTCAAAGTCGCAATTAGTCAGTCATTAAAAATCAAGTTAGAACTCGCTTCTCTTTCCGAATCCCATTTGCACAAACACCACTCCCCCTAAGTTAATGGATTTTTCCGTTCGTCCTGAGCTTGTCGAAGGATGAATGGAAAAATACGAAGCCGCGCAGTTAAACTGTTCATGGTTCGACAAGCTCACCACGAACGGTTTAACTGAATTGCCCTAAAGCAAAGCATGGTAGTCACGAGCAAACATTTAAGCCCGCAAGTGTTTATTAAAAAACGCAATGGTGCGTTCCCATGCCAACTTGGCGGCTTTTTCGTCGAAGCGTGGTGTGGTGTCGTTGTTAAAGCCATGTTGAACACCTGGATAGACATAGGCTTCGTAACTTACCCCGGCAGTTTTTAATGCCGCCTCGTAAGCTGGCCAACCGGCATTGATGCGTTCATCTTCACCAGCGTAATGAATTAGCAACGGCGCTTTAATTTTTGCGGTTTCTTCGGCAGTTGGCTGACTGCCATAAAAAGGCACACCGGCTGCCAGATCAGGAATTTGTGTCGCCAAGTAGTTCACCACGCCACCGCCGTAGCAAAAACCGACTGCCCCGACTTTACCATTGCCTTCAGGTAAATTTTTCAGCACGTCTGCCGCGGCGAGAAAATCAGCGCGGGTTTTGGTTTGATCCAGTCCTTTGAATAACTCTCTTGCCTTGTCTTCATCGCCCGGATAACCGCCTAACGTAAATAACGCATCCGGTGCGAAAGCAATAAAGTTATCCAGTGCCAGTCGGCGAGCGATGTCTTCAATGTGTGGATTTAAGCCTCGATTTTCGTGGATTACCAATACCGTTGGTAATTTGCCAGTCACTTGCGCAGGCTTGACTAGGTAGCCGCGAATTTTGCCGTAACCCGCAGGCGATGGGTATTCCACATAGGTCGCAGTGATGCGCGGATCGTTATTCGTTACTTGTTGAGCTTGGGCAAATTTTGGGCTTAACGCTTCCAGTAAACCTTCTGCTGTTAAACCAATAACAGTAAATTTTGCCGCTGAAGATAAAAAGCCGCGGCGCGATATGTCGCCGTGAACAAATTTATCGAATAATTTCAGCACTTCCGGATGGAAATCGTTTGCCGTTTTGCGTGTCATATTTCACCTAAATTATCGTTGTTCAGATGCGGATGCAGGAGCGGCGTTTGGCCCGCTCCTACTAAGATTTGTTGTAACTATTCAGTCCCTTGATCGAGCCTATGCGGTGGATGCGCGTTGCTTATCCACCCTACGCAATAATCGCATAGCCTTATTCAGGTTAAAGACTCAACAGTTACGATTTTTTACCACCAACATTTAGATTGTAGGGTGGGGTGCAAGCTTTAATCTGCCCACCACCCTGCAAGACTTACTTGGCGCGGCCTTTATATCCTTGAGCTATCAACGGGATTTTATAAGCTGCACCACGACCTACTGCATAAAGGGTCTTTTTATCTGCACCGGCAAAAGCAATATTTTGTGGCTTTTGCGGCAAAGGAATAATGCCTAAAGGCTCGCCTTTTGGGTTAAATACTTCAATCCCTGAATTGGATGCCACGTACAGTCTGTCCGCATCATCTATAGCAAGACCATCGGCACCGCTTGACCAGGCACCATCAGCTTGTTTCCAGCCGTCCAGTTTGGCGAAATTGCGTTTGTTGGTAATTGAACCATCAGCGCCAATGTCATAAGCAAGAATGTGCTCGCCAGAGGTATTCGCCACATACAAGACTTTTTCTTCTTTATTAAGCTGAATGCCGTTTGGACGATCAATATCATTCGCCAGACGTTTCAATTCGCCGACGGGGCTAATGTAATACACACCCGGTGTAGAGGCTGGTGGATTAGGGTTGTCTTTTGATGGACGGGTACCGCTGTCAGTAAAGTAAATACCGCCAGTTTTTGTGATAACTACGTCGTTGGGTCTTTGAAAAGGTTTACCTTCAAAGTTTTCAGCGAACACTTTTTGCTTTTCTACCGGGCTAATAATCCCAACCTTGGGTTGCAGCGTTTGCACTGCAATGATTTCGCCATTGGCATTTAAAGCCAAGCCGTTTGCGCCATTAGAATTTTCTAAAAAAGTAGAAACGCTGTTGTCTGTTGCGATACGCACAATTTTATTGGCTTGAGTTTCAGTGAACAGCAAGCTGCCATCTGAGTAGCCAATAGGTCCTTCAGTCCCTTTAAAGCCATCCTTGATTAATTCGATGACCACGCCACCTGCAGACACGCCAGGAATAGCGGGTGTCACGGGGTCGTCAGCTTGTACAGCCGCTGCAAACGCTAAGGCGCCTAATACTGTAAATAATTTAGCGTGTGTAGTTTTTTGTAACATCTTGTTCTCCGGTTTAAAGCTAATAAATCAAAATTTTGAAAAACAAATAGGATTAAATTCTTGCCGACCCACTGTTATATTTTTTGGACCGAGACCGCTTTCGTTTTACGCTGCATCCCAACTTAACCTTAATCGATTTGGTTGAAGACGATAAAACCGTCTAATTACTTATCCCAGATTCAAATTAGGAAACGAGTGCACTAACCAAATAACCGCCAAAGGCACCGAAAATATAAAACCCACATTGACCAGCCAAAAAATCGTTGGAAGCAGAAATCTTTGCCATGTTTGCTCGTTCATATGCCGTTATCCTTGCGTTATTGATTGGTTAGTATTAAGTCATTATTTAGTCAGCGTAATTGTGAGAGGGTTAAACCAGCTCCGAAGAGCTGATTCTTGTTCTTGCTTACTTAGCACCGCTTGGCGCAGTCAGAACCGATAACTTGGTAATGCCTGAGCGTTCAATTGATGCCATCACCTTGGCAACCGTGCCGTATTTAACGCCATCATCAGCGTTAAGATTGAGTGCAATTTCCGGATCCGCAGCCTTGCGAGTTAACAATTCCTTTTCAAACGATTCCAGAGCAATCTCAGTTTTATCTATAAAAACGGCACCCTTGTCATTAACACTGATGTAAACCGCTTCTTTTTCCTCAGGTGGTGCAGTCTCCGCAGTTTTAGGCAAATTGACATGCACTGCTTGAGTCAACAACGGTGCTGTCACAATGAACACCACCAACAGTACCAACATCACGTCAACCAATGGCGTAACGTTGATTTCGCCCATTACATCGTCTTCACCACCACCATTTGTATTAAAGGACATTAGACTTGTACTCCGTTGGTTTCTAAATCTTCATTATTAGATTTAAGCGCCGGCTTTTTGACCAAGGTTTCACCGCGTGATGCTGACGCTGAATTTGAGCCTGCGCGTTTGATCAAGAATGACGTTTTTAAGGCTAAGTGACCAAACTCGACAGCAAAATCGTCAAGGAAAGCCCAAACCACTTTGTTTCTGCGAATGAAGAAGTTGTAGCCAATAACCGCTGGTACCGCGACGGCAATACCGATTGCTGTTGCAACCAGTGCTTCACCGATAGGACCTGCCACCACTTCTAAGTTGGCTGATCCGCTTTTGCTGATGTTGGTTAACGCGCCCATAATCCCCCAAACCGTACCAAACAAGCCGACGAATGGAGAAATACTGCCGATAGTTGCCAGGATAGCCAGGCCGCTTTCGAGTGAGCCGCGTTCTTTTTGCAGCTGTTGACGCAGACGTCTATCTAACAACTCTTGACGCTCACCAGTGTGCTCAAGATCATGAGTAGTCGTGCCGCCATCAGTTTCTAATAATGTTGCAAAACCAACCTCAGCAATTCTGGCCGCTGGGCCTTTATTGTCTTGCAATGCAGAGGCTGCTTGAAAATCCTTAGCGCTCCAAAATTTCTTACTGTAGGCACGATTGTGATAACCGATGCGCAGGTGTTGAATGCCTTTAATAAGGATTAACGCCCAGGTCACTACAGAAAAAGCTATCAATACATCTAAGGTTCCATCAACGATTAATCCTGACGTAATTTCCGGACCAACAGGCGGTGCGCTTGCTACAGACGATGCAACATTAGCGGCTGCAGGAGCCAAATCTGTTGCGACTGATTGCGCACCGGAAACTGCTCCGGCAATGGGTGCTTGGGTGGCTGCCTGTGAAATTTCAGCTGCAGCGGTAGTTGGATCTGCCATAAATAAACCTCAAAGTTACAATTTAAAATTAATAGGAACCGTCACCCAACCATCGATTGGGGTTTTGCCGCGTGTAGCCGGAGCAAATGACCATTTTTTAACTGTTCTCACAGCTTCATCATCTAACACTTTCTGTCCGCTTGTTTTAAGTACGGCCACACTGTCAGGTTGACCGCTGGCAAGTACATGTACTTTCAACATCACCTTACCTTCCCAACCGCGATCCATCGCTATTTCCGGGTAAACTGGCGCAGGGTTATCCAAATAGCCTGCGCCTCCGCGAGGCTCAGTTACTTTTTCAACCGGTGGTGGCGGAGCAGGTGCCGGTGGCGCTGGCGTTGCCACTTCAGCTACGACCGCATTAGGTGGCGCTGGTGGTTGCTCAATAACTGGCTGCGGCTTCGGCTTTATCTTCGGCTTAGGCGGCTTGTTAATTGCCACAACCTTGGGCGGCGGTGGCGGCTGAATTACTTTTGGCGGTTGCGGCTTAACAAAAGAAATTTGCACCTTAGAAGGCACCTTTACCGGCTTTTCAATTTCAATTGGCTCGACATCAGATTTTTTAAAATACTCAACAACAACGGTATGAATAAATATCGACAACACACCGATAACTAAATAATCAGCCAGTCTCCGATCACTACCAGAATCATTAAATTTAAAATCGCTTAACGAAAAACCGCTAGCCGCCACCAGAGAAAAAGCAGACTCGCCATCCTGGCCTGACGCTTTAAATGGCAATACTTGCGCTGACTTGCCACCATTCGCTAAGCGGTCTTCGGAAGCAAATTGCTTACGACCCACCAAAGGACTACTCATATCATTCACTCCCTAAATGAACACCTAACCATGCTCATTCATCGTTAATTAAATCTGGAAACCAGCAACCATAATGCTTACAGCGCGGCATCAACCATCACAATGATATTTAGCACGATGCATGCCAATAAGTTACTGCTCGTGTTTTGACTATTACTCAGCCGTCTCAAGAGCCCGTTCCCCTAGGTCTTCAAGGGAATTAGCCGGATTTATTTTCGGCTTGCTCAAACTGCTGTTTAGTTTTAAATGAGGGCTTACTGCTGCTGTCTAAGCAACAAAGTGCTTAAGCACTGTCTCCACAGCAACAGTTGCATGCCTCTCAATGGGGTTTTGCAGATTTTCCGCATTGAGTTGCAGGCATATACAAAAGCCATCACAGCAATCAACTATTGGAAACCTCTATAAAACTCATTCCTTTCGTGGCGAGCTTGATCCGTTCGTGGTGAGCTTGTCGAACCATGGGCGGAATGGGTTTTTCGAGACCGCCAATTACTGTCTAAATAGATAACCGACATTCGCGTTAGCCCAGTTACCCGCCAAGTCCGCCTTTGCCTGTATAATTCCAGCCATCTCAATGACTTCGCGACACTCACTCTCATGACCAACATTAATACCGAAAAACTCTCCAGTGCCCGTTTTGCCCAAGCCACCGACGCGTTTGTCGAAGTGTTTACCGCCTCGGTAGATTTTGATCAGCGTATGGCGCAACAAGATATTCAAGGCTCTATCGCCCACGCCACCATGCTGGCCGCCAGCGGCATCCTGACTGAACAGGAGCGCGATGCGATTATTGAAGGCTTGGGGCAAATTTCTGACGAAATTCTCAACGGTGAATTTGTCTGGTCCATCAAACAAGAAGATGTCCACATGAACATCGAAGCCCGGCTGACCGATATGATCGGCATCGCCGGTAAAAAACTGCACACCGGACGCTCGCGCAACGACCAGGTCGCCACCGATATTCGCCTGTATTTACGGCATGAAATCGAACAAATCACCGCGCAACTGGTCCGCCTGCAAACTGCCATCATCGATCTGGCCGAACAAAACGCCGACACCATCATGCCCGGCTTCACACATTTGCAGGTCGCCCAGCCGATTACCTTTGGCCACCATTTGATGGCCTGGTTTGAAATGCTCAGCCGCGACCACGAACGCCTGCAGGATTGCAAAAAACGACTTAACGTCATGCCACTGGGCGCCGCCGCATTGGCTGGCACCAGCTACCCAATCGATCGACATTTGACCGCCGAGCTACTGGGCTTTAGCCGCCCGTCGGCCAATTCGCTGGATTCGGTCAGCGACCGCGACTTTGCGATTGAATTTACCGCCGCAGCCAGCTTGATCATGATGCATTTATCGCGTTTTTCCGAAGAACTGATTTTATGGTCCAGCGCCCAATTTGATTTCATCGAAATGCCCGATGCATTTTGCACCGGCTCATCAATCATGCCGCAAAAGAAAAACCCCGATGTGCCCGAGCTGGTACGCGGTAAATCCGGCCGGGTCACGGGGCATTTGGTATCACTGCTGATGCTGATGAAAAGTCAGCCGCTGGCCTACAACAAAGACAATCAAGAAGACAAAGAGCCGCTGTTCGACACCGCCGACACCCTGATCAACTGCCTGCGCGCCTACGCCGACATGGTGCCGCACATCGCTCCCAAAAAAGCCAACATGTACAACTCCGCCAAACGCGGCTTCGCCACCGCCACGGACCTTGCCGATTACCTGGTCCGCAAAGGCATGGCCTTCCGCGATGCCCATGAAGTGGTTGGCTTGGCAGTGCGTTTAGGTATAGAAAGCCAACGCGATTTGTCGGAAATCTCCTTGCCTGAGTTGCAGCAATTTTCCGCTTTGATTACTGCCGATGTATTTGAGTATTTATCGCTGGAAGGCTCGGTGGCTTCGCGGAAACATATTGGCGGCACTGCGCCGGAGACGGTTAGGGGGGCGATAGAGACAGCGCGTCAAGGCTTGCAACTTGATAAAGTAAGCCAATCATAAGATGCCGCCAGCCTAAGGCCGCTTCGTTTGCAAACCATGGACCTGACCTAAGAAGAATCATGAAAGGTTTTACACATAAACTTCAGAGTGCAGAAGATCTACTTGAGAAATTAAAGTGGAATTTACAAAAACTGGAGAAGTCCCCTTCAGATGTATACGCCGCCTTTGATTTTTTTGTTACTGCTGAGCATATTCCGGATTGGATTAACAAAAAATCAATAAAGGAAGGTAATGATTTACTCAAGCTGGTTTCACATATTGCAAATGGAGCAAAGCATTTCGAAGTCTCAGATAAGAGGCATAAATCAGTCGAGAGAATAGAAATACGTACTAATTTATGGCCAGATGACTCAGGTGTTCAAAGAGAACACATCTATATTAATTTCAAGATGTGTGATGGCAGATTTTCTGGACTTGAGTCATCAGCATTGTCGATTGCTAGGCTTGTTTACGACTTTTGGGAATCAACTCTTAAAAAACAACTCGACCGAACAAACCCATCAAACAGAATGATATAAAGCCCGGTAGGGTAGCGCCACGTACCTTCTAAATCTAAAACTATCAATGTAGCGAGTAGTCTGGATGGAGCTTGCGGAATCCAAGGGATCTTGGTTTCGTCATCCCGTTACACGACTACATACGCCGGATGCGATCTTTAAAGGTTTAGAGGGCTTTTTTCTTGCAAATCACACATAAACCAATCAGTGAAGAAGAGGATGAATGAAAAAAATATACTTAATTGGCGGGATCGCTACACTTGCTGTTTTGTTTTATGCCTTTGCACCTGAAGATAGAATTCTTTTGGTTAAAACAAAATTTAATCGCCTTTTGCATGACCCAGGTCAGCTTTGTTTTGATTACCATGCAATTGCGTTGAAAGACCCTAAAACCGCGGAGATATTAGAAGTAAGCAAGATATCTGATTCTCTATCGATTACATATAGAGCAAAAAATGGATTTGGAGCATATGGCACGGATACATTTGGTTGCCGACTGACAAACGGAGAATTCACCGAACTCAATCAGCGCGTCGAAAGCATTAGTTCGCGCCTCCGAGCTGGAATTTCAATCAATAAAAATGAATTTGATACCCTCAGAAAAGATGCTAAACATATGACATCGGCTGATTTAAAGGAGGTTTTTTATCTTGAAGATAAATTCTATTATTTGACTAAGTGATGAAGCCCTGTAGGGTGGGCAAATGGCTTTATCGTTTGCCCACGCGGAATCTGACGAAATCGGTGGGCAAAAAAGCGTTGCCCACCCTACTCAACTTACCTTTTTTAATGTTTCTTCAGCCGCTTGCACTAAATCCGATCTTCGGTCGTCTGTTATGACTGATTCAAATTCATCTGCATCGAAGGCATCCAAAATGCCCTGCTCTTCTTGATCTAATTTAATTTTACTCATCGCTGCCTCACAAATATTTTTTCGTCGCTTTGCGACTGGGAACGATACTATTCGCTGCGATACAGATCATACAAATTTCATAAACGGATGCGCTAACGTAAACTGTTTAAATGAAACGATTTCCTCGTCATTTAACCGCTACCCTGCTCATTTTCCTGTGTTTAACAACGCCAGCGGTGCTTGCCAAGGTGGATGTTACCGGGCTTAAGACTGCAGAAAAAGACAATGTGTTACTGACGTTGGCGTTGGCAAAAGAACCCTGCGATGCGCCAGAGTGGAAAATACGCGGCTTGTTTGCAGGTGCCGATCAGGAGATTGATCAGGCCTTGCGCGCATTAGGTTATTACCATGCGGTCAGCAAAAACTCATTACGCTTTAATAAGGAATGCTGGCAGGCGGACTTTACCGTTACGCCCGGTCCGCAAGTGTTGGTGACTGACGTTGCCATCACCATTAGCGGTGCCGCCGACCATGATGCCGAGTTTGCTAAGCTGCGAGATAAGCTAATAACCGCTACCGGCAAACCGCTTCGCCACGACGCTTACGAAAAGATGAAAAGCCAACTGCAATCGTTGGCGATGGAGCGCGGTTATTTGGATGCCGAATTTTCAGAAAAGCAGTTGTTAATCGATAAAGCCAACAATACCGCCCGTATTAATTTGGTGTTTGCGACCGGCAAGCGCATGCTTTTTGGCACAATCACTATTGATCAGGATATTTTGCAGCCTGAGTTTGTAAACAAATTCGTCTCGGTAAAAAGCCAGGACTTTTATTCCAGTGAAGAGCTTGGTAATACCTATAACGCCCTGTCAAAAAGCGGCTATTTCGAGCAAGTGGACATCCGCCCGGATACTGACAACACTCACGATCAGCAGGTGCCGATCACCATTAAGCTGCGCCCTAAAAAAACGCATCATTACAGTGTCGGCATCGGCTATGACACCGACATCGGGCCGTTGTTAAGCGGCTCTTACACCAATCGTCGATTGAACGACCGCGGCCATTATCTTACTTCCAATATCGACCTTGCCCCGGTGCTATCGACCGCCGATGTTGAATACAGCGTGCCGCTGGCCAATCCCACCAGCGATGTTTTTAGTCTGGGTGCGGGCTTAAAACGTGAAGATAACGACAGCTATAAATCCAAAACGGCTAAGCTGTCGGCACGAGCAAAGCACGCTTTCGTCAATGGCTGGAAGCAGACGCTTTTTGTTGATTACAGTTATGAAGATTTTGATACCGGCACACGGGCAGGCGAAACATTGCTGCTGGTGCCCGGCGGCAGTTGGCTACGTTCGGAATCCGATAATCCATTGCGCCCAACTAAAGGCTACCGGCTGGAATTGAATGTCGCGGGCAGTGTTAAGAATCCCATCTCGGATGTTAATTTTGCCCAAGGTTCAGTATCGGCAACCTGGTCGCAGCCGCTGCGCTGGAGCGGCCGGTTTATCGGTCGCACCGAACTTGGCGCAACGCTGGTCGATCATTTTGACAAGCTCTCACCCAGCTATCGATTTTTTGCCGGAGGCATGAACAGTATCCGTGGTTACGCCTATAAAGAACTTGGTCCCAAAGATAGTGCCGGTAACGTTGAAGGCGGCCAGTTTTTAAGCGTGGTCAGCGCCGAATATGAACAAGCCATTCTCGACAATTGGGGCGTCGCGGCGTTTCTGGATGCAGGCAATGCCTACAATCTTGACAGCATCAATATCAACAGCGGGGCGGGCTTAGGTGTTAGATGGTATTCGCCCTTTGGTCCGGTGCGGATAGATTTTGCGTTACCGTTAAACGACGCGGATTCTTCATTTCAAATCCATTTTGCCGCAGGCGCGAGGATATGAAGAAAAAAATCGCGCTGTTTAGCTTATTGGTGCTGCTGTTGATTCCGGTGGGTTTGTTCGGACTATTAAATAGCGGCAGCGGTAGTCGCTGGCTGTTGCAACAAGTGTTTTCACGTTTACCCGCTGATACATCGGTTAAAGCTATTGAAGGCCGACTGCTTGAAAGGCTTGAATTATCTGACCTGATCTACAAAACCGACACGGCGATTGTCAGCATCAATAAGCTGGTATTAGCTTGGCAGCCTGCGTCGATATTCTCCCGCAAGCTAAAAATTGTTGAGCTTACCATTGATGGATTAACGATCAACATTACTGACAATAACGCCCCCGCTGAAACCAGCGCGTTTGATGTCAATGCCGACTTGCTGCTGCCGGTCGATATTGTGATTGAAAATCTATTATTGACGAATGCCAGTATTCAATTAGGTGAGCAACTACACACGCTGCAAAAACTGCAGTTATCTGGCTTTACTGAACATGGTCAGCTAAATGTCGTCTCGTTCGCCGTCAATTCTCAGCCGCTGGCGGCGACGATCAAAGGTGAGGTGAAACTGGGTAACGGTTTTCCTTTTAGCATGACTGCTGACTGGCAATTTAACAGTGAAGAGGTTGGTTTGTTGCAAGCGGTCACCTCAGTTAAAGGCGATTTGCGGCAACTGGCTTTCGATAATCGGGTGTTGTCGCCGTTCAAATTGAGCCTAACAGGCGGCTTGGAGAATTTACAAACTACACCGCGCATCAACGCGCATGGCGATTGGAAGAACCTTAACTGGCCGCTTGTCGGTAAGTCCCCGCAAGTCAGCAGCCAGCAAGGTGATTTTGAATTGACCGGCTTGCTTAACGCATATCAAGTTAAGCTCAATGCCCAGTTAACCCGGCCATCGTTACCCACAGCGCAATTAACCTTTAGCGGCAACGGCAGTACGGAGGCTATCGCGATTGATAAATTGGAGCTCAAATCCAGCGCGGGCGTATTTCAGTTGGGCGGCGCTGTGTCTTGGCAAGAAGCGATACTGTTTGATCTAAAAGCATCGGCACAGAATTTTAATCCGGCTATTTTGTTGCCGGAACTGCCCGGCAGCTTAAGCTTTAGCGCGCTTGTTAAAGGCAAACTGGCAGGCGAGTCATTGCAAGTTAACGCCGACATTAACCATTTACAGGGGAGCTTGCGTGGTCAACCGGTCAGTGCCAACGGCAAGCTGGCATTGGCTAACGAACAACTTAGCGTCGATGCGCTGAGGGTAATTGTTGGCCGTAATAAAATTAATATTGATGGCACGTTGGGGCAAGAACAAGCCCGTCTTAATGCCAGCATCGACGCGCCAGCTTTGGATGAGTTGTGGCCGGGACTGGGGGGACAAATAAAAGGCGAAGGGCAGTTGCAAGGCGCGTGGTTTAATCCGTCGGTAACATTTCAGGGAACTGGTAAGCGCTTGCGTTTTAAGGAATACAGTGCCGAACAATTGGCTGTTAACGTCGATTATCACCCCGAAGCAAATAAATCCTCGCAACTCAAACTATCCGCCGAAAATATTAAAAGCGGTGCTAACCAACTTAGTAAATTACAGATTGACGGCCTGGGCAGGCCAGAACAACATCGCTTTACTATCGACCTAAGTTCTAATTACGGTGAATTATCAAGCGCGCTGACTGGCCGTTTGAAGGGCAACAGCTGGGAGGGAGATTTTTCCAAACTGGATGTGCAGTCCAACGACGCTGGCCGCTGGCAGCTTAGCAATAATCTAGTGGTTCGCATGGTGCAAAGCACCAAAGGCATTGATGCCAAGTTGGCGCAAACCTGTTTGCACCAGCAAGCCGCGATGCTGTGCCTACAGGGGAGTTATTTATCTAATAGCGACCTGCAATTGCAACTTAAAGCCAACGACTTACCCCTTAGCTTACTGCAAGCCTATGCGCCCGAAGGGATGCAAGTCACCGGCATTATCAATGCTGATGCCGACATCCAGCAGCAAAAAGGCTTGCTCTCCGGCAATTACAGGCTTGACCTGCCTGCAACTAAAGTTTCATTTGCCGCCGATAAAAAACCGACAACTATCCATCTGGGCGCTTCTTCGTTATCCGGCACGCTGCAAGGCTCGAAAATATCAGCGGACATTAATCTCGCGTTAGCGGCACAAGATTATTTACGCGGCCAGCTGCTAGTAGATACCGGCAACACCCAAGCACTATCGGGCCAAATCAAGGCTTCCATTGTTGACTTAAGTTTATTGAATTCTTTTTTACCGCAATTAACGGGGCTTAAAGGCAAGCTTAACGCCGACTTGGCGCTGCTCGGCACAACTGCCGCCCCTGCAGCTAGCGGCGCGATTACTTTTACGCAAGGTGCTGCAGACTTGAACGGCTTGGGCCTTGAGCTGCGTGACATTAACCTGCAAGCGCGAGCCACGGGGAATATTGCCGAAGAATTCCAAATCACCGGTTCGGCTAAATCAGGACAAGGCAACATTAACCTAAGTGGCGTTGCCAAATTACCGGGCACTGTCGAGTTACTGCTGACCGGTAAAGATTTTGACGTCGCTAAATTGCCGGAGGCGCAAATTGCCATATCGCCCGAGTTAAAACTGTTATTTGCAGATAACCGCGGCAAAGTCACCGGCATTATCAAAGTGCCGAAAGCAATCATGGAAATTCAGCAATTGCCGGAGCAGGCCGTTACCGTAAGCGGCGATGAAGTCATCATCGGTGCTGAAAAAACCATTGAAAATACCTCTACAGCACCCAGCATTGATGCCGATATAGAAGTTGAACTAGGCAAGCAAGTGAGCTTTACAGGACAAGGGCTAAAGACCAATTTATCCGGTAGATTAAAGATTATGAAAACGGCAGCAAAAATAGCCATGTATGGCAATGTCGACATGGATAAAGGCCATTACACAAGTTACGGGCAAGATCTTACCGTTCGTAAAGGTCGGTTTGTATTTAATGGCCCGACCGATCAACCGTGGCTGGATGTAGAAGCTATTCGTGTGTCAAAAAGCAAGACCGTGACGGCCATTCTTAGCGTCACCGGTCCGTTAAAATCGCCCAAGACGCGCATATCTTCAGAGCCCGCCTTGCCGGAAACTGACGCGCTTGCTTATTTAGTGACCGGCAATCCGCTAAACCAAGCGAGCAAATCCGAGAGCAATATGATTGCCAGCGCCGCGGTGTCTTTGGGAGCTGGCAGAGTCTCTTGGCTTGCCGACCAATTAGGCATTGATAACTTGGAAGTTAAAGAAGGTAAAACCCTGGAAGATACCTTGGTAGCGGTTGGCCAATATCTGACGCCGGATTTTTATGTCGGCACCAAAGTGGGCTTATTTAACAAGCAAGCGGTATTAGTCCTCAAACATAAATTGACCAATACCATAAATGTGGAAACCGAGACCGGCACATCGCAACGAATAAAACTAAACTATGAGTTTGAACGTGATTAACTAACCCAAACACCCTTCACCATGGCCGAATCCTACCAACTACCTCCCATCCGACTAGGCGCTCCTGGCGAGGATATTTCTATCAAAGATTTGGCGGCCATTCAGCAGCGCTTCAAAAAAATGCATCACTTGCGCCTGACACGTGCTCAGGATTTTCTACAACCACGGCAACGCGTGTTGCTGGAATTATTGCCACTGATTTTCCATTGCAACAACCCACTATTACCGGGTTTTGTATCGTCAACAACCCCAGCGGGAATTGTTGATTATCGACCGGACAGCCAAGTCATTAAATCGGCTAAACAATTTTCCAAAAATTTTAGTGTTGTCCGGCACCCGTCTGACCAACATTGCATCGATGCGCTGTTTTTAATGGGCAGTGTCGGCAGCATTGCCTTCTCTAAAATCAGCGACATGGACATTTGGTTGTGTCATCGAGCCGATTTAGCAAAATCTGATCTTACCGAATTACAAAAAAAAGCCAGTGCTGTCGAACACTGGGCGGCAACACTGGATTTGGAAGTACATTTTTTTCTGATGGATTGCGACAAATTTCGCCAAGGTGAAGACACCCCCATGTCGGCAGAAAGCAGCGGCCATACGCAGCATTATTTGTTGCTGGAGGAGTTCTACCGAACCGCCATTCATATCGCCGGAAAAACCCCTATTTGGTGGCTGGTGCCGCCGCATCAGGAACTAAATTACAGTCAATACGTCAGTCACCTGATTAATAATCGCTTTGTTTATGAGCATGAAGTGATTGATTTTGGCGGCCTTGATGCCGTTCCGGCTGAAGAATTTACCAGCGCGACACTATGGCATCTTTATAAAGCCTTGCATGCACCGCACAAATCTTTGTTAAAACTACTGCTGATGGAATGCTATGCCAGCGAATATCCAAACACACAGTGGCTTTGCCAAACAATTAAACATGCCGTCTATGAGGGCTCTTATCTCACTAGCGATCTTGACCCATACCTGCTGATTTATCAAAAGGTGGAGCAATACCTTCAGCAACATCAAAGCAAACGTCGTCTGGATTTAGCCCGGCAGTGTTTTTACCTGAAAATAATGGGCTCTTCCGACAGCACGATGGACGCGCTAAACCGGACATATCGGCAACGTTATATGCAATCGGTCGCCGATCGTTATCACTGGCCGATAACAACTCTTGCCGCCGCCAAACAGCAAAATCATTGGGACATCAGTAAAGCCAGTGCCGAGCACGCGGTAATATTGCAAGCAGTAACGCACTGTTATCGCATGATCACGGGCTTTGCTCATGAGCATGCCTTGGCCCAGCAAACACACAACAACGATTTAAGGTTGATCGGCAGAAAGTTGAATGCCTTCTTGGAAAAGAAGCCGGGCAAAATCGAAATTCTTACCACGCGCCATCAAATCGACGTCATCGCGCGTGAATTGTCGTTGCTAGACAGCCGCCTGAGTGATGATCATGAAGGCTGGAGCCTTTATCTTGGCAATCTCCAAATGAATAATTTCGGGACTGCTGAACCGCTACAAAAAGGCCGGACATTGATTGAATTGCTGTGTTGGGCGGTGGTGAATGGTCTTTATCATAAGCACCTTAAACTCTACTTTAGTGCGCACAGCTTAAAAATGACTAGCGAAAAATTGCATACAACGCTGTCGCAACTTGTGCAATTTTTAACTGCCCATTTTGACAGCGACGCGCCGCTGGATACTTACCAAACCGCTAATAAGCCGTCGCATTCATTACTGTTAATCAACCTAGGACAGCCGGATACCGAGCATCGGGAAGATGGCCGACTCATGATGAGCGCCCGCTCTGATGCTTTCAGTTATGGCATGAACCGGCAGTGTTTTGTACAGACCACTGCGTGCGTGTCTCTGACCAGTTGGGGCGAAATCAATACCAGTCAACATGAAGGATTAGCGGGGCTTTTTGACGTGTTAACAAGCATTATCAATAACCGCCCTGCCCAAGCGTCGGCAGCAGCCTTGAGTGTGCTTTGCGATACGCCGACACGCGGTAAAAGCATCGTGCTGCGCATTGAAGAGGTTTATAAAACCCTGCTAAAACTATTTTCCAATGGCGACAACAACCGCTATTTCTTATCTGGCGGTCATGGCTTTTATGTCTTTCAAAAAACCGACAACATCCTGAATTACGATTATTTAACCGATGAAGATGCTTTATTAAAAGCACTTGCCAGTCCACAAAAACAGTTCCGGCCCAGTCATTTTGATGAATCCATTTTGGCGAATACGCCGATTCCACTGCTTTATACTTTTAATAACGCCCAAGTAATTCAGCTGTTTTATTATCAAAATAATACCGATGTCAGCATTTATATCATTGATGAGCGTGGTTCTTTGTATGTGCAGCATCATGCCAATACCTTTACCGACCGGCTGCTAAGCCACTATGCAACTTTTTTGGATAATGTCCTTAACCGCAACTTTTTTGAATCTGATGTCGCTATCGCCTTTTACCAATTACACAAAAATTCTGCGGGGGTTTGGTCATGTAACCGGGTAAACATAAGTACCCCAGACAGCAGTAAAGCGCTTAATTTGCGCATCAGCGGTGAAACTACGCCTAAAGGCATCGTCTACACGGTGTATTGCAATGAACAGGAGTTTTCTTCATTAGATCATGGCCCGCAGGTATTTTTTGCAGCGTATCAATATGTGCTGAGCTTTCGGCGCAGCAAACAAAATTATCCGGTGCATATCAGTGATATTGAGCTGCCGTTATCTGCACTTCGGGTTGATAGTCCTGATCAGCAGCAGACTATCCATTACTTAAATTACAAGCAAAAAATTGAAGATAAATTCAATAGCTGAGCTCTAAGGTCGGTGCGGTTTTAACCCGGCCATCCTTACGCAATAATTCGGCAAACTGATCAGCGGGAAGCGGCCGACTTTTAAAATAACCTTGATATAAATCGCAGCCTTGTACTTGCAAAAAGGCGAATTGCTCTAATGTTTCAACGCCTTCAGCCAGTACTTTAAACCCTAATATATGGCCCATCGCCAGGATGGTGGCGGTGATTTCCATGTCATCTTGATGGTGCGGGATGTCATCAATAAAACTCTTATCGATTTTTAAAACATCTAGCGGAAAATGTTTTAGATGCGCCAGCGATGAATATCCTGTGCCAAAATCATCAATCGCCAGGCGAATGCCTTGAGCACGTAAGTCTTTTAACAAGCTGACCGTGTGTTGCTGATGATTCATCAAGCCGGTTTCGGTTAATTCCAACTCCAGCTGCTTGGCCGGAAAACCGGTCTCAGTCAGTATGGTCTCAACCAATTTGCTCATGTTGCCGCGTTGAATCTGCTGCGGCGACACGTTAACCGCCAAGGTTAACTTCGGCAAGCCCGCGTCCAGCCAAGCCTTGCCTTGACGACAGGTTTCGCGCAATACCCATTCGCCTATCGCCATAATAAGTCCGGTCTCCTCGGCCAAGGGGATAAACCGCAACGGCGGAATCAGGCCTTCGATAGGATCTTGCCAGCGCACTAACGCCTCTGCGCCGACAATCAGTCCCGAATTCATATCCACTTGCGGCTGGTAATAAACCCGCAGCTCATTCTGTAAAATGGCCCGACGTAATCTGGCTTCCATATCAATACGTAGACGCGCTGCGACGGTCAATTCATCTGAGAAGTAAGAAAACCGATTCCGCCCAGCCGCCTTGGAATGATAAAGCGCTGTGTCGGCTTGTTGCAGCAATATTTCCGGATTGTCACCGTGCTGCGGATACAAGCTGATACCAATACTGACGCCAATTCGTACTTCGCCCACATCCGGCAACTGCCAAGGTTCGCTTAAATCTTCAATAATCGCCTCGGCAACTCGCGCCGCATCATCTTCATGGGCAAGATCTTCCAATAATACTGTAAATTCGTCACCACCCAAGCGCGCCACCATATCCACGCCACGTAAGCGCGAAGCTAAGCGCTCGGCCACTTGTTGCAGTAATTGATCGCCCAGCAAATGACCAAAGCTATCATTGACATGTTTAAAGCCATCCAAATCCAGCATTAATAAGGCAAGCTGCTTACCTTCTCGGTGCGCCATTTCAATGGCATGCTCCAGGCTATGAAACAACAATACCCGATTGGGTAAAGCGGTCAGCGGATCATGCATTGCATTAAAGGTAAGCTGATCCTCGGAAGCTTTTTGCTCGGTAATATCAGAAAAGACGGCAACATATTCCGTCACTTGGCCAAGGTCATTGTGTACTGCACTGATACTTAAAAACTCAGGATATTCTTGACCGTTCTTGCGCCGATTCCATATCTCGCCCTGCCAATAACCGACGCTGTTAATTTGTTGCCACATGGTCCGGTAAAAATCCTGGTTTTGTCGACCGGAACTCAATAAGCGCGGGTTTTGCCCAAGAATTTCGGCCTCACTGTAACCAGTGATCGCTGTAAAAGCATGATTGACTCTGATGATATTTGACTGAGCATCAGTGATTAAGAAGCCCTCTGTACTTTGCTCAAATACCTTCGCCGCCAGTTTAAGTTGCACCTCGCTGCGCTTGAACTCGGCAAAATAGGTCGCCAGCGCCATACCCACCACTGACAAACTCACCATGTATAGCCAATAGTTGGTTAAACCGGTCTCCTTGATGTCGTTGGCAAAATAACCAAGGCCTTCAATAGCACCCAACAGCGCCTGGACGGCTACCAGCATGACGACGATAAGCGTGCCGTGAATCCCTAATCGGACGGCAACCCAGCTAACAAATAAAAACATCAACGAACCTTTAGCAACCTGTCCAGCAAGTTCATTCAGCCAGCCCAGGAATACCACTTGCCCCACCAAGGCTATCAATGAAATGGTCGCGACAATTTCGAGGATTCGCTTAGTACCGCGCCAGTCATCCGGAAATTTGCGCCAGATAAGCAGTAATGGCGTAATGAGCATAATCCCCAAGGTATCGCCCATCCACCATTGGCCCATACTATGCAGATAGTTTTGTTTGCCGATAAATCCATAAGTTAATAAGCCACTGACGCCAATACTGGCAGCAATGGTGCTGCCAAGCCCTGCCGCAACGATAAATTGCAAATAACTGCGTAATGTCGTCAAGTGTGAGACAAACTTACCTTGTCGGGTAATTAGCCAAACAGCCACCACCGCTTCCAAGGTACTGCCAAGCGCCATAGCGGCGGCCACAATTAGCGGTTTATCTAATATGACAAAGGTCAGGAATGACCCGAAAAATATTGCCAAGGCATAACGTTGCCCGCCCATAAGAAGTGCGGCCACCGCCCATCCGCTAGCCGGCCAAACGATGGTGATAAAATCCACAGGCGAATACACAACCGCTGACCAAGCAAGCAGTGCATAAAGTAAGGCAACGATCCCTATCATTAGTATATTTAGCAACATTTGTTATCTAAGTCTATTCGTGTTCATTGCTGTCAGATTAATTGAACGTTGATACTTACGTGATTGGCGAGTATAGACTACAACTTTAAATCACATCGTTGCAGTCGGTAATTTTTGCCTATACTACAAAAGGGCTTAATCTGTAGGGTTTATTATGAATAACGATCAACGCCAACATGCACGCTTTAATCCTGAGGGGTTGGTGGCGCATGTAACTCTGGAGAACGAGGCACTGGATCAGGTTTATGTTAATGGCGAAGTTATTAACATAAGTCACAGCGGTATTCGTTTAAAACTTACTGAACCATTACTGGCGCACGTTAACGACAAAATAAAAATACAGCTCATTCTGCCTGAATCCGGTATTCCGTTGACCATTCGCGGCGTCATCAAGCATGAAATTGCAGATAACGAATTTGGTTTGCACTATGAAAATCCACCCAGCAAAAATGACTATGAAGACATTATTCTTGAATGCTTCAAAGTCGCGTGATGTTAATCCTAAGCGCCATCGCCTATTAGACTAATCGCCTTAGCTTTTGCTATAGTCAGAGCCTCAGCGGGTGGCGGTGAATACCTGTTTCGTTTTAAAACTTCAATCTGGAAATAATTATGTCTATCAAAGTCGCAATCAATGGTTATGGTCGCATTGGCCGCAATATCGTTCGTGCCTTGTATGAATCTGGTCGTACTAATGAATTTCAAATCGTTGCTATCAACGATTTAGGTGATTCACAAACCAACGCTCATCTGACCCAATATGACACAGTACACGGAAAATTCCCTTTTGAAGTCACCGTAGACGGCGACTACATTGTTATCAATGGCGATAAAATCCGCGTATTTTCCGAACGCGACCCGTCAAAATTGCCGTGGGCTGATTTAGGTATCGATGTCGTGCATGAATGCACAGGCCTGTTCACCAGCAAAGCCAAAGCTTCCGCACATATTAGTGCCGGCGCCAAGAAAGTGTTGATTTCTGCACCAGGCGGCAATGATGTCGATGCCACCATTGTCTTTGGCGTCAACCACGATGTCCTAAAAGCAACTGACACAGTTATATCCAACGCGTCCTGCACCACCAACTGTTTGGCACCGCTGGTTAAACCTCTGCATGATGTCATTGGCGTTGAGCACGGCTTAATGACCACCATTCACTCTTATACCAACGACCAAGTGCTGACCGACGTTTATCACAGTGATTTACGCCGCGCCCGGTCTGCGACTCACTCAATGATCCCAACTAAAACCGGTGCTGCCGCGGCTGTTGGCCTGGTGTTGCCGGAATTGGCGGGAAAACTGGACGGCTTTGCGATGCGTGTACCAACCATCAATGTGTCAGTAGTCGACCTTACTTTCCAAGCGGCAAGAAACACCACTAAAGAAGAAATCAACAGCATTTTGGAAACAGCCGCTGCCGGTCCTTTAAAAGGCATTCTGGACATCAACCATAAACCGCTGGTTTCTATCGACTTTAACCACAATCCGGCGTCTTCAATTTATGAAGCTTCGTTGACTAAGGTCATGAACGGCACCTTGGTTAAAGTATTGTCTTGGTATGACAATGAATGGGGCTTCTCTAACCGTATGCTGGATACCACTCTGGCCTTGATTAACGCAAAATAACTTATGCAAATCACCTCGTTAAGAAGAACTAAAATTATTGCCACCTTAGGCCCTGCCACTGATAAGCCCGAGGTACTTGAGGCGCTATTTGACGCCGGCGTGGATGTGGTGAGACTCAACTTCTCGCACGGCTCGGCCCAGGACCACATCGACCGGGCCAATGCTATCCGCGCACTTAGTCAAAAAACTGGTCGACGCGTGGGCATTCTGGCAGATTTGCAAGGTCCAAAAATCCGTATCGCGCGCTTTAAAAACGACAAGGTTTTTCTTAACGAAGGTCAGGATTTTGCCCTGGACATTAATCTTGACGCCAATGCCGGCGATCATGCGCAAGTGGGTATTACCTACGAACCCTTGGCGTTGGAAGTTAAACCCGGCAGTCGGCTCTTGCTTGATGATGGTCGTATAGTGCTGGATGTCGTTAATGTCGAAAACATGCGGGTCAATTGCATTGTGGTGGTCGGCGGCGACTTATCTAACAACAAGGGCATTAATTTGATGGGCGGCGGTCTTTCTGCCAAGGCATTGACCGACAAAGATCGAGCCGACATTAAAACCATTGCCGAAATTGGCTGTGATTATGTCGCAGTGTCATTTCCGCGCTCTGCTGAAGATCTGAACGAGGCGCGTCGGTTACTGCTCGCTGAGGGCTGCGATGCCGGCATCGTCGCTAAAGTCGAACGCGCGGAAGCATTGGATGTGATGGATGAAATCATCCTGGCGTCTGATGCGGTGATGGTAGCTCGCGGCGACTTGGGTGTGGAAATCGGTGATGCCAATCTGCCGGCGGTACAAAAACATTTGATCAAACGCGCCCGTCAACTCAATCGTGTCGCCATCACCGCTACACAAATGATGGAATCGATGATCGATAATCCTATTCCTACACGTGCCGAAGTCTTTGATGTCGCTAACGCGGTCTACGATGGCACAGATGCCATCATGCTTTCTGCAGAAACTGCGTCAGGAAAACATCCGGTTAAAGCGGTAGAAGCGATGCATCGCATTTGTATTGAAGCTGAAAAACAACCGGTGGTGCGTGTTTCTGACCATCGCAACGCACTGCAATTTGAACGTGTTGATGAAGCCATTGCCATGTCGGCAATGTATTTAGCAAATCACACTAAAATCCGCGGCATTGCGGCGATTACTCAGTCGGGAGCTACCGTATTGTGGATGTCCCGAATCAGCTCCGGCATTCCCATTTTCGCCTTCAGCTGCGAAGAAAAAACCTTGGGAAAGGTGACACTATACCGAGGCGTTTTCCCGGTGTATTTCACCTATGCCGAGCAAGATCATGTTGAGGTAAATCAAAACATTGTCGCAGAATTGCGCCGCTGGAATCGCGCCAAAGAAGGTGACAAATTCATTATCACCAAAGGCGATTTAACCGGGGTCAAAGGCGGCACCAATGCCTTAAAAGTAGTTACCGTTGGTGAAGGTTTAACGCCTTAACGTTTATCACGGCAAGCGCACATACTGCAGCTTTTCCTTACGTACAAACGCCTCGAACGCAGTCCCAACTGCTGACAGGCGTTTACCTTCCCGACGGACCATGTACCATTTCCTGACCAAAGGAAAAAATTGCACGTCCAACACAATCAACCGCCCGGCTTTCACTTCATTATCAATAGTGTGCTGGGACACAATCCCAAGCCCTAAGCCCTCTTCCACGCCCAACTTAATCGCACCATTGTTGTTCAACTCCATATTGGCAAAAATTTTCATGCCTTTTTCGGCAAAAAATCGCTCGGCGGAAGTACGTGTACCTGAGCCTTGCTCACGCATCAAAAATGTCTCAGTTTTTAATTCATCCAGAGAGATAGCTTTTCTGTCTTTTAAATGATGTTCGGGATGAGCGATTACTACCAGAGGATTGTCCAACAATGGCTCAGAGACCAAACCAACACCTTCGGGGGGCTCGCCCATTAATACCACATCGGTTTCATTGTTCTCCAGCAAGCCAAGCAGACCTTTTTGATTGGTGACTTTTAAATTCACGTTCACATTGGGAAATTGCTTACAAAACCCCCCCAATAATCGGATGGCAAAATACTGTACCGTACTGGCCACCGACACTAGCAACCGCCCGCCTTCCGGGCCTTTTATTTCATCAAATATGCGTTCAGCCTCAGACAATCGATTGGTAATTTCCCTACTAACTCGATACATGTGCTCGCCTGCTTGGGTCAAATAAATTTTTCGCCCCAAACGTTCAAACAGAGCCAAGCCGACCATCTCTTCGATTTGCTTAATTTGCATGGATACCGCTGGCTGGGTCAAAAAAAGCTCTTCTGCGGCCCGGGTAAAACTCAAATGCCGCGCCACCATTTCAAATACTTGCAGCTGTCTAATTGTTACATTCACAACATGCTCCCCATCCAGTTATAAGGTTTCAATATACCGTGCTCAGCTTCTATTTAATCGGCTTTAAGCTGTTAAATCATTCAGCACAATGCCCGGAAAATTACTGCACCAGCGCACGCCGACCGTGCAATAATGCCTGCCAATTTCTGTATCTTATCCAACAACTCCACATCAACAGGACTTACGATATGCCACAAAAAATTTCCGATGTCGTTAAACCCGGCGTAGTGACAGGCGACGACGTACAAAAAATATTTGCCCTCTGTAAAGCCGGTCAATTTGCCCTGCCCGCGGTTAATGTGGTCAATACCGACTCTATCAATGCAGTGCTGGAAGCTGCCGCAAAAGCTCAATCTGCCGTGATTATCCAGTTTTCCAACGGTGGCGCACAATTTGTTGCCGGCAAAGGCTTAAAGCTGGACGGCCAGCAAGCCGCCATTCTCGGTGCAATCTCCGGCGCCCAGCATGTCCACACTGTTGCCAAAGCTTACGGTGTGCCGGTTATTTTGCATACTGATCACGCGGCTAAAAAACTATTACCGTGGATAGATGGTCTGCTGGACGCAGGCGAAAAGCATTTTGCTGAAACCGGCACACCGCTATTTAGCTCGCACATGTTGGATCTGTCCGAAGAAAGCCTGCACGAAAATATCGAGATTTCCGGAAAATACTTGGAAAGACTGTCCAAGCTGGGCATGACCTTGGAAATTGAACTAGGTTGCACTGGTGGCGAGGAAGATGGCGTCGACAACAGCCACTTAGACACCTCGGCGCTATACACTCAGCCAGAAGATGTCGCATATGCCTATGACACATTGCGCAAAATCAGCAACCGCTTCACCATTGCCGCATCTTTTGGTAACGTGCATGGCGTTTACAAACCCGGCAACGTTAAGCTTACCCCAAGTATATTGGCCGACTCACAAAAACATGTCTCGGAAAAATTCGGCGTTCCGACCAACACTTTGGATTTTGTCTTCCACGGTGGCTCAGGTTCGTCCGCAGCGGAAATCAAGGAATCTATCAGTTACGGCGTCGTAAAAATGAACATAGACACCGATACTCAATGGGCCAGCTGGGCGGGCGTGATGGACTATTACAAACAACATGAAGCTTACCTGCAAGGCCAAATCGGCAACCCCGATGGTGACGACAAACCCAACAAAAAATATTACGACCCTCGCGTCTGGCAACGTGCCAGCCAATTAAGCATGATCGCCCGTCTGGAACAGGCATTTCAGGAATTAAACGCAGTTAACACGCTATAACCTAAACGCCAGATACAAAAAGGCCCGAAAGTCATACGACTTTCGGGCCTTTTTGTAAACAACAGCTAAATAAAACTACTGAGGATTTACGTTTTCAGCTTGTGGGCCTTTTTGGCCTTGAGTTACTTCCATAGTAACACGCTGACCTTCACGTAAAGTTTTGCGGCCGGAACCGTTAATGGCACTATGGTGAACGAAAACATCTTTTCCACCTTCTTGCTCAATAAATCCAAAACCTTTTTCATCATTGAACCACTTAACGGTACCTACAACTTGCTCTGACATATCACACTCTTAACTTAAAAAAATCACCGGCTTAAGCCAGCTTTACAATCCCAGTTCCGTTAAAGAACCGGCTCTATTCTACAGCGTTTTGATGGTATCACTAAACCACCAACCTAGGAACACTAATTTCGTATTTTCCAGTTTTACCGCTGTAGCATCTGCCCGATAACATAGCATTTGGGCAAATTCTTACCGTTTTATGCCTTAAATTTATTAAGGCATAAAACATCAATCTCGCGTTTTCTAATATAACAATTACCCAAACGACAAAACTTTATCGCCCGCTATTTTTATTTTATTTAACTGCTTCTCTTTGCGGTTCAACTTTCCAACGAAGATCGTCTATAAACTTCCACGCGCCACCTGCCATTTCAAGCACTGCCAATGGCGCAAAATGATGTTGAACACCTTGCGGCGGCAAGGCTTCAGGATCCCCCGCAGGCCCCGGCCATTCTACATCGCCTGTCGCCACCCGAACTGGGATTAACCAATAATCACCAGTACGATATTGATTTTTCTGAGTTGGCAATTGAAGTTGAAATTGAATTTGCACCCCATCAACCAACACTTCCCACTCATTGCCTTTTTCTGTGATTGTTTTCTGGTCAGCTTCCCATAAGCGCGCTTTGGTCGGCCAGATTTCGCCTACCGGCACAGCCACTTTTGGCAAAGGCTTATCGGCACTATCCAGCGATAAAATATCACCATCAATTTTTTTTATTTTTACCAATGTGCCCACTTCCCCGCGCAACTCCTGTCCATCGTTGGTCAGCTCCAGCCATCTTCCAACGGCAAGCCCGCGCGCACTATCAACCGTTAATTCGTTGCCGTTTAGCTCAATGCCGGTTGCAACACTGCCGTTATCGCGTGACCATTTAAAAGTGGCTTGTTGATTTTCACCGCCTTGATGAACTTCCACACGATACAGCTGGTTTTCAGCGCCACGGTAACTGGATTCCGGAGATGTAATACAAACATCGGTAGATTTTTTATCACCTTGCTTTGCTTGTGCTTTAAGCGTGCCTCGATGCTCCGGTTGCCATTTGTTTATCAATGTCGGCCATTGCTTTTCCAATGCGGCCCGATTTAAGCCACTGGCTGCCGTTTCTATTTTTATCTGCCACAAGACCCTGGCCCGTGTCGCCGTATCCGGTCCACCCAGAGCAACTTCACGAATGCTGTTATCTTCCAAGTAGGTGATATGGCGCTCCCAAACATCCGCATATACTAAATACGTCCCAGCATCTAAATTCTTATCCTTTGGCAACGGATAATCCGGCTGCGCATTGAATAATAAAGGCTGTTCATTCTCACAAAGAATACCGTCTATGTAATAGTGGCCTTTGCCGATAACAATTGGCGATTTGGTCTGATTCAGCTGTTCTTTTTGTTTCTCACTAAGAGGTAATGCCTTAATCCGGGCAGGATCAACAATAATCTCAAACCCCAGGTTTTCACTCGGTCCCGCATGCGGCCCAATCAAATCTGCCGTTAAAGAGCGTAAGTAATGCAACAAAATAGCCGTCTGCTCATTCCAATCCGCATCTAATTGCACTCGCCCTTGCTGCATCAATACGCGGCTAAAATGCTTGGTCACATCAAATGTCACTCTGGAAAAATCACCTTTCATGCTGCTCTCCTGGTTATTAATTTGCTAGCTGGACACAATGATGCCGACGTCAGCCCGGGCAGGAATATATTCATCTAAACGAACACGCAGATTAGCTTCGCGCTGGGGCAGGAATAAATCGTGAAAGACACCCATTTCCGAGTCATCGTCAGCACCTCGCGTAATCTCATCCGCGCAATTTTCAGCCAATTGGCAATAGCTTGGCGTACCGTAACGGAAACTATTAAATTGCGGCCGCACACGTTCTTGTTCAAGCAACTTTGCCGCATCGATAACCGTTTTATCCGGCTTCGGCTGATCTGCTTCTTCAGCAGTTTGAATTAAGCTATTTTCAGCAATTTGCTCCACTAAATCCGGCTGGCAGTAATAGCGTTTCGGTGTCCGCGACACCGGCCTGACGTAACAAAAACGCATGCAGCCAAGCTGGCGCCGGGCGACCCGGATAGTGCCCATAAAAATACTATTCTCAGCCAGCTCAATCGCATGGGTATCGATACGGCCAAAGATGGTGCTGCGCACAATTGTTAACACGGCATGCGCAATAGTCGAACCGACAGCGCCAATCGCCTCGCAGGCCGGACCTTCGCAATCACTGCCCGTCGCATCCAAAATACTGTCACTAAGGCGAATGCGGAGCGGGTCGATCCTGACTTCATCAATATTGACTTGAATGGAGCCGATGATGCTGTGTTCGATAGTGACGCACGGATGCGCATTGGTAATCTCTAAACTCGGCTCTTCCAACTGGCTCGGCTCGCAATCGGGATCGAGAGACCATCCAGGCACCAGCGTCGAGTGCCGGATAATAACGCCGGCAATGGCCCCCTCCACTTGCAAACCGCGCCCGGCAATTAACAAGCCATCCAAGGTAAGATAGCTGCCCGATTCACCGCTAACGCTAAATTGATCAGGGCGATCGTAAAGCCTAATTACCGGGCGTCTTTTATTAGCCGCCCGGATTTGCAGGCTTTGCCCGGTTTTTAAATCGATATTGAGCCGCTCCTCGTACAAGCCGCTATCGGTAATTTCGATAACCGCATTCTGCAACTGCTTGGCCTCTTGCTCATTTTTGGGATTGGCCCAATCGATTTTCCACTGCGCCAAGCCCTGATTAATGGTGTTAAATTTTTGCTCGATGCCCACTTGATAGAGTTTGTATTCCAAGGGTTGTGATAGGGTTCTGGCATATTCACCGCCGCCAATATCGGCGCTAAAGCCATAACAGTAAGACACCTTCACACCTTTGCGCGGCAGTTGTTTAGACGGAAATAAAATCCGTCCCAGTACCGGATCAACAGCCACGGTATCTTTAACCGGGCGATAACTGTCCCAATCGCTTAAATCGGCGGGAATAATTTGCTCCGCTGTGATAGGTTGCACCGAATCTTTAGTCGGCCATTCCGGCACCCAAATAGCCAAACTTTTACCCTCGCCATAATAGGCTTTAGAAGCGCGCGGCTTTTGCGTACCACCTACACTGACACTTTGTATAAAAGCCCGGCGGCGAATCGGCACCGGCAAATTAAGTTCTCCCGCTATTTGCGTCGGCTCTGTCTCACGCTGCCAATTAGTAAAAAGCGGCGTGTTGTTACCCAGTACACTAAAGGCATAGCAATGTCGCTGCGCCAATGCCGTCACCGGCGTTTGCGTGACGGAATACGTCTTCAAGCGCCAGACCAACACCCCAACGCTGGGGATGTTGTACCGGCCTTGCGTTTGATAGGAATTGATTCGACGCACATCCACCGTATGCGCCAACTCATCAAACGGGCCATCGAGCCGTTCCAGTGCATCGCCTCCACGCAAATCGACCGTTAGGCCGCGATGGCATTGCCGATGATTCAGCGCTTGGGTGACACCGAGCAATCTGTAAAATTCCACTGCCCTTGCAGGCCAACCCGCAACATCGTTTGCCAATTGCTCCAGCAAGGCTAATGAGCCTTTACGACGGCGATAACGAATCGTATTGGCGACTTCGCGACGAGGAATCAGGCTCTTGTTGCGCAATCGTCCTTGCGGCGACGAAATGTCACCCGGCTCACCTGCTTCATGTATCGGCGAATAACCGATTAAATCGCCGAGATACGGCACTACCCAATCTTCGCAAGTCTCGATAAACCAGTTTTCATAGAGCTGGGCGATGTCACCCTCGACAACTTCCAGCTGCTCGGAGATAACTTGCAGCACCTCGCGTAACGGCTCACCCTGTTCGTGATCGCGCAGCTGGTAGATATATGGCAGCAGCTTGTAAAGTCGATCTTTATCAATAGTGCTCATAACGACCTCAAGTGATCTGATTCAAAATCAATGTGGACGGCACGTCGGGAGTGAGAAGCGCCAATTGTGCCGGTCGAATCAAGCCTTCCTCAGTATCTGCAACATTCACCGCGATGCGCACAACCGGCTCTTTTATTTTGTTGCCATCTTTATCTCGCAGTGGTTGACCGATCAAATCCGCAATCTCACCCGGCGTTAACAAGCGCCGTTCACCTGCATGCACGGCATCGACAACTTTTTCCGGTATTCCTCTCAAGACATCAACATCCACATAAGCCACGCCACGCACGGCTTGCATAATACTAAGCACCTCACTGAGCAGCACATCCTGCCCCAGCTCGCGCCGCTCGAAATTGAACGCATCCAGCAGTGCCGCACGCACTTGCGTCACCACCGGCTCCCAGAGGTAATCCGGCAAAATACGTATCCGGGCTTCAAGCACAATCAACATCAGCTCACGCACTTCCAGCCGAATGATTTGCAATGGATCGCCGAAGTCGAGTAAGGCCTGGCGCAAATTCCGGTACAGATCGGCGTTTTTATCAATCGGAATGTCATCAGCACCGGCGATGGTGACGTGCACAAGCTGGCGGCGACCATCAGATAGTTCGGCGGCTCTGGCCTTGCCGATACCGGCAAAGGTGCGGGCAAAATCTTCGTAATCCTGCACCGATACCAGTCTATCCAGTGCCTTCACCGCCAGCGGTGCATTTTTACGGGCCTGATCGCGGCTTTCTTTATCCGCGCCACCGTTGGCGGGTAAGGGATTGATAACTTCTTTGACGCCCAACGGACGGCTAGTCAACAAGCTAATCTGACCGGCCTTGACGTTGCCCGGCTTGCCGATACCATTGCGGTATTCCGCTTTAATGTTTTCGATGCCGGTCGGCAGTCGCGCGCCGTCCCGGCCATTTCCGAAAATGATTGTGTCTTTGCCGTCATCATCGGTCTTGGTAATAAATTTGCGCTCAGTCGATGCAAGGCCTGCCAGAGAATCGGTTTCATGCCACTGAACATCGTTAACATACACGTTAAGCGTGCTGTCGACACCGGCAGGATTGGCCGCAGATACATACGTCAGCGGCGGTTGTTTGAGCATAAATGTTTGCAAGGCTTTAGCACCATCGCCGCTCCCCAATACCTCTTTACGGGTTTCGCCGTGGGTGGCTTTAACGACATTGCCGTAGATTTTGACGGTGTCGCGTTTATAGGCATAGGCGAGACTATTAGCAAAAACCAGTGTACTAAGGGTTTTATCACCTGGAAGTGTGTCATCAAAACCTTGCTCAACGCTTGAAAGCATCACCAGTTCGTTGACTATGACGCCGCTGGTTCCGGGTATATCGCTACGCTCACCAGAAACGACCATCCAACGACCCGGCTCCAGCCCAGGGTACAGCTCGCCTAATTCAATCCGCTTCCCAGTAGAGTCCGGATCAGGATCTCGAAAGCCAATATCCTGTTCGATAGGCCGTTCAGCAAGTTTTAATGGCTCACTCTGCGTGTAAACGAGGGAGCGGCGAATAAGTTCCATATCATTCGATTGTGGGTCGCGCCAGTCGTCATTAAACGTCAACTGCGTTGTTTTAGCACTTAACCCGTAAGCAGTCCGAGGACGAATCTGAACTGACTTAATCGGCATCACCAGCCTTTCAACTGTTCCTCCATCCCTTGTTTCGATTAATGCATAACTGCCCGGAAGAACACCGTCATAAGCGTTATCCAGAAAAAGCTGATCTGAATCTTCATCGCCCGCTTCGCTCATCGACCAATCCCCGTCTATCGCAGAAATAAAAGGGATTTGATTTCTTACTAATTCGTTTGGATTGGGTATCAAAGCCATTTTTTTGGCCGCGTTATAACCGAAAAGCGGTGCTGAAACGCGTAAGACGTAAACCGCTTGCAACGTCGAAATAGCCGAATTAACGTCCGCATTCGCCCACGCACCATAAAAACTGGAGTTTAACGTCGGACTAAAATTGACTAACAATTGCGATGTCACGTCCGACTTTGGGTGAAATAGTTGATCGATTTTCCGGTTCAACTGCACGCTGTTAATGGGCTGCAGCGACGGCAATTTTAGGAGAGGAATAAAAAGTTGCGCCAAATTGGCAATGGGTTCCAGCGGCAGAGGTGATGGCGTTTTAATGAGTTTTTTAAATTCCAACAAAAACAAGCTAATGAAGTTAATCAGGACTGCATCATTAGTATCTAACGCCCCAAAAACCTTGCCGGGTAGTTCCAGTGCATTCGGCTGCGCCCCCAAGAAAGTGCTCTTCTGGAAACTCTGCAATCTTTTTAGCGCCCGCTTTGCTGCGCTTTCATCATCAAACGCTTGGGCTTCAATCTCAGTGTTTAATTTAGAAGAAAACCTGGTGAGCCAGTTCAGAATAGCTTCACTCAGGCGAACCGAGTCAATATCAGAAAATATCGTCTGGAATCTGATCTCTGTTTTGTTTTCGGCAGCCCATGGGATTGCCTCCTTGACGCGCCGGACCGCTTGTTTATCAGCCCTCTTATCAAAAACAAACAATAAATGGTCGTTAACTTTCAAATTTACCGCAGTGCCTTCGACATACATCCGCTCGATAGTCAGGATATTTTCCAGAGTAATCTTCTGCGGCCTCGTCATTCTCGGCTTCAGGCTATTCCATTGTACCCGCGCCTTCAGGTCTTCACTGATTTCAAACGACTGCGGCAACTCGCCGGGGCCGGGTATGCTTTGTGAACGTGCACCTTTGAGTATGGTTGTTTCTTCCTTGAAATTATCGTCCAAGGTATAAGCCAGATAAACGCTGGAAGCCACGCCGGGTCTTAGTTTGTAACCGACCAATCTGGCTAATTCTAGAATGGATCGGCGTTCCGTGGCAGTGCGCAAATAGCCCTCGTTGATCAGACGCTCGTTATAAAACGTCAGCACATCGGCGATAACAGCCCAGGCATCCAACAAAGCAATGGCCGGATCATCCGCTACACGAGTTCTCAACTCTGCCAGCGCCGGATAATCGCTGCTCGACAGCCGCGCCAGCATGGTTTCAAGGAAAGTTGCATGCGTGCCGATGCGATAAGACAGTGCGCTAAATCCGGGAAGATTGGCGGTCGGCTGCGGGGTAACGATTTCAATACCCTCGCAGCAACCGCAGATTTCAATGCTTGGTTTCATCGTCCACCTCGCAAGTCCAGAGTGAATTTGCCGTTTTCCGGAAAACTCGGATCGTTATCCAGCCGCGCCACTTCGAACGGTCCCAAGGGCAATACGCCGTTATCAATTTCCTGGGCAGGCCCGGCAAAGTAACGTTCCAATTTGCTAACCGACACGCTTTCAACGCCTTCAACCGCCTGTGCCGTTGCGACTAATTGACTGAGATAAATCCCTTCGCCGAAGCTTAAATTATCGGGATGAAAAAAACCTTTACTGCCATCACTCCTTCTCCGGTTGCTGAAAACATCGAGTAATGCGGCCTTAACATGACCTTTAAGAAAATTCGGCAACACGCACACCGTCAAGGCAACGTCCAACGCCACGTAGCTTGCCTGCACCACTTTGACGTCATGACTGATGCGCCGATAACGGTGCAGATGGTGTTTGATTGCACGCAGTAATGCTGCATCGGTATCTTCCGAAGCCATGGGATCGACAGCGACCAACACTTCCGTCCAACTGCCGGTCCAGCGCAGGGTTGCGGCGGCGCGTTGCACTTTGTCGGCAAAATCGCGCATCACTATTTGGGCATAATCATCAGCGGTAATCGCCCGTTGCAGCGTGTTACGAAACGATTGCGGCGCAAATAACTTGGCTTCAGCTGTCGGCTCTGGGTTGGTGCCGCCGGTTGCCGGCAACGGATTTCTGAGTGCGATACTGACACCGCTGGGCAGATTATCCCGAAACACAATATGGCTAATCGCTTCGGCACCGACATTACCGACAGCGCCATTGCCGATGCGATACTTGGCTTTAAAGCGTGTACCCGCATCCGGAAAGCGGCCTGATTCGCCATTGCCAAAGCGCAATTGCGCCCGCCGATCGTCTTCGATTTCAACCACAAAATGCCGGTCCTCGGCATCGCTGCTCAGCAAGTCCAGGCGCGGTTGCCAAATTAGCGCAGCTTGATCGTCATACAGCGTCACTTGCGGCAAGGCCAAGCGCACATCCTGTTTAAACACCGCGGCGGCCGGGTTGAGTTTGGCAGACGATAGACAGGCCTGAGTTTTCCGTTTGCAGGGCAATAACGGTTGGCTAAACGTCAGGTCAGTTTTAGATAATGACGGCTTAAAGCGACCGGCAATTTTTACAGCTTCACGGGGCGCGCAACCGTCACCGCATGGGGTTAATGTTATTTCTAACGGCACCGGGTCGAGCTCATCGCTAACGCTTTCGCCGTGGTCAACCAACAGCACATTGCCGCGCACCACGCTGACATCCAATACCGGCGAGCAGTCATCTTGCTTAATTGACGAAATACATAAGGCAAACGGCAAGGCATCTTCTGCTGCCCATTCGATGTCCCAAATAAGCTTTTTATTGAGCGGATCTTGCGATTGCTCAGCCTTGATCAAACGCACCGCATGGCGATGGCTGGGATCAGCATCCGCCGAGTTACCGGTCTTTGGGCCTTTAACTTCTTCGAAAATAATGATGTCGCAGGGCTTAAGCTTTAAGCAGTAATCGGAAGCCAGCGGCGATTCACGTGTTGCATGCGGTTCATGATGCGGTCCGCATTCACCGGTATCATCGGTTTCAGGCGGCGTTGCGATACCCGGATCACTCAGCGTTACCGAGGTTGAACCCTTCGGCAAACAGCATTGGCTATCGTCCCAGGTGTAAATTTTTATCTGGTTATGATCAGTCCAAAATGCGATGTCCTGTTCTTTATTTTCGACCAACGGCTCAAAGATTAAATACGATTTTGGAGCGATATTGGAAAGCTGTGTGTGCTCAAGCACATTGCCGTAAGCAGGCAAACTGGAATTAGTCGTTAAGTAAAAATCATCAGGCTTAAGTTTATCCAGGTCAGTAGACACCTCAAATACGACCCAGGCTCGGGCATTGCAGCCTTCGTGTAATTGATAATCCACCAACCTGACATGGCGACGCACGGAAATGCGGCGGCGCGCGGTATCGAGATAAGCCTCGGTGCCGACGGCGTCCTGGTAATAACTTAAATGGTCGCCCACATAGGCCAGTAACTCGACTAAGGTAATACCCAGATCCGGCACATGGCGCTCTTGCCAGTCGGGCATGGTCAGCGCTAAACGATCGAGAAGCAATTGCCGGAAACTTGCATAATCCTTGGCAAGATAATTAATGTCCGGCGGGCTGGGTTTTTCAGGTGTACAACTGGCTTGCGGCTTGCAGTCCAAATCGCCAGGGCAACCGGCTTTAAAATTAAACTCCAGGCAGACATAACGCGGATCGAAACCGCTCATGGGCCGAGTGTGTTTACGGCCTTCTTTATCCTGATAACTCTCAATAAGACATAAACAATAAGTCGAAAAATCACCGACTTTATCAACACCGATATGTACACAATCATCCGTTTCCGGGTCTTCTTCCCGGTGAATGTCAACGCTTATCACCTGAATGCCGGTGATGCGCCTGCCGCCTGTAATGATGATATTGTCTTTATCCAGCTGCGGTGGCGCTTTACCTAAAAAATACACCGTCAGGGTGAGTTGGTCGTCGCTGACATCCAAATAATCCAAGCCATTAAGTTGTGGCGTTGCCCGAACAGCATCGCGCCGCTGGTCGTTTTTACACACTACGGTTGATGCGGTCATGACAGCCCCCGGACGAATTCATCGGTGCGGACTTCGCCGGTACGACGCACCAGATATTGCAGAAACACCCGCACCGCGCCATCCTCGCTGACTACTTCTAAGGCCTGCACTTCAAGCACATCGCCCAGCCATCGCTGCAATCCGGTCTGAATGGTAAATTGCAACGTTGCCGCCAGTTCCGGGCTATTGGGGGCAAAAATTAGTTGTAATAAGCCGCTGCCAAAATCAGGCCGATTGACGCGTTCGCCGCTATTGGTAAATAAAAACTGCTCAATCAGGTCGCGGATATGGTCATCGCGGCCGGTTGTGGCGGTGCGTCCGAAACTGTCGAAGTGCAAAGGGAAATCGATATTGATCATTTCATCCTCACAGCGCAGTGACGCGCGTTTGCGTTAGCACAATCATCAATGGCGTGCCGGTTGGCGCGCAAATGGCCTGACTGCTTTGCACCACCAGCGGCTGACCGTTGGACGTTACCCGCGTGCTGCCAACCAGCCACTGCGCCGACACGCACGGCCCGTTGGCGGCCGGAGGTGGCGGAAAGGTACATCCGGCCACGAGATAAGGCGACGTAATCAACACAGTCGGTTGGCCGCTGACCGTTACCCGCGGATTCGGCACCGTCGGCGTTGCCTGCCCGGCGTGAGCGCACAGCACTTGCGCACCGACATGCACCAGAAAGCCCGGCATCTTAGGTCACCACCAGGGCCAATTTGTTAATCATCACCGACGGTCCCAATAACTCCACCGACGCACCTTTGCCATTATTGATAAAAATACCGGCATCGTTAACGACGATATAAGCACCCGTGGTGCTGCGCAAAATAATGCCGCCGGTAGTCGGCACCGGCGGCATGACGGGCGGCGGCACAGACGGCGGCATATCGCTGACAATCACTGCTTGCTGTAATAGCGATTGAATAACGATGTTGGGATCGGCGGGATTACCGGCCAATGCGGCCAACGGCACTTCCGCCGCGATGCCCCAAAAACCGCCCACCCAAATCGGGTAGTCAGGATCGCCTTGCTCGAACTCTATCCACACGCCATCGCCTATTTTTGGTACCACATAAACACCGTTTTGCTTGCCTGCAATAGGCACACAGGGCAACGCCCAGGAGGTGGGTGTCAAACCATGTACTGCCGGTACGATAGCCATAATGCGACCACGCTGTTCCGGGTCGATATTGTTAAACACCGTGCCGCGATATTTACCGTAGTAACGATTACTTTCTTTCATACCGGAACCTGCGGAATCGTTGAAATCAAACCATTGCGACTAAGTTCAAAACTTTGTTTGTACTCCCCGCGCTTGATCTTATGGGTGACGCTCTTTACATAATAAAGCCCGTCATAAGCGGTTCCGGCGCCACGCACGCCTACCAATTGCCTTGCCTTTAAAATTCGCCCATAACGCAGCACGTTAAGTTCGCCGGTGGCAGTGACCGCTTCCGCCCATTTTGCGGCTTTGGCAACGCCCACTGTAATGGCACGTGGCAATGAGTATTTCGACAGGTCATCATCTTTACTGACGGATTCCAGCCGGTTGGGGATGGGCGGAATCAATCCTAAGGGCGGATTCAAAGGCGTTATAGGCGGGATGGGTATGATAAAAAATGCTTTGGTCTTTTCCTCCTGATAAAACAAGGTAGGGATGGCATTTAAATTATTATCAAAAGAAAAGGTCAGCGCGTCCACATTGGTATGCGCATCCATATTAATATTGAGCGCGGGTTGCGGGGCGCCCACCTTGATTTGCGGCCCCCAATAGGCAATGTTGGCACCGGGTACCGGACCAGGCTCGATGTAAAACACATAACCGACCTGGCTGGCCAGTTCCTGGATATAAGAAAGATCGGTGCCTTGCTGGGTGGGTATGCGACTGGTTGGAATCACCACGTCAATAAATATGCTCGGAATAACCAGCGGCACAATTCCCAATGCCGCATATTTGAGCAGCATCAGCGCCACCCTGCCCTCCGCAGGCAAGGCCGGAAAAGGGAAACCGCTAAAATCTATCTGGTCCATGACTACCGAGAGATCTTCCCCGGTCACTTTAAGCGTGGCATGACCAGCGTCACCGCCCGGCGCAATCTCATGCTTTGTCACCACACCATCCATAATGACGTTGGGCGTGCCGTTGTAAATGGCGACGATAACAACGCGCAATATTTTGATCGGAGTGCCGCCACCCGATAACAGAAATAGCGTATGCAACGGTGATTGGGTACTGATGGTAAACGACAATTGGAAACCGCTTTGCCCCTCATCTTTAGTCGTTACCGTGATCTCGTTAAGCGCTTCTATCACCGCGCGCGACGCCGGAATAGGCACCAGCGGCCCGACATAAAGCTGGAGATCAATACCCTTAAGCATTTGATAACCCCGGAATACCGTCCGGCAGCGTGATGCGCAAGCGCCGGTTGATTGTCTCTAATTCCTCCGGCTGCATGGCCGCATTGGCATCACACAAACGCCAGAATTGCTCGGGATCGCCCAAATAATGCGCGGTAATATTATCTAGCCGCTCGCCTTGTGTGACCACATGCTCTTGCAACAAAGCCAAACGCTCCGGCGGCGGCAAAAAACGTCGGCGAATATAGCTGATTTTTTTACCGTCAGCCGCCTCCAGAGTCGCTGTTTCAATTCCGTAATATCGGCTGCTTGCTGGAAACAATGTTGCCTGCAAGCCGGCGGGTTGCAGCAACGCTTGTAAAGCTTGATTCGCGTCCATTAGGGAATGCCTCCAATGCCAAAGGAACTAAACGAGCCCGCCGTCGAGCGCTGCGCAAACTGCTCTTTTTGCTGTAAATAGCTCATGAACAAACTGCCGCCTTTATGATTAAAGTTAAGGTCATCGACATTCAACACCCGCAAACTCAGGCTGACCTTAGCGCGGATGGGGTTGAGCGCGACATCAAACGCTTCTTCGGTAATACTGAAATCGGTAATCCGCACCGGCAAAATGCGGTTTTTGCTCCACACAAACAAGGCAAGCGGCGTTTCCATCGGCACAATTTCCAGCTTGCCGCTACCTGCCAGCATATTGTTCTTCTGCAGCTGATCGTAACTGGGATAAACGATGGTCTCCAGCGCGGCGAGTTGGGGATGAAGTCCCAATTGCGTCGACTGCCCGGCACCACCTTCCAACTGATCCGTCGCATCAATTTCAACTTCCAACTTAATCGTCTCGGTGGGAGGCCCTTTTAAGCGCAACGCTTCCGAGCGATCGCTGCTATCTGCGCCTACGCCCTTAATTTGCAAGGTACGAGACAGCGTATCGGGATTGTATTGCAAAGAAATAATGCGCTTGACCGCCGACGTCACCGGGTCTATCAGGACAATGCCGCCTTTGAGCAATTTGGGTGAATTGGGAAAACTGGTCATGGTTTATATCCTTATCAATGATCCTTTAAGGCAAACTCGACCACCACTGGTGCGTGATCAGATTCCGGGTACAACTTGTCGGTAGCAAAGCCAACCGACTCGTCATGAAGCATTTCATTATGTACTTCGGTACCGCGGTAGCTGCTTAACAGACCGCGAGATGCCAGAACATGATCGAGCATTTCGCCCTTGCCACGGTGATACAAACTAAAGCGGGAAGACTCAGGCACCGTTTGCTCGCAAGCGACCAATACCCGGTTACTCAATTTGGGATTATTGGTGTTTTCCACCGCCCCTCGTATGGCTTCCAACGGTACTTCGCCGACCGCGGCGTTAAAATCGCCGCACAACACAATCAGCGCTTGCTCGTCTGCATCGAAAATGGAATCGACGAAGCGCCTAGTTTCCAGGGCCTGCCCCACCCGTTTCATAGAAGAAATAAAATACCCTTCCGCCCAACCCGAAGCCGTTTTCCAAGTGTACTGATCAAGCATTTGTCCATCGACATTGGACGGCAACCTGGATTTCAAATGTAAATTAACAACATGAAGCCCACGCCCCCCACCTAAATCCAGCTGCGCATAAATCAATGGCCGCTCCCAGGTCACTTCCTTGGCGGTATCTTCAGGCGGAGTGGCTGTCACTTTTTTATACCAGGGCGGTTCGGCGAATTGATGCTTAATCTGCTTGTGCTCAATAATCGGCAGTCGACTCAAAATTACCAAATTGCGTTCTTCATAAGGCTCGCCTTTTACGGTAAGCGTACTGACGCGCTGAAAGTTTGCGTAAGAAGTGTTTTCCAGCAGCTTATCCAATGCTGACAGTACCCGCGGTTGAGTACTCGTTTTTTGCCCGTTAACTTCCTGCAAGCACAACACATCGGCGCGCAGCCTTTCAAGTTGTGGACGCATCACGGCTATCCGTTCCGCAAGCACATCTGGCGACTTCGGATTATCATCAAAATTTTCCAGATTAAAGCTTGCAATGCGCATACGGCTCTCTCAGACGATTACGTTTGTTAAGATTAATTGGGTGGCAAACAAGCTTGCACACCCTATCTGGTTTCAGGCTCATGTTTTTTGATCGAAACCACATCACTAATACAAGGGTTAATTAAACTTTGTCCTGAAGACGGCATAATGCGGTGGATTTTCCCAATCGCATCGACCCACTGTCCGTTGAATTCTTCCCGTTCACTTTGCGTTCTAATTGAGCGGGTGGAATCCAAGGGTTCTAAAAAAACGCGTGCCTCATCAGGCAAAATAATGACTGCATATTTTATTTCAGTATCAACCTGAACACTCCCTTTAATAGGCCTGGCGATTGCGTTGTACTTTCCACTCACAATTGCAATTTTCCCGTCATATTTAACGCAATCTTGATATGAGTTAACTAGCTGCATTTCTCACCTACTTGCATATTTTTATGACCTCGAATTTTTTCCCACATCTCAAACTTAAGGCTTTACGCCCTCCGGTTGCACGACCAATGTTGTCCATTTCGTACCATGCGTTCCCGTTGCGCCATGGAATTCGTGAAAAGTCTGACCTTTATTTCTAGGCCCATACATGAAAAATATCCAATCAGTGGCTCCCCAGCCCGCGGCACTTTCCAACGTTACATAATCACTGCCACTGGCCAAAACAGTGGCTGCGTAGTGGAAATTCCATGTGTCGCCTGCCGGCCCTGCAAGCGCAAAACCAGGCATGTCTTTTTCCGTACTTACCGTTAATCCTTGCCCGACACGTGGAACCGCATATTTGTTAATCCCGTATTTACGATCAAACTGATCTCTCTCAGCATCCGTCAGGGCAGCGTATCTAGCATAAGCCTCGTCCCTTGTCAGTCCCGCTCCAAACTCCTTTTTGAATAGCTCTTCTGTCCACTCTTCAGGTGTCGTTGGATTGCCGCCATGATAGGTTCGAGGTGAAAGATGCTCTTCTTTTGATTTAGAAGAGGACCTACCAATAGCTGCCCCGGCCAACCCACCTGCAACTAACCCCAAAATACCGCCGACAACCGCACCAATTGGCCCACCAGCTAAAAATCCTAATCCAGCCCCAAGTAAGCCACCACCTAAGGCTCCAAGAACCCCTCCCAGAAGGCCTCTGGACGATTGTTTTTTAATAACAGCGACATCTTTTCCAGCAGGTCCGCTGCCCATAATCTGTCTACAAGCATCGCCGCAATCTGAAATCAAATCAAATACACCCGCGCCAGCCGCCTTTGCCGGTTCTATTTCTTTTAGTGTCATAGGGTTATTTGCATCTGGGGACATACCCGACAAGTCAACCCCTCCGCCTTTGAGAACTAATTTTGCATGCGAGCCTTGGCTTCTCAGACTGGAATTGGCTTGGCTGATTAGCGGTGGGATAGTCCATGCGCGTTTACTTAAGCCCGCACCCCAACCATTATCTTCGACAGCCATTTGCCCATCATCAGACACCCGTAGATCCTTGGCTCCTGGATGCTTCCAACCTTGAGAAACACCACTGGTTTGCTCCGCTGCTGAAAAAGCAGTAAACCTTTGAACTACTGGTTCGTTACCCGAAAAATTCTTATTTGTTTGTTGAATCACGTGGGTCAACTCATGTGCTATCAACCGCTGTCCCTGTTGCGTCCCCGGAGTAAATTGACCCGAACCAAATACAATATTATTTCCAACCGTATAAGCCTGAGCATTGACCTCCCTTGCTGATTGCTCAGCGGCTCCGCCAAGATGGACACGCACCTGAGAAAAATCATGGCCGAAACGCGATTCCATGTCTTGCTGCAAAGGCTTATCCAATGGTCGGCCAAAGTCGCCTAAAACTTGATTTACACTGCTTGGAGCATTTTCCGGCTGTATATCTGATACCTGGTTTGAAACACGCTGAATAGTTGGAGTTGATGAATTAATCACAGGATTTACCGATGCAGCCATTACCTGATCCGCAACCCGGTCGGCTTCCTGCTCCAGCGGATCATTACTCGCGCCGATAGTCAGCTTGCGTTGTAAAACTGTCTTCTTCGCACATTCCGCACACTCGCCGCCTGCAACCGTGTGATTGCCGCACGCGCATTTGCGTTGGAGCTTACCTTGAGAAGATGGCAAAAAAGATGAAGTTTTGGCTTGTTGAGCGGCGGTTTTATTCATGTCCAATGCCTCCGTACACTGATTGGGCGATTTGCTTACCCAGTTGCTTCGGATTGTTGCCGGTTAATTGCACGTCGGTTGCCGATAGTTTTGGTATAGACAAGCCCTCAATAAAATTGGCTGCCAAGCCGTTTTGGGTGAGCAATTTGGTTAACTCAACAGTTAAGCTGGCTTGCAGCAAATGTCGCTGGTCGGGGGCGATATTAACGCCATCTAAAATCAGTCGTTCGATGTGCAGGTTGATGTTCATGACTTGGCTCCAACGACGTCCAGAATTCGAAATTCGGCTTCGTTTACCGGTTTATCCAGTTTGCGTAATTCACTGCGGATAGCGTCAAAAATTAACGGCAGAGTGACTTTAGCTTCCGGATCAGATTGTGCGGCGGCAAGAAAAGCGGCGTTTAAAGCGATGTTTTGAATGCTACCGCCCGTTAAATTGAAGCGGGCCAAGCGCTCGTAATCCAGTTCAACGGCCTTGGGCACGTCACTTGGAAATACTTTTCGCCACATTTCTTTGCGCTCCGGCAAACCGGGAAACGGAAAGTTGACGATAAAGCGCAACCGCCGCATGAAGGCTTGATCGAGCGAGCTTTTCATATTGGTCGCCAGTATTGCCAGCCCTCGATAGGCTTCGATGCGTTGCAGCAGGTAGTTGATTTCGATGTTGGCGTAACGGTCGTGACTGTCTTTGACTTCGCTACGTTTGCCGAACAAAGCATCGGCTTCGTCGAAAAACAGCACCGCACCGCCATCTTCGGCAGCGTCGAATAACCTGCGGAGGTTTTTCTCGGTTTCGCCGATATATTTACTGACCACCGATGACAAATCGATACGGTAAAGATTTAGTTGCAAGGCATTGGCAAGCACTTCGGCGGCCATGGTTTTACCGGTGCCGCTTTCGCCTGCAAACAACACGCTAAGCCCCAGCCCGCGGTTCATTTTGGCAAGAAAGCCCCAGTCGTTATAGACCTTGCCGCGTTGGTCAACCTGATCGACGATTTGCTGCAATAACGCCAGGGATTCCTTAGGCAGGACCAGATTTTTCCAGGTGGATTTAGCGTCAATACGTTGCGCCAGCTGATCCAGGCTGGGCGTGGTTTTAAGCAGGCAGGCTTGCCACAAGCGCGTTGGCAAACTGTCCGGCTTAGCGGTGCTGTCTGCCAGTTCGGTGCGGGCAATTTGCTGAATCGCGAGCAAATCCAGATTGAACTGCCCGGCCAAGCGCGCCGCGGTAGTATTTTCGTTGCCGTCCAATGCGGCGTTCCAGGCTAATTGTTGTTCAGCGGAAGTGGGTTTGCTGATTTCCAAACTCCAGCCGCCAAGTTCAGCCCGGATGTCTCGCGTAGCAATAATCACAATACCGCCAGCGCTTTTCACTAATCGCTGCACTGCCACGGCATGCGCGGTAGTCTCATCAAGGCCATGCGCATCAAGATAGAGCACTATCGGCAGCAGCTGACGCTCACGTCCCCACAACCGGATCAGATTTTCCAGTTCAGCGGTTTGCGCCGGTAAGGTGTCAACGGCAACATTTATTATTTGTAAACCAATGTCAGCAAGCGCTTGGCTTGCCACCGCTTGTTTTGCCGTCGCATCGGTACCGGTCAGTTGAATAATTAGCGAGCGCTGTCCGGCATCGGTTTGCTTAGTCACCAAGTAGTGCCGCAGTATTTCCGCCGCCAGCCGCTGCGATGGCGCCAGCGCGTCTTCATCTTGAGCAGTCGCTTCAGTAGTGGTGATAAACGGCATCAGCCTATCGTCGACGATGTGTTTGGGTTCAATGATGAAATTAACAATGCGCTCGTCGACACGCAAGGCGCTGGTGGTCAAAGGCTCTGCGCCGGGTTGGTTAATTTCCAGCAAACGCCAGTAGCGCAATGGCCGCTCGGCGGAAATTGCATCCCATTTATGCTCGTCGAATATCTGCGCGGCCAATGCAAAGGTGGGATACGGTTTGCCGTGGGCTTTTGCGCACAACGCGGCGGTTGCTCCATCCAACTCCATGGCAACGCATAACAACAGTACCTCGCGTTCAAAGCGGGTCAAGCCGAGTTGTTGACTAAGAATAAGTAATGCGGGCGGTGGATTGGTCACTTCAGCGGTTGCCATGCGTCCGGAGATCAAGGTCAACTCAGCATTTTTTGCAGAATCGTCTGGCTGAGTTGCCGCGTTGTCTGCATCGGCTTTAAACCAGTGCGTCTTGACCGGTTCGGGCATTTTTGCCGGTGTTAACGAGTCGATTTTTTTTTCCAGACGCAGCTTTACCCAGTGAATAGCATCACGCAAATAATCATCATTGCTTTGCAGCCATTGCTCGCGCTCGTTCATACGATTGTCACCTGCTGATTATCGGCAAATACCGGCGGTAACGGTTTGCCATCGCTATCGTAGGTGCGTGCAAACGGCATGCTGTCAACGCCGTCGATACGTAAGCGCACCGGCAGATCGGTGACAATCGGGGCGTTGGCAATGACAAATACCAAGGTATCGGTATTGGTCGGATGGGCATTGGCAATGACTTCGCGATCGGGTAATAACAAGGTTGCCGTTTGCTCTATTAGCACCTGCGGGGAACAGGTCAGTGTCAATGTTGCATTGGTACCGACTCGGGCAATTGGGTTGGGAGGTGCAATGGCATTGATGCGCGGCGCCAGCCCTAATAGCTTGTCATTACTATGATGCTCTTCAGCACCTCGGGTAACGCTAACAACAACACTATAAAGGCCAGTGCGCCAAGCTGTCTGCGCGGCTGAATCAGCCGGTAAAGTTAGCTTAATGCTGCTTTTAGTGCGATCTGCCGGCAGTATCGGAATACTTATCGGTGCTAAGAACAGCGGATGCCCCGGCTCGGCATAGCGCGTATGTTTAAACTCTACGCGCACACTATCGCCAGCCAAATTTTGCCCTTGTAGAATCAATTGCAAACCCAATTCTGCGCGTGGGTATGAACTCGGCAATGGCTCAATACCGGCATCTTCAACCGGACCGATATGAATACTTTCCAGCAACGGAAATAGTGACACCACATTAGCCGCGGCATCAACACCGCGATCGTCTTTGCCCCTACTGAGCACCGGCAATGCAGTTTTGGCTGATTTGGTGCTTTGAATCAGCACCACGGATACCTGATAAGCCATCGACTGACGATAACGTGCCTGCATCGCGGTCCACAGTTTAGAAAGCTCTTCAGTGGTCAGGTAATGCGGGGTGATTTTTATTTGTTCAATTTGATCGGCCAAATCCAACGCCGATAAATTACCAAATGTCGACGGCAGTAATCCTGTGCCTACCGGTGCGGGCGAACCTAATGCGGTACGAATATCCCTGCGTGACAGCACGGGCGTTTCATGGAAAATTTGCAGCGCGTAACCCAGCAATATCTCGGCGTTAAAGTCCTGCGCACCATAAGCCGTCAATAGATAGTGCAGATCAAGCGCCAGTGGCGGATTACTCACACGCTCGCCGCTACTGTCGCGCGACGGCAATCCGGCATTGCGCCAGCCTTGATTGGGTGTGACTTGATACAAAAACAAATTCAGCTGATTCGGCTCTTGCGTGCCGGTGGTGATTCGATCCGGCGGCACCGCAGTCACGGAAAAGCTACCCACGGTAGCCAAATCATGATCAATCAAGCCGTTATTGAGCACGTCTTTTAACACCGCAGTAACTCCGGCAATGGCTAGCGGCCCGCTCATGACTTGCTCCCGTTACGTTGTTTTAGATAGTCGTCCAGGCTCATGGTGGTGGAGACTGCGCGCGGTTTTGCTGTCGGTTTGTCAGGCGTTTGGGTCGCACGAATTTCGATACGGCCGATAGTGACTTGGATAGTCGGCTCGGGGGCTTCGACCTGCTCCGCGGGCGTTGATGCCGCTTGAGTAGATTGAGCCGGTACTGGTGTTGCAGCTAGTTGCTCAGAACGCACAGTAATGCGAGTTGGCTTAACCGGTAAAGGCCGCGGCATGTCTTCCCAACGCTTAATATCTTGAAAATTATCGCCGGGGGCGGTCTCCTTGCTAACAAACTCGCTAGGAGTAGTTGCGAATAATTGCTCTTGTGAACGCTCAATCGTATTTAAGGTTTGCTCTGCCCGCCTAGATTGAAAGGGCTGCTTAACCGCTTTAGCAGACTGGGCAGTGGGCTTGGATTTAATATTAATTGGCTTGAAACCCATTGGCGGCCAAGCCTGCTCCAGCAGGGCATCCGGCACTTTGGGAGCCTGATTTATACTCGCTTTTACACTTGCGGCGGGTTTTGCACGATTACCTTGCTTTTGCCCGCCATCAACTTGGCTCTTTACCTGCAAGAAAGTTGGCGTGACTGACTTGATCAATGCATCTATTGGCGCTTGTGTCTCTACAATGTCTGGCGTGTGCGCAGTGGCTAGCACCTCACCTACATTCATATCCTGGTTTTCGCCGGTCTTGCCAAGTGAACCTATATTCTCCCCATCACCCGACGCTTCAAACCGACTTGTCAGCCGTGGCTGCACCGGCTCCACTTGATTAAGTGTCAATGCGGCAAGATGGTTGAGGTATCTACTCATTGCAACACCCGCTCCAGATAATATCGACGCCGTGCTGCACTCATTGCCAAAATATCGGCTTCACGCCAACTGTAGGCTTGCGCTAACAGATGCACTTCATTCAACACGCGTTGCGCCCAGGCGTTAATTTCAGTCCACAGAAATGAAGCAATATCAAAAGGTGCCAACCAACTATGCAGACATTCTGGACAACATAAATCCAGCTCAACATCGGCTTGAGGATCGGCCGCCGACATGGTCGCTTCAATTTTGTTTAGAACCTCTTCGGGCAAGGTGTCCACAGAACATTCCTGGCCTTCATAAGTCGCCGACAACAAGCAGCGCTCAAAAAACACACTACGTGCGGCATCCAGGCTATCGACAGCTTCAATGTGCAGCAAATCTTGGCTGTCAGGCAGGCGAAACTGCAATTCAAAACCTTCTACGGCCAGCGCAAAGGGCTGGTGCTGCAGGGTATTCTGCTCGACGCAAATATCCGCGACATCCAAGCCCACTTCCAGTTGCTCGTTGCAAAACGGGCATTTTGCGACAATGCTCAACTGCGGCCCGAACAACAGCTCGCGCAATTTGAGCGCTAAGCCGTCGCGCTGACCGATAGGTAAGCTCAGCAATTGTGCGTCGGACAATTCCGGATACACTGTTGCCAGTAACGTCAATACACGGCGAGTCATCGACTGCGACCCGCCACGTTCCCACGCGGCCAATAAATCTGCAGTCGAAATACTAGCCATGACTATTGCGGCTCGGTAAAGGTAGCTTCGGCAGGTTCTGTCACGTCGTAATCCCGCTCCCAGCCCTCGTTTTCCAGCTTGATATGTTGAATTGCCACCGCATTGGCATTGGCATCCAAATCAGGCAAAGCCTGAAATTCGGATACCCAGCAACGAAACAGCTTGTAAGCCACCGCTAATTGACCGGCTTCGTTGTAAAGCTCGATGATGATGTCTTTGCGAAAATCCTTTAGCGACACTTCTGATCCGAGCCCGGAACCGAAATTCCACACTTTGTTCGCCCACTGCTCAAAATCCTTATCGTGGGTAACGCCGCGCTCCAAACTAATCGCCTCGAACTCGGTACGTCCCGGTGATTTCCGGCTACTGCTGGGATCGCCGCCTTCACGGTGTTTAACCACTTCGGTAGTCCGCTTTAATGCGCCCACTTTACTGACGCCCGCCACATATTTGCCATCCCATTTAACGCGAAACTTGAAGTTTTTATAGGGATCGAATCGTTGTGCATTAACGCTAAACTGTGCCATGACGCGTGCTCCTTAAACTTCAATTTGCCCAGCGATTTGCTGGAGCTTGATGACAACAAATTCGGCCGGTTTTAACGGTGCAAAGCCGACCACAATGTTGACGATGCCGGAATTGATGTCGGTTTGATTAGTCGTTTCCTTGTCGCATTTGACGAAATAAGCATCCCTTGGCGTGCTGCCTTGAAATGCCCCTTGGCGAAATAAATTATGCAAAAATGCCCCGATATTCAGCCGAATTTGCGCCCATAGCGGCTCATCGTTAGGCTCAAACACCACCCACTTAGTACCGCGATACAGGCTTTCTTCGATAAATAACGCCGTGCGACGCACAGGTATATATTTCCATTCATCGGCTAATTGATCCGCACCGCGCAGGGTACGAGATCCCCAGACAATGCGGCCTATCACTGGAAATGCTCGTAAACAGTTGATGCCGAGCGGATTGAGTTCGCCGTTTTCGGCATCGGTGAGATTAACGCTGAGTTGCGGCACGCCTGACAGAATCGCCTCTAAGCCTGCCGGAGCTTTCCAAACGCCGCGCTGGGTATCGGTTCTGGCGAAGATACCGGCCACCGCACCACTGGGTACAAATTCTTCGATTTGATTATCGCGCAACGGATTCGGCTGTTTGAGACGCGGGAAAAACAACGCGGCATTTTTGCTGGCGATACCGGGGTAACTGTCTTCGGCCTTGGTAAAATCATCGCGCGCCTTATCTTTTGTCGTCCAGCTGCTGTGTGGATCAACCAATAATAAAGCCCGTCGTTCTTGGCAATAGGCATCAGCGGCAGCGAGTAGGTTAAGTTCCACATCAAATTTGCCGTCCTTATCGCTATCTTTATAAGGCGGAATTACCAGCAGATTAAAAAGATCTGCTTGTTCGAGTGCGTGCAGGCCTTTTTTATTCTTCTTACTACTTGTCGGAAGAAAATCATTGATGCTTAGAGATGAACCATCCGAAACAGCATCTGCCTGCGCTTTTTTGGCAGTATCTAAAAGAGCTTTGGTCTCTTTTTCTGCGGTTTTTGCATTATCGATGTCTGTTTGCGATGCGCCACTGTTCTGTTTGTTTTCCCGGTCCGCTTTGGCTCGCAGGTATTTGTTTTGAGATTGGGTAACAACGTCTTGAGTTAGCGGCCATGAGGCATTTTGAGCGCTAACCACTGCGGCCTTTTTAGTAGCATTAGTTGGGTCTGCAGCCAGCGCGACATTAGCCGCCGTTAATGCATCGATAGCTGCCTTAATCGCGGCAAGATCCGGCAGCGCAGTTGGCGGCCAGTTGCCATCCCAGACAACGAGCTTGGATTCACTAGCCAACACTTTATCGATACGCCGTGGGCCATCAATAACCGACAAATTCAGATACCGCTCAGAACTGCCGCCCGGTGCGGTATCGGTCACCGTCAGGTTGAATAAGGTGTCATCCGAGATATTGTTACGATCGATACTGGCACGCAAATTAGCCCCCCAGCCGCCTTCATAAAGCGCTTCCAGTTTAATCCCGCCGACACTGAGTTTGGCTTTGGCATAAGCCGCAGCACCGGCAACGGCAGTCTCTGCCGCTTTTTTAACGGTGTCTTTATCGGCACCCGCTCTGGCAGCTTCCTTCTCAGCGGCAACCGCCACCTTGTCGGCGGCAGTCTTTTCAGGATCAGTAGTAAAACTATTCGCCTTCACTCTTGCTGCCGCGGCCGCCGCGGCAGCATCGGTGCCGGTCGCCGCATCGGCAACGGCCTGCGCGGCAGCTTGTGCAGCGCTACGCGCCGTTTCGTCAGCAAAATCACTGTGAAACAGCCTGACAATAATCGCCTGGCTACCGCCGTTGAGATAAAAATCGCGAACCGCGAAGCCAAGCGTACTATCGAGCCACAAGCCGCCAAAAATCTGCTCAAAATCGGAAAAATTGTTGATTATTTTTGCTTGATTAGTGGGCCCACGCGGGGCTCGACCGATAAATGCGGTAATAGACGTCGCCACACCGGTAATAGTGCGGACGCCACTGGAAATCTCTTCGATATAAACGCCGGGATAGGAGAGTGTTGCAGGCATGACGTGCTCCTCTTAACTACGACATGACACTAAATGACATAGTCACACGGACATTTAATCGTTTGTGCCGAAACAGGCTGCTACCGGCAGAACATCAACATCTATTAAGCCTTGCAAGCCAACCAAAATAAAAAAATTGTCACCCCAAATAAGGCACAACATTTTTTATATCCGTCTGGATTGTTTGCTGATTTGCTGACAGCGTCAATACGTAGAGCTACGTATATGAGCCTATATAAATGAGGCTAACCGACTGATTTTAATGTTGGAGTTACCTGTTTTAATCAATCAGGATTATCTGCTAATAACGCTCAGGACGAACTGCGGGGTTGTCCTGAGCTGACGGTGACTCGCTGCTATTAAATTAACAAAAAGCAGCGACATCTCGACTGGAATTTAAAATCAACGCAAGGTAGGTCGACACAGTCTTAAGGTACATAAATTCTTCGCAAGTACAGCATCATTGCGACTGACAACGCCATCGCCGTCAGTATCTCGCACATCATTACCCGCCTGATCGGTCGCGCCTTTTTGAGCCCCCAACAAAATCAAAGCAACGTCAATGCGATCGACGTCGCCGTCCAAGTCGACATCACCGCGAATTGGTGCGGTGTAACTCACCGTATCAGAGCCGATCTGGAGGCCATCAGTTACCGTTAAGTTGAATGTGTAAACACCAGGTTTGCTCGCCACAAACCTTGCGTTTGGCTGAGTCGCGTCGATAATAGTCGCGGCAGGCCCAGCCTGTAGTGACCACTGATAACTTAGTGTTTGAGGACCGGGTACTGGGTCATGGCTATCATTGCCATTAAGTGCAATGGTTGAGCCAAAACGCACCACTCGGTCATTACCTGCTTTAGCAACCGGACTTGCACCTACAGGCGGCGGCACAACAATCGGCGGTGTATTAACCAAGTTTAACAAAGCATTTGTATACTCATTTGCAGCAAGCCCAGCGTTAAATAATACGTAAAAAGATTCCGAAGCCACCGGATGAATATTGGAAAACACTTCCATTTCAACTAAATAAGCGCCGACGGGCCCACCTTTTTGGCCTTGTTGGTTTTCTAAAAAAAAGTTCATGTGGGTATGTAATGAACCCTGGCTATTAGCAGCATCCACTAACAACACCGGACTGCCTTGAATGCCATTGCCGGTAAAAACAGTGCTGCCTTCAACACCTGTACCGTTACCGCTAAAACAGAACAACGCACCGCCGCATTGACTAGCGTTATTGATAATGACTGAACTCGCTTCCAGCCCTCCGAATAATCTGACGCGAGTCCCCGTTGCCGGTGCGGTCCAAGCGGAAATAGCCGGATCCCAATATTCAAGAACGCCAAGCGCCCGATAGCTGACCACTTCGTTGGGACTTAAGCCATTTTGTATGGATTGAAATCCTGGGTTAGGCGTTGCATACAACCCGCCTGAAAAATCCCGAAAATCGCTGAGAAAAATCTGCTTGCCGGTAGCACCGTCCTTAGGCAAGGTATTTGGCGGCAATTGTAAGGTCGCCGCCAACTGGGTAAGGTCGCAACCTAATGCCGTGGTTCGGCAAAATCCTGCCGTCACGGCATTACCTTCCGCCCATATTTCAACATCCAAATGAACAGCATGGGCTGCTGGGTTGACGCATAGCGCGGAAATGGCAAAACAAAATTGAGCAGTTGTTATTCGATAGGATGTTGCGTTCATGAGAGTGTCCTTGATTAAAGGTAGTTATTAAAAGGTAGCCCGAAGCCCGAATACAAAGCTTCTGCCGGGATCAGGAGCGTAATTTCTTAAAAACGACACTGAGCTGCGCATTTCTTGATTCAGTAGATTGGCGCCTTTGGCAAACAACCAAAACTCTAGTGAACCTACGCTTTTGACTTGGTAATCTGCGGTGGCCGTTAGTAGATGGTAAGCATCCGTGTTGGTTTCGTTGATACCGGGTCTGCGTTGTTGCTCTGCCCGGGTATAGCGTAAGGCGGTATTCCAGACAGTATTACCAAAGCCCAGCTCGGAGCCGTAACGCAAAGGCGGCATGCGTGGAACGTCACTTTTATCGCCATCGGCAAATTGTCCACGGACAAAATCAGAAAACAGTGTTACGGATAAATCGCCTAACCCGGTTGTCATCAGGGTGGTTTTCACTTCGGACTCGTAGCCTATAAACACTGCAGTGCGTTGGTCATAGGCATAAATCGGTACACACTCGACTGCACTAACGCATTGTTGCAGTAGCTTCGCGTTATCAATATCGTAGAAAAAGCCGGTATTACGCTGATAAACGAAGCTGTCTGTCCAGTTGTAGTAACCGTTGCCGCGCACGCTGACGCGATCGGATTTCCAATCAAAACCCAGGTCGGCCATATTGGCGGTTTCGTTTTTCAACTGCACATTGCCGATGTCGAAACTACGGGTCGATAAGTGCGGGCCCAGGGATAGCAATTCTTGAATATCGGGTGAGCGCTTGGCACGATTGAGAGACAAGGTCACCGCGGCCTTATCAGACATATTCCATTTGGCCGACAACGCCGCCGACTCGGCTTGGTATTTCAAATCTTCCGGTAATGGTGTTGGCGGCAATGCGCTACCACGGAGTTTTAAGGCGCTCGCTTCAGGGTCGACCCAGGATTGCTCGGTGCGTAAGCCCGCTTTAAATATCCAATCGGCTACCGTTAATTCTTGGGTGGTGTAAAACCCTAATGAGCTTTGGTCAGTGACGGGAACAAAAGTTTCCACACCCAGCGCGGAGAAGTTTCTGTCTATCCATTGCGCACCGAACGTACCTGTTAAGCTTTCGAAAAACTTATGATCAATCTCAAAACGGCCTTCGCCTGCATTATTTCGAAAGGTTGTGAACGGTAAGCCGCCTTCAATTTCCGTGTGTTTATAATCGACCAATCCATAACGAAAGCCGATACGCTCTATCCCGGTTATTGGCTGATACCATTCGCTTTTGAAATCGTAACGCGTTTGCTGCATTTCAATGCGGATACTTGGGTTCAATGCGGCCGGGCCTAAAATGTCTTCAAAACCGGTCAGATCCTTCAGTTCAGGCAAAAATTCCAAACCATCGATATGACTTGGGTCCAAGCCATGACTGCCTTTGGGGATGCCATAACGATTATCGACATAACTGACAGACATACCGGCCATAGCCGTATCTCCTAACCAGGACGCTCCCACTGATCCGCCTGAACTTTCACTATCGGTGTTGGGAATCTCGCCTGTCGCATTACGAATATTAGTCAGGCCGAACTGTTGCTGCATTGCTGCCGCATCGATTGCTGCACCGGGTATTTGGGTATCGTTTCGGCTGCGGAAAAAGCCGCCGACTTGCATCGCCAGCCAATCCTTGCCCAGGTCTAATTTAAAAGCCGAGTTGGTGCCGTCACCATTGGTATCGTAGCGACTTTCAACAGCACCACCGACTAGATTTTCAGGCACTCGTTCAGGAATGCGATTGTCCTTTACATCGACTATCCCGCCGATGGCGCCGCCGCCGAAGCGGATTGTCTCCGGGCCGCGAACAATGTTTATCTCTTCTGCAAACAAGGGCTCGATAGCTACCGCATGATCCGGACTCATGGTCGAGGCATCATGACTGCCGATGCCACCTTGCATGATGCGGACCCTGGAACCGGTGAGTCCACGCACTACCGGAATGCCGACACCTGGGCCGAAGGAAGCGTTACTCACGCCTAATTCAGTCTCTAGGGTTTTTCCTAAGGTGTCGCTTTGTTGTAATCGTAATGCTTTACCTTTGAGGGTACTTTGTTCCGGTGTTTGCTGACTTCGCTGATCGACACCGGTGACTTCAATAGTGTCCAATTCAACGATGGGCTCTTCTAAAGAGTCTGAACCGACCGCTAACGTTTGCGGTTGTATTGACGGCTTAGTTTTACTGTCGACAGCCTGTGCCTGGTGCATAGAAGTAAGCGTGAGTAGAACACTAGCGATACCACTACAAAGTAGCGTCCGACTAGACATGTTGAATTCCCCAATAAACGAAAAAGCTCTTTTGATTAAATGCAAGCGTTGCACTCGGCCAAAAGAGCTTTGTTATAGAAATGACAAAATCGCTCAGTTGCTTATTTAAACTGACACGCCAATAGAACGTTTGCGACCTGCTGCAACCAACCCGGCCAGCGCAGAACCGAATAGCCAAACCGCGCCAGGAACCGGTACTGCGGTCACGGCGCTTACGGCATTATCAAAATCAATTGCAGCCAGGCCGCGATTAAAAATGATAGAAAATGGTGCGGACGCTGTGGAAACTGGTGTGCTCCCAAAAGCGGCGGTTTCTAAAATCGTTACGTCTATCCAATAAGCACCAACATTACCTGCCAAGGTATTGGAAGCATCTTTAATTGACATCTTCAGATGTGAATGAAGATCTCCGGAAGCATTTAATTCATCAATTACACCAAAAGGATTTGTCACCCCGCTGGTGCCGATAGTCATAATGCTACCCAAGGCATCCTCAATTTCCACATACTCACCATTAGGAACACTGTTGCTCCATGCGGAGCCATTCCAGAATTTTAGTGAACCTAAGCCTTGCATCTGTAGCCAATTACCTGCGCCAAAAGCGCCTTTGTCGGTATCGGCGTCATAGCCAGGGGTATTGGTTTTGTATAACCCGCCATACAGATCGCCGAAATCAGCTACGAACAAATCACCGTTAGTATAAATTTGGCCCTCTACTTTGAAGGGCTGAACATCTCCTAGATGCTGAGCTGCGTATACATTGGACACGGATAAACCAATAGCCAGTGCAACTGCTGGCAATACGATTTTTTTTAACATAAAAATTCCTTAATAATTGATGAGATGGATTGATGGCTTGTCACCCTCAAAGGGTGCCAACCAACAACAAATTAATACGAGACTTTGGTTAAGCCTGAGCAGTAGCCAGACGCCGACGGGCTCTAGGTATTAAACCGACAAGCGCAGAGCCGAATAGCCAAAACGCAGCGGGTACCGGTACTGCAGAAACTGCAGTTTCGTAAGCAACGCTATCCAGTCCGCGATTAAAAATGAGCGAAAACGGCGCAGAAGCGGTTGAAACAGAAAGATTACTGTTGGCCAACGTTTCAAATAATTGCAACTCTATCCAGTAAGCACCAACACTGCCCCCCAACTCATTGGCGGCATTGCGTATAGACATTTCCAGGTGTGAATGAAAGAAACCTGTGCTATCGAATTCACCGATTAATCCAGTAGGATTACTTATCCCGCTAGCGCTAAACGATGTAATGCCGCCATCGAGACTTTCAATGTCCAGATGCTCGCCATTAAGGCTACTGTTATTCCAAGTTGAGCCATCCCAAAACTTGAGTGAACCTAAACCTTGAAACTGTAGCCAATTACCTGGCGTAAAAGCACCTTGGCTAATATCAACCACAAAGCCCGGCTCGTCGGTTAAGTAATCGCCACCGGCTAGATCGCCAAAATCAGTTTCAAACAAATTACTATTTATGAAAACTTGACCATCAGTTTTCCAGGGCTGAATGTCAGTTGCATGCAGATGTTCTTCAGCCATCGCGGCTGAAAAACTTACACTTAATGCCAGTGCTAACACTGGCTTTAACCATCGAATAATCATTTTCTTGCTCCTTAGTTGATAAAACACATTGTTGACCCCTTTGACTTCAAGCAAAACGTGAAAAAGGTCGCAATTGTTATAATATAACATTTCATTAATTGCAAATTATTTCGGTCTTCCGACAATGTACCGTTTGCTAAAACACACCTACTTTGGCTTTAGAAATCGACCCTAAAGCCATCTACCTTTTATGCTGGTGGTCTTTGTCTTGGCTTAGTCTTTGAGCATGTTATATTGAAATCTAGCTTCAAACTTCCTCCGGGCTTTAGTCTGTTACACACGAGGCAACTGACATGGCGACACCCCTTTACGAACATGATTGGCCCGACATCGATACGGCGCTGTATAACCGCTCGGCCAAGTTGTTTAATGCGGTAAAAAGCATGTTGGGCGTCAAGTTGGCGTTACATGCCGACCCGCAAGTGTTGGAAGGCGACATTTTTTTATTCAACCATTTTTCCCGCTTCGAAACCTTTATCCCGCAGATTCTGCTTTATGAAAAAACCGGGGCGTACAGCTGTGCAATTGCCGCCAGTGAATTTTTTAAAGACGACACGGTACTGTCCCGCTATTTAAAACACGTTGGGGTGTTTCCTCATGATCATCCGCGCTTGTTTGCGCAATTGGCCGGGCAGATTTTACGCGGCCGCAAGGTGATTATTTTTCCTGAAGGCGGCATGGTTAAAGACCATCGGGTCATCGACAAACAAGGCCAGTACAGCATTTTTTCGCGCATCACCGGCAATCGTCGTAAACAGCACACCGGCGCGGCGATTTTGGGGCAAGGTGTCGAAGCGTTTAAAGCCGCGATTCGATATGCACACCAGCAACAAAATACCGAGCTGTTGTTACGCTGGAAAGAAGAGCTGCATTTCGACAGCCTCGATCAGTTATTGGCGTCCGCCAACAAACCCACACGTATTGTCCCTGCCAACATCACTTTTTATCCGATTCGCGCCTCAGAAAATTTGTTATTCAAAAGTGTTGAGTTGTTTTCGGAAAATTTAAGCCTGCGTCAGACCGAAGAACTGTTGATTGAAGGCAATATCATTCTTAAAAATACCGATATGGATATTCGCATGGGCTCGCCGGTAAATCCCTGTTGCGTATGGGATTGGCGCACCCATTATTTGATGCGCCGGGTCGCGCCGCAAATCAAGTCTGTGGATGATGTATTTGCATTGCAGGACAGTTCAAAAACCTGGAGCCAACGCTTGCTGGGCCGGTATTTTGTTAACAATGCCGAATGCGCCCGCGATCAATATATGGAGGAAATGTATAGCAATCTGACTGTCAACTTAAGTCATCTGGCGTCAACATTGATTATGCATTTCCTCAGCCAGGGCCAATCGCTGGTTGCAAAAAGTATGTTTTATAGCGTGCTGTATATCGCCATTAAGCGCTTACAGACCAATACCGACGTGCATTTGCACCGCAGCCTTCTAAATCCCGATGATTACAGTGATTTACTAAAACTCAGCAATAAGCGCTTTGATTATTTTATCTGCGTCGCCAAAGAAACCGGCCTGCTCCAGGATAAGGGCAACAGCTACCAATTTCTGCCAAAGCTGCGCGACGATTTCGACTTCGACAGGATTCGCTTGGAGAATCCTATTGCCGTTTACCATAATGAAGCCGAACCCATTCGGGTCATCCGTGACACATTAATTGCTGCAATCGATGAATTTGCCATTCTCAAGCCACGTCAGCTGTCTGTCTGGCATTTTGATGATGAATTTCGGGCCCTGGCATTGGAAAAAAAATTCTACTCAAAACCACAATTCGCCGACATCAACCAACAAGAAACCGCAACCGCCGATCCCTCACCGTTCTTTATCCGCCCGGAACACGCCAACAATATCGGCATATTGCTGGTGCATGGGCTGTTGGCCAGCCCGGCTGAATTGCGCGATTACGGTAACTATCTCGCCAGGCAAGGTTACACAGTGTTAGCGATTCGGCTTAAAGGCCACGGCACCTCGCCGTATGCCTTACGCGATCAACATTGGGAAGACTGGCTTGGTAGTGTTGAGCGTGGCTTGCATATGCTTAAAGCGTATTGCCCGCGCATTGTGGCAATTGGTTTTTCCACCGGTGGGGCCTTGGCGTTAACGCTAGCAGCAGAAAATCATCCGGAATTACTTGGGGTGGTTGCGGTGTCGGTGCCGTTAAAATTCGTTAATTCTGCATTTATGTTGGTACCGTTACTGCACGGTACCAACAAGCTAGTCGGTTGGGTATCAACGTTCGAAGGCGTTAAACCGTTTATTGAAAATACCCCTGAACATCCTGACATTAACTACCGTAATACCTCGGTCAGAGCACTATATGAATTGCGCTTGCTGATTGCTCATGTCGAAGCAGACATACTACCCAGCATTAAACTACCTAGCTTGGTGCTATATGCCGATCAAGATCCTGTGGTCGATGCCAATTGCGCGGAAAACGTATTCAAAAAGTTAGGCTCAAAAGTTAAACAACTGCACAAAATAAACGCCAATCGCCATGGCATTTTGATGGAAAATTTAGGCAATACCTGGGAAGTTATCGATGAATTTATCGTTAAATTACTTGAGGAACCGGAACCTCCGGTATGTGTTGATTATCGTCTGGCACTGCAACCTACTAATAAGCCTTACAAATAAACAGCCTTGCTATAAAAATAACGACCATGACAACCAGTGGCTGCTCCCTTGATTTTTTGCCAGCGGTTATAATGTATTAAAAATTGACCGTTTCTTATTTAAAACCTTCGCATCATGAATTTATTACTCAAATACCTTGGCCTTTGCTGGTTTAGAAATAACCCTGCTGATATAACCCCCACAACATCATTTATGTGGAAAACGGTGGCGTTTTATCTTATTTCAGGTTGTATTGTTGAAGGCCTGATTTCCGATCCGGCTGACGGCACGCTGGAAGTGTTATTACGCACCATCATGGCTTTTTCGTCGGTTGCGACGTTATTGTTGGTCATCAAGAAATGGGGCAATTTTAATCAGTTGTTCACAGCAATTTTTGTCTGCGAAAACTTTATCATGACGCTGGCCACCATCACCGAAGCCCTATATTTCTGGATGGTGATGAAGCATGTAGAAGACTCGGAAGAAATCTCCATTGCGATAGGCGTTGTCCTGGTTATTTGGTACATATCCATTATCAGTTATGTTCTGCGCCAGATGTTTTCGTTCAAAACAAGCCACAGCGTTATTCTAGCCATAAGCTATTTTGTTTTAACTTACGGTATTCCGATGCTGTTTATGGATATTTAACACTTGCCAGAGATGTCACCTGCAACGCTGTTATTGTCCGACCGTTTGCCAACCGCCCCCTAGCGCTTTATAGAGCGCTACCAGTTGCGTAGAAATTCCCGCATCACTTTCAACCAGTTCGCGTTGCGCTTGAAACAATGTCCGCTCGGCGACTAATACATCCAGAAAACTCGTCAAACCTTTGCCGTAGCGTTCCTTCGATAAGGTTACTGCAAGCTGGCTGGCTGTCACCGATTGCTGTAACGACTTGTTCTTGTTTTGTTGTTGCGAGTAAGACACCAGCGCATCTTCAACTTCTTTAAACGCAATTAATACGCTGGAACGATATGCCAGCAATGCTTCGTCATGCTGGGCTTGTTTGCTGTCAATATTGGCCTGGATACTGCCCCAGTTGAACAGCGGCATGCTAAGTGTCGAGGCCATCGACCAGGATTTGCCGACCGGGGTAAAGTCGGTGATTTTAGCGTTCTGCAGACCTATCAATGCGGTGAGATTAAAGTGCGGATATTGCGCTGCTGTCGCCACGCCAACCTGGGCATTGGCTGCGGCCAGTTGCCGCTCAGCGCGCCGAATATCCGGTCTGCGCAACAGTAATTCCGAAGGCAAATCCGCGTCGGCAATATTCAGTGATGTCGGAATTGACTTTGGTGTTTCCAGCAAAGTTGCGAGCTTGCCCGGCTCTTGTCCCAGTAATATGGCAATGGCATGCACCGCTAATTTGCTGCCCTCTTCATAGCCTGGCAGCTGAGCTTGAGTTGCCGAAAACTGTGTTTGCGCTTGGGCAATCTCCAAATGCGACGCCAATCCGGCTTGCTGACGAACTTGCGTCAAACTCAGCGTATCTTGCTGATTACGCAGATTCTCTTGGGTAACCGCCAGCAATTGTTGATTCGCTCGCAATTGCAGGTAATTGATCGCCACTTCACCCAGCAATGACACCAGTACCGCATGACTGTTTTCAACCGCCACCTCGATATTGGCATCAGCCGCTTCAACCGAGCGGCGAATACCGCCGAACAAATCAATTTCCCATTGCGCATCCAGCCCGGATTGGAAAATATTAATGATCTGATCACCAACACCAAATGCACCACCGCCCACCGACGAAGCACCGCTACCACCTGCGCCACCTGCACCTCCGGCTGAGCTGATGCTGTTGAGACGGCGACTGGCCGTGCTGTGCGTAGATAACGTTGGTAAACCGGCAGCAACCGCAACGACGCGCTGGCTACGGGCATCACGAATCCGTGCCAGCGCTGACTGATAATCGAGGTTGGCTGTAATGGCTCGATTGATTAAATCATTCAGAATTGGATCGTTAAAACTTTTCCACCACTCGTTGTATTGTCTGGCAGCAGCCGGTTTGCTGCTTTGCACTTCATGCCATTTTTCGGGGACTGGCAGACTTGGCTTTTGATAATCCGGCCCCACCGTGCAGCCGAATAGAAAGAGTCCTGGGACTAACAGCCCAAAGCGAACAATCGGCTTCATTGCGTTGGACCGGAATGATTAGCGATGCTGTCCGGCACTTCAATAAATACATCCATTTGCTGTCCGACATAAGCGGGCAGTTTGGCGCGGTCAAAGCTGTACAAGGCTTGCAACACGCGGGTATCAACCCGCTCAGTGCTGTCGCCGGTCAATGAACGTTTCGGCACCACGTAAGGTTCAACCCAAGCCAGTGTTAAATCAGCGCTGAACTGGCGATTGCCGCGTAAATAGCCGATTGCTTTGCCTTCTTTAGAAAAGCGCCAAGCATCATTTTCATCAATATCGACGCGGACGTGCAATTGATCCAAATTACCCAACAGCAGCAACGGCCTACTTAAAATACCGGCCGCGGCAAATTCACCGGGGCGAACGTTGACCTGCAGTACTTCGCCGCTGACCGGGGCTTTGATCACCAAACGTTCCAAGGTAGTTTCTACCGCATTAACGCCAGCTTCGGCCTGCAATACCTGAGCCCGCGCACTCTGCAATCGACTCTGGGCAATCAGGGTGGCATTGCGGCGGCGGTCCAGCTCTTCGGTACTGATGGCGCGGGGATCGGAAATGTTGTCAGCCAGATGCATCAAGGTTTTCGCATTGGTCAGTTCAGCTTCCGCCTCACCCACCGCCGCCTTAGCTTTAGCCAAATCAGCACGCCGTGATGCTAAATCGGCCAACGTTTCTCTGTCATCCAAACGAAATAAAGGTGTTCCAACCTTAACCTTATCACCCACAGTCACCGCGACGGTTTTTACAATGCCGTTCAACGGTGTACCAATGGCGATGTTCTGACTTTTCGCTTCAACAATACCGGCACCGGCAATAAAAGACTGAAACGGTGATCGTGACGGTTCCACTACTGCAGGTGCTACCGGGGTCGGTTGATTGCCGTTGATTATGGTAGCAACCCCGGCGGCGATACCAATTATTGCCAGAACGGGTAGCGTGTATTTAGGTAACATTTTCGACTTCCTTATTGAATTGAGAGTGCTGAGTCACAACCACGCTATCAATGCGCCCATCATCCATCTTCGCTATACGGTCTGCATAATCGAAGATGCGCGCATCATGCGTAACAATTATCAAGGCCCTATCACTAGCAACGGCTACCGACTTGAGCAGTTCAATGACATGGATCCCGGTTTGATGATCAAGCGCACTGGTGGGTTCGTCGCAAACAATCAGCCTGGGGTTGTGTACCAAGGATCGGGCAATAGCCACCCGCTGCTGCTGACCGCCGGAAAGTTGGCTTGGTAAGGATTCGGCACGTTTCGCCAAACCTACTTTTTCCAGTAATTCAGCCGCTTTGCGGACTGCCAACTGGCGCTTCATACCGTTAATGATTAACGGCACCGCGACATTTTCGGCAGCAGTAAGTGTCGGCAGCAGGTTATACGCCTGAAATACAAAGCCAATGTTTCGCGCACGAAACAGCAGCTTGTCTTTGCTGCTTAAATGCAGCCAATCAACGCCAAAAACATCGCATTGACCTGAATCTTGATCAAGGATACCGGCGATAATCGAAATCAGCGTGGTTTTTCCGCAACCAGACGGACCGACCAGCATCATCAACTCGCCCAAGTGAATATCCAGATCGATACCCTGTAAGGCGGTAATTTTCTGGTCGCCGGTATCGTAGGTTTTAACCAGTTGTCGACATTTAACCGCTAATTCTGGTGTCGTCATGGCTAGCCTTTAAACACTACCGCTGGTTCCAGCTTGATGACTTTACGAATACTGATCAACGCCGCGAAGGCAACAATCAAGGTTACGCCAGTGGCGCTGAACACTAACAATTGCCAAGGAAATTTAAAGGCCAAGATGGTATTGCGCATTGCGTAACCGAACAGCGCCGTCAGCCCAACCCCCATTCCATAACCGATACTGCCGACCAATACCGCCTGCAGCAGAATCATCCGTAACAGTACCCAGTTGCTGGTACCCATGGCTTTTAACACGCCGAACTGGCGCAGGTTTTCCAGGGTAAAGTTGTAAAAAGTCTGCCCGGCAATCGCCGCACCGACAATAAATCCCAACAACACAGAAATCCCGAAGTTAATGGGAATGCCGGTATTTTTAAGAAAATAATTAACCGTCAGGGTTTTGAATTCATCCTGCGTGTAGGCGGCAAGTCCGGTGCTGTCACGAATACGCTGCACCAGCCGGGCAATATCTTCGCCCGGTTTGGCTTTAACCAGCACAAACGACAATAATTTTCGCTCCCTTGGCGCATAAAGCATGGCTCTGGAATAGGTCGTATAGATAATCGGCTGCGATTGAAATGTCCGGGTATTTTTAGCAATACCGACAACGACTGCACGACGGTCATTCAGCTCCAAGGTATCACCAACATCCAGCGGCACCGGTTCCCCGCCGTTTGTCGTTGGCTTCTTTGCCAGTTTATCTCTAGCGCCGTCAATATCGACAATCACACCATCGCTGCGTCGTAAATCCTCAAGCTTGCCTTTAAGCATGACCGGTGGCCCGCCTATCAGCGTGGTATCGTCCAGCCCAGTCACATTACAGGTTTGAAAAGTGCCATCATAAAGCCGGGCTTTGATCATGCCTTTATATAAAGGCATTGCCCAATCGACACCTTCTACGCCGCGAACCCGGTACAGCTCAGTGTCCTGTAAGGGTTTGATGTCGTCTACGAATTGCACCTTCGGATCCATCACCCAAATATCCGGCAATCCCACATCCGAAATAAAACTGAACGAGCGCGCCATTAGCCCCACGAAAATGGCGGGTTGCTGGGTCATGATTAATGATGCGAAGGTTAAACCCATAACGATTCCCAAGTATTTTCCACGATCACCCATCAACATTTTTAATGCGATATAATTCATCAAGTTATCCTGGTTAACTGTAATTTGTTAAACTTAGAAGCCATTTTGGTAGTTGTTTATATTTATCATACATAAGCCGCAGCACCTGAAAAAACTAACGCCTTCACTGCTAAGTTTTCAGCAATCACTCAGCCCTACTACCTTTAAATCTGACCAATTCAGTTACGCAAATGCAAGATTATCTTTATCTATGGAATGGATGAAAAAGCCGAAACTGCCCGTATCAATTTACTCTACAACCAAGCCAACTTTCTGGAATTACCGGGCGTCCACCACTTTGATGAAAATTATCCTAAACTTACCAGGTAAATTCTGGATATATAACCAGCAGTACAGCCTCAGCCAACCAGTGCTTCTCTCATCTGACACCAATATCTAATTCATGACTCGCGAAACACTCAGCCGATTGTCCCAAAAAATCACTCATTTGTTACCGATTGTTGTTTTTGTCTGTGCGCTTTTCATTGTTCATAACCAACTGAAAGACCAAGACTTAGCCAATATTATGGCAACACTGCAAACAACCCCGTTGTGGGTCGTGTTTGCTGCGTTTGCATTAACAGCGATTAATTACCTGATTTTGGCGGGTTATGACTGGTTGGCATTATATTTCACTGGTCATACCAAAATTCCGTTAACGAAAATGATCTCGGCGGCATTGTTAAGTTACGCCATCAGTAACAACACCGGCCATGCTTGGGCGGCAGGCGGTTCGATTCGCTACCGGTTTTATTCTAAATGGGGCGTACCAGGCTGGGATATTTTAAAAATCTCCTTATTTTTAGCGATTACCTATTTGTTAGGTGCCGTGACTTTAGGCTTGATAGGCAGTTTGTTGTTGCCGCACTATTCAGCAAATGCCATCCAAGAACCGCAAGCCATTTATTGGATCAGCGTGATTTGCGCCGTTACCTTGCTAGTCTATTGGGGCGCGGTGTTTTTATGGCGCAAGCCATTGATGATTAAAGGTTTCGAGTTATATTTGCCATCGCCCGGCATGACCTTCTGGCAAACCCTGGTATCGAGCATCGACATCGTTCTGTCTTCAATCGTGCTGTGGGTGTTGCTGCTCGGCAAAGTAGATATTGGTTTTGGCGGCTTTGTGATGGTGTTTGTGGTGGCGCAAGTCGCGGGCGTTATCAGTCAAGTTCCTGGCGGTATCGGCGTCTTCGAAGGCACGTTTCTGTTGTTAATGTCGGATATTCAAGGCACGGACCAACAATTAATCCTCATTGGCGCATTGATGTTGTTTCGCGCCATTTACTTTTTCATGCCGCTGCTGTTCGCCGGTGCAGGATTGCTGGGCTACGAGCTGTACAGTCGCCGGAAAATATTAGTTAAGCGTGACAATGCCGTGAGCCGCGTGCTGTCGGCTATCCTACCGCGCCTGGCTTCTTTATTACTGCTGTTAGCGGGCGGTGCGTTACTGATTTCCAGCGCCATTCCAGTTAACACCCAAATATTGCACTGGACGCGCGCTTACCTGTCCTTGCCTATCCTGGAATTGTCGCATCTAGCCAGCATTCTGATTGGCTTGCTGCTGTTGTTTTTAGCGAGAGGAATCCGCCTCAAAATTGATGCCGCCTGGTATAGCAGCGTCTTTTTGCTCAGTGCAGGCATTGTTGCCTCACTATTTAATGGTTTTAATTGGCATGTCGCCTTGGTGTTATTAGCCACGTTGGCGCTGATATTGCCTACCCATGGACACTTTCATCGCCGGTCGTCACTGCTGCGGCTATCTTTTTCAAAATCCTGGCTGGCAACCATTGCTATGCTGCTAGCCGGTACCATTTGGCTGGGCTTTTTCGCCTACCGTGATGTTACTTACACGCATGCATTATGGTGGCAGTTTTCCTATGAAGATAATGCGCCGAGATTTTTACGTGCATTGTTACTGGTCGCAGCGGTCGCTGTATTTTATGGGCTGTGGCGATTATTAAGTGTTGCCCCGCAGCAGTTTCTGTACAAACCCACTGCCTCAGAACTTGTCGAAGCCCAGCGCTTAATAGTTCAAAGCCATCATACTCAAGGATTTTTGGCACTGTTAGGCGATAAATACCTGCTTTGGAATGAAGAGCGCACTGCATTCATCATGTTTGCAGTGATGCCAAAATTCTGGATCGCGGCCGGTGACCCCATCGGTGACGAAACGACCTTTAAAAAGTTGCTCAGGCAATTTCAAGAACAAGCCGATCGTCATGGCGCTAAAGCCGTGTTCTACAAAGTCAGCGCGGAACTATTACCCTTCTATCTTGACCTGGGTTTATCGCTATACAAACTTGGCGAAGAAGCCCGCGTAGCACTGGCATCCTTCAGTTTACGCGGCAAGCAGCATGATGCTCAGCGTAGCCGCCGCAACAAGTTCACCAAAAAGGGTTATACCTTTGAAATACTGTCAGGGCCGTCTGTCGAGGCCGCGTTGCCGCGATTACGGCGAATTTCCGATGCTTGGTTGTCGAGCAAACACACCCAAGAAAAGGGCTTCTCGCTGGGTTTTTTCGATGAAGATTATTTACGCCATACCGATGTTGCCGTCATCAAAGATGAAACCGGACAAATCACTGCCTTTGCTAATTTGTGGCATACCGCTAATCGGGAAGAATTGTCCATCGACATGATGCGTTACGATCCATACACGCAAAAAGGCATCATGGATTTTCTGTTTGCCGAACTGATGCTATGGGGACAAGCTGAAAACTACCAATGGTTTTCGTTAGGTTTGGCGCCCCTGGCGGGACTGGAAAGTCACCCTTCGGCACCACTCTGGCATAAAGTGGGTGCAACTTTGTTTAATATGGGCGATCACCTTTACAATTTTAAAGGCCTATACGAATACAAATCCAAATACACACCGCAATGGCAGCCTCGTTATCTGGCAGCGCCGGCGGGTTCGTCGATGCCTTTTATCTTGTTATTAATTACTTGCCTGATTTCCGGGGGCTGGCAAGGCATTTTCAGCAAATTACCACCGCTCAGAAAACCATCGTTCGGTAACCTAAGACTCAAAAGATCAAAAATCAACCCAATCAAAGCACCGACTGGTTTACTCAAAAGCTGAAGAATTCTTGAAAGTAACAGCTGCGCTCAAGCGAACTTTTCCGAAAGATCATGAGCGCAACTAAGGGCGTTGATTATAAAAATGCCTACTGCCGCAACAATGGGTTTTGCTGATAATAAAGCTGTAATTGCTGATAAACATCAGCGAAATGAGTCTGTAATATTTCTGGTGCGCAGAAAAAATATTCACTGATTACCGCAAAGAACTCAGCCGGACTAGTTGCTGCATAGGCGTTAATACTGGTGTAATGGTGATGTTCAAGACGTTGAACCAGATGTTGATACGCAGCATTCAGTGTCTCAGTCCACTGTGCTATGGACATTGCCGGATGCAAGGGCGGAAAGCCATTCGTGCTGCCGTTTAATGCGTCCAGTTTATGGGCAATTTCATGAATCACTACATTCCTACCAGCATGGCTTTCTAACCTGTCTCGTTCGACATCAGCCCATGACACAATCAGCGGTCCGCGAGTCCACGATTCACCGGCTAAGATCTGTTCCTGCTGATGCACAATTCCGGCTGTATCCACAGAATCCCTGCTGACTCGAAATGCTTCCGGATAAACAATGACCTCGCTCCAACCCGACAAGCAGTTAAATCCAAGCCTGAGTACAGGAAGACAAGCTTGAGCGGCAATACTTACGCAAATAGCGTCGGTAAGCTGAAATCCTTGTGCGGCAACGAAGTTTTTTTCATATAAAAATAAGGTGCTGAGTTCGCGCAAGTGGGCTTTTTCAACTGGGCTCAGCGCCTGTAAAAGGCTTAGATTGTCCTCTACAGATTGCCAGAGCGTATGAGTAATAGCGTGACGATGCAGGATGTATCTAACTCGTAACCGTTTGAAAATATTCACGGTTTGATGAAATCAATCATCATTAAATATTAATTTCATTTTTCCTGCTGCCTGCGAATGGCATCTGCAAGTATCGAATGCCGCGCAGCATTATCTGCTGCCGACCACGATTTAATCTCTTCAAGGCTTCGAAAACAGCCTAAACAAACATCGTGTTCATCCAAACAGCAAGTGCCGATACAAGGCGATTTCACCAATTCGATTTGTAAACTCATTAAATTTGTTCCGTAAAAATAGTTTGATTTGAGCCATAAAAGCCCATTCGCCCGAGCTTTTTCAAAGGGTAATGTGCTTTGGCAAATTTAGTAAAACGCTGCCGGCAAGCTTTGTACCTTGATTTTTGCCCCCCACAATTGCGCAATAATCGGCCCGGTTTTATCAATCGGAGCACTGGTCCAAAAATGCTGACTGCCACCATCAACCTTAGGCGATAGCAAACTACTGCCTGCTAATCGCCTATGCAGTTCTCTGGCAACAGCAGGTGCAGGATCGATAATGATTACTTTCGATCCGGCAATTTCTTGTATCAAGGGTACTAAAAAAGGATAGTGGGTGCAGCCAAGCACAATAGTATCGGCGTGTCGTTGTAATAATGGTTGCAGGTATTGCGTCAACAACGCCTTGGTTTTTTCACCTGCCAAATTTCCTGCTTCAATTTGCTCTACCAAGCCGGGGCAAGGTTGTACCAGAATTTCAGCGTGCTCACCAAAGCGGGAGGTCAATTTAGCAAAGTTATCACTGGACAGTGTGCCACGCGTTGCCAATACACCAACCACACCAGTTTGGGTAGACAGTGCTGCGGGCTTAACCGCAGGTTCCATGGCGATTATGGGTACCGAAAACCGAGCGCGTAATATTGCCGCAGCGGCGCTGGTGGCGGTATTACAGGCGACAACGATGGCTTTAGCCTGTTGTTCAAGCAGAAATTCGGTAATCGCCAGCGCTCTGGCCTGAATGAATTCCGGGGATTTTTCACCATAGGGCGCATGGGCGGAATCGGCAACATACAGCAAATCTTCCCCAGGTAATTCGTTGCGAATATCCCGCAACACTGACAAACCGCCTACGCCTGAATCGAACACTCCGATAGGGTTTGTAACGGCCATGTCGAATCTGGTATTGCCGAAAATGGTTATCTATTACAAAGCAAACAGCTCGCGCATTTTCTGCCCTGGGCTAGGTGCGCGCATGAAGGCTTCACCGACTAGGAACGTGTAGATCTCGTGATCGAGCATTAACTGCACATCGTCATGGGTATGTATGCCGCTTTCAGTGATGATTAAACGATCTGCAGGGACGCTATTTTTTAAAGTCAACGTGGTTTGCAGCGAGGTTTCAAACGTGCGCAGATTACGGTTGTTGATGCCGATCAGTTTGGTATCCAAGGCCAGCGCTCTTTGCAGCTCGTCGGCATCATGCACTTCCACCAGCACATCCATGCCCAGTTTGGTCGCCAGCTCTGCCAGCTCCTGCATTTGACTATCAGCCAAAGCGGCCACGATCAATAAAATACAATCTGCACCCAATGCGCGCGCTTCATAGATTTGATACGCATCGATCATAAAATCTTTTCTTAATACCGGCAGCGGGCAACGCTCACGAACCATTTGTAAGTAAGCTTCCGAACCTTGAAAGAACTCTTTATCTGTTAATACCGACAGACACGTAGCACCGCTCATCGCATAATCCTGGGCGATAGTGACCGGTTGAAAATCTTCCCGAATCACACCTTGACTGGGCGAGGCTTTTTTAATTTCGGCAATAATGGCAGGTTTTTTCGCTGATGCCTTGGCTTGCAGAGCGTTATAAAAACCGCGCGGACGCTCAACATTTCCGGCAATTTCTTCCAAATTGGCAATCGTCATACCCAACTTACGCCGTGTCACTTCTTCAACTTTCTTAGCCAGGATGGTTTTTAAGATGTCAGGGGTATTTGTCATAATTTTGTGAGTTATAAAGAGTTGGAATAGCTGATCAAGGCATCAAACTTGGCGCGGGCCGCACCACTGGCAAGCACTTCTTGGGCTTTATCGATACCGGCAAGCAAAGAATCGGTAATGTTTGCGGCATAAATGGCCGCGCCTGCATTCAGCGCAACAATATCTCTAGCCGCACCAGGCTGGTTATCAAGGACGGCCTTAACCATCGTTAAACTGGAAGCTGCATCGGTGACTGCCAGCTCTTGCAGGCTGGCGCGTTTAAAGCCGACCGCTTCCGGAGTAATTGTATAAGTACTGACAACGCCATCTTTAAGCTCAGCGACATTGGTTTGCGCCGCAATACTGATTTCATCGAGACCATCATCGGCACTCACCACCAGCACATGCTGACTACCAAGTTTTTTCAGTACCTGCGCCATCGGTTCAACCCATTCTTTAGCAAATACACCAATTAATTGATTGGGCGCACCGGCAGGATTAGACAGCGGGCCTAATAGATTAAACAGCGTTCTCACCGCCATTTCTTTGCGTGGGCCGATGGTGTATTTCATCGCGCCGTGACATTTGGGCGCAAATAAAAATCCGACGCCAATGTCATTGACACAGCGCGCGACCTGTTCGACGGTTAAATTGAGATTGACGCCAGCCGCTTCCAGCAAATCGGCACTGCCGCAACTGCTCGACACTGACCGGTTACCGTGTTTAGCAACCTGACCACCCGCCGCCGCAACGACAAAAGCGCAAGTGGTGGAAATATTAAAGGTATTCGCACCATCGCCGCCGGTACCGCAGGTATCGATGACATGCCCGCCTTTAACGTCAACTTTGCTCGCCAATTCGCGCATCACTTCCACCGCAGCAGCGATTTCATCAATGGTTTCACCTTTACAGCGTAAAGCTATCAAAAAACCGGCAATCTGCGCATCAGTTAGCTCGCCGGCCATCATCGCGTGCATCACGCCGCACATTTCGTCGGCTGCAAGGTCGTGTCTATCTAGCAGTTTTTGCAGGGTGGCTTGGAATTGCATGGCTTCGTCAGTTTATAAATGATGAGGGACTCATTCGCATCGATCCAGATCTAGTGGATAAAAACTCCAAACCGGTTCGTTGTGCAGCGCATGATAACAAACCGCGGGCAAAACGCGTAAATCTACCGCTGTTTAACGACTCTCTAGCCACTTTGACGCCCCCCCAAACCGGCATGACGCCGTCAGTGCTACTTCTGGCCTCATCCAGCGGGCTGTGTCGCCAACAGTTTGATCAGGAGAGTTTTTAATACGGCGGACAGTCGCCGCGGATCATGCACGTCTTTACTGGACAACAATTCTCGCAGCAACGCGGCCTTGATGCCATCTATCTCCTATCACTTGCGCAGCTGTTTGCTGACGCTACTTTTACCGCGCGGTAGCGTCAAATCCAACGCTATCGTTACCGAGCCGTTAATTTTCGCTTTTACACAGGCTCGGCCATCAATGGTAGAGGTATTCGAGGCACAGCCAGGGGGCTGAAGATCGACAAGAATACCGAGATCAGCACGTAAAAAAAGTAGGACAAGTCAACCACAGATTAATGGAGTTAAGGCGTGACGGTGAACTGAATGTCAGGCTGGAAGCTGAAGAGGATGGGTAGTGGTCGTATGTCGGCGCCAAGTCTAACCAGCGCTGGTGTTAATACGCCGCTGACCATGCCACTAATACAGTGCTTACTTATGTGTTTGGCAATCGAACGAACGAATGAGGTTTTAGAAACTCAAGGCGCTACTTGCGCCTTTGGTACCAGCATTACTAAACAAATGACTGGGGATGTTGCTCACGCCACTTGGACGCTGACAAACATGAGATTTGGCAAACGTAACACTCAGAAGATTGAGCGCAAAAACTTAAACCTGAGAACCTTTATCAAACGGCTGACACGTAAGACGATTTGCTTCTCCAAATTCGAAGTGATACATGATGTTGTCATGGGCTTACTCTTCAGCAAGGTCGAATTCGGGAGAAATATTTACTCATGATTTCATCCCACTACAGACAAGATCATATAGATAGCACTTTAAATATTAAGGTTAGCAAGTTGTCTCGATACCGAAAACCGGAACAATAACCTCACTTTTGGAGTTTGTTTGCCAATAACTGATTTCGTAAATTGATGGAGATTTAGAGATCATACATAGTTATGAATATATACTTTCGTGGGGCGTCGATCATGACTTCCCAAAATTTGTAGCAATTCGGCTGAACATGGCTTAGGGTCTTAATGAAATCATACCGCTATAGTGGAATTATCTTCGTTTCAGCTTAACGTGGTCTGGCCTCACTGCTGCGGCGAATATCGCACCATTGATAACGTTAGAATTTTTTAAAAATAGGCTTTGAAACAATGAAAAAGATATTAGTTACCGGCGGTGCCGGTTTTCTCGGTTCGCACTTGTGCGAACGACTGCTTAACGATGGTCATGATGTTTTGTGCGTCGATAATTTTTTTACCGGGTCGAAACAGAATGTTGCTCATTTACTGAGTAATCCCTGCTTTGAGCTTATGCGCCATGACGTAACTTTCCCGCTCTATGTCGAGGTTGATCAAATTTATAATTTGGCCTGTCCCGCCAGCCCAATACACTATCAGTTCGACCCCGTACAGACAACAAAAACAGCTGTGCATGGCGCCATCAATATGCTGGGCTTGGCAAAACGTCTTAAGGCTAGAATCTTGCAGGCCTCAACCTCCGAAGTGTATGGCGACCCGGAAGTCCATCCGCAACCAGAACCCTATTGGGGCAAGGTAAATCCTATTGGTATTCGCAGTTGTTATGATGAAGGAAAAAGATGCGCCGAAACCCTTTTTTTTGATTATTGGCGGCAGCATCAACTTGAAATAAAAGTCATGCGGATTTTTAATACTTACGGCCCGAGAATGCATCCCAATGATGGTCGTGTCGTGAGCAATTTTATCGTTCAAGCTCTAAAAGGCGACTCAATAACCATTTACGGCGACGGCTCACAAACCCGCAGTTTTTGCTATGTCAACGACTTAATAGACGGCATGATCAAATTAATGGACAGCCCTGCAGATTTTACCGGGCCGGTTAATATAGGCAATCCATGCGAGTTTACGATGCTTGAACTCGCTGAATGTGTTTTGAGTTTAATTGGCGGCAAATCGAAGATTGTTTTCATGCCACTACCGGCAGACGATCCAAAGCAACGTCAACCTGATATATCGCTTGCAAAGCAAGTCTTAAACTGGGAACCGAAAATTCCTCTTCAGGAAGGATTACGCTCGACAATCACCTACTTCGAAAGTGTTTTGTAAGACATCGTGAAATCATACCGAAAAATAATCGCGTGATTACGCGATTATTTTCAATCTACCGTGTCTCGTTGAGTCCAATTATCGAGTTTATCGAATATAGTTTCATCGACATTGATATTGAATTTACGGGCAAAGGGATGCTTTGATTGAATAATTGACTCAAAATCTTCAGCCGTGATTATGCTAGGACTGGCGCTAGCACTGCCTATCCATTTGATATGGCGATGCGCGTCATTATCGATTTTGAAATCCGGATTGTTTAACAGGATAGTGTGTACCATAGACTCGCTAGGCAGTGTGGTTCGTTTATAGTAATTCCTGAAACTTTGATTATGGTTGAGAAAGCGGTGTATTTCGTTCAGGGATTTTTTATTTAAATTAAACCAGTCCCAACCTCCGTAGCAGACCATCCGGTCATTGAAAGGAGCCAGGCCGTTTTGTATGCCTACAGCAGTCTTCAGATTTCGGTAGCCTGGCCTAATTTTGATCCATGACTGGCTTTTATTAATTATGCTTACCAAGCTCGCCAGAGACTCTTTGATCCGTTGCGGAACCCGATAGTAATACGTAAATTCCGGCAATTGATAGTAGCTATAACGATAACGTTTTTCTCCCTCGCCTTTAGGCCAGCCCGGGTGGGTAAATGCTTCAAAAAAACGAAATGCCGCGTCAAATCCGGATTTGGACAGACTTAGCTCAAATTCAGCAAGAGGCTGTATCGGATAATCCATTCCCGATAGGGTGATCAGCCATTCCGTATCTAAGTTATCCAAAATCCATCGACTAGATAAGATAAAGGCATCGACAAATGAAATATCGCCCCATTTAACAGCTATGGGGGTCGGAATTACATGAACATTGCCGATACCGTCAAACTCCTCGCTACTCAGGGGGCCGCTGGACGCATCATGGTGAAACACGATTGCACTCTTAGGGCTTAATCGCCTGATAGCTTTGGCAAGCCTGATCAGCTGATGCGTATCGCCATGCGAAAAAACCAGATAAACGAAGCCTTTCATAATCTCACCCTAACATGGACGGCGTTGAATTCATCGCTCTAAAAAATTCCTCAATAAATCATGCCCATGTTCGGTCAAAATCGACTCGGGATGGAATTGCACGCCTTCGATGTCCAAAGTACGGTGCCTGACGCCCATAATTTCGTCGATGTTGCCGGCTTCATCCTGAGTCCAGGCAGTGACTTCCAAGCAGTCGGGCAAGCTGAACTGTTCAATGACCAGCGAGTGATAACGGGTCGCGGTGAAAGGATTGTTAAGGCCTTTAAATACGCCCTTGTCGTGGTGATAAACCAGTGAGGTCTTGCCATGCATGATGCTTTTGGCATGGATGACATTGCCGCCGAAAGCATAGCCGATGCTTTGATGGCCCAGGCAAACACCCAATAGCGGGATTTTCCCGGCAAATTTTAAAATGGTATCCACCGACACCCCTGCTTCTTTAGGCGTGCAGGGACCGGGCGATATAACGATTTTATCGGGCGCCAGTTTTTCTATGTCTTCGACGCTGACTTGATCGTTACGAACCACTGTGACATCTGCGCCCAGCTCGCCAAAATATTGCACAAGATTATAGGTAAACGAGTCATAGTTATCGACCATGACCACTTTTACGGCGCTCATGCTTGCTCTCCTTCCAGCCCAGCTTCGGCCATACTGACAGCACGGAAGATTGCCCGACCTTTGTTCATGGTTTCATCCCATTCGCTTCTGGGTACGGAGTCGTAAACGATACCGGCACCGGCTTGTATATGTAACGTTTTGTCTTTAATAACGGCAGTACGGATGGCAATCGCAGTATCCAGATTACCAGACCAGGCAATATAACCGACCGCACCCGCATAAATGCCGCGCTTAACCGGCTCCAGCTCATTGATAATTTCCATCGCGCGAATTTTCGGCGCACCACTGACAGTACCAGCCGGAAAAGTAGCCGCCAAGACATCAAAGGCATTTTTACCGGCTTGTAACTGTCCGGTGACGTTGGAGACGATATGCATCACGTGCGAGTAGCGCTCGACAATCATTTTATCGGTTAGTTGGACGGTGCCGATTTCGGCAACGCGACCGGCGTCGTTACGGCCTAAATCGATCAACATTAAATGCTCAGCCAGTTCTTTGGGATCGGCCAGTAAATCGTGCTCGAGGGCAATATCCTGCTCTGGTGTTGCACCGCGGCGACGTGTACCTGCGATTGGGCGGACGGTGACGGTGTTGTCTTCCAGCCTGACCAGAATTTCCGGCGATGATCCGACAATATGGAAATCGTCCAGATTCAAATAAAACATGTACGGCGATGGATTTAGACATCGCAATGCGCGGTATAAATTCAGTGGCGCTGCAGTGTAAGGAATCGATAATCGTTGCGATAGCACCACCTGCATGATGTCGCCGTCGGTGATGTATTCTTTGGCTTTTACGACAGCCGCTTCAAAACCCTCTTGGGTAAAGCCGGAGATAAAGTCGGCTTCATCCACTTTTTTAGGGCTGGCGTGTTTGTCGGGCTTGGCTTGGCTTTCGCGCAATTTAGCGGACAAGTCATTCAACCTTGCCACAGCACGATTATAAGCATCGGCTTCTTCAGGATTGGCATGTGTCAGCAACAACATTTTGCCGGACAAGTTATCGAATACCAGTATTTCTTCCGACACCATCAACAAAATATCAGGGCACCCCAGCGGGTCGTCTTTGCCGGTCGTGCGAAGCTTTGGCTCGATATAACCGATAGTTTCATAACCGAAATAACCGACTAATCCGCCATTAAAGCGCGGCAGTTGATCAATGTCGGGAACTCTATAACGTGCCTTGAATTCTTCGATCCAGATGAGCGGGTTTTCGTGCGTCACTGTTTCCAGGATTTCGCCGTTTTTTTCCAGGCTGATCTGATTACCGGTGATTTTAACGATGTTCTGACAGGGCAAGCCAATCATAGAATATCGTCCCCATTGCTCACCACCGTGGACAGATTCAAATAAATAAGAGTAAGGGCCGTCAGCTAATTTTAAATAAGCACTTAATGGCGTATCTAAATCCGCTAAAACTTCCCGACTAACAGGGATACGGTTGTAACCTTGCTGGGCGTAATGATTGAATTGTTCCGGGGTCATGGTATCAATTGAATAGTTGTATATCTTCAATCATGGACTTGCTGGTTAGGGTTAATAAATCCCAACCAGCGGAATATGATTAAACTGCTTTGGCCAATTCGGCACGCATTTCGTCGATGACTTTTTTGTAATCGGGCTGACTAAAAATGGCTGAGCCAGCAACAAATGTATCGGCACCAGCCGCTTTAATTTCGCGGATATTGTCGGTTTTTACGCCGCCATCGATTTCCAAACGAATATCGAAACCACTGTCATCAATAATTTTTCTAACTTGGCGTAATTTATCCAATGCCGATGGAATAAACGATTGACCGCCAAAACCAGGGTTTACCGACATTAATAAAATAATGTCCAGCTTGTCCAACACATGATCAAGATAATGTAATGGCGTGCCTGGATTGAATACCAACCCAGCTTTACAGCCATTATCTTTAATCAACTGCAGAGTGCGGTCGATATGCACGGATGCTTCGGGATGGAAAGTAATGATGCTGGCACCGGCCTTAGCAAAATCAGGAACAAGGCGATCAACCGGCTCTACCATCAAATGCACATCAATCGGAGCGGTAACGCCGTGTTTTCTTAATGCTTCACAAACCAAAGGCCCGATAGTCAGGTTGGGTACAAAGTGGTTATCCATTACGTCAAAATGCACAACGTCAGCACCGGCTTTCAAAACGTTGTCGACTTCTTCGCCCAGTTTCGCGAAGTTAGCGGATAAAATGGAAGGAGCAATCCAGTTTTCAGTCATTTTCTTGTCCTCTGTAGTAAAAAGGCGGGCATTATATCTTTTTTTAACCCGCTGGCTGTTGCGTTTACAATAGCCATTTATATCATCATGCAGGAAATAACTTAAATGAAACTGGTGACCTTCACCCACAATAACGAAACCCGCGTTGGTGCGGTTATTGGCAATCATGTCGTTGACAGCAAGGACAACGGGTTAATTCCAACCAATATGATTGCATTTTTAAGCGCAGGCACAGCGGCTTTGGTCGCCATGCAACAGCAAATAGATAGCGGTGATCATCGCATTGCCTTGCAGGATGTCAAACTACAGGCACCAGTACCACGTCCCGGAAAATTCTTAGGCGTTGGCTTAAATTACGCCGACCATATCGACGAAACCGGTCTTGAAAAACCGGAATATCCGACTTTTTTTACCAAACAAAGCAGTTGTGTCGTCGGTCAAAACGACGCCATTCACCTGCCCAAAGTATCAGATAAATTGGATTATGAAGGCGAATTGGCGTTCGTGATTGGTAAACGCTGCAAGCATGTGACCGTCGAGCAGGCGCATGAAGTAATCGCGGGCTTTACGATTGTTAACGATGTCACCGTGCGTGACTGGCAATTCCGCACGCCGACCTGGACTATAGGCAAATCTTTCGACACGCATGGCCCGATGGGACCGTGGCTGGTGACATCTGATGAAATCAGCGATCCGCATAATTTGGATTTAAAAACCTGGATCGATGATGAAAAACGTCAAGATTCAAATACCCGGCACATGATCTTTAATTGCTATGAGCTGATTGCTTATTTATCGCAAGCCATGACACTGGAACCCGGCGATGTAATAAGCACGGGCACACCCAGCGGAGTCGGGGTAAAAATGAAACCGCGCGGTTATCTGAAATCAGGACAAACGGTGCGCATTGAAATTGAAGGTATTGGTACGCTCAGCAACCCGGTCATTGACGAGCCGCAAATCTAGCTATTTTCTTCACCGCTCTTACGGATGGTAAAAAAACTTAAGGATCCTAAGCGTTTTTTTACCACCGCCCGTTTCGGCAACGGAAAAATAACCGTTACTTTCAATCCGCCGAATTCAGATTCACCCAGTGTTAACTCAGCGCCATGAATTCCAACGATACGCTCGACAATAGAAAAACCAAGCCCAGTGCCCTGAGCCTTATTAGCAGTTTCCACGCAGCGGTGAAAGCGCTTTAAAGACTGCTCATATTGCTCCGGCGGAATGCCGGGGCCTGAATCTTCCACACAAAACCCTACCTGCTCGTTATTGCCCGTTACGCTTACTTTAATGGTGCCATACGCCGGCGTGTATTTAATGGCATTGTCGATGATATTTCTAATCAAGATGTTGATCAGCAGAGTGTTCGCGATAATCGGCGCCACATTGTCTTCTTCAAATTCGATAAGAATGCGTTTCTTATGCGCTTCAGGATCCAACTCGGTAATCACCTGCACTACTTCACTACTCAGCAAGGTGACGTCTTTGGCTAAAAACTCGGTATTGGAATCAATGCGCGAAAACGTCAGCAACTGCTGCACCATATAGCTCATACGTTTGACCGCTTGCTCGATTCTTTTTAGTGCCTGATTTCGCACCACTTCATCCTGAGTACGCATCGCCACTTGAGCTTGTGTTAGCAGCCCTGCCAATGGCGTTCTTAACTCATGAGAAGCATCCGCAGTAAAACGGCGCTCATCTTCAAAGGCCTGTTCCAATTGCGCAAACAAATTATTGATTTCATTAACGACCGGAACAATTTCTTTTGGCAGCTTTTTGCTGGATAACGGCTTCAGGTAACTGGCTTCACGCTTGGATAATGATCTTTCCAATCTATTAAGCGGCTTAAGTGCCTGTCCGACAATCAACCAAATCACCACACCCAAGAACGGCAAACCGATTAAAAATTGTTTAATTAATTGGGTCGAAATTTCATCCGTTAATTCGCCACGAATTTGCTCCTGCTGGCCGACATGGATCACATACTCGTCATTGGAACTGGAGATGCTGTAGACATGCCACAGGGTATGGTCAATGTTGGTTTCGCTAAAGCCGTGATCGATAGAAGCAAATGCAAAAGTCGGAGCGCTATCAGAGCGCAGCAATAGACCATCCGTTTTTGACCACAACTGAAACGCTATTTTTCGTTCGTATTTGTGCCCCAGACTGTTGGCATCCAGCAAGCCTTCAAACGCATCGCGCCACAGCTCTTCATCGATATTGGTTTTGCTTAAACCCGACACGGGGATAGAGGGCTCCGATTCTGCGCGCTGTAATAACTCGGCCTCTTTAGCCCATTGTTGAAAAGCACCTTTACGCTGGCTTTTTCGGCCCAAAGAATAACTGCGCAACAAATCGTCAGTCTGTGCTTGTGCCCAATGCTTGGATAACGCGCCCTCGCGTACCAGGCTTTCTACCAAGGCGTGCAGCACTTTTGCCGACTGCGCCAGCTCAGCATCAAATAGCCCAGCCACTTCATCGCGGATACCTTTGTAGCTGATATAAGCGGCAATACCCCAAATCAACATGGACGCCGATAGCAAACTAACCAGCAATAGTTGCCGTAAAGAATAATTCATTGCTCGTCTTCGCTATCGATGATGTAACCCACGCCTCTGACCGTGCGAATAATGGCCGGGTCGAGTTTTTTTCTTAAATGATGAATATGTACCTCGACAGTATTACTTTCGACATCGGAATCCCACGAATACAAGCTTTCTTCCAATCGAGCGCGAGAAATTACCTTGCCGATATTGCTCATTAAAAAGCTAAGGATTTCGAACTCTTTTTGCGACAACTCCACCTTTTCATCATTCCAAGTAACTTGATGCGAGGCTGGATCAAGAATGATGCCTTTGTACTCCAGTGTTGGCGCGCTTCTGCCTTCATTTCTTCTAGCCAGCGCTCTTAATCGGGCACACACTTCGCTAAGATCAAACGGCTTAATAACAAAATCGTCGGCACCGCTATCCAAGCCCACAATACGATCCGGCACCGTATCCCTGGCGGTTAACACCAACACCGGCGTTTCATCTTTGCGTGATCTTAAGGCGCGCAAAATCTCAAGGCCATCCATATCCGGCAGATTAAGATCCAGCACCACCAATTCATAACTGTTGATTTTTAAAGCTTCGTCAGCAAGCTTGCCATTGGTTAGCCAATCGACAGCATAGCCTTCCATTTTTAAGCCTTCGACTAAACCATCGCCCAGTATTTCGTCGTCTTCAACCAGTAAAAGTCGCATAAACTCTCAATCCAAAGTGTTAAACTCTGGCTTATTCTAAACCTAATATCTGAATACCTTGCCAGCACTGAGCTTATATATACACATTCCTTGGTGTATTAAAAAATGTCCCTATTGCGATTTTAATTCGCACGCCGTCAAATCTGATACTCCTGAGTCAGCTTACATTGATGCGTTGCTTGAAGATTTAGCCAGTGACGTGCAACGCTATCAAATCACTCGTCCCATCAGCAGTATTTTTATTGGCGGCGGCACTCCCAGCCTATTTTCTCCTGAATCTTTTGATCGTTTATTAAGCGGCATAGCGCAGCAAGTTACGCTTGAAGACGGGCTGGAAATCACCATTGAAGCCAATCCCGGTACTTTTGAAAGCCAAAAGTTTGCCGAATTCCGGTCATTAGGCTTTAACCGGCTTTCCATCGGCATTCAAAGCTTTAACGATACTTTGTTAAAAAATCTGGGCCGGGTACATTCAAGCCAAGAAGCCCTCAAAGCCGGAGAAATAGCTCATCACGCCGGCTTTGCCAATTTTAATTTAGATCTCATGTTCGGCTTACCTGGCGCTAGGCCTGAAGATAGCCAGACTGATATAGCTACGGCAATAAACTTAAATCCTACGCATATTTCGTTTTATCAGTTAACGCTGGAACCCAATACTTACTTTCATAAATTTCCACCTAAGTTACCCAATGATGAAAGTATTTTTGCTACGCAAAAAGCCTGTCAACAATTGCTGGCCGAGCATGACTATCAACAATATGAGGTCTCGGCCTATAGCCAGCCGGGGCGACAATGTCGGCACAACCTTAACTATTGGCAATTTGGCGATTACTTAGGTATTGGTGCGGGAGCTCACGGTAAAATATCGATGGGATTACCGGGCCAAATAGTTCGACCCCATAAAGCGCGCAGCCCCGAACAGTATTTAAGCGCTACAGACAAACTCGCCGGTGCCGAAACAATTTCGACATTGGACCTGCCGTTGGAATTTATGATGAATCATCTGCGTCTTAAAAGCGGATTTTCATTGGCAACCTACCAAGCCACTACTGGACTAGAAGCCGGCACGCTTGAACCGGCTTTAACCGCCTGCGTTAGACAAGGGTTGCTTCTTCAGCAAAACAATCATTATTATTGCTCAGAACAGGGTTGGAACTTTTTGGATGATATTTTGCAAAAATTTGTTATTTAACCCGTCTCTTTTTACACAAACCCAACGCTAACCATCATGCTTGATTATCAAAAAGACTTTATCGCCTATGCACTAACATGTGGCGTATTAAAATTTGGCCAATTCCAATTAAAGTCGGGCCGTACCAGTCCTTATTTTTTTAATACCGGTTTATTTAATACCGGCGCACAACTAGGCAAGCTAGGTCAGTTTTACGCTCAAGCATTACTGCACTCCGGCATTAACCCAGATGTGCTTTATGGTCCTGCATATAAAGGCATCCCCTTGGTCAGCACCACAGCCATTGCTTACGCGCAACTGACCGGCAGCGACATTCCTTTTGCCTTCAATCGCAAAGAAGCCAAAGACCATGGCGAAGGCGGCCATTTGGTCGGCGCCCCCTTGCATGGCAAAGTGTTGATTTTGGACGATGTTATTACCGCCGGAACCTCAGTAAGAGAATCGGTGGACATCATCAAACAAGCCCAGGCAACGCCAGCGGGCGTATTGATTGCTCTGGACAGACAAGAAAAAGGCCAAAACAATATTTCCGCCATTCAGGAAGTCAGCCAGCAATTCTCCATGCCAGTGGTTTCCATTATCAATCTTAAAAATATCATTGATTACCTGACGGCAAATAACAGCGAGCACGTTGCAACCATACTCGAATACCAGCGTCTTTACGGAATTCAGAATAGTTAAATTTAAACTGGCATCGCTACCCGTTCTCAAGATATAAGCTACACTTGCGGAAAGCGCCGTTTACCGGACAATCGACCCCTTACAAAAACGTGTTAGTAACAGAAGGCTTGCCATGAGGAATCTGGAATTTAAACAGCAAATGCACGAATATTCGCTGTGGCGTACGCACCTGATACAGGCCATAGAAATGTATCTGCAATGGCGCAGCCGCTATGGGATGAACGATACACATAGCACCAATACCATTCTAAATATTCTTCAAGGCTTAAAAGCCGACCGCGTTACGCTTGCTTTTGTTGCCGAATTTTCGCGCGGAAAAACTGAGCTGATTAATGCTTTGTTTTTCGCTGAAACGGGCCTGCGTCTACTGCCATCTTCGCCCGGCCGTACCACCATGTCTCCTACTGAGCTTTATTATGACGAAGCGGGAGGCAGCTATATCAGGCTATTAAATATCGAAAGTCGTCTTGAAGATATTTCATTAACCGAGCTTAAACAGTATCCCGATCGCTGGACAAAAATCGAATTAGACTGCACTTCGCCCACGCAAATGCAGGAAGCGTTCAAAGAACTAATCGCCACCAAGCAAGTCGATCGTGAGCTTGCCATCAAATTGGGCTTGTGGAACGAACGCGAAGCTGCTGAGCAAGGCATAGTCAACCCCAGTAAAGTTGAAATCCCCTGCTGGCGCCACGCTCTAATCAGCTTTCCTCATCCTTTGTTACAAGAAGGCTTGGCTATTCTTGATACGCCAGGACTGAACGCATTGGGTACAGAGCCGGAATTAACATTAAGCATGCTCCCCAGCGCCCAGGCGATTGTGTTCGTACTGGCAGCCGATACCGGCGTTACTAAAAGCGATCTGGAAATGTGGCGCAACCATGTCTGCAGCGCCCGCGGCGGCAATAAGCAAGGCCTTGCTGTGGTGATGAACAAAATCGACGCCATGTGGGATGACTTAGCAGGTGAAAATGGTTACGAAGCTGCAATCCTGTCGCAAATTAAAACATCGGCCGCTACCCTAAAAATTGACGAGGCCGCGATATTTCCTGTTTCTGCCAAGCAAGCATTATTAGCAAAAGTAAAATCGGATGCCGTGCTACTTGAAAAAAGTCGTTTAGTTGCATTGGAAGACTACTTAGCCAACGACATCTTAAAGCAGCGTCGCGAGATACTGATGGCTACCATCGTGCGTGACTTAGGCTTCCTGATTAATGAGTCGTCAAATCTCACCACAACAGCGCTGACAAATGCCCACAATCAGCTGGAAGAATTCAAGAAAATAGATTTTCAGAATCAGGACATGACCGGCAAGCTGTTGGCTGAAACCCGTGACCGCCAAGGCGTTTACATGGCCAACATCGAGAATTTTCAGGCCAGTCGCCGAGTATTTACTGTACAAGCAAAAATGCTGGTGGACTCTTTCGGCAAAGAAAAAATCGATGCTATTATCAAAACCAGCAAGCACGAGATGGAAAAAAGCCTGACCACCTATGGCATGAAACAAGCCATGCGCAAATTGTTTGATGAGCTGCGCGACTTATTGCAAGACTCGGTCGACATCACTAACGAAACGCGCCGTCTGGTCAAAGCTATCCACAAAAAATTCAAAGATGAATATGGCTTCAAAGAGATTGAGCCACAACTGTTTTCTATCAAACAGTATCAATTTGAGCTCGAACAAATTTTTGAAGAAGGCGAGGCGTTTCGTACCAGTAGTAGAACCACGCTAACCGAACAAAGCATTGTCATCAACAAGCTCTATAGCACCTTGATTGCCAAAGCCAGAAATGTATTAAGACAAGCCCACGCCGATGCAACCACTTGGAGTAACAGCGTATTAACACCGCTTATGCACCAACTTAAAGACCACAAACGCCAAATAGAAGGCCGTTTGCAATTGTTAAGAAAAATCAATGAGTCGAAAGGCAGTGTTGCAGAAAATATAGCCACACTTGAAGCGGATATAGGCCCATTAAAACGCCAACGCGAAGAATTATTATTAATGATCAAAGACATGCAGCTAGAAGCTTACGCGGATCAGCATAGCCAATAATATTTTCGAAACTCACAATAAAGATTTGCAGAGTTGCAAGGTATCGAATATTGAACGCAGGTTTTTCTTTTCCCATATCAGCTTTCTTTATCACGCATTAAAGATTTAGCCCCTTTAGCTATAATCGACAGCGTTAAATAATCAGGGACTTAAGGATTTTCATGAGCACAATCAACGGTAACGACAACAAATCAAATCGTAGAGTTGCTTTGCGCGTCTATGAACAGGTAAACCTTTTCTACCAAAAAATTGCTCTTAGTCAGCTAAATGAAACGCAACCTGGCTTCGATAATATTCTCAATGGCTTTGCCCAGTCCCAATATTCCAATCACACAATCGATGAGCCTTCATTTCCCTATTCACAAAGCCAGGAAAACGACACGCTCCATGTCAATATAAGCGCCAGCGGCATCGCCTTTACCTGTCAGGATGAATTGAAAACCGGCGACTACTTAATGCTCAGGATGCTTTTGCTATCGAGCATGACAACCGTAATGACCTACTGCAAAGTGGTGTATTGCAAACCCAGCAATCCTTACGAAAGCAATCGCTACCCTTATTCAATTGGTGCTCAGTTTGTTAACCTGACCGCAGAAGATAGCGAATTATTGAGCCAGCATGTCGGTAAAATAAAAAAACAACAGTTCGTCGCCAATGGCTCGATAGCCGCTTTCGCCCTAGCTTTTCTAGCGGCACCTGACCAGGTTTTGTCACTGCTGATGAGCGCAGGACATCATGTGCTTGAAATAACTTTGCATATGCTGCATCTGGTATTTGAGTTCCTTGAAATAGGGCTTGATCATCTCATTGAGCATCAATTTCATACCGAACTGCACGAAACCCAAGTTATCGTTTTTTACGTACTGATGACCTGCGGACTTATAGCCTTGTACTTTGTGGGACGACTGGCCTTATCCGCTCTTGTGCGGTGGAGTAAAGGTTTGCTTTTATACTGGTCACGCAAGAAATTAAGTTGCCTTTATTACTGGGGACAACAATCCTTATTGGATAAAATTAAAATTGTCGGCATAGGAAGCACAGCAATTGCGGGTTATCTTTTCTTCGGCATCTAAGACCAATCCAACATTAGCAACACTTCAAATATCTCGTGCTCTTTTAATAAAATGGGCATGATGCGCATACAGACCAACAGCCGAAACGGCTACTAAAAAGCAATCTATTTTTAAATCATGTTACTGGATTTTTCTTCTTACCAAATGCTCTCTATTGCATTGGTGTTCGTTTGGACCGGCTTTGTACGAACCGGGCTTGGCTTTGGCGGAGCGGCATTAGGATTACCGTTAATGCTGTTCGTACAGAATAACCCGCTGTTGTGGCTGCCTATCATCGGGGCACATTTACTGTTTTTTTCCGGCTTAACACTGCTTAACCGCTTACATAATGTCGATTGGCAGTATTTGCGAAAATCGTCAATTTATATCATCCCGCCCGCTGTGATTGGCGTATTCGGACTCGTGAGCCTGCCGCTGTTATGGCTGAATAGCTTTATTTATTCAGTGACCTTGTTTTATGGCTTTATCTGGCTGCTCAACCGAGGTATTCAAAGCCACCATGTCTGGGTAGACAGAATACTGCTCATTTTAGGCGGCTATATTGCCGGTATTTCCTTGTCCGGCGCGCCATTGATGGTAGCTGTCTACATGCGACACGTCAGCCATAGCAAATTGCGCGACACCCTGTTTGTACTATGGTTCATTCTTGTCAGCATCAAAATGACCACATTTATTGCGCTATCGGTTGACCTGCATTTTCTAACGGCGCTAACACTTCTACCGATTGCCGCCATCGGCCACATTCTGGGGTTAAAAGCGCACACGGCAATCATGCGCAATGATCTGCTTTTTAAACGTTGGATTGGCGGTGGCCTGATAATTGTGAGCGCCTTGGGCTTATGGGACTTATATACTAAACACGTTTAAGACTCTTAAACCAAACAATCGAAAATATACAATGTCCCACTTATCCAGATATTGGCGATACCTACAAACAAATTCTCTATAAGCTCACTGCATGCTTGTTATACCAAAAACTTGAATATTAAATAATGGGCAAATAAAGCCATAAAACCGCAATAAACATAAAATGAAAATTAGCGTAATTATAAAAAGACTAAAAAATCCTCGTGTTCGAAGACGATTAAAAATTGGCCTGTCTGTTTGGGGTGGAGTGATTTTAATCGGCCTGACATTTAAACTTGGCTATGACATTGGTCACTTTGACGCGCAGTCGCTTAAAAATGATAAAAACGCCGAGCTTTCCACCATCAATCCTCCGTCTCTGACGATGGAATCTGCTCAGCGTATTGTTTCGGGCGCGCTAAAAGAAGATCCTCTCAACCCAAAAACAATTGTCGATCAGATTATTGATGATAACTACAAACTTTCGACCATTGTTATAAAGAGCAATGAACTTAAACAAATTGCCTGGATTATAGATATGCGTCTGTTTTTTATGGGCGATTTATTCAATAACGAAGGTTATAACTTAACCGAAGGTATGGAACAGCAACACAATATCATTCGTAGTGGTCAATGATTGCTTTTGACTGGACTAAAGTGAGGATTTGAACAGGACTTACCTGGTCTGAGCTACTTCAAAAAATCATTCTGAAGTTGGCCGAACTCGGCCACTTTCAGCCATTCAGGTAGTGAAAATATAACCTCTTTGAACGTCAGGTTGCTGACAGATAGGCGACTAATTGGGGAGATGCGCACGCTATATAGCCATTAAATCTTCGGCCAAACTCGTAACATCGCCTGCGGTAATAAACACCAAGCGACCTTTACCGTCATCGGTCGATCTAACGGGCAGCCGCACAGGTTGATAAAGCTTATTGCTAACACCCTGAATCAATAACGGCTCAGGGTGTTCAGGTGTAAAAATAACGCCTTTTAAACGTACTAACTGCTGCGGGTGCTTGTTGATTAAAGACTCCAGCGCAATCTGTAAGCGCGGCCAGGCAATAGGATCATCCAGCTGAAGGCTAATACTGTTAAACCGGTGCTCGACATCATTTTGCATTTGCCCTAGCGGGCGCATTTTCTTTGACAAATCCAGTAATAAATCCGGCGCTACCGCCCCCAGTACGACATTCAATCTGGCAGCACTGGGTGCCAGTTTATCAAGCCAGGCGCTGGTCGTCGCCAGTTGTGCCGAACTAGCTAAATCACTATGGGTAAGCGCCACGGTATCCGCCCAGCCCAATTGCGCTTGCGCTTCGACAAAACGCTCAAGCGTGTCTGCGCCGCTGACAGCCGACACCGTCGTAATCACTCCATGCAGATGATAGCGGGCAGATAGCCAACGCTCTCTTAACAGGGTATCCAGCACCGGTTCGGGGTTGGCAACACCGCTGGTTTCGATGATGACTCGATCAAATGGTTTATCGCCAGGGATGGTGTGTATGGCATCATCCAGTCGGGAAATGGTATGGCGATTCTTGGCCTCCCAGGCCATACGCAGATTTTTTAATACCGGCGTTAACGAGCCGCGCACTTGGCAACACAAGCAACCACCGGCCAACACCGACATCGGCACGTTGTGATCTCTGAGCAGTTGTTGATCAATCGGCGTGCTGCCGAATTCATTAATAATCACCGCAGACTTTGGCGCATGTTGAAGCAGACGGTTAAGTAATGTGGTTTTACCACTGCCTAAAAATCCGCTGATAACGATGACTGGAATACGTTCGATAGGTTTAGTTGGGTTCATTTAGACTAATGTACTGCCTACAAATTACACATGATACGGCTTACCGCAATCATGCCACACAAAACGCTCGTTATCTGTTTGATTAAAACCGACCTCACCTACCGCAAAATTATCCAGGCTTAAATTATAAAACCGGTCGTAATAAGCTTGGATGTCGCGTTTGATATGCGGATCGAACTGCGCTTGTATCGTTTGCGTGCGGCCACGAATTCGCTGTTGAACCACACCGTTTTTAACCACTAATTCGCCATTTTTGAAGACCAGATGCGCATCGGCAAACATGGCTTCTTTATCGGCTTGTTCGCTATAGACGGCAATATCGGCAATGCCGCCGGGCAATAAATGTCCGCGATCATGCAAGCCCAACATGCGCGCGGCGGCGGTGCGGGTCATGGTGGCGATTTCATAAAGAGAAAACTCTTTTTTCAGGTCTTTTAACAAGCTCATAGCAATGGCATCAGGATGTAACCCGGCCATGCACTCTAATCGAAAATCGGCATCCATCAGCAAGCGGATCAAATGCGGATACCGGGTAAACGGCCCGCCATTGGGATGATCGGTGGTAAAAAATAACCGCCACGGGTCTTCGGCCAACAAAAATATTTCCAGGCCGATCAGCCATTGCAGGCTATTCACAAAACTTTTTTGCTGATAACGGTACGGCACTGCACCGCCGCTGCCTTCGCATTCGGCATCCCACACCACCCATTTGTTGGGGCTGGCATCATTGCGGCGGCTGTATTGAGCAATCACGTCGCCGGAAATCGTCACGGTCTGGCCAAACAACACTTGCCCGACATCCATGGTGATATTGCGATGCTTGTTAAAGCCATCAATCAGTTTCGCCGCGGCCGAAGAAAAGCCCTTGTCTCCTTCGTTGCCGTAGCCGTAAAACTGGATATGCGCCAAGTGCATGGGCAAGCCCTGTGCTGCTTCCATGGTGGCGATGGCGGTATCGACATTGCCGGGCATGCCCAAGTTATTGCAATGCACATGTACCGGGTGCGGCAGTCCTATATCGCAAGCGGCGCGTTGCAAGGTTTGCAAAATCTGCCGGGAACTTACGCCGTAATCGGGCACCACATCATCCAAATCAAAACTGCGCACGTTCGATTTAAACGCATTGGCGCCACCGGCGTTAATCACTTTAAGGCCTAAACAGCGGGTGGCTTGCAGCGTCCAGGCGACGTAATCGTTGATCTGGTTTTGATAGGCTTTTGACCGCATGAGCCGCAGTAAAAAATCATCGTTACCGAGTATCGCAAGGCCTGCGGTATCAATAATCGGAATGTCGGCCATCTGTAAATGCGCATCCAGCGCATTGGCGGGCAGCACGGCAGGTTCGACGACGGTGGTGTAGCCCATACGTGCATAACGATAGCCCGTTTCGGTCGTTGACCAACGCGCGGTACTAAACGCATGACCTAGCTTTCTGGCCATAAAGTTACGGTGCTGTTCCGGCAGCAACAAGCGCGCGGTATTAACGTTGCCACCGGCGATATGGCTGTGAATATCGATGGCACCGGCCATTACCACTTTGCCGGAAACATCAATATCAACATCCGGCACAACACCGGCTTCGGGCGGGGAAATCATCAAGCCATCACGAAACCACAGGTCTTGAACCGTGCCATTTAAACTTTGGGCAGGATCAAAAATTCGCCCGCCTGTTAAGCGCGTCAACACGTTAAATGATCCTGCAACTGTCTAATGCAGCGTGAATTTCTTGTTTAGGCAGGTTGCGGCCTATGAAGACTAACACCGACTGGCGGACTTCATTATCTGCCCAAGGCACGCCAATACTGTCTCCGAGGAGCATATGTACACCTTGATAAATCACCTTACGATCACAACCCGCGATATGCACGATGCCTTTATAGCGCAATAAATCGTTACCGTAATCGCGGATCATCACATCCATAAAGCCGATGATTCTTGCAGCATCCAGTGCTTTATCGGTACGGTAAACAAATGAAGTGATCCCTGCATCGTGTTCATGACCGACGTCATCCAGAAAATCAGGCTCAATCTCTAAAATTGCATTGAGATTAAAGCCGCGAATATCGAGAATTTCACTGATGTCGGTTTCACCAAAATGCGCATGGGCGATGGGTGCGCGAGCGTTGATTGCGCGTAAGCGTGCTTCTAATTCAGTCACCTCTGCCGGTGTTATCAAATCGGTTTTGGATAATACCAATCGATCGGCAAAACCCACCTGCTCTTCAGCTTCATGACATTCGCTAAGCTGTTTAAGCGCGTGTTTGGCATCAACCACCGTAATAATGCCATCGAGCAAATAATATTCAGCAATATCCTGTTCAACAAAAAACGTTTGGGCGACCGGCGCGGGGTCGGCAAGGCCGGTGGTTTCAATAATGACCCGGTCAAAATGCAGCGATCCGTTTTCGCGATTATTCGCTAACTCGCCAAGAATGCGCACTAGATCGCCGCGCACCGTGCAACAAATACAGCCATTGTTCATTTCCACGATTTGCTCTTCGCCCTGAATCAACAGGTCATTATCAATACCTGCTTCGCCGAATTCATTTTCGATGACGGCAATACGGTGACCGTGCTGTTCAGACAAAATGCGGTTTAACAAGGTCGTTTTTCCGGCCCCTAAAAAACCGGTCAAAATGGTCACGGGCACAGGTGTGGAGCGGTTATTATCCGACATTAGCTTTCTCGTTCAGGAAGTGGAGGGGTAAATGAGGTTTCGGCTCGCAGCAAGGTTTGTTTTAGCCAAAATCGAGCGTTAACAATAATCGGCGCGGCATTGCGGGCGTGACTTGTGGCGAGCGATGCACGGCACCGTGCTGTTCGTTGCCTTCCCAGGCATTGCCTTTGAGTAAACCCACCGCATAAGCAGGCATCGTGTGAATGGCGTCGGGGTCTAAAATCAGTCCCGAGTGCTCATCTTTTAGTCCGGCTGAGGCTTGGCCTAATTTGCTGCGATCAATATAAGCATCTTCCAGCCACTCGGTGCCGACACCACCATAGGTGCAGACTAGACGACAGGTCACCGAATCCTCATGAAACCGTGGGCACATAGGCCGATCCAGGGTTCTCAGTCGTAAGCCAATACGTTTCAGGTCGAATAAATCGCCAAAGGCCATACATAGACGGGCAACGTCTAGGGAAAACTCGCGATAACCCGGTAAATGTCCGGCATGCGCAATCAGGCGAAAAAAATCAAATGTTGCAGGGTCAAGGCTTTCCACAAAACTGATTTCGTTGTTCCCCGTTAACAGGTGACCAATGAAAATCTCCAACACACTGTCGACTTTACGATTGACCAAACAAATGTTGATGTCCCGCTGATAAATGGTCGACAAATCGGCTAGGTCATCGGAGAGGTAAGCATGCGAGGTTTTGAATAGTGTTTGTGGATTTGCAACCATGACGGCTCTCATTGATGTAGTAAAGTGTGTTCCAGGATGATGATGGATTGCATAAAACCAATGCCCAAACCAAAGATAAGGGTTTGCCCCACCAAATTGGCTATTGTGGAATGTTCATGCAACGCCGGGATCATGTCGGTCGCAGCGATGTAGATAAAGCCACCTGCCGCAATCGGTAGTAAAAAGACTAACGATGACTCGGCCAATTGGCTCGACAGCAAGGTAAACACCGCACCGGCCACCACCGTCAGCGAGCAATAAAAGTTGTACAGCACCGCTTTGGCCGGTGAGTAACCGCCATACACCAGCGCACCGACATCGCCTATTTCTTGCGGAATTTCATGGGCAATAATCGCCAATGTCGTGGTAAAACCGAGCACCGGATCGACGATAAAACTGCCCCCGATTAAAATGCCATCGACAAAGTTATGCACGGCATCGCCCATCAGATTCATCTTGGCGATCGGACGAATATCGTTATCTTGACCGGGCACATCGATGTGATGGTCATGACGCCAGCGCACCAGTTTTTCCAGCACGAAGAATAACAACATCCCCAATAATGCCGTTAAACACACAGTGGAGATTGAGCCTTGCCGTGCCACCGCGTCGGGGATTAGGTGTATAAACGCATCCCCCAATAACACACCGACCGCTAAGGCTACTAGGTAAGGAATAATGCGCTTAAGCCGTTCCGGCTCAATCCACAACGCAAACAGCCCGGACAATGAGGTAAGGCTCACCAGAAAACTGGCACCGATAGCACCGGCAATCACTTCAATTGAAAGAGTCATCTTATTTATCGCTTAAAAAGTTTCTTGGGACATAATGTTTGTGAGTCCCGTAAATGAAGCTGGCAATCGCATTGGGGAGTAGATGCATAGCGGCATCGGCCAATAACCCGACCAGCACTAAAACGAAGACACCGGCAACCATCCGTTTTAAGCGTTTGCCCTTAATCCGGAGAGATAACACGCCCAAGCTAATCAATAACACCGACCCAACTATATGAATAGCTTGATCAAGCGTGTTCATCAGCCAGCCAGGCCGGAAAGTTATCCCGGTAGGTTTTCCAAATGTCTTCACCAGCAGATAATTCAGCCTCACTCAACAAACACTGATCCAATTCGTTGCGTGCTTGGTCAGCATCGATATTTTGTCCGATAAACACTAACTCCTGGCGGCAGTCGCCAAACGGCGATTGCCAATTGGCCTGAATATCATCAACAAACTCTTCCGGCCATTCCGCTTCCGGTACCGACGCCCACCAACGACCGGCACAGCCATGTTGCATGGTGCCGCCCGCTTGCGACCAGTTGCCTACCCATTCAGGACGTGACGCCAGCCAGAAAAAACCTTTGGAACGTAACAAGGTGCCGTTGTTCCAATCGTCACGATGCAAATAATCGTAAAACCGTTCAGGATGAAACGGCTTACGGGCGGCGTAAACAAAGCTGGCAATGCCGTATTCCTCGGTTTCCGGGGTATGACTGCCGCGCATTTCTTGTAACCAACCGGGCGCTTGCTCGGCTTGTTCAAAATTGAAGCGTCCGGTGTTGATGATTTTTTGCAGAGGCACTTGTCCCATCACCATCGGAATAATCTCTGCTTCGCGATTGAGGGATTTAAGAATGGCCGTTAAATTCGCCAGCTCATCGCTGCAGACCAAATCGGCTTTGGAAATTAGGATCACGTTGCTGAATTCAACCTGCTCGACCAGTAAATCGGCGATATTACGTTCATCCTCCTCGCCCAGTTCAGCATGGATATCTTTTAGCGATTGCGCCTCTAAATAATCGTGCATGAAGTTGACGGCATCAACTACCGTCACCAGCGTGTCCAGCACGGAAATGTCCGATAAACTGACGTCGTTTTCATCCTTAAAGGTAAAAGTTTCTGCAATCGGCATGGGTTCGGCAATGCCGGTGGATTCAATCAGCAAATAATCAAAACGGCCTTCTTTGGCTAATTGCCCCACTTCAACCAGTAGATCTTCGCGCAAGGTGCAGCAAATACAGCCGTTGCTCATTTCCACCATTTTTACTTCGGCACGATTAAGGGTAACTTCGTTTTTAACGAGCGCGGCATCAATGTTGATTTCGCTCATGTCGTTAACAATCACCGCTATTTTTAAGCCTTCGCGGTTGGCGAGAATGTGGTTGAGCAGCGTGGTTTTGCCAGCGCCTAAAAATCCTGACAGGACGGTGACGGGTAAGCGTTTTTCTATCATGACTTGGAACTCACGCCGTTGTTGGCTGATGGCTTAGCTCGCTTTATTAATAGTGATAGCGTGTGGGGAGCAGCCCAAGTCTTTTTTTTGCGCATAAAGATTGAGATGGGGTGGTAGATTTTTAACACTTTCATTAGTAATTCACCCTGAAGCCTATTTCCGCACCACGTCCTGGTTCGGGTGCAAAATTACGCAGGTAAGAGGTGGAATTACGGATGTTCTCATCCAGCAGGTTATTGGCTTTGGCGAATACCATCACGTCCGCACCGTGAACATCCAGGATTTGATATTGGGTGCCCAGGGTAAGCAGCATATAGCCATCTGTAGGCGTGTCGATGTCGCCGGCATGCGTCTGGGCTTCGCCGCGCGTCAGACGCAGATTGGTATTCCACTCACCTTTACTGTGGTCAATTTGAAATCCGAAACGTAACGGCGGCATGCGCGGCACATCGCCACCATTGACGAATTGCCCACGGGTAAAATCGCTAAACAGCATTAACTCGACCAGTCCGAGATGATTTTGCAGCAACGGGAAAGTAAGTTTGCTTTCATAACCCATGAAGGTGGCATCGGCCTGACTGCTCTGAACTACGGCTGCGCCGTCGATGAACTGGCCGTTACGTTGTTGATAGATGTAATCGCCCGCCCAATTGTGGAACAAATCAAACTGGGCCCTGACCCATTCCGATTTAAACTTGTACCCCAAATCCAGATTGTATGAGGTTTCCGGGCGCAGATTAATGTCGCCGATCTCATAGCTGCGGGTGGCGTCATGGTAACCGTTGGCCAGTAACTCTTGTACTTGTGGTGCGCGTTGCGAGCGGGTGATTGCCAGATTAAGACTATTGCTGTCATTTAACTTCCACAGGCTGGAAGCGGAAGCGCTGACCGGCGTATAACTGAGACTGGAAAATCCTTGCGGATCCAGTGTCGTTTCTTCAACACGGACACCGAGCTGGTTAGCAAACGCACCGGTATTGAACGATTCCACCGCAAACACACCGTAACTGTTGGTTTGCGTTTGCGGGACAATCACTTCATTGGTTGATTTATCAATCGCTGCAAAATCGCTGGCAATGGCTTGGAAACCCACTAATCCGCGAAATATTCCCAATGGGTTGTGAGTGAGTTCCAGGCGGCTCTCATAGGTTTTATTGGTGAAAAATGAGGCAGCCACGCCATCAGGAATTTCAGTATGTTGGTAATCGGTATAACCCAACTTCATGCGGAGTGATTCGGCGAAACGGAACGGTTTCTTTAACTCACTTTTGAAGTCGTATTTGCTTTGTTTAAGATCGATTCTAGTCAGTTCACCGCCCGAACCATCGGGCGCAATGCCATAGTTATTTTCCAAGCGGTTAATGGAGATACCGGCAAAACCCGGGTCACCGATCAGGGAAACACCCGCCGAACCGCTGATGGCGTGAGCAGAGGTGTTGTTAATATAGCCGTGAGTGTTCTGGATAACATTGAGTGCCGGATCTGTCGCTTGGGCGGCGTTAGCATCAATAGCTGATCCGCCGATATCCAGATTGTTACGGTTTCGATAAAAGCCGTCCAGGTGGTAAGCCAGGTTGCTTTTGCCACCTTCGATTTTTAATACAGTAGAGGTTTCATCCGATACCGAGTCAAAGCGCTGCTCAAGCGTACCGCCCAGTAATCTGTTGGGGAGTTTGCCGGGTATCCGGTTGTCGATCACATTGACCACACCGCCAATCGCACCACTGCCGTAGAGTAAGGAGGCAGGGCCACGCAATACTTCGATGCGCTCTGCCAGCAATGGCTCGACGCTAGTCGCGTGATCTGGGCTGATGGCGGATACGTCATTGCTGCCAATGCCATTATTCAACACCCGCACTCTCGGTCCGCTTTGACCGCGAATGACCGGTGTACCCACACCTGGACCGAAGGATTGGCTGGTAATGCCTAGCTCGTTCTTTAGTGTTTCACCGATGCTGTGACCGACTTTTAAACGCAATTCCTCATCGCTTAATACGGTAACGGGAACGGCGGACTCAGAGACTTTGTCTTGCAGGGGGGCGGTGACAACCACTTCGTCTAATTCAATGATGCTCTCATCGGCGGCATAAGCGGTCGGTGCTATCACAACCGCTAATAAGCAAAGATAAATATCGGTCTTTTTTTTCATAGGATGCTCCATTCCTAATTTAAGGAAAATTAGTAGTTGGTAAGGTGAATTACATTAAATACATACGTTATAACATAGCGTTTTAAAGCCATTGATTTACCTTTCAAAAAAAATTATTCAGTCATGATGTTAGTATTTCCGCCAGACATCCACAGTAAATTAGTTTTGGTTACCCTGAAACTCTCTGCATTTGACGCAAATCCCCTGGGCTTCTATTGCCTTGCTATAAGCAACAAAACCGGCTTGAGAAAATTCTTCAGACAGGGCTTCCATCACTTTCGGGGCGGGACGTTCTTCAACTTCATTACAGCGCTTACAAATTAATAGCAACTGTTCGTGCTGATGCCCGGAACAACTGCAACCGACAAAGGCATTTAGGCTTTCTACTCGATGGATTAGGCCCTGTTCGATCAAGAAATCCAGTGCGCGATAAATCGTCGCGGGTTTTGCGGCATGTTGCAGAGGTTTGATACGATCCAGTAAATCATAGGCTTTGACGGCTTTATGGCTATCCCAAATCAATTCCAGTACTTGGTGACGAATCGGCGTTAACTGGACGCCACGAACCACACACAAATGCTCGGCAGTGCCCAACGCCTTGCGGACACATTTTTTATGGTCATGTTCTAAGGGATGAAGATTGCTTAGGCTTGCTTCGGCAGAATGGTGCATTGTAATGGACAGCTTATTCAAATAGTAATGTTATATTATAACGATTGTAGTTCAGCGTCAATTATCTTTGCCGGTTTCCCTAATTGCCGTCAAGGCTTCTTTTTCGCTCACAAGGGGCAGTCGTTCACGCGCTACCGGATTGGCAGACTGCCAATCGGTTTCACCGATTTTGCGAAATTGGGTGATGGCTTGCTCGATTGCTGTGCGGTCGATGACGTCAACATTGAGAACGATGTGCAATCCAATCCCATAAGCATAGCGTCGATCAAGATGGAAACTCTCATGGATAGTCGGCGGAGCTTCGCGGACGATCTTGGATTCCAGCTTTGCCCAGTGTTCGGCGAAAGTCAGTCCGCCAAATTGCTCGTATTGCTGTTCCTTGCGCTCAATCAGTCGGTAACTCAAGATCTTGCCAGTATTAGAAACTTCTGCAGGCTCAAATTCCATCGTGGCCTCAGCCGCAAGCTCTTCTGGCGTCAATATTGCTGCCGCGCGTTGATAGGCAAGTTCATGGACTGCATCCCAAAATGCCTTCCGTGCAGTCACGAAAGCTGCATTCCAGATCGTGAACCGATCTAGGCCTGGGAAATAGAAATCAAACCACTGATTGTACAAATCCGGCCGACCAGGTTCATCAAGAACCAAGTGACTGGTAAACAGCCCGCCATATTCGTCAGCATTACGCTTAATCTGTCCTTTGAGATAAATGACCTCATCGCTACGTTTGTGCCGCGGCAGTGTCATGAAAGGGGATTGTTTTTTTGCGAATCGACGAGTCATGAATGTCCTGACTAATTAATTATTGAATTGGGGGACGTTTAAGATTCCTCAAACAAATCCACATGCCTGCCCGTGCGCTCAAAGCGCACAACATCGCCCTTGATTTTGTAAATCAGCAACCAATCGGGCTCAATGTGAGCGTCTCTAAATCCTTTCCACCCACCTTTCAACGGATGGTCAAGATAGCTGGCGGGCAGCGGCTCCCCTTCTATGAGCAAAGCCAATAATGTCTTGAGCTTATTCATGTTTTTACCGCGCTTTTGAGACTGCTTCACGTCACGCTTGAACTGGCCGGAATAATCAGGCTGCCGCATCAGATGCCAAGCTGTTCAAAGAGGTCATCGGCGTCTTTAGCGTGGTGAATATCTTCACCGCGTTCGCTCTTAACGAGCGTTTCAGCAGTTAATTTATTGGGAGCGCGCATCTCGAAAGGTAATGCTTTTTCCTTGGCGACCTTGGTCAAGACAATTCGCACCACGTCGGATACGGTAAGTCCCATATCTGCCAGCACAGCAGTGGCTTCTTCTTTTAGTTTTTCGTCAATTCTTGCGCGTACATAGGCGGTGGCGGCCATAGTCTTGGCTCCTAAATGGTTAAGCGTATATTGTAGCCCAACTGAACCACAGTACACTAATTAACGTAGATGGCAGACATCGCTTAGGTGGCGTTATTTCAAATAAAAGTATCAACATTGCAGTGATTCGGGGGGCCGACACGCACTCACAAGTCCGTTGAAGAAGCAATCCAAGGACAATAAGACTCCACTCACCAAGCGAAGGAGTTTGTCATGAATAACGTTATCACCCAAAACAATGAACATCGCATCCCTTGGAATAAGGGTAAGCTGATCGGTCAGAAATCCCCACTTAAGCTCAAGGAAATTTGGGCCATCCGTATCCGCTTGCAATTGGCTAATCGAACGCGCGAGCTGGCGATGTTTAATCTGGCCATTGATAGTAAGCTACGCGGTTGCGATCTGGTGCAACTACGGGTCTGCGATGTGGCACAAGGCAACAGAGTGTCATCGCGGACTATGGTCATGCAGCAAAAAACGCATAGACCAGTGCAGTTCGAAATCACCGAGCAAACCCGCGATTCTTTATCTGCGTGGATTAGCCTAGCCCATCTCCGCTCAGATCAGTATCTGTTTCCGAGTCGGATTCATGATTCTCCCCATATATCGACAAGGGCAATATGCACGTATTGTAGAGAACTGGGTCAAATCGATTGGACTTGACCCGGCTGCCTACGGAACCCATACGATGCGCCGGACTAAAGCCACGCTGATTTATCGCAGGACGAAAAACTTGCGAGCAGTCCAGTTGCTACTCGGGCATTCCAAGCTGGAAAGTACGGTCAGGTATCTTGGCATTGAGGTCGATGATGCACTAGAAATCTCGGAACAAACCGAAGTTTAACCAAGCCTCTGTATTCATTTGAGCGACCATTTTCGGGTGGTCGCTTTTGACGAAAAAATTGCTGCTGATAGTGAAACTGGCGAAATCTGACCGTCAGCAAAATGAACTGCGAGCCGACATTCAAGAATGCGGTTGTCCAATGACCGCAAGGGGTCGTAAGCACCAGTTCACCACCGAATACTATCCGAAAAAAAACCGCCCCCGAGTTACCAATAAACAGCTGAAATTTTGACCACTAGCATTTAGCCAGAAAGGCTAAGTGCTGAAGATTGACAATAACTACCGCTTGGTAAAAATCAAATCCCAAACACCGTGCCCGAGGCGCAGGCCGCGCTGTTCAAATTTTGTCAGCGGGCGGTATTCTGGACGCTGGCAATAGTTGCTGGTTTCGCTGCTGTTGAGTAATCCGGCGTCTGCCGACAGTACTTCCAGCATGCTTTCGGCGTAATTTTCCCAATCGGTGGCGGCATGAAAGTAACCACCGACTTTTAGCTTCTTAAGCAAGAGCGCAATAAACGACGGTCGCACGATACGCCGTTTGTGATGTTTCTTTTTCGGCCAAGGGTCCGGAAAAAACAAATGCACGCCAGCTAGACTCGTATCCGGCAGTTTGTGTTCAAGAATATCGATAGCATCGTGACAATAAATTCTGACATTAGTCAGGCCTTGCAGATCCAGCAACATCATTAAATGGCCAACGCCCGGCCGGTGTACTTCGATGCCGATGTAGTCGGTGTCAGGATTCGCCGCCGCCATTTTGGCCAGACTATCGCCGTTACCGAAACCAATCTCAACGATGATCGGCGCCACGCGCCCAAACACTTCGGCGAAGTCATAAGTGGCCTGAGGATCAAGGCAATATTTGTCCCAATGATGAGACAAAGCATGTTGCTGACCTTGGGTTAATCGGCCCTGACGGCGAATAAAGCTGCGGATTCTGGCAGGAATAGTTGCTGGCGTAGTTATTTCGGAAGACATAAGAAACACATGATAGGTCGTTCGCAGCTCGTTAACTCACCACGAACGACTAAAAGCTGAAGATATTGAAATTAAAAAAACAAACCGTCTATTGGTGATGATGCTGATGCAAAACGTTTTCTTGGCATACGTCCAGCCAAGAATGCCTCTCTGCCTGCCTCAATACCTTTGCGCATCGCCGATGCCATCAATATCGGGTTTTTAGCATCGGCAATAGCGGTATTCATCAACACGCCATCGCAACCTAATTCCATAGCAATCGCGGCATCGGAAGCCGTACCGACACCCGCATCCACCAAAATAGGCACCTTGGCGTTTTCAACAATGGTCAAGATATTGTAGGGATTACGTATACCTAATCCTGAACCAATGGGTGCGGCCAGCGGCATCACTGCTACACAGCCGATTTCTTCCAGGCGTTTGGCGGCAATCGGATCGTCGTTGGTGTAAACCATCACGTCAAAACCTTCTTTTACCAATAATTCAGCGGCAACATAGGTTTCTGCAACGTCTGGAAATAAGGTCTTTTGATCGGCTAACACTTCCAATTTGACCAGTTTGTGTCCGCCCAATAATTCTCTGGCTAGACGACAAGTCCTAACTGCTTCATCTGCGGTGTAACAGCCAGCGGTATTAGGCAGAATGGTGTATTTATCAGGGGAAATCACTTCCAACAAATTCGGCTCACCGGGATTTTGGCCAATATTGGTTCGGCGAATAGCCACGGTGACAATTTGTGCGCCGCTGGCTTCAATGGCCAACCGGGTTTCTTCCATATCTTTATATTTGCCGGTGCCAACCAATAATCTCGACTGATACGACACACCTGCCAGCACGAAAGAATCATCTTGGCCGCCACCGATCGCATGAACAATTTCCAACCGGTCGCCCGCGCTTAATGTGTTGGCTTGGTATTGATCAAACGGCAATATTTCCTTATTCAACTCCACAGCGATTTTTTTACCCGTTAACCCTAGGCTCTCAACGACATCGGCGACTGTGTTGTTCTCAGCGAATTCTTTGGTTTCGCCATTTACATAAACAAGCATCTATCAAACTCCTGACTTTTTAACGATGGCGCGGCGCTGTTGCACGGCCACGGCAAATTTCTTTAACAATGGAACGGTATCCTCCCAGCTTAAACAGGCATCGGTAATACTCTGGCCATAAACCAGTGGCTGTCCGGCTACTACGGCCTGATTGCCCGCTTTAAGATGGCTTTCAACCATAACACCCATAATGCGCTGGTCGCCATTGGCTATTTGTTCAGCGACATCTTCGCCGACAATCAACTGACGCTGACATTGCTTTAAGCTATTAGCATGGCTTAAATCAATCATGATGTTTGCTCTTAAGCCGGCTTTTTGCATTTCTTCGCCAACATGTTCGACGCTTACCGCGTCGTAATTGGGACGATCATGACCACCGCGCAAAATGATATGCACGTCTTCGTTACCGGTGGTGGAAAAAATAGCCGAGTGACCCGCTTTGGTTAGCGATAAGAAATGGTGCGGGCTCATCGCCGCGCCCATCGCATCGATAGCAATTTTGACCGAACCATCAGTGGCATTTTTAAAGCCCACGGGACAGGATAATCCGGACGCCAACTCACGATGCACTTGGCTTTCAGTAGTTCTGGCACCGACTGCGCCCCAGGCGATCAGGTCAGACACATATTGCGGAGTAATCAAATCCAGATATTCGGTGGCCGCGGGCATTCCGGCTGAATTCAAATCCACCAGCAACTGTCTGGCAATGCGTAAGCCTTTGTTGATATTAAAGCTGGCATCCAGATCCGGATCGTTGATTAAGCCTTTCCAACCTACCGTCGTGCGCGGCTTTTCAAAATACACGCGCATCACTATCAGCAGATCGTCTTGCAGCTCAGTCTTGATTGCCTTCAACAACTCGGCATATTCATGCGCGGCCTTGGTATCGTGAATGGAACACGGCCCAACCACTACCAGTAATCGATCATCCTGCCCGGTCAAAATATTATGAATATCTTGTCTGGCGTGTAACGTAGTTTGTGCGGCAGCCTCAGTGACTGGCAATTCTTGATGTACTCGAACAGGTGGAATGACCTCTTTGGTGGCGGAAATCCGCAAGTCATCAGTCTTATATTTAGTTGGCATAGACGTTTTAAACCCGTTACTTTATTGGCAAGATCATCTTGAAGCCCTGCATTTTAACCGTTTTCATAGCCCTTTGTTAGCTTTTGCCGCCTTAGCAAAACTATTTGGACTTTCTTATAAAGAGTCTTCCAGCACGAAATAAAATTTTCTGGAATATCAAGCTCCCATAAAAAATGCGTTAAATAACACCGTTTAATTGGACATTAGGCCAGATAAAAAACTAATCAACATCCAACTAATTGATAAAAAACGATTAATACACTTTGGCATTCTATGTGCTAAATTTTACGGGCTGCACCTAAAATTAGCTTCACCTTGTGTAACGATAGCCAACACAGCTGAATTTTCTCTGCGCGCCGATTCGATACTGATTTAAGCCAGCAACTAAAAGCCAACCAGCCCCATATTGAGAAAATAACAATGAAACAAACTAAAAAACTCTGGCTCTGCGTAATTCCAGCTTTATATTGGGCTGCAGATGCCTCAGCGAATTACAAAAACGATATTGGCTACACAGACCTGGTAAACCTGCTTGGAGCAAACGCGCCAACAGGCGCAAATGTCAAAGTAACTCAAGCCGAAGATGGTGGGGATAATTTTGTTTATGCACCGGATACCGGCAACTCGCAATTTACCGGCAAAACCTTCAGTTTTCCAGGCACTGCCAGCACTTCTGCTTCGGGCCATGCAACCGGCGTTGGCTCACGCTTTTACGGTAACGACTCCATCGCTGGCGGCATTAGCAATATCACCAGTTATGAAGCCAACGAATGGCTTAGCAGCATCTCAAGTAATATCGTGTCAGCGCCCGCTAACGGCAGCCGGATTGCCAATCACAGCTGGGTCGGCAACGGTAACACAGCAGTCGACACCGGCAATATTCTGCGCCTGGTAGATAGGCAAGTGCAGCGAAATGAATTTATCCAAATTGTTGGCATGGCTAATAGCAGCAGCAATTCTCCGTTACTAGGCAGTGCTTATAACGTAATCGCTGTAGGCAGAACCGACGGCGCGCATGACAAAGGCTCCGACGCCGTCGATTCAGTTTATGTGGCAGGACGAACACGTCCCGATCTGGTCGCTCCCCAAACCACCACCAGCGCGGCCACGCCTATTGTTGCTGCCGCTGCGGCACTGCTCGTTGAAACTGGCCATAACGGTGCACTAACACTTTCAAAAGGCTCGGCCAACATTACAGGTGTGGGTACTGTCTATAACGCAGAACGCGCCGAGACCATCAAAGCCGCGCTGTTAGCGGGCGCAGACCGAGCCACTGATAACACCTCGACATCCGCCAATATCGTTGATTATCGCAGTAGCGGCCATCAAACCAGCAATGGTCTGGATGATCGTTTTGGTGCTGGGCAACTCAATATTTTGCATAGCTATCAGATCATCGCTGCCGGCGAGCAAAACAGTCTGCAAGATAGTGGCATTAACAATGGCGCAATTGCTTTGAACGGCTTCGATTACGATCCATCCTTCGGAGGCAGTGCTGGTAGCAACCGCACCGCCACCTATAAATTCAATGCTGATGAGGATTTAAATTTATCTGCATCATTGGTGTGGAACCTTGGTGTATCTAACAATTCCAGCCTAACCACCACCTTACACGACCTGAACCTGGAGTTATTCGACACCACCACGCAAACTACTACGGCATTTTCAGCAAGCACTATCGATAACACAGAAAATCTCTGGGTCAGTTTACTTATCGGGCATAGCTATGAATTGCTGGTTAAATCCGGCGAGACTAACAATTTCTCATGGGATTACACACTTGCCTGGCATATGAGCCCTATTGATACCGCTCCGGTTCCAGTACCCGCTGCAATCTGGCTGTTTAGTGGTGCTTTGGCCGCTTTGGGTTTAATTAGGCAGAGAAAATTGGGCTAATTACCAGCCTTATTCAAAAACAATCAGGCCGCTTACCCCTAAAAACCAGAAAAAGCAGTATGCAATATGTCAAATAACACAGTTTAATTAAATTCCTTTCTTATTCGGCTGTTGAGACACAACCGAAAACCCCACTCATACGGTTCGCGCTTGCATCTATTTCAGAATCTCAAAGCACTGAATATATAGCAATCGACGATTTGAAGCTGTCTTAGCAATAATCAATTGCAGGCGTCGGCATGTTATTTGCTTTTAAATTGCATCGACCATGCCACATCCAAGCTTAATCGATAACTCGAATAACAAATATAAAAGGAACTCTATGAAGCACTACAAAAAATTATTCCAATTAACAGCTACCGCAACATTGTTAGGCATTAGCAGCATGGGTCAGGCGGCTTTAACCCAAACCAATACTTCCACCGCCTTTAACTTAACCAAGGCGCAAGCAGATACCAATCTCGCCACAACGGCAACTTCAAGCACTAACTCCACGCTAAGCGGTACAACGCCGACTCTTGGGCAGTTTAATGCTGCGACAGGTGTTTTAACTGGGGCCACATTGCAGCTAAATTCAACTCGCACAGCCACGGTTAGTGGGACTGCGTCGAAAAGCATGGGACCATCGAGGACGGCAAACTTCAATGCTACCGTTCCTGCTTCAGGAGGCTCTACTTTTGCAGCCACAGGTATTACCACCCAAACCTTCGGTACTATTGCGGCCAATACCTCCTGCAGTCTTTCTATGGGCATGGGCAGTAGCTGTGCTCCTACCACTGGCACATCAGGCGCTCAAACCACCAACACAACCGCACAATCCGTAGCAGCGGGCAGTCTTAACAACTATGTTGGCAGCAGCAACGTTAGCGGCATCAACCTGAGCTCAAACCTGAGTTCTAATATCAGCGGCACCAGCACTTTGTCTGCTGGCTCTGCTAATGCAGCTTTAACCTGGGCTGGTTCTGTTACGGCTAATTACACCTATCTACTTCATGCCGATGCATCCTTTAACGGCAGCTCCGATCTAAACAGCCTGACATTAGATTTTGGCACTGTATTTCAAAACAGCGCCGCAACGAACTTGGCATTTAGCATCTTCAATCTGGCCGATAGCAATCGCATAAGCTTGGACCTGGATTCTGTTGTCGGTAGTGGCAATACCAGCGTATTTAACGATGGCCTGGCTAGTTTTCTAAGCCTTGCCCAAGGTAGTAGCAACATTTTTAATGCGTCCTTGCTAACCAGCACCGTTGGCACTTTCAGTGCTCAATACCTTATCAATCTGTCTGATGCTGATATAGGTGCCAGTAGCACACGCCAAAATCAGCAACTGACATTGAATCTGGTCGGCAACGTGGCTGCCATCGACAATGTGGCAGCCGTTCCTGTCCCTGCCTCTGTTTGGCTATTTAATAGCGCGTTGCTAGGCCTTTTAGGCTTGATGCGCCGTAAGCAAATCGTCTAAAGCAGCCTCTTTTACAAATTAAGCGCCTTTAATATTGTTACTGCCGATCGTGGCGACTAGCCCCGATCGGCAGCAACTTGTTAGTCAAATTTCTACATTCAACTAAATCCAAAGCACACTGCACACGTAATAACTCCTTTTAGAAATTCCACAAATTGTGGGCTCTGCATGCAAGTTATATCAGTACCTGTTCAGATACTTATCTCAATAAGGATTACGCATGAAAATAAATAAACCAGTATTTACTGCAGTTTTCGTTGGCTTAGCGACGACTTTTCTTTCATCCCAAGCGCTCAGCATGGGCATGATGGGTGGCGGAATGGGCTGCATGATGGGTTGCACATCGACTACCGTTATTGACCCGCCACGTGGCGTAGCCTTTCAAGATCCGGCGATTATGCCCAATCTTTCCAGCTCTCCCGGCATTGTGGAAGTCAACCTGGAAGCAAAATCAGCACCTATCAATGTTAACGGCATCACTGCCAACTTACTGACTTATAACGGCAACTTTCCAGGCCCCACTATTAAAGTTAAAAAAGGCGACCATCTAAAAGTGCATTTCAAAAATTCCCTGCCCTATACCGGCGTTAACATGATGGGTGATGGTCGCGACTTTACTAACTTACATACTCACGGCCTGCATGTATCACCAGAAGGCAATGGCGATAACACCATGCTTAGCTTTATGACTGGGGAATCGTTTGATTTTGACTACGATTTATCACTGCATCCTGGCGGTAACTTCAATTTTTATCATCCGCATCGACATGGTAATACTGCTGAGCAAGTATGGAGCGGCATGGCTGGCGCGCTAGAGGTTGCGGATGAAAATACCGCATTGGCTGGCTATGAAACACATCTCATGGTGTTAAAAGATATTAGCCTTGAAGGCAGCGCGCCAGCCAGCCATACGATGAACGACTTTATGAATGGCAAGGAAGGCAATGTCACGATGGTTAATGGTAAAGTGAATCCTGTACTGACAATGAAGCCAGGGCAGGTGCAACGCTGGAAAATCGTCAACGCCAGCAACGCGCGCTTTTATAAACTGAGCCTGGGCAACCACACTTTACAAGTAATCGGCACCGATGGCGGCCTGCTCAATAAGCCTTATGCGCAGAGTTCGATTTTATTATCGCCCGGTGAGCGCATCGATGTGCTGGTCAAAGCCAGCACAACTAAAGGCTATTACAAACTGCTATCTAACCCTTATGACCGAGGCATGGGCATGATGATGATGGGGTCAGGCAGCAGCCAGCAAATCACCCTGCTGACCGTTAATGTCACCGGCACCGCAGTAACCAACAGCATTCCAGCAACTATTAATGCCAATGCAGTTAGACTGAGCGTGCCTGCAGGTACGCCAACCCGGCAGTTTGTGCTAAGCATGGGCATGATGGGCGGAATGATGATGGGGGGCGATATGATGTCAGCCACTATTAACGGCATCGCCTTTTCAGAAACCACTGCGTACACCGCGTATTCCGACGTGAACACTTATGAAGTATGGGAAATCATCAACCAAAGCATGATGGATCATCCGTTTCATTACCACGTCAATCCAGCGCAAGTCATTTCCATTTCTGGCGGCGACGCTGCTTATAAGGCTTTTTACACCACCGCACCAGCTTGGAAAGATACCGTTATCGTGCCCAAAGGCGGAAGCGTAAAATTGCTGGTGCCGATTAAAGACTTTACCGGCTTAACCATGTTCCATTGCCATATATTGGAACATGAAGACATTGGCATGATGGGACTGTGGGATATTAGATAGCTCGGCCGGGTGGGCCATCGTGCCCACCCTTGCTTTAAATTTCATAGGTAATTGATTTGTTCAAAACTGTTCACTTGCCGATGTTCCGCTTGATCAACAATAACGCCATCACGGATTAACCAGTAAGTGTTAAATCCCGCTTCATGCGCGGCGTCCAGCTCTTCTTTGATGTCAGACAAAAACAGCAACTGTGCAGCAGGTACAGCGATTTTCTCGGCAATATTGCGGTAAGACTGCGGCTCTTTTTTACCGCCGATATGGGTGTCGAAGTAACCTGAAAATAGCGGCGTTAAATCGCCATAGCCGGTATGCGCAAACAGCAGTTTTTGCGCATACACCGAGCCGGAAGAATACACATACAAATCCAGCCCCTGTAATTTCCAAGTTTTAAGATACTCGGCAGCATCCGGGTAAACATGGCCTTTAAAATCGCCTTGCTGATAACCGGCTTCCCAGATCAGGCCCTGCAACGATTTTAACGGCGTCACTTTTTTATCTTCATCAATCCACTGGATAAACTGGGCAATAAGTTGCTCAATAGTCAGCTCTGCCCCGGCTTCCGCGCGCGCATCATTTAATAGCGTTTGCAGTTGCGGCTCATCCGCATGTCGATGAATATAGCCCGACAAGTTAGCGCGGGCGTAAGGAAACAATACGTCTTTAACAAAGGATAACGATGAAGTCGTCCCCTCAATATCGGTAACGATAGCTTTAATCATGCTAGTTCAGCCACGTATTGATCGAGCGTCGGAAAGGTTGTGGCAATATCGCTGCCGGTAAAGTCGGCAACCCAGCCATCGGGTTTGGTAAATAGCCGAATGCAGGTGAATTGTGGATTCTCACCCATATCAAACCAGTGTGTGGTGTTGCCGGGCACGCTGATTAAATCGCCTTGCTCACAGAGTATTGCGAACACTTGACCGTCAACGTGCAAATAAAACAAACCGCGGCCTTCAACAAAAAAACGTACTTCAAAATCGTCATGGGTATGTTCAGACAAAAATTTCTGCCGGAACGCCGCCTTGTCAGGATTATCGGCAGTTAACTTGACCACATCCACCGATTGAAAGCCGTATTGTTTTTGCAAGCGCTCTACCGAATCGGCATAAGCGGCAATCACGCTGGCTTGGTCAGCGTCGGCGGCCAAAGGAGTATTTGCTGTCCAGCGTTCAATCTGTACGCTGATTGCGGCAAGCTGTTGATGAATGTCGGCAAAATCAGTGTAGCGTTTGCCTTGTTGGGGTTGTTGATCAGGATAAACGGTTAGTGCGGTCATAATTATTTAACTCCATGTAGTTTTAATTCACATTCAAATAAAAAGTCCAACGCCTCAAGATGACGTAGTGTTTCTTGCACTGAGTTGCCCCAGGTGTAAAGCCCATGCCCATCAATAATATAGGCATGGGTGTGCTGCTGATCCAGATAACCAGCCACTTGTTCCGCCAAGCGAGGGATATTTTGGTCGTTGGCGAAAATAGGAATGACCACCCGGCTTTCATGTGTGCTAATACCGGATAAGGCTTTTAGTAACTCGTAATTTTCCAAGACAATTTCAGTTTTAAACACCCGTGAAACCAGCGTCGCATTCAGTGAATGCGGGTGTAACACTGAATGTACTACTGGAAAACGCTGATAAAGCTGGGTATGCAGCAACGTTTCCGCGGAGGGTGTTTTACCATCCAGCGACTGACCATTGCCATCAATACGCATGATGTCATCAGTCTGCAAACGCCCCTTGTGTTTACCGGAGACAGTAATCGCAATGGTGCCATCGGCCAATCGTGCAGAAAAATTGCCACTGGTGGCCGGTACCCAGCCTTTACTGTCAATAAAACGTCCGGCATCAATCAGTTGTTGTGCGACTTGAGAAAAATCGTCGGTATAATTCACGGGTGACCTTTTTTTAGTTGTAGAAGACTGTCAACACACGCATTCAATTGCGCTATAAAACCACTTAACCCTCAGCGAGTATTTCATGCAGCACTTTCGTTTTTCATTTTTAATCGCAATCCTTTGCCTAAGCGTGGCATTTTATTGGGGCGGAACCGTAGGCGTCTTTATCGCCGCTATTCTCGGCGTACTTGAAGTCAGTTTATCATTCGATAACGCCGTTGTTAACGCATCAGTTTTAAAAGGCATGGATGCCCGCTGGCAGCGCTACTTTTTGACCTGGGGCATGATAATTGCCGTATTTGGCATGCGTTTGCTGTTTCCTATCGTAATTGTTGCCGTAGCCACAGGCATTGATTTTGTTGGTGTGGCCCAGATGGCAATTAACGACACCGCCACTTATGCCCAACATCTAAATAATGCGCATGTGCAAATTTCGGCATTTGGCGGCATGTTTTTACTGATGGTATTTTTCTCGTTCATATTTAATGAAAACAAAGACCTGCATTGGCTTGGCTGGATAGAAAAAAAGATTTCATCGTTCGGCAAGCTGGAAGCGATTGAAATCATCATGGCGTTGAGCCTACTGTTAATTATCCAGAACTATTTACCCACCGAAGACCGCTTAAACGCACTAATTGCGGGTGTTGGCGGTGTAGTGTTGTTTGTGATTGTGGATAGCTGCGCAGCGTTGTTTGAAGATAAAGAAGTTGGCGAAGAAGTCGTTATCGTTGCCAAAAAAGCCGGCATGATGAGCTTTATTTATTTGGAAGTGTTGGATGCCTCGTTTTCCTTTGATGGCGTGATCGGCGCGTTTGCGATCACCCAGGATGTTGTCATCATCATGCTAGGGCTGGCGATCGGTGCCATGTTTGTCCGAAGCATCACCATTTATTTGGTCCACAAAGGCACATTGGATGAATACGTATTTCTGGAACACGGCGCTCATTACGCCATCGGCGCGCTAGCGGGCATTATGCTAATCAGCATGCGTTACCACATCCCTGAAGTCGTCACCGGTTTGGTCGGTGCAGTGTTGATTGCCCTGTCGGTATTTTCTTCGGTGCGTTACCGTAAGCAACATGCCTGAACGGCTCTAAAATCCAAATAAAAAAGGCGGCTTAAAAGCCGCCTTTTTTGTGCTTTGTAAGTTACTTGTTACAGAGCAAAACCATTTTTCTTTTTGCCGATGGCTAACACGCCCATCATACCGGTAAGAAACATCCAGACGGCGCCGGGCACCGGAACTTGAGAGACGGTGATAGTGTTGCCGTTAACAGAAAAATTTAATGTATCTGAGCTGAATGTGACGCGGTAGTCAGCATGATCAAGGATTGGGCTAACGAAGTTTGTTGGCGCTGAAAAACTGTCTCCCGCATTAATACCTGCCGCCGCTTCAGCTGGTGATAATAGATAATCAGCAATAAGGTAGGAATAGCTACCTACCGCCGCGGTCACATCAAACCAAGGATCGCGCCGAAAATGAACGGAGCCATCCACTGGAGTTTCGGATTGGAGGTGCGTGGTTACTACAACTGGGCTAGTAGCAGCGGTAAGCCCATTCTGGTAGACAGCACAATTGTTGGCGGTATCGTCGCAACGAACCAAGGCATCAGTGGCAAGTAGTGGATTGCCGGTATCTTTGTAAAAATAGGTGTCGGGATCCAGCCAGGTGAGTTCCCCGTCGCCGTTTATATCTGACGTAGCATACCCTGCTGAGGCTATATTACTCTGTGATGCCTCATAAGCAGCCACGTCGACAGTGAAGTTACCAGCTGTCAATACATTGAGTTTCCAAGTATCGAAAGTAGTCCCTAAAAGAGGCCCCGTGGTTAATTTATTGAGTGTTCCTGAAACCACTACGGTATTAGCCTGAACATTTGATATTGGCGCCAATGCCATTAGCGACAAACTTACCGCTAACACGGACTGCTTTAACCTAAATTGTGTTTGCATATTTGCTTCCTTTTTTAATTTTCATGAGAACCTGATTAGATTCAGTCAATTAAAAGCAAGTATTGCGCCAATATCTTAAGCAATAAGAGAAACCCTGATTAAATCAGGTTTTATATGAGCTCCAAATGGTTTTTGGTCTCAATTACCGGTAAATTCTGGTGTTGTAAAACAAAAAAATCAGTTAAATAACATAGTTTAATTGCGCGGGACTTGTGGCTTTGCAACGATGGGCCGGAATCTTTAGTCAAAAAAAAGCCCGCTGCATTTAATCAATGCAGCGGGCTTTTGGTGATAAGGGTGCTTTGCAGTCAGAAGGACTTCACACAAAACATCCTTGAAGATTAATCTTCCAATTGCTGAATACCATCCAAATACCATTTAGGCTGAGTGCTGTTTTTAGGTTTAATGAAATGCCAGACTTCTCTCACCTGTTCAGCGCGGGCATTAACATCTTCACGCATGAAGCTATCAAACATAACCGTCGCTTCAAGTTCTGAACCTACTTCTCGCACTTCCAGCAATTCCGCTTCCAGTTTAAGGATTTCGGTGTGGTTTTCAGTGTTGGATGCTTTGATTTGGTCTTGAATTTCTGCAAACACTTTATCAGTACATAAGCTTCTGATTTCAGCAAGGTCGCGCTCATCCCAGGCTTTCTGAAGAGTACCAAAAGCAATCTTGGCACCGGCCAAAAACGCTTGCTGGTCAAATCCTGCGGGTACTACTGAAGCGACATTTTGCGGTGCAAATTGATCGCCACCTGACGTTGGCGCAGGCTTATTTTTGTTAAACAGCACATCAGTATTGAAGCCAGATGAGCCGGTTTGTGAGGGTTGCTCGTGATTGGCAACAACGTCGTCATGACTATTATGAGCAGTGCGTTGATAAGCGGGTTGAGCAGCGCCTGCCTGTTTGCGTACAAATAGTTTGTAAAGCAAGAATGCGATGCCGCCAAAAATCAGAATATCCATAAAGTTGATACCGCTAAATCCGTGACCTCCTAACATTGAACCCAATAAGCCACCCAATGCTAATCCGCCCAGCATGCCCATCAGGCCACTACGATTCGCCCAGCCTGGTTTGTTAGCTTGAGCAGGTTGAGCTGCTGGTTGCTGCTGTTGAGCGGGACGAGAAGCTGGCGCGGCGGAGCGTTGATAAGGTGCGCTGTACGATGAACGACTGCCGAATGAACTGCCGCCACCAAAGCGCTTGGCATCGGCGTCAGATATGCTACCCAAGGCCAAGGACAACGTTATCAACAAGAATGCGATAATTCCGGTTTGTTTTTTCATATTGCTCACTGTAGTTAAGTTAAACATTAAAGCTGCAGTTAAGATTGGGGATAACCATGCAATCTTTCAAGTTGTTATTTGCATTTTAATGACATAGCATTGTTACCATGTTTTTGATATTACGCAAATCTCTGGTTACTCTTTTGCTTGTGTTGCAGTTTTTTGCACCTCTGGTGCATGCGCATGTCAACGAACAAGACCACGCTTATTCAAACAAAAACCTGACTGTAGTTCATCTGCCAGGATTTGAGATTTACGAGGCTGATCAGCGCCAGATCGAGTTGCAAGCAATTGCCACACCCCTTAGTTTACAAGATATTGTTATCGGCGTTGACACTGGCATTAAGAATGTAACCAGCGATATTGATACTGACAACAGTTATTTTCTGCTGCAACAAGCCCTAAGCTTCAACGCAACCTATTCCCCTTTTGACAGCAACTTCTCTCCACACGACGAGCAGTTTGTCAGTTATTTATTCTTCACCGCCCATTCCCCTCGAGCACCTCCCGCTCTGTAATCCCTCATATTTTCCAATTCTATTTGGTGTAATTTATTACCTGATAGAACACCTGTTTTAAGTATTTACGCGGACTTCAACCGCATCGAGCTTACTAATGTTTTTGCTAAACCTTTATAGAAGGTGTTTGCCGGTATTTGTACTGTCGACATCACTAGGGTTTGCTGATGCCCCGCATACTGTCGAGCATCACGACCCCATTGAAATTGATAGCAGCTTAAGCCTGCCAAAACTTGTTGATTTAACGATGGAAAAAACGCCGGACGCAAGCTGGTTAACTGCGCTTGAGCAAGAGGCGAAGACCATTGCCGAGCGCGGCCAAAGCTGGATAGCCGGTGCACCACTGGCAGGCTTAAGGTTTCAAGAAGCCACCAGCGGCACCCTGCATTATCTGGATGCAACTATCGACATACCGTTATGGAATCTTGGTCAGCGTGATGCGCAACAAAGCTTAGGTTTACAAGCACAAGCCAGCGCCGAAACCCAAGCACTAGCCACCAAATTGCGCGTTGCCGGATTAATTAGAGCGGCCTTGTGGGATATGGAGCTGCAAAAAATCCGCTATGAGCAAGTGCAAACCGACGTTGCTACGTTTGCAGAATTGCATAAAAAAATCGGCAAACAAGTTGAACTGGGCGATTTACCACGTGCCGATTTACTATTGGCAAAAACCGAACTACTGCAAAAACGGTCATTACTTATTCAAGCAGAAGCAGAATTGATGCATGCCCGCAAACGCTATTCCAGCATCACGCAAACCACCAAGGTGCCTGCCAATTACCAGGAAAACCTAGCAGCCTTAAAGGAAATCAACGAACACCATCCGATCTTGGTGGCTATTAATAATCAAATTGACCGCAAGCAGGGCGAGCTCAACGCCTTAAAATTAGTCGGCTCAGGACAAACCAATCTTGCCATCGGCGTCAACAGTGATCGCCCGAGTGACAATGACCCTCGCAGTAACAAAACAGAAAGCTTCAACATCGGTGTTGTGGTGCCGTTTGGCGGCAGCGCCCATACCAACCCGCAAGTCGCTGCTATTAATGTTGAATTAAATAAACTGATCTCCGAGCGCGAGCAATTATTTCGCGACCTGGAGCAGGCGCACCACGAAGCTGAACACAATCTTGAAGTTAATCAAGCAGAACTGACCATTGCCAATGACTTAAAACAAGCCGCTGAGGAGCATCTAAATATGACTCAGTTAAGCTATTCGGTAGGTGAAATCAATCTGCTGGACCTATTAAAAATTCAGACCAGAACCCAACAAGCCATTCTCAACGCTAAAGAACGCGCGGTGATGTTACAACGCGACCAGGCTTTTTATAATCAGGCAGTGGGAGTTTTGCCATGAATCTAATGACTTTATCAAAAATGCAACTTCGCAATACGCTGATCCTCTGCCTACTCTCAAGCTCCTTGGTGTTAGCTGCTGACAATAACATTCAACTTTCAGAGGCAAACTTCACCAATCTTGGTATTAAATTGGGCAAGCTGGAAGCAGCCAACCAAGTACCGGTGTTGTATGCACCCGCCAAAGTCGTTGTTCCGCCCACACATGAATATATTATTGCCGCATCACAAGCAGGCCTGATTCTAAAAATGAATGTTGCCATTGGCGACAGCGTCAAAAAAGGCGACATCCTGGCTCAGCTCGACAGCCCGGAATTATTGTCCATGCAACGTCTTTATCTAAAAGCCGTCAGTGAGCTGCAACTTGGGGCGCTGGGTTATCAACGTGATAAAAAACTGCTCGCCGATGGCGTTATCGCTGACCGGCGCTGGCAAGAAACCGCCAGTCAATACAACGCCTTTGCCTCTGAAGTGGACGAGCATCGGCAGCTTTTAGGCATCGCAGGCATGAGTGACGGTGAAATTAACCAACTAAGCAAATCGCACAAGTTAAGCGGTCAGCTGAATATTCGTGCCCCCATCACCGGAGTGATAATGGATCGCATGGCCGAAGCTGGCACACGCATTGACATTCATGCGCCCATTTATAGATTGGCCAACCTTGATGAACTTTGGCTGGAGATCAATATTCCGCAAGAACGCATCAATGCTGTCAAACTGGGCGACAAAGTAACGATTGAAAACACCTCGAATGCCTTAACTGCAGAAATTCGGCTATTGGGGCAAAGTGTCAATCCACAAAATCAAACCGTGCATGCCCGGGCAGTCATCAAAGGCCCACAATCAGCGGTGCGCGCTGGCCAACAAGTCAACATCCAGATTGCCCAAGCAACTACTAGCCCCGCTTTTAAAGTCCCTAATGTCGCTATTGCTCAAAACGAAGGCAGCTCATTTGTGTTTGTACGCACAGCCAGCGGCTTCCAAGTAAGGCAGATAAAAGTGCTGGGTAAACAAGGTGAAGAATCCATTATCAGTGGTGATTTCACTGCCTCCGAGCAAATTGCTACGCAGGGCGCTGTCGCTCTGAAAGCCAATTGGTTAGGTTTGGGGAGTGAAGAATAATGACAGCGTTGATTCGCTTTGCGCTGAGCCAGCGCATCATCATTCTGCTAGCCGTGGCGCTGCTCATCGGTGGCGGCTATTATGCATTTAACAACATTCCTATTGATGCTTTTCCTGAGGTTTCCCCCACGCAGGTAAAAATTATCGTGAAAGCACCGGGCATGACCCCGGAAGAAGTGGAAGCCAGGATTACCGCGCCTATCGAAGTGGAGCTGCTGGGCATTCCCCATCAAACCATGTTGCGCTCCATCGCCAAATACGCACTCACCGACATTACCGTTGACTTTACCGAAGGCACCGATATTTTTTGGGCGCGCCAGCAAATTGCCGAACGCCTCAACACCTTGTGGAGCAATCTGCCTGCAGGTGTTGAAGGCGGTATTGCGCCGATGACGACACCGTTGGGCGAGATGTTTATGTTTACCGTCGAAGGTGGCGATTTAAGCCTGATGGAACGTCGCGATTTGTTGGATTGGGTGATCCGCCCTGCCCTACGCACCGTGCCCGGTGTGGCGGATGTCAACTCGTTGGGCGGTATGGTCAGAAGTTTTGCCGTAGTGCCGGATAATACCCGCATGTCCTCAAGAAGTATCAGCATAGAACAGCTGGTACAGGCATTACAAAGCAATAACCGTAACGACGGTGCCGGACGCATGACCGATGGCGAAGAAGCGCTGATAGTCCGTGCCGAAGGCCGCATTAAAACACTGGCCGATGTCAGAACCATCGTGGTTGACAACAGCAGCGGCATTCCGATTACCGTTGGCGATGTCGCCGACGTCAATATTGGCGCCCTTACCCGCTACGGGGCCGTTAGTAAAAACGGTGAAGGTGAGGCCGTCACTGGTTTGGTGTTGAGTTTACGCGGGGCGAACGCTCGGCAAACTATCGTCGGTATCGAACAAAAACTCGCGGAAATCAGTAAAGGTTTTCCTAAAGGCGTAGAGGCCAAGGTTTTTTACAACCGTGGCAACTTAGTCGATAAAGCCGTGGATACGGTAATACATGCTTTATTGGAAGCCATCGTATTGGTTATTGTTTTACTGATTTTGTTTTTAGGTGATTTGCGTGCAGCGTTGACGGTTGCGTTAGCCTTGCCATTGGCCGCACTGTTCACTTTCATCTTAATGAACGCGATGGGCATGTCAGCCAACCTGATGAGTTTAGGAGGACTTGCTATCGCCATCGGCATGTTGGTCGATGCCGCGGTCGTTGTGGTGGAAAACCTCATCACCCACCTGGCGCATACCGAAAGAGCAAAACGCTTGCCCAGATTGCATGTTATCTACCGCGCCACCCGTGAAGTAGCCGTGCCGGTTACCTCAGGCATTTTGATCATCATCATCGTATTTTTGCCGTTATTAACCTTACAAGGTCTGGAAGGCAAATTGTTTACGCCGGTGGCATTGACCATCGTGTTTGCCCTGAGTGGTTCGTTGGTAATGTCGCTGACTGTGATTCCGGTACTTGCCTCGTATCTACTGAAAAATGTCTCGCACGAAGAGCCTTGGCTGCCCCGGCAATTACAACGGCTTTATCAACCGGCATTGCTCTGGTGTATAGACAACAGTAAAAAGGTCTTTATCAGTGCGGGAACTTTATTGGCAATTACCGTTGTTGTATTTACCCAGATAGGCAGCACGTTTATGCCGACGCTGGACGAAGGCGACATGATTTTGCAATTAGAAAAACTGCCGTCGATCACGCTGGAACAATCGGTTGCATTGGATGGTCAGGTGCAAAAAAACCTGCTGAAAAACATCCCTGAAATCGGTTCAATCGTGGCTCGGGTCGGGTCCGACGAGCTGGGTCTGGACCCGATGGGTTTAAATGAAACCGATACGTTTTTAATCCTTAAGCCCAAAGATCAATGGCGCATGGATAGCAAAGAAGGTTTGATTGAAGAAATCCGCAAAGTGATGGCGCAAACGCCGGGTATCGCTTTTGGCTTTACTCAGCCGATAGAAATGCGCGTATCAGAAATGCTCACCGGCACCCGCGGCGATGTCGCGGTCAAACTGTTCGGCTCAGACCTGGCGGTACTCAATGAAAAAGCCAATGAAATAGCTGAGGTTTTGAAGCATATCGAAGGCTCAACCGATGTATTTGCCAAACAAAACGACGGCATGCAATTTTTGCAATTGACCATCGACAAATTGGCTGCAGGCCGTTTGGGTCTTAATAGCGACAGTATTGAAACGTTGTTACGCGCCCAAATCGAAGGGCTTAATTTAGGTATCGTGCAAGAAGGCATCAAGCGTACGCCGTTAATCGTGCGCGGCAACAGCAACACGTCTAATTTCGATAATCTACAACTTACCTTGCCAAGTGGCGGTCATGTACCCGTCACTGCCGTTGCCAAATTGGAAAAAGTAGAGGGCGTGGTATCAATCGGTAGAGAGCGCGGCCAGCGTTTTGTGGTAATCCGCAGCAATGTCCAAGATCGCGACTTAGTGGGTTTTGTCGATGAAGCCCGCAAAGCCGTTGCGGAAAAAGTCACGCTGCCTACCGGCTACACAATTGAATTCGGCGGCCAATTTGAAAACCAACAGCGTGCCGCAGCAACCTTATCTGTCGTCGTGCCGGTGTCGTTGGGCTTGATATTTTTGTTGCTGTTTTCAACGTTCGGTTCGGTACGTCAAGCCACGCTAGTGCTATCCAATATTCCTTTAGCGATGGTCGGCGGCGTGTTTGCGCTGTGGTTATCCGGCGAGTACTTATCGGTACCGGCCTCGGTAGGCTTTATTGCCTTGCTGGGTATTGCGGTACTTAACGGCGTGGTGATGGTCAGCTACTTTAATCAGCTGCTCGCCACCGGCATGGATATAGCAAAAGTCATTGTACTCGGCTCAATGCGCCGCTTACGCCCGGTATTAATGACTGCCAGCATTGCGGCATTCGGTTTGATACCGCTGTTATTTGCGACCGGGCCGGGCTCTGAAATTCAGCGGCCGTTGGCAATTGTGGTAATTGGCGGCTTAGTATCATCGACGTTTTTAACATTATTCCTGCTACCGATTTTATTTAAGCTTTACGGTCAGGCGACGACTATCGAAGCTTCTAAGGAGATCGAGCTATGAATGACAAAAAGTATCTAGTCACTATCAACGTGCCGCCGTCCCTAGAAGAAGCCTTCGTCGATTGTTTATTAACCTTAGAGTCGGAGTTCGGTTTTAGTAGCTTTCAGGTTAACGCCCATGATCATAAAAACGAAAATTTGTCGTCAGCCGAACAAGTTTTTGGCCGTCAGAGAAAAATCCGCTTTCAAATGTACTTATCTGAAGCTGGTTTGGCAGAATTGTTAGCGCATTTAAAAAGCGAATTTACCGGTTCCGGGATACACTACTGGGTAATGCCAGTGCTTGAAAACGGTATTCTTTAACCGCATTATTGCATCGAAAATTTAAACCGTTCATGGTGAAATTGTCGAACCATGAACGGTTTAATCTTACATAAAAACATATCCTCAACCTAAAATATCCGTTCCATCATCACTATGACGTCGTCGATCACTCTCACATGCAAACCTCGGATGTTGGGTTGCTCGCTAAGCGCAACCCAACATTTGCTATCCCGATATGTTGGGTTAACGAAAAGGCTGTTAACCCAACCTACGACACTGATATTTTTGATACTGCTAAACCTGCTCTGGCCTGCATCCAGTGTTGCTGCCGCACACATCATCGCCGCAGTGGATAGAAACCCGATCAGTCTGGATGAATCTTTTCAGATAATTTTTACCGCTAGTGAGTCACCCGACGATAACCCAAATTTCAAGCCATTAGAGCAGGATTTCAAAATACTTGGGCAAAGTCAAAGCAGTAACATCTCGGTGATTAACGGCACCGCCACTCGCAGCATTCGCTGGATACTGAAAGTAATTGCCAAACGAGCCGGTAATCTCAGCATCCCGGCGATAAAATTTGGTGACGATGTTAGCCAAGCGCTGGCAATTTCGGTTACGCAACAAACCGCCAGCAAAAACATCGATACTGATCAGGAGCTGTATTTAGAAGTTGAAGCCACGCCGCAAAGCCCTTATGTGCAATCGCAAGTGCTATACACTTTGCGCCTGTATAGACGCGTTGACCTCGCCCAGGCCAGCCTAAGTGACCCGGAATTGGCCGATGCCGTGGTAGAAAAGTTGGGCGATGACAGTAATTACAGCACCCAAGTTAACGGCGTGAACTATTTAGTCACAGAAAGAAAATACGCCATTTTTCCGCAAAAAAGCGGCAGCCTGACTATTAAGCCACTGGTACTAAACGCTGAAGTGGTTAGCAGCAACGGCCGCCCACGCTTTAACGGCTTTTTTAATCCGCAAAGTACTCAAACCAAACGCATAGAATCTAAAGCTATCACACTGGATGTAAAACCTGTGCCGACCGCATTTACCGGAAAGCATTGGTTATCGGCCGAGCAATTGGAAATCAAACAAGAATGGTCTGGCGATTTTCAGCAAATGAAAGTCGGCGAACCTGTCACACGCACATTGACCTTGCATGTTAAAGGCGCGACCGTGGGGCAATTACCGGAATTAAATACGCTTAAAACCAACAATCAAATTAAAGCCTATCCGGATCAACCCACCCTACAAGAACAAAAAAATGCCGATGGTGTCGTGGCATTAAGAGAAGAAAAAATCGCCATTATCCCTTCACAGTCAGGCGACTACAGCTTGCCGGCGATTGAGATACCTTGGTTTAACAGCCAAACCCAAAAAATGGAAATCGCCAAACTCCCAGAAACCACTATTACCGCAATTGCGACGCCGGGCTCACAACCCGCACCCGCGCAACCGGTAATACCGCCTGTGCAGCAACCAGCACAGAAAGTTGACGCGGCCGCGCCTGTGTTAACTAATGTAGAAGTTCAGCAAAACGATGTCTGGATGTGGGCAACGCTATTTTTAGCCGTGGGCTGGCTGTTGACTGTGCTTTATTTTCTAAGCAATAGAAGCCCTGCCGTCAAGCCGGTCATCGACAACAGTAAGCACCTGCAAGTTGAAGACAGCATCAAGCGCTTGAAAAAAGCCTGTGCCGATAACAATGCCCATGCCGCCAAAGACGCGTTATTGGCATGGGGTAAACAACAATTTAACGCCGGCAGTTTGGGTGCAATTGCTGAATTATGTGAAGCGCGCTTACGTGATGAAATTCTGGCATTGAATCAGGTGTTGTACGGCAAAGAAGCGGGGCAATGGCAGGGTAAAAAGCTATTTCAAACGTTTACTGAAAATAAGGCCAGAACTAAATTGGCTGGTACAACTGATGATGGTTTGGAGCCGCTTTATCGGTTGTAGTTTGAACCAGCGTCCACTCAAATGATAATTGGGGATTTTTTAAATCTTAAAAGATTCCCAATTACCCGAAGGTTTGGAAAACTATCGTAACTTGCAGTCTGTTTGTTCATGCTTGCAGAACCATGGCCTGCACTTACTTTCTCAGCGCTTCCGGCCGTGCGGCCTTATCTCTTAAAATACTCCACCGCCATAAACAACGCCGCAATCGAGCGCGCCTCGGTACATTCACCGGTCGCCAACAACTCGTTAATGCCGGCTAGTTTCCAAGGCACCACCTCTAACTCTTCAGGCTCGTCACCTAGCAATTTTTCTGGATACAAATCTTGCGCCAACACCACTTCGGTCATGTGTTCCAAATACGACGGCGCGATGGAAAACGAACTTAAGTGATGGAGATTTCTAGCGCCAAAACCGACTTCTTCTTTCAGCTCACGATTGGCGGCTTCAAAAAATGATTCTCCAGCGTCGGTTTTACCTTTCGGCAAACCCAATTCGTAACGGTGCACACCCGCAGAATATTCCCTGATTAACAATACCGTTTCAGCATCCAGCATCGGCACAATCAACACCGCCCCACCCGGCCCGCTCCGTGCCAAACGCTCGTAATTGCGCAGCTGGCCGTTACTGAATTCAATATCCAGCGACTCAATCCGAAACAACCGACTGGTAGCGATAGTGGTTTTATTGAGAATGTTAGGTTTATCAGCCATGAGCTATCTTCGCTTATTTTTTACGTTAGCAAATATAACCCAGTCGGGTAGTGGGTCAAACATATAAATCTGGATGACTACAGTCCCGCCCAAATTGACCGGTCAGCCAGTCATGTTTATACTAAAGTTTAAACATCTTAAGGAAGCTATTTATGACTATCGAAGCTATTCTTGACATCAAACAATGGGGTAACAATCTGGGCGTTCGATTACCTGCCGCAATCGCCCGTGAAGCACATTTAAAAGTCAACCAGCGAGTGCGTATTTCTGTCGAAAACGATCATGTAGTCATTACGCCTATTAACGATGCCCCCCTAACACTGGAACAGAGATTGGCAAGTTTCGATCCTGACCGCCACGGCGGAGAAGCGATGGCAACCAGTCAAACCATAGGAGCAGAGCGTTGGTAGCTCCCCAGCGCCTTTGGGTCCCGAATCGCCAAGACATAATCTGGATCGACTGCAATCCGCAAGTCGGACAAGAAATGCGCGATGTCCACCCGTTTTTGGTACTTTCGCTGTGCATCTTTAACGAAAAAACCTCACTGGTCATCGGATTACCAATGACAACAGCGGAATACAATGCCGACAATCCATTTGCACTGGCCGTTGGTAAAGCTTCCGGTCGAAAGGCCGAAAAGACCAGCTATGTTCTTTGCCACCAACCCAAATCATTCGACTGGCGCTTGCGCGGCGCCAAACCGCACCCGCTGAAATCGCTACCGAATGGCTTATTTGTAGAGGTATGCGAGCGGTTAAATCAAATTATTCAACACTGCTGATCAAATTCCACCAATGATTTCCAATTTATGCTGAGCTACTAGCGTCTCTGTGTTAAGTTCGGCTTGCCTGCCTGCAAATAAAACCTGCCCTAGAACGGCATCTTAGAAAATACCCACTCTTTTCAACACCTACTCTTCCGGCATGATACTCTGCAACACACGCCGTCCCAAAAAAGCTCTTGGGCGGCCCTCGCAAGTGCCTTTTCTGCCTGCATCTCTCTTCTCACGAAGTCTTGTGCCCGTTCGATCAGAACATTTTCCTTATGCACAACCTTACGCCATGAGAAGAAACCTTTATGCCCGATTACCATGTCAAGTTCGAGACCGTCACTGTTGGCGGTACAGATTATCAAATCCGTTCGTTGTTAGATCTTCAGCAATATTCCGATCCGCTGGGTGAAGCAGAACTGGCCGGGATTTCATCCGCCAGTTGGTCGTTATTCGGCCGCGTATGGCCGTCGGCACGGGTGCTGGCTCTGGCCATGCACACCTTTGACTTGGCTGGTAAACGCATTTTGGAAATCGGTGCAGGCCTCGCCTTGGCGAGTTTAGTTATCCATCGTCGGGCTGGAGACATGACGGTCAGCGATTGGCATCCATTGAGCCAGGCGTTCCTGAAAGAAAATCTGCTGCTGAACAAGCTGGGGCCGCTGAAATATCAAACGGGGAACTGGGAGGTAAACAATCCTGAACTGGGTGAGTTCGATCTAATCATCGGTAGCGATGTGCTTTATGAACGCCAACAGCCCAACCAGCTCGCAGCTTTCATCGATCGTCACGCCGCGCCGTCTGCCGAAATCATTATCGTCGACCCGGATCGCGGCAATCGGGTCGGTTTTTGCCGGGAAATGGCTGACTTAGGTTATGACTTCACCAGTCAACGTGCCAACCTGTTTATTGAAAACGGTGATCCGTATAAGGGGCGTTTCCTGAATTTTACGCGATCACAGGAGCTTGAGCCGTCATGACCGGTCGCGACAACGAGCTTTGGTTACAAAGCTGGCGTGATCACAGAACTGATTTCCACCAGCAATCGCCGAATCAACTTCTTACACGATTTTGGCCCATTCTTGAGCTGGTCCCAGAAAGTCGTGTTTTCGTGCCTTTATGCGGAAAGAGTCTGGACATGGTCTGGCTTGCAAAGCAGGGACATGATGTTATCGGTGTGGAGTTAAGTCCTATTGCAGTGCGGGCCTTTTTCCGGGAGAACCGCTTGCTGCCGGCTCGGCGGCAGCTTGGAAAATTCACGCTCTGGCAACATGGCAGAATCAGCATCCTATGCGGCGATTATTTTTCGTTAACTCTTGAGGATCTAGGCCGGATTGATACGGTTTATGACAGGGCTGCGCTCACCGCGTTGCCGGAAGATATTCGCAAACACTATGTCAGCCACTTGAGAAAAATCGTACCTGCAACAGCTACGGTTTTTCTGTTGACCACTGAGGACGCTGAAGAAACAGACACCGATAGTCAAGCTTTTGGTGTTTCTGAAGAAGTTACTGCGCTGTACGCAGATGACTTCGAGGTCCACCTAAGCCATGTTGAAAGCATTTTCGCAGTTGATCCTGAAGCGCCGAACCAGCCTGTAGAACGCACCGAATACAAAGTATACAGACTCGCCGCCAAAGCAGATTCTGAGTAGACGACGTATTCACATACAGGATTTATTGCGGATGTTTGGTGCTGCGCGACTGTGATATATTTTCTCATCTTCACGCCAGAGCTGACCTAACATCATGATTAATTGGGCAAATATAGACACCGTTTTGCTGGATATGGACGGTACGTTATTGGATTTGAATTTCGACAACCATTTCTGGAAAGAATTTGTGCCGCTTAAGTTTGCCGAACAACAGGGCATATCAATCGACCTTGCCAAGCAACAATTACAACCTCGTTTCAAAAGCATGGAAGGCAAACTGGAATGGTATTGCCTGGATTATTGGAGCAACTCTTTACAGCTGGATATTGCCGGACTAAAAGCAGAAATTGCGGAGTTGATTGCGGTATTGCCGCATGTTGTGGAGTTTTTGGAAAAACTTCGACAATCGCCGCGTAAGGTGTTGCTGGTCACTAATGCACATCAAGACAGCCTGGGTCTAAAAATGGAAAAAACCTGTTTGCAGCCGTTTTTTGATGCCATTATTAGCTCCCACGCGTTGGGTTTACCTAAAGAACACCCGGAATTTTGGCCGTTATTACAGCAACAAATCGGCTTTACTAAGCAAAATACGCTGATGATCGACGACTCTCTGGCAGTACTTAATGCTGCCAAAGAGTTTGGTATAGGCTATTTGTGCGCCATCAGTAAGCCTGATAGCAGGCTACCTCAACGGCAGATAGCTGAATATCCAGCTATCGCTGACTTTAGGGAGTTGATGTCGGGGCTTTAGGCTTAGGACGCGGACTAAAGCTAGAACGCGGGCCATTTGAACGAGGCCTATTCGCTGAAAAACTTGGTTTCGCGGTTTCCGGTCTTTTTTCAGGCTCTATTACTGCCGCCAAAAGATCGGCAGTAATAGATTGTATAGGGATTTTTTGGTCGATGTACTGCTCTATATCGGGCATCGAATAAGCATATTCTTCACAGACAAAACTAACCGCTACGCCGTTGGCACCAAAGCGCGCCGTTCTGCCGATTCTGTGTACATAATCTTCCACATCTTGTGGCAGGTCGTAGTTAAATACATGAGAAACATCGGCAATATGCAAGCCTCTTGCAGCGACGTCGGTAGCAATCAATAAGGTAATACGGTTTTCTTGAAAATCAGCCAATAACCGCTGGCGTTTGTCTTGTGCTACGTCGCCGCTTAAAGCGGCGGTTTTGTAGCCGTTGGCATTGAGATAGTCATTGAGTCGTTCGGCAGCGCGCTTGGTGTTAACGAAAACAATACTGCGTTGCGGCTGGTCTCGATGCAAAATACCTAATAACAAAGGAATTTTTTGTTCATTAGATGGGCAAAAAGCGCTTTGCTGAATGGCTGTGGAAGTAACCTGTTCACTTTCAATACGAATCAGCACCGGATTGTTCATGTGCTCATAAGCCAGCTCAGTCACTTTGTAAGACAAGGTAGCTGAGAACAGCATGTTCAAACGCTGATCCGGCGGCGGCATGCGTCGTAACAAAAAGCGAATATCTTTGATGAAGCCTAAATCGAACATGCGATCGGCCTCATCCATCACCGTCACTTTAATATTGTCCAAGGTAAAGGCGTTTTGCCGATAAAAATCAATGATACGGCCCGGCGTGCCAATGATGATATCAACATTGGCTTTTAGGCTATTCAGCTGTTTTTCGTAATCAGTGCCGCCATAAATCAGCGCCATTTTTAGATTCAAATGCTTACCCAGCTGTAGAGCATCTTTGTGAATTTGAATGGCTAGTTCTCGAGTCGGCGCAAGAATAATGGCTCTGGGGTTTTTTATCGACTCGCTGGTGTCATTAATTAAATGCTGAAAAGTAGCCAGCAGAAAAGTAGCGGTTTTGCCAGTCCCTGTTTGCGCCTGACCCGCCATATCTTTGCCGCGTAAAGTGATGGGTAACGCACGCCGCTGGATAGGGGTACATAGCTCAAAACCGGCATCTTTTAAGCCATGCAGAATTGACTCTGAAAGCTCGAGATTACTAAAACGAATTTGTGTTAGATGTGTATTTTCCATAGGTGCATAGCATAACTTAAAAAAGAAAATCCAGGATAGTGATTGACTCATCACACCTTCGCTCATATAGTTTGGTTTTTTTGATTCCGGAGAAATAATGTGAGCAGCTCAGTTCTTCATGTGAGTGATAATGAATTTAACGAAACCGTACTTAAGGCCAGCGGCCCTGTATTGGTTGACTACTGGGCGGAATGGTGCGGCCCATGCAAAATGATTGCCCCCGTGTTAGATGAAATTGCCAAGGACTATGCAGGTAAATTGACAGTTGCCAAAATCAACATCGACGAAAATCCACAGACACCTCAACATTACGGAGTACGCGGCATCCCAACGTTGATGCTGTTCAAGGATGGTGAAGTTGAAGCGACCAAAGTTGGCGCACTAACAAAATCACAGCTGGCAGCCTTCATCGATAGCAATATCTAAATACATTTAGTTACTCAGGTCTGTTACAAAAGGTTGGACGGGGCTGAGTAACTTAAGTTACACTTATCTTGCGCTATTTTCTGCGCGCTCATATCTATCATCCGATAAATACATCCCTGACTTATCAATCCTATCCTTTGTGGTTGTCATGCTGCGCATGTAACTACTTATCTTCGAGTTACCTTTTTTTATGAATCTTACCGAGTTAAAAGCAAAACAAATCAGTGAAGTTATTGAAATAGCCGAATCCCTAGGGCTTGAAAATGTCGCCCGATCCCGTAAACAAGATTTGATTTTCGCCATTCTGAAAAAACAGGCAAAAGCCGGCGATGACATTTATGGTGACGGTGTTCTGGAAATTTTACAGGATGGTTTTGGCTTCTTACGTACACCGGGATGCTCATACTTAGCAGGTCCTGATGATATTTATGTTTCACCCAGCCAAATCAGGCGCTTCTCCTTAAAAACCGGCGACACCATCAGCGGCAAAATCAGACCGCCTAAAGATAATGAACGCTATTTCGCGATGCTCAAGGTTGATCAAATCAACTTCGAACCCCCCGAAAACACCAAAAATAAAATTACCTTTTCCAACCTCACTCCACTGTTTGCCAAGCAACGTTTTATACTGGAACAAGGCAACGGCAGTAGCGAAGATTTAACCGGACGCATCATCGATTTAATCGCGCCCATCGGTAAAGGCCAACGCGGATTGATTGTTTCGCCGCCAAAGGCCGGTAAAACTATGATCCTGCAAGCCTTGGCTCAAGCCATCGCTGAAAAGAATCCCGAATGCTATTTGATTGTCTTACTAATTGATGAACGCCCTGAAGAAGTCACGGAAATGGAGCGTTGCGTACGTGGTGAAGTTATCTCCAGCACCTTTGACGAGCCCCCTACCCGGCACGTGCAAGTCGCTGAAATGGTTATCGAAAAAGCCCGTCGCTTAGTTGAACACAAACACGATGTAGTTATTTTGTTAGACTCGATCACCAGACTGGCCAGAGCTTACAACACGGTAGTTCCGTCTTCGGGCAAGATCTTAACCGGCGGTGTCGATGCTAACGCCCTGGAAAAACCGAAACGCTTTTTCGGCGCCGCACGTAACATCGAAGAAGGCGGCAGTTTGACCATTATCGCTACTGCCTTGGTTGATACCGGCTCCAGAATGGACGAGGTAATCTACGAAGAATTCAAAGGCACCGGCAACATGGAGCTGCATCTGGATCGTAAAATTGCCGAAAAACGAATCTACCCCGCGATTAATATCAACCGCTCGGGTACTCGTCGCGAAGAATATCTGGTTGATCCCGATTCACTACAAAAAACTTGGATCTTACGCAAAATCCTTCAGCCTATGGACGAAACGGCAGCCTCAGAATTTTTAATCGGCAAACTAAAAGACTTTAAAACCAATGCCGAATTTTTCGATTCCATGAAACGTTGATTTTGATTCTCACAACTCATCCAGCCGCTGTGCTTTATCGTTAACTACATAAAGAACCACCATGACTGACCCTACCCTGTTGTTTCATGCCCTTATCCTTGGCATTGTCGAAGGTTTGACCGAATTTTTACCTGTCTCATCAACCGGCCATTTGATTCTAGTCGGCCAATTACTCGACTTTAACGACGATAAAGGTAAAGTCTTTGAAATTGCTATTCAATTTGCGGCGATTTTGGCGGTTGTTTGGGAATACCGAGTACGCCTATTCCATGCCCTGGTAAGCATGACCTCTGAAGCAGTTTCACAACGTTTGGCAGTCAATTTGATAGTGGCATTTTTACCGGCTGCAGTATTGGGATTTTTGTTTCTCAAACAAATCAAAACCTACTTATTCAATCCGTTTGTGGTGGCTTCGGCACTGATTATTGGCGGTTTTCTGATTCTCTGGGCAGAACGTCGTCAGCATGTTGTCCATGCCGAAACAGTCGATGACCTGACTTGGCAAGACGCGTTAAAAGTGGGGTTTGCCCAAGCATTAGCAATGATTCCCGGCACGTCGCGTTCAGGGGCAACCATTATCGGCGGCTTGTTTTTTGGATTGTCTCGCCGCGCAGCAACCGAGTTTTCATTCTTTCTCGCCATTCCAACTATGTTTGCGGCGACTTTTTATGACGTTTATAAAAACCGTGAGTTGTTTAGCATGGCAGACTTTGAATTGTTTGCGGTAGGTGGCACCGTGTCGTTTATCAGCGCATTCCTTGCCGTGCGTGGCTTGATATATTTCATCAGTCGCCACGACTTTACTGTGTTTGCTTGGTATCGAATTGTATTTGGCGTATTGGTATTGGTTTCAGCCCAACAGGGTTGGGTCGATTGGGGCACTCATTAATCCCTGCTACATGCTAGATACTGGCGTTAGTTATAACAACTAACGCCAGAGTCCAAGTCCACTACTTTTGCGGCACGTAACCTTCAGGCATCTCAGTATTGCCTTCAAACAAAAACTTTGTCCTTTCCTCAGCTAAGTAGGCTCTAGCCTTAGCATCAAAACTAGCCAGCTTGCCTTCATTAATCAACATGGTTTGCTTAGCCAACCATTCTTTCCAAGCTTGCTTAGAGACTTTATCAAATATTTCCTGACCTTTGGGGCCAGGAAACGGCGGCTCATCCAGTCCTTCAGCCGTTATCCCCAATTTCACGCAATGCACTGTTCTTGTCATTATTTATCCTCGCTAAAGTGTTGCAACAGCAGCTTGATAGGCGCTGCCAGTCCAAGATCGTTAAATTGCTCCGCTTTATACCAGAGCCCCTGATTGGCTTCCATCACAAAATTGTTGGGGTTATTGGTATCAACCAGCAGCGGCGTATAGTCCAAATGATAATGCGAAAAGGTATGCCGTTTAACGTCAAATGCTTGCTGACACATGATAGACAACTGCCTGAGCCCACACCATTGTTGAGCTTCATCGATACTGTCAAACTCCGGCACGCTCCATAGCCCCCCCCAAATACCGGTGGGCGGGCGTTTTTCCAGCCATATTTGATGATCAGTATCACGTAATAATAAAAACACTTTTTCTTTAACCGGCAAGGTCTTAGTCGGTTTAGAACTTGGAAATGAGGCCACGGTATCGGTGGCTTTGGCGATACACGCGCCGACCAAAGGACAGACTGAGCATGCGGGTTTGCTCCGAGTACAGACTGTCGCCCCTAAATCCATAATAGCTTGCGTGAAGTCGGCAACTCGATCTACGGGGGTCAAGTCTTTACTAATCGCCCAAAGCAACTTCTCCACTTGACTGCTGCCAGGCCAGCCGGAAATTGCCCTAAACCTTGTTAATACACGTTTGACGTTGCCATCAAGAATGGGATGACTGCTTTTGAAAGCAATGCTCAAAATTGCGCCGGCAGTAGATCGCCCAATACCCGGCAAATTGATCAGCTCATCCAGTGAATCTGGAAAATAGCCTTGCGCGGCAATAATCTGTGCGGTTTTATGTAAATTTCTCGCTCTGGCGTAATAGCCAAGTCCTGACCAAAGCGCCAACACATCATCTTCGGGCGCTTGCGCCAAACTTTCTATGTCAGGGAATTTACCGGTAAACGCATTAAAATAATCGATGACGGTTGCGACTTGAGTTTGTTGCAACATTGTCTCGGAAAGCCAAACCCGATAAGGCGTGATATTAAGTTGCCAGGGCAAGTCTTTGCGGCCATGCAGATCAAACCAGTCGAGCAGGTTTTTTTGAAACTTCTCCGGAGTCATTTAATGAAACAGCCCTTTCAATAAATCGCCGGTGCCTGGACCCAGCTTTTTATCCAATTTATTCATGAGCTTATTTATTTTATCTTTATTTTTATCCAGCACCTTTTCGATTCTGGCTTTATCGGTTAACAACGCAGTGGCATCAATTGCGTAATTTAAATTATCGAAAGGCCCAGTAATTGCGATAACCAATGGCGGGCTTGGCGCTTGGCCTACTTCCTGGGCGGGCAATCTGGCATTCACCTGATAATCCAGCGTTTCGTTGACGATATTGGCACTGCCTTTACCGTCAACATGCAACTTGGCTGCGGTAGCGACCAAATCATCGTTGCGCACGAGACCATTGTTAATAGACGCCGTGCCGGTAATTTGTGTGAATAGGGTTTGATCATCTTTACTGTCTGTCGGTAAGCCGGTGCCTTTGATTAACGCTTTGCCGTTATCAATAATTTTTTGCAGATTAACGCCTTTGATCACCGCGCCTTTAAGCAACAAATCAATATGCCCATTCAGCGTTGATTTCAATTCATCGGTATTACTACCTTGAGCTTGCAGCTGTGCTGATGCCGTCAATTGTCCAGTGATGGGTTTCTTAAACAGCCCCTTCAACCAAGGCTCAAGCTGTACCTTGGTCAAGTGCTCATTTAAAGCAATAACCGGTTTTTTATTCCGAGCATCCACATTGAGATTGCCAGAATAAGCGCCCTGATAAAACGTATTTACCGATTGTTGTGTCGCGACTTTGCCGTCTTTGGCGGTTAGTTTTAATTTAACGCCCTGTAAATCAATGCCGCGCACAGTTAATTTACCCAACGTGACTTGACCATCCGCATTCAATTTTCTTAACGTTTCCACAGGCAACGCCGCTGCACCTGCCGCCAAAGCTGCACCTGGACTTGCTAATGTTTGTTTTTTTGAATTATTAACTGGCGGCAAATAACGATCCAGCGCCAACGTATCTAATGCCAAGTCAAAACCGATAGCGGACTGACTTGTGGTATTAACGCTAATTTGCCCTTGAGCGTGCGTGTCATCAAGCGTCATAGCCAGATTTTTCAACTCAATAACATCCGTCGTTGCATGTAAGTTGCTTTGCCAAGACAGCAAATTCATCGCTTTAGCATCCTGCATAGCGGGTAGGCTAATAGCCAATTCTTGCAGTAATTTAGCCAGATTGAACGGAGCGATGCTCAGATTTCCAGCAAAATCAGGCGCATCTTTGATACCCGTGCCGACAATATCAGCGCTAAGCAAAGCCTCGCCTATCGCAAGTTTTAAGCCTGTTAACTTAACGGCTTGCTTACCCGATTCTAATGCGGCATCGGCAATAGTTAATGTGCTGGTCAGCGACTTGGCAGGAATATTTTCGCCTGATACCGTGGACTGCAATTCGGTACTGCTTAGAGAAAAATTGTCGAATTTATCGTTAACCGTTAATGCGGTTTTGAACTTAATTGCTGCTGAAAAGCCGGATTTTACATTGCCGGCCTGTAGTGAAAGTGCGACGTTGACGGGCCTGTCAAAACTAAACTGCTCGGTATCGAGATTAAGGTCTTTGATTAGCCAATCTGCGTCGGCTTGCGCGTCTTGCCAACTAACTTGGGCATCACTCACAGAAATTTTACCCACTGCAAATAACGCCAGCGCCTCAGATGCATTGGCTTGTGGCGATTGATTAACACTGGTTGATGGTGGCGTGGCCTGGTCAGGCGCTTTAGTAAAATCATCCCAGTTACTCAGCCCTTGATTGTTTCTGGCAAGGTTGAGCACCAGCCCCTTCAAGACGATTTGATTAATGGCAATTTTTTTCTCCAGCAATAACGGTAACAACTGAACGCTAATATCACTGCTTGTAACGGTAACAAACGGTTTATTTTCAAAGCCTTGAGCATTACTCAATGTCAGTGCGCCAGTCGTTATTCCCAGCCAAGGAAATAGCGAAAGCTTAATGTCGCCGTCAATCGTCAGGTCCCGTCCCGTGCTGTCCTTAACTGCCGCGGAAATTTCAGGTTTAAATTGATTTGGGTCGACAAATACAGGCACTGCCAAAATTGCCACGACCAGCAATAAAATTATCGCCAGCAGCACTGACAACGTAATTTTTATAGGTTTTTTCACAATGCGCTCCTGCCTTGAAAATGTAATATCATTGCACGCTCACGGCAGCCGAAGCGGCTGTCCCAAGTAAAATTAATTATACGGGGTGGAGATATGTTGCTTTTAGCTAAATTTGCAGGCATTGCCGTGCTGGTGTGGTTTTTTATAAGCGCCAAACAACAGGGTGAACCCGCTTATAAATGGGCCATTATTGGTGTGATCGGCTATTGGATTGCCTGGTGGGCGGTTCGCTTGACTGTCGTTGCACCGCTAACTGCATTATTTCCAAAAAATGGCATGGCGATTTTTTTGATTACGCAGATACCGGCCGTATGCGCATTTATTGCCGCCTTTTTTATCCGCAAAAAATTAATAGCTGACGCAACGAATCAATAACGCATCTTTCAAATACACAAAAGGCGCGTTGTGTTGCCACAACGCGCCTTTTGCTGGCCACCTAGAACAAATTACAACTTGTCGGCGTTTTTATCCAAATACGCTGCAACACCTGATGGACTTGCATCCATACCAGCATCACCTTTTTGCCAGCCAGCTGGGCAAACTTCACCATGTTCTTCATGAAATTGCAGCGCATCAACTACGCGCAGCAATTCATCAATGTTACGGCCTAATGGCAAATCATTGACGACTTGGTGACGAACCAATCCGCTACGGTCGATCAAGAATGATCCACGGAAAGCAACGCCACCAGCAGTTTCAACATCATAATCTTTAGCGATTGAATGTGTTAAATCAGCTGCCAATGTGTAGCGAACAGCACCGATACCACCTTTGTTGATGGGGGTGTTACGCCAAGCGTTGTGAGTAAAATGCGAGTCGATAGACACGGCAACAACTTCAACATTACGGCTTTTGAATTCGTCAATGCGGTGATCTAAAGCAATCAATTCGCTTGGGCATACAAAAGTGAAATCCAATGGATAGAAAAACACGACAGCATATTTGCCTTTGCCGCTGGTTTCGCTAGAAAAGTTGAATGCATCAACAATTTGACCATCGCCAAGCACAGCAGGCACTGTGAAATCAGGCGCTTGTTTACCAACTAAAACACTCATCGCACTCTCCAAAAATAGTTAAAAATCATTGTGTTATGAATTCATGATCAGCCGCTTCGACGAGGGGCTTGAGGTTATTCTACACCAGGAAGGTAGGAAATTGTCTAGCGTTATGACTTAGTACTTGCAATGGACTGAGCTTTGATGATAATTTGTAATCCCTGACTTACAGCGAAAAGTATTCTGGCTTACATGTGCAATCTGGATGGTGGCTGAATCTTTGCTGTTAAATTCACATTGCGTAATTAGACGGAAAACCAAGCCATGGCAAAAAACAAACATATCACCGAACCTGATGTCTTTGGATATCAAGTACGTATCGTCAGACGCGGCAAAGAAAGTAGTCGCTACTTTTCTCACAAACTATGGGGCAATCGCGGCAAATCCTTGCAAGCAGCCATTGCTTGGCGAGACCAAATGCTGGTTGTGCTGAAGGGCAGCAAGACACGCTTTCTAAAACCACCCAAAAACAAAACCACCACCGGCGTAACCGGCGTTTCCAGAACAGTAAAATATGATCATCGCAAAGACAAAAGTTATCTTTGCTATACCGTTTTTTGGGTCTGCAATGGCAAATCAAAAAACAAAACTTTTCAGGTAGGCAATGTAGAAAAAGTCAGTGCGGATGACGAGCTGCATGCTTTTCGCACCGCGCGTTTATTCAGAAGTTGCTACGAATATGCCATTGATAATGACCTGGAATTTGATGACTCCAAATTTGTAGGCTGGAAAAAAGTTCGCCTTTACGATGATGAAAACCTAGTCGTCGTATAGTGCCCTTATGCTGTGCTGCTCAGTATTTTTCTGATCAGCACAGCATTCTCAGTGCGGACTGAGTTGATAATAGAGATATAGCTTTTCTCACCCGATTCCTTTTGCCAGTTGATCAACTAAGCTGATTGCGATCCTCATCAGCTACCCCATCGCAAAAAAACCATTAATCAACAGCAGCCAACGCTTGCCGGCTCGGTAAACAAAGGCTCGCTGACATATTTGCACGTCCATACCCTCAAATCACCTTCGCTCCATCATTAAATTCAAATGCAACTTCTTATCTTGTATTTTTATGAGGTATAGTTCTACTTTGGTGTAATTTATAGATATTCATACCCCAGATTATTTTTCATGGTCAATGATCGCCGTACAATCTGACCACCTTTTCAATGCTGCACTTTTTACCTGAATTAGCGTGCCATGAACCTAAGCCAAATCGAATTACTCCGTATTCTGCAGGAAAACAACTTCAGCCTCTCTAAAGCAGCCGATCAAATGCATATTGTGCAATCAGCGGTGAGCAGACAATTACAACTGTTTGAAGCGGAACTAGGTTCACCAATATACGAACGACAAGGCAAGCGCTTGATGGGGCTGACCCCTTTAGGCTTACGGGTCATGGAAGAAGTGGCCGCTATTGATGGCGCCAAAAGAAATATCAAGGTTATTGCCGCCGACTATTTAGATAGCCAGCAAGGTATTTTGCATATCGCGACCACCCACACCCAAGCCAAATACTTCCTGCCTAAGCCAATTTTGCGCTTTAAGGACAAATATCCGGCTGTCAAAATCTACATGCTTGAAGCGGCCCCAGAACAGTTAATTGACAAACTGCACAGTCGCCAAGCCGATATTGCCATTTGCACAGAAAAAATTGCCGAGGATGAAAACCTGGTGCTTAACCGTTGCTATGCCTGGCACCACGCTGTTGTCGTGCCGAAAACGCATCCATTAAGCAGCGGCGAAATCACCTTGGAACGGCTAGCAAGCTTTCCCATTCTTACTTATGGCTTTGGCTTTACCGGTCGATCAAATATTGAGGCTGCCTTCAAAAATACTGAGCTCAAGCTTGATATTACCCTGGCCGCCGCAGATACCGATGTCATTAAAACTTACGTGAGATTAGGCATGGGCGTGGGCATTATTGCCGGCATGGCTTACGATCCGATAATGGATCAAGATTTAGTCATCCGCGATTTGTCGCACCTTGTACCCAGCTCGACCACTAAAATCGCCTACTTAAAAAATAACTACCTACCGTTATACAGCCGACACTTTATTGATGAATTATTGCTAGCAGCTAGCGAGCTTAATTCGTAATTAACGATTTACAAGGAGCAAGCCATGACCGAAACCATTCGCCCGCCACTACCGCCCTTTACCTTGGAAACTGCCGCCCAAAAAGTGCGTGCCGCTGAAAACGCCTGGAATGGTCGAGACCCGGAAAAAATCGCCCTGGCTTATACCATTGATAGCCAATGGCGCAATCGTGCGGAGTTTTTGTCTGGACGAGAGCAGATTACCCAGTTTCTAAAGCGCAAATGGGCAACAGAACTGGATTATCGACTGATTAAGGAATTATGGACTTACCATGACAACCGCATTGCCGTGCGCTTTGCGTATGAATGGCATGATATTTCAGGACAATGGTTTCGTTCTTACGGCAACGAAAACTGGGAATTTAATGAACACGGCCTGATGCAACGGCGCATAGCCAGTATCAACGATCTAGCTATTGACGAACTGGAACGAAAATTTCATTGGCCACTCGGCACTAGGCCTGATGATTATCCGGGCTTGTCTGAGCTGGGGTTATAAGCTGTGTAACAACTATGTAATTAACGCGTAGCGTCAGGTTTTTTTACACTTTTAATAATTTAGCATTATTACCGACTGGCATTTTAAAAAAGAAAAAACAATATAATTCAATTAGTTATAATATTTTTTGGCGTCAAGTTAACTATTAATTAGCTATACCCTCAAAATTAAAACTAATAATTTTTACAAAAAACCATCAATACCTACAAATGTGTCAGGTTTTATTACACTTCTAACTTATCGCAAGCTAAGCCAAGCCAACGGTTATATTCTAACCAGCTGAAACATAAACAATAAAACTAAAAAAATAGATAGCTGGCGCGATAATTGCTTTATTCGTTTTGTTGTTAATTCCGCACTGCGAACTAACAACAATATTGAGTCTACTTTTAATTTAAAACCTATCGTATTAACGATAACCAACTCAATCCACAATTACCTTAACCAAAGGAACCGTAATGAAAAAACTATCCGGCGCAATTGCCATGCTCTTAATCTCATCCGGCGCCAATGCCGCCCAACTTGTACCCTATGACGGCACATTTATCTCCGCTAGCGGTATTGAGGTAACTCAATTATTTTCTGGTGAATTTACGTTTGACATAACTTCGTCGCCTTCTTTTGTCGAGTATGACTCTCCGACGCACACACCGCCATATTCACGAGTCGAACTAAAGTATGAAAACACCCCCCGTTCTGTCGTAATTAACGGTGGGCAACTTTTTTCTTACAACAGTGGCTTTTTTAATGTTGTTGTCGAAGACAATTTTCAGCTTGATCAAAACACTATAAACGAGGTGGGCTTAAACGGTGTGATACAAGCGGATACATACGACTTTGTAGGTTTCCAATATGACGCACCCAATACCACATTTGATCAAAACGACGAACTTTACAATGGGGCTGAATTTTCCCTGTTTGCTATTTACGATAAAAACACTTTCACGCTTGACAGCCTCCAGAATCAGGGCTATCAAAGCATTTATGCTCTCAATCCTATATTCTTTGGATTTTTTATCCAACAAGCAACCAACGGGGTATTAGACTTTCGTGGCGTTGGCAGAGTAGAGCATTTTAATGGAACAGAAGTCTCTCAAGTGCCAGTACCCGGTGCCGCTTGGTTATTTGGCTCAGCGCTTGCCGGCTTGGCATTAAGGCTACGGAAACAGGCGTAACTGCCCGACCGTTAGAATAAAAGGGTGAGCAGATTTGTTTGCTCACCCTTTTTTGTTCGACCTATCTTTATTGATCGACACCAGCTTCAGCAAACGTGGCCATGTCGTTCAAAAACACCACCGCCGATTGCAATAATGGGTAAGCCAGCGCAATACCGGAACCTTCGCCTAAGCGTAATTCCAGGTTCAGCAACGGCTTTACAGCAAAATACCTGAGCAACGCCTGATGGCCATGTTCACTGGACACATGGCTGAACACACAATAATCCAATACCTGCGGTTGCAATTTGTAGGCTATTAACAGCGCGGCGCCGGCAATAAAGCCGTCGACCATAATCACCATGCCCAATTCTGCGGCTTTAAGATAAGCCCCAACCATCATCGCCATTTCAAAACCGCCAAAGGTAGCTAATACTGACAACGGCTCGGTGACGTTTTTATGTTGTTGAACCGCTTGTTCCAACACCGCTAATTTACTTTGCAATTGCTGATCATTAAGCCCGGTGCCACGGCCTACGCACTGAGCCAAAGGCTCGCCAGTCAGGCAATGCATTAACAGGGCTGCAGCGGAAGTATTGCCGATACCCATTTCACCAAAGCCTATGCAGTTACAGCCCTCATTATATTGCTGCAACACCAGCTCAGCGCCAGTTTGCAGGGCAACTGCGCATTGTTGCTCGGTCATAGCGGGTTGGTTTGAAAAATTACGAGTTCCTTTAGCAACCTTTGCGGCAATTAGCTGGGGATGGCTGGTTAAATCAGCATTAACACCGGCATCGACAATCAATAATTGCAACTGATGCTGCTTGGCAAATACGCTGATAGCCGCGCCGCCAGCTAAAAAATTGCCGACCATTTGCGCAGTCACTGATTGAGGATAAGCGCTGACGCCAGCTTCAGCGATACCATGATCACCGGCAAAAATAAGCACGCAAGGTTTGTTCAGGCTTGGGGTAAGGCTGTTTTGGCATAAGCCAATCTGTAAAGCTAAGGCTTCAAGCAGCCCTAATGCCCCCAATGGTTTGGTTTTTTGGTCGATTTTATTTTGTAAGGCGGTATTTAATTCAGATGCACGAGGCGGGATAACGAAGTTTATCGGCACGGTGTATTCCAAGTGTTTTCAAATAATAAGGTATTTAGATCTAGTCTTGATGCCCACTGCTCTTGTTCCAGCATCGGCTTGTCATAAAAGCTAGCGACATGACCAAGGCACAAAATAGCAACCGGCTGGCTATCGTCAGGCATTTCCAGCAATGATTTTAACGTCGTCGGCTCAAACATAGACACCCAGCCCATCCCTAAACCCTCAACACGCGCGGCTAACCACAAGTTTTGAATGGCGCAAGATAATGACGCCAGATCCATTTCCGGCAGAGTGCGACGACCGAAAACATGCTGTTGACGTTGGTCACATAGCGCCGCCACCAACACTTCGCCGCACTCCAAAATACCTTCTACTTTTAATTTCATAAAAGCATCTTCGCGCTCGCCCAAGGCAAGAGCCGTTTGGATACGCTCTTGCTCAACCAAAGCGTGTATTTGCTGCCTTAGCGATATTGAGCTAACGCGGATAAATCGCCAAGGCTGCATAAAACCAACACTTGGAGCGTGGTGGGCGGCATCTAACACCCTCGCCAATAGTTCGGGGGCAACCGGATCGGGCAGAAAGTGACGCATATCGCGGCGTTCATAAATAGCGCGATAAACAGCGGCACATTCGGCGTCGGAGTAACGATGTGGATTCATGATGTGTGGGTTAAAAATGGCAAGGCCCGTTGGGCTTTTTAGCACCGACGGGCCTGGGGGTTTTCCGGTAAGAGATAATTACAGATTATACGGATGCGCGGCATCAAAACCATGCACTTTGGCTTTGGTAGTAAATATTGGCGGCGTCCAGCCGAGATTGTCTTGCCCGGCCAAGAAACCAGCCAGCCAAAAAGATTGACTGCGGATCGGCAAAATAAACGCGTAGAGCTTGCCGTTGGGTAGTTCAGCCACATCGCCCAAGGCATAAATATCAGGATCTGAAGTTTGCAAATAGTTGTTAACCTTAATGCCACGACCAATCTCAAGCCCGGCCTGCGCAGCCAGTTCTGTGCGCGGCTTAAAACCGCAACAGACAACCACGGCGTCAAATTCAGCGGCCACATCGGTAGTCACGCACAGTTTGTCATCTTCTTCGGCAAAGCCATGCACGTTCTGATTTAACAACACATTGACGCCGGAATCATCCAGGACATTAAGCAATAAATCCGAATCTTCGGCCACCAATTGCCGCTCCATCAACCGATCCATCGCATGAAACAACGTGACATCATCACCAGCCACCGCAAGATCCGAGGCGATTTCACAACCGATCAGACCGCCGCCGATAATAGCCCAGCTGGGATGTTGGTTATGATTTAAAAAAGTCTCTCTAAATTGTCGCAAGGCTTTCAAATCGGTCAGGCTGTTTAGGCAAAAAAACAACTCCCGATAAGGCAAAAAAGGCGGCGGAATAAACGCTGCCGAGCCTTGCGCGAGTATCAATTTGTCATAGGACAATGATGTTTCCTGGCAAGGCCCATCTAGGCTGACAGATTTTTCTTCGCGATTAATGCTGGTAACTTCGGTGCCTGCAATCACGTTGATATTACTGGCGCGCAACTGTTCAAAAGTTTTAAGGATAATGGACTGCTCAATATCACTGCGAGTAAAGCCTCTGGACAACAGCGGTCTTGAGTAGTACCCATCGTGCTCTCGAGTGACTAAGGTAATCTCGGCGTCGGGCAACAAGGTACGAGCCTTTTCGGCAAAGCTGACGCCAGCAATACCCGAGCCGATGATAACGATGTCCATGATGCGCTCCTGATAAGGTTGGTTGTCTATCAATCAACGATTAATTCATATTCGTCTTTAGGCACTCCGCACTCCGGGCAACGCCAATCATCGGGCACGTCCTTCCATAAGGTGCCTGGAGCTAAGCCGGAATCAACATCACCCAATGCTTCATCATAAATATGTCCACAAACGCTACATTGATATTTTTGGTACTCAGGCATTATTGCTCTCCATAAATGTTAATAGCCGTTCGACTGTAACAGGTCTGTTTTAATTTTCAACCACAGAAATATCTGCTTAATCACTGGTTGACAGTACCGTCAGCATACGCAGAAATTCCATGAGTTGTTCATTAAATATATCGTTATGATCAGCCACCTAATGTCAGCGGCACTGTAAGTAACAGCAGCTTTTGAGGAATGTTAAGGTAATTCATATTGCCACCTCGTTAGGTAATCTAAGCAAAATGCTTTTCGCAAACTCTAAAAATACCCGGTGTCGACAGGGCTTAGCACGAACGATGTTTTTACCATCAATAACTTATATTATTAAGCCTCCAGCATTCGATTTATTTTTAATTGATTTCACCCATTGAAACAAGGGAATTATTTGTCACTACTCAGATCGTAATCGCGCAGAATTAATTAGGCGGGCTTTTTTTGATTGTCGTAGTTTTTGCCATTAGAATGGCAGTGTTTATTCGGTTCGAAGATCGCGCAGCCTTGTAATCAATATCAACTACTTAACTCTGATAGGAATCCTAAATGTCCTTAAATTTCCTTCCCAAAAGAACTGCACAAGGCAAAATCTCCGCGACAGCCCTATTAATTTCGCTATGCCTTAGCACTCAGCCGGCTCAAGCGGCTTTAACCTTCAACTTTACCTACTTAAGCCCTGGTCAAGGCTTTGATGATCCGACCTTTGGCGCTGCCCGCAAAGCGGCGCTTAGCAGCGCAGCAGATTTATTAGGCGAATATTTTGTTAATTACACCGCAACGCTTGATTACGATGTCACCTCATCGAGCGTGAATGAATCTAGGTTGGCCTCAGCAGGTAGTAATTATTCCTTGATCCCCGGAACATTCCAAGGCACCACTGTGCAAACAAAAATTCTTACTAATGGAGCAACCGATAGCAATTTTTTTGCGGCCGACGGTCATATTGATTGGAATTTTTATGAAAATTGGGGACTAAGCGATAGCGTCGCCGCGAATGAATTTGATTTTAAAAGAGTCGCAATACACGAGTTATTACACTCATTTGGTTTTAGTTCGGTTGTTAACCAAAACGGTAGTGGGCTAGGCGATAAGAACACCGGCACTCCCGACACCTGGGCCACTTTTGACAAATTTTTGACTCGCGCTGACGGCGTTAGCTTGATAAACAGCGCTGGTGTGTTTGATGGTCAGACTAACGTGCTAACAGGAGGCAGCGGCAGCGTATTATTCAACGGCCAAAATGCCAAAGACGCCAATGGCGGTGTTGCCGTTAACCTTTATGCACCGACACTATTTAGCCCAGGCAGCAGCATTAGCCATCTTGACGATAACACTCTCGCGCTGTCCGAGTTAATCATGGCTTCATCCGTATCTGCAGGCCCAAAATCGCGCGAGTTATCAGCGATTGAACTCGGCATACTTCAAGACATAGGCTATACCCAAATCATTACCCCCGTGCCGTTACCTTCAGCAGCATGGCTAATGCTGAGTAGCCTAATCGGGCTAATCGGTTTCGGCCGTCGCAAAACGGCAATTTAAATTACCGTCTGGCTATTTAGTTGCGCTAAAAGGGGCTTATAAAAAGCCCCTTTTTTTATTGGTCAAAAAGAAATAAACACATGCATAAATTCTCAATCTATTTATTAATAACACTGGGGATTAGCTTAATGACCACTAACCTATCGGCAAGTCCAGAGTTACCACTGCAGTATTCTCTAAAAGACGTCACCATTTCCATTTTGCATCAACCTGGGCAAGGCATTCCGAAGGGGTATCAAGTTGTCATAGAGGGCGATGGCAATAACTTTTATATCCACAACAACGAGCCTAAACAGACGTTGTCGGTCGAGAAAAAAACCGTGTTAGAGCTGGTTAACGACTTTTATCAGAGCCATTTTTTTGAATTAGCAGATACCTATACGGTAAAAAAACAAGTGTTCCTGAAAAGCGACGACAGCATAACGACAATGGCCGAACGCCTGGCCGACATAGCCAGTACTCGACTATGTATACAACTTGCTGCTTATCAAAAGTGCATCACTGTGGTTAATGGTCAACCAGCGTCAGCAGCCACGCTAATCAGCAAAATAGAGCGTGTAATTAATTTTGATGTCAGCAATCCGTAAGCCCATTCTTTTCGGCTAGCAAGATTACATTCCTGATAGCAGCTCGGGGTAATCTGCTTATAATAAGCGCCGTAATACCGGTTGATTGACAGCCTGGCTAGGCTTAAATAATCAACGGCCTGAATTATTTAAAAACAATAATAAGAGGAGGAGAGGTCTATGAACCTAAACAATAAATTTACTGCCCTACAACTTGCCATCATCAATGAGCAAGCCACCCTTTACACCTGCGCATGCCCTGTCCATGTCAGCATGCAAATTGCTAACTTACGCAAATTATTCGATTATCAACAAACCTGTATAGATATGCCATCGGAAAGTGAAGTGCATTTGCAGGTTCACCAGCGCATTGCCGAAGTCACCAAGCAAGCCCATCAACTCATGGAACAATGTCTGGATGAAATTTTGGATTTGGAGGGTTGGGATAGAGCGACGCTGGAAATGCCTGTCGGTCTTCGGACGCGAATAGAAAAAATTTGATGTGTCACGTAGGGTTTACATCGCATAACACGCGCCAATCATAAGCAATCGATTGAAAGCTATGCGAGCCCTACGCAACTTGAACAGCACAAGCTGTTACAAGCTGTTACAGCCTATTCCTGCTACTTAATTCCTCGATACCCCGACGTAATCGGATAACGCCGGTCGCGGCCGAATGCACGTGGCGTAATACGGATGCCGGGCGGCGATTGTCGGCGTTTGTATTCATTGCGATCTACCAAGCTGATGGCCCTTACCACATGCTCAGGACTATAACCGGCAGCGATTATGTCTTCTGCAGATTGATCCAGTTCTACATAGCGCTCTAAAATCGGATCTAGAATCTCGTAAGGCGGTAAGGAATCGGCATCGACTTGATCCGGTGCCAATTCGGCAGATGGCGGCCGGGTGATAACACGTTCTGGGATTACCGGGGACAAACTGTTGCGGTATTTTGCCAATTGGTAAACCAGCAATTTCGGCACATCCTTAATAGGCGCAAAACCACCCGCCATGTCGCCATACAGCGTGGCATAACCGACGCTCATTTCGCTTTTATTACCGGTGGTGAGTAACAACTTGCCTTGCTTGTTGGAGATCGCCATCAAGATCACCCCGCGACAACGGGCCTGAATGTTCTCTGCGGCAATTGCTCCTTGCATTGCTCTAGCTCCTGCATCCATGCAGTCGTCCGTTGTATCTTTGGCTGTTCCGGCAAACAGCTCTGTCAGCATGTTGTTAAATGCCGCAACAGCAGGTTCTATCGGAATGGTGTGATATTTAACACCCAACGCCTCAGCTTCCAATATAGCGTCTTCATTACTCATGTCTTGCGTATAACGTGACGGCATCAGCACAGCCTCCACTTTATCCGCGCCCAAGGCATCTACCGCCAAAGCCAGTACCAGCGCCGAATCAATACCGCCAGACAAACCTAATAACGCGCCTTGAAAGCCGTTCTTGCGCACATAGTCTTTAATGCCCAGCACCAACGCTTGATAGTCGCTGGAGACTTCTTCATACAGTGGTGCGCAAGCGCTTGGCTTGACTTGATTGTCGTCAAACTCAATAACACTAATCTGTTCTTTAAATTCGGCAGCTCTAAACACCACGTCACCTTGCTGATTGACCACAAACGACGCACCATCAAAAATCAACTCATCCTGACCGCCGACTTGGTTGACATAGATCAACGGTAATTGCGCCGCTTTAACTTGGCTGCAAACAATGCCCTCACGCTCGTGAATTTTGCCCGAGTGAAAAGGGGAGGCATTTAATGTTAATAACAGCTCTGCGCCTGCCTGTTTATTATCATCAATAATTCCCGGCCGCCAGACATCTTCGCAAATAGTCAGACCAATAAAGGTGCCGTTAAATTCAAACACGCAGGGTTGATTGCCGGCCGCAAAATAACGCTGCTCATCGAACACGCCGTAATTGGGCAAGGCTCGCTTGCGATAACAGGCCAGCGTTACGCCACCCTGCAACACTACTGCGCTGTTATAAAGCTTATCGCCATCCAACTCGGGAAAACCCAGCACCAAAGCAATGCCGTCCACCGCATCGGCCAGTTGATACACGGCATTGTTGGCAGCGGCAATAAAATCGGCCCGCAGCAACAAGTCTTCGGCCGGGTAGCCGGTAATCGTCAGCTCAGGAAAAACAATTATTTCCGCGCCCAGTTCATCTCGGGCAGTTTCAGCAGCTTTGATTATGCTGCTAACGTTGGCGGCGATATTACCGACCAGGAAATTGGTTTGGGCTACCGCAATTTTCACAAACAACCCTTCATTGCCACACCAATATCGGTAGGTGAATTAACCACTTCAATCCCGGCAGCTTTCAGCGCAGCGACTTTGCCTGCTGCTGTGCCTTTACCGCCGGTGACAATCGCGCCGGCATGACCCATACGCTTACCGGGCGGCGCGGTTTGTCCGGCGATGTAAGCAACGACCGGCTTGGTGACGTGGCATTTGATGTATTCCGCGGCTTCTTCTTCCTCAACGCCGCCAATTTCACCGACCATGACGATACCTTTGGTTTGCTCGTCAGCTTGAAAACGGCTGAGCACGTCGATGAAATTCATGCCATGGATTGGATCACCGCCGATACCGACGCAGGTGCTTTGTCCCAGCCCTTGTTTGGTAGTTTGATCGACCGATTCATAAGTCAGCGTACCTGAACGCGAAACTATACCAATCGAACCGGGCAGATGAATGTTGCCGGGCATGATGCCGATTTTGCATTCGCCGGGGGTGATGATGCCGGGGCAATTGGGGCCTATTAACAAGGCGCCGGTATCGGCCATGGCGGCCTTTACCCGCAGCATGTGCAAAATAGGGATGCCTTCGGTGATGCACACGATGAGTGTTATCCCTGCATCGACGGCTTCCAGAATGGCATCGGCCGCGTAAAAAGGCGGTACGTAAATCACGCTGGCAGTGGCGCCGGTGCTGTTTACGGCATCGGCAACAGTGTCGAATACCGGCAAGCCTAAATGGACTTCATGACCGCGTCCGGGCGTTACGCCACCAACCAATTGGGTGCCGTATTCGAGCGCCTGACGAGAATGAAAACTGCCTTGTTTGCCGGTGAAACCCTGGCAAATAACTTTGGTGTGTTTGTTGATCAGAATACTCATCGACTCTATCTTCCTTTCGCTAATGCCACGACTTGTTCTGCGGCATGTTCCAGATCATCTGCCGCAACAATATTCACGCCGGATTTAGCCAGCAATTCACGGCCTTGTTCGGCATGCGTGCCTTCCAATCTTACGACCACCGGCACAGTCACATGCACTTGTTCAACCGCCGCTAAAATACCTTGTGCGATCACGTCGCATTGCACGATGCCGCCGAAAATATTTACCAATACGGCTTTTACCTCCGGGTCGGAAAGAATCAATTTGAAAGCTTCGGAGACTTTTTCAACCGTCGTGCCGCCGCCGACATCGAGAAAATTGGCCGGTAATCCGCCTTTAAGCTTTACTAAATCCATGGTCGCCATCGCCAAACCAGCGCCATTGACCATGCAACCGATATTGCCGGACAAGGTGATGTAATTAAGCCCAAATTGCTGGGCTTCGTTTTCTTTTGGGTCTTCTTGCTCAGGATCTTGCATCGCGGCAATATCAGGATGTAAAGCCAGCGCGTTATCATCGAAGTTGATTTTGGCATCCAAAGCCAACAACTCGCCGCTGTCAGTTTCTATTAACGGGTTAATTTCTATCTGGCTGGCATCTTTAGCTAAAAACAACTGATACAAACCGCCCATTAGCTTTTCCAGTTCGTGTAGTTGCGCACCTTTAAGACCTAATGCAAAACCGACCTTGCGGCATTGATAGCCTTGCAGGCCAGCTGCCGGATGAATGGGTACCGAGATAATCTGTTCAGGTGTGTCATGGGCAACGGTTTCAATGTCCATGCCACCTGCGGCTGACGCGATAAACATGACGCGCTGGCTGCTGCGATCAACTATCAGGCTAAGATATAACTCGCGTTTAATCGGGTAGATTTTTTCGATCAACAAAGAATTAATCGGCAATCCTTCCGCACCTGTTTGTTGGGTCACCAACCGTTGTCCTAGCAAACTTGCACTGAACTCTTTAACTTCCTTCAGGCTGTTAGCCAGTTTAACGCCACCGACTTTGCCCCTCCCACCCGCATGGACCTGGGCTTTAACTACCCAGCCTTCACCACCCAATGCTCTAGCTACCAGCTCGGCCTGATCTGGCTTGGTCACTTGTTTTCCTTCAGGCACCGGTATTTGGTAGTCCTTAAATAACTGTTTGGCCTGATACTCATGAATATTCATTATTGCTCCTCGTTGGCAGATCGACATCGGCGGATTGTTGCAAAGCTTTGTTCCCACTTTGATTCAAGGCTTAGTTCCAAGGCTAAAATCAAAGTATTGGCATCAATGCTATGCTTTATTGATCGTGTGGGTATTCTATCCAAGTCCTTACAAAACGCTATGTTAAAAAACACCGCATCCGCGAACTCCAATAACATTTACCCTTGTCCTTTTTCCAGGGATTACAGCATTCCTTCGGAACAGGCTTGGCGACTGCTAAAGGTGTTTTTAAGCTACCGCTTAGTGCTTGCTTGTTTGTTTATCTATTTGTTTTACCAACACAGGGGCCCTCTCCCTCTTGGCCCCTATGGACAACAGCTATTTCTCGATGGCTGCTGGACTTACCTGCTGCTAACAGTGCTGTCAATGATCGGCGTCGCTTGGAGGATTACCGGCTATGCCATGCAGGCGCAGTGGTTGATTTTTACCGACATCATCATGCTTACGTTGCTTATGCATGCTTGCGGCGGTGTAAACAGTGGCATGGGGGTGTTACTTGCAGTTTCAATCGCCTCAGGTGGGTTACTGATAGGCGGCATTTGTTCGATTGTATTCGCGGCAATTGCCAGCTTAGCGGTAATTTCTGAACAAGTTTTCGCTGATTACACCGATAGTTTTGTTGCCATTTCTTACACTTATGCAGGTATGCTGGGCGCCGCATTTTTTACCATCGCGTTACTGGCGCATGTACTGACTCAGCGTAGCACACAAACTTTGCAACTCGCCAAGCAACAACGCCAAACCATCCTCAACCTGGAGGAGCTTAATCGCTATATCATTCAGCATCTGCAATCGGGCATTCTTATAATCGATAAAACGCAAACCCTGCAAATGGCCAATGAAGCAGCCTTACGCTTGTTAAATTTGACTATTTTACCTACTCATCTGGCAGCAATTTCATCACAGTTATCTGAGGCCTTTCGTACCTGGTTGCAGGATGCTGAACAAGATGCCGTACTGCTCAAGCTTACCGACCAATCTGAAATTCGCAGTCGTTTTATGGTGTTGCCTGCCGGCAGAGACGTGTTTTATTTATGCATTCTGGAAGACATGTCGCTATACAACCAGCGCCTGCAACAAAGTAAGTTAGCTTCCTTAGGCCGGTTAACCGCCAGCATCGCTCATGAGATACGCAATCCGTTGGGGGCTATTAGCCATGCAGGCCAGTTGCTGTCAGAAAATCCGCAGTTATCCCCGCAAGATCAACGTTTAACCGAGATTATTCAAACCCACTCTGTTCGAGTCAATCACATCATCGATGACATTTTGCAACTGTCTCGCAGAACGGCATCCCGCCGAGAAACCATCGTGTTACAACCTTGGCTGGAAGACTATCTGGCGATGTTTATTATTGAAAAAGCTATCGACGCCAATCTTTTCAGTCTAAGCATGGTGCCCGCACCTTTGTCTGCATTCGTCGATCCAGGCCATTTAAAGCAGATCATGGACAATCTATGCCAAAACGCCTTGAAATACGGCAATGCTGACGCTGGCCCCATTATTTTACGCGTGTTTTTATTTCAACAAGCACCGTGCATCGAAGTGATAGACAATGGTGAAGGCATCAAGAAAGAACAACTTGTACATCTATTCGAACCGTTTTTTACCACTTCCAGCAGCGGCACCGGCCTTGGCCTATACATTTCCAAAGAACTGGCCGAATTAAACCAGGCTAATTTGAGCTATCATTTGACTGCAGAAAACCACAGCTGTTTTCGCCTATGTCTTCTGAATGCAGAACAATCCTTGATCGAAATATGACAAAACCACTGGCGTTAATCGTCGACGACGAACCCGACATCCTAGAATTGTTGGAAATTACCCTTAACCGCATGAACATCGAAACGTGTGCGGCGGAAACTATTGCCGATGCTAAAGCCTTATTACAACAACATTCATTTGATCTTTGTTTGACCGACATGAAGTTGCCGGATGGCAATGGTTTGGAGCTGGTCGACCATATCCAATCACTGCGACATCCAATTCCCGTCGCAGTAATTACCGCTCACGGCAATATGGACACTGCCATTTTAGCGATGAAAAAAGGCGCGTTTGACTTTGTCTCTAAACCACTGGAGTTGCCTGCATTCAGGCAACTGGTCACCAGCGCCCTTAAACTTTCCGATCCCGCCGCGCCTAAAGAACGGCGCACTCGTCATTCCTTATTGGGCGAATCTGCGGTAATGCGCGAAATCCGGTCAAAAATAGACAAACTGGCACGCAGCCAAGCGCCGGTATATATCAGTGGTGAATCTGGCTCAGGCAAAGAATTGGTAGCGCGATTGATACATCAACAAAGCGCCCGTAGCGATAAGGCTTTTGTTGCCATTAACTGCGGCGCGATTCCTTTGGAGCTGATGGAAAGCGAATTCTTTGGTCATAAAAAAGGCAGCTTTACCGGCGCAGTCAGCGATAGTAAGGGCTTATTTCAGGCCGCAGAAGGTGGCACGTTGTTTTTGGACGAAGTAGCCGACTTACCGCAATCGTTGCAGGTCAAATTACTGCGCGCCATTCAAGAGAAAAAAGTTCGCCCTGTCGGCGAGCAGATGGAAATCCCGGTAGATGTGCGCTTACTCAGCGCTACTCACAAAAACCTGGCCAACCTGGTGAAGGACGGCAGTTTTAGACAAGATTTATATTATCGGATCAATGTTATCGACTTACATATTCCGCCGCTACGTCAAAGAAACGACGATATATCCGAGTTGGCAGAACATATTTTGATCAAATTAACTGAAAACGATACAAAACCGCCCCACCTGACACCGGCGGCTATGGAGGCATTACAGCAATATTCGTTTCCCGGCAATGTAAGAGAGTTGGAAAACATTTTAGAACGGGCATTGGCGCTATACGATGGCAACACTATCGACGTCGATGACCTTAATTTGCCACTGCTCAGCCATCAGCCAGCAGAATCACCGGACTATGATCCGGCACTCGGCTCACTGGAAGATCATTTGGAAACTATCGAAAGAAAAGCTATCACCCAAGCATTGGAAGATAACAAATGGAATAAAACCGCCGCTGCCAAACAGTTGGGCTTATCGTTCCGGTCTTTTCGCTATCGATTAAAGAAGCTGAGACTGGAAGAATAGTTAACAGCGCAAAGGGCACTATTTTAAAGTGCCCTTAACACATCTAAATTAAGCGCGGTATTTTTCTATCTCTTCCAGCTTAGCGATTGCCTGCTTTATTTTGCCCTCGACTTCAGCGTCTAATTCATTGTTTTTATAAACTTTGTCCAAAAGCCCTTCTGCAACCAACGCATCTTTTATCCAACGTTTAGTGAAGCGGTAATTACTGTAGGTCGTGGCTACTTCACCGGTACTGGGGTCTTTCAGACCTTTTTTACTAGCTGCCGCGGGTGCAGCTGCTTTTGTTACCTTTGCGGTGTTGGCAGGCGTCGTTTTTTTACTGACTTCTGGCTTTTTCTCTTTCACCACCTCGATGGCAACGGCTTCAGGCTTAGCAACCGGTTGTTCAGTTACTCGTGGCTCTGCGTGAGTAGTTTTTTTAGCGTTAGGCTTAGATTCGTTAACGATCACGTAAACGACATAGGCGACAAACACAGTTGTTAATATAAATAGCACTTCAGTCATAACGAATCTCCACCTAATTAATTGATTTATTATTATGCCCCTCAATCTTCAGCGACTGCTGGGGTAGCAGACCAACCACATCGCCAGCGCTGAAATATACCAGATGCTGGCGAGAGGGGCTTAATGTTTTAGCAGTTAAGAGCGCGCTCTAAAAATTAGCCCAATCCCATCGCATACTTAGCCAGCAGTGACTTGGCCGCCGGCAGTTGGTCAAGCACACCTAAGCCAATATTTCTTACCGCCGCCAACGCTAGCCAATCATTAGAAAAAATACGTACAACATTGTCGGTGAAGGCGATGGTGCGGTCGTGATCTTGTTGTCGAACTTTCGCAAAGGTTTGTAAAAACTCAAGTGCTCCGATGTCTTTGCCGTTTTGATGCTGCTCAACCAACATTTCAGCGAGTTGCACGACATCCCGTAAACCTAGGTTAAAACCTTGTCCTGCTACAGGGTGTAATTGATGCGCGGCATTACCGATAATCACAGTGCGCTCAGCCAGCATTTGCCCGGCTCGAATCAATGACAACGGAAAAGCCCGCCTAGGCGCAGTAAGACTGAACTCACCCAGCTTGTAACCAAAGCATTCTTGAAGCGCGACCAGAAAATCCGTTTCGCTGCCGGACATAAGTGCCTCAGCATCGTCATTGGTGCGCGTCCAAACTACCGCGCTGTGATTGACATCAATAGGTAATAATGCCAAGGGCCCTGAACTGGTAAAGCGTTCGTAAGCGGTGTTATTGTTTGGAAGACTCGATTTTACCGTGGTGACCAAAGCAGTTTGGTCATAGTCTGTGCGTTTTTGAGGGATTTCTAATAAATTGCGTACCGAAGAGTTGCCGCCGTCTGCGCCGACTAGCAATTTAGCAGTCGCTATAACAGACTCTTGGCCCTGTTTTAGACTAACGTTGACTTGCTCTGAGCCCGCCATTAGACCAACTACTCTGGCAGGACAAATCTGTTCTATACCCGCTTGCTCAACTAATTCGGCCAGATGCGTTTCAATAGTGCGCGCGGTAATCACATAGCCCAGTGCCGCAACCTGTTCTTTTTCCGCAGATAATCTGACTTTGCCAAAATGGCCTTGATCCGACACATGAATATGCTTGATCGCCATTGCTTCATGACTCACGCCTTGCCACAAACCTAACTCGTCAAGCTTGGTAACCGTACCGGCTGCCAATGCCAAGGCACGATCACCGGCGGGAGAGTCATGCAATTGTTGACGCGTATTGGCCTCAACCACGGCAACCCGCAACCCGCTGTCTTTTAACGCCAGCGCGAGACAGTTCCCGGCCAGACCGCCACCGGCAATCAAAATGTCATAATCATGTTGCATCAAGCCACCTGCATCAATGCTTCAATATCTGCGATGGTTTTAGGCACGTCACCGGTTAACACTTCATGCCCTTGCGCAGTCACCAGTACATCGTCTTCAATACGGATACCAATGCCCCGCCATTTGGCATCGACCGTTTTGCAGTCGACGGGGATATACAGACCGGGCTCTACTGTCAGTACCATGCCGGGTTCCAACAAGCGCCATTCTTGGTTGATTTTGTAGTCGCCGACATCATGCACGTCCATGCCTAACCAGTGCCCTATACGATGCATGTAAAACTGTTTGTATTTTTCGTCCTTAATCAGCTTGCTCACTTTGCCTTTAAGCAATCCTAATGCAACCAATCCTTTGGTCAGCACTTCCACAGAGGCTTCATGGGCTAAATTCCAAGGCACGCCTGGTTTAATTTGTTCAAGTGCTGCCGTTTGGGCGTCCAGCACCAACTGATACAGTTGCTTTTGTGGCTCGGTAAACCGCCCGGAAATAGGGAATGTACGAGTAATGTCGGCAGCATAATGGTCACACTCAGCACCGGCATCAATCAGCAGCAAATCGCCGCTTTTGATTTTATCGGTGTTCTCGGTGTAATGCAGCACGCAGGCATTTTTGCCCGCGGCCACAATAGACGGATAAGCCACTGCTCGCAGGCCATTTTGAGCAAAGTGATAAAGCAACTCGGCTTCTATCTGATATTCATAGAGTCCAGGTTTACACTTTTGCATGGCACTAGCATGCGCAGCAGCCGACACTTCGGCAGCGCGACGCATAAGCTTAAGCTCAGCTGTGCTTTTAAACAGCCGCATCTCGTGCAAAATATGCTCCAGTGACACTAATTCACCAGGCGCTACGGCGCCATTTCTGGACTGGCTGCGGATATGCTTGATCCACTCCAGCAAGCTATGATCCAAATCAGAATCCCGTCCCATCGGATAAAAAACCTTGGTTTTGTTTTCCAATAACCCCGGCAGAATGTCATTCAGATCATCAATCGGAAAGGCATCGTCGGCTTCAAAATGTTTAGTCGCGCCTTCAAGCCCGGCGTGCGCACCTTCCCACAAAGCTTTTTTTTCATCGAATTCCCGGCAAAACAATAAGTATTCGCCTTGCTCCCGGCCGGGGATAAATACGGCTAAAGCTTCAGGTTCGTTAAAACCGGTCAAATAATAAAAGTCGCTGTCTTGACGAAAGGGATAATCCACATCGCGATTGCGAGTGCGTGTTGAGGCACTGCCAATCAGCGCGATATTGCCTTTACCAATACGCTGCATAAGCTGCTTGCGACGTTTTTTGAATTCGCTTTGTTTCATGGGTTACTCGTTTATCGCGGTTACAGCTTAATGGAGGGTGTTGTTGCCAACGCTAAGTTCGTCACGCAGTAGCAGCACGGCTGATCTTAAAAATTCGGTCACTTCCATCAACGCATTTTCATCATCCTCACCAGCAACAGCTTCAGTCTCCAGCTTGGTGAACTCGACAATATCTTTCAGTATTTCATTTACATCACCCGGCCAATTAGATTTTGGATTCGCAAAACCTACACCCGCCAAAAAGCCTATACACCAATTTCTTAATGCTTCAATTTGTTCATTTAACGGACTATCTTCGTCGGGCAAAAATAAATCAAACTCGAATTCGTCGCTATTTAATAATCGACGCGTCTCCTCAAACAGTCGGACGAGCACCTCTTGCTGCTCTTCAGCTATCGGTAAAGCATTGCGTAATAGCTCGGTCAGCCACTGGGTACTTGTTACATGATCATTTACACACAACATACCGGTTGCCATGCCGTGCGCCTCGGCGGCAGATAGCCGAGCATCGCTTTGGATCACTATTGAATTTATTACTTGATAAGCCATAACACCCACATGATAATTTTTCTGGCGTTAAAATAACGGGGGCCTATGCTACCATGTTCGCAGTCCAATGAGGACATGGCGGATGATGGCTGACCCCAACCTTTGCTCAACTATTCATCAAGCTCTTGCGGGCATGACCCGCTCCTAAGAAATTGAAGTGACCACCATGACACAACTCCCAGCAAATCAAGTACAGGAATTACAAGAGCTCGAGAACCGATTGGATAAGCTAATCGAGCAATACGCAACTATTAAGAACGAAAATAATTCCTTAAAAACAAAACAAGACGCTTTGGTTCGGGAAAAAGCCAAGCTACTGGAAAAAACCACTCTGGCAAGATCTCGCGTCGAAGCCATGATCACTCGCCTTAAAGCAATGGAGCACGGCTCATGACTCAAAAAACGCTGCCGGTATCAATCACCATTATGGGCAAAGAATATAAGATTGCCTGTGCCGTTGAAGAGCAAGACGATCTAATTCATTCGGCTCAACAGTTGGATGCGCAAATGCGCAAATTGCGTGATTCAGGAAAAATCGTCGGCCCTGACAGAATTGCAGTAATGACCGCACTGAATTTGGCACACGAGCTGCAAATGCTGAAAACTCAAAACGCGCTGTTAAATCAGCAATTGAGCGAATGTCTGGCAAAATTAAGTCAAAAGATAGAAAACGTTTTGGATAATCCGTAAACAGGCTAAACTATAACCCTGTATCTCCTGCAGCGTTCGAGGGTGTGCTGGGTGTTTCCTGAACCTGTATTACCCCCGGGGGCTGTTATCCGTTTTGGTGCGCATGCCCGTCTTGTACGGGAAGCCTGATTAACGGTCATGTCCCCACTTGAACCGCCGGTTCAAGGACGAAGGCATACTACGGCGCAGGCGGGAGATACGTTCTACTCCGCATAGCAAAAATCCCTCATGAACTACTGGCTAATGAAGTCCGAACCAGACACGTTCGGCATCCACGACTTACTCAATAAACCCAAGCAAACCGAGCACTGGGATGGCGTGCGTAATTACCAAGCCAGAAACATGATGCGGGATGATATGAAACTGGGCGATTTGGTGTTTTTCTATCACTCCAACTGCGACGAGCCCGGCATAGTCGGCATTATGGAAATCGTCAGAGAAGGCTACCCTGATTTTTTTGCCTTCGATCCTGAAGACAAACACTTTGATCCTAAAAGCGACCCGGCCAATCCGCGCTGGATTATGGTGGATGTTAAGTACCTCAAAACCCTGTCTCGCACCATCACCCTCAAAGAACTCAAGCTAAAAGAAGAGCTAGCCGACTTGGCTTTGCTTAGACGCGGCAATCGCTTGTCGATCATGCCGGTCAGCAAAGCACAGTGGGATTTTATTTTAACGTTGGAATAACTTACTTCGCATTACCGCCAGAAAATAACCGATAGGCCGGATTATCCGTTTCTTCTTGATAGATAAACCCTAAGTCATCCAGGCAATGTTCAAACACTGGCTTTTCTGCATTGGCTATTTGCACACCCATCAACACTTTGCCGAATGCGGCGCCATGATTGCGGTAATGAAATAAGCTGATATTCCATCGCCCGCCCAGCGCCAGCAAAAATTTCAATAGCGCACCTGGACGCTCTGGAAATTCCAAACTGTAAATCAACTCACTCAGCTCGCAAGGCGCGTGCCCACCGACCATGTAACGAACGTGTTCTTTGGCAAGTTCATTGGTGGTCATGTCAGTTACCGGAAAGCCCTGGCTCTGTAATTCCTCAATCACAGTCGCGCGATCTGCCTCAAGGCCGCTGCTGGATAAGCCGACAAAGACCTGCGCCTGAGCTGGATTAAAATAGCGATAATTAAATTCGGTAATACTGCGCCCACCGAGCATTTTGCAAAAATGCAGAAAGCTGCCCGGAACTTCCGGAATTGTCACCGCCAGCAAAATCTCCCTATGCTCACCCACTTGTGCGCGTTCAGCCACATAGCGCAATCGATCAAAGTTGATATTCGCACCGCTGTCTATCGCCACCAAGGTTTGCCCGATGACCTGCTCGCGTTCGACATATTTCTTCAAACCTGCGACAGACAACGCCCCTGCCGGTTCAGCAATCGAACGGGTATCATCGAAAATATCTTTAATCGCCGCGCAAATTTCATCGGTGTTGACGGTAATAACTTCATCAACATAATGTTGCGCCAGTCGAAATGGCTCTTCGCCAACTTGCTTAACCGCCACGCCATCGGCAAATAACCCTACTTGTTTAATGATGACCCGGCTTTTTGCCTTTAATGCGCGATTGAGACAATCAGCATCATCCGGCTCGACACCAATAATTTTTATATCCGGCCGCACAAATTTTACATACGCGGCAATCCCTGCAATTAAACCGCCGCCGCCGACAGGGACAAATATCGCGTGCAAATCGCCGGTTTGTTGCCTGAGAATCTCCATAGCCACCGTACCCTGCCCGGCAATGACATCAGGGTCATCATAAGGATGAATAAACACCATGTCTTTTTGCTCAGCCAACTCTTTGGCATGCCCATAAGCATCATCATAAGAATCACCGAATAAAACAGTCTTGGCGCCTCTGGCTTTTACCGACTTAACCTTAATTTCCGGGGTGGTTTTGGGCATCACAATCAACGCTTTAATACCCAAGTGTTTAGCCGACAAGGCCACACCCTGTGCATGATTGCCTGCGGACGCAGCAATTACGCCTTTCGATCTGGCAGCCTCATCCAACAAGGACATCTTGTTATAGGCACCACGAATTTTGAAAGAAAATACCGGCTGCAAATCTTCTCGTTTTAGCAAGACGGTATTATTCAATCGCTCCGACAGCGATGACGCTTTATCCAATGGCGTTTCTATCGCCACATCGTAGACTTTGGCGCGTAATATTTTTTCTATGTAGTGTTTTAGCATTAGCAAAAATCGGCTGAGGAATAGGGGCTTCTTAGGGTATTATCACACATCAATTTACTCTTCCCGTAACCCTTACTACACAAGGAAAAATTATGACTCAAGATGAATTAAAACAAAAAGTGGCTCAAGCGGCACTTAAGTACATCAAAGATGTACCTATAATCGGTGTGGGTACCGGCTCAACTGTTAATCATTTCATCGACTATCTGGCTGATTTTAGAGGCCAAATTGAAGGCGCTGTCTCCAGCTCGGAATCAAGCACCCAACGCTTGAAAAAATTGGGTATTCCGGTTCTGGATTTAAACGCCGTAGGCCCGCTTGAAGTTTATATTGATGGCGCCGATGAAGTTAACCCGCAAAAGCATCTAATTAAAGGCGGCGGCGGCGCATTAACCCGCGAAAAAATCATCGCTGCAGCCAGTAAAACATTTGTCTGTATCGTTGATGAAAACAAAACTGTGGATGTGTTAGGTAAGTTCCCACTACCGGTTGAAGTAGTGCCTATGGCCAGAAGCTATGTTGCCAGAGAGCTCGTCAAGCTTGGCGGCCAACCGGTCTGGCGCGAAAATTACATCACCGACAACCACAATGAAATTCTGGATGTACACAATCTGAGCATTCTGGAGCCGAAAAAACTCGAAGCCATTATCAACAACATTGTTGGCGTTGTAACAGTAGGCATTTTTGCCGAACGCCCTGCAGACATCGTGTTAATTGGTAAAGGCACTGAAGTCGTTACTCTTTAAATAGAGTTGCCATAGCCGACAAGACATGAGCTATGGCACTAACAATAATTAACTGCAATACAAACCAGGGGATAAATTATGAACAAAATTATATTGTTAGCTGCTGCAATGCTATTTTCCAGCAGCACCTTCGCTAAGACCGACCATTATCTGTTGCTTGAGAGCAGCCATGTGCAGCATTTGAAAATTACCACCGTAGGTGATGATGTCAACGTTAGTGCTGATGTAGATTTCGAGCCTAATGACACAGAGAAAGGCAGTCATGGATGCTCAGCGGATATTGCCGGCAAAGCCAAACACGTAAATGAAAACGAATTGGTATTGAAAAAACAACTTGAAGGCGAAGCTAAGTTTTGTTCGTTGAATATTAAATTAACGTCAACTGGCGCGGTAATTGAGCAATCGGCCGATTGTAGTTATTTTACCGCCGGCAGTTGCCGTTTCTCTAGCGAAGGCAAAGAACTAGTTAAGGTTAAATATATCCGGGAATAGGTTCTGCTTTATGAAAGTTGGGTTGCGAAGCGCAACCCAACTTTCATAGTCTGAGGACCAAAAATAAGCAGCCTGGCTTAATCCGTTGAAAAACTTAGAGACCTGTTAATTTACAACCCGTTATATGCCAAAACTCAAAAGCCTCCGTTATGCTCGATAACCCCCCAAAGCAAAGTCATCATGAATAATCAAGGAACGCTTAGATCCAGTGCAAAAATTGCTGGACTTGACGGTCTAAGAGGTCTTGCGGCTAGCATTGTACTAGTCACGCATATGTCAAATTGGGGTTTCCATTTGTTTCCGGGGTTTGATTTGCGTGGAATCGGTAGGAGTGGTGTGGTTTTGTTTTTTGTACTCAGCTCATTTTTGCTGACATCACAAGTTCTTAGTTGGCCAGTACCGCTACTTCTCAATCCAAAACGTTGGCTCGATTATTTAGAGGCCCGTATTTTCAGGATATGGCCGCTTTTTCTCTTTGTCCTAGCATTCTCTTTGGGTACAAGTTATCTCCATCTTTTTCCTGTATTGTGGAGGGCAGCGCCATTATTTAGAGACCTTCCTGTTCCAATGCCTTGGGATTCCCTGCAAGAACACTTACTGATGAAAAAAGGGGAGGATATTCTCTGGACTATTCCGGTAGAATTCAAATTCTACCTATTATTGCCATTGATACTATTGGCAATACTTATTCCATTGCGCGACTATCTGGTCGGAGCGATATCAGTTCTCTTTATCGCAATCCTTACAACTTTCTGGCTTATTCCTGTCGCTGACGGGGGTGTAGATACATTCCCGTTCATTGGAGTGTTTCTTACAGGAATTCTATTAGCTTTCGTACGTCGTCACGATATTGAAAAGGGTAATAAATCGTGCCCCATTTTATATGAGGCATTAGCATGGCTTTGTTTCGCAATTTTTGTATGCCTTATCCCTTCAGTATATTTTTCTATAACGAATATGCCAACGCCGTTTACCGAAGCAAAATCACATTCCTTTTATGCAACACTTTGGGCGTTTATGATCTTGTGTATGCTTCGCGGCACAGGGTTCATGAGACAAATTTTAGACTCCCGCCTACTTGTTTTCTTGGGAATGATCAGCTTCAGCCTATATCTCTGGCATCGAATTCCAATCAATCTAATGCATCGACTTACCTATTTCCATCAAATTGATTTCATACCTGCCGAAATGAAGGCAGGAATTATCTTGCTTGTATCTATTGGGATAGCATATACATCATATGCAGCCATTGAGCGTCCGATTATCCGATGGAAAGCCAATCGGCGTAAATCAGCAAAAATCACTTAAAGAAGAGCGGCAGATTAAATCAACAGCCAAGCAGGACACGTGCTTGGCTGTTGATTTATAAAAATTAATTATTTAACGTAAGTCAGCCAATCGGCATGGTCGTCGCGACGACCATGGACATAGTCAAAATACAAAGATTGTAATTTTTCAGTGATCGGGCCGCGGCTGCCACTGCCTATTTTGCGGTTATCCAATTCTCTGATCGGCGTAACTTCGGCAGCTGAACCGGTAAAGAAGGCTTCATCGGCGACATAAATTTCATCGCGGGTAATACGTTTTTCGGTAACTTCAAAGCCTTGTTCTCTGGCGATGGTAATCACGCTATCACGAGTAATACCTTCCAATGCTGAAGTGGTTTCCGGGGTATAAATCTTACCGTCGCGGACGATGAACAGGTTTTCCGCGCTGCCTTCAGCCGCAAAGCCTTCATGGTCAAGCATTAATGCTTCGTCGTAGCCATTGGACCGGGCTTCTTGCAGTGCCAATATCGAATTGATGTAATTGCCGTTGGCTTTGGCTTTGCACATGGTGCTGTTGTGGTGATTGCGGGTGTAAGACGAGGTACGGATGCGAATGCCTTGTTCGATGCTATCCGCGCCCAAATAGGCCCCCCAAGACCAAGCGGCGACTACTACATGCACTTTCAGGTTGTCGGCCCTTAAGCCCATGCCTTCGGAACCCAGGAAGCACATGGTACGAATATAGGCGCTGTCGAGATTGTTCTTAGCAACGGCATCGCGTTGTACTTGGTTAATTTCATCCTTATCGAACGGAATGCCCAAGGCCATGATGTGCGCCGAACGGAATAGGCGGTCGGTATGCGTCTGGTTTCTGAAAATCGCGGTGCCCTTGTCGGTTTGATAGGCCCTGATGCCTTCAAAGACGCCCAAACCATAATGCAATGTGTGTGTCAGGACGTGGACTTTAGCTTCACGCCACTCAACCCATTGTCCATCCAGCCAAATAACGCCATCTCTATCGTCCATCGTCATCGTTTATTCTCCAACATGTTTGATTGTGATTGTTTAGTCCATGACATCGTGCCAGATGTGCTCGACCTGAGTCCTCATTACAGCAACCTCAGCCTCATCAACCAGCGCACGATCGCCTTGTAATACCAGCTTATGACCACTATCGCGATAGGCGCAATAAGCAGTTTTGAGTGTATTGGCAACAGTCTCGGATATAAATCCGTCTGCCTGTAACCCTTCCAGCAGCCTGACATTATCGGTGTAAGTAGTTAACGCCGAGTTGTTTGCCGCACGTGCCAGGATGCCGAATTGTACTATAAACTCAATATCGGCAATACCGCCCTTGCCCTGTTTCAAGTCAAACTTGCTGGCATCTTTGTTGGTCAATGCGGCGCGCATTTTTTCGCGCATTTCCCTGACTTCCGTTTTCAGCACGTCAACACCTCTTGGCAAACTTAAAATACGTTGCCGTATCACTTCATAGCTTGTTTTTAATCGCACATCTCCAGCGATAAAACGGCCGCGTACTAAGGCCTGATGTTCCCAAGTCCAGGCTTGGTTTTTCAAATATTCTTCATAGCCATGGATATGGGCCACTAACAACCCGGAATCGCCATTGGGGCGGAGGCGCATATCTACTTCATACAGTATGCCGGACAGCATTTTGGTGTCCAGAATATGCCGAACTCGCTGCCCTAAGCGACCATAAAACTGGGTGCAGGAAATAGGTTTATTGCCATCAGTCAGCGCATTGCCGTCCTGGCAATCATAAAGAAATACCAGATCCAGGTCGGAACCATAACCCAGCTCGATGCCGCCCAATTTGCCAAACCCCAGTACCGCAAAGCCATCAGCACTGTGCCGGCAACTCGGAGGCAGACCATGGTTTTCGATCAACATGTGCCAAGCTCGATCAACGACATACTCAACGATGCTCTCGGCAATGTAAGTCAGATAATCGCTGACCACCATCACCGGAATCACGCCCATAATGTCGGCCGCTGCTACGCGCAACACGCACAGTTGTTTAAATTGCCTCAGCACCACCATCAGCTGTTCCAGATCCTGCACGTCTACCTGAGCTAAAAGCCGCTGTAATTGCCCATCCAGATCGACTTTTTTAAGCGGCTCGTATAATGACCGGGTATCCATTAATTCATCAAACAACACTGGATACTGCGATAAATACTCACAAATCCAAGGACTGGCTGACGACAGTCGAATTAATTGATTCAAGGCTTCAGGATTTTCCGCCAACAACGATAAATACACATTGCGGCCCGCTACTGCTTCAAATAACCGCAAAATGCGTAGCAACGTTTCGCCGGGATTATCGGCAGACTGTAATGCCTCAATTAACTGCGGCATTAATCGATCCAGCACGCCGGCGCCTTTGGTGGTCAAGCGCTTAACCGCAGGGGAATTTTTGAATGCTCTAATCGCTGCCAGTACCGATTCCGGTTGTTGAAAACCGTAGCCTTGCAGCGTTGCCAGCAAGTCCTGCTCGTCACCGACACCGGTCCAAATGTTCTGGCTATGTCGATCACCCGCGTCCTGCTTTGATAACGAAAACACTTGATCGAATACTGCGTGTACCTGTGCCCTGACCTGATCCAAATCACGTTTGAAGCTAGCCCAATCGGCATAATCCAGTGAGTATGAGAGTGCCAACTGGGCTGTCTCGCTAGTAGGCAAATCATGCGTTTGCCGGTCTTGGTATTGCTGAATATGATTTTCCACCCGACGCAGAAAGCAATACGACTGTGTTAGCTGATCGACATCCGCCTGCGGCAATAATTCCAGCTCTCCTAGCCGTTGCAGCACATCCAAAATGCCGCGAATTTGCAGTGACTTCTCAGTGCCGCCACGGATCAACTGAAACGCCTGCCCGATAAACTCGATTTCGCGTATGCCGCCCGGCCCCAACTTGATATTGTCCAGCCGGTCTTTACGTCTTAACTCCTGGGTAATCTGCGCCTTAAGTGAACGTAACTCTTCAAACGCGCCGTAATCCAAATACCGCCGGTACACAAAAGGCCGGAACATTGCCATCAACTGGGCACCGGTGTTAAAGTCGCCCGCCACCTGACGCACTTTAATCATCGCGTAACGCTCCCACTCGCGCGCTTGGGTTTGGTAATAATTTTCCATGCCGTCGAAGGTCATCAGTATCGGCCCACTATCGCCAAACGGCCTTAAGCGAATGTCGGTTCTAAACACAAAGCCGTCGATGGTAATGGCATCTAGCACCTTCACCAGACTCTGGCAAATCTTGGTGAAAAATTCGGCATAACTGGTCTGTTTTTTATCCGGCAAGACACCATTTTCGGCGTAGGCAAAAATCAAATCGATGTCGGAGGAGTAATTCAGCTCATAAGCCCCCAACTTACCCATACCTAACACCACAATCTGTTGAGGACTGCCATCCGCCAGCACCGGTATCCCGCGTTTGGCGCAAGCCTCTCGGTAAAGAAAATCCAACGCATATTGAATGCAAGCATCCGCAAGATGCGATAAATCCAGCAAGGTTTCCGATAGCTCAGACCAACCCGCCAAATCCCGCCAAGCTATTCTGACCATCTCGCGGCGTCTGAAGGTGCGCAACACAGACATTAACTCTAGCTCATCGTCTAGCGGTAGCACCGCTAGACGATCGCGATACGCATCATCGGTATATTTTACAAACAAATCCCCGGATACAACCAATCCGACCAACAATTCAGGCTTTGCTAGACAACTAGCTGCCACAAACTCACTGCTTGCCAACACTTTGGGCATAGACACGGTTAACTGTGGCCGTTGTTCAAACTCGAGCTTGTGCTCTACCAATTGCTGATAAACGTTGCTTAACGAATTTTGAACGGCCCCCTGCATTGCCGCAGGCACACTGGAACAATCAAACTCAGGCATAGAGGTTACAGACATGGGTATTCCGGCTGTGATAAAAGAGCCATGATAACGAAAATAGGGATGTAAACAGAAGTCTTGTAGCAAATGACGCGAGGCAAAGATGCTCAACTGTTTGGCAAAATTGGCCCATGCCATTAAATCAAGAAACGTCTGTCCTGAATTTGCGAGCACACAGAGCACTTGCATGGATATATGATGAAATGGTCAACCGAGGGATAAACCAAATGGACCAGATTTTTTTCGAGATAACTAAATTGAAATGATGCTTTTTTGAGGAAAGAAAGAGTCGGCCTATAAGCCGGGTTTTGTCGAGAACAGTCATTCATCTAGGCTGCAAGTCACCTTACAGCTCAAGCAATCTACCCAGGAACCGCGCGGGCCACGCGTCTGTTCCTCTATTTGATCTTGCTCCGGGCGGGGTTTACCATGCCACACCTGTTACCAGCTGCGCGGTGCGCTCTTACCGCACCTTTTCACCCTTACCTGCCAATGACAGGCGGTATATTTTCTGTGGCACTTTCCGTAGGTTTACACCTCCCAGGCGTTACCTGGCGCCCTGCCCAATGGAGCCCGGACTTTCCTCCATCTTATCTTGCGATAAAACAGCGACTGTCCAGCCAACTCTTTCAAGCGACAATATATCACATTCGCTACCGCTAAGCTGCCAGTCCAAGGTATTGCTTGAAAGTTTTTAGTCTGCCTGCAAATCAAGAGCGGCTTGATAGAGTAATTTTTTCCTTGCACCAGTAATTTCGGCAGCCATTGCTACCGCTGTTTTAATGGAGCATTCGGCCAACAAGATCTTCAATATTTTTTCCTGCTCGGTAGTTAAAGCCGACTCGCTTTTATCAATGGACGCCCCTTCAACGATAACAACAAATTCGCCTTTCTTCATATTTGCGTCATCTGTAACTAATTGAAGTGCATGCCCCAAATTAGTTTTTATGATCGTTTCATGAAGCTTAGTTATCTCTCTAGCAATAACAATTAAACGATTTTGCGGCAATACATCGGCCATATCTTGTAGCGCCGCCAAAATACGATGACTAGATTCGTAGAATGCCCATGTGATTGGCCGTTCTAACCGCTCACTAAAAAAAGCTTTTCGGGCCGATGAGGTTCTAGGTAAAAAGCCTTCAAATACGAATTGAGTAACTGGTAAACCCGCAGCCGATAATGCGGCAATTAGCGCACAAGGGCCGGGTATTGGTACAACGCGTACGCCTGCATCCTTAGCCATTTTTACCAATGGCATGCCGGGGTCGCTCAATAATGGCGTACCCGCATCGGATACCAAAGCAATTGATAATCCTTCCTGCAATTTTGCCACCAATCCAACAGAAGCCTTTTCTTCGTTGTGCTGATGTAATGCAATCGATTTATTGTGAATACCATAATGATTTAGCAACATCTGAATGTGTCGAGTATCTTCAGCCGCAATAAAATCCACTTGTTTTAACGTTTCAATAGCTCTAAAACTAATATCAGCCAGATTACCTATAGGGGTCGCAACGACGTATAATTCGCCATATTTAGTTGACATTTTATTCTCTCTTGAAAATCACTTTTAATTACGATGCGGCCAAAACTAAAGCCCTTTTTGCTACTCACGCTAATATTTTGCCTAGTCAACTTATCAAGTTGTAGAACCACTGTTCAACCTAAAGTAAATCATGCGCCATCAACACCTGCAATTACCACAGAGCCTCTTAAACAAAAACAAAACGATGCCAGGAAAATATCCGCTGCCATTAGACCGTCTTCAGAGGAAATTCAGCATCGTTTTCAAGCAATTGAATCGCGAATAATCAACGGCGATGGCGATACCGCCAAGAAAAAGGCTGATGAGCTCAATGTTCTCGACTTATCAATTCCAGAACAGGCTAAATTGAATATTCTTTATACTCAGATATTACTTACTTTTGGTGAGGCAGAACAAGCAATCGAAAAGCTGACTCTTATCCAGCCCGATCAACTTACCCAGGAAGACCAAGTCAAATATTTTCAATCTCAAGCTTTTGTCTTTTCTTTAACCGGCAATCAACTAGAAAGTGCCAAATCAAGAATTGAATTACATCGCATATTACCGCCACCTGAGCGCACAAAGAATCAAGCCGCTATTCTAGAAACACTAAACCTATTGCCAGAATCTACCCTGAAATACGCTCAAAGTGACGAATTAGCTGGTTGGATTTCTTTAGCCAAGCTCTCAAAACTTTTTAATCTTCCTGGTTTTACAGAACAGTTAAGTGAATGGCGCAACAGATTCCCTATCCATCCGGCCGATCTGTCAGTATTTATAGCAACTACAGATACAACCGATACCACTAATCAACCCAAATCTATCGCCATTTTGTTACCGGAAACGGGTGCATTAGCGCAACCTGGCAAGGCTTTTCTTACAGGATTTATGGCTGCATACAATCATGCGTCGAGTAACAATAATCTTCGATTTTACGACACCAATCAAACGCCTTCTTCAACTCTTTACAAACAAGCCCTTACCGAAGGTGCAACCCTAATAATAGGTCCTCTTGATAAACAATCTATTCAAGACCTCGCAAATTCAACTAACCTAGCTGTGCCAGTACTTGCACTGAACCACATTGACGGGTTACAAAAAGAAAATCTCTATCAATTTGCACTTAGCCCAATAGATGACGCTAAAGAAATTACCAATAAAGCTTGGCTTGACGGTCATCACAAGATTTTAACTCTGATCCCTGACACTCCATCTGGACAGCGTATCAATAATTATTTTACTGAGAACTGGGGGGTGTTTGGTGGAAGCCTGCTAGAGACACAGACTTACAATATAAAAGAAACTGACTTTTCTTTACCCATTAAAAAACTACTTAATATTGATGAGAGTGAAGAGCGCTTTCACCAACTTCTAACAATTATACCTACGGCAAAATTTTCTCCCAGAAGGCGGCAAGATGCACAAGCCCTTCTTCTAAGCTCTAAAAGCAGCGAGGCGCGCTCAATCAATCCCCAACTAAAATTTTATCAAGCAAACGACTTACCTGTTTACGCAATGCCCAATATATATTCAGGCGTACCTAATCAAACTCAAGACACAGATCTAAACAATATAATTTTTTGCGATATACCGTGGATACTAGAAAAATCCTATGCTGGTAAGTTGAGCATGAATTCTCAAATTAATAGCTGGCAAAAATTTCCGCTCGAATACCTTAGATTATTTGCAATGGGTCTAGATGCTTTTCAATTAGCCTCTGACTTGGATGGTTTAAACAATAAATCATTAGCAGGAGCATCTGGAAGACTAACACTAGATAATGAAAATAGAATCAGACGCACTTTGGTTTGTGCACAATTTATTAATGGTCTTCCTGAATAAATTCGCCCCCCTCGCATAGCTGCAGTTACCATCATTAATTAAAAATACCTTGCCTCACAATTTAATTTGAAAATCAATATTTGTATGTTTGAAAACATTAAAAAAAAGGCAACTCATTTACTAAGTGGACAACATGCAGAAGATAAAGCTTGCTTATATCTCATAGATCAAGGCCTTAAATTAGTCTTACGTAATTTTCGCTGTAAACAAGGAGAACTTGATTTAATAATGTACGATCATCTTACATTAGTCATCATTGAAGTTAGATTCCGAAACACAAATAAATACGGTAGCGCTTCTGAAAGTGTAACTAAAACTAAGCAACAACGCATTATCACAGCTACCCAAGTATTCTTATCAGGAGCAAAGTTAGATTGTCCAGTTCGTTTTGATGTTATAGCAATTTCAGGTGATAACAGCTTAGAGTGGATAAAAAATGCATTTTATTAATCCATTAAATAATGGGTCTTAACGCTATACCACCGTATTAGAGCTCCATAATGAGCACGGGCTTGCTAAACCTCTCTACCTATCACCCCCATCTTGGCATGGTGTTTAATTACCATGCGATCAAAATTTGTACTTATGAACACGCATCTCAAGCACCCAACGCTTATATCGCTTTTATGTATTTGGCGAATTATGTTTCATAAGTGCATATAGTGGCCCCTGAAATCCGGACAATAATTTAAGATGGTAGCCTGCGATAACCAGGAGCGGGTTGTGAGTGAGAAAAAGCGCAAGATTTTTACCGGCACACAAAAGGCCAAGGTGGCTTTTGGAAGCGATGAAAGGCACTAAAACTGTTAATGGGATTGCACAGGAGTTCGGCGTGCATCCTACCCAAGTCAATCAATAGAAAAAAGACTTACAAGCGAGTCGCTAAGTTTTGAAAGGTAGTTTCCTTGCTCCTGCGTGAAATCATCAAAACTTAGCGACGGTTAGATTGCTACGCAAGCCCCGGCTATCCTGCTCCAATATCGTTTATCCACGACAAGGTGGCTAAACATCGCAGCAATGACGTTACACTATCGGCATCGACCGATTGCATCTTTCCATCGCAAACAGCGTGCTCGAAAAAACGCCGGAACGATATAACTACCGGCGACTAAGATTCACGCACCTTCCAACTCCGGTTCGGTGCATTCCATGAATCTCAGCGCTGGAAAATGTGGGTAGCTTGTTCGAAGGCAAACGCGGGCCGAAACCGGTGGATGCCCACAGTGATCCTGATCGGCTGTACGCCAAGATTGGGCAGTTAAACATAGAATTGGACTGGCTCAAAAAAAGTCTAGGATCAGACTATAGAAGAACGGCAAGCTTGGATAGACGCCGATGCAGAGCTTGCGCTATCTACGCAATGCCAGGTGGCTACGGTTGCACGCTCGCTCTAGTGTATGCCCAGAAAAAGCGCTTACAGCAACCGCTTAACAAGCTTGACTGCCTATATTGCAGCTGCTGAATGAAGAGTACACACGGCATCCATTTTATGGTTCACGGCGCATGACAAACTATCTGCACGGCCAAGGTCATGCCGTTAATCGCAAGCGGGTACAGTTGCTTGATGCAAACGTTGGACTTAGCGGGCATGGCCCCTGCCCCCCATACCAGCAAGCCGCAGCATAAGGTTTTTATCCGTACCTACTCAGAGGCGTATATCAACCAGCCTAATCAGGTATGGAGCACCGATGTTACTTACATTCGGCTGCCGCGGTTTTGTTTATCTGGTCGCGACCATCGACTGGTACAGCCGAACCAACAGTAGGCGCTTTAGGCGAAGTCCTGGCGTGGCGACTATCCAAAACCCTGGATGCCAGCTTCTGTATCGACTGTTTAGACGGCGCTATCAATGATTATGGATACCGGAGATCTTTAGGCTCGGCAGTTTACCAGCGACAGCTTTACGGGATGTTGCGCAACCACGGCATCAGCATGGACAGATATTTGCTCCTGCAATATCTGCATTCCCCACATCCATGTGGGTTACGGCCGCGGCCGGGCCTTGGACAATATCTTTGTTGAACACTTATGGCGAACAGTGAAATATGAAGATTTATTTAAAAAATACTACAGCTTGCCAGACTTGCTAATCGGACTGACAAGCTATTTCCAGTTTTACAGCCAAGAAAGACATCATCAATCATTGGACTACCAAACACCGAGTTAGGTGTATCAAACAGCCACTGGAGGCGGCGCGATGATTTTTGATACATTTAATACAAAAATCCCTCGCGCAGAAGAACTGGGGCAGCGCCATTCAGCTGGTGAATAGGTCTCTATTTTAAACTGGCTAAATATTTGTCTGGGCGATGGAGGCCACTTTATTCATCAAAGGGTGTGCGGGACAGTAAAACCTGGGATTCATTGAGTCGTGTACCAGACAGTCACTATTATTGAAGTAGTCAACAACTATAATTCGCTTTCAATGCAAATAAGAATATAACAATTTTTGATAAAAAAAACCCCCACTATTAGTATTAATAGTAGGGGTTTCAAATTAACTCTTAAAAATATTATTTAAAGTATTTTCAAAGTTAATTACTCCATTCCCTTTAGATAAAAGTAGGAATTAATGGAGCATCTACTGTTACCATTTGACGGTTACCAGCTTCATCAGAAAAGAACAGCAATCCAGCAAAACGGCTATCTGGATCATAAATCAAATCTGCTAAACGATAAACTTCCCATGCCGCATCAGATGCAGTTACTTGAACAGTTCTTGTTTGACCTGGTGCAAGCGGGCTGTTGTCACTAACAGTTAAACCTTCTTCAGCTAACAAATCATCTGGATAGTTGCTTTGATCTTCATATACAGCAGGATCTAAGAAACGAACACCAGCAGTGTTGAATTCACCTAAACGAACAGCTGAATCACCGTTGTTAGTAATAGTTAAAGTCATTTGCATCGCTCTACCAGGTACACGGTATGTTGCATCTTCAACTTTTACACTTACAGTTCTAGCTGGCAATTCAAAAGTTTTCATTCCACGCAGCAAACCTGCCTGTAATGGAGTTGTTACTGGATATTGTTCGTTAGTACTTGCCATTGACCAAGCAACAAGTGCGATAGTACCAGCAGTAAATGCGATACCAACTTTCTTGTCAGTCGGTGTAATCAAAGTACTAGCTTTTCCAGATTCAACCGCAATCGAACGTGGTATAAATAATGGTTTACGAACCCAATATGCCAACCAAGCCAAGCCTATACCGTACCACAATGCGTGCCAGAAATAAGTATTGCTTAAGTTGTATGTTTCCAGATCAATTGTTTCGCCAGTTAAAGTTGTAACTGGGTTAACAAAATCTTTCATTGAGCCAGTAATAGTAGTCCATTTTCCTGGTCCAATGATTGGACCACCACCTTGAACGTTCATCATAGCATGAACATGCCAATCGCCTGGGCGACGTGCTTTTAGAAGAACCTTAAATTCATAAGTTTCACCTAATTCAAGTGATACAGATCTAGGTACTAATTGACCACCGATCCATGAACCTTGACGTATAAATACAGCACCTGGAGTACCAATATTTAAGAACGAAACTTCTGGTTTATCAACAGTTTCAGGCCAGCCTTGAAACACATAAAATTTACCAGAAATGGTCATAGTATCGTTTACAGGAATTTCTTCCTTTGACCAGTTCAAATCAAACCAATGAATTGTACGCATCCGCATAAATGCAGCTTGGGATTTTTCACCGTGGGCTGATGCAGTCGGAGTGTAAAGCATCGCAGCTGTTATAGTAATAAGCAGCGCAACAAAGGACAATTTAGCAACCTTGTCTTTAATTATTTTCATATATCCTCCTCTATAATAGAGAATCTATAGTTTCCAGAGTATCTGGCAATTGTAATTTAACTATGCCAGTCTTTTATGCATTACGATCAATGACCGATGGTTATTACATGTTTTCGCCGCTGACGAATTTAGTACTTGCAAACCATTGACCAAAGAAATGCCACAAAAAGTAAATAATGATACTTACGAAACCAGAGAAGAATGCAGATACTGGAGCCACGTCCTTTCCAAAAGTTCTTAATGTACCTTTTTCAACCATTCTGATGTACTCAGGAGTACCTGTTCTTACATAGTTGTAGCCTTGTAAGTCAGCCAAAGTCATCATCATACCGTTGTATTCAACAGGTACGTGAAGTGGTGCAATTATTGGCCAGTTACCAGGGTAAAACAATAAACCCCAAGACAACCCACCAAGTACTGCAGTCAAAGTCATGCTACCTGAAAGTAACAAAATACCATCAAGTACGATTGCGCCTGGAATCAAGTTAGATGGGAAACAGAAATTTACTGGGAAATAAGTCCAACCCCAGAAATTAAGATATCTGTTAATCCATTCACCTAACAACAAACCTAATACGCAGACAATAGCACCAAATGGCAAACGGTAACGCCACCACAAACAAGCTTGCACTGCAGCAGGGAAAGTAATTGATACGATTGGAGCTACAGTTACCCATAGACGTCTATCTTTCCAATCAGTCCAAAAATCCCAGTCGCCACCAGTTAACATATAGTGAATGTGATAACCACCAAGTACAACAAAGAACAATGTAAACAAAATTAGCCAATCGAACGTGCGTGAAACTTTTACGGCTTCTGCGCGTGAACGTACAGCTGATTGAGATGCGCTCATTAGCTTACCTCCTAAAGGATTTAAATTATTTTTATTAATGACTATCTTCACTTTGCTGCTTCATCGTGAAAAAAGATGAAGCAGCGAGGAGATAGTAATTACAACCAAGACTTAATTATTATTAAGCTAAGTCTTTTTTCAGAAGCTTTGAAATTGCCTGAACTTCAATGTTTACAACACCCAATACACCTAAAGCAGCCCATCCAAAGAATACGAAGCCATAATGTAAAGGAGCAACAAACAACTCTTCCATAAACCAGAAAGTGTGACCCCATTCATTCAAACCTACGTTTGGAAGAATCATGAACGGTCCAATTACTGATACAAGATATTGCAAAGGCAAACCTTGTTGATATGCTGGCAATCTTGTTTTTGCATACAAGAACGATGACACGCCAGTAATAATATAGATTGGGTAGCTCAAGTAAAATTCAATAATATGACTTGGTGTAAAGTCAGTATCACGAACAATAGTTTGATGCCAAGTGCCATCTTGCTCAGTAAAGTAGCTAGCACCATAATAAATGGCCCAAGCGTAACATACCAACCAAATCCAATGAGTAAAGTGCCTTCTTAACTCTTCTCTTGGTGTAATTGATAAAACTTTACGATCGCGAGTTTTCCAGATGTAACCCCATAACACTGAAGCGGTTACTATTTCTAAAACCATTTCGATATACAGGAAGTTCATCCAGTAAGTTTCGAATTCAGGCGCAAAAGAATCTAAGCCAGCTGACCAGCCGTAGACACCTTCATACCAACGAACCCAACCGTAAAACACAATGTAGAGCAATGATCCAAGGATCAAATTTCTTTTGTTTAACAGCGGTGCTTCCGCAGCATCAGCTTTCACTGATTCAGTTGTAGCTGCCATTTCTACCTCCAAAAAATTATAAAAAAATCGGTTTAATTCAACCGAAAGTCTTTAAAGTTACTTTCCTTTTTCCTATCCCTCCCCAATACTTCATTAGGAGAGAAACACTAAGTCTATTTAGTGAAAGTTCAGTCTACCAGCTAGACTATTCATGTCAATATGATTTTGTTTACGCAAAGCATTTTTTTTAATTTTCTTGGCGGCGCCTTAAATGAAACCGCTCCAAAATCCAAAAACAAATCAAACAAAAAATCACTTACCCATGCGCTTTTACCTGGCTAATTACATAGCAAGACGAAGCAACAGCTACTTGCTATGAAATTCTTTTAATTCTGTTAGAATCGGTATTTATTTTTAAAAAACTCGTACCAAATACCATGAAAAAATACCCCGTTTTACTTTTTATTTTAGGCCTTGCAGCATTAATAATGTTTCAAGGGGAAGTTGTGATGCCGCTAGTTAATAAAGTCATTCAATCTGACCTGTTCCTTGTAGAAAGCAAAGATGAAGCCAGTCAACTCCCTATATCCAACGAGATGACTAGCTTTGCATTTACCCACTGCAATAATCACATCAAAGCAAATCTGGATCAAAACACAGTAATTTCTTTCCCTGAAAAACCAATAAATGCATGGAGCCTTGGTAATTATCAATATGTTATTAATGCCGAATACAGCACCACAAAAGATAACCAAGCAGCCACAAGCAAATACGCTTGCAGAATCACTTATAAAAATGGGGACTCTATCGAAGGCGCATCTGACATAAACAACTGGTCAATTGATGGCATTTCCGAACTCAAAAAATAAATCAATAGCACCATAAACCAAAAAAGCCGATGCACAACTGATTAGATATTAGTCAGTTGTGCATCGGCCGCATAATTAAAATCAGCAAAGCCATTAAGCTCTTTAACCGGCCTCCAACAAGCTTGAGAAGCAACCCAAATTAAGTTCGCGGATTCAAATTTACTTTCCGTATTTCTTACGAAATTTATCAACACGTCCAGCAGTATCAACAACACGCTGCTTACCTGTATAAAAAGGATGGCATGATGAACAAACCTCTATATGCAAATCTTTGCCAATTACAGAGCCAGTCTCAAATGTGTTGCCACAACCACAAGTTACAACAATTTGCTTATATTCAGGATGAATTTCTGGTTTCATATCGCCTTCACAAAACCCTTCACGGGCACATATTATTTAAGAACCCCATATAATACGTAGTGATAAAAAAAATCGCAACCAAATTTACTAATAACACCTACAACTTAATAATACCGACAACCAACCCAAGCTCAAACGCCAAACATGAGCAAAACACAAATAACTCCCCATGACAGCAAACAAAGAGCTTTACTTGCTGTCATGGCCTGGAAAGCTGTTTTCGACTGCCAAATATTTCTTCCACTTTCACCACAGAGCGCCTAAATTAAAGGCTACAGAGAAATTACACCACTAAAAATCACCGAGAACCCCAACAATATTAGACTCGGATAACATGCATCCTTAAAAACTTCAACCTGACGCACTTCTCAGTTAACGTATTATCAAAGCTTAATTGCGATTGTGATCTGCAATCAAACCTTGATAATGCATCAATAACAGAACCAAGATAATTGCAGGAAGACCAATCAAGGATGAATAGACAAAGAAGACATAATAGCCATATTGATCAACAAGCAACCCAGAAAAACCACCCAACAACTGAGCTGGCAATGTCATCAAGGAACCGAAGAGAGCGTATTGCGTAGCCGTATGAGCGGTATTGGTCAGACTTGAAAGATACGCAATAAAAACAGAAGTTGCGATACCCCCACCTAAGTTATCAGCACTAATCACAGCAGCTAAGAGCAAAACGGTGGGTTTACTAACTGCTAAAACTGCAAATAGTAAATTAGTCGATGCGACTAAAACCGCTCCGAACAACAAAGGCCGCATTATCCCGCATTTAACGACCAAGATTCCGCCCAAAGCTACACCAGCTATGGTCATAAAAAAGCCAAATATTTTACTTATCTCCGCTATTTCTTTTTTACTGAACCCCAAATCAAGGTAGAAAGGGTTAGCCATAACCCCCATGGTAATATCACTCATCTTATAAACTGCAATAAGCAATAATATCAATATACCAATCTTGCCATTTCTGATAAAAAACTCTGTAAAGGGGCTTAACAATACCTTATTACCACTAACTAACAGTCGCCGCCAAAAACCAGACTGCACAACAGGCTCAGCTTCTTCTTGTATCTTTGATAATGGCTCTTTCAAACAAATTGTCGCAACAAACCCAACAACCATTGCGGCCGCCATGACAAAGTAGGCCACTCTCCAGCTAAAATATTCTGCTATATAAAACGCCCCTGCCCCAGCTACTAGCAATGCAATTCTATACCCCAAAACATAGGTTGCAGCCATTGCACCTTGATAAATTGTATCGGAAGACTCTATCCTAAAAGCATCTATAGCCACATCTTGTATTGCTGAACAAAATGCCACCCACAACCCAATAAAAGCAATTTGCTGTAATTGAGTATGTGCATCGGCATTCCCCATGCCAATTAATCCAGACATAATGCCTAATTGAGCAACCAACATCCAGCTACGTCGTTTACCCATAAGCTTTGTCAGAATAGGCAAAGAACAATTGTCTACGATTGGTGCCAGCAACACCTTTATGGAGTAAATAACGCCAATCCAACTAAAAAAGCCAATTACTGAGCGCTCTACACCATCATCTCTTAGCCAAGCAGAGAGTGTTGAAAAAACCAGCAAATAAGGGAGTCCAGCAGAAAAACCAAGAAATACCATACTCAGTACGCACGGCTTAACATAAACGCGTAAGGCATCAAGCCAGCTCTTTTCAGCCGCCATTGAACTTTACCAAAGAGATAGCGCCGCACCTTGCGTGCGGCGCCGGAAAGAAGTGTTAACCATTAATTAGATAATGGGCAACAATACTTGCTGCGTAACCAGCTGCGATTGCTGGCGTCCATTTCAAATGGCTAAAAAACGTATATTTATGATTAGACTGCCCCATTAACGCAACGCCTGCAGCAGAGCCTACAGATAATAACGAACCACCAACACCAGCAGTCAATGTTACTAGCAACCATTGATACAAGCTCATATCAAGATTCATATTTAAAACTGCGAACATCACCGGAATGTTATCAACGATGGCAGAAATAACACCCACCAAAATATTTGCGGTTGTAGCTCCTAGTCCGTCGTACATTGCACCAGATAACAATTCCAGATAGCCGATATAGCCTAAGCCTCCGACCGCAAAAACAACACCAAAGAAGAACAACAAGGTATCCCATTCGGCATGACGAACTTTATTAAAAATATCAAAGCCATCTTCGCCTTCAACCGCATATACCTTTTTCAACCTATAACCAAAAAGCATAAGAGCAGATAAACCAACCATCATTCCCATGAATGGCGGCAGATGCAAAATTTGTTTAAAACTAACTGCAGTAACAATAGTTAATAAAAACATTCCACAAACTATCAAAGCGCCCGGCTTTAATTGCACTGCAGCCTCAGTTGAAACTTTTGGCTGTTCATCTGGAACGGCAAAATACATCACAGCAGCCGGCACAGCGTAGTTAACCAGAGAAGGAACAAACAACTTAAAGAAATCGAAAAATTCAGCGTAACCAGCCTGCCAAACCATTAAGGTAGTAATATCACCAAATGGGCAGAACGCACCACCGGCATTCGCCGCAACAACTAAGTTAACAAAACCGATACTAACAAACTTAGGATTGTCAGCACCCACTGCCATTACTACAGCTCCAACCAATAATGCGGCAGTTAGGTTATCTGCTACCGCTGATAAGAAAAATGTAATTACACCAGTAATCAAGAACAACTTGCGGTAACCAAACTGTTTTCTTACCAGCCAAGAGCGCAAAGCTTCAAACACATTCCGCTCTGCCATGGAATTGATATAAGTCATAGCAACCAAAAGAAATAACATCAACTCCGCATATTCTTTAAGGTTGTATTCAAAGGCTTCGTGCATGTCTTCGGTTGAAACACCTGCTTGCTGAGCTAAAATAGCCGCATGCGCCCAAATAATGCCCGCTGCCAAAATAACAGGTTTAGATTTACGCAGATGCGTAAATTCTTCGGTCATAACAAAGCCGTAAGCAATGATGAACACTAAAACGGTGTAAATACCCCTTTCCGTTCCCGTCAAGCCAAGACTTTCAAATCCGCCAGCCGTAGCCATCTCAGGCAGCAGCAGAGAAATTAATAAAATTAAGAAAAACCGCACGACAATATCCCCCTAAAATCTTCTTATAATCAAATTGATTGGATGGTACATAAACTGGGTCGCAATATTATCACCAACCAATAAATTTTGTCATTTTATGACTCCCAGTATATGATTGCAGGCCGTGTTTACTCGCCTGACGGCACTTTAAGCAACCAAATTATGTACCAATACAATGATATCGACCAAACCCTGGTTAACGAACGGGTAGACCAATTTAGACGACAAACCGAGCAGTTCTTAAAAGGTGAATTATCCGAAGATCAATTTCGTGCTTTGCGCTTAAGAAACGGTCTTTATATACAAATCCACGCCCCCATGCTTCGCATTGCGGTACCGTATGGACTTCTTAGCTCTAACCAGCTACGTAAGTTGGCCCATATTTCCCGTACTTACGACAAAAGCTATTGTCACGTGACGACTCGCCAAAATATTCAATTTAACTGGCCTAAGTTAGAAGAAGTACCCGATATACTCGCCGAGCTAGCAGAAGTTCAAATGCATGCCATACAAACCAGCGGCAATTGTATGCGCAATACAACTTCTGATCATCTAGCTGGGGTTTGTGTTGATGAAATTGAAGATCCTCGCCCATACTGCGAATTAATTCGTCAATGGACAACGCTACACCCTGAATTCGATTACCTGCCTAGAAAATTCAAAATAGCTGTCAGCGGCGCTCTTCATGATCGTGCGGCAACTCAATTTCACGACATTGGCTTACATTTAGTCAAAAACGATGCTGGTGAAATTGGTTTTAGGGTACTTGTTGGTGGTGGCTTAGGTCGTACGCCTATCATCGGTCAAGTAATCAAACCATTTTTAGAAAAGAAACACTTATTGTCTTACTTAGAAGCAATTCTACGTATATATAACCTGTTCGGTCGTCGCGACAACAAATATAAAGCCCGTATCAAAATACTGGTTAAAGAATCTGGGTTAAACAAATTCTCTCAGCTTGTTGAACAGGAATGGCTGATTATTCGAGAACAATTGGCGCTCAGTGATCAAAGAATCGAACAAATAAAAGCGCATTTCACCTCTCCCGCTTATGATTTAAAAGCTGACAAAGATTCGACTTTTGACTTGAACAAACAGCAAAACTTAGCTTTTGCTACTTGGATTAAGCACAATACTACTGATCATAAAATACCCGGCTATCGCGCAGCTTTCGTCTCCTTAAAAGCACCAGCCTCTCCTCCAGGAGACATGAGCGATGCTCAACTGGATGCCGTTGCCGATTTAGCAGATCGTTATAGTTTTGGTGAAATCAGAAGCACTCATCGACAAAATTTAATTCTGGCCGACGTTAAGCAAGCAGATTTATTTGAACTTTGGCAAAAGCTGGATGCGTTGCAACTTGCCACACCCAATATTGGCACTGTCACCGACATGATTTGCTGCCCCGGCCTTGATTTTTGCTCGCTTGCCAACGCGGGTTCAATTGGTGTTGCCAAAGAAATCAACGAAGCTCTGGATGATATAGATTATATCCACGACATTGGCGATTTAAAAATCAATATGTCTGGCTGCATGAATGGTTGTGCGCACCAAAGTGTCGGTCACATTGGCATACTGGGCGTAGATAAAAAAGGTACCGAGTGGTATCAGATAACCCTCGGCGGATCTTCTGAAAATCAAGCCGCTATTGGTGAACGCTTGGGCCCCGCTGTAGCAAAAAATGAAGTGACCAAAGCAATAACAACCATTTTGGATGTTTACATCAAACAACGTAGGGAAGAAGAGTCATTTTTAGACACCGTCAAACGGGTTGGAATTTCCCCATTCAAGGAGCAGGTCTATGCAGATAATTAAAGATAAACAAGTCATCGATAACACATGGACTTATCTCCCAAATGACGCTGAACTGAAGGATGGCGATATTACGGTTTCCACATCTCGTTGGTTACAAGAAAAGGAGGACTTACTAAGCCATAAAGGCAAGGTCGGCGTAAGAATTACACCTGAAAGCTCAATAGACGACATAGTTAATGATCTACCGTCTATTGAGCTAATTGAACTGGATTTCCCGGATTTTGCCGATGGCCGACTGTTTTCACACGCTTGGCTGCTTAGAAACCGTTACCAATATCAAGGTGAAATTAGAGCAACCGGCAACTATATGTCAGGACAGGTGTTTTATTTATCTCGTGTTGGCGTCAATGCCTTTAGCGTAGAAAATAATGAAGATGTACCGGCAGCATTAACAGCACTTAATGACTTTACTGTTAAATATCAATAAATTAAAACCGTTCACTTGCTTGGTACAAAGGTTGATTTAATCTTTGTACCAAGCCTAAGTACAAGTGCAGGACATAAATTCTTTAACTTATCCCCACTGGTTTATCAGCATTTAGAGCGCTCCAGCCAATCACAATTCGATAAATCAGCAATAACACCGTTGGCAGTAAGATAAACAAGCCGATTCCTGTCTCAAATGTAATTCCCGCTAAAGCCAGTCCTGCTAAGGTCATCCAAACAGTTTTGATTTGCCAGTTAAAATGCGACTCCAACCAAGTACCTTTTACCTCACCTCGTTTTACAAAATTAATAGTCACGGCTACCAACAAAGGTAAACCAGCAAATCCAAAAGCCAGCACCTGAAACAAATAAACAACTGCCGTTATTTGTTTCAATGATTTTTCTTTTTCAGATAATTTTTGCTCACTCATAACTTGCTCCTAATATTGCATTAATAAAAATATTAATGGGCATCAGTATTCGCCTTCCAACCAACAAATCAAGTGGCTTGTTGTAGCATACCTAAGCCGTTAGGTTTTTTGACCACTTGCAACTGAGCCTTAAAGCGCTTGTGCACACCCTCTACATGCGAGATAACGCCGACCGTTTTACCGTGAGTCCTTAGCCCTTCCAGAGTGCTTATCACTGTGTAGAGCGATTCAGCGTCCAAATTGCCAAAGCCCTCATCAAGAAACAAAGAATCTACCGATTTGCCATTATTCGCCAATTCTGAGAGCCCTAACGCCAACGCAAGACTCACTACAAAACTCTCCCCACCCGACAACGATTTCGGCAAGCGACGAGTATTACCTTGATAGGTATCTTCAACTTCTAACGCTAAGCCTTGCTCACTTCCCGTGTGCCTTAGGTAATAGCGCCCACTGACTTTCTCGAGTACAGCATTGGTTTGTGATAGCAATTGCTCTATTACTCTCGCCTGAACTCTGCGCCTGAACTCCATGCCGCTTTCCTGTTGTACCAACTCAGCCTCAGCTTTGCTGCCTGCTGCAATATTTTGTTGCGTTTGCAATTCAAGCGTTACAGCTTCATGCTTCTGTTGCTGCAAATGCTGATTTTGCAACACTCTTTCCAGACGCTTAATTTCTAACTCAGCAATTTCGACTTTTTCTACGGATTCTTTCAATTGCTGATGAATTTGCTCAAGGCTAAATTGGGAATCAACGCCCGCTAATTCAGCATCTCGCTGAGCACGTAGCGCATCAATTTCAGATGTTTTGGATGCGACATCTTGCTGCAATAATGCCCACCGCTGTTCCAGCTCCGCCCGGTTTTGTTCCGCCGCCAACACTTGGTCAAGTTCATCAAAACCAGCAAAGCGAGTGCCTTGAATTTTACCTTGCAAGGCCTGCTGCAATTGCACCAATTCAGCATTTTGTTGTCTTAACGCTTGTTCTTTTTCGGCAATTAATTTTTGTTTTTCAATCAACGCTAAATGCAAGCCAGCATATTCCTCCTCGTCTAGTTGCTGGCTTAAACGTTCGAGCTTTTCCGAACAGGCAATAATTTCTTCCTGACAATCCCGCTGCGTAGCCATCAGCGCTTCCAGCTCATCCGTTAGACTCTTATACCGAAGCACATAAGTTTGATAATCCTGCCGGCGCGCATTTAGCCTATCGGACAACACATCTTCCTTGCCTTTGGCGGGCATTTTTTCGCCCAAGGCAGTTAATTGTTCTAACAATTTTTCAGAAAGTATTTTTTCTTCTTGCTGACAAGTGACCAGCGCCGTGTCGTAATCTACCTTATCGGGCCTGGCTTCCCATTTGGCCTCCAGCTCAGCCACGGCGGCTTGTATTTGCTCAATTTTAGATTCGCTGTTAGCAATGCCGAGTTTCAGTTTTTCAATCACATTTTGCTTACTGCGAAATTTACTCGCCAGACTGGTAATCTCTGACAACTTATCCGCTTCAGTTTTTAACAACTCCTTCATTAAGGGGAGATTATTAATTTCAAGATCCTCGCTGACGGTATTTAAGCGGTTGCCCTGCATTAACCATCTGGATCTTATTAATTGCAACTGGGCTTGAGTGGCTTGATTCTTCTCAACCTGTTGTTGAGCTGCGACCAACGCCCGCGCAAGCGTGATAGATTTTGCATTCAACTCTTTCACAAACTGGCGTTGATCAATTAATGCCTGCTGCGAATTAGCCGGCATGGGCGGATTTATCGCATAAGGATGTAACGCAGATCCACATAAAGGACAAGGTTTACCATCAACAAGATGCTGACGATCAGCGGCTAATTTATTTAACAGCGCTTCTTGAATCACTGCACTTTCCAATACTAAGGCAATGTTTTCTTCTCTGACGATTTGCTGCCGCAAATTATCCAGCTCAAGCTCCAAATCGACCAAGTCAGGTTCAGCATCTGTTTTTGGCATAAACCGGCTAAAAAATCCTGATCCACCACCAATTAGTTTTTGATGTGTTTGCGCAAGCGAGTTAAGTTCCTGAAAATCATCAAGTCGCTGCTTTTGTTCCTGACGCAAATCTTCAATAGATTCTAAAGTATTACCTTGCCCGAGGACTTCCAGTTCCTGTTCTTCAAGTTGCAGTTGCTGAGTTAAATCGGCGGTTTTTTTACGTTCTTGCTCCAATGCCGCCTTATTATTTTTTAACCCTGCCAGCGTATTTTGAGTCCATTTTCCGGATGATTTCTGCTTGTTTTTTATGTCGACCAGTTCATTTCTAAGCCTTTTTAACCGCCCGGTTTCCGGAAAGTTTTCCAGGAGTGTTGCATCCGCTGCATGTTCGGTAAGCCATAGCGATACTGTGTCTAGGGCTGCCTTTTTGTCATCAGATTGGACTTTTGAAGACCGCTCCAAATTAGCTTCCGACTGCCGCTTAGTTGAAACCAGGGCATACTGATTTCTGATCTCATCAATGGTTTGTCGTTGCTCGGCAATCGACTTATTAATAGCTGGCTCAACTAACGGTTTCGAGCCAATTCTGGACTTCAATTGCGCTAATTCATCATTAAACTCAGCAAGCATTTGTTTGCTTTGTTCAATAGCTTGTTGTTTGTCCTTAATTCCTTCGACATCATCCTTAAAAACCAGCGCATCTTGCACATCGCCAAGCTGCTTAAGCAAATTAGCAACGATAGTTAATTCTGCTTGAACCGATTCCAGCTGACCTTCCCGGTTCTCCAATTGACTATCCAACTGCGCAGCATTTTGCAGCGCGGCTTGTTGCTGCTTAAGTTGCTGCTGCAAATCCATTAACTCAGCATATTGTTCGGAATAATCCGTTAAATCATGCTCAAAAGCTTCCAGTTTTGCCGCTTCCAGCACCGGCAGGCCTACTAACTCTTGTTGTAACTGCGACAACTTTTGCTCGGCTTGCGCCGCGTTATTTAGGACTTCATTTTTATAATCGGCATAAATATCGGTACTGATAATTTTTTCCAAAATATCCATGCGCTCACTGTCCAGCGCATTTAAAAAGGCCGCAAAATCGCCTTGTGCCAACATAATAGACCGCGTGAAATTACGAAAATTCATCCCGGTAAGCTCGCTAATGCGAGCACAAACTGCTTGCGGCGTCTCTGCCAGCACCTCACCGTTATCCAAATTAAGCAAGCTCATCACCGGCGGGCTAAGCTCTCCCTCGGGACTATTACCCTCGCGCTGCACAAACCAACTGGAACGATATTTTTGGTTGCCTAAAGCAAAGTCAATCACAGCAAAAGATTCGGCCGTATGTTTCGTCATCACATGCCGAGCGGGCCGATCAAAACGAAACGTTTCACCATATAAACCTAAAGTAACGGCATCCAAAATACTGGATTTACCCGAACCATTGGGACCGGTAATCGCAAAAACGCCAGTGTCCGAAAATGGCGCCTGCGTTAAATCAATCCGGCTCTCGCCTTCTAATGAATTAATGTTTTTAAAAAAAATAGTTAATATCTTCATAAGCCTTTGATTTTTATAACGGCAACACGATGAAATGCTATTGGCAAAACCCAAAAGCAATGCGTTTAGACGATTTTATACATAATCAGCTGCAGGCGGGATGGTATTTTTGCAGCTTTAAAAGGCTGGCATGCCCGATCCACTAAATGTTTGATCAGACCCACCGTGCTTATTTGTCATCTTCAGTTGCAGGCTCCGCGCCATCTGGAGACTCCTCGCCAATTGATTTAACCACGCGTCGTGTGCCGTGTCCGATTTCCTTCACTACATCTCTCGTGCCATGACCAATCTCTCTGGTCACATCCCGCGTCGTATGGCCTATTGTGCGGCCAGCCTCTTTAACCTCGGCACAAGATGACAATAGCCAAGCGGAAGATAAAACGAAACCAACACCTAATTTTGTCAATGGCATAATCATTATTACAAAAGCCCTCGCAAATTATTCATTGCCGTTGCCACGATTTGCCCTTGGAAGTTGATATTGTCGATTATTTCCAACACCGTGCGTGTATCACTTATGGCTTTGATATGCGGATTAACCGCTTTTAGGTCATAAACTGACGCATCAATATCGGCCGCCTTGGTTTGCGCTTCTCGAATGGCCTTTTCTTTGGCTTTGATTGCTTCTTCGACGATGGCTACTTTGCCCTTATCGGCCTTATCTTTTTTCAGCGTTTTTAGCTTTTCTTTCAACGGTAATAAATCTTCGCTGAGATTTTTCACCGCCTCCAGAAACGGCAGTATGTCTGCCTGAGCTTTGGCCCGGCGTGCGCTAAAGTCTACCGTCCAAGAAAAATGGCTATCTGCGTCATGCGTTCCATGATCGGCTCGCAGTCTTGCAAACGAAGGAAAAGGCTTGCCTTGATTGTCCTCATTCTCAAACCAATCACCCGTTAAAGTGCGCGGCAAATCGGCATCGGCCAACACGCCGCCTTGTTTATCAAAACCAAAATGCGCCAAGGTCATCGGCGATTTCTTACCGATTTTTACCTGCGACAAATCGTAATACCAAATGCGCTCGGTCTTTTTACCTTTGGTAAAAAACAGCAAATTGGTTTTAACACCGGCGCCCGCGGTTGAAAAAACCCCGCCCGGCAAACTAACAATGCACCACAAATCACACTCATCGACCAACTTACGCTTGGTTTCCACAAATGCACTTTCATTGTTACGAAACAACAAGCCTTCATCCAGCACAATGCCGCAACGCCCACCCGCTTTACCATCCAGCGGCGCTTTTAGTTCCGCCAAAATATGCTGTAAAAATAACACCTGCGTCGAGCCGGTTTCAAAGCTGTAATTCTTCTGCGCATCCGAGCCTTCCTTGCCGCCAAACGGAGGATTAGTCAGAATTACATCGAAAGTCGGCGGCGCTTGCTCAAACAAACCGCCGTAAGTAGGTCGGTTAGTCAGCGTATTACCGTGCCAGAGATTAGGCTGATCGATACCGTGCAAAATCAAATTAGCCAACGCGATAGGAAAAACTAAATTCTCTTTTTCCCTACCGAAAAAAGTATCGTGTTTTAAAGCATCCAGTATCGTCGCGGCAGGCGCATTACCCAAGTTCCGGCTGATATGCTCAAACGCCACCGCCAAAAACCCGCCGGTACCGCAACAAGGATCGTAAACTGTTTCCCCGGCTTGCGGATCAAGCACATGCACCATGCCCCGAATAACTTCACGCGGCGTAAAAAACTGCCCACCATCGGAATTTTTCTCGCCCATTTTCAACAGCAAATCTTCATAGACCTGCGACAAAGTAAAAAAGTGCGTGTCGTCGATATGATCGATATGGATTTCATGCACCTTATCCAGAATATCGCGCAGATTGGTTTCGCTATCCACGCGCACTTTTTCCACCGCCGTCATAATCCGGCCAATCACACGCTGCTTGCGGCTGGCATTAACATTGGGCAGCTGAGTGATTAGATCAACATCCAAACTGTGCAAATGCGGCAGCAATTCGTTGTTGATAAACTCAAACAACTTACCGTCACCGGCTTCAAATAATTCCTTACGCTTCCAACCTATTGGCTTGCCTTCCGAAAGCGTATCCGCTACAAACGGCGCGGCCCAATCCTGCCAGCGATAAGGCGCAGTCAAGGCAGCCGAATAATCGTTACCCAAAGCTTCCGCTTCTTCCCTCGCCTTGTGTTCTTGCGCATCCAGAATCCGCAAAAACAAAATCCAGGTTAATTCCGGCACATACTGCAACGCGCTGGCGCAGTTGGAGCGCCGCATCACATCGCAGATAGCTTTCACAAAAGAAGATAGCGATTGCGTGGAAGCGATGGATTTGGGCGCTTTGCCTTTTTTGCTGGTTTCTAAGGTTTTATCTGGCGTACTCATTATATTTTTTCATTAATTATGTATGTAGGAGCGGGCCTTGCCCGCGAAAAGACTGTGTTATCACTCAAATCGCGGGCAAGGCCCGCTCCTACTAAATTTTTGTTAAACCCAAACCGCATTCCAAAACGGATAATCGCCAATTCGTTGTATCAATCCTGCCCGTAACGGATTGGCAATAATATATCGAGCCACATTCTGTAAATCTTCCTCGGCGCGCAATCCATGATCATGATAAGCCGGTTCCCAGAGGGCATCACACCTATTCAACGCTCGATTTGCCAATCTCGCACTAGACGATTTCAGCCTACTGACGACCACGCTCAAAGCATCTTGTTCACCTAAGTGGATAAGCCAATGCGCATGATCCGGCATTAACACCCAAGCCAGCATTCGGGCATCACCAAGCAGGGCGGCGTTTTCAAAACAGCTAGCGGCAACACAACCAGCATTAAAATCATCAAAAAAACGTTGCCGGTTAACAGTTGTCGTCGTTATCAAATAAGCGTGATTAGGCAGTGATACCCGCCCTTTCCGCAAAGCCTGATGCCCCGATTGTTTTTGTCGCTCAATCATAACCCCGTAGGAGCGGGCCCTGCCCGCGATTGCGTTTCACCGTAGTCTGTTCGCGGGCAAGGCCCGCTCCTACCACTGTTATATTAATCATTATTCCCAAAAGCCTGAGCCAACAAGCGCTCGGGGATTTTATTCAACTCATCCAACTGTTTTTGAATGCCGGATTTAACAGGCTTTAATTGCGCCAACGCTTTGGAAACCCTGAGTTGTTCCTGATAAGGCGGCAACAAGATTGACCCTTCCGCCAATCGGTTAAACAACATCCGTTCCCGTACCGCGCCGCGCGCCAATGAATTGATGCATTGCACGCCATAAGGCGATCTAAGCCAATAATAAAACCAACGAGAATCGACTACTCCGGCTTTGCCACGTAAGGCCACATAATCCGGGCTGGTGATGCCGGATTCATCGTCGTCATCTACAAAGGCAATCGAGCCGATCATAATACGCATCGGGTTATAAAACACCGTGCCGCTGAATACCGGCTTGTAACGTTGCGGATACTTGCCGGGCGGTTCTTTGGCCGGGGCCAGCCCATTTCGGGTTGCCCCCAAAACCGGATAATCCGCCCAGTTTGCGCCGATGCCTTTTTTGACTTCTTCCAGCACATCGCCCAACCGAGTTTCAATAACGGTGTTACCTATTGTAGGAGCGGGCCTTGCCCGCGAATAGGTTACGGCATCGTTCAAATCGCAAACATTATCTAAATCGCGGGCAAGGCCCGCTCCTACAGTATTAGGGGATTGTTCGATGCTTTCGCGGATGTAGGCGTTGGCTAAATTGACGATTTCTTGTTTTTGGCATTCTAAAGCGTTACGGGCGGTTTCTACTTCGGCGAGTTGGGTTTTGAGATTCCTAATAAGCTGACGTTGCTTTGGTAATTCAATTTTAGGAACTTCTAATTGTTCTAAATAGCCAGATTTTAAACTATGAACAGTGGCACCAATTTTCACACCATGTCTAAGAACTAAAGGCTGAATAGCCCTTAAAAACAACGCTATATATTCAGGATCAAATTCCTTATTAGGAATAATTGCCCGAATGTCTTGGTTGAATGCTGAGATTTGCTGAACGATTCCAATGGGCAATGTATGAGCAAGAACTCCTGATCTACTTACAACCAGAATGGTTCCTTTTTCAACCAATTTGGTTGCACTTTTTTTTACAGCATCAAGACTAATATGATCTTGAGAAGAAGCAAGCTTAAACGACTTCACATCCTTTGGTGAGAACCAAGGAATATCACCTTTCCAAAACACTCCATTTTCTTTCGCTGGCGTTCCGCCACTATAAAAACTGCAACACTGGGCAAGGGTTAAGACTTTATTCATACCCCAAACAACCTCGATTTAGCCTGCAAAATCACATCAACCGGACTGCCTATTTTCTTCAAAGCCGTCAATCCTCCAGCCTGACTGATTTCCGGCACATCCCATAATGCCGAAGTTTCCAAGGCATCGGTGCCGCCTAAGCCGAATTGATGACCAAAGCCTTTTAAGACAATTGCAGCATCAGCGGGCATGGTGTCAAACCAAGTTTGGTTTTGGTCGAGATAACCCAGCCCGCGTTGTTGGCGTTTTAAGGCTTGGGCGTGGTAACCGTGATGGGCGAACATGTCGTAATAGTCAAAATCCTGCATATCTTCCAATTCGCGTAAAACCTCGGGTGAATAGTTTTCACCCAGTAAATGATTGATAAGCTCGCGGCGTTTGCGGGCTTCTATCCACAATTGCCGAAAGTCTTGCAGGTTGCCGGCTTCCCGCACTACCCGTTGCAACATTTCCCGACGGTATTCGTCTATCGGGATTTTTACGTCCCGGCCTTCGCGGCGGGTGAGAATAAAGCGGCCTTCGGAGGTAACGCTGACGGATTGCCCTGAAATCTGGATCACCGGCAGCTCGTTGTCATCATCCCCGCCGTCTTCACCTCCGGCCGTGGATTTTTTCTTTTTGCCTGACGTGTCTGCGGTAATGAAATCAGTGCCGAATAAATCGGTGACGCCGGTGTAGTCGTACAACCAGAATTTGTATTTTTGGGTGGTTTCGTCGATACGGGTGCCGCGCCCAACCATTTGATAAAACAAGATGCTGGATTCCAAATACCGGAAAAACACCACGGCATTGAGCCGTTCTATATCGACACCGGTAGCTAGCAAGTCGACGGTGCAGGCGATAAAAGCGCGTTCGCCGGAGCCACGCATCGGCTCGATCATTTCCCGTCCGCCGTTAGCGGTGCCCATGCATTTAAAGGCGTAATGCTCTTTGGCTGCGCGGCCTTGCTGTTTGCACCATTGGCTGTAAAGATTGTTCATCTGCATGCTGACCCGGTCGGCGTGAATTTCGCGGGTGCAGAAAATAATCACTTTTTGTTCGGGACCGCCGTGCAGGCAGAGTTGTTTAAACAAGTCATCGCACATGGCGGCAACCCGTTCCGGTATATGCAATTCGCTATCAAACTGTTTGGCGGTGTATTGGGCTTTGATGTGTTCTTCGCCGACGGCTAGACCGGTTTTGGCATCAGTCGGTTTGGCTTTTAGCACGTCTTCGCTGGTGAAGGTTTTTCCGTCAATAGTGGCTTTGCGTTTGACAATTTCGCACGCGGCCAGATAGCCGTCTTCTTGGGCTTGAATCAGAGTGTATTCGTACACCGGATCGCCAAAGTATTTGAGGTTGTTGGCGGTGATTTGCGCATCTTCTTTACTTTGGTTTTTGGATTCGCGCAGTTGCCGTGGCGTGGCGGTTAAGCCGATTTGTACGGCATTAGGATTGCGCAATAACACTTCCGACCAGCGGCCCCAAGCGGAACGGTGACATTCATCAATAATGATCACGCTGAACGAATCGGTTGGGTAATGGGCGGTCAGAAAGCTGGCGGTGTCATTGTCTTCATCATCCAGCCCCAAAGTTTGGTAAGTGGCGATATGAATCCGGGCATTTTTGGCACTGTTTTCACCTTTGCTGTTACCCACCAGCCGGGCATTACCGCCAAATACGGCTTTGAGTTTGTTGTAGCCTTGTTCGCGCAGTTCGTCACGGTCACATAAAAATAGCGCCGGTTTGGGTAATCGCTGGGCTTGATGCAAGCGCCATAACAGGTTGGCGGCAATCACGGTTTTACCCGCGCCAGTAGCTAAGGCCAATAACACCCGGCAAGGTTGCTGGAATTGTTCATAACGCAGAATTTTTTCAAAGCAAGCGCGAATAGCGGCGTCTTGATAATAGCGGGTCTTGGGATAAGCCGGACTATCGGCCATAAATAACAACGCCGATTCGGGTTTACTAAGGTCTATGCCGGTATCGCACGCATAGCGGTTAGTTAAATCGTAATGGCTTGGGAAATGGTCTTTGAGTGAATGCGGCCCGGATTGTAGACCACTGGTTTTGTCGTATTCGCCGTATAAATGGCCGTTGGTTGCAAACACATAATGAACACTAAAGCGGCTGCATTCTGAATAGCCTTTGGCTTGTTGCATGCCTTTTAACGGGTCCGCTGATTCTTTTTTGGCTTCCAGTACGCCGACCGGTAACGGTTTAGGCATGTTGCCCGCTTGTACGCATAGCAAGTAGTCGGTGCGGCCGCCACCAGCACGCCTGCGACCTTTATGGCCGATGGCTTCAACTGGGGCCGGTGTTTCTAATTTGAGTTTGGATGAATCGTTATAGCCTTTGTCGCGGAGTATTGGGTCAATCAAGTGGTAGCGGGTTTCGGCTTCGTTGTAGCTCATGGCATTTCCCTATTGCTTGGGTTCCTTGCGAACATTACGGCGCTACTATAACCGATTGATTTCAGTAGTTTGGAGTAACTTATACTTTTCTGGATAGGTATGAAGCAGGGGCGCAAAATGCGCCCCTGAAAAAGGACTTAAGGATTTATAAAATATGCGACGAGGGCAAGAATTACCGCTACTCCGACAAGGATGGCGACTACTTTTACGGTGTTGTTGGCTGGCTCTGGCTGGGATTTCTCCTCAATAATTTCCACCCCGTCTATGTATGCGTTGACCGCTTTGTATTTACCGCGATTGTCTTTGACGACCTGATAATGAATGATATCGCCGGTTACGGGCCGACGACTGGTACCTTTTAATGCAGAAATATGTATAAAAATATCTTTGCCACCGCCGTCAGGGACGATAAAACCAAAACCGCGATCTTCCTTCCAAGTTTTTAACACTCCTTTAATCATCGTTTTTGTCATAATTTTCCGTGTTGTTTTTATGTTGGTGTAAATATGGCGTTAATCTTTTTTGATAATGACTTTGTCGTCGATAACCAGCTCGGAAATACCGCCTAACGATGCCAGCAGGGTACACGTAGCTTTTTTAAAGCCGCCGGTTTTGGCGTTTTCACCTTCCCAAATCAACGTCACGTAAGTTTCTTTATCGCTTTTGGTTTCTTTCGGGAAGAACACTTGTTCACCGGTTTCTTTTTTGATCGCTTTAGGGCATTTGTCGGTCGCCATAGTTTGGATGGCGACGTAGTTTCTAATCATGGATCCGGCTTCTATCTCTTCGATAGTTTGCGTTTTGTTAGAGCCGACCATCGCAAAACCGATTACAAAAACGCCAACAACGGCAATAATTAATTTGGTTGTATTAGACATTTGAAACCTCTTGTTAGTGTTATGTTCAACCGATCACTGATAATAATTTACCAATAATTGGATATTTTTAGGTCCAGTTGCAGACCCTTATTTTGCGGCAATTGGGATTCTATGCGAATTAAACACCCTCAACAATTAAATCAGCTGAAGTTATCGAAATCCTCAGTTGCTTTCAAAATTCAATGCCTTGTTCGGCTTTAATGCCTTTTTCAAAGGCGTGTTTGATTTTGGTCATTTCCGTCACGGTATCCGCTACGGCAATAACTTCCTGCGCTGCATTACGACCGGTTAATATTAAATGCATCCAGGACGGTTTTTCATTGGTTATAAATTCGGCAATTTCTTCGCCGCTTATCCAGTTATAACCGCAGCAGTAGTTAATCTCATCAAGCAATACCACGTCGAATTCTTCGGAAAGAATTTTTTGTTTACTTAACTCCCAAATCTCTCGGCTGGTTTTAATATCCTGCTCAGGATTTTTAGTATCCCAAGTAAAGCCATCACCCAAGGCATGCCATTCAATATTGTCAAAACGGGTAGCGGCGCGTTGCTCACCGGTTTGCCATTGGCCTTTAATGAATTGAATGACACAGACTTTCATGCCCCAACCTGCAGCGCGAAACACCATACCTAGAGCACTGGATGATTTACCCTTACCTGCGCCGGTGTTAACGACGACCAAGCCGTGCCGCCTTTCTCTTGATTTCATAATGCTTTGTTATATGACTTTGCCATGTTGCGCCGGGACGTCGCGTTGTTCCGCGCCGGTGTAGAGTTGACGTGGACGACCAATCTTTTGGTTAGGATCGGCAATCATTTCATCCCAGTGAGCAACCCAGCCTATCGATCGGCCCATGGCAAAAATTGCAGTAAACATGTTGCTGGGAATGCCTAAGGCATGCAACACAATCCCGGAGTAAAAATCGACATTGGGATAAAGTTTTTTCTCAATGAAGTACTCGTCTTCTAGCGCGATTCGCTCAAGTTCTAAGGCCAATTCAAAGATTTTGTCATCGTGCAGACCCAGTTCGGTTAACACTTCATGGCAGGTAGCACGCATGAGTTTGGCGCGAGGGTCGTAGTTTTTATAAACCCGGTGACCAAAACCCATTAGTCTAAATGGGTCATTTTTATCTTTGGCTTTTTTGATGTACTCGCCAATACGCGAGACATCACCAATTTCTTCCAGCATGTGCAACACCGCTTCATTGGCACCGCCATGCGCAGCGCCCCATAAACAAGCAATACCAGAGGTAATGCAGGCATAAGGATTAGCGCCGCTGGACCCGGCTAGGCGCACGGTTGAAGTCGAGGCGTTTTGCTCATGATCCGCATGCAGAATCAGAATTCTATCCAGCGCTTTGACCAGCACAGGGTTAGGCACGAAATCGTCGCACGGCGTACCCAACATCATGCGCATAAAATTTTCGACATAACTGAGTTTATTTTGCGGATACATAAACGGCAGCCCGGTGCTGTATTTATGGCACATCGCCACAATAGTCGGCACTTTGGCAATCAACCGGATAGCGCTGATGTCACGATCTTCTTTGGACTTAATATCCAACGCATCATGGTAAAACGCGGACAACGCACCCACCACGGCCACCATAATGGCCATCGGATGAGCATCGCGACGGAAGCCTTTAAAAAAGTTGGTCAGCTGATCATGTACCATAGTGTGCATGGTAATGGTGCCTTCAAACTTCTGCATTTCTTGGTTGGTAGGCAGCTCGCCATTTAGCAGCAAATAGCAGACTTCCAGAAAGGTACATTGTTCAGCTAATTGCTCAATCGGATAGCCGCGATACAACAATATGCCGGCTTCACCATCAATATAGGTGATAGCGGAGCTACAGCTGGCGGTAGAGTTAAAGCCCGGGTCATAGGTAAACATGCCGGTTTTTTTGTACAGATCTTGAACGTCAATAACATCAGGACCAATGGTTCCCGATAATACCGGGAGCTCAGAGATGGCTTGTGCGTTCTCATTTAAGATAATAGTGCGTGGTTTGGTCATGGTTTTTTCTCGATGGTTAGACACAATGACATGCAACGGTATCAGTAAGCTGGGTAACGCTAGAGGCGGTCTTACAATGTGTAGTAGCTGCTGGCCTTAAAAGCGGGCTATGCAGCCATGCCGAAACGGGTTATTTGCAGAATGCTGCCTGTGTTAGGCAGCATTCTTTTTTTACTTTATTTTAAGCTTTACGGGCGTTGGCAACGGCATGTTTTGCCAACTCAGTTACCTTGGCCCAATCTTTAGCTTTTACTACGTCAGCGGGAGCCAACCAAGAGCCCCCGACACAAGCGACGTTACTCAAACTTAAATATGCTTGGTAATTTTCTGGTGAAATACCGCCGGTTGGGCAGAAAGTCACTTGCGGAATAGGTCCGGCAATCGCTTTCAACATTGGGATGCCGCCTGCCGCTTCAGCCGGGAAAAACTTGAAATGATCCAAGCCGTATTCCATACCCAACAGCAGTTCCGAGATAGTCGCGACACCTGGAATCAAAGCGATAGAGCTTTGTTTGGCTGCTGCCAGTAATGTTGGCGTTAAGCCCGGACTAATGGCGAATACAGCACCTGCTTCTTCTGCGGCTTTAAGTTGCTCAGGCGTGGTGATGGTGCCCACACCAACCACCGCGTCTTTGACTTCTTGACTGATCAGTCGAATAGCCTCTAATGCAACTGGCGTACGTAGAGTAATTTCCAACACTCTAACACCGCCGGCAACCAAGGCTTTAGCCAATGGCACGGCATCATCCAAATTTTGAATCACCATCACCGGCATCACCGGGCTGGTATTTAATACGTCTTTAGGTTGAATTTTCCAATTAGTTTGTGTCATTTTTATACCAAAATAAGTGTTGAGAAAATCGAGCTAAGTCTTAATTAGTCGTCAATAAACAAATTGATAGCGCCGGTTTCAGCAGAAGATGCGCCTAAACGGAAGCCACTGAACAATTCGCGGCCCATGCCATGATGGTGCGCTGTCGAGTTGTTGGTGTCAGGCGTCCGGGCATTAAACTCAGCCTCGTCAACCAACACATTAACCTGCCCTGTTTGGGTGTCCAAGCGAATAATGTCACCGTTACGAACACGGTTAAGCGGCCCGCCTTCTGCACATTCCGGGCACATATGAATTGCTGACGGTACTTTGCCGGAAGCCCCGGACATGCGGCCGTCAGTTAATAGCGCCACATTGAAGCCACGATCTTGCAATACGCTTAACGGCGGTGTCAGTTTGTGCAATTCCGGCATGCCGTTGGATTTAGGTCCTTGGAAACGCAATACCACAATGACGTTCTTTTCCATCTCGCCACGTTTAAAGGCTGCAACTACATCGTCTTGATCATCAAAAACCATAGCGGGCGCTTCCACAACTTGATGTTGTTCAGACACTGCTGAAATTTTTGATATGCCGCGTCCTAAGTTGCCATGCATCACATGCAAGCCGCCACCGGCTGCAAATGGCTTGGCGACACTGGCAATGACTTGACTGTCCAGTGAAGATGGTGGGCAAATTTCCCAAGTCAACTTGCCATCACGTATTTTAGGTTCTTGCACGTAACTGCGCATGCCGCGCTGGTCGGCAACGGTCAAAATATCTTCGTGCAACAAGCCGTTATCCAATAACTCTGCAATTAGTACACCCATGCCGCCTGCCGCTTGAAAGTGGTTAACATCGGCAGAACCATTCGGGTAAATACGGGTGAGCAGCGGTATCGCGTGGGATAAATTATCAAAATCATCCCAATTGATAGTAATGCCTGCAGCTCTGGCGATAGCGACCAAATGGATAGTGTGGTTAGTAGAACCGCCGGTTGCCAACAAGCCGATGATGGCATTGACAATGGCTTTTTCGTCAATCATGTGTCCGATCGGACGAAAATCATTACCCAATGCTGTGAACTTAAGCACTTGGGTCGCCGCCGCTTTGGTTAGCTCATCGCGCAATGGCGTGTATGGGTTGATAAATGAGCTGCCAGGTAAATGCAGCCCCATGATTTCAACCATCATCTGGTTGCTGTTGGCAGTGCCGTAAAACGTACAGGTGCCTGGACCATGATAAGACTTGGATTCTGAGTCTAACAATTCTTCTCGACCAATTTTGCCTTCTGCGTAGAGCTGGCGAGTACGTGATTTTTCTTTGTTAGTAATACCGCTAGTCATTGGCCCGGCTGGTACAAATACGCCCGGCAAATGGCCAAAACTTAACGCTCCAATTAACAGCCCGGGCACGATTTTGTCGCAGACGCCCAGGTAAAGCGCAGCGTCAAACATGTTATGACTTAAGCCGATTGCCGTGGACATCGCAATCACGTCGCGGCTAAACAAAGACAGCTCCATACCCGGTTGGCCTTGAGTAATACCGTCACACATAGCCGGAACGCCGCCGGCAAACTGAGCAACACCACCCGCTTCGGCGATGGCGGCTTTAATCAGTGCCGGAAAATCTTTATAGGGCTCATGCGCGGACAGCATGTCGTTGTATGAAGAGATAATGCCGACATCAGGTTTAATATGCCCCGCCAAATCGACTTTTTCAGTCGAACTGCAGGCAGCAAAGCCATGTGCTAAATTGCCACACGCCAGTTCGCCACGATGTGGGCCTTTTTTTACTGCGGCATCAATTCTTGCCAGATACGCGGCGCGGCCTACTCGGCTGCGCTCGATAATGTCGTTGGTTACTTGTTCTACGATAGGATGCATGTGTTTTCTCCTCAATGCTGCCGTGAGTGTCTGCTGTCAAATTAACAGCGTCACCCGGTTTTAGTTATCCCTTATTGTAATTATTCTTCCCAGGTTCTACCGTCGCGTGCCAATAACGCATCTGCGGCATTGGGACCCCAGGTACCAGCGGGATAAGATTTTGGTTTATCGCTCACTTTGGACCAGGCCTTTAATATTGAATCCACCCACGTCCAAGCTTGCTCAGTTTCATCTCTACTAATAAACAAGGTGATGTTGCCGCGCATGGCTTCAAGTAACAATCTTTCATAACCGCCAAAAACTCGCTTATTTTTAAAAGCATCGAAAAAGCTTAAGTCCAGTTTAGTTTGTTGCAGTTTTATCGAACCATCAATGCCAGGCACTTTATTTAGCATTTCGATCTCGACGCCTTCTTTAGGCTGTAGATGAATAATCAGCTTGTTGGGTGGCAGTGACTTGTAGCTGTCCTTGAAAATGTTGTGCGGCAATTGCTTGAAATTAACAACAATTTCAGTACGTTTGTAGCTTAAGCGTTTGCCGGTACGCAGGTAAAACGGTACGCCTGCCCAGCGCCAGTTATCAATATCGACACGCATGGCCACAAAGCTTTCGGTGGTACTCTCGGTATTAGCACCTTCTTCTTCAAGGTAACCCGGCACAGGATTACCTTTTATGTAACCTGCTGAGTATTGCCCGCGCACAGTTGTGTTGTCGACGTTATCACTCGTAATTGGACGCAGTGCCTGTAGCACTTTAATTTTTTCGCTATGGATATTTTTGGCATCCAGACTGGCAGGCGGTTCCATGGCAATAAAGGTCAATATTTGCAGCAAATGGTTTTGCAGCATGTCACGAAGCTGACCCGCTTTATCAAAGTAATCCCAGCGACCTTCAATACCGACTTCTTCAGCGACGGTAATTTGAATATGATCAATGGTGTTATGGTTCCAATTGGTGGTGAAGATGGAGTTGGCAAATCGTAGCGCTAACAGATTTAATACTGTTTCCTTGCCTAAATAATGATCAATCCGGTAAGTTTGCTCATCATTGAAGACTTCACCAACAGTGTCATTGATTTCCCTAGAAGAGGCCAAATCATGACCAATCGGTTTTTCCATGACGATGCGTGACTCTTTGGTCACCAGCTTGGCTTTTTGCAATCCCTGGCAAACATTTTTAAATAATGAGGGGGGGATAGCCAGGTAATTGACCGTGACTCTGTTTTTTTGATCGAGCACATCCGCCAGTTTTTTAAAATCATCTAAATTGCTGATGTCGATTTGCACATAAGCAAGCCGAGCGGAAAATTTTTTCCATACTTCATCATCAACCGGCCTGGGTAAAAACTCTTGTAAGCTTTTATGCGTGACTTCAATGAATCCAGTACTATCCTGGGCAATTCTGTCTACACCAATGACATGGGTATCGGGCTCAAGTAAGTTAGCTTCTTCCAATTTATACAAAGAAATCAGCAGCATCCGCCGGGATAAATCCCCCAACGCTCCAAAAAGAACCAGGTCACAAGGTTTATATGTTGTTTTATCGTTCATGGCTGTATTGCTTAAGTTAAAGTTTATAGACCACTGCCAGCATCGTCCTTAAGCTGCAAACAAGTCGGGCATTATCGCAGAATTTCGCATAAGACGCTTTTTTGGATGTATTACCATCATAAAAGATGGCAGAAAATGATCGCAGAGGCTTATAACCAACCTTTGCGTTTAAAGAACCAGTATGGCGCGATACCAGCCAAGAACATTGCCCCTATAGCCACTGGATAGGCATAAGGAAATTCAAGTTCTGGCATGTATTTAAAATTCATCCCATAAATACTGGCAACTAAGGTTGGCGGCAGAAAAACTACCGCGGCAATGGAGAAAATCTTGATGATTTTATTCTGAGCAATGTTAATGAAACCTTGCGTAGAATCCATTAAGAAGTTGATTTTATCGAACAAAAAAGTCGTGTGAGACATCAGCGTATCGACGTCGCGCATAATTTCCCGAGCAGTTTCTTGTAGTTCAGGGTAGCTGCGCAAATGCCTCTGTAAAAAAGAGATAGAGCGTTGCGTATCCATTAAGCACAAGCGCACCTTACCATTGCTGTCTTCAAGTTTAGCTAATCGATCAATAGCATCTTCAAGATCAGAATCGATTTCTTCTAAAACCAAGTAGCTAACCTCTTCCAGTTTCCTGTGAATATCTTCCAGAGCATCCGCGAGATTTTCGACTTTTTGCTCAAACATGATCACCAGCAATTCCTGCGGGGAATCCACACGTACCTGACCGCGCCGGATACGCATTCGTAACAGCCTAAAATCTGCCAACTCCCCTTCACGCAAAGTAATCAGTCGATCATTTTGCAAAATGAAAGCAACTGTTGCGGTACTGTGACGACCTTCGCTTTGCGCAAGAAACAGTGAGCGAACATGAATGCCGGTACTATCAGTAAAATAACGTGCTGAAGATTCAATTTCTTCCACGTCATCAGCTTCAGGCAGTGTTGCATGCAAAAAAGCCTGTAATTGAGATCGCTCATCATCGCTAGGTTCATGAGCGTCAATCCAGGCAGCTTGTGCCACAGCTTGCTTTATTTGATCTTCGGGGGGTTTATATTCTTTGAGTGTATCGTTATTAATATTGAATAATCTCAACATTAACGGACCTTCCTGTTGTCTGATGGGATCGATAACACCAATTTATCATGAAAATATGTCAAAAGCTTTTCATCTACCTTTAGTGTTTTGATATTCCTGCCAACGTAACGCCTCCCACTCCCTAAGTAGATTGATAACCCGATCTTTGTGCGCAATATCAGCAATTGCTTCACCATAAGGTTGCCACCTATTTAAGTCACTGAAAAAAACGCTTTCAGACCTAAAATCAAACAAGGTGCGAACACCATCCTGCTTAACGTGAGCAATTAACGTGGGTTGCGATAATGAGCCTACCAACTGAAATACTACCTTATCCTTGTTTTTCCATTGATTGGGTAATCCCAAAGCTGAACGGACCACAAGCTCGGCAACATCAACCTGCCCCATTGGTTCTTCAACAACAATATTAGAGTCATTACTAATTAAAGGAATTTGTGTTTGGGTATCGTTGATGGCGTGCCCATGTCCCAGAAAGCCATCGTCAAATAGAGACTCACCATGATCACCCAAAATAACAATAGTGGTTTGTTCGAATAAATTTTTAGCTTTTAGTGCCTCGACAACTTGACCAACTGCCCAGTCTGCACTGGCTACCGCGTTCCAATATGTTCTTGCCACCCAATCTCGATTATCCATGTTAATTTCTGACCGAGGTATCAAATCATTAACCAGTTTTTTTGCCATCTTAGGATGGGTATAAGGAAAATGAGCCGCTTGAAAATTGAGATAGACGAACTGCGGCAAACTGAAATCTAACTGACCTAACCGAGCCTGAAATTGTGCAACAACACGCTCCTCGCTAAGCCTTAAACTACCTTGTTCTTTACTTGGAAACACCCGATCTTCAATTGCAGTGCGAGCATCAAAGTAATAAACATTGTTGTTTTTCATACCGACTTCGGTCGCCACGTCTCCAAATGATTCGTCCTGACCGGAAACAATGGATGCCTGATACCCCACCGATTGCAGAAAATTTATCAAATAAGTTTTATTAGGAACACTTACCAGGCCTCGGTTAAAAATAGCCTTGATAGATGTTGTGGTATAGCCGGTATGGCTATAGGCATGGTTTACTGAAACGCCATGGATAGCCAAATTACGCATGGCAGACGCAACATATTGCCCATTAAGTTGTTGATTTAATAAATCTGCCCGGGCACTCTCCAACACAATCAAAATAATGTGCTTACCAGATTTACGAGGTATCTCAGAAAATCTATCTGGCTGCGACTTAGGCTCAATCGCATCGCCTAAAAAGCCATCTTCATCTACACCATTATTCGGAATATCCAATGCACCAGGATATATTGCTGCATTCCAAACAGCTTTATCTTTAGGATAACTAAAACTGCCATATCCATCAAAATCAATATCTGACAATTTATCTAAACCACTACTAATTAATTTATAAGATAACTTCTTCTCCAAACCATATCTTAAAAAGTCGTCATTTGAGACAAAATATGTAATAACAGGCGTGATAACAATAAAAAAAATAAATATCTTTGAATAAGTACTATGTTGTATATCTATTTCCGACAGCCTAATAATAATTTTATGATTTTTTATATTTTTTATAAAAACAATTATTGCCATTACACATACAATAGTAATGGCAATAAACAAGGAAATTTCTTTGCTGGCGTAGACTAATGCTTCCATTAAGCTACCGCCGCCGAGATTTTTAATGATTTGTAAATTAATAGTATCGCTAAAATAGGATAAAACCTTAAACTTCAACGCCAGAAACATGCCTACTAATAAAACAATAACCGCAGTAAAATTATAATATATAGTTAAACCGTATTTATTTAGCCTATCCGCTATAAAAAACCAAAAGCTGGCAATTATTCCAAAAAGTGATAAATCAAAGCATAAAGAAACCGCTATAAAATACACGCGATCAACAAAGGTTTTATAGGCGTAAGGCTGTAAAAATCCGCCACTAAATATATCGTACTTATAATTTAATAACGTCAGTTCAAATATTTGAATAATAACTACTGCCAGGATAACAGTTGCTAATCGACGGTAGCGCCATATTAAATCGGCAGGGTGCCTTAATAGCTTCCATTTTGTTACATCAATCACCTTGCGCCTTTCCCCCATAGCACTACTTCCATCGTATGTAACATAATTGATAAGTCGAGAAACATGCTGTAATTTTTTACGTAATACAAGTCATATTGCAGCTTTTGAATCGTATCGAGTTCATCAGCACCATAGGGATAACATAATTGCGCCCAACCGGTAATACCAGGCTTAACGCGATGCCGCTCACGATAATAAGGAATTCTTTCGTCAAATCCCTTAACGAACTCAGGCCGCTCAGGACGAGGACCGACAAAACTCATTTCACCCTTTAATACATTGAAAATCTGAGGCAATTCGTCAATTCGGCATTTTCGGATAATGCTACCCACACGAGTGATTCGATTATCTTGTTGTTGTGCCCATTGCGCGCCGTTTTTTTCCGCATCAGTTCGCATACTTCTGAATTTCAGTACATCAAAACGCTTATTACCCTCTCCGACACGTACTTGCCGATATAACACTGGATCCTTAAAGCCACTCTCTATCCATATAGCCAGAGCCGTTAATACCATAAATGGCCAAGCCACCATCAGTAATATCAGACTGGAAAAAACATCAAAAACTCTTTTCTCCAACGCTCTAAAACCACCTTGTGCAAAACCATCACAAAATAGCAGCCAGCTAGGATAAACATCTTCCAGCGAGATAATGCCTTTTTCACGCTCATAAAAAGTAATTGTATCCATGATGGACGTGCCGGACATTTTGCAATCTAGCAAGTCATCAACAGGCATGCCGCGACGCTTGTCGTCCAGAGCAATAACAATTTCATCAATACGATGTTGCTCAACAATATCACTTAGCTTATTAGTTAAAGGAATTGTCAGGTGATCCTCAATTATGGATTCTTCATCTGGCAATATAATAAATCCGGCAATAGTAAAACCTTTATGAATGAATGATTCATTCAATGAAATAAGACTATGCGCTTTTTTTCCTCCACCTATTATTAATACTCTCTTTTTTAAATTTTCAATATTAACTAATCGGTAAAACAAAAATCGGGTCAACATCAAACCGGCAAATGCAAAACCAATTGCATAAAGCAATACACTTCTACCTATAAGAAAAGTAGGTAGAAAATAATAAATAGTAACAATCACAAATAGCGTCAGTAAAAAACTGACAAATGTTCTAGCTAATAAATTGTAATCTTCCCAACTCAATGTCCTTCTATATAACCCTAAACCTGAGCAAGTGAGTGTCAGTACAACCGAAAATACACCACTTGCTATTAGCATGTCCTGTTCTGTATACCAGGATTCAGCCGCTAAAAATCGAACGTTGCTGCCAAAATACATGGCTGCAAAAAAAATAATAAACTCAATGAATACCAGCCATAAATAGGCTCTTGATATATAGTGTCGGAAAATACGTATCATATTATTTCTCTGCGTTTATAACTCAACCAATGAAAGTTGGCTATTTAATATCTCAATATAATTTTTTATCACGTAACAATTTTTCTACATGATTAACAGGAATAGCGTAAGTAATACCGCTTGGTTTAGTTATGGCTGTTTCTTTACTTTCTTGTATAAATACTTTGTTTATAACACCAATAACCTCGCCTGATTCAGTATCGTACAATGGACTACCGCTGTTGCCTGGGTAAGCAGTAGCATCTAATTGAAATACTGGGTAAGGATCTTGCAGTCGTTTTAGTAACTTCTCGTTGAGCTTATTGGTCCTAATCAAGGGAATGGCGACTGGACTAATCGCGGAAATAATCCCTCTATGCGTCACGGGATGAAGCCCCAATACCATACCGATGGGATACCCGGTAAAAGCGTAGAGCTGGCCTTCTCTTACCGAAGAGACATTACCCAACTTGAAAGGCGGCAACCGTCCTTCGGATAATTTCAACACTGCCAAATCATGATCCTTGTCCACTGCAATTTCTGTAGCGGTAACAATTTTTTCATCTGTACCATTTCGATAAAATACCGCTAGTTCTTCCAGATGATCTTTATCCAATGCCTCAGGAATAACATGAGCATTAGTCACAACCACATCCCCATTACCAACAATAAAACCAGTCCCTAAAAATAACGCGCGCGGACTGCGTTTAGGCATAAATGTACCAATGCCAACAACACTGGGTTTTATTTTTTCTACGGTATCTGCAAGCGTAACTTGGGCATTAGCATTTTCTGCGAAGTTAATAAGACAAAATGCAATTGCAAATACTGTTGCGGATTGATTGAAAAAAAACCGACATTTTTGACTGTTTCCCATACTCATCGACTTACCTCGTCCTTTACACTGCTTTCATAGTTAACATATCAGCTGTTGTACGCTTCGATAATACTAGCAGTAATTTTGCCGACCACGTTTTAACTTTCTTGAATAGAAACTACTACGATACCAGCACACTAAGGTCTTAACGGTTCCTGTCTGGGCAATCCTCGTAAAGCAATAAACACTATAAGAAACAACAACAGTGTTATTTTTGGAGCATCAAAAGGGCTAGCAACCAATCCTACGGTAAAAAATCCGGTTAAAGATGCTAATAAAACGACTGCAATACTATCGGTAGAAAGTGTTTTACAGAGTTTGACCACTGTCTTAATGGTTAGCAGTAAAAAAGTAATTATCCCCAACCAGCCTTGATCAAATAGTAGTTGCACCCACAAGTTATCAACATTACCGGATTGATGATTATCGGTAATAAAAAACCAAAAGTCGCTACTTTGACTAAAATCGCCATTGGCAAGAAGATTGTTACCTGATGTGTCCAACAATTTGATGTTATCAACATCAACCGACCTTTTTTTATTGGCATTCGCCAATGCCAGCTGTACTGGCCGCCAGCTCAAACGCCCATCTTCTGCTAACTCGCTACTATCAATGGTCTGTTCAATGTGCTCCCAGCGACCGGGTATGGACGTGTTTGTTAACACATTGCTGATACATCGAAATGAATATAACAAGGATTTTTCACAGATCGGGGCACTAACCGCCACATTGTCAAAATCACTACGTAAATCGGCAGCCAATGTGTACTGCGTCTGTGGTTCAAGGTGAATATATTGCCCCAGATAAAGAGAGCCGCCGGCACTAAGCTTTAGGTAATTGTTATCTAGCTCGGTTTCTATTTGATACGTTGCCAATGGCTTATCAGCTATGGTCATTAAGAAATAAGTTCGGGGATAGCTTCCCAAGCCCATGCCAAACAGATCAGTAGCGATTGAGTCATCACGCAATTGCAGGGTCTCTTGCCAATGCGTGATGCGCGTTTGCATGTCCTTGCTGATGGAACTTAATCTTTGCTGCCATAAATCACCTTGAACAATAGGCATGAATCCTATCGGCACAACGATTAACAGCAGCACTGGCAGCACAATTTTTCCGGCAACTCCGCCAGACCTATTCTTAAAATTGATCACTGCCCCAATAATCAGCACCACCATAGAGACGGCAAAGGCCAGATAGACGCCCCGCGAAAAAGTAACGAGCAACGTATAAATCCCTGCGATAAAGAAGAACCCACCAAAAATATTGATCATCAGTGATGAGTCAAGCAACAGCAACGCAACAAAAGGTAAAACCAAAGCAAGATAAGCGTCTATATGTCCACCACCCGTGTGCATGCTGCAAAATAAGGCTGTGATGCGATAATCGGTGGCAAAATTAAATAATCCGGGAAACAAAAATCTTTCCAAGGCTGAGACGCCAATAACGCCGCTAAGCCCTGCTAGAACGCCATAGACAAAATAGTTTTTGGCTTGTGGATAATCTTGAATCGCACGCCTTAATAACGGCAATAGCAATAACGTCCACACGACACCTTTTGCTACGCGTAGGCTGTTGTAGTTACTGTAATAACTGGTAAATGTATTAGCATCTATCGGCACTAACGGCAGCAATCCTCTCAATAAACTAATCGTATAAACAAGAACAAATGCCCACAACACGAATCGTGTGACCTTAGAAAATAAAGGTGTTGCCGGCTGCTTGGGCATACGCCAGTAATAAACGGCCAGAGTTGTTAACAGCAACAAGTCAAATTCATCGAAAAAAAATCTACCTGTCCAAGGGGCAAAATCCAATATGGGTAACAGTGCGGGGATAGCGATTAGCCAAGCCACTGGAAATCGCCATAACAGATAGCCATAAACGCAAAAAAATCCGGCTAGCCCTATTGCGCCAACCGGATAAGTCACCAATGCATAAGCAATAATGACCACCAAACCGAATGCAATGGCTCTGCCTCTTGGGTCTATTTCATAAGATATTGTGCGGTTAAGCGGCGCTAGCTCAACGTAAGCTTTAGTTGCCTCAACTTCAAAATGCGCCTGGGGACTTGGTCCCATCATTAGTCGCAGCATAAACGCATAACTGCCAGCGGCCGCCGCAAAGGCTATAAAAATATCAGTAGGATCAGGATGTTTATCTACCAGAAAAAGCTTGCCTGCTTCCAAAATAACCGCCGCGGCGGCGGCAGTCAGACCAACCCAAAACCAATGTATTTTTTTTGCTGAATCGGTTGTTAAAGACCATGTCCAATAAATTAAACCAATCGGCAGATACGTTCCGATATTGCTTAATAAACTGACCAACGCCACTGTTTCAGTGGTGTAGTAAAAGTAGTAGAGCGGAAGAAAATTTGTCTCCGCCAATTTTACTATGGCCTGATCGACAGCCAGCCACTCACCATGAGTAAATCCATTAACAACAAGCACCAACGCAATATACGGTAGTAGTGACAACAGCAACGTCGGCCGAATACGTCCTGCCCAATCAGCAAAATTTTGCTTACTCAAAAATTGCCATAGCAAGGTGCCTACCATCACGCCCAGCATACGCGTACCTACAGAAATGCCTTGAGCAACTCCTGACACCATAAAAAGCTGCACGATTTCGATAACAAATCCTAAAAAGAACCCCGCTAATGCAGCGGTAAGTACTTTGTGAGAGAAATGAGGGTGTAAAGCCACCAACATCCCTAGCGGTAGCAACACCAGGATTTCAACCAATAATTTTACTAGGCACCGAGGTATATCTTCCGCGCATGCCTCCAGCGACATAATCAACGCATCATTACTGGTGGCAAGCTTTACTTCCAACTCAGCTTGCCCTGTAACGAAATCATAAGGGAAAAAGCTTAAAGCCAGATAAATCAACACATAAAAAATGATGCCGGCATTAATCGACAAAAAGCCGCCCGTCATCATACGTTGATACAATTTCATCAAGTACCGGCCAAAGCCATGCCAAAGCCCGACTCCCAAAAGCGTCCCTAGTGTTTCAGCAATCAAATCATTGACTGACACAGTACGAGGGGGAAAAAACAGCTGGGTAAACTCAATTGCAGCTGCTAACGTCAAACAAAAACACAAGACAAATAATGTTGCAAAGCTTCGGGCAACAGGGTGACTTAGACGACTAAAGCTACCTAAACACAAAAATGCCAAGGGGATATAAAGCAAGATATTAGCCACCCAGTCGGCCCTGGATGCCATACCCAAGCTGAGAAACCGGATATGCGTGAACTGGTTAATTGCCTCATTAAGAGGAATGGGCTTGTAGTCCAATGGCACCAGACTACCGTAGATAACAAACAGACAATATAACAATGCAGCAGGGAAAAAATGTTTTGTCATTGTTATTCCAGATTGATAAACACTGCAGCTCAATACGTGTGATTTAAACTATCTGCAGCAAGCTTTGCCGAATGTTTTAAATCACACGTATTTGAAGACAGGAACTAGGCATAGCCTGCAGGGTTTTTACTCTGCCAGCGCCAAGCATCGGCAACCATATCATCCAAGGTTTTTTCCGCCTGCCATTGCAACTCCTTCAAGGCCAATTCTGGATTCGCGTAGCATTCGGCTAAATCACCAGGTCTTCTGGGGGCAATTTGATAAGGCACCTTGCGGCCAGTAACTTTTTCAAAAGCGTTGATAATTTCAAGCACGCTACAACCTCTGCCTACGCCCAAGTTATAAGCCTTGCATCCCCCGTGCCGAAAGCCTTCCCCCGCTAGCGCAGTAATAGCCTTGAGGTGTCCTTTGACCAGATCAACCACATGAATATAATCGCGAACGCCAGTACCATCGCGAGTAGGGTAATCATCGCCAAACACGGATAATTGTGCCAACTTACCAATAGCCACTTGCGACACATAAGGCATTAAATTGTTAGGAATGCCATTGGGGTCTTCACCAATCAAGCCGCTTTCATGAGCCCCGATAGGGTTAAAGTATCGTAATAAAGCAATTTTCCATGGTGATGCTGACTTGGTAATGCTATCTGCGGCCGACAAATCTCTTAATATATCTTCAATCATGGCCTTGGATCGACCATAAGGATTGATTGGACCCAGAGAAAAATGTTCCGAATATTGGGCAGAATCTGATTCGCCATACACCGTGGCAGATGAACTAAAAACCAGCTGTTTAACATTCGCCTCGCGCATTGCTTCCAGCAATACCAAGGTACCGTAGACATTATTGTGGTAATAATTGAGCGGTTGCTCGCAAGACTCACCCACCGCCTTCAATCCGGCAAAATGAATTACCGTACTGATTTCATGCTTGCTAAACAGCTCTGTTAAGACTTGTTTATCACGAATATCGCCTTGATAAAAAGTCACCGCTTGCCCGGTAATTTGCCTCACCCTATTTAAGGATTCAATTTTGCTATTAGCAAGATTGTCGATCACCACGACGCTAAAGCCGGCTTCTAACAACTCAACACAGGCATGACTGCCGATATAGCCGGCGCCGCCTGTTACCAATATAGTTTGTCCATTCATAACTACTCTACTCAATGATTTTTAATTTTACTAAGTACACGCGACGGCTATCAGCTCTAATAACCTCAAAACGCAGGTTATCTACGACTAAGCTTTCACCTTTTGTAGGCATGTGCTCAAGCTGACTAACAATAAAACCGCCGATCGTGTCATATTCATCAGTTGCTAATGCTGTACCGAAATGTTCATCAAATTCGTCCATGGGAATCAACGCTTTGATCATGAATTCATTCGCGCTACGTTGAAAAATATAGCCTTCATCTTCATGGTCATCGTGTTCATCCTCAATATCGCCAACGATTTGCTCTAACACATCTTCGATGGTGACCAACCCGGCGGCCTGTCCGTATTCATCGACCACCACCGCCATGTGGTTACCATTGGTACGCAGCTCTTTAAGCAACACATTTAGGCGCTTGCTTTCCGGCACAATGACGGCCGGACGCATAATTTCTTCAACAGTAAGCGTTCTATTTTCGAGTACTTTAGTCAACAAGTCTTTCGCTAAAAGTATACCGACCACCTTACTACGATCGCCGTCAATCACCGGATAACGAGAATGACCAAATTCGGTCACCAAAGGCATGATGGTTTCCAACTCAGCGTCTCTAGGCAGAACCACCATTTGAATGCGCGGGATCATAATATCTCTAACCCGCATTTGTGACACTTGCAGTACGCCTTCAATCATCGACAAGGCATCGGTATCGAGCAATCGTTTTTCGCGAGCTTCGCGTAAAATTTCGAGTAAATCCTCCAGGTCTTGTGGCTCCCCTGTGAGCAAATGGCTGATTTTGTCGACCCAGCTTCTTTGCGGGGAGTGTCTACTGGGGGGCTGTTCGTCGCTCATACTTCTGTAACCTCTGTATAGGGATTTTTGATATTTAATTTGTTCAGGATAGCTATTTCTAGCGCTTCCATCTGTTCGGCATCGCTGTCTTCAATATGATCGTAACCCAGCAAATGTAGTACACCATGCACAATAATGTGTGCCCAATGATCGATTAGCGCTTTATGTTGTTGCAGAGCTTCTCGCTCCAAAACCGGGGCGCACACCACCAGATCACCTAGCAAATCCAATTCCACGCCATCTGGCAATTCAATCGGGAAACTTAAAATATTGGTGGGGCCTTGTTTGTGCCGGTATTGTTGATTAAGTTCAGCGCTTTCTTGTTCATCAACGATACGAATGACCAACTCTGCGTCCTTGCGATAATCAGCCAGTGCCGCGTCGACCCAACTTTGAAATTGTTCCTCTGTGGGTTGGCCTTCCGAGTGAAAAACGTCCTGTATTTCTAGTTGATTCATTGTTTGATTTGATTTTTTTGTTCGTAGGCTTCGTAAGCTAAAACGATACGCTGAACTAATGGATGTCTAACCACATCGCGCACGCCAAAAAAAGTGAAGCTAATACCTTCAACTTCTTTTAAAACCTCCAGAACATGCCGTAAACCAGACATTTTTTCTGAGGGCAAATCAATTTGCGTAACATCGCCGGTGACGACAGCAGTAGAGCCAAAACCTACTCGGGTTAAAAACATTTTGATTTGTTCGACGGTGGTGTTTTGCGCTTCATCCAAAATAATAAAGGCATCGTTCAAGGTGCGTCCACGCATAAATGCCAGCGGCGCGACTTCGATAACACCTTTTTCAAGCATTTTCTCGACTCGCTCAAAACCGAGCATCTCATAAAGAGCGTCATACAAAGGACGTAAATAAGGATCGACCTTCTGCGCCATATCGCCGGGTAAAAAACCCAATTTTTCTCCCGCTTCTACCGCTGGCCTGACCAAAATAATTTTACTGACCTTTTCATTTTGTAAGGCTTCTATGGCGCAAGCGACAGCTAGATAAGTCTTGCCGGTACCCGCTGGACCGACACCAAAGTTGATGTCGTGAGTCATGATTTTTCGCAAATAACCTTGCTGGTTGGCGCCACGTCCACGGATCATGCCGCGCTTAGTCTTGATAGCGACAGTAGGTACCTCAGCGTTATCGACACTGGCAAGTACTTGGTCTATTGAGGCATCCTGCATAGCCAAGTGAATCAATTCGGAGGTAATTGATTCGTTCGCAGTGCTTTCAAATAGTTTATGCATGACTGCGCAGGCGGCCTGCACCGAACCTTCTTGGCCGGTCACTTTAAATTGATTGCCGCGATTGGCAATTTCAACTTGCAGTCGTGATTCAATCTGCCGTAAATGCGCATCAAATTGACCACAAAAATCAGCTAATCTGTCGTTATCTGCTGGAGTTAAGGAAATTTCCTGTGAAATCATGAAATACAATTAGTTAGTAGCAAGAATTTTATCGACGGCCGACTCAACCATTCGACCGCGTAAAGAATTTGGTAAGGCTTCAGCAATCAACACATCGACAAATTGCCCAGCCAAACGAGGATGACCGATAAAATTTACCACCCGGTTATTCTCAGTTCTACCCTGCATTTGCAATGGATTTTTCCGCGACGGGCCTTCTACCAGAACGGTTTGCACAGTACCAATCATGCTTTGCGATATAGCCGTCGCCATCTCATTGATACGCTGTTGAAAGCGATCCAAACGCTGTTTTTTAACTTCTGCAGGTACATCATCCGGTAACTCTGCCGCTGGCGTACCAGGGCGTTGGCTATAAATAAAGCTGAATGACAAATCAAAGCCGATTTCTTCAATAAACGCCATGGTTTGCTCAAATTCTTCATCGGTTTCACCAGGAAAACCAATAATAAAATCCGATGACAGCGCGATATTGGGCCGCACTTTCCGGAGCTTACGGATAGTATCGATATAATAGGCCCGAGTATGACCGCGTTTCATCATTTTTAGCACATGATCGCTGCCGCTTTGCACCGGCAAATGTAGATGGTTGACTAGCTGTGGAATTTCCGCAAACGCCTCAATCACATCATCAGTAAATTCGATAGGGTGTGAGGTAGTAAAACGAATGCGATCAATACCGTCAACCGCCGCAACGTAATGCAGTAACAATGAAAAGTTGGCAATATCGCCATCACTCATCACGCCCCGGTAAGCATTAACGTTTTGCCCGAGTAAGTTGACTTCCCGCACGCCCTGCTTGGCTAGAGAAGTTATTTCTGCAAGCACATCATCCAAAGGCCGACTAATTTCTTCGCCTCGAGTGTAAGGCACCACACAGAATGTACAGTATTTGCTGCAACCTTCCATTACTGACACAAACGCTTTCGGCCCTTCAGCCCGAGGTTCCGGCAGAGCATCAAATTTTTCAATCTCGGGAAATGACACATCAACTTGCGGCTTGTGCTGACTACGCGCGGCATCCAGCAACTGCGGCAAACGATGTAAGGTCTGCGGACCGAACACAATATCTACAAATGGCGCACGTTTTTGCAGCGCATCGCCTTCTTGACTAGCTACGCACCCGCCAACACCGATAATCACATCAGGACGTTTGTCTTTAATTCGGCGCCATTTACCCAGCGCTGAAAACACCTTTTCCTGTGCTTTTTCGCGAATTGAACAGGTATTTAGCAACAAGACATCCGCTTGTTTAGGGTCATCAATTAACTCAAAACCATGGGAGGCCTGCAGGACATCGCGCATTTTGTCGGAGTCATATTCGTTCATCTGACAGCCATTGGTTTGAATATAAAGTTTTTGTGCCATTTTTTTCCTAAGCAATACATCTAAAAATAACCGGGCAGGTACTGTTTGCAAAATTACAAAACTGTAACCATTTATCGTAATCGATAAAAAACACCGAAAAACCACCCATCATTCAGTAACTGGTAGCCATTATAACCTGAACACAACCGCAGCAAACAATGAGGCCCGTATTCCACAGCAAATGCCCCTTAAGTTTTGATAAAAATTCCATCTTCGGGTTAAAGCCGCTGGAAGATCTTGTTAGTCGTTGCTTAAACCGCAATAACCAAAATAGTAATTAACTTTAAAACAAAAAAGCGGCCTTTCGGCCGCCATTACTTTTGTCACTCGTTAACTTTTGACTTCTTCATATTGCTGACGATAGTTGTGTCCATAAAATATCTCTGTTACTTCTTTGCGCAATTTTTTCTCAATTTCGAATTTTTGTTCAGCCGTGAGATTGCTTTCTTTTTCAAACAAATAATTTTCGAGCTCAGTTTCTTTGAGCATCATTTTGGTATGAAAGATATTTTCCTGATACACATTCACATCAATCATTTGATAACTGTCTTGCGTATCCAACGCAATATAATCCTGAATCGAAGTGATTTTATGATCGATATAATGTTTTTTACCGGAGATGTCACGAGTAAAGCCACGCACCCGGTAATCCATCGTCACAACATCAGACTCAAAGCTATGAATTAAATAATTAAGCGCTTTTAACGGTGAAATGCGTCCGCAAGTTGATACATCAATATCAGCGCGGAAGGTACTGATACCGTTATCAGGGTGGCTCTCAGGATAGGTATGTACAGTAATATGGCTTTTATCCAAGTGCGCGAGCACAGTTTCCGGCAACGGCCCTGGCGATTGACTGTTCATGCTTGAAGGCGGTAAATCATGCCCTTCCGAAATCAACATGGTGACACTGGCACCCTGAGGCTCGTAATCTTGATGGGCAATATTAAGAATTTGCGCACCGATAATTTCGGCTACATCTTTAAGAATTTGCGTAAGCTTATCAGCGTTGTAAGCTTCATCGATATACTCTATATAAGCGTTCTGCTGTTCCGCTGGCGCATAACAAATATCATAGATATTGAAACTGAGAGACTTTGTTAAATTATTAAAGCCGTGTAGTTGCAATTTATTAGTCAAAACATTAAACCTCGATCACTTCAAAATCGTGAGTAATTTCCACACCCGATTTAGCCAACATAATAGAAGCAGAACAATACTTTTCTGCCGACAATTTTACCGCACGCTCAACCACTGCTGGTTTTAAATCTCGTCCGGTGACAATAAAATGCAGATGAATTTTACTAAATACACTTGGTACCGCATCAACTCGCTCTGCTGTGAGCTCCGTCACGCAATTTACAATCTCATTCCTGCCTTTTTGCAGAATTTGCACAACATCAAACGATGAACAACCGCCAAGCCCTAATAAAATCATTTCCATAGGCCGCATACCGACGTTACGCCCCCCATGATCTGGCGGCCCATCCATCACTACTGCATGGCCACTACCTGATTCGCCGACAAACATCACGCCATCTACCCATTTGACAGTTGCTTGCATTTGTTTTTCCTATTTAAAAATGGGACATAGGGTAGCATATTAATAATTATTGACAGAGCAGCCTTATTGATTTTTTAACTATAATCTCCATATTCGTCGTAACGACTACTGGATAACTAAAAATCATGAACCTATTCTCGCAAGAAAATTCTCATAAAGAAGCCCTGGAACAATTTTTAACCTTCTGCCACAAGAAAGCATATCCGTCTAAAGTTACAATTATTCGATCGGGGGACACTGCTGATAATCTCTACTTTATTGTTGATGGCTCCGTTACTATCTGCGCGGAAGACACCAATGGACAACATGAACTGGTTCTTGCCTATCTTAATAAAAACGATTTTATTGGCGAAATAGGCGTTTTTAAAGGTGCCGAAATCCGCAAAGTCAGTGTAAAAACCCGCGAAGCATGTCATTTGGCACAGATCAGCTACGATCGTTTCCGGCAATTGCTAAAAAAAGAACTTTTACCTTACGCGCCTGAACTGCTATTTATGCTCGGCGAACAATTGGCAACCCGGTTGCTGTTAACCAGCCGTAACTTATGCGACCTGGCTTTTATGGATGTGGAAGGCCGTATTGCAAGAACACTGCTAGACCTATGCAAACAACCTGATGCGATGACCCATCCCGATGGCATGCAATTGCATATCTCGCGTCAGGAAATCAGCCGAATTGTCGGCTGCTCCAGAGAAATGGCCGGCCGTGTCTTAAAAGAGTTGGAAGACAAAGGCCTAATTACCGCTCATGGTAAAACTATTGTCGTTTTTGGCACGAGATAGCCAATTAAAATGCACCCCAAGCTTTTAAAAAATATATTTTTATTAAATCAGCCCTTTACCAATCAAAAACGGGGGCAATTCTATAAAATATAGAATCCGCCCATTAAAGAACCAAAACAACAAACGCTACGTCTAAATTTAGAGTTCTTTCCCACAATAGAAGTCATAATTTTACAATAGCGGGAAATTCCTTCACCTCGCCCGCTTCCCGTTTTAGATTCTTGTTCTTATCGTATTCGCCGACTAGGTGTCTCGGATATTCATAGACAAAACAGCTGGAGTTTGGTGAGAGTATTACTGTTTTAAAGATTCGCTTACCCAGACCATTATCGGTGCTGAAACAGCTCTGCACGCCCCAGGCAGACCGCTTTGTATAAACCACCTGAGGCATTCTAGGTAAAGGCCGCAGTGCCGTTGCTGGTAAGTTCGCCTCTGGCATCATAGCTGTAGGTTTTAGCCGTCAATCCTTGGACCGTGAGCAAGCGATTACCGGTAACCGCAATGATTGACATGTAAGTGTACCGTTCAGGTTCAGGCTGATACGATTGCCGTCGGCATCGTATTGGCAGCTTTGACTGGTGCTGTTACGCTGTAGACGCTCAAAGATGGTAATTCAACTGTTGATCGCCTACGGCAGTGTTGTGGCTGGCGGCATCCTAGGTGATGACCGGGTATCTGAGCCGATGGGGTAATCTGATAATCGACCATCGGTATCAAAGCAACACGTGTAAGTAGCTTTTAGCCACAGTTGTGCATACACCTCATCGATCAGTTTCGCGCTTATTCTCTAACAGGCCCATTAATGACTATCCTCGAGGTCTTCATCCTTATGAATAGCCTGCAGAGATAAGCCTGAAAGTGAATCGTTACCGGCATTACCGGACGCTGCTGGTGATGATGACCCCAGCCCATCACTTAAGTTGATTTTTAATTTGAGGTTGTTAGGTGAATCAGAATTATGCAACGCTTCTTCAAGGGTAATCGTGCCGGCTTTGAAAAGCCTTAATAGATGACTGTCAAATGTTTGCATACCGATATTTTCTGATTTTTCCATCGCTTCTTTGATGGCGTGAACTTCACCCTTAAGAATTAAATCACGTACCAACTGGGTACCCAGCAGAATTTCAATGGCAGCGGTGCGTTTACCTTCTACGGTCGGCACCAGCCGTTGCGAGACAAAGGCTTTCAGGTTAAGCGACAAATCCAACAGTAATTGATTACGGCGTTCTTCAGGAAAGAAATTGATGATTCTGTCCAGCGCTTGGTTGGCGTTGTTGGCATGCAGAGTAGATAGACACAAGTGCCCGGTTTCAGCAAATGCCAACGCGTGCTCCATGGTTTCCTGACTGCGAATCTCACCAATCAAAATAACGTCCGGCGCTTGGCGCAGGGTATTTTTAAGCGCGTCTTCGTAACTTAAGGTGTCCACCCCAACTTCCCGCTGATTGACTAAGGATTTTTTGTGCGGGTGGATATATTCGATAGGGTCTTCAATGGTAATGATGTGCCCGGAAGCATTGCTGTTACGGTAATCAATCAGCGCTGCTAGCGACGTCGATTTGCCCGAACCGGTGCCGCCGACAAACAAAATCAGCCCGCGTTTTTCCATAATGGTTTTCTTCAATATTTGCGGTAATCCCAGTGCATCGGCATTTGGAATATCGACTTTGATGTTACGAATCACCAATGAATAATTACCGCGCTGCTTAAAAATATTGATTCGAAAGCGCCCAATGCCCGGCTCGGAGATCGCTAAATTCAGCTCGGGCAGCTGCTCAAACGCCAAGCGCTGCTCGGCATCCATCAAACTATAAGCTATGTCTTTCAAGCGTTCTTTAGTCAGCTTTACATTTTCAAGCGGCTTTAATGTGCCTTGAAACTTGGCCGCCGCTGGTGCCTCGGCGGTTAGGTAAAGATCTGAACCATCGTTTTGTACCAAAATTTTCAAATAGTCTGTCAGTTCCATAAATATCCTGTAATGATGAGAAGGGCAATGGCTGTAAGTCTAGTCAACACTGCGGGAAGTTGAAGTTAGCAAGGCAACAACGCGTATAATGCGCGGTTTTTCTAATAGCAAAAGCGCGTTATGAGTGAGCAAAAAAAGGCGGTGGCATTGATTTCCGGAGGACTGGATTCGATGCTGGCGGCTAAAACCGTGATGGACCAAGGCGTCCATGTCGAAGGTATCAATTTTTTCACCGGTTTTTGTGTTGAAGGCCATACCCATGCCATCAGGGGACAAAATAAAGCCAAGCCCAAACGTAATAACGCCTTATGGGTAGCTGAACAACTCGGTATCAAATTGCATATTGTCGATGTGATTGAAGAGTACAAAAAGGTGCTGATTAATCCCAAGCATGGCTACGGCGCGCACTTAAACCCTTGTTTGGATTGCAAAATCTTCATGGTCAACAAAGCCAAGCAATGGGCCACCGAAAATGGCTTTGATTTTATTATTACCGGCGAAGTCATCGGCCAACGGCCCATGTCGCAACGTAAATGGACTATGCCGATAATTGCTGAGCAATCCGGTGCCGATGATTTACTGCTACGGCCGTTATGCGCCAAATATTTACCTGAAACTTTGCCGGAACGCGAAGGCTGGGTAGACCGGGAAAAGCTGCACGATATTACCGGCCGTTCGCGTAAACCACAATTTGCCATGGCAGCAGCAATGGGCTTCGAAGACTTTGCTCAACCGGCAGGCGGTTGCTGTTTTCTGACTGATGCCAGTTATTCAGCAAAACTGGTCGATTTATGGAAGTCCCATGACGGCCGGAAAGATTATGAGCTGGACGACATCATGCTGCTGAAAGTCGGCAGGCACATTCGCCCAAAGCAAAATTTTAAAGTAATCATTGCCCGTGAAGAAGGCGAAGGCCGATTTATGGAAGGTTATAAAAAAGACTTTATCAGTCTGCGCGCCAGCAGCCATACCGGACCATGGTCATTGATTGACGGCAACGTTGACGCCGAAGATATTTATACCGCGGCACGCATTGTCGCCCGCTATGGTCATGGTAAAGATGCAGAACAAGTGGACATGGTCATCATGCAGCCTGACGGCTCGGAAAGAGAGATTCACGTTAAACCCTTTACCGCCGATGAAATTCCGCAGGCATGGTTTATATGATCAAAGAAATATTAAATGCCCGGCGTTTGCTGTGTCCGTTGCCGGTAATTCGTACTCAAGATAAAGTCAAACTGCTAGCAGTTGGCGACCAACTGGAAGTCGTTTGCACGGACCCTGGCGTCATGCAGGATATTCCCGCCTGGTGCCGTATCAACGGCCACACCATACTGGAAACCCGCTCAGACGATGGTGAATACACCATTATTTTACAAGTAGGTGCGTAATGTCCGAAGCCACTGATACCGTTAAAATGGATAAACTCAAAGCCAAGGCCAGCTATGTCGGTGCCGCGGTCAATGTCACCCAGACTTTAATCAAAATCGGTTTCGGCATACTCGGACAATCAGCGGCTTTGATTGCCGACGGCATCCACTCGCTGTCTGATTTGCTCAGCGACTTGCTGGTAATCATTGCCGTCAGATTGGGCAGTCGCGAGGCGGATTTGGAACATCCTTACGGCCACCGGCGTTTTGAAACCATTGCCACGGTCATTTTAGGTATCAGCTTGATTGGCATTGGTGGCGGCATTGCCTGGTCGGTGATGGAACGCATGGGCAATCCCGAACATTTGCCCGTACCTAACGAGATTTCTTTAGCCGTGGCTGCCGTGTCCATTTTGATCAACGAATGGCTGTATCACTACACCAAGCGCATTGCTAAAACTACTCGCTCCAAATTATTGATGGCCAATGCTTGGCACCAACGCAGCGATGCGCTGACCTCAGTGGTTGTACTATTTGGTATCGGCGCGGTGATGCTGGGTTATCCGTTGGCCGACGCCATTGCCGCTATTGTGGTGGCGCTGATGGTCGCCAAAATCGGCTTGACGCTGGTAGTCGGCAGTATTAAAGAGCTGGTCGATACTTCATTGCCGCCGGCAGTCGTCACTGAAATTCGCAGCTCCATCATGGCTATCGACGGTGTCGAAGGCATTCACTTGCTGCGCTCCAGGCAAATGGGCGAGGATGCGCTGATTGATGCTCATATTGTTGTCGACCCGCGCATCACCGTTTCAGAAGGCCACATGATCGGCGATATTGTCCGGGATGATCTGATCAAACGCTTTGACGATGTGATGGATGTACTGGTGCATGTCGATCCGGAAGATGACGAAGGTTTGTTTGAAGGCTGCAAGCCGCTGACCCGAGCTGACGTGCAGAGCTTGTTGGACGAGTATTTGGTCGAGGTAAAAACCGCCATTGAGGATTTTAGAATCCATTATTTGGACGGCCAGATTGAGGTGGAAGTGATTCTGCCTTATGCGCTTTCAGTGGATCCCAAAAAACTGGCTTACCTGACAAAGCAGTGCAAATTAATCCGCACGCGCATAAAAAAAATCGATAACGTATTTTTATTTTTTAAACTTTAACGAGGATAAGTCATGGCAGTAGGTCAGTGCTATTTCCCACAAATGCCGGAAATAGCCGGAATTGAATTGGGTACTACGTGTGCCGGTATTAAGCAAAACGTCAGAGACGATGTGCTGGTCATACAATTGGCCGAACAGGCCACCTGCGCCGGGGTATTCACCCAGAATGCCTTTTGCGCCGCGCCGGTGCATGTTGCCAAAGCCAACCTGGTCCACGCACCGCGCTGGCTGTTGATCAACTCCGGCAATGCCAATGCCGGTACTGGCGCACAAGGCATGCAAGATGCGCTAAGCACTTGCGCCAGTCTCGCCGAAGTCGCAGGCGGCTTGGCTGATCAAGTCTTGCCGTTTTCTACCGGCGTCATCGGTCAGTCTTTACCGGTAGCGAAAATCCAAGCCGGATTACCAGCGGCAGTCCAAAATCTATCCACGGACAACTGGCCTAAAGCCGCCCAAGCGATTATGACCACCGACACCTTCCCCAAAGGGGCCAGCCAGGTGCTCAACATCGACGGCAACACCATCACCATTAACGGCATTTCCAAGGGCGCGGGCATGATCCAGCCCAACATGGCGACCATGCTGGGATTTATCGCCACCGATGCCAAAGTCAGCCAGCCGTTGCTGCAAGCTTGCCTGTCCAAAGCCGCCGAACAATCCTTCAATCGCATTACCGTCGATGGCGACACTTCGACCAATGACGCCTGCATATTGATGGCCAGCGGCAAATCGCTGGTACCTGAGCTCACCGAAGGCAGCGACAGTTATCAACTGTTTGCCGATGCCATCATGTCGGTTTGTAAACGCTTAGCGGAACTGATTATTCGCGACGGCGAAGGCGCCACCAAGCTGATTCGCATTGTCGTGGCACAAGCCTTAAACGAAGAAGAGGCCGTGCGCGTGGGCAAAACCATCGCCCATTCACCATTGGTAAAAACTGCTTTTTTTGCCAGCGACCCTAACTGGGGACGGATTTTGGCGGCAGTGGGCCGAGCGGGTGTCGAAAATATGGACTTGGACAAGATCGAGATTTATCTGGATGATGTCTGCATCGTTAAAAATGGCGGTCGAGCCGAATCTTACACAGAAGAAGCAGGTCAGCAGGTCATGAATAACGCAGAAATTACCGTCACAGTGAAGTTGGGCCGCGCTAACGCCAGCCAGGAAGTTCTCACCTGCGACTTTTCTTACGACTATGTGCGCATCAATGCGGAATACAGAACCTAAGGAAGTGCTGATTAAATCCTTCGACAAGCCCAGGATGAGCCATAAAGTATTGGTTTCGTTCGTGGTGAGCTTGTCGAACCATGAGCGAAATCAACTTGTTCAGCGTATCACCCGATGAAGGTCTTGCAAGTGGCCGCTGGCGTAATTAAAAATCCGCAAGGCCAAATTTTAATTGCACTGCGCGATCCTACATTACACCAAGGCGGCTTGTGGGAGTTTCCCGGCGGTAAGCTCGAGCCCGGTGAAACTGCCGAACAGGCCTTGTTCAGGGAGCTTAAGGAAGAGCTCGATATTACCGCCCATGCCGCAACACCACTGATTACAGTCAGGCACAGCTACCCTGATCGTCATGTGCAGTTAAATGTATTTTTAATAGAGAATTTTTCCGGCCTTGCCAAAGGTTGCCAAGGCCAGCCGCTTAAGTGGGTAGAACCGAATGAATTACTAAATTTTTCATTTCCGGCTGCCAATCAACCCATTATTACCGCCGCCCGCTTGCCGCGTTACTATGGCATTCTTGACGATGCCGAGCCGTCACTGCTAATGGACAATCTGCACAAGCTTTTGGCTAATGGCATCAAGCTGATACAGGCACGGCTAAAAAATCTGCCTGCCGACGCGGTAGACGCTTTTATCCGACAAGCTTATCCATTATGCCAACAGCAGCAGGCCGTTTTGCTAGTCAATTCGGCGGTAGTTGATGCCAACCATCTTAATTCCGATGGCATCCATTTAACCGCTGCGCATTTAATGGGTTTAACCAAACGTCCTACAAACATCACGTGGTTATCTGCCTCCTGCCATACCCTTAATGAGCTAAATCACGCGCAACATATCGGCGTGGATTTTGTGGTTCTCGCCCCGGTATCACCAACAGCTACCCATCCCGATGCGCCAACCTTGGGCTGGGAGCGTTTCACTGAGCTGGTCAGCCAAGTAAATTTGCCGGTATATGCTCTAGGCGGCATGTCGGCTGAAGACACCACTGCGGCTTGCCACGCTGGCGGCCAAGGTATTGCGGGGATTCGAGCTTTTCTGGAGTAATTACGTCTTCGTTAGCTTATTTTTAACTGATGTAACCGCTTTGCGCGCCGCTTTTGTAACCAGCGAATTATGCCGGTAACGTAAAGTATTGCCGGTACAAAACCGCTGATAAAAACTACGATCCGTCCCGTCATTCCAGCAATTTCTCCATTATGCAAAGGATGCAGCCAATTCATGAAGGTATCCCCGGCGTGTTCTTCTCTAGGATCCCTGATCGATAACACCGTGCCGCTGTATTGGTCTATCCAGACTGTGGTTTTGGGAAATCGCAAACTCGGCTCACCTTGTTGATACAACACGATTCTGTAAGTACCCGATTGCCCACCAGGCGTTTCAATCCAGCGTAACTGTGCCTCCGGATAACGTGCGGCGGCAATCGCTGCCGCTTGATCCAAGGTAATTCTAGAACCGCCAGCTTGATCGTTTGAGTGATTAGTTTTGGCTTGATACATCGGCGATAGATAATTTATCACTGGCGTGAATACAGTGTGCAAGTCCAGAACTGCACCGCTTATTAATAACAACAGCAACACCATAAAGCTATAAACGCCATTAGTTTTATGTAAATCAAAAATAAATCGCGGCTTGCTTGCGTGACGTTTGATTGAGAACGCCTGCCGCCATTTGCCGGATGCAGGCCACCATAAATAAATGCCGCTAATTACCGGTATCAGTAATATAAAACCGGTAATACCCATTAGGATTTTACCGGTTTCATCTAACAATAACGCGTAATGCAGATCGAATAGCCAGGTCATCACAAACTCGCCCCAAAAACGGCTGCTGACGACGGCTGACGTATAAGGATTTATCCAGGCGATTAACGGCGCAAAAGACAAACCCGCTTTTTCGACGGGCGCGTAGTAGCGCGCCATCATCATGGCTTGCGGATGACGCGGCATTTCCAAACGCCAAGCGGCGTTGCGTTCGGGATGCGCGTGTTGAATCGATTGAAAAATCGCTTCGTAAGATTGCGGTTGCTTCTGAGCTTGAGCTGCTAAAATTTGCAATTCCGGATTGATAATCTCATCAAACTCAACATAAAACACCAGCAAACTGCCGGTAAGACCCGCCAGAACAAATATCAAACCTGCACTTAATCCCAAGTAAAGATGAAAGTTCAGCCAGAACTTACGCCAAGGCAGTTGACGAGAATTATTCGTTAAACGTCTACCGGCCGGCATTATTTAAATATCGAATTTAACATTAACCGCACCATAAAATGCGCGACCATCACCGGGAGAATGCATTGTTTGGTTCACCGTGGTGTTATACCAAACATATTCCCAGTAAGTGTCTGTCAAGTTTTTAACTTGGAACTGCAAATCCACCTGCTTGGTCAACTGATAACCTAGATCCAAGTTCAGTAATGCATATTCGCCAAACTTACCTTTTTTATTGGCTTCATCGGTGTAATAGTCCCCTTGCCCTGTAGTCCAGAGCGAGGATTTAAGCTTAGGGGTGATTTGATAATCTATGCCGCCGGAAAATAGATAATTCGGGGTGTTAAAAATTTGCGTTCCCACAAGTGCAGGGTTTTTACTTTGCGGCGTAGTGACAATAGCTTCCTGTAGCGAATACGTCGTCCAAACACTCACTGCTTCAATCGGCCTGATTTTTAGCTGTACATCGACACCTTGCCGATCCGTGGCGCCAATTTGCACTGAGCTATTGGTCGGATCATTGAGTACCCGGCTCGACTCATTGGTCGCGGTTTGATTCCAGTAAGCAACACGTCCCTCCGCCCAATCAACAGGGGCGACCTTAACGCCCACTTCCCAGCCTTCATTGATTGATGGCTCAGCATTCGCATTTCTGATGGCAGTGGTGTTATAAGTGCCAGCTCCAACGGCAACCTGAAAAGTACGCCCCCAGTTTCCATATAGACTATAGCCTTCTATTGGAGTAATAACGGCACCGAATTTAGGCTGCCAAATAGTCCCATAATCGAAAGCATTAGCGGCTTTGTTAGTCAGCTGATTAACAAAATCACCACCGACCTGATCTGCGCGAAACCCTGGCGTTAACTTAAGCCATTTAAATGGCTTAATCATAGCTTGCAAGTAGCCGCCATAAACATAAAAGTTGTATTCTTGATCTCGAATTTTAGAGGTTCTGGCGCGAGCAAGAGTTCTATAGCGATTGCTCTTGTTATCTTGTTCTTGAATATCAAAACCAGTTTCAACGGAAAAATCATCCAACCAGGAAATTTTGGGGCGGTATGTTAGAGAAGTGATGCCGCCATATTGAACCTCATTGGCAAGTCGTTCCTGCTGCCTTTCTCCCACACTGTAGGTAACCCAGCGTTTATCGTCAAAATAATTAGCATAGCTTTTGGTGGACCAAAATAGATCGTCAGTTAGATTAACATCAAGATGACCGCTAATTTGCCCGACATCTCTATTACCGCCATCAGTAGCGTTATGAGGCATGGATTGCGTAGGATCAGCTTTGGCTTGAGCAAGAGTCAAATAGCCAGATTCTTTTGCATCTGCCTCACTCCATCTGGCAATCAGGCCAACTTTAAATTTTTCACTTTCAGGGGTATAAAACCACTTGCCGGAAAAAGCATTCTTTTCTGATGAGGCATGATCACGATAGCCGTTGGTAGCCCGGTAGGACACTGTATAGTTTTGCGAAAAGCCGCCAGTTTCATAACCGGCACCGGTTTGAATATCATGCGTGTCAAAGCTGCCGTAACTGACCCGGCCTTTAACGTAATTACCGCCTTGCTGAGTAAACATGTTGACGTTACCGGCAATGGCATGCAAGCCGTAACGCGGATCGTTGGTACCACGGACCACTTCAATCGATTCAATATCCAATGGAAACAGGGCGTCGATAAACGGCATGTTGCCGTCGTTGGTATTACTTGGAATGCCATCGATCAATAGTTTGACACCATTAATATTGCCCTCGCCATTAAAGCCTCGGAAAGAAAATTTTCCAGTAGTGGTGCCTTGGTTGAATTGGGTAATCTGCACACCTGGCATACGATGTAGCAAATCAAAACTGGTCTGGACATTCTGATTTTCGATTTTATCGGCATTCATAATATCCACAGAACTAAGAATGTCTCGGCTTTGTAATGCCCCTGTCGGCGCGGCCGTTACCACCATTTCGCCTAATTCAAAGACTGAGTTGTCATTTTCAGGTTGTTTTTCAGGTGTTGCTGTTTTGTTTTTAACTGGTGTCGATTTATCAGCCGATTCAGCTAGAACCTCGCTTGGCGCTGATTTGGTTTCTTGTTCTGATACCGAAGAAATACTCTTTGATTTTTTTACCTGAGAAGGCAATTCATTATCTGCCAGCGCCTGGCTAGAGATAGTACCTGCAGATACAGCAAAAAAAACCGCTATCGCCGAACTTAACTGTCGTTTTTTGTTGCATTCGGAGGGATGGGAAGCAGATGTCATAAATGTCCATGCTATAAAAGCTAAGGTGAATACCAATCACAATTTTAGTGATGGCTCGCAACAAGCCGAAAATACTGGCTTAATAAATCACCTTAACTAAGCACTACTTATGCCAATTTATAAAAAAGCTACTTGCTCTATTGCGACATCAAGCGATAAGGCAACAAAAGCATTCCTGAATACTCATATTTTCTGATACGTTGACCACTACTCATGGCCACACTAATAGCGTCCATAAGATTTGCTTATCTTTCAAGAAGGTAAAAACCGGCGGTTTTTTAGGACGACTAGATTACTAATAATTTAGATAACTAGGGCATATGGCACATTTTTAACATGCCAAATAACCTAGTTTAATTAAAAAACACCAAGCCAACGTAATTTCAAATAAGGCTAAATCTCATTGATATTCGCCGGCAAATCAATGACCACATCTTTGCCGGACCACTTTGCGCTGCCTATCGTCGACCACTCGCCACCGAAGTTTTTGTGTAAAAGATCATATTCCCAGGTAGACGGTGCGCTGATTCTTTTCATTTTTATGTGGAATTCAGTTTGGTCGAGATTTAAGCCGATGTCCTGTCCCCAAAACGCGGTGACCTTCATGATCATCTTCTGCAATCGATGGTTGTTAATATTGGGCGTGACCGCAATGTTAGCCCACATCGAATGCACCCTGCCCCAGTTAGGCGCTAGCAAACGGCCTTGTTCGTTTACGAAAGGCAGCCAGCGCTCAACACCCTCCTTATCTGTGTAGGTAATCGCCAAAATGCGGTCATAGCCTTCAAAGTGATCATGCATGTAGAGCGGGTGCGGACTAATACCCCAGAAGGTTTGCGAGATCATTAGTACCGCATTACTCGCTTTGGCTAAGGCGTCGGTAATTGCTGATTGTTTGGTATCGATATGCAGCCGGTAAATAAAGCCATAGTGGATAGTGCTATTCAATTGCAGCAGCAGTAACACGATGAATATTTTTGCCAGTTTTCTGGAGAAAGCCTTGGGTTTTTGTGCAGAGATTTGCTCGAGATAACGGTTATACCAAGTGTTATCTGGTAATGCCGCTGACACGAGGCATGTATCGGTGCATGGTAAGCGCAGGCGCGAATCGGCAATCGCACGATATTTTGCCGTCGCAAACTGGCGAATTCCCGGCAAGCCTAAAACTAATCCCACCGGCGCCAGGTAACGCATTTTCAGGAATATCTGGATATAGGTGTCGACGCCTGCATAGACGCGGTTTTGGTTATCCAGCGCATACAAGTCGGTCAGTAATATTTGTTGATTGATGTGTGCCAAGGCCGGATATTGTTCGGCATATTGCTGGGCATTTTTAAAGTCTATGCAACGAAAAATATCAAAGTGGTTAAGTATCAGCACGGTGCGATTGCATAAGGGGCATTGCTGGTCGTAAAACACAGTCAAGGATTTTTCTTTGGCAGTCAGCTTATTGCCTATTCGACGCCACCAACTGAACGGCACCAGCAGAAAATAAAAAATCAACATCCCCAAACCAAATGGGTAGATGTTAAAAGACAAAGTAATCCCTAGATGTAAGCTGAATTCGATAAGCAAAAAGACCACTCGTAAGCGGCGATTTGCAAACAAAAAAGGAAAAGTGAACTGAAAAACAATGATGGTGTAACCGATGATTTTTTGCAGCAGTTCGTTATTCAGCAGCGGTGACATATCAATCGCTGATACATAGTAAGGCTGCGTAGAGGGGAGCCAAGCGCCCAGACCATTGCGCCAATGTTCTGCATACATTTTATGAATGACAGAATCAAAATAAAGGAAACCAAGACAAACTAAGACCGGTAAATAGTAAGCCAATCGAGAGACTGCAGGGGCTGAATAAGCGCTGTAATGTGTAAATGGCGTGCTGAGTTTATGTCTGAGGCTATCTATCGAAAAAGCTTTATCTCCGGGCATAAACAGCAGGAAAAACCCGGTACCAATCATAAATAGGTCAAATCCGCCGTCAAAATCGCGTTGCATGGGCGTAAAGTTGACGAAGATAATCCAAAAAATATAGTTACAGATGACCGCGAATTGGTAGCGATAACCAACGACTATGCAGCAGGCAATAACCGCCCAAATGCATAAAAAGAATGGAATCATCGGAAATTCGATGTCCAAATAAGGAATCGGGTCGAAAATTAAGTGATTGAAATAAAGCAGAAAAAAAATTTCCTGCAGCGCAACTAAACCGTAAAAAAGTCGAAATAGGCCAATGCCGGTAGCGGGCGCTCGTTGAGAGAAAAGCTCGAATAGTTTGACAGATATAAATTGATTCATTGCAACGCCGGGATGACCAAAAAGACGTGCAAATTATAAGGGAGTTATGGCTATTGAAGTAAAAATAAGCGGGCAAAACAAAGGCCGCTTCCAAACCCGTAAGGGTTGGTATCAGCGGCCTAAGTAAGTGGGACTGTTAAATCTTTTTATTTTTCGTCGTCTGGGTGTTCAGCGAAAACCCATTTTACGAAGAAGTAACCACCAACAACCACTACTAATGCAATGGCCATGCCAGCTGGTTCTTTTAACATTTCAGTGACGTCTAAGATCGCTCCCATGAATTTCTACCTATAATTGTATTTTTAGAAATTGCTAATTACCTAGCAAACGGAATGCAAATGATACTTTAGGAAAAGTTAATGTCAAGGCTTATTGTGGCGCGGTTCTTGAACATTCAAGGTGAAATTTATTTGTTAGGTGCTGAAATATAAAGCTCGAAGAGCGTTGTGGTATGGTTTAAACTTTATATTCCGGGAGATAACAACTTAGAGGTGGGAATAATGATAATAAAATGGCTTAAAATAGCACCAGTTGCGGCTATTTTTCTTGCGTTTACTGCCAATGCAGATATTGAACTTAAAGATAATTCGGAGATTCTAGGGAAATGGAATTTGTATGCAGAAGCAACCAAATTGGATGGGGAAAAAAAGAAAATTACCGTTGAATGGGAATTCAAAAATGACGGTGTATTGCAAACTACATCTACAGATTCTGTCGGTCGCACTAAGGAAATGAAGATCGCCATTAAGTATTCAATTGCCGATGGTGTGATAAAAAAACAAGTAACTCCAGGTCGCGAGAAATATGAGTCCTGTAAAGTCATTGATAAAGATGGCAAAAACATGACTTTAAAATGCGATTATCTGTTCTTCTTTTTAACAAAAATATAATAATTTCAAGAAGGGGTATAACAAATGATTGGTGGCGTAATTATGATCCTTGTCGCGGTATGGCTTTATCAGTCGGCGCTCAAGGCAAAAACAAATAATCTTTTATTATGGGTCGCAGTTGGATCCATTACGTTCTTTGTGGTGCAATTTTTACTGGTTGACCTGAACGTTTACCTTCTTGAGGCTGTCAGAAGCGGCGAAACGAGTGTCGGCTATGAAGCAGTTGATGGTGCTGACAGGAAAAATGTTGGCGGATTTCAAGGATTTGGCGGAATTTTAGAATCTCTGTTTTTTGAACTGTTTCCTCCTTTTGCAGGTGTCGTTGCAGCTGGCTTGATTCGGGTCAAATTTATTACCAAGGAAGCCATTTCGTTGACCACTATATTCGGTGGCATTAAAGAACTGTTCCAAGGCATTAAAGAAAGCTTTAAAACTCCAGAAAAGTGATATTAATTGTTCTACGTTGAATTAAAAAAGCCCAAGATTCTTGGGCTTTTTTATAGACTATGACCGATCAAATTAGCGCTAGCCGATTATATTGGAAACCAAAAAAATCAAGCCTAATACAAATAATATAGTGAAAGCTATTCCTGCAATTACGTACGTAGCAAACGATCCCTGAGTAAAATCACGTTCCCTATTATCTCCACTTTGTACGCCAATAGCAGCCGATAAAACGCTTTTTATAACTTGAATAATAGTTGGTTTGGACATTGTTCTCTCCGGCATTAACATTAAAAAATGATAGGGTTTGCTTAGTTTATAAGCAACGATTATTTAATTACTTCTTTCTGCATTCCAACTCAACCTACCGCTGATAAATCTTAATGAGCAAAACAGAATTATTAAAACAGCAACTGTCCCAACGTATTTTGTTTCTTGATGGCGCCATGGGCACCATGATTCAAAGCTACAAGTTGGACGAAAAAGATTATCGCGGCGAGCGTTTTGCGCAGTGGGAAACCGACCTAAAAGGCAATAATGACTTATTGTCATTAACACAGCCAGACATTATCAAAGCCATCCACAGTGCTTATTTTGAAGCCGGTTCGGACATTGTCGAAACCAACACTTTCAATGCCACCACCATTGCCATGGCGGACTACCACATGGAGTCGCTGGCTTATGAAATCAATGTAGCCTCCGCCCGATTAGCCAAAGAAGCTGCCGAACAATTTTCGCAGCAGACGCCGGATAAACCCCGCTTTGTCGCCGGTGTATTGGGACCTACCAACCGCACAGCTTCAATGTCGCCCGATGTTAATGATCCTGGCTTTCGCAATATATTTTTTGATGACTTGGTGATTGCTTATACCGAAGCAACCCATGGCCTGATTGACGGCGGTGCCGACATCATTCTGATTGAAACCATTTTCGATACGCTCAATGCCAAAGCTGCCATTTTTGCAGTTGCGCAAGTGTTTGATGAGATTGGCTATAAATTGCCGGTAATGATTTCAGGCACCATCACCGATGCTTCGGGCAGGACACTTTCCGGCCAAACCGTTGCGGCATTTTGGCATTCGCTCAAGCATGTTGAGCCTATTTCGTTTGGCTTCAACTGTGCGCTGGGTGCCAAGGAACTGCGCCAACATATCGATGAATTATCCACAATTGCTGACACCCATGTATCCGCACATCCTAATGCAGGCTTACCCAACGAATTCGGCGAATACGACGAATCCCCGGAAGCCATGGCTCAAGAGCTGCAAGACTGGGCTCAAAGCGGCTATTTAAACATTATCGGCGGTTGCTGCGGCACGTCACCCGCACATATCAAAGCTATCGTCGAAGCAGTCAAAGCTTATCCACCTAGAGTGGTACCCGATTTAGAAAAGCGCTGTCGATTATCTGGCCTTGAAGCCATGTCCATCGGCCCAGACACATTATTCGTTAATGTCGGCGAACGCACTAATGTCACGGGTTCTGCCGCATTCAAGCGCTTAATCATTGAAGGCAACTTTGAAGCCGCGCTCGACGTTGCCAAACAACAAGTCGAAAACGGCGCACAAATCATCGACATTAATATGGACGAGGGCATGCTCGAGTCCAAAGAAGCGATGGTGCGTTTTTTGTTGCTGATTGCTGCCGAGCCGGATATTGCCAAAGTGCCCATCATGTTGGACTCCTCCAAATGGGATATTTTGGAAGCCGGCCTTAAATGCATCCAAGGCAAAGGTGTAGTGAACTCGATCTCGCTTAAAGAAGGCGAAGAGGCGTTTATCAAACATGCCAAGCTAGTGCGTCGTTATGGAGCAGCGGTTATCGTTATGGCGTTTGATGAAGACGGCCAAGCCGACACAAAGGCAAGAAAAATTGAAATCTGCCAGCGCGCTTACAAAATTCTGACCGAGCAAGTCAATTTCCCGCCGGAAGATATTATTTTCGACCCCAACATTTTCGCCATCGCCACCGGCATTGAAGAACATAATAACTACGGCCTGGATTTCATCGAAGCTACTCACGAAATTAAACGAACCCTGCCTTACGCGCTGATTTCCGGCGGCGTATCCAATGTATCGTTTTCGTTTCGCGGCAACAACACCGTGCGCGAAGCCATTCATGCGGTGTTTCTATATCACGCGATCCAGGCAGGCATGTCGATGGGCATTGTCAATGCTGGACAATTGGCTATTTATGCCGATATTCCCGATGATTTACGCACTGCCATTGAAGCCGTTGTTTTAAATACGCATGACGGCAGTGGTACCGACAAATTGCTGGAGCTGGCGGAAAAATACCGTAGTGACGGCGTCGACACGAGCGGCAAAAAAGAAGATGTCGAATGGCGCAACTGGCCGGTTAATAAACGCTTGGAACATGCCTTAGTTAAAGGCATTACCGACTATATCGATGAAGACACCGAACAAGCTAGACTGGAAGCGGAACGACCACTGCATGTCATCGAAGGCGCGTTAATGGATGGCATGAATGTAGTCGGTGACCTGTTCGGCGCGGGCAAAATGTTCTTGCCGCAAGTCGTTAAATCGGCGCGAGTAATGAAGAAGGCCGTGGCGTATTTAATGCCCTACATGGAAGCCGATAAAGCGGCCGGTGACCGACAAACCAACGGCAAAATCTTGATGGCCACCGTCAAAGGCGATGTCCATGACATCGGCAAAAATATTGTTGCCGTGGTGTTGCAATGCAACAATTACGACGTGATTGACCTTGGTGTGATGGTGCCAGCTGAAAAAATATTGCAAACTGCGCGCCTGGAAAATGTCGACATCATCGGCTTAAGCGGCCTGATCACGCCGTCACTGGATGAGATGGCGCATGTTGCTAAAGAAATGCAGCGTCAAGGCTTTACCATCCCGCTAATGATTGGCGGCGCAACGACTTCACGCGCACACACCGCAGTAAAAATTGAGCCGCATTATCAAGGCGGACCAACTGTTTATGTCACAGACGCATCGCGTGGAGTAGGCGTTGCCAGCAATCTGTTAAGCGCCGATTTAAAGGCTGACTTTGTCAAAAATGTACGCGAAGAATACGCCGAATTCAGGGAACGTCACAAAGGCCGCGTCGCGCAAACTAAACAACTGTCCTTGGAAGACGCCAGAAAAAATAAATTTGCCTGGGGCGATTATCAACCGGCTCAGCCTTCATTTTTAGGCACAAAAGTCATCGATCGTTTCCCGCTTGATACCTTGGTTTGGTATATCGACTGGACGCCGTTTTTTCAAACCTGGGAAATGGCCGGCAGTTATCCCAAAATACTTGATGACAGTGTTGTCGGTGTCGAAGCCAGAAAGCTGTTTGAGGATGCGCAAATCATGCTGAAAAAAATCATCAATGAAGAATGGTTAACAGCGCGCGCCGTGGTCGGCTTTTTCCCGGCCAACAGCAAGGACGATGATGTCTTGGTATACACCGACGAATCACGGCAACAAGTGTTGGAAGTCTTACATCACTTGCGCCAACAAAATATCAAAGCACCCGGTCGTCCCAATTACTGTTTGTCTGACTTTATAGCCCCCGCTGATAGCGGCAAAGCTGACTATATTGGCGGTTTTGCCGTCACTACCGGCATAGGCATTGAAGAAAAACTGCAGCAATTCGAACAAGATCACGACGACTACAGCTCTATCATGCTCAAAGCCTTGGCAGACCGTTTGGCAGAAGCTTTTGCAGAATATTTGCACCAAGTCGTACGTAAAGAATATTGGGGCTATGCGCAAGATGAAGAACACAGTGCCGAGCAGCTAATTCACGAAGCTTATCAAGGTATACGACCTGCCCCAGGTTATCCGGCCTGCCCTGATCACACCGAAAAAGCCAAGTTATTCGAGTTGCTCAATGTCACCGAAAACACCACTATTGAACTCACCGAAAGCTTTGCAATGTATCCGGCGTCTGCCGTGAGTGGATGGTATTTCTCACACCCTGAATCGCAATATTTTAACGTCGGTAAAATTGAGCAAGACCAATTGCAGGATTACGCCAAACGTAAAAACATGGCAGAAGAAGTTGCCGCACGCTGGTTGTCGGCGCACTTAAATCATTGATATGCATTTATTGTTATTGGGAACCGCAGGTTGCCATCTTTGCGAACAAGCAGAAGAGATTATCAGCGCCTGCGTTGCGAACGAGACAAGTGTATTGCTTGAGTTGGTAGATATTGCCGACGCTGAAAATGAACACTGGCAAGAGCAATACGCCATTCGTATCCCGGTTTTATACCATGCAGACAGTCAGAAAGAATTGGCTTGGCCTTTTGATGCGGCAATGGTTAATGATTTCATCACCAGCATGATTGATAACCAGCCTAATCTTTAGCCCGACTAAAAGAATAAAATTCAACCAGCACCACAGGTATTAACAACAAAATCAACACGGCAATAGCAAAAAAAGCCGGGTTGAATACGCCCGCTAGCCAATAAGCACATAATGATGCCAACAATAATCGCATTGGGCTTGGGATTTTAACCATGACAAAACTGCCCTCCATAATAAAAATTTGCTTTTATGGCCATTAAAAAATAATCCGGCACAGCCACAGCCATTCATCACTATCAAGTAACAATCATAGACTTAATTTATAGAGCGGTTTTATCCAGCACGCATAAATCGATTTTGCTGGTTTTGCCCACAAATTAAGACTTGCCGGCTAGTGATTAGCAATTAAACATATTGCATCTTCTTTCCAGAAAAACTGCTTAATTTTTAAACACCCGCTATTTGCGAAAATAATCTCATCTAATCCTCGATATAAACAGGCAATGCGACAGAATGTCACATTGCCTATTTTTTATATTTTGTTATCTTGCTTATCCACCTTATAAAAAGTCTAAATCTAATGAAAAATCAATGAGTTTTGTATTTTTCTGTTAGCAGGCGACACTATTTTTCGCCGAAAACAATCAAGAGCAATAAATGGATATAGATCTCAAGATTCCAAACAAAGTAAAGCTGGTTCACGAGGCCTTGTTGCTTAGGCATACGGTTGAATTTCAAATAGACCGGCCGGTACAAGCCTGGCAATGGATGAATCAAACACGCTCAGTACCTGATCAACAGGAATGGGTTCGACCTGAAGTCACAGATGCTTGGTTACGATGCCTTGAAGATTATTGTTTACCCTTGGGTAATTACGCCAATTGGGACAATTATCCCGTTATTGAAGCTGCGGTTGACCATCCCAAACCAGTTAACAATATTGAAGAACTGATTAAACAGCTTAGCCACAACTTTCATGTTTTTTTGAAAGAAGCTGGGGTAATGATGGTGTTGACGACTCCAGAAGGCAGATTATTGTATGTCGCGGGCGAACAGCAGTTCCCAGGATCTTTTATGACTCGAATGCATGTTCAAGGTGCAAATTGGTGTGAGTCAATTCTCGGTAACAACGGTATAGGAAGTACCGCAGTTCTAAAAAAACCGGTCGCATTTCAAGGCATGGAACATTTTTTAAGTGTCCTGCATCCTTTTACCACCGTTGGTTACCCATTACTGGACGATGCCGGCGACCTGATGGCGATCATTGGTTTAGTCAGTGACCATCAAGAAAGCATGAATTCATTGTTTGCTTTTTTGCATTTGATTTGTGTACTGGTCAATACTAATTTGCCGTTAGCGCAAAACACCGCCGCCCAAGAGCGGGTGTTGGAACAAATCCACTTTAATCCCGCCAAAAAAATACAACCTCAACTTAGTAATTCCGCTACTTCTGAAGAATTAGATGCGCTCATCAACAAAGCCGTTAAGCTACAGACGCATAAAATCCCCATTTTAATCACTGGCGAATCAGGTGTGGGCAAAGACCATTTTGTTGGCTTATTAAAAAATGCCGGTCCCAGAAAAGATGCGCCACTGATCGCCATTAACTGCGCTTCAATTCCACATGATTTAATTGAAAGTGAATTATTCGGTTATGAATCCGGCAGTTTTACTGGTGCCCGAGCTAACGGTAAGCCAGGTAAATTCATGCTTGCTGACACCGGCATCTTGTTTCTTGATGAAATCGGCGATATGAGTTTCGATTTGCAATCAACGTTATTGCGTGTGCTGGAAACCTCTGAATTTACGCCGGTAGGGGGAAGTAAACCGATTCGGGTTAATGTCCAGGTGGTTGCTGCAACTAATGTGCAATTGCTGGAAGCGGTTGAAGCCGGCCGTTTTCGTCGCGATCTTTACTACCGCTTAAATGGCGCGCAAATTCATTTATTGCCTCTTCGCGAAAGACCGGATAAAAAAACGCTTATTCAGCATATTCTGCAAAGAGAATTAAATGCCATTGCGCCAAATGGTGAGATTAAAATTTGTCCTGAAGTGCTGTGTTTAATCGAACAACATCCCTGGCCTGGTAACATTCGTCAATTGATTAATGTCATCAGGGCGACACTTTATACCGCCAGCAGTCAGGTCATTACCGTTAAAGACCTGCCGGTTGATTTCGTCGCGGAACTCAAACAATTCGGCTCTCCCTATGCCCCGGCAATTAACTCAGCGCTGCTTACACCACTAATTGATAATTCGCCGGTGATGAGCTTAACAGCCTGGGAATTACACGGCATAAAAACCGCCTTAAAAGACTGCGAAGGCAATATTTCCTTGGCAGCAAAAAAATTAGGCATAACCCGAACCACACTTTATAAAAAAATGGATCGTTTTGGTCTTAACAGGGAAGGTGATGGTTTATTTGCCTGATGCGCTGCGACAACCTGTCGCGCGGCAATATGCCACATTTTGTTAGCGGAAGTAGCCTTGTAAAATAGCTGCAACTCTTAAATACAAAGCCTCCTAAAGGATACAGAGTTTTTTCAACGACTAATTTTATTAGTCGTTTTTTTTTGCCCCAACCTTACTGACCTGATTTGCTTTTGGTAAAAATTAACAACTCTAACGGTAAGTAACATGGTCACTACAGCAGCATAAATTAGCGGTTGCGTGTAATCCTTTTTGACCAACCAAAAGTAATGCACTAACGCCGTAATGGCTGCTGCATATACTGATCGATGTAATACCAACCAATATCGACCAAAACGTTTTTGCATCAATGACGTTGATGTCAGCGCCAAAGGTAATAGCAATAAGTAGGTAACTAACCCAGCCAATATATATGGGCTTTTTGGCACTTCATCGATCAATGCCGTCCAGGATAACGATAAGTCCAGTACTACGTAGACCAGCAAATGCAAACTGGCGTAGAAAAATGCAAACAGCCCCATCATCCGCCGAAAGCGAACAGGCCAAGATTGCCCGGTAATAATTTTTATCGGCGTTAATGCCAGACCGATACATAAGAAGCGCAGCGCCCAATCGCCGAAACCAAAATGCAGCGTTTCTATTGGATTTGCGCCTAATTGATCGTTAATGCCAGCAAAAAGTAACTCGAAGAAAGGTAATAAACTAAGCGTGAAAACCAGAAATTTAATAACTGCCCAATGTTGTTTGTTAAGCAGCATTAAAAAAATTTAGCTAAATCCATATCAGAATAAAGACTGGCGACTTGCTCGCCGTAACCGTTAAATTTTTCTGTCTCGCGCTTGGGGGCAAAAATACTCAAGCCCAACACGCGTTCTCGACTCTGGCTCCAGCGCGGATGCGGAACCTCCGGATTTACGTTGGCATAAAAACCATATTCTCCGGGAGCACTCTTATTCCATGCTGTTGTAGGCATGGTTTCGGTGAATTCAATTTTGACGATTGCTTTAATGCTTTTGAAGCCGTATTTCCAAGGCACTATTAGCCGCAATGGCGCTCCATTCTGGTTCGGCAGTGTGTCGCCATACATACCGGTGGCTAAAATGGTTAACGGATGCATGGCTTCATCCATGCGCAAGCCTTCGACATAAGGCCATTCCAGGACATGAGAGCGCTGACCAACCATGATGTCCGGGTTGTGAAGTGTGGTGAATTGAACGAATTTTGCTTTTGAGGTGGGTTTGAATTTTTTCAGCATTTCACCCAGGGGGAAACCGACCCATGGCACGACCATCGACCAGGCCTCAACGCAACGAAATCGATAAATTCGCTCTTCTACCGGGTTGGCTTGCAAAATATCTTCCAGGTTATATTTACCCGGCTTTTCTGTTTCGCCGCTGACTTCGACCGTCCAGGGATTGGTGGCTAAGCCGCGTGCTAATACTGACGAATCTTGTTTGTTGGTGGAAAACTCGTAGTAATTGGTATAACTCATTGCGTCTGCACGATCGGTGACGGCGGCAGTGGTTGAAAGCGCGCTACGGGTAATATTGGTATATTTGCCGGCTTCAGCCTGACTCACCTTCGGTAATAATGCACTGGCTGAAAGCACGCTGGCGGCTTTAATAAATTGCCGCCGGGATTCAAATACTGCTTGATCGGTGATTTCGTGACTTGCGATTTCCGTTTTGCTTTTGATTAACATCTCGTCCTCTGTATCTGCAATCTTACTGTCAGCAAGTTATTCCACAGAGTTCTTCAGGGCGCAATATAAATCTTCAACTTCTTTTCTAGCCCAAGGTGTTTTTCTTAAGAATTTGAGGCTCGATTTAATGCTGGGTTCGTGATTAAAACAACGAATATCGACAAGTCGGCCTAATTTTGGCCAGCCATAAGCTACAACAAGTTCGGTCACTACAGCTTCCAGCGTTACTCCATGCAATGGGTCTTTGGCTTGCTGATTTATATCAGTCTTCCCGCTCATAGCGTCTCCGTATTGCATCATCTCTGGCATCGTTAATTTCACGCATGATGCCGCGAAGATCGGCACGTTTAGTATTGTCTTTGAAATGGCCGGTTAATTTAACCTCGGGCGTCAACAGCCCACTTTGGTAAAGCTTCCAGATTTCTTTGCCGTATTGCGTAGTTAACAACTCCGGAGCAAATTGCCCAAAATATTCGGCCAGATTTCTGACGTCACGCTCCAGCATATTTGCAGCATTATTGTTGGCTGCCGCATCCACCGCCTGGGGCAAATCGATGATCACCGGGCCATGCTCATCAAGCAGGATGTTGTATTCAGAAAGATCGCCATGAACGATGCCCGCACAAAGCATTTTGACCACTTCTTTAATCAGAAGTCCATGGTATTCCAACGCTTGTTCTTTAGTTAAATCAAGGTCGTTAAGCCGTGGAGCGGCGTTACCATCTTGATCTGTAACCAGTTCCATCAGCAAAACGCCACCGACAAAATTGTACGGTTTGGGTACACGCACACCTGCAGCAGCAAGCCGATATAACGCATCAACTTCAGCGTTTTGCCAAACTTCTTCTTGTTGTTTACGTCCAAAGCTAGTGCTTTTTTCCATAGCACGCGCCTGACGACTGTTGCGTACTTTGCGTCCTTCTTGGTATAGCGCTTGTTTATGGAAGCCGCGTTTATTGGCTTCTTTATAAACCTTAGCGCAGCGAATCTCGCCTTCGGAACGAACGACATACACAGCGGCTTCCTTACCACTTTTCAATGGCCGGAGCACTTCATCAACCAAGCCATCGTGTACCAGTGGCTCGATACTTTTGGGTGTTTTCATGAACGCCTTTTATGTTGGATTTGTTGACACCAGGCCAGTGCGCCCAAACCGGCCATACGACCGGTAGCAAAGCAGGCGGTTAATAAATAGCCACCTGTGGGCGCTTCCCAGTCGAGCATTTCGCCTGCGCAAAATACCCCGGGCATAGCTGAAAGCATAAGCTTATCGTCGATTGCGCTAAAGCAAATGCCTCCTGCGCTACTAATGGCTTCCTCTATGGGTCTGGCCCCAGTGAGTTTAATGGGTAACGCTTTAATGGTTGTACACAGCCGCATCGGGTCAGCACAATCATCAGTACTTAATACTTCATGCAGCAGCGCTATTTTTACTGCGGACAATTTTAGGCGTTTGCGCAGGTGATTGGCTAGTGACTGTTTGCCACGCGGCATAGATACTTTGCCCAGTAATGTGCCGACATCATTATCCGGAACTAAATCGATGTAGATAGTGACACTGCCTACCGCCGCAATTTCATCACGCAATAAAGCCGACAAACTGTAAATCAAGCCGCCTTCAAGCCCGGTTTGCGTGATGACAAATTCACCTTTTTGGCTGACTTGTTGCCCTGCCGCGATGAGTGATAACTGCACTGATTTCAACGGTTGCCCGGCAAAGCGGCTGCGAAAATACTCGCTCCAATCCACCTCAAAGCCACAATTGGCCGGCTTTAAAGGGTTGATTGTCACCGACTTATTATGCAGTAGCGGAACCCAAGCGCCAGTTGAGCCAAGTTGCGGCCAGCTGCCGCCGCCCAACGCCAATATAGTGGCATCCGCGGCGGAAGTTTTTTCACCATTTGCTGTATTAAAGCGCAGGGCATTGTTTTCCGTCCAGCCTAACCATTGATGCCGAACATGAAACACCACTCCGGCGGCGCGCAATCTGTGTAACCATGCTCGCAGCAACGGCGCGGCTTTCATATCAGTGGGAAATATGCGGCCAGAGCTGCCGGTAAAGGTATTTATTCCTAACTCCTTTAGCCAGGCAACCAGCGCGCCAGGTCCGAAATCTAACAGTAGGGTTTCAATATAACTGCGACTAGCACCATAGCGCGTTAAAAACCTATCGAATGGCTCGGCATTAGATATATTCATCCCGCCTTTACCGGCCATTAGAAACTTGCGACCAACCGAGGGCATAGCCTCGTAAACATCAACCTTTATGCCACTTTTAATCAAAACTTCAGCGGCCATCAATCCAGCAGGCCCGCCGCCTATAATGGCAACGGTCTTCGTATTAACCATAATAGCTGTCTGTAGAATCAATAAGCCGCTCGACTATCAAACTAATCGTCCCCACAAGTCGTAGTCATCGGCCTCTTCTAATTCAACATCAACAAAATCACCAACTTTTAGATGCGTGGCGCCATCGATAAATACTTGTCCGTCAATTTCCGGAGCATCGGCTTTACTTCTGGCGACAGCACCTTCTTCGACCACTTCGTCAATTAGCACGGTTTCGATTCGACCGATGCGTTGTTGCAGGCGTGCTGCACTGATCTCTGCTTGATGCGCCATAAAGCGAGCTAGTCGCTCTTGTTTAAGCTCTTCAGGAACGGCATTGGGCAGCTCATTAGCGGCTGCACCTTTGACTGGGGAATAAGCAAAACAACCGACTCTATCCAGTTGCGCTTCAGTCATAAAGTCCAGCAGCTCTTCAAATTCTTGTTCGGTTTCGCCGGGAAAGCCGACGATAAAGGTGCTGCGCAGAGTAATGTCCGGGCAGATGTCGCGCCATGCTTTGATGCGGTACAGGTTGTTTTCGCTGGCAGCCGGGCGTTTCATTAATTTAAGAATGCGACTGTTGGCATGTTGAAACGGAATATCCAAGTACGGCAATATTTTACCTTCTGCCATCAATGGAATCACATCGTCAACATGCGGATAAGGGTAAACATAATGCATTCTGACCCAGATGCCTAAATCGCCAAGGGCTTCGGCTAAGTCATAAAAACGAGTGTTAACGACGCGGCCTTTCCAGTCGCGAGGTTGATATTTGAGATCCAGGCCATAGGCGCTGGTATCTTGCGAAACAACTAACAATTCCTTAACGCCGGCATTGGCCAGGCGTTCGGCTTCCAGCAGCACATCGTCAACTGGCCGGCTGACCAAATCGCCGCGCATGGATGGAATAATGCAGAAGGTGCAACGATGATTACAACCTTCGGAAATTTTTAAATAGGCATAATGCCTAGGCGTCAGTTTGATGCCTTGCGGCGGCACCAGGCTAATGAAAGGGTCATGAGGCGGCGGTAAATGTTCGTGCACTGCGTTGACGACCTCTTCTAATGCATGTGCGCCGGTGACTTTTAAAACTTGTGGGTGGCGTGCGCGAATTTCGTCTTCTCTGGCACCCAAGCAACCAGTAACAATTACCCTGCCATTTTGCGCCAGCGCTTCGCCGATACTATCCAATGATTCTTCCACTGCTGCATCGATAAAGCCGCAGGTATTAACGACGACCAGATCGGCATCCTGATAGGTTGGCGACACGGTGTAGCCTTCTGAGCGGAGTTTGGTCAAAATTCTTTCGCTATCAACCAGCGCTTTGGGGCAACCCAAACTGATAAAGCCTATATGTGGGGCAGTCATGTGAATCTCTTGGTATATAAATCGGATTAGTCTATCGAATATGGCATTTTGCATAAAACAAAAAGCCTTATCTTGTTGGTAACCAGCTTATTAAATCGGGAGGATAAATCTGATGTCGCTCTGTTAAAAAGAACTTAGAGCGTGGAACGACTAGGAAAATGGGTTTAGCGATTTAAGTGATTCAGCCAACCGTTCAGCTGGCTGAATCCGATTACAAGACGATGCTTAGTGAGCCGCGTCGTAAGTTACTTTCATTTCTTGAAGAATTTTCAGAGCGTCTCTTAAAGCAGCTTCAGCTGGTTGAGATTCGCCTTTATCAATTGCTTCACGAGCTGCTTTCAATTGATTGTTAGCATATTGACGGCTACGTTCGGTTTGTTCGTAGCGGAACTCTTTTTGCAACTGGCGTGCTTCACCAATAGGAGCCAAAACAGCTGCTTTGTCAGCACCTTTTTCGATTAAGGCAATTGCTTCTTCAACTTTAGCAATTGTACCTTCAGCAGCTTCACGTACTTTGGCTTCTTCAGCTTTACCAGCAAATGCAGTTGATGAAATCATTGCCATAGATGCTAAAGCAATAGAAACCACGATATTTTTGAATAACTTCATTGATTATTTCCCTCGGAGTTGTGGATGTTAGCTTCCACTTTAAAAAACGATTAAGACGATGTGCGGAATAACATATTTAAACAAATGTGCCATTTGCCAATAAATTGTAGCATGGAAGGTAATCTGTAATAGTAAATTGTTGACTTAAATACTCAAAAATTAGAGTGGCCACTTGTATACATTCTTAGCCATATTCTCAAAACAAATTACTGATATATCCTTATAAACAAGCTGTCTCAGACAACTAAGCAAATTTGTTTTCGCATGACCACATTCACAAATTTTTGATATACTGAAAAACGGCTATTAACTGTGGTTATTTTGCAGAATTGTGGCCGGGTAACATCCAGTTGTATTCAAAATTAAAATTATTAATCGAGGTAGAAACCGTATGAAAGTATTGAAAAAAATCCTTGTTTCATTGGCAATAGCATCAGCACTGGGTGCAGCATCACATTCAGCAATGGCTGAAACCGATAAAGGCCGCGTTGTTTACGCACCTGCAGAAGCAATTGATAACACTGTTGCAAAAATTAGAACTGCATTAGCTGCAATTACTCAAGGAACCGATGGCGATAAAGCAGCTGATCTGATTAAAGATGCATCTGACTCTTCTAAAGAAATCAATGCCAATGACAGAGTAGATCGCGCACGCCAAAAAGCTAACAACCTTTTAAAATCAGCACGTACTCACGCAAAAGACAAAGCAACTCAAGAAGCAGAGCAAGAATTAAGAGAAGCCATAACAGCTTTTGAAGCCTTGAAGCCCCTCATTTAATTCAAAACCTGTAAGTTTGGTGTTGTATCAATACGATATCTGTGATAAAAATTAAGCGCTTGCGATGTGATGCAGGCGCATAATAATTTACAAAATCTTTTAGGAGGATCACAATGAAAAAAGTATTATCTTTAGTAGCTATGGCGTTAATGATTGTTGGCCTAAGTGGCTGCATGGACGACCCAGATGGTTCTAAACAAAAAGTTTCTGGCTCTACTTCCAGCATTCAGCTTTAATTTTTAAGCTTCTGGAATAAAAAAGCCCAGCTACTAGCTGGGCTTTTTTTTGCGTCACAAGACGGTTTGCAATAAGCAAGGATTGCTTTTTTAGGGTTACTAAGCGATATAGACGCTTTCATATCCCCGATAAACTTATAACTATTAAAAAATGGAGATGGTGAAATATGCCGACAGATCAATATTTACAAGGCCAACTAGCCAAGTTTTTGGTCCGAACACAAGCAATAACAGCCTTATGCATATTGCTTGCACTGGCTGGGCTGGATTTCTTTTTTCCGACTAATTACCATCTGCAAGCTGGGATACATGGCATCAGTTCTATTTCTGCGTTGGTCCTAGGCACATATTTGACCCATCGGGCTTATGCTTTAATTCGAGGCGTGCATATTAATTTCCACTCGTTGCGCTATTGGCTAATGGGTGCAACGGCGATAAATTTTCTCGGCGCCCTCAGCGGTAACTGGATTTACATGCGCTATCGTGGACAGGATGGCCCAAAAGACTGGATTTTGGCGAATGTACCTGCTTTCCATAATTATTTGATGGAGTTCAAAGAGTTCGTTTCATTATTCCCGTTTCCATTAATGCTGGCGGGATCATTCATTTTATTTTATTACGGCGATGCTATTCGCGAGCGCCGCGACTTGACTCAATTGGTCGGCATCTTGATATTACTAGCCTGGCTGTTTTTATTGTTGGGCTTTGTGGCTGGATTGACACTGGCCAAATTACGTTTTGTATAAGAGAAATTGTAATGTCTGAACTTCAATCCCCCGAAGAGCAATCAAAGCTAGAATCCACTGAACAAGAAACGTTGTTCTCTGGACCTGCAATTGCTGCAACTGTATCGCTATTACTGGGTTTTTACACCCTAATGATCACCCACCACATTTCCCGACTAAGCAAAGAAATGGATAAGTTCATCCATTCATATGGCTATTGGATACCCGGCTCTACTGGCGTTGGGCCAGATGGCAGCATTGGTTCTTATGCAGGTAAAGAAGCCTTGGCCCTGTTGGTTTGGGGCTTAAGCTGGACTATTTTTCATCTGCTTTGGCGGAAGCAAGACATACCTGTTCGAGGCTGGCTGCCAATATTTTTAGGGGGCTTATTGCTAGTTTCTCTAGCATTTATTCATCCTATTATCGATCCATTCATACTCTTGCTGATCGATGTATTTGGCTAAGCGGGCACTTCAATGCATACTGAAACAATGATAAAAGCTAAACATTTTTTTCTCGAACTAATTCTATTGCTGGCTGTTTTTCAACAACCGGCATATGCCGAAGGCGTGCTAATGAAAGCGCAGCCTCGCGATAATGCGGCGGTATCTAACTTTGATAGACAAGTAAAATTGTGGTTCAGCGGCAACGTCGGTGACCGCGCACCGTCGCTGGTTGTGCTAGACGATCAAGGCACACGAGTTGATAACGCCGACTTGCAATTAACCATTGATGATCGCAGTGAATTAAGCGCAACCACCAAGCCGTTAACACCTGGCAATTATATTGTGCGCTACCGTGTTGTAACAGAGGACGGCCTGGTCGTCAGCGGCATCAGTAGATTCACAATTAAACCTTAAGCTTCGGCAGGAGTCGCTCTTATGACCTCAATAAATATGCTGGTAAAAATATTGTTTTTGCTGATGGTTTCGTCCATAGCAACTGCGTCAGTGCCGTTAGCGAAACGCACCGGTGCCGGTGGCAAAATGGATATGTACGGTTGCATGCAAAGCAACGATTATTACATTGCTAACTTTGCCGCTTATCAAGGTGATTTACAGCAACCTAAAAATGAAAGTGCTTTATTAACGGCTTTATGCGAAGAGTTACCGGCCGTTGGCTCGACACAAATCAGCATTGATTTACTGGATCGAGATGTGCGCCGTAAACCGGTCACTATTAAGGTGTTGGATAGCAATGCTAAGGTCATATTAGAAACACCGCCTACGGTACCCAAACAAGGCGTACTTACCGCTAATGTAAACTTCCCCGTACCTGGGCACTACCAAGTTGTGCTGTATATTGATGACAACGAACTTAAAGTTGCTCCAGACATCGGTGCGCTGCATATTCCGTTGACAGTGGCATTGGTTACGCCCGGCACTTCGGCATCCATGAGTAACTTATCGATAATTGTTCTAGCTATCTTGGTTATAGCATTGGTGTTTGGTTGGTTAATGCCGCGCTGGCTAAAACCTGAACACGCTTAGGGCAAACATCATTACGGCGCATTGGCAATAACAATAGCCCGCTTGGGCGCAGGCAAGCCTTCGCAAGTCAGGTCTAAATTATCTGAATTAAGAAAATTCTTAAGCGAATGAAACGGCATCCATTCCGTGCTGCGCTGTTCTTCCGCACTGGTTACCGTAACATCAACCACCCGGATATTGTTAAAGCCACATCGCGCCAGCCAGTTGATTAATGTGGGAACACTGGGTAAAAACCACACATTACGCATTTTGGCATAACGGTCTTCAGGCAACAGCGTTTCACCTAAACCCCCATCAATAATCAAGGTTTCCAAAACCAATTCACCACCAGGCTTAAGACACGCTTTAAGCTCCAATAGATGGTCGATGGGCGAACGCCGATGATAGAGCACGCCCATCGAAAAAACCGTATCAAATGCTTTCACCTCAGGCGGAATATCTTCTATACCGACAGGCAATACGTAAATCGGCGCTTCGCCGTACAGCTTTCTGATCAGTTGAAACTGCATGACATTGAGCAGCAACGGATCAACACCTATTACCATGCGGGCACCCGCGCCTAACATGCGCCAACAGTGGTAGCCATTACCACAACCGACATCGAGCACCATTCGTTGCTGCAGCGGGCTAATGTGCTCTTTTAAACGATTCCATTTCCAATCGGATCGCCACTCCGTGTCTATATGTACACCAAAAAGGTCGTACGGCCCTTTGCGCCAAGGCAGCAGAGTTTTTAACTGCGATTCAAACAGTATTTGACTGTTAATTGACAAATCACTGGCTCTGCCAATCTGCACAGTATCGGTATCTAACAATCGATGCGAGGTATCAAAAGTCGGCAAGTCGGCAATCATTGCTTGCCATTGACTTAAGGTGCCATGCCGATTTTGGCTAAGTGCATTAAGTAACTGTTCAGGGAGCTGGTTAGCCCAGTCGTCGGCTTTGGCATCAAGCAAAGCTTGGTAAAGCGGTTGGTAATCGATCATTACGATAAGGGAGAGCGCTCGAGATTATTCGAGTTATAAGCAGAAGTTTGTGCTTTTGAAAAAAGTAATAACCCTGCCCAATGGACAGGGTTATTACAGATTTTATTTAGGAATTAGCGGCAGATTTTGCGGCCAGAGCTTCAGCGTTGCGCTTTACTAGTCCGTCGATAACAGCACTTAAAGAACCCTTGGTCTGTACTTCATTGGTAAAAGTACTGCGATAGTTAGTTACCAAACTCACACCTTCAATCGTAATGTCGTAAGCTTTCCATCGTCCATCATCTGCCAAAAACATCCGGTAATTGACGGCAACGGGTTGAATGCCGGGTTGCAATACTTCGGTTTTGACAATAGCTTTGTTGGCATCTTCACCTTGTTCCATTGGCAGGAAATGAACCGTCCATTCTTTAAATTCAACAAAGGCCCGAGAGTAAGTCCTTACCAGTAAGGTCTGAAATTCATGTTTGAAACGCTCGCGCTCATCATTAGTCGCGGTTTTCCAAAGCTTACCCAATACCAATGCAGAAATTTTGTCGAAGTCGGTATGTGGATAAATAACTTCATTAACGAATTGGTTAACTTTGCCAAAATTCTGGATAAAAGATTTATCCTGCAATTTAGCCTGTAATTTGTCCGCGGAAACTTTTATCACCTGTTGCGGCGGTGCCAATGTCTCGGCACTCGCAGTGGAAGGCATAATGCCAAACAACAGTGCCAATAAACCAAATATCATAAAATGCCTAGCTTTCATAAAACCCTCTAAAATCCGATTGGTAAACGCATAAATCTTCGTCAATATTAAGAACGCTGCATTCACTGATACAATAACAAACACGTCAATAATGCCGACATTAGACAGAAATTTGTCGGCAAAACACAACGAACCTATGAGTAAGTGCAGATGAGCAATGATACCATCAAATTCCCCCTAACTCGCATGCGAAGAATGCGCTACAGCGATTTTTCCCGCCGTTTAATGCGTGAAAATGTACTCACTGTTGATGATTTAATTTATCCAATGTTTGTCACGGAAGGCTCTAACCAACGACAAGCCATTGCTTCTATGCCCGGAATTGAACGCCTGTCTTTGGATTTACTGCTGGAAGAAGCGCGTGACCTATATGAATTAGGCGTTCCTGCTATTGCATTATTCCCGGTAATTGAAGCCGATAAAAAATCCGAAAATGCCGCTGAAGCCTATAACCCCGATGGTTTGGTGCAACGTAGCGTCAGAGCTTTAAAAGCCGCAGTGCCTGGATTGGGGATAATGACCGATGTGGCGCTGGACCCATTTACCACCCACGGTCAGGATGGACTGATCAATCTGGATGGTTATGTATTAAATGATGAGACGATTGAAGTATTGACATTACAAGCCTTATCTCATGCTCAAGCCGGTGCAGATATTGTCGCACCTTCGGACATGATGGATGGCCGCATCGGTGCGATCAGGCAAATCCTGGAAGCCAATAATCATACCAACACGCTGATCATGGCCTATTCCGCCAAATATGCTTCCAGCTTCTATGGCCCATTCCGTGATGCGGTGGGTTCTGCAGGTAATTTGGGCAAAGGGAATAAGTACAGCTATCAAATGGACCCAGCCAATTCTGATGAAGCGTTACGAGAAATCCAATTGGATTTACTGGAAGGCGCCGATATGGTGATGGTCAAGCCGGGCATGCCTTATCTGGATATAATCCGCCGAGTGAAAGACCAGTTCGGGGTACCGACCTTTGCTTATCAAGTAAGCGGTGAATACGCCATGCTGAAAGCCGCGGCTATGAATGGTTGGTTGGATGAACAGCAGGTGGTGTTGGAATCACTATTAGCCTTCAAGCGCGCCGGCAGTGATGCCATTTTGACTTACTTTGCTAAATCCGTAGCGCAATGGCTGCGCGATGAGCGGCGGTCATAATGTCAGCAGATCGTTATGCGGTGCTTGGTCATCCGATAAAACACAGTAAATCACCACGCATTCATCAAATTTTTGCCGAACAAACCGGGCAAAATCTTAGCTACAGCGCTCAAGAAGTACTGCCGGAGCACTTTCAGGATGCAGTCACCGAATTCTTTGCGCAAGGCGGTAAAGGCTTAAATTGTACAGTGCCATTAAAGGAACTGGCTTGGGCATTTGCCTCACAGAAAACGCCGCGCGCGCAGTTAAGCAAAGCGGTTAACACCTTAAAACTGGAACAAGATGGTTCGATACTAGGCGATAACACTGACGGCGTTGGTTTAGTCACCGATTTAACGCTCAACCGTGGCATTGCCCTGGCCGATAAGCGCGTGTTGATTTTGGGTGCAGGTGGCGCCAGTCGCGGCATTATTGGCCCGCTGCTTGAGCAAAAACCCCAGTCGCTCATAATTGCAAATCGCACTATTGATAAAGCCCTGGGCTTAGCAGAAGAATTTCAAACTATTGCGCCAGTAGCCGGATGTGGCTTTACTGAATTGGTTGGGCAACAATTTGATTTAATTTTAAATGCCACGTCAGCCAGCTTGAGCTCGGAACTGCCGCCGTTACCGCCTGCTTTACTGGCTGAAAACGGCGTTTGCTATGACCTTGCCTATGACAATGAACCCACGCCTTTTGTACGCTGGGGCCGGGACCAACATGCCATAAAAAGCCTGGATGGCTTGGGCATGCTGGTTGAACAGGCTGCAGAAGCGTTTTTCATCTGGCGAGGCGTTCGCCCTGAAACACAAACTGTCATTGCCTTGCTCAATTCCGAAAGAACCGGCATTCCGAGTTAATCGGTTTCTAAGTGCTCGTTTTTAAGCAGGATGTAATGCTGATAAGAATATTCCAAAAAGGCCTTTTCCGACTCTGTTAAGGGCCTGACTTGCCTGGCAGGTGTGCCGACATACAGATACCCGCTTTCCAGTCTTTTGCCAGGCGGCACCAACGCCCCCGCCCCCAACATCACATAATCTTCCAGCACGGCACCGTCCAGAATGATTGCCCCGATACCGACCAGGCAATAATCGCCGACGGTACACGCATGCACGACGGCACGATGTCCAACCGTAACACCTTTGCCAATCTTAAGTGGCCGACTTTCCGGAGAAAACGGCCCGGCATGCGAGACATGCAGCACAGAGCCATCTTGAATGTTAGTACCGGCACCGATGCTGATGCTTTCAACATCTCCGCGAACCACAACCGTGGGCCAGATTGAGACATCGTCGCCCAATGTCACGTTACCAATGACTACCGCACTGTCATCAATAAACACTGCTTGACCAATGTGCGGCAGTACGCCGTTAAACTGTCTAATTGCCACGTTAACTCCTGATTCATTAACTATACTAAGGCGAATTTATCATCAACCTGACAGTTGTGATAGTAAAAAATACCCACCTACAGAGGCGCATATGGCACTGTTAAACGCACTTAAAAGACAATTCCGCTCGGTCATCGAATGGCAAAATCCACACCCGGACGCGCTGTTTCAACAATGGACCGATAATGGCGATGAAATCAAAAATGCCTCCACATTGATTGTCGGCCCCGGGCAAGGCTGCATATTTGTCTATCAGGGCAAAGTACAGGCAGTTATAGAAAAGCAATGCCTTATCAATCTTGCAACCGATAACATCCCGTTCTGGACCACGATCAGCAAATTCATGCAGTTTTTTGAGAGTGAGCATAAAGTCGGCATTTACTTTTTCAAAACCAGCCAAATACTTGATCAAAAATGGGGCACGGCCTCGGTCATCAAATACCAAGACCCCAAATACCAGTTTCCGGTGGGCTTAAAACTATTTGGGAACTACAGCTACCGTATTGCTGAGCCTAAAGATTTTTTTGTCAATGTGGTCGGTAGTCACAATGATTTTTTCATTGATGATTTCAGAGCCATCATGTCGGCGCGAATTATTCATCCGTTGGCCGATTTTCTGGCAACCAGCCGCTACAGCTACGCTGAGATAGATGCTAACCGCGAAGAAATAGCCCTGGGACTTAAAGTAAAGTTATCGATTGCGTTTCAAGCATTGGGATTTGATATTACCGATTTTCGGATTGAAGGTACTGATTTCGATGATGACACTCTCAAACGCGTTAACCGCATTGCCGACTTAAATGCAGAAGCTCAAGCCGCGCAAGCTGCAGGCGTTGATTATGCCAAATTGCAGCATCTTGAGGCCATGCGCGAGGCCGCCAGAAATGAAGGCGGTGGCGCGGGCATGGGCTTAGGACTGGGCGCAGGCATCGGTCTTGGTCAGCAAATGGCTCAGACTCTGACTGAACCGGCGGCACTAGCGCAACCAGTTGTAAACGACACTGTCGCAAAGCTGACCCAACTCAAACAACTGTTTACCGCTGAACTGATTTCAGCTGATGAATATGCCGCCAAGAAAAAAGCCATCCTGGATAGTCTTTAACCCATGGCAAAATGTACTCACTGCTCGGCACCGTTACCCGCCAACAGCAATCGTTGTGAATACTGCCGCACCCGCAATGATGTCGACCTAACCGGGCGTCAAGCATTCAGCTTAGTGGGTCAGTCGCGCCGGAATTGTCCTCATTGCAAGACCCCCTTGCAGACCATCGAGCTACATCTCGACAACAAAGTGGAAATAGATCGATGCAACGATTGTTTCGGACTATTTTTTGACTCCGGCAAAATAGAATTACTACTGGAACACGCCGTTAGCGATGTCTATGACATCAACATCAAGCAACTGGATAACATCAATAGTGAACGTTATCAGACTGATAAACAGATCAAATACATAAAATGCCCCGCGTGCCAGAATTTTATGCTGCGTCGGGTGTTTGGCTATCGTAGCGGCGTCATTATCGATCAATGCAAAAATCACGGCATTTGGCTGGATAGCGGCGAAATCACCCATTTGTTGGAATGGAAAAAAGCCGGCGGGCAATTGTTGGCGGCACAGAAAGAAATTACCGGAAGCTCGAAACCTGCAAAATCCAAAAGCACAGGCCTAGCCAGGGATAATCGTACTAGCGGCCTGAGTGACTTCGAAGGACCAACGGCATTGGATGTCTTGGAGACCTTGGCGAACGTGCTTGGCAATCTATTTAAAGAGTAACTGATACAATTATCGACGCCGGACATTACCCAGAGTAAAACAATGATTTTTTTATAAAAAGTCGAGTTTGTTATACTCGCTGAACGTAAGTCGAGCTAAAACGATAATTTTTTCTAGCCGCCATGGCAGGCAACATGTATTTATACGATCAGTTTTTCAGGAAATAGGCATGTCATTTCTAAATTCCCTTTTCAAAGAGCGAAAAAAAACACCGGTAACATGCAGTCTGGAACCCGAAGCCGTATCTATTGATACCTTGGAAACGCTTATTCCTGTCCGTAATTTTAGCAATGACAAGTTATTGGCTTTTGCAACCGAAGCTAAATCAGAAGTTTATCCTGTCGACACTTTGTTATTCAGCGCCGGTGATCAAGCTGACAGCGTTCTTTATCTTCTAAAAGGCTCGGTCACATTATCGGACAGTAGTGGGCAAAACTATGGGATTCAAGCGGGAACCACCAAGGCGAAATTTCCGTTATCCAGTGGCGCCGTGCATACCACGACAGCACTAGCCGTATCGGACGTTGCGGTAATGAGAGTTTCGCATAACATTATGGCAAGCCGACACTCTGAAGCGACACCCCTAGCAGAGCTACACATTCCTGAAGAATTATCTGAAAACCACTTACTGCAAGCTTTTTTACAGCATTACAACAACGAAGAAATGGAAATACCTTCGCTGCCGGATATTGCTGTTAGATTAAGACACGCGATGCAATATGACATTGGCATCGCCGATGCTGTAAAAATCATCCAACTGGATCCGGTGATTTCGGCCAAACTGGTTGAAGTGGCCAATTGCCCGCTTTACGTCTGCTCCACACCAGCCAAAAGCTGCTTTACCGCTGTTAATCGTATTGGCTTGCATGCCACGCGCAGTTTGGTAATCAGCTTAAGCATCCATCACATTTTCAAAAGCAAATCGCCGGTAATAAAAAAACACCTGGATAGAATTTGGAAGCAAAGCCTTTATATTTCAACGCTGAGCTATGTTCTGGCGAATGTCAGTAAGCAAGCAAACCCGGAAGAAGCACTACTGGCTGGCCTGGTGTGCGATATAGGTGCGGTGCCGTTTTTAAATTTTGCCGCCAATTTGCCCAAAGATTATTACACCGAGGCAGACATTGAACAGGCATTGCCGTATGTCAAAGGGCCGATAGGCTACCGGATTTTGCAGAACTGGGGATTTACCGAAGACTTTATCAAAATTCCGTTATTTTCTGAGGATTGGTATCAGAACCAAGGCCCAGAACTGGATTTAACAGATATTGTGGTGCTCTCGCGACTGCATAGTAAAATCGGCTTAAATCAATTTCCCGAGTTACCGGCGATTACCTCTATCCCAGCCGCCAGCAAACTTAAAGATTACTCACTATCCCCTGAACATTCTTTAAAAATCCTGCATGACGCCAAGCAACAAGTACATGATGCATTGGCGACCCTCATCCATTAATTGTGCTAGTTATTGCGCCTTGCGGATTGCCAACAGCGCCAAACTTAACGTTATCAAACTGGGCACCACGGCAATGAGTGGCGGATTAAGATCGTAAATCAGCCCAATATGGCCGGTGATTTTATCGATAATGTTAAAGCCCATACCGATCACTACCCCTATCATCATCCGCCCGCCCAGACTTACGCCGCGTTTTACACCAATCACAAACGGTGCCGAAATCAGCAGCATAATAAATGTAACCAGCGGATTCACTATGCGTCCCCATAAAGCCATTTCATAGACGTGCGATTTTTGTTGGTTGTCTTTCAAAAAATCGATATACATCATCAAATCATAAAGCGCCAAATTGTTGGGATTGACGACCACAATTTTCACCAGATCCGGGGCGATTGACGACCGCCAAATGCTTTCAGTTTGTTGACTGGCGAGTATTTGCTTAGTGGAGATTTCAGATTGCTTGATTTGCTCAAGCTGCCATTGCTGATCGCCTAAAAAGCGGGCGCTATCCGCGTGGGTTGATAAGCGCAAGTGCGCGGCATCATCTAATTCGAAGATATTAATATCAGACAAACTGCCGTCATCTTGTAATTGCCGCACATTAATAAACTTTTTACCTTCGCGTAACCACAGCCCGTATTTACTATTCATGACGACTTGCTCATTTTGAGCCGTCACTTTTAACAAACGAGCTGCACGCTCAGCAGAGGGTGCGACAAACTCACCGACAATAATAGCCATGGCAACCAAAATTGCGCCCGCCAACATCACTGCGCGCAAAATGCCGAACACCGACAAACCGGCCGCGCGCATGGCAATGATTTCATGGTTATTGCCCATGGCTCCCAAAATAAACAGACTGCCCAATAAGGCCGAAGCAGGCATCAGCTCATAAAAAACAGTCGGTGAGGTCAGCGCCAAATAGGTAAAAATTTCTTTTAAGCCATAGTGGCCTTTACCCAAATCTTTAATTTCGTCACTGAAAGTGAACAAATTGAACAGCGTCAACAATAAAACCAGCGCAACCAAGGAACCTTTCAAAATCTCCCTGACGATATACCCATTGATTACATTCACTTTGTCACCTTGCTCTTGAGTGTCGCGCGCAGCCATTGCCAGCCATACAGTCGTGCCAACAATATGCTGCCAATAATAAACAGCAACAAGTTGACGCCGACGGCTCCTAACCAAACCGGAATGGTTCCCTTAATCACCCAACTTTGACTGACATGAACCAAGTTGCCATAACTGAAATAGATTAAAAATCCAACCAGCATATTGCCGTAAACACCGCTCCGTGGCGACATCTGCGCCAAAGGTACGGCAATAAAGCTGAGCAACATAATGCCCAACGGGATGAATAACCGCCGTTGCAATTCGGCAATATCCCGACGTGCGGCAGACTTTAGCAATACCTCGGTAGCGATGGATTCTTGAATGAAACTATCAGCAGCGACTTTGCTATCTACCCGCACCGAGTATTGATCGAATTGCTCAAGCACATAATTCAATGCGCCGGGCTGGCCTTGTATGCGTTCGCCCTGTTCCAAAACCATATAGCGGCCGGTGGGTAAATCTTCCAAATGACCTGTTTTCGCGTTAATGATGCCAATGGTGCCGTGTTGGCGATTTTGCACAAACACATCGTGCATTTTTTTGTCGTCGGTAATTTTCTCCACATACACCACCAGGTCCCCCTGGCTATATTCGCTGAACTTTCCAGCAGCGATACCTCTAAGATCGGCCGACTCTTCGTCTTGTTGCATCAGTTGCCCCACTCGCGCTTCAGCCCACGGCGCCACATAGGTAGATAGCCCTGTAGCAAATATCGACAACGGCAATACCAACACAAACACAGCACGATACATAACGCCAGCTCCCCCACCGGCGGAGGCAACCGCGGCCATTTCTTGATCGCGGTACATTCTACCCAGCACCATCAGCACCGCCATAAAAATGGCGGCAGGAAGAAACGTGACGCAGGCGATAACGGTCTTTAAGCCCAAAATACTTAGCAGGGTTTCATTGGACACTTGGCCTTCAATCGCCTTGTCTAAAATTCTAATGAACTTACGGCTAACAATAATAACCACAATCACTGTCAACACCGATGTCAGCGTCTTCAACAGATCTTGCGCGATCATTTTGTCCAGGATGCTAATGAACGGCCGATACCCCGATTTGTAGCCTTTTGACCAGTCTTCTGCCAAGCTTGTCTCCCCAATCTAAATCGATTTTGTGTTGTATAATCCGGCCCAGCCGTAGGATCTGCTGCGCTATGCAGCCTATCTTCCTATCAACCCTTTTACATCCAGCCGAGTTAAGCCATGGACTATTCTATAGAAAGCGCCCCCTTAGAAAAACTGCAATCTGATTGCATCATTGTCGGCGTCTACCAAGATCAACAACTTAGCGCATCCGCAACCACCCTTAACAGCAGCAGCCAAGGGTTGATAGCTAAAATCGTCAGCCGCGGCGACATCAGCGGAAAAAACGGTGAAACCGTTCTAATCAACGCAGTTTCCGGCATCGCTAGCGACCGGATATTGCTGGTCGGCCTGGGTGAGAATAAACCTTTATCCGGCAAAGATTACAAAAAAGCCCTGCAAGCAGCGGCCAACAGCTTGAAAAAACCTTACATTAAATCCGTGGTCTCGGCATTATCAGAAACCCCGGTTGAAAACCGCGACTGGTCATGGAAAGCCCGGCAAGTGGTTGAAGCATTCCATGATGTCGCCTACCAATTTACGGCTTGTAAATCCGATAAAACCACGGAAAGTAAGCTCGAAAAGCTCAGCATCGCCGCCCCGGAAACGCAAGCAGCTGCGGTACAAACTGGTTTAGCCCAAGGCCGCGCCATCGCTGAAGGCGTCGCGTTAACCAAACTGCTTGCTGACTTACCTGGCAACATCTGCACACCGTCTTATATTGCTGAACAAGCACTCGAATTAGGCAAAAAACATAGCAGCTTAGCGGTCAGCATTTTGGAGGAAGCTGAAATGGAAGCGCTGGGCATGGGGGCTTTATTGTCCGTGTCACGCGGCAGCCGCCAACCCGCCAAATTGATCACCATCAATTATCAAGGCGGCGCTAAAGACAGCAAACCGATAGTCTTGATCGGCAAAGGCCTGACCTTTGATGCCGGCGGCATATCGTTAAAACCCGCACCTGGCATGGATGAAATGAAATACGACATGTGCGGCGGTGCGTCAGTGCTGGGCACTCTACAGGCTGCGGCGCAATTGCAACTGCCGTTGAATATCATCGGCCTGATTCCATCATCAGAAAATCTGCCCGATGGCGATGCCAACAAACCGGGCGATATTTTAACCAGCATGTCCGGCCTTACCATTGAAGTATTAAATACCGATGCCGAAGGCCGCTTATTACTATGCGATACCTTAACTTATGCCGAACGTTTCGACCCGGAAGTGGTCATTGATTTAGCGACATTGACCGGCGCTTGTCTGGTCGCCTTAGGCCGTGTACCCAGCGGCTTACTAGGTAACGATGATGCCTTATGCAATGACTTACTGGCGGCAGGTGACGTTGCCAACGATACCCTCTGGCGTTTGCCGCTGTGGGAAGAATATCAAGAACAACTCAAATCCAACTTCGCCGACATCGCCAATGTCGGTGGCAAAGACGCCGGCACCATTACCGCCGCTTGTTTCTTACAGCGCTTCGCCGAAAAATTCCGCTGGGCGCATCTGGATATTGCCGGTACTGCTTGGCGCACCGGTCAAAACAAAGGCGCAACTGGTCGTCCGGTACCGTTACTGGTTCAATATCTGCTCAACCGCGCGCAAGGTTAAAACCGATTCATGCCGAAGGCCACTTTTTACGTATTGCAGTCAGATTCCCAGCGAGCACGCTTCGAGTTTGCCTGCAAACTGATTGAAAAAGCCTATCGCAGCGGTCACTTCGGCTATGTACTTACTGATTCCGACACTCAAAGCCAGCTTATCGACGACCTGCTCTGGACCTTCAGAGCAGGTAGCTTTATTCCGCATCAACAGTATGCTGGCGAACTGCCCGAAGTAAAAAATGTGTTCTTGATCGGCTCGATAGCGGCTCCTGAGCCATGGAGAAAAACCGTGATCAACTTGTCTACGCAATGCCCACAAGACTTCCAACATGCTGAACGCATTCTGGAAATCCTCGACAATAGCGAAACTACTAAAGAGCCGGGTAGACAACGTTATCGCCAGTATCAGCAGGCCGGTTTGGCTATTGCCACACATAAGATTTCTTAACCTAAAAAATATAACTTTAACCCCGCGACAGACCTCTATTTGCCCCTGTCCGCTTCGACACTGAAAAAACTGCCACACTATGGAAAAAACATACTCCCCGCACGACATTGAACAACGCTGGTATCAAACCTGGGAACAGCAAGGCTATTTTGCTGATCAAGCCGCCGATCCCGATGCGGAATCTTACTGCATCATGATTCCGCCGCCGAATGTCACCGGCAGTCTGCACATGGGCCATGCCTTTCAAGACACCATTATGGATGCATTGACGCGTTACCATCGTATGAAAGGCTATCGCACCTTGTGGCAGCCGGGCACCGACCATGCTGGTATCGCGACGCAAATGGTGGTGGAGCGCTTGTGCAATGCCGAGGGCCTTACCCGCCACGATTACGGCCGTGATAAGTTCATTGAAAAAGTCTGGCAATGGAAGGAAGAATCCGGCGGCACCATTACTCGGCAGTTGCGCCGTATGGGTTCGTCTCTGGATTGGAGTCGCGAGCGTTTTACCATGGACGAAGGCATGTCCGATGCAGTGCAGGAAGTCTTCATTCGTCTGTATGAAGAAGGCCTGATTTACCGCGGCAAACGTCTGGTGAACTGGGATCCGGTACTGCACACTGCGGTGTCCGATCTGGAAGTACTGTCCGAAGAAGAAAGCGGCTTCATGTGGCACATCCGTTATCCATTAAGTAACGGCACCGGCCATTTAATTGTTGCCACTACCCGTCCGGAAACCCTGCTCGGCGATGCCGCCGTGGCGATTCATCCTAATGATGAACGCTATAAACATTTATTGGGTGAATATGTTGAGCTGCCGTTAACCGGCCGCCGCATTCCGATTATTGCTGACGAATATGTCGATCCTGAATTCGGTACCGGTTGCGTGAAGATTACCCCGGCCCATGATTTTAACGATTACGAAGTATGGACGCGACACCGCAATCATTCAGCCATTCAGGCATTACCAAATGGCGGCTTGATCAATATTTTTACCATTGATGCGCAAATCAGAAACAACAAGGACGATGACAGCCAACTGATTCCACATCAATATTTTGGCCTGGATCGCTTTGAAGCCCGCAAGCAGATTGTGGCTGATTTGGAAGCGCAAGGTTTATTGGAAAAAGTGGCTGATCATAAATTGATGGTGCCGCGCGGTGATCGCAGCCAGAGCGTGATCGAACCACTGTTAACCGACCAATGGTATGTGAAAGTTGCGCCGCTGGCGGAACCGGCCATTGCGGCGGTTGAAAACGGCGACATTAAATTTGTGCCAGACAACTGGAAAAATACCTATTTTGATTGGATGCGCAATATTCAGGATTGGTGTATTTCCCGACAAATCTGGTGGGGACACCGCATTCCGGCTTGGTATGACGACAAGGGCAATATTTATGTGGGACGTTCCGAGCAAGCCATTCGTGAACGTCATCATTTGCCTGCCGATTACCCAATTCGTCAGGATGAAGACGTACTGGATACTTGGTTTTCGTCCGCTTTATGGCCGTTTTCTACTTTGGGCTGGCCGGAAAATACCGAAGAATTGGCCAAGCATTACCCAACCAGCGTACTGGTGACCGGGTTTGACATCATTTTCTTCTGGGTGGCGCGAATGATTATGATGGGTTTGAAATTCCAGGGCCAGGTGCCGTTCAAGGAAGTCTATATCCATGGTTTGGTGCGTGATGCCGAAGGCCAGAAAATGTCCAAATCCAAAGGCAATGTCTTGGATCCTATCGACATTATTGACGGTATCGAACTGGAAGCTTTGGTTGCCAAACGCGTCTCGGGGATGATGCAGCCGCATTTAGCCAAAAAAATCGAACAATCTACACGCAAGCAATTTCCTGACGGAATTTCTTCATTCGGTACCGATGCGCTGCGCTTTACCTTTGCCTCATTAGCCTCAACAGGTCGGGATATTCGTTTTGACTTGGCGCGCACCGAAGGCTATCGCAACTTTTGCAACAAATTGTGGAATGCTGCCCGTTATGTGTTGATGAACACCGAGGAGCAGGATAACGGTTTGTCTGACGGACCGATTGCATACACGCAAGTAGACCGTTGGATTACCGCCCGTTTACATCAAGTGACTGCGGTGACCAGCAATGCCATCGACAACTACCGCTTTGATTTGGCGGCGCAAGCGATTTATGAATTTACCTGGAACGAATACTGCGACTGGTATCTGGAATTAGCGAAAATATCGCTGCAGTCGGATGATCTGGCTTTGCAACGCGGTACTCGCAAGACGTTGCTGACTGTTTTAGAAACCGTGCTACGGCTGGCACATCCGATCATGCCGTTTATTACCGAAGAAATTTGGCAGCGCGTTGCGCCGCTGGCAGGTACTGCAGGGGAAACTATCATGCTGCAACCTTATCCAGGTGCTGATGATGCACTGATTGATCTCAACGCTATCGCCGAAACCAACTGGATCATGAACTTTATTTTAGGAGTGCGCCGTATTCGTGGCGAAATGAATATTGCTCCGAGTAAACCGTTGCCGGTATTGCTGCAAAATGGCTCTGAAACAGATCAGCAAAACCTGTCCAAAAGCCTGAGTTATATACAAAAACTGGGCCGATTAGAATCAATCACCTGGCTAAATCCAGATGACACTACACCGGAATCAGCGATTGCCTTGGTTGGCGAGTTGAAAATTTTGATTCCGATGGCTGGGTTAATCGATAAAGAGGCCGAACTGGCTCGTCTGGCAAAGGAAATCCAAAAAATTGCTAACGATTTGCCAAGAGTTGAGGGCAAGTTGAACAATCCCGCTTTTGTCGATAAAGCGCCACCGGAAGTGATTGATAAGGAACGCGCCAAGTTGGCAGAGCTACGATCGTTGCTAAACAACCTTGAACAACAGCAAGAAAAGATCCGCGCATTGTAAAAACCGCTTGTCCGGAACAGTCGCCAACGTGAACTTTGTTGGTGGCTGTTTCGTTACTTACGCCATAACCCAATTCAAAACCGCGACACAGCCCTCGTAAATTTTTGGTTACGAATCTCTAAACAAAGAGATAATTTTTTAGGTGAAATTTATCAGTGTTACCGCAAGAACAAACAGCCCTTCATGCCAGTTGGACAAATCTGTCATGTCGTCTATAGTTTTTCTACACCCTTGATTTTTATAATCACACGCCATGGCATCTGTATTTACTGACTTACAATTTAATGGCCTAACTCGTTGTTTTGTCGAGAACGGTCTGCTGACTGAAAATGACGCACAAAAGTATATTCAGGGCGCACAAAAAGCCAAAGTATCGTTAATTGCCTATCTGGTTACCAATAAACTGATCGATAGTAAAACAATTGCAGCCCGCGCTTCACTTGAGTTTGGCATACCTTATTTTGATTTAGATGCCATTGATTATCGAAGCTTGCCAATTAGTCGGGTAGCGGAAAAACTGATTCGCAAACACCATGCTCTGCCTTTATTCATTCGCGGCAATACGCTGTTTTTGGCTATTTCTGATCCAACCAATTTTCAAGCGTTGGATGACATCAAATTTCAAAGCCGACTTAATCCTGAAGCCATTCTGGTTGAAGAAGACAAACTGGCCAAAATCATTGATATCGCATTGGAAGCGGCTGATACATCCATGTCCGATATGCTGGATGCTGATCTGGACAATCTGGAAATCACCGGCGGCGAGGAAGATAACACCAGGAACGACACTAATTCTGACATTGATGACGCGCCCATCGTTCGCTTTGTAAATAAAATTCTGCTCGACTCCATCAAGCAAGGCGTGTCTGACATACACATGGAGCCTTACGAAAAAAACTTCCGCATTCGTTATCGGGCAGATGGCATTTTGCATCAGATTGCCAGTCCACCAGCCAGTATCGCCAGCAGAATAATCTCCAGAATCAAGGTAATGTCGAAAATGGATATTGCCGAACGCCGCGTGCCTCAAGATGGCCGGATCAAGATGACCCTATCTAAAAACCGGGCGATTGATTTCCGGGTTAATACCTGTCCAACACTATTTGGTGAGAAGGTGGTACTGCGTATTCTGGACCCAACCAGCGCACAGATTGGTATCGAAAAGCTGGGATTTGAGCCGGAACAGCAGCAGCTATTTTTGAGCGCTATCAATAAGCCTTACGGCTTGGTGTTGGTCACCGGCCCTACCGGCAGCGGTAAAACAGTGACCTTGTACACGGGCCTGAATTTGCTTAATAGTGTGGAACGTAACATTTCCACTGCCGAAGATCCTGTTGAAATCACAGTCGAAGGCATTAATCAGGTCAATATGAATGTTAAGGCAGGGCTAACCTTTGCCACAGCGTTGCGGGCTTTTTTGCGGCAAGACCCGGACATTATTATGGTCGGCGAAATCCGCGATACTGAAACCGCAGAAATCGCCGTAAAAGCCGCACAAACAGGCCATTTGGTGTTATCCACTCTGCACACTAACGATGCCCCGCAAACCTTGAACCGCTTAATGCAGATGGGTATTCCACCCTTCAATATTGTGTCGGCAGTCAATTTAATTATGGCGCAACGATTGGCTCGACGGTTGTGCGAATATTGCAAAACGCCAGCAGACTATCCAGACATTGCCTTTTTGTCGGCCGGTTTTAAGCAAGAAGAATTGTCGACATTAAAAGTGTTTAAAGCCGGCCCAGGCTGCGATCACTGCACTAATGGCTATAAAGGTCGCGTGGGCATTTATCAGGTGATGACCTTAAGTGAAAAGATGCGCGAGCTCATTCTTGAAGGCGGTAACGCGATGCAACTAGCTAATCAAGCAACGTCTGAAGGCATTAACGATTTGCGCGCATCAGGATTGAATAAAGTGCGAATGGGCGTTACCAGTCTGGAAGAAATTGATCGAGTAACCAAGGAATAACTATGGCAGAGCAAGCGGAACAACTGGATTTTGTCTGGGAAGGAACTGACAAAAACAAAAAAAAAGCGGGCGGGGAAATCTCCGCGAAAAGCGAGGCTGTGGCTAAAACCGAGCTAAGACGTCAAGGCTATCGCGTCATCAAGTTTAAGAAAAAACCTAAGCCATTTTTTAAAGCTAAAACTCAAGCGATTACACCAGGTGATATTGCGATTTTTGCACGGCAACTGGCGACGATGCTGTCGGCAGGCGTTCCTTTAGTACAGTCCTTCGATATTGTCGGTAGAGGTCATGATAATCCCAGCATGTGCGCGTTGTTGTTGGGCATCAAAGCGGATATTGAAGGTGGCGATACCTTAGCAGAAGCCCTCAACAAACGGCCGGTGTATTTTGACGAATTATTTTGTAACTTGGTCGAGGCAGGCGAACATGCCGGGGTATTGGAAACTCTATTAGACAAAATCGCCACCTATAAAGAAAAGACCGAGTCGATGAAGAAAAAGATCAAAAAGGCGCTGACCTACCCGATCTCAGTCGTTGTAGTGGCGTTTGTGGTGACCACAATTTTGCTGATTTTTGTGGTACCGGTATTTGAAGATCTTTTCAAAAGCTTTGGTGCAGACTTGCCAGCATTTACGCGCATGGTAATTGATATGTCTGAATGGATGCAGAAATGGTGGTGGATTGTTATCGGCATCGTGGTTGGCGCTGTTTATACCTTTGGTTATTTCAAAAAGCGTTCACGACCATTTAATCATTTTCTCGATAAAACGTTACTGAAGATACCCGTCGTCGGGCTGATCTTAAACAAGTCAGCCATTGCGCGTTTTTCCAGGACTTTATCCACGATGTCAGCGGCTGGTGTGCCCTTAGTAGAAGCTCTGGAATCAGTGGCAGGTGCCTGCGGCAACATTATCTATGCTGAAGCGGTGCTAAAGATGCGCGAAGAAGTGGCCACCGGCCAACGCTTGCAGTTTGCTATGAGCCAGGCCAATTTGTTTCCGCACATGGTGCAGCAAATGGTGGCCATCGGCGAAGAATCTGGCTCTATGGACGCGATGCTGGCGAAAGTCGCCGATTTTTACGAAGAAGAAGTCGATAACCTGGTCGACAACTTAAGCAGCTTAATGGAACCAATTATCATGGTTATTTTAGGCATTCTGGTCGGCGGATTAATTGTCGCGATGTACTTGCCTATTTTCAAAATGGGCGCGGCCGTAGGGTAAACCTTCCAAAATTTTTACATCGTTTCATTTTTAAAATGAAACATAATAAGTACTTTAAAAAACAATGTATTAAAGAGGCTGTCAAAATAAGACGGCCTTTTTTTTGTTTCATTTTATTAAAAACTCATAAAATAACCTTATTCGAAAAACTATCGTTTAATTAATAGCTTGGGACAATAGTCAGAGCTTCTTCCCGGACAGCTGATCAATCTGCAGTTGCACAAATTGATCTCGGGTAACCGAATAGAAAATGCATAACTCTTGGCGATTGCGTGCCGAGGCCCATACGATCCGCTCACCTTGCGGCTCCATCCCTATTCGTTGCATGACCGCAAACGATGCTACGTTTTCAACCTGGGCACCTCCTTCAATCGAATCCAGGTTTAGATGTTCGAATGCCGCAGTTACAGCCGTGATTGTGGCTTCAGTTGTGTAGCCGTAATGATGGTACGCCTCGTTAAGCCAGTAGCCTAAATCACCAATCTTCGCATCTGTCTCAGCACGAGACACCCGAATCCAGCCCATCACTGCCTGATCTACCTGCCGCTCGACTAAAAAATGCAGTGCTTGTCCTGCTGCAATTTCCTCGCGCGCTTGAAGTATTTTAGCGACGGCTACCTGTTCGGTAGTAGGTAGAGGCCAAGCAGCAAGCCAGCGGCTAACACCAGGAGTCATCAATCCGGCAATTGTAGCTGCATCGGCACAACGAGGACACCGAAGATGGGTTAGCTCCGTGTCGATAGGTTCGAATAGATCTTCGTCATTCATGGATATATAAGTAGTGGTTTGTGCAAAGACTGGAACAAGTGCCTCATTCTTTTTGAGCATACCCGATTCAACAGTCGTTCGCATTCCCCCCGTTGTGAATTTTCCGGCCAATCAAACCACCTAAGTTGATTGACGAAACTTCTGGTCGCCCCGACTTGCAATTGTTAGTCTAATTTTCACTAGCTGATATTGGAGAAATTGATGATTGCCATCCCTAAGGAGTTTGCTCCTGATCCCGTGCGTGAACGCTTGCTCAAAGCGGCTCTCGACAGTTTTCTAGCTGACGAATACCACAAGGTCACAACCCGTCTGATCGCAGAAAAAGCCGACGCCAATATCTCGATGATCCGTTACTACTTTGGTAACAAAGAGGGCTTATATGAGGAGATGATCCGTGACACGATGAACCCGCTGCTTAAGGTGTTGGACGGACAAATGCTGGACTCCGTTGATGGGCTTAAAGACTTCTTCAATCTGTATTACGAGATCATGTCCAAGCGGCCTGAATTTCCAAAGCTAATATTGAAAGTTCTGGCGCTTAACCAAGGGCCGGGGCGGCACTTTATCCAACAGCTATTGGAGCGAGGGCGCACACGCGGTGCCAAGAAGGTGGAGGAGATGAAGTCTGCCGGGCAAGTCACGCCTTCATTAGACCCTGACATTGTCAGGATAGCATTTGTCAGCCTAGCGATGATGCCGATCCTGCTAAAAGATGTTTTTGAAGAACAGATGGGGCGAACCATGGATGCTGACTTCCTCGAAAAATTAGCCGCGTTCAATGGCTACCTGTTTGCCGCTGGTTTGGCGCCGGAAAAAGCGCAATAAACGGATACCCATCATGTCATTACAAAAAAATTCCGGCGCCGTTCGCATATTTGCCAAGCTGATAAAGTTTGCCACCTGGCTGCAAAATATCCCCAACAAACTCACGCCCGCTCCGTTTCGTCTAATCCAGATCGGCTCGGCATTCTGGCAATCGCGAGCGCTTTATGTCGCCACCCGCCTGGATATTGCTTCCGTATTGGGCGATGAACAACTCACCGTTGAAATCATTGCCGAACGCGTTTCGGCCCAAGCTGACGGTGTCTATCGTCTGTTGCGAATGCTGGCGGCGATGGGTATATTCAAAGAAGTATCGCCTCGGGTTTTCCGAAACAACGCATTATCCGCTCACTTGCGGGAAGATCATACCAAGAACGTCCGCGCCATGATCCTGATGCACAACTCGGTCGAGATGAGCCAGCCTTGGTATGAGCAACTGGATCTGGGCGTGCGTAGCGGAGAAGTACCATTCCAACTATCTCACGGCAGCGAGTTGTATGCTTATATGGACAAGCATGCCGAGTTCGATGCGCTGTTTGCCCGTGCGATGGACAGTGTGGAGGCATTGACGGGCGATAGTTTTGCCACTGACTTCGATTGGGAACGATTTGATCGAATCATTGATGTGGGTGGTTCGAAGGGAAGTAAATCATTAGCCATATTGAAGCGGCATGCGCATCTCACAGCTTTGGTGTTTGACCGGGAACAGGTAATTCAAACAGCGGCAAACTATTGGCTCAGCAAAGAGTCACCAGCCCTGCTTTCCCGGCTGACCTTTCAGTCGGGGAACATGCTCGAATCGGTTCCCCCAGCCCAAAATGACAAAGACATCTACTTGTTGAGTGCCGTCCTGCATGGCATGGATGACGATAATTGCGTCAAGGTATTGCGCAATCTGGCTGCTGCCAGTGCCGGAACCGGTGCCCGCATTGCACTGATGGAACTGGTGGTTGAGGAATTTAACGCCAATTTTGCCAGTGCCGCTTTCGATATGCAGATGTTCATGGCAACTCAAGGCAGGGAACGAACGCTTTCTGAATGGCAAGCTCTATTCGATCAATCAGGATGGGTGCTTGAGGAGATAATAGGTATTCAATCGCTGGGCAAAATACTGGTATTGAGACCCAAGAATTAACATCAGTCTTTGCAAGTCATTCGCTTGATAAAGTCCGGCAGACTTTGGCCTTCGCCATCTGCAAAGGTAGTATTTTCCGGCTGAATACTCAAAATCCGGTCCAGCCGGAAATTACGAAAATCATCACGCAGTTCGCACCAGCCGACCAGGGTCCAGACGTTACCCCAAAAATACAAGCCCAGCGGCCGAATACAGCGCAGGCTTTGTTCGCCGTCGGCACGACAATAATTCATCTGTAACAGGCGTTTGCCATCAATGGCTTTACGGCAAATATCCAAATTAACATCGAGATCCTGGCGCTGAGAGAAGCGCAAGGAAAACAGCTTGCTGTCTTCGATCTTGTTTCTGAGCTCGGTAGGGATGACGGCGGTAATTTTATCCAGCGCCGATTGCGCCGAGTAACCCAGCTCAGTGCCTGCCCACGTTTTGGCCATCCGCGCACCGATGACCAAGGCCTCGATTTCATCCGAAGTAAACATGATCGGGGGAATGTCGATAGTGTGCCGCAGCCTATAGCCGACACCGGCTTCACCCTCCACCGGGACGCCGGACAGACTGAGATCCTGAATATCCCGGTAAATGGTGCGCTCGGACACTTCCAGACGCTCGGCAAGCGCCTTGGCGGTAACCAAACGCTTGTTGCGCAGGATTTGTACAATTTGGAATAAACGGTCGGCGCGTCGCATCGTGCTGGGCAGGCGGCCGATGTTTCGGCCGCCTGCTGATCAAGGTTGATTAGGCCGCTGAATACAAACCAACACGATTACCTTCGCTATCCAAAAACAGCGCGAAATATCCGCAGTCGCCGTCATGAATTGGCGTTTTTGGCAAAATAACGCTGCCGCCGTTCTGGACGGCCCGATCCAACGGGACGCTTAAATCCGCACCACCGTTGAAGTAAACCACCGTACCGGTTTGGCTGGGTTGATAATGCTCGCCCAACACCAACATGCCGCTGACCGCACCTTCCTCGGCATTGAAAATCGCCAGTTGATAGCCGCCCATTTCCTCATCTTTAAAGGTGACTTGAAGAACATTTTGGTAAAAGCCTTTAGCGCGCGGCAGGTCTGTGACCGGAATGTCAAACCAATTTGCTACATTGTTCATTTTGTTATCTCCGTGTTTTAAGTATTAACGAGCGGCTATGGTATGACAGCACTCCTGACAGCGTGGTGTCAGGAGTGTTTACACGTTTAACAATTTTTTATGCAATTTCGGATCAAGTCTGGCGGCATACACCGGCAAACAAACGCCAACATAAAAGAGAGGTCGGCTGTTTCAGTCGATGTAGGCTTGCAACGTTGTTAGCATCTGGCGAAGCGCATCGGAAATTGCTGGATGAGTAACAATCCCCTCTTCGTCAAGATTCGCACCCAGTATCGGCACGGTGATCGATGCCTCCTCGACAATGCGGGCCGACATCATCGTAATAATCTCTTTCAGCGATGCCTGGGCATGAACGGCTCTTGACGAGGCATTTAACAACGCGACAGGTTTGTTAACAAAGACCTCGCTTCCCACCATCCAATCGAGCGCATTCTTCATTGCACCGGTGATGCCGTGCGCATACTCCGGGCTGGCGATCAACACCGCATCAGCTGCCAATAATTGCGCACGAAAACGCGCCACGACAGGCTGGTCGGTCATCTCAATATCGGGGTTGAACAACGGCAAATGTCCCAGGTCGGCAAACAGCTGCACCGAAATGTCCGGCGGAGCTAATCGCGCGACCGCCCGCAGCAGCGCCGAATTGAGTGACGCCGCACGCAGGCTGCCTGATATGGCCAGTATTTTCATGGAATCCTCTGTAACTAATGGAATCTTATTGCCGGGCTGTTAATGGGTAGAACCTGGAGACGACAGGGTGCTTACCTTATACAAACTAATTGACAGTTGCCCCTAATAACAGAATCCAGTCTAATGCCTCACTTATTTTTTATTATCGTCTACACGGCGCAACCAAAACAATCGCGCGATGAATTAAGGGGACCGTATGTCTAGTGCAACTACAGGTGCTGTGCGCAGCATTCTGCGTCTTGAGGGCTTTTGCGTACTTGTTGCGGCATCTGTCGCCTACTCTAAATTCGGCTTTGGCTGGGGTACTTTCGCGCTGTACTTTCTGACGCCGGATATTTCTTTGCTCGGTTATCTCGCAGGCTCAAAGGTCGGCGCCATTAGCTATAACCTGGCGCATTCCTATATTGGCGCAATTGCTTGCCTGGTGGCGGGATTTGTTCTCCCTGCCCCGGTAATCCTGTGCACCGGTATTATCTGGTGCGCTCATATCGGCTTTGATCGCGCGCTCGGTTATGGACTTAAATATTCGGATGGATTTAGCTTTACCCATCTTGGCCGCATCGGGCAATTTCCGGCAATAACGCCCACCTCAGGACAAAACGATTAGACAATGAATCTATACGGTAAGTTTTTATCAGCCTGTATATCACCTTAGACCTAAGCATATGCCCACTACTATTACCATACACAGAGCAACCGTAAACGACGCCCATGAAGTCGCCGTTATGGTTGGTGAGCTGTTGAATGAAATAATGACAACTATTGGTATGAACGTTTTTAATTTCAACTTTGATGAAACAAAGGCCAGGCTCCAGGATTTCATCGACCGAGAAAAATATTTCGTTTTTGTCGCGCAAAATGAAAATGTAGGCCCAACAGGTTTTATTACGCTTTTTGAAGGCCACTCGTTATATGCGGAAGGTGCTTTTGGCACTATTCCGGAGCTTTTTGTTCGTCCTGAGTTTCGCTCTCAAAACGTAGGTCAACGCCTTGTGGAGCAAGCAAAAACTTTCGGCAGTTCGCGTGGCTGGAAGCGCCTTGAAGTTACAACACCGCCACTCCCACAATTTGATAAAACATTGGCATTTTACGAGCGCGAGCAATTTGCAATTACTGGCGGTCGAAAGTTAAAGGTTGTGCTGTGAGCACTCTGCGTTATGCACCTCAAACGTTCAACATTTGCCTTTCCCATATCCAAACCTCGGAGTCAAACATGACATTTTCAAACTATCTATTCTTCACTACAACTTGCGAACCAGCACTCGATTTCCATACCAATTGCGGCTTGGGATCAGCTCTCGCCCGACTCGGTTAGCTCTAGTTAGCCGTCGAAATCGAAAGCATCTATGCCCATAGTCCGCGACTTCCTGCCGAGCGATTCAGCGCCAGTCAATGCTTTGGCTCTGCGGGCCTTTGAGCAATTCGCGGACTCGTATCACGACTGGCCGGAATTTCGGGCAAAGATCGAAAACATGTCCGCGCTCGCCGATGTTGGCGAAATAATCGTTGCTGAAGCTGAAGGGCAAATTGTTGGCGCTGTCGCGTATATCGGCCCGAGCGTGCCCAAAGCGGAGTTTTTTCGGCCTGAGTGGCCAATCATGCGAATGCTTGTCGTTGCCACCGATTTTCGCGGCCGTGGTATCGGTCGCGCATTGGTGCAAGAATGTCTCCGCCGTGCCAAGCGCGATGGCGCATCGGTCTTCGCTCTGCACACTAGCCAACTCATGCAGGTTGCCTTGCCCATGTACCAACGCATGGGGTTCAAGTGGGTATCCGGCACACCAGCAATCCACGGAGTTGAATATGGCGTCTATGTCAAAAAACTCGACGGCTAACCCAGCGGTTGCATGGGACGTTATGTATCAAACAGGATAAACAACAATGGCTCAAATAAAAATTTACGGTATTAAAGAAAGACTGGCTCCGGTTCGAGAACGCTTGTCGGCGGTTATTCATGAGTGCGTGATGGAAGCCTTACAGTTTCCAGCCGACAAGAGAGCACACCGGTTCTTTTTAATGGAGAAAGAAGACATGCTTTACCCGGCGGGGCGCACCGATGCCTATACGATCATAGAAATAACCATGATCGAAGGCCGTACTGTCGAAGCAAAAAAGAAGTTGATCCGGCTGCTCTTTGACAACATTAGAGATAAGGTCGATATCCAGCACCAGGATATCGAAATATGCATTCAAGAAAGTCCGGCATGCAACTGGGGCTTTCGCGGCATGCATGGGGACGAAATACAATTGAACTACAAAATCAATGTCTAAATCGCATAGCCCATGCTGACCCGAACAAGCATCACCGTTCGTCAGGCCGTATTGTCCGATCTTGACGCGCTCGCGCCACTGTTTGATAGTTATCGCCAGTTTTACGGCCAACCAAGCGACTTGCAAGCCGCAACAGCGTTTTTGTCAGCGCGTTTCAACCATGGCGAATCAACTCTGTTCATTGCGCATGAAAACAATCAGCCTGTTGGCTTCACCCAACTCTACCCGAGCTTTTCATCGGTATCGCTGGCCCGAACATTCGTGCTCAATGACCTCTTCGTTTGCGAACACGCGCGCAGAAAAAGCATAGCCTCGAAACTGATGGCTGCCGCCGTTGACTACGCGAGTTCCCTGGGAGCGGTTCGCGTTTCACTGTCAACAGCAACCACCAACGAAGCCGCCCAGCGGCTTTATCAATCCGCAGGTTGGAAACGTGATGAACAATTCTTTGTTTATCACGTTGCTGTTCCGCCCATGTAAGCCCCAGGAAAATGAACAACATGATTAAACCAATAGCGTTGCTCGGCGAATACACACCGACATTCCCACCGCACGCCTCCACTTTATGCAATCATTGAAATTTAGTCAGTTCGGCGCCGATAACGGACGAGCCATTATCTACTTTCATGGTGTACCCGGCGCCCCGGAAGAATGCGCAATGTTTGATCATTACGGAAAAGAACACGGATTGAGGTTTATCTGTTTCGACCGGTTTGCTATTGATGCGTCAATAGCTGGTGAAGCGTATTACCAGTTTTTAGCGGCGGCGATTTTAAAACAAGCCGCCGGAGAAAAAGTAGATGTCATTGGTTTTTCAATCGGTGCGTTCATTGCCCTGCAGACCTGTCGTTACTTGCCTGACAGAGTCCGATCTCTGCATTTAGTCTCGGCTGCCGCACCACTGGAAGCGGGCGACTCTCTTAACGCCATGGCTGGGAAGCAGGTTTTCCAGTTAGCAAAGGCTTTTCCGGTCTTATTCGTATTATTGTCTTACTGGCAAAGCTTGCTGGCGTTACTTTCTCCCACGGCTTTATTTCGTTTGTTGTTTGCTAATGTCGCCGGCGATGATAAAGCATTGGCCGCAGATCTTGAGTTTCGATCCGGCATCATCAACGTATTGAAATCGTGCTTTATCGGCCGTATCCGAGGCTACGTCAGAGACGTTCAATCGTATGTCCTGCCATGGAAAACCACGCTCTCAGAAATGACCGTCAATACCCAAATCTGGCACGGCGCTGAGGACAATTGGTCTCCGGTAGCCATGGCGGAATATTTGCAATCGGCGATTCCCGGCTGCACCTCGACCCAAATATTTAAAGGCCTGTCGCATTACTCGTGTCTTTACCGGGCAGCACCTGAAATATGTCGTCAGTTGGGATCGCCCGCCTTCTTAAACTAGAAATGCCCATGCAGAAATACTTATTACCAAGCCAATACATCGATTACGAGCATCCATCTGTTTCTGAGAAGGCAGCAGAATTGGCTGATGGCGTCAGCTCTGAATTAGATTTGGTAAAGATTTGCTTCGAATTCGTTCGCGATGACATAAAGCACAGCTGGGATTACCGAATGAATCCCGTGACCTGTAAAGCCTCTGACGTATTAATCCACGGCACCGGCTACTGTTATGCCAAGAGCCATTTGTTGGCCGCACTGTTAAGAGCCAATGCCATTCCGGCTGGGCTTTGTTATCAGCGACTGACCGTTGCAGCCGATGGCCCTCCTTATTGCCTCCATGGCTTGAATGCGGTTTATCTCAAACAACAAGGCTGGTATCGCATTGATGCGCGCGGCAATAAGCCCGGTGTGGCCGCCGAGTTTTGCCCTCCTACAGAAAAACTGGCTTTTCCGATTATTGACGACTTGGAAAGAGACTTTCCGGAAATCTGGCCCGAGCCGCTGCCATTGGTGGTAAAAGCGCTGACGCAGAATACGACAGTAGAACAGGTCTTTGATAACTTGCCGGATATTGAACACATACAAAATAACAAAGACCAGATTAAGGAGAGCACATGAAAGGTAGTTGCTTATGTCAGTCAATTGCATACGAAATCGACAGCATTGATATGCCTGCCGCTCACTGCCATTGCCGGACTTGCCAAAAAGCGCATGCGGCGCCGTTTGCTTCGACTGCCGGCGTGATGAAGAAACATTTTCGCTGGTTGCAGGGTGAAGAAAAACTGTCATCCTTCGAGTCATCGCCAGGAAAATTGCGCTATTTCTGTTCCGTATGCGGCTCTCATTTGGTAGCGGAGCGCGTCAATCAACCGCATGTGATCTTACGGATCGCAACGCTGGATGAAGATCCCGGCGTCACACCAAAAACCCATATTTGGGCATCGCATGACGTCACGTGGCTTGCTTATCAAGGCATTCCAACGTATCCGGAATGGTCGCCGAAATCATGAGTCAACGCCTGACACATCAATCCACCTGGCCGTTAAACAATCGCCGCCGCAAAGAGGAATTAAATTGTTGAATGAGAATAATCCGGCCAAAGATTTTCTTCGCACTATCCCGAGAGATCTTCCCATTCCGGTTGATGATGGCGGCTGTAGCCATCTGCAAGGGCTAACGCTTCCCTCGGTAAACCTGCCTTCAACGAGCGGCGGCACAGTCAATCCATCCCAGATTCCCGGTTGGCTCGTTATTTACTGTTATCCCATGACCGGGCAACCTGGGCGGGCCATTCCTGACGGTTGGGTACAGATACCGGGAACCGCAGGCTGTACGCCGCAATCTTGCTCATTCCGTGATTATTATCGTGAGTTGCAAGCATTGAATGCCAAGGTGTTCGGGCTCAGCACGCAATCCTCTGACGATCAACTGGAAGCGGCGAATCGTTTGCATCTTCCATTCGGTTTATTGAGCGATGCGTCTTTCCAGTTCGCGCAAAATTTGCGCTTGCCCATGTTTGAAATAGATAACATGCGCCTGACTAAGCGCGTGACGCTGATTGCCAAAGACGGAAAAATACAGACATATTTTTATCCCGTATTTCCACCTGATAAGAATGTTGAAGACGTGCTGGCTTGGCTAAAGACGCATGATTAATGCGGCAAGTTTTACACACAGGTTGTCATTAAGATACTAGGCATTGCGTCTGGCACCACCAGAAACGACAAGGCTAACTGGACCCGTTTGTTATGTAATTTTTTCCGCTTCAACTTCAATCATCACCATCGCCACATGCGCTTTACCCGCAGCATCTAGCGGCACTTTAGCGAGATAGTTTGCAGACACCTCTTCGATAAACATCTCTCTGTTTTCTGTTGGGATTCGCTCCGTGTAGGGCAACCATGTGGTTCGAATCCATCCTGCCAGCCCTGACTTTCCATCATGCATCATATCTTTAGAAATAAGTTCAACACGATGGATAGAAAATCCGGCTTCTTGCAACAGGACTTGATAGTCATCGACCCCCAGAAAAGTAAAAGGGAATTCAAATTCGGTAAAGTACTGCGCCCATTTCGCTGAAGCTTTAACGTCGTTCATCGTTGAAATTATGCCAGCCGCATCGCCTTTACCGCCCATGCGCAGGAGAATCTTGCCGCCAACTCTAAGGCTTTTATATAAGCCCGCAATAACAGGTTGATGGTTCTTTACCCAATGCAGCGCCGCATTTGAGAAAACCACATCAAAACAACTTTCAAACGATAAAGCACTCGCATCCATGACTTGAAACGAAAGATTAGAATATTGGTTTGGTGAATATTTTTCCTTTGCCAGTTCTATCATTTGCCTTGAGTTATCGACGCCGATAACTGAGCCATCAGCCACTAACCGAGCAAGTTCTGCCGTTACTTTTCCATCACCGCAACCTAAATCAAGAATATTTTCCGAGCCTGTTAACTTGAGATTGGCAATCAGCTCTCTTGCCCATTTTTGTTGGGCTTGTGAGTTTTTCTCATAATCTTTGGCATTCCAATTGTATGTATTCATATTTTTCCTTATCACATTACAAATTATTGCCCATCGCCTCGGCAGTAATTCCAGACGCTGTAACCAAGCATCAAGCAACGGCTCTCCTGGTGAGATAAGAATGCAAGCTGGTTTGTTTGGCAGCAGAGGCTGGGGGCAACATAAAGACTATTGATAGCCTATAATAATTAAGTCCCGAAAATTTATATCTTTAATAGGTTATTTCAGTGCGCCACGGCTTTGTTAGATCGAAAAAATATTGCTATCTTTCAATTAGATGCACCAAAAAACCAGATCCACCATTAGTTAGCACCTTGAATTTTCCTCCCCTGTCTTAACTCGTGCTCCTTTCAAGAGGAGTGCATATTCTTTTCGAAAATCTTTATGATGCAAGAGCTAAACATCCAGTTAAACAATCCTGTTTTTTTCGTTAGCTTAGTCGGCATTATTGGACTATTAGTCGGCAGCTTTTTAAATGTAGTCATTTATCGACTGCCGGTGATGATGAACCGTAGCTGGCGCAAAGACTGCCTGGAGTATTTGCAACTCCCTCCCGATCAGGAAAATAACGAACCATTCAACCTGTCCGTACCACTATCTCGCTGCCCCCAATGTGCGTCGCCTATCAAACCGTGGCAAAACATCCCAGTTTTTAGCTATCTATTGTTGCGCGGCAAATGCGCCAACTGTAAACATCCCATTTCTTTGCGCTATCCGGTTATAGAGGCATTTACCGCCATTACCTCCATCATTGTTGCCTGGCATTTTGCTTACACGCCGCAAGCAGGATTTGCATTGCTGCTGACTTGGGCATTAATTGCCCTTACTTTTATTGATATTGATAGCCACCTATTGCCGGATTCAATCACCTTGCCGTTACTTTGGTTAGGCCTGCTCTTGAGTCTGTTTGGGATATTTACTGATACGCATACCAGCATTATTGGCGCGATTGCCGGTTACATGATTCTCTGGAGCGTCTACCAGTTATTTAAACTATTAACCGGCAAAGAAGGCATGGGCTATGGCGATTTCAAATTATTAGCTGTGTTCGGCGCCTGGCTGGGCTGGCAGACCTTGCCGATGATCATCATTTTGTCGTCATTGGTCGGGGCAGTGATCGGCATCGGCATGATTATTTTTGTTAAACGCGATCACGCCACTCCCATTCCTTTTGGACCTTATTTAGCGGCGGCTGGTTGGATCGCTTTGTTATGGGGCGAACCCATCAATCAACTTTATTTGGACTTTGCAGGTCTTTAACCAATGTTAAAAGTGGGTCTGACTGGCGGTATAGGTTGTGGCAAAAGTACGGTTACCCGGCTGTTTGCAGCAATGGATGTGCCTGTTATCGACGCGGACCAAATCGCACATCAGTTAGTGGAAAAGGCTCAGCCGGCACTCAAACAGATACAACTGGCTTTTGGCAGCAGTGTAATTAACACGGATGGCACACTAAATAGAGCCGCACTTCGAGAAATAGTTTTTTTCGATATTGAGCAAAAACAACGTCTTGAAGCCATCCTACATCCCTTAGTTTTCAAAACCATCACCACAGCGCTTGAAAAACTCAGCGCACCTTATTGCATTATTGCTATCCCATTATTGTTTGAGTCGGACAAAGCCGACTTTGTTGACCGCGTGCTGGTGATCGATTGTCCGGTTGCAACGCAGATTGAGCGAGTTAGTCAACGAGATCATTTAACGGCTGAAACCATACAAGCCATCATTGACAGCCAAGTCTCACGGGCGTTTAGAACAACCCATGCCGATGATGTGATCGATAACTCAGATGCCGAAGATAGGCTTGCGGAACAGGTTAAAAAACTGCACAATTCCTACCTTTCATTAAGCGCCTGCCGGGATAATCGAGTCTGTGAACAACACCATCACCTATGAATTTCCACTCAACGAACGTATTCGGGTTTTCATACGGCTAGAACAGCTCTTTCAACAATTTAATCACTTTTTAACTGGTCCCACCGTTGCCGATAAGCGCGCAGCGATCGCAACATTGCTCGATATTATGTCCATTTTCAGACGCAATGATCTGAAATCAGAAATATTAAAAGAGCTGGACCGACATGCCAAAGTGCTCAATAAAATTGCCACGAGTCAAAGCGTCGATACGCAAAAAGTTCATGACTTGCTAGATCAACTAGCCGAGATTAGTCAAAAGCTCTATGCCGCCAATGGCAAAATTGGCATCAATGTAATGGAAAGTGACTTATTTCAGAGTGTTACCCAGCGTAGTTCTATACCTGGCGGCACTTGTTCATTTGATTTACCTGAATACCATTATTGGCTGGAACAAGATGAGCCCACCCGGCTTAAAGACTTAGAACGCTGGAGCAGCCCGTTTACCGATGTGCGTAATGCCATTGACCTGATTCTTAATTTCATCCGTAACAGCGATGCACCTAGCCAAGAAGTTGCCGTTGCCGGTTTTTTTCAGTTCTCATTAGACCGAGGCCAGCCGTACCAATTAATCAAAGTAAGCGTCGATAAAACCTTGTCTTGTTTTGCAGAAATCAGCGGCGGCAAGCATCGCTGCAGTATTCGGTTTATGAAGCCATCAGAAGATGATAAGCGTCCAACGCAAAGCCACGACGATATTCCATTTACATTGAACTGCTGCCTTTTCTAATGTCCGAGTCAACACTACAGGTCAAATGTCCAACTTGCCGCCGTCCGGTACCATGGAGTCCTGAACAAGAATTTAAACCCTTCTGCAGCGAGCGTTGCAAAATGATTGATCTTGGTGAATGGGCAATGGAAGAAAAAGTGATTCCAGGCGAGCCGCTAGAGGACACTCTTGATCAACTAGACGACGATAGTTTTTTTCAGTGACTTTTGAAAAAATTGAGCTTGGCTGAAGTAAATTTGAGGCATAAAAAAACCAGCCGATGCTGGTTTTTTTATGCCTCAATTCTTTTTGGCGGAGTGGACGGGACTCGAACCCGCGACCACCGGCGTGACAGGCCGGTATTCTAACCAACTGAACTACCACTCCGTTTTGAGAGCGCGTATTGTATAAGGTTTTTATTATCCGTCAAGCAAAGATAAGCACATAGATTAATATGATGGCAGCATCGAGAGAATTTGAATTTGTAGTACGGAAATGGAATGCCTGGGTTCCCGGCATGAAACATCATCCGGATTGGCATGATTGGTTTAATAATCAGGACCTTATTGAGCCTGAACAAGCGCTCATATCAAGCAATGTACCCAAACCTCTACAACGCCGATTAAGTCCCTTAGCTAGAGCGGTTTTTAATGCTGCGGATGCCTGTATTGATAACGATCATGCGATGCCTGTTGTGTTCAGCTCTGCGCATGGCGAAGTTAATAAATCGCTGGAAATGCTTAAAGACATGCAACGCGGCGAAGATGTTTCACCTACCGCATTCAGCTTATCAGTGCATAACGCTATTTCCGGCTTGTTTTCGATCGCCTATAGCAATCATCAAGAAATTACTGTGCTTGCCCCCGGTCAAGACGGCATCGCGGCGGCGTTTATTGAAGCGCTGGGGTTATTGCAGGAAGGCCATGATGACGTGCTGATCGTTTTATATGACGAACCGCTGTCCGAATTTTATCCATACTTACCTTTTGCCCTTACTGCCAAAACCAGTGGTGCCTTGGCATTAAAAATTTCTTGGACAGGTGACGGTTTGCCATTGCAACTATATCGCTCACCTGAACATCGTAACGATGGCGAGCATGCCTTACAAATATTCTCTTTTTTACAATTCCTAGTAACGGATGAACAGTCTTTACAACTAGGCAACCATAGACACAGCTGGGTATGGCAAAAAAAATAAACTATCTGTGGCGGCTTTTGGCAACAGGGCTGAGTTTTTTCATCTTTGGTGTGGGCGGTTTTTTGTTATGGGTATTAGTGTTCCCGACACTCTCTCTATTACCCGGAACATCCAGGCAAAAAGCCAACCGCGGCCAAAAAGTCGTGCATTACAGTTTTTATGTGTTTATTGGCTTGATGCACAGACTTGGCGTGATGACCTACGAAATAGACGGTTTAGACAAGTTAAATCGCCCCGGACAATTAATTGTCGCCAATCATCCGACATTGATAGATATCGTATTTTTGATCAGCCGAATTAAACAGGCCAACTGTATTGTCAAAGCCCGGCTGTGGCATAATCCTTTCATGCGCGGTCCCATATTAAATGCCGGCTACATTAGCAACGGAGATCCCGAACAGATGATCGCTGAGTGCGTTGATTACTTAAAATCCGGCGGTTGCATGATTATTTTCCCGGAAGGTACGCGTTCAGTTCCGGGTAAGCCGTATCGATTTCAACGTGGTGCCGCAGCCATCGCCTTGCAGGCAAACGCAATAGTAACGCCGGTGACACTGACTTGTTATCCCAGCACATTAACCAAAGCGGAACAGTGGTATCAAATCCCTCAGCGCCGCTTTCATTTAGCGATGTATGTTGGCGACGATTTTGTACTGGATGAATTCACCGCCACCAGCGCCAAAGCTTTAGCCGTGCGCCACTTTAACCAGCATTTACAAGATTACTTTACTCAACAGCGGGAGCTTTATCTGCACCATGGAAAATGAATTAAAACAACTCATCATCGACGCACTGGATTTGGAAGACATCAGTATCGCCGAGATAGACAGTCAGGCGCCTTTGTTCAATGATGGTTTAGGATTAGACTCGATAGATGCCCTGGAATTGGGCTTGGCTATTCGAAAAAAATACAACGTAAAGATTGATGCCGAAAAGGAAGATGTTGTGAAAATCTTCTCCTCGGTAGCCACATTGGCTGCATACATTCAAGCTGAGCGCAGTTGAGATAAGCCATGCAAACACGCGAAGAAATTCTAGCGGCGATTAAAGAAATCATGGTCGAAATGTTCGAAATCGACGAACACGCCATCACTCTTGACGCCAAATTATACGAAGACTTGGACTTTGACAGCATCGATGCGGTCGATATGATCGTCAGGCTGAAAGAAATGACCGGCAAATCTGTCAAAGCTGAAGATTTCAAATCCGCCCGAACCATTGGCGATGTGGTCGAGGCCGTTTACAAAATGATTAACAGCTAAACATGAACTTGCTAATCAACAGCCTGATTGGCCTAGCAACGTTGCTATACCCATTCGCTGTTTTTTTCGGCAGCCGATATTTTGAGCCCTGGAAATTGGCCGGAATCTTGATTGCGTTGTTGTTAGTCAGGCTGGCGGCCAGTGTCTCCAGAAAACACTGGAGCACCCCATTATTGATTGGCGGTATTGGCTATGCCTTATTCGTTATGTGGAGCAATCAGTTAGGCGCGTTGCGGCTGTATCCGGTATTGGTCAATAGCTTGATGTTACTGATTTTTGGCTGGAGCTTACTCTCACCGCCCAGTTTGATCGAGCGTCTGGCACGCCTACAGCATCCCGATTTGCCGCCGCAAGGCGTGATCTATACTCGCCGCGTTACCCAAGTCTGGTGCGGCTTCTTTATCGTCAATGGCTCGATAGCCTTGGTAACGGCGCTATGGGCCAGCTTGGAAATATGGAGCTTATATAACGGCTTCATCGCCTACCTGTTAATGGGGATTTTATTTGGCGGCGAATATCTAATCAGGATGAGAACGCAAAAGCATGTTCAATAAGCTGGTCCCTCTGTCGCATTACTTAGTTACCACACCCGCCGCTACAGAAGCCATTGCCCAACATGCCGGGCAAACTTATTCGGCTAAGCAATTTGCCGACGCTGTTAAATTCTGGGTTAACAAATTGCAGGCTCAACCCGCCCAGCGCTATGCCTTATATGCCGAAGATACTTATCCGTTTGCAGTGCTGTTGTTTGCGCTGCTGCATGCCGGTAAAGAAATCTGGATACCCGGTAATAACCGCCCCGGCACAGCTCAACAGCTACCGCAAGATTGTCAGTTACTAGGCGATTGGGATACCGACAAACCTATAGATTATTATTTGCAGACAACAGAATATTCCTCTTTGTCTTTAGCGCCGTTAAATCCTTTTGAGCCTCAATTGGTTATTTTTACGTCCGGCTCCACCGGGCAGCCTAAACCGATAGCCAAATGCTTAAATCAGTTTCAGCTTGAAGTCGACACGCTGGAACAGCTCTGGGGTGCGCAGCTAGGCAACGCGCAAGCCTTGGCGACCGTCAGCCATCAACATATTTACGGCTTACTGTTTCGGGTGTTATGGCCGTTATCAGCCGGGCGCTGTTTCCATAGCCAAACAGCGATCAATCCGGAAATTTTAATCAATACCGCCGGATCAACACCATCATACTGGATTGCCAGCCCGGCGCATCTCAAGCGCTTGGATCAGCATTCACCCTGGCAAGGCATTGCCGGTTTAAAGGCGATTTTCAGTTCCGGCGGCGCCTTACCTGAACAAGCGGCAACACAAATAGCGACTGCAAGCGACCAAGCCGTAATTGAAATCTACGGCAGCTCGGAGACCGGTGGCATCGCCTGGCGTCGGCAAGAGAAAGCCTGGACATTATTTTCAGGCATGCGCTTAACCTTTCAAAATGATGGTTGGTGGTTGCATTCGCCTTATTTGGAAATCCCCCCTAACCCCCCTTTTACAAAGGGGGGAGAACTGAACAAATGCAAAAATCCCCCCCCCTTTGTAAAAGGGGGGCTGGGGGGGGATTTCCAATTAAACGACCAACTCACCCTGCTGGATGATGGGCGTTTTCTGCTACATGGACGTTCAGACCGCATCGTTAAAATAGAAGAAAAGCGCCTGTCCTTAACCGAACTGGAACAGCGCTTGCTGGCATTGCCCTGGATAGATGAGGCGCATGCGCTGGTAATCGCTAAAAGCAGAGATTTGGTCGCTGTAGCCGTGGTGCTAAGTCAACCGGGGGCTGAACAACTGGCAAACCAAGGAAGAAACCTAATAATTAAGCAGCTCCGCAAAGCGCTTGAGCCTTGGTTTGAAGCAGTCGTGCTGCCCAGAAAATGGTTATTCGTTAATACCATGCCGTTAACGTCCCAGGGCAAAATCGATCAGCGCTTATTAACCAGTCTGATGGACGTTGATAACCGAAAACTCCCTCAAGCGCTCAAGCTTATAATAACTGCCGACGGCATCAAACTTGAGCTTAAAGTACCGGAAGATTTAATCTATTTTCCCAACCATTTTGCCAGCTACCCGTTATTGCCTGGCGTCGTGCAACTGGCTTGGGCAGAGCATTTCGGCAAACTATTTTTCGCTATTAACAGGCCGTTTAGTCACATGGAAGTCGTTAAGTTTATAAAAATCATCCAACCCGGTAATGAGTTAATGCTAACCCTCAACTGGAAAGCGAATACCGGAAAGTTGTATTTTAATTTCAGTTCAGCTCAAGGTCCGCATAGCTCAGGGCGCATGGTTTATGAGGGCAATAAATGAAAACCTGCATCGTCGTTCCCGTTTATAACCACGAAGAAGCTATTCCTAAGGTGGTGGAAAAACTAAAAGCATTTGAGTTGCCGTGTTTTTTAATCAATGACGGCAGCTCATTACAATGCGCCCAAATACTGGAAGACTGCGCGAAACAAGAGTCAAACTGGCTGACATTAATCACTCGCCCAGAAAACAGCGGTAAAGGTGCAGCGGTGATCGATGGCTTTAAGGCCGCACGGTTATTGGGCTTTAGCCATGCCATTCAAATTGACGCCGATGGCCAGCACGACATTAATGATATTGCTGTGTTTCTGGCCGCCAGCAAACAGCATCCAAACGCAATGATCCTGGGTAAGCCGCTATTCGATCCTTCCGCACCGAAAAGCCGTTTATATGGACGACGAGTAACGAATTTCTGGATAGCAATCAACACCATGTCGCTACAAATCGCCGACGGCATGTGCGGCTTTCGTTTATATCCACTCGCCGCAGTTACCGAGTTAATCGCAACGACGCCGATAGCCAAACGAATGAATTTTGATATTGATATTGTGGTGCGTCTTTACTGGCAAGGCGTCGATACCATCAACATCCAAACCGCAGTGCAATACCCTTATGACGGCGTATCGCATTTTAAAATGTGGCGTGACAACGTGATGATTTCAACAACACACGCCAAACTGTTTTTCGGCATGTTACCGCGCCTCCCGCAATTACTAAAAAGACACTGGCGATGAGCAAATCCGCGCATTGGTCTGCTATGGGTGAATGGAGCCTGGTCTGGGGTATGCGCTTTTTATTGCGTGTTTACCTGCTGTTTGGGCGGCGGGTATTGCAATGGTTTTTATACCCGGTCGTGAGCTATTACTGGCTGGTTAACAAATCAGGTAGAGCGGCCAGTTTGGATTACCTCAAGCGCATCAAGCAATACGCACCAGCCGTACACTTAAACGATAATCTTTGGAACAGCTATCGACACTTCATCAGCTTTGCCAACGCCATTATCGATAAATTGGCGGCCTGGTCGGGTGCACTATCGCTGGCTAATGTCGATTATCAAGGACGCGAAGAATTGCTCGCTACCATCAGCAGCGGCAAAGGCGCTGTATTGTTTGCCTCACATCTGGGCAATCTTGAAGTTTGCCGGGTGCTTGCCGATTTGGATGAAGTTGTTCGTATTAACGTGCTGGTACATACCAAGCACGCAGAAAAATTCAATAACTTGTTAAAACAAACCAACCATAACAGCGGTTTAAACCTAATTCAGGTCACCGAGATTAACGCCGCCACCTCAATGCTGTTGAGCGATAAAATCGACAATGGCGAATTGGTGATAATCGCCGCCGACCGCACTCCGGTCAGCCCACAACCGCGTGTTAGCAAAGTTAAGTTTATGGGCAGCGACGCATTGTTTCCGCAAGGCCCGTTTATTCTAGCGTCGTTGCTCAAATGCCCGGTTTACACGTTGTTTTGCTTAAAACATCATGACAAACACACCATCCATTTTGAACATTTCAGCGATGCGTTAACCTTGCCCAGAAAAACCCGCGAACAAGCCATGCAGCAAACCATCCAGCGCTACGCCCAGCGCCTTGAGCATTACTGTTTAATAGCACCATTACAATGGTTTAATTTTTTCGATTTTTGGCGACTAAATGAGTGATAAAAAAACCGTAGTATTCGATGGTCAGCCGTTGACCATTGAAGATATTTGCCGGATTGCCCACCAACACGCGCAAGTTGAGTTAAGCCCACAGCCGGAATTTATCGAGCGTATCGACAAAGGCGCGCGCTTTATCGATACCTTGTTAAAAGAACAAGGCTTTGTCTATGGCGTCACCACCGGTTATGGCGATTCCTGCACCGTTTCCATCCCGCTCAATCTGGTCGAACAACTGCCCAAACAGCTTTACACCTTCCACGGCTGCGGGCTGGGCGATCATTTTGACAGCGAACAAACCCGCGCCATTCTGGCGGTACGCCTAACCAGTCTGGCACGCGGTTTCTCCGGCGTCCGCTATAAGTTATTGCAGCAGCTGGCCGATTGTTTAAAGCAAGACATCCTGCCGTTGATACCGCAAGAAGGCTCGGTCGGCGCCAGCGGCGATTTAACGCCGTTGTCTTATGTCGCCGCCGTGCTGGCGGGTGAACGAGACGTTTTGTATCAGGGCCAGCGCCAAGCCACGCAAACAGTGTTTGCCGCGCTGAATATCGAGCCGCTTACCTTAAAACCCAAAGAAGGCTTGGCGATCATGAACGGCACCGCCGCAATGACCGGCATCGCTTGTCTGGCCTATCAACGCGCCGAATATTTATCGCAACTGGCTACGCGCATCACCAGCCTGGCGTCGGTCGCCTTAAACGGCAACGCCTATCACTTTGACGAAAAACTGTTTTCCGTTAAACCGCATCCCGGACAAAACCGCATCGCGGAAAGATTACGTGCCGATTTACAGCTACAAGACAGCGCGCCACGCAACGATACCCGTTTGCAGGATCGTTATTCCCTGCGCTGCGCGCCGCATGTGATTGGTGTGCTGGAAGATTCATTGCCTTGGCTACGGCAGTTTATTGAAAACGAATTAAACAGCGCCAACGACAATCCCATCATCGATGCCGAAGATGAACACGTTTTACATGGCGGCCATTTTTACGGCGGCCACATTGCCTTTGCGATGGACAGCTTGAAAACCGCCGTCGCCAATCTCGCCGATTTAATGGACCGGCAAATGGCGCAGTTGATGGACCCCAAATTCAACCACGGCCTGCCCGCCAATCTGTCCGGCGCCAGCGGCGAACAAGCTTTGTTGAACCACGGCTTCAAAGCCCTGCAAATCGCCGTCTCCGCCTGGACCGCAGAAGCCCTCAAATTGACCATGCCCGCCAGCGTCTTCTCCCGCTCCACCGAATGCCACAACCAAGACAAAGTCAGCATGGGCACCATCGCTGCTAGAGATTGCATTCGTATTCTGGAGTTGACCGAACAGGTGGCGGTGGCGGTGTTATTTGCTGTGGTGCAGGGCGTTGAATTGCGAGGAAATCTGGATGCGCTAAGTCCGGAATTGCAAAATACTGTTAAGCAACTGCGTGAACATAGTGCGTTTTTGAATACTGACCGGGCATTGGAGCAGGAATTGCGGAGTTGTTTGGGGCTGACCAGGAAACAGCATTGGAATTTGTATGACTAGAGCCAGAAAGATCTAGCTTCCATGCGCCACCTAGAAAAAATATAAGCATCTGTGAAAGCAATACTAGGGCTATATGATCATTTCTAAGCAGAAACAAGTTAAATAACACAGTTTTTTTAAAAAACCGTCACTTTTAATTTAAGTTATTGTTTTTATAAACATAATATCATTGGCTTAATACTTGCTAGGTATAGTAAAGACGGAACTAAAAATTTCGGCTACATGAGGAAAAGATTGATAGCGGCATTCAAATTTATCAAATCTTATCTTCGAACTACAACCTTGATATACACCAGCAATTTAAGGATGAGACATGAACAATAAATTATTAGCAATTACCACGTTAGGTTTGGCTGCTCTATTGCCTACGCAACAAGCGATGGCTCATATTTCATATAAAGATATTCAAACTTACAGCCAATCAGCCAATCCCGACGGCTCTATAACTTACAACGTCGTGGGATTAACAATGACGAATGGTGCATGGGCTAACGCAACCGATGCAAACTGGGGCAACACTCATGACGTCCCGTGGATGAAGTTTGAAATTACCAATCCTGGAGGCGCATATATAAATTTAACTGTGGCGCGTGATGCAATATCGGATGAGCTTCGTACCAACGTCTTTAATGATTTTCTTGGTCCGGATCCATATCGGGTTACATCACAAGTCAATGTTATCAACGATCTAACCCCGGCGTTTACTTTGTATAAAGGCTTATTGCCTAATGGCACTCACGATGGAGCGACACAACTGCCGGGCAAAGAAGGTGTATGGCAAGCCTTGGCAGATACCACAGGCGGTAATGGATTGGGCGATGTTTATGACTATCACGCGATAGAAACAATCGACCCGGAGACGGGGGTAGTTATTGGCTCGGAACCTTCTGGAGAGCCAACGTTTCTTTACAATGATCCTGGCGAGGTAGCGACAATTCAGTACCTTGCCCATGCCGGGGCCCTTAATGGCACAGCTGCCAGCGTCTCACTTGAGAATATTTTCCTTGCTCCAGGTAGCTATAGTGTGGCGCTCGGCGGCACCAATTATGAAAGCTACCCTCATTTCGAACGACTAGATCCGACCAGCCCCAATTATGATCCAAACTATGAAAACTTATTAATCGACATAGAAAATGCTGCTTATCAATTCCGCGGCTTTAATCTGGCCTTGAACGTTACGCCTGTGCCTGTTCCAGCAGCAATATGGTTTATGGGCTCAGGTTTGTTGGGATTATTGGGCATGAGAGGCGGTTCTGCCTTAGGTAATCTCAAGACAAATAGCTAATCTTGAAGAAATTGGCGGATTTGCTATTTGGCCATCCGCCAATCTAAGCTAATAACTGCAAATTTTCTGATAAAGACTGACTTGTGTTTTAGATCTTTGCGAATGGTCTCGACCTTACAACTTCCAAGCATTGCGGTTGATAATACAAATCTACACATAAAATTCCATCCACAGCAGCGACTATCATTAGATTAATAGCTTAACCGACATTCCTTTAAGGCAGTTCTTCACTGACCGAAAGCGTACTTCCAACGATCGGCTCAATGAAATCATCGCGCTGACGACGAATTTTGGCATACAAAGCCACTGCAATCGCTGCTGATTGTCGTGCATAGCATTTTAGATAATGATAGCCTGTCGATACTTGTTGATAATATCTCAACCAATATCGGCTTTTTACCACCCCTTATCAATTAATCCCATGTTTCGACTCAGCCAATACATGCGCGAGCTTATCGCGCCTACCCCAATTAAACCGGCACGTAAACCTGCGGCGCCGGTGGTGATTTGGAATTTGATTCGCCGCTGCAACCTTACCTGCAAGCATTGTTACACCACTTCCGCAGACAAAAACTTCCCCGGCGAATTGACCACGCCGGAAATCTATACGGTGATGGATGATTTAAAAGCCTTTAAAGTGCCGGTGCTGATTTTGTCCGGCGGCGAGCCGTTACTACATCCTGATATTTTCAACATTTCCCGCCGGGCTAAGGATATGGGCTTTTACGTGGCGCTATCCAGCAACGGCACCAAAATATCCAAAGACAATATCGACGAAATCGCCGCCATTGATTACCAATACATTGGCGTCAGTCTGGACGGCATTAAAGATACTCACGATGAATTCCGCCGAGTAAAAGGCTCGTTTGATGAGGCCTTGCGCGGTGTGCATTTGTGCCTGGATAAAGGCATTAAAGTCGGCATTCGCTTTACGTTAACACAAGATAACGCCAAAGATTTTCCGGCATTGCTGCAGTTGATGGACGATAACGACATCGACAAATTTTATCTGTCGCATTTGAATTACGGTGGCCGCGGCAACAGAAATCGCAAAGACGACGCCCATTTTGCGATGACCCGCGAGGCGATGGATTTGATGTTCGAGTCTTGCTACGAATGGCTTAAAGCCGGTAAAGACCGCGAATTTGTCACCGGCAACAACGATGCTGATGCGGTGTATTTTCTGCATTGGGTAAATAAGCATTTCCCCGACAAAGTCGAGCACATTAGAGCCAAGCTGGAACAATGGGGCGGCAACGCCTCGGGGGTGAATGTCGCCAATATCGACAACTTGGGTAACGTCCACCCGGATACTTTTTGGTGGCATTACAATCTTGGCAACGTCAAAGATCGACCGTTTTCGGAAATATGGATGGATGTATCCGATCCGCTGATGGCCGGGCTTAAGCAATCTCCTCGGCCGCTGGAAGGCCGGTGCGGCACGTGTTATTACCAGCACATTTGCAATGGCAATACCCGTGTTCGGGCGGCACAGACTACGGGTAATTATTGGGCTGAAGATCCGGGTTGTTATTTGACTGATGCGGAAATTTCGGCGCCTTAATTGTAGGATGGGTAGAGGCTTTGCCGAAACCCATCAAAAAGTCGGTGTGATGGGTTTCACTGCGTTCTCAGCAGCCGCTCCCTGCGCTGCACTACCTCCTGCCTCCATGCAGTCGTACCCATCATACGATTTATTGCACTACCAAATTGTTATCTATGCCCTCTTCAACAGGCATTAATAAAATCACTGCACCTTCAACGACAAGCTACTGCTCAGTTCATTATTTTCACGGGGCGGGTCAATTACGGTATCAAGCGTAAAGACCCGTTCATTAGCGATGCCGCCTTTTTGCACCAGATATTTAGCGATGACTTGCGCCCGTTCCGATGCCAGATTTTTCAGCCGTTGCGGTTCGGGTGGAATCAATTCGGATAATTTTTGCTTGGCGACGGCATAAAAATCATCTTTCGATGGAAAGAGTAATTTCGGGGTATCGCCGAATAGTGGTTTTTCAGCCAGATTCGGAAACTTTTCCATAAATTGCGCGATCATTAAGCGGCGATAATCTTCGTCACTTATCTCAACGTATTCCGGGCGGATTTTTCTGCCGCCTTCTTTAGCGATTTCCGCACTACGGATGTTTTTTAATTGATCGTACAAGGCATCATCCTGCATCGACGGCCAGTCTTCTTGTTGAAATACCGCGCCTTTGATTTCCACCGATAATTCCGGCTTTTCGGTTAAAGCTTTTGCCAAGCCGGACAGCTTGGTCTGCTGCTCAGGTTTTAGCTCTGCGCTGCCTGATTCAAAGGCAATTTGGCTAAGATCGGCATCAGATCCAATAAGGGAGGCCAAGGCCCGAAATGGTGAGGTAATTATCTTGCTGATGCTATTCACCAAGGCATCAACTACCAGATGAGAGATGCTGAATTGGGGGTCTTCCAGGCTGCCGGTGATGGGCACATCCAATTTAATTTTGCCGTCGCTATCTTTCATCAATGCCACGGCCAGCTCCAGCGGCAAAGATACGGCATCTGGGTTGTCGACTTTTTCGCCCAATTCAAATTGATCTATCAATATGGAGTTGGAAGCAGTCAACTGGCCTTGCTTGACGTTATATTTCAGGCCCAACGTTATTTTGCCTTTTTCGACTTTATATCCTGCAAATTGCACCATGTACGGCGAAATCAACGGCATGGGCATGCCGATAAAATTTAACTCGACATTGTAGTCACCCAGGTAAGGGCTAATCTCGCCTTTGACGTTAACGGGAGAAAGCTCGTAGGCATTGCCTTTTAATTCGACCTTTACGACCGCATTTTTTTCTGACGAAAAATTCTGCGCGCCACCGTCCAAGCTTTTAATGGGTGCTGCAAACGGCAAAATTAACGACAAATCGGCGAAATCAGAAGCGCCATCGACAATCTGCAATACATCCAACTTAAATATCGGCGGCTTTGCTGTCTGACCAGCAGCCGCTTTGCTCACGGTTTTAGGGTTTTTGGGGGCTGGTTTATCTTCCAGCAAAATATCCGAGAAATTGCTGGTTTTATCTTTTCTAATCACCACCCGTGCATAAGGTTTGTTGATGAGCAGTTTTTTGGCCTTATAGGTATTGCCGAGCACGTCAACATCAACGTCTTGCAGGGTCAAGTTGTCCCATTTAACAAAGTCTTTATTTTTAAGCTGGTCTCGAGTCAGTAACTTGGCAATGCCGGTGTTGCCGGTAAAGTTGATAGCTAATTTGTCTTGTTGCTGCTTAAGCGCGAGCTTGCCGGTGACGCCAAACTGTCCGGAAATAATGTCTAGCCGGGCGAATTTATCGACATACGGCTGAAATTTATCCAGCGCAATACCGTCAACGGCCACCGCTGTCTGCACGGCAAAGGGTTGTAAGGTCGTGTTGCCATCCAGCTTTATTAAGCCGCCGTTATTAATACCGACACTGACTTGAAAAGGAATCGCCGTGCCGTCTTGATTGCTGACATTGCTCAGCTGCAAGTTGATCGGCTTGGCAGACATCGCGACCGGTTTTTTCAATGTTTTGTCGGTAAAGTCCAGGCCAAAGTTGCTTAACGCAATGGTGTTGACCTTGATGTTCCATGGCGACGATGCCGGTTCGGCGGCTGCTTGGGCGTTGCCGGCTTGAGGCTGCGGTTCGCCCGAGCTGCCTGCAAATAACGCTTGGTAGTTGATAACACCGTCGGCATTTAGCCAAGCTTGCGCATTGGCGCCGTCGGCGGTTAATGCATCAAGCAAAATATCGTGTTTTTTTAAATCCGCACTTAGGCCAGTCAGCGCCAGCGTGGGGATTGTTACCAACGGCTTACCGGCACCGGGTTCTGAAAACTGGAAGTCACGTAAGGCTAATTTGCCTTGTTCGACTCTAACATCGGGTTCACCCTCACCCAAGTTAATTTCAGCGTCAGCTTGCAGCGTAATGAACGGTGTTTTCAGCAAGATTTTGCCGGGTTGCTCCGCACTCACCTGCACATCGCGTAATTCAATATTGCTTTGCTTGATTACCAGTTGCAGATTTTTGTCGACCTGGCTCAGTTGGTAATCAGCTTCAATCAATTCAGAGCCTTGAATATCAGCAGGCAATGTTAAACCTGCCAGCGCGATCACTCGCGCCAGCTTTACACCGTCTAACTTAAGATGCCCCGCTGATTGCAAGGGCTGGAGCGCAAACGAGCCTTGCCATTCCAGATTGCCGCCAGAACTTAATGCTAAAGATAATGATAGTTTTGCGGAATTTTCTGGCTGTGTGCTGAAATTTTCAAGATTGAAATTCAGCGGGATAACGTCTTCTTTTTGATTGAGATCTTCCCAACTTAATTTGCCCTCGGCGATAGCCAGCTTGATGACGCTGACCGGGAAAGATTGGCTGTCACTGGGTTGTTGCTCGGTGTCAGCTTTAACCAGATCGCTAAAGTTAAACTTGCCGTCCGCTTGCCTAGCAAGTCGAACAAACGGCTTTTGCAACTGAATATCGTTAATCACCACCACCGATTGTTTGATGGATTCGACGGCATCAAGATCGACATAAAACTTGTCGAAGCTAACAAACGGCTGGCTGTTGCTCTCTTTAAGTTCAAAGCCTTGCAAACTAAATTGCAACTTAAAGGGATTGAACTGAATATCAGCAACTGCGGCGTCTCTGCCGATAGACTCACGAATAAGTTGCGGCAGTTTTGCTTTTAATAGCGCCGGTGCGGCATAAAATCCCACCCCAGCATACACAAGTACAGCGCCGCCAATTATCAACACTGGTTTAACCAAATAAGACAATAAGCGCGGTTTTGTCATCAGAATTCCTGGCTGGTTTTAACGTTGGGCAGCATTGTAAACAAAAAAGGCGATATTTAACGTCGCCTTTTTGTTAGATAAACACTGAACGAGCTGCTTAAATTAACCAAAAGTTGAGCCATTCCAGCCCCAGAACTCAGCTGGGCAGTTGCTGAATTCGATATAAATCCGCTCGGCTGATAAGGATAACGAACTCGTTAGCAACTTGCTTAACGATGCCGATAGCGCCTTTGCTTGAGCCGAAGTTAAACCTATGCTTTTACATTCAAGATAAGCCAGCGGCTGATTGCTGCCGCCGAATAACATGGCTTTGCCGCCAGTCACTTGCACCATCACATAACGTTCTGGTTTACCGGTTTCTTTGGCAAGTAATTGTGAAAGCTCCTTGAGTAATTGTTCGGATTGGCTTTGCTCAATAGCAACGTTGGTGCTGAGTTTTAAGAATGGCATGGCGGGTTCCCTAAATAAAGTAATGATTAAGCTGGAACGACTAACCGATCTCCAGATGAGAAAGAAAATGCATTTTACGGCTGCTAGTTTACAAACAACTTGGTTGATTGCGCTAATTAATAGAATTGCTGCCGATCTAAGAAAATCACAACATCACAAATTGACAATCAAACGCTTGATTGATATTATTTAGTTCAATCGATTGATTTATTTTTTTAGCAAGCAATTCACTAAGGCAGCATGGTCAAAAACACAGAAACAGAAACACATGATGCCCGAAGCAGGCTGGTCATTTCGGCATTACGGCTGTTTGCTGAAAAGGGTTATGAGGCGGCCTCTACTCGTGAAATTTGTGAGGCGGCCGGGGCGAATATTTCGGCTATTCGCTACTATTTCGGCGATAAGGCCGGGCTCTATCGTGCTGCGTTTACCGAGCCGATGGGAGAAGTACCTTGCCAATCAGATTTAAAAGCATTTGCCTGTTTGCCCATGGTCGATGCACTTGGTATGTTGTTCAGAGAGTTTCTTGAACCTCTGAAAAAGGGTGAAGAAGCCAGGCTGGTAATGAAGCTGCACTTTCGGGAAATGATTGAGCCGACCGGTGCCTGGCAGCAGGAAATCGATGCCGAGATCAAGCCGCAGCATGACGCTCTGGTTACTATGCTTAAAGAATATTTGGGCCTGCAATCCATCGATGAAGATGTGCAGCGCCTAGCTTTTGCGATCATCGGTATGGCCGTGCATTTTTATGTGGGGCAAGAGGTTGTCGCGGCCATTTCGCCGACCTTATTAAACTCCCCAAAAGCCATCGATGTGTTGGCGGAACGTCTGGCCGGTTATGCGGTGTCGATGATTGAGGGCGAGGCTAAGCGTCGCACTCAGGAGAAAAGTCATGCGTTATAAATTAAGTCTAAGTTTTCTCCCTTTAATGCTTTCAGCCTGCGGTTCCAGCGGCTTATTAACAACCGTGGGCCCCGATTACCAAACAGCACCATTGCCGACAGCGGCTAATTGGCAGGCTCCACAGCCCGATGGCAATGACAAGCCTATAGCCCATCAGAGCGACCCTGCGAAGCTTAGCCGATGGTGGGCGCGCTTTAATGATCCAGTGCTTAATCGATTTTTAACGACAGCTCAGCAAGAAAGCTCCTCGGTGGCCGAGGCCAAAGCTCTCATCGAACAAGCTAGAGCCAATCTCGTTGGCGCTGATGCCGCTTTATTGCCAAATTTAGATTCGAGTGCAGTGTTTAAACGTTCCTCATCTTCCTTTGGAGGCGCTCCGTTCGTATGGAACCAAGTGCCATTTGGGCTGCAATCCAGCTGGGAAATCGATCTGTTCGGCGGCTTGGCGCGCCAAGAAGAAGCGGCGCTTAGTCAACTGGAATCAAAAAACGCCTCTTGGCACAACGCCCGCGTCGCGGTGGCGGTGGAAGTTGCCGATGCTTATTTGGCTTATCGTTATTGTCAGTCACAAGTAGACATAGTCCAGGCTGATACCGAATCACGTCGAGAATCAGCGCGACTGGCAGACATCGCCGGTCAGGCTGGATTCAGAGCCCCAGGCGATGTTGCGCTTGCCAATGCCAGCGCTGCCGAAGGCAATAGAATATTGTTGCGACAACAAGCGCAGTGTGAGCGCTCGATAAAAAGCTTGGTCGCATTAACTGCGCTGGAAGAAACGGCAGTGCGTAAGTTGTTAACCGAGCCGGCGGATCGAGTGGCGACGTTGCCCAACCCGCCAGCGTTTCAAATTGATTCCCTGCCAGCACATGTATTGCTGCAACGACCCGACCTGACCGCCGCCGAGCGTGATGTTGCCGAAGCCAGTGCCAAAATCGGCGTTGAGCAGGCCAAGCGTTTTCCAAAGTTAAGCCTGTCGGGCAATATCACACCAACCTTGCAAAACATGAACGGAGCAGCGTTTTTTCTCGCAGAAACTTGGGCTATCGGACCAACGCTCAGCTTGCCGCTGTTTGATGCCGGTAAGCGGGCGGCTGATGTGGACGCGGCGCGCGCTCAATATCAATCTGCCGAAATTAAGTTTCGCAGCAAAGTGCGCACCGCAGTCAAAGAAGTAGAAGACGCCTTGGTGCGCTTGGCTAGCGCTAATCAACGTTTACCCGAGGGCCGCAAAGCCGTCACCGGTTATCGAACCAACTTTCTGGCTGCCCAAGCACTTTACCAAGCTGGCTTAGGCAACTTAATCGATGCCGAAACAGCCCGGCGCAATGTGCTGACAGCTGAATTAGCGGTTAAGGAAATAGAACAAGAACAGGTCAGCGCCTGGATCGCTCTTTATCGCGCCGCGGGCGGTAGTTGGGAAGGCGATGATGAGTCTAAAACCCCAAGTAACAGCGCCACCGAAAAACCCACTCAATTCATAAATCATCCCGTCGATTTCACCGGAGGAAAATCATGACAAAAGGAAACATAGGCACTTTCCTGTGCGCCTTAATTATATTGCTCGGCATTGGCGTTATTGCCGGATGCGGTAACGAGTCTGGCGCCGCAGACACTGCTCCCGCGCCCAAGCCTGCGCTCAGCGTGTCGGTAATTCAGCCTGCTATGCACGATATTCCGATGACTCTGACCGCCAATGGTTCGATAGCGGCATGGCACGAGGCCATTATTGGCGCTGAAGTCAGCGATCTGCATTTGACCGAGGTCAATGTACAAGTGGGCGAAGTGGTAAAAAAAGGCCAAGTATTGGCGGTTTTTTCTGATGAGAGCGTATTAGCCGATGTCGCGCAAAGCCGAGCCGTGCTGGCTGAGGCCGAAGCCAATCTAGCCGATGCGCGGGACAATGCCGATCGCGCTAAGCAAATCTCAGCGTCCGGCGCGCTAAGCAGCCAGCAAGTAAATCAATATCTAACCGGTCAAAAAACCGCTCAAGCCAAAGTGCAGCTAGCCAAAGCACAGTTAGATTCGCAATTATTGCGGCTGAAATATACCCGGGTATTAGCCAGCGACGATGGCGTTATCTCCTCTCGCAGCGCCACGCTAGGTGCCGTCACTGCCAAGGGCCAGGAATTGTTTCGCATGATTCGGCAAAACCGGCTGGAATGGCGCGGTGAAGTCACCGCCGCCGAAATGGCGCAACTTAAACCCGGCATTGCGGTCAATGTGATAGTGCCCAATGTTGGCAACATTAAAGGCAAGATTCGCGCACTCGCACCGACCTTGGATGTACAAAGCCGAAATGGCTTGGTTTACGTCGATTTACCGGAAGCGGCTCGACATAATTTACGCGCCGGAATGTTCGCTAATGGCGAATTCCAACTGGGTGTTAGTACCGGTCTGATTATTCCCCAAACTGCGCTGTCTTTGCGGGACGGCTTCAGCTATGTCTTTAAATTGGCCGAGCAAAACGGCGACTTGGCCAAAGTCTCTCAAGTTAAAGTGCAATTGGGCCGAAGAACTGAGGACAGTTTGGAAATACTCTCCGGATTGAGTCCGGATGATCGGCTAGTCGCCGGCGGCGCCTCGTTTTTGGCTGATGGCGATACTGTAAAGGTGGTTAAACCATGAACGTTTCCGCCTGGTGTATCCGTAACCCCATTCCGGCGCTGATGCTGTTTGTGCTGCTGAGCTTTGGCGGGCTGCTCAGTTTTAAATCGATGAAGATTCAAAACATGCCGGATTTGGACTTGCCGACGGTAACCGTCTCAGCATCCCTACCCGGCGCCTCACCTGCCCAGCTGGAAACTGAGGTCGCGCGTAAAATCGAAAATGCGATTGCCACCTTGCAAGGCCTAAAGCACATCACCACCAAAGTGCAGGATAGCAGCGTGACTATTACCGCAGAATTCCGGCTGGAAAAACCTGTGCAGGAAGCGGTGGACGATATGCGCTCCGCCGTTGCCAAGGTTCGCGCCGATCTGCCTGCTGATTTACGTGATCCTGTGGTTACCAAACTGGATATAGCTAGTGCGCCGATTTTGGCGCTGACCGTGTCGTCCCCCCAACGCGATGAGGAAGCTCTGTCCTGGTTTGTAGAAGATACCGTTGCTAAGCGCTTGCTGAGTGTGCGCGGAGTGGGTGCGGTTAACCGAGTGGGCGGTGTCAGCCGGGAGGTAACCATTGCCCTCGACCCGGTCAAGCTGCAATCGTTAGGGGCAACTGCTGCCGATATTTCTCGCCAATTGCGCGAAATACAACGAGAAAGCGCGGGCGGACGCACCAATCTGGGCAGCGGCGAACAGCCGGTGCGCACGCTGGCCAACGTTACCTCAGTAGAAGAAATGCGTCCGTTACAGTTGTCTTTGGCTGACGGCAGGCGAATTCGTCTCGACCAAGTCGCCACAGTGACTGACACAGTCGCCGAGCCCCGAGCGCTGGCGTTGCTCAACGGCAAACCGGTGGTCGGCTTTGAAGTAACGCGCAGCCGTGGCTCCAGCGACGTAGAGGTAGGCGAAGGTGTACAAAAAGCCTTGGCGGAATTACAGATTGCCAACCCGGATATTGAATTTACTGAAGCCTTTAATTTTGTCACCCCGGTACGAGAAGAATTCCAGGGCTCGATGACCATGCTTTACGAAGGCGCGTTACTGGCCGTGTTGGTGGTCTGGCTATTTTTAAAGGATTGGCGGGCAACCTTTGTTTCCGCCGTGGCACTGCCGCTGTCAATCATTCCGGCCTTTTTGGGTATGGAATATCTAGGCTTCTCGCTAAATGGCGTCACCTTATTGGCCTTGTCTCTGGTGGTAGGCATTCTGGTGGATGACGCCATCGTCGAAGTGGAAAACATCGTCCGTCACTTGCGGATGGGAAAATCACCCTATCAGGCAGCGATGGAAGCGGCAGATGAAATCGGTCTAGCAGTGATCGCCACCACTTTTGCGTTGGTGGCGGTATTTCTGCCGACGGCATTTATGAGCGGGATTGCCGGACGTTTCTTTAAACAATTCGGCTGGACAGCGGCGCTGGCAGTAATGGCCTCGCTGGTTGTGGCGCGAATGTTAACGCCGATGATGGCGGCTTACTTATTAAAAGATACCGGCCCATCTGATCCGCCGGAAGGACGCATCATGCAAACGTACATGAAGCTTGCGGCTTGGTGTCTTAATCATCGTCTCACCACCATCGCGGCGGCAGCGGCGTTTTTTATCGGCTCCTTATTTTTGATTCCTTTGTTACCCACCGGTTTCATACCGGCAGATGACAATCCGCAAACGCAGGTGTTCGTGGAATTATCGCCCGGTGTCAGTCTTGACCAAACCAAGGCTTCGGCAGAAGCGGCGCGCCAATTGGTCGCTAATGTGCCTTATGTGAAGTCGGTTTACACCACCATCGGCAGCGGTTCAGCGGGCGTCGATCCTTTTGCCGGCTCTCAAACTAGCGAAGTACGCAAAGCCACCTTGACCATTACCTTGGCTAATCGTCAAGACAGGCCCGTGCATAAACAAGCTATTGAAAAAAACATCCGGCAAGCATTGCAAAGTCTGCCCGGCGTGCGCACCAAAGTCGGCTTGGGCGGGTCTGGTGAAAAATACGTTTTGGTACTGAGCGGCGATGACCCGCAAGCCTTAAGCACGGCAGCCCGTAACGTCGAACACGATCTCAGAACCATTTCCGGCCTCGGCAGCATTGCTTCCAGCGCCGCACTGGTCAGGCCCGAAATTGCGGTACGCACCGATTTTGCCCGTGCCGCCGATCTGGGCGTGACCACCGCAGCTATCGCCGAAACGCTACGCATCGCCACCCTTGGCGATTACGATTGGTCCTTGCCTAAGCTCAACCTCGCCCAACGTCAGGTGCCTATCGTAGTGAAACTGGCCGCAGATGGACGACGCGATCTTTCCGTATTGGAACGGCTCGCAGTACCATCAGGTAAAGCCGGTTCGGGATCGGTAATGGTGAGTCAGGTAGCAAATCTGGAGCTTTCCAGCGGCCCTGCGGTCATCGATCGTTACGACCGTTCGCGCAATATCAATTTTGAAGTGGAACTTTCCGGCTTACCGCTGGGCGATGTGACCAATGCAGTGCAAAACCTGCCGAGCATTCGCAATCTGCCCGCCGGGGTAAAACAGATCAATATTGGTGATGCCGAAATGATGACAGAATTGTTCACCAGCTTTGGCCTGGCGATGCTTACCGGCGTGCTGTGTATATTTATTGTGCTGGTACTGCTGTTTAAAGAGTTTCTGCAGCCGATCACCATTTTAGCGGCGCTGCCGCTGTCTTTTGGCGGTGGTTTTGTAGCCTTGTTATTGACCGGCAAAGCGTTTTCGATGCCGTCCTTGATCGGGCTGATCATGCTGATGGGCATTGCCACCAAAAACTCCATCTTGCTGGTCGAATATGCCATCGTCGCCAGACGTGATCACGGCATGTCCCGACTAGATGCTCTGTTGGACGCCTGCCGTAAACGCGCACGTCCGATTGTAATGACAACTATTGCCATGGGCGCAGGTATGTTACCGATAGCGACCGGCATGGGTGATGCCGATTCATCCTTCCGCAGCCCGATGGCAGTGGCGGTACTCGGTGGCTTAGTAACCTCGACGTTTCTTAGCCTGTTGGTGATTCCAGTGGCTTATAGCTATTTGGATGATTTTAATAATTGGCTCAAGGCGCTTTGGCTACGCTATAAAACAGCCAATAAATCCAGCGCTAATTCTAGTCTTTCAAGTTAAAAGACGCCCAGTCAAGCCTGTAGCACCGATCGCATCATATTTGCTCAGGCCAGTTTAGATGCTGCGCTGTCAGTCCCGAGAATGGATTGACTTAAGGGTTTGACAATTTGTTGCAAGGTTGGCTCGCCTTCAGCTGGTTTCGGTTGCGGGGTGGTCACACCAATCTCAACAACCCCATCAAAAAGGGCATTGAAAGCCGACAATGGATTTTCAAATGGCTTTAATGCCGATTTAGCCGTTTTTAATAGCTCGTTGGCTTGGTTGAAAAAGTCTGCCGCCTGTTTTAGTTTGCCTGAATCAACCTTCTGATCAGGCAAACTTGTTTGTTGGTAAGCCGCGACGGCTTGAACAGACTTTTCCATCGATAGACTCATCGAAAAGCTCGCGATTTGTTCGTTATCCAGGCCTATTTGTTTTGCATGATTAAAAGCATCTTTGACATTACCGTTAAAAAAATCTTTGCCAACGCTGTCCATGTCTTTCAATAACTTCTTTAATGCCTGTTGCTCGTCTTCATTCAAATTACCATCAACGGTAACAGAAAAATTAGAGCTGCTTTCAGAACTAATTTGAAAGGCGCTCGCCGTCTGCCCGTCTTGTTGAATGTTAACTGCGCTTTGGCTATTTGCAGCCGATTGTGCCAGCCGAATTTTAACAACATCGCCTTCTTTGGTAACAATTTCGACTTCTGCCAATTGGCTAATTTGCGCTGAAAACCCTTGTAATTCGGCAGTCGAGGCAACCGGGGCTTGAGCTTTTGATTCCAGCTTAGTCAAGCCGTCTTGTATTTTGGTGTATGCCGCATCTATATCCTGTTGAGTTTGCCCTGCCAATAATCCCAATTTGCCCAAAGCCTCTTTGGCGTCACTAAAGCCTGTTTCCAACCCCTGTTTTATCTGGTTAAAAAATTTGGCCTTGTCAAAATTAGGGTCGTCGTGTTGTAACTGTCCGTAGGTTTTTTTAACAAACTTTAAAATTTTATCGGCTAATTTTTCAGGATTAAATTCTGTGTCATCAGCTTTAACGACCGCATTATTGTCCGAACCAATAGCTTTTTGCAGGCCACTGAGCACCTGATTTTCAGCAATTTTTCCCGGATTTTTCACGAAGGAAGACTGCTCTTTTTCCAACTTGGACGGTGAGTTATTAGACGCTTGTGCAGTGTGATGACGATTAAATTGATTGGCATTTCGTGTTGAAAACAGGAACGGAGAAATGGCAGTCCGAATGGAATTTGTGTTCATAACAGCACCGAAAATTGTATGGTCAGCCTTTTTTATCGGCATACAATTTTTAATCTTTAATGTTGGTCTACAGAACTCCGCGAGATTTGTTAAATCGACGTTAATACCCGTGTGATTTTATTACTTTAAGGCTCATGAAATGAAAAATAGCGCGTTGTGGATCTTAGTTCTGAGTTTATGTTCCTTCAATGCTGAATCGGCAATCAGGTGCGGACGCGAGCTGGTTCAGCTGGGTGATTATAAAGGTGATGTGCTCGCTCGATGTGGTGAACCGGAATCCATTGAAACGCGCACTAAAGTAGTCGGTAGTACCTTGCATCACCCGAATAGAACGCTTGACCTGTACCAGTATGAAGAAATCCAAATAGAAGAGTGGGTTTACAACTTCGGTGCTTACCGTTTACGGCAATACCTTCGTTTTGAAAATGGAGAACTTAAAGAAATTAAAAGTTTAGGGCGCGGGTATTAGTCGATAGCTGGGGAAAGCTGGTTAAATGACGGTTCGTAAAGTCATCACATCTACGGTCCTTCTATCCCCAAAGGATATATGGCAATGCCATATTTTCTAATTCACAAAATCTAGCGTATAAACTATGCCGATCAAGATAACTTCTTGGTTATTGGTTATTGATCTTTAATCACAATTACTTTGAGTCTACATTTTGAAAGGGGCATATCACTCTATGAAATCGTTATCCGCATTGCACATAAAACAATTTACCCGTGCTGCATTTCTCTTGCTGGCTAGTTTTGCAAGCTTAGAGAGTAATGCGTCTTTCACTCTTACTGCTTACAATCCAGAGCCAAGCTTATTTGTTAGTCCATTTTTCCATATCAATTATGTTGCTTGCCTAGTTGGCGAACCATGCCCTACCCCTGAGGGATCATGGACTGAAGGACAACTGCCACCCCTTGAAGTCGGCCAGCAAACTTCCATCTCGACATCCAGTCCTAGCTTTGCTTTCTACCTCGGCAACTCTCTCAATGGTAAATTCGGTGTTTCTTTAACGCCTATTACCCAAATTTCTGCATACAATTATTCAGCTAACGAATTAACTGCAAATATTTTCAACCGTACATCAATCCTTTCGACAACAAATGCCGGCATATCTACGTTTGAAGCAAGCAGCGGGACTGATTACTACCTATTGCTTAGTGGATTAGTGCGCGGAGGACAAACTTACCAATTGCAAGTCTCACAAGTTCCCTTGCCTGCCGCATTTTTGTTGTTTGGATCGGTGCTGAGTATGTTTTTTGCTTTTAAGAGAAGAAGATAGCTCACACGAAGTAACAATAAAGCTCAACAGCTGGGTTACGAGATAGCAAGTAACCCAGCAACATCAAAACTTAAGTATTTTGCACAACGATATTAGGGAATTTGGTAGAGAAATCTTTGCCCTTTAGCGCTAATCTTGCGGCGGTTTTACGCGCAATTTCTTTGTAAATCTGCGCTGGTCTGCCATCGGGATCGGCGGCGACTATGGGCCTGCCGATGTCGGCGTATTGGCGGATACTGATGTCTAATGGCAATGAGCCAAGCAAGTCGATTCTGTTGCGTTCGGCCATTGCTAAGCCGCCGCCTTGGCCAAAGATGGCTTCTTCGTGACCGCAGTTGCTGCAAATGTGGATGCTCATGTTTTCCACTAAACCCAATACCGGCACGTTGACTTTTTCAAACATCGCCAAGCCGCGTTGAGCATCAAGTAAGGCGATGTCTTGCGGCGTGGTGACAATAACCGCGCCGCTGACCGGAATTTGTTGCGACAAGGTCAATTGAATGTCGCCGGTGCCGGGCGGTAAATCGATAATCAGGTAATCAACATCTGTCCAATTGGTGTCTTTAAGTAATTGCTGTAACGCGCCGGTAACCATTGGGCCGCGCCAGATAACGGCTTGGTCGGCTTCAACCAGATAACCGATCGAGTTGGTTTGGATGCCGAAGGAGACTTTCGGTTGCATGGTTTTGTTGTCTTTGCTTTCCGGAAAGCCGGATAGTCCAAGCATGGTTGGAATGCTGGGGCCGTAAATGTCCGCATCCAAAATGCCGACTGTCGCACCTTCTGCAGCCAGCGCTAAAGCCAAATTGACCGCCGTGGTGGATTTACCCACGCCACCTTTACCCGAAGCCACTGCGACAATGTTTTTAACATTGGGCATGGGTTTTAAGCCTTGTTGTACGGCATGGGAGACGATTTTTACAATGACTTCAACGGTAACATTGCCAATGCCTGGCAGCGTTTGTAAGAGTTGTGCAACGCCGGTTTTGAGCTCTTCAATATAGCTTTTTGCGGGATAACCCAGTTCCAGTTTAACGGTAACGTTGTTGCCATCAATGGTAATAGCTTTAACTGCTTTTGCTGTGATTAGATCAACACCGTTGTTGGGGTCGATGAAAGTTTGTAGCAGATTTTCTACATCTGACTTGTTTATGTCGGTCATGATTTTTCCAAAAGGAAGAAGTTAAAGTAAATACCAGATAATTTACTCAGGATATAAGGCGCGCACTTATTTTTCAATACACAAATCACTCGGGGATTGATGGCGTCATCGGTAAGCAGGGTTTTATGCAATAATATTGGCATTAGGGCACCTTCTAAAACTTATCCGTTCATGCTTCGACAGGCTCAGCACGAACGGATAAGTTAATGATTTAGTTATAAAACCGTTCGCACTCGACTGCATGGATGCAGGAGGTAGAGCAACGCAGGAGCAGTTGCCGAAAGCTTGTCGAAGTGCAATTTTTAGAGGTTGTCATTATTTTTTCGTAAAACTTGCCGCTTTTAAGACCATGTCCAATAGAAAAATTCTTGTTACCAGCGCCTTACCTTACGCCAACGGCCCCATCCATTTAGGCCATTTGGTTGAGTACATCCAAACCGATATTTGGGTGCGCTTTCAAAAACAACGCGGCAATCTTTGCTACTACGTTTGCGCCGACGATACCCATGGCACACCGATTATGCTCAAAGCCGATCGGGATGGAATTACTCCCGAAGAATTGATCGCTGTCGTCGGCAAAGAGCATTTAGCTGATTTTACCGAGTTTGGCGTGGCATTTGATAATTATCACAGCACGCATTCTGAAGAAAACAAAATCTTTTCCGAACTGATTTACGAGCGCCTGCGCGATGCCGGCCATATCAGTTCGCGCAGCATTACTCAGGCATATGATCCCGTTAAAAACATGTTTTTGTCGGATCGTTTTATCAAAGGCGAATGCCCCAAATGCGGTGCGGCTGATCAATACGGCGACGGCTGCGAGGTCTGCGGCGCAACTTACTCGCCAACTGATCTAAAAAATTCGGTCTCAGCGATTTCCGGCGCCAAGCCGATAGACAAAGACTCGGTGCATTATTTTTTCGACTTAGCCAACTTCACCGACATGCTGCGCGCCTGGACGACCGCCGGACACTTGCAACCGGAAGTTCGCAATAAATTGGCGGAATGGCTGGATGGTGGCCTGCAACAGTGGGACATCAGCCGCGATGCGCCGTATTTTGGCTTTGAAATTCCCGATGCGCCGGGCAAATATTTTTATGTTTGGCTGGATGCGCCGGTCGGTTACATGGCCAGTTTCAAGAACTTATGCGACAAACGAGGCTTAGACTTTAACGAATTTTGGGGCAAAGGCAGCGATGCCGAGCTGTATCACTTTATCGGTAAAGATATTATTTACTTCCACGCCCTGTTTTGGCCTGCCATGTTGACCGGCGCTCACTTTAGAACGCCCAGTGCGATATTTGCCCACGGCTTTTTAACCGTGAATGGGGCAAAAATGTCCAAATCGCGCGGTACCTTCATTAAAGCCAGAACGTATCTGGAGCATTTGAACCCCGAGTATTTACGTTATTACTTTGCGGCCAAACTGAGTAGCAGCGTCGATGATTTAGATCTTAATTTCGACGATTTTACGCAGCGGGTAAATTCGGATTTAGTCGGCAAGGTCGTCAATATCGCCAGCCGCTGCAGCGGCTTTATTGCCAAACGTTTTAATAACGTACTGTCTGAGCACAATACAGAATCGGGGTTATTTGAAGAATTCGTTAACGCCAGCCAGCAGATTGCCGATTTTTACGAAGCCCGCGAATTCGGCAAAGCCATGCGCGAAATCATGGCGCTAGCGGATAAAGCCAACCAATATATCGACGAGAAAAAACCGTGGTTGATTGCCAAAGAAGAAGGCAAAGACCAGGAATTGCATGACGTATGTTCTGTGGGCATAAACCTGTTTCGCCTGCTGGCCGCTTATCTAAGCCCAGTACTGCCGGTGCTGGCAGCCAATACGGAAGAGTTTTTGAACCTTAAGCCGCAAACCTGGCCGACTCAAGCTACGCCATTAATTGCTCACACCATTAACGCGTTCAAACCATTAATGACCCGCGTTGAACCCGACAAAATCGCCGCGATCATCGAAGCCTCTAAAGAAAACCTAGAGAAAACCGCCGACGCACCCAAGACTCTTAACTTTGAGCCGATTGCCGACACGATTGAATTCGACGATTTTGGCAAACTGGATTTGCGTATCGCCAAAATCATTAAAGCCGAACACGTCGAAGGCGCAGAAAAACTACTGCAACTGACCGTCGACATCGGTGATGAAACACGCAATATATTTGCCGGTATTAAATCCGCTTACGCGCCGGAAGATCTGGAAGGCAGATTAACCTTGGTTATCGCCAATCTGGCACCAAGAAAAATGCGTTTTGGTGTCTCCGAAGGTATGGTGCTGGCAGCAGGCCCTGGCGGCAAAGACATTTGGGTGTTAAGCCCTGATCAAGGAGCGGTTGCGGGGATGCGGGTTAAGTAATTTGGATAATTGTGTGATTGAACAAATCAATAACATCCTGCCGCAAACCCAATGTGGTCAATGCGGTTATAACGGCTGCCGCCCGTATGCCGAAGCGATAGCTTCCGGGACCGCAGACATCAATCAATGTCCACCCGGCGGTGATGAAGGAATCGTTGCCTTGGCGCAGTTGCTGAATATAAGCCCGAAGCCACTTAATTCGGCATTCGGCGAACATAAGCCCAAGAGCGTTGCCTTTATCATCGAAGAAGATTGCATCGGTTGTACTAAATGCATCGCCGCCTGTCCGGTCGATGCTATTTTGGGTGCGGCAAAATATATGCACACCGTCATAGCCTCAGAATGCACCGGCTGCGAATTGTGTATCGCACCTTGCCCTGTCGACTGCATTGTCATGCAACCATTACCGAAACCGCTTTCCGCAGCAGAAAAAACGGCCCGCGCGCAATTGGCCAAGCGGCGCTATGAGGCGCGTAATCTTCGCAAGCAACGGGAAGAGATCGAAAACCTCGAGCGTGCGCGGCAAAAAAAGGCGGCCTTGCTCAAGTTAAAAGCGGCAGGTTAAGAGATGAATGCCGAAAAACGCCTGGCAATTTTTGAACGTTTAGCGCACGCACTCCCAGATCCTAAAACGGAACTAAATTACAGCACGCCGTTTGAGTTGCTGATTGCAGTGGTATTGTCGGCGCAAGCGACCGACAAAGGAGTCAACAAAGCTACCGCCAAGTTGTTTCCCGTTGCCAATACGCCGCAAGCCATCCTGGCATTGGGTGAGACTGGGCTGAAGGAATATATTAAGACGATCGGCTTGTTTAACAGCAAGGCCGCCCACATTATTACATTGTGCCAACAGTTGCTGGATAAACATCAAGGACAAGTGCCGACAACTCGTGATCAGTTGGAAGCACTGGCTGGGGTGGGCAGAAAAACTGCCAATGTTATCCTTAATACCGCCTTTGGTCATCCGGTGATTGCTGTGGATACGCATATCTTCAGAGTATCCAATCGTACTGGCTTGGCACCAGGTAAAACCGTGCTTGACGTGGAACGTAAGCTGGATAAATTGGTGAATGCGAAGTACAAGAAAGACGCTCATCACTTATTGATTTTGCATGGCCGGTACACCTGCATGGCAAGAAAACCACGTTGCCCAGAATGCATAATTGCTGAGTTGTGTGAATTCAAGGAAAAACAAGTCCCCTAAAAACTAAGAGTTTGTTTTTATTAAGATGATTTCATCGATTAAGACATCTCTTTGGTATCATAAGCAGTGTTCAAAAGCTGGTGTCATTGCATTTCATAATAATAAGTGAGGAATTAACGTGAAAAAAATCAACAAATCCCCTTTAGCAGCAGCAATGGGTGCTGCGTTTATCTCAACCCTCGCGGCAAGCCCGGCTAATGCAGAAACCAATCCTTTTGGTTTAAGCGAATTATCTTCCGGTTATATGCAAGTCGCCGCGGCTGAAATGGCCTGTGGCGCTAACATGGACATGACAAAATCCAAAGCGCCGGAAGGTGCTTGTGCCGGTAAGCCAACAAAAGCAACGGATAAACCCGCAGCAGCAGCGCCCGCAGCAAAACCTGCCGCCGAAGGCTCATGTGGCGAAGGCATGTGCGGCGCGATGATGCAAGGCGGCAAAATGAAACCCGGCATGGAAGCTTCCTGCGGAGCCATGATGAAAGGTAAAGAAGGCGCTTGCGGTGCAACCGAAGCTACCGGCAAAGACGAAGCTAAAGCCGCTCCAAGTGCTACATCAGGCCACGATGCTCACGCAGCAGAAAGTAAACCTGCCGACAAACTGGCGGCTAAATCCACTGAAGGCTCATGTGGCGAAGGCATGTGCGGCGGAATGATGCAAGGCGACAAAATGAAGTCAGGCATGGAGCACAGTTGCGGCGCGATGATGAAAGGTAAAGACGGTGCTTGCGGCGCTTCAGCCGGCACTAAAGACGATGGTCAAACTAAAGTCAGCCCGGCTCAAGCGGCCGGCAAAGCTGACGAGCACCACGACAAAGCTGGCTTAGATAAATCCTTGGGCAAAGTCATTCCTTACGTTCCTAAAAAATAACCGGCAGAGTCACTGCTTGGCTGCTTCAGAGGGCATGGCGATCATGCCCTCACTTTCCAATCCAACACAGGTGTTCTTATGGACACAACTCCTTTCCTAATTAACGGTGCCGGTTTAGGCCTTAGACGTTCTATTTTGGCGCAAGTGGTTGACGCGCCTCCGCAAGAAGTCGGTTTTTACGAAGTTGCTCCGGAAAACTGGATCACCATCGGCGGCAAATTAGGCAAACGCTTTCGCGCCATGACTGAACGGTTTGATTTTATTTGTCACGGCTTGTCTTTGTCACTGGGCAGCACCGATCCTCTGGATAAGAAACTGGTCCGCGATGTCAAAGCCTTTATGGCCGAGCATCAGATCAAGCTGTATAGCGAGCATTTAAGTTACTGCAGTAAGGATGGTCATTTATATGACTTGATGCCGATTCCTTTTACTAGCGACGCAGTCAGCCATGTCGCGGCCCGCATCCGGCAAGTACAGGATATTCTGGAACAAAAAATCGCCATCGAAAATGTCTCGTATTACGCGGCCCCAGGCCAGGAAATGGCGGAAATCGACTTTTTTAATACCGTGGTCGAAGAAGCCGATTGCGACATTCTGATCGACATCAATAACATCTTCGTTAACAGCGTTAATCACGGCTACGATGCAGAAGCCTTTTTAAAAGCCATTCCCGCACATCGCATTGCTTACGCTCATATCGCAGGGCATTATGTGGAAGCTGATGATTTTCTAGTCGATACCCACGGTGCCGCCATTATCGATCCGGTATGGCTTTTATTGGGCAAGGCTTATGAGCTTTACGGCGTATTTCCGACGTTATTGGAACGGGATTTTAATATTCCCGAAATGGCCGAGCTGCTGCGCGAAGTTAACACCATTAAAGCCATTCAGTCGGGCTGGGCTACACAACATGCTCGCGCATCCGCCTGAATATATGAACGTCGACTTTAAAGCTAAACAGCAAGAGTTTGCCGCTTATATAAGAAATCCCCATAGGAATCCTGCACCTGCGGATGTCCAACCGGAACGCATGGCGATGTACCGACAGCTGTTTTACAACAATATCGACAGCTTTCTTGCCGCCAACTTTCCGGTGCTCAGAAAATTACTCAACGACGAGCAATGGAGCGAACTAGCTGAAGATTTTTTTGCCAAACATACCAACCAATCGCCCTATTTTTCTGAAATCCCCGAAGAGTTTTTGGCTTATTTGGAAAACGAACGGCAACACCCGGACGATTTTCCGTTCATGCTGGAACTGGCACATTACGAATGGGTGGAAATGGCTTTGTCGATAGCCAAAGACGAAGTGACACCGGCCCCAATCCCTGACAACCTGCTGCAGGCAAACGTTAAACTGTCGCCGCTAGCCTGGCCACTGGCCTATCAATACCCGGTGCATAAAATAGCGCCCGGTTTTTTGCCGGAACAACCACCCGCCCAGCCCACCTTTTTGGTGGTGTATCGCGACACTGACGATGACGTTAACTTTATCGAAATCACCCCGATGACCTACCGCCTGCTGGAAATCATCGAACAAAACGAGGGCGTACAAACAGCAACAGCTCTACAACAAGTCGCCGAAGAGCTGCAACACCCCAATCCGCAGTTAATCATCAGCGCGGGCTTGCAAATATTGCAAGAATTGGCCAACAAAGCCGTCATTATTCCGACCAATTCACTTCTTGTTTGAAATTACTGGAAACCAGTCAAGTAGCGGCTCATGTAAAATGTTTTGCAGCTTCTATGCGCAAACAAACCTTAAGTAAAATCAATTCACTACGGACAAAGTAGAACGATGCATCCCAGTTTTTTTAATCAACTCTTGCTCATCAGTCAGTTTGAGCTCAAAAGGGGCTTTGCAACTCGTAAAGGCTTGTTGTCCATCGTGACCTTTGGCGTCGTTTGGTATTTTATTCTGCTGTATCCACTTCGATTTACCGCTGACGTATTGGTGGAAGATAACGGCTCAAACCAACACTTTAGTTTTTTTGATTTTATCGGTTTTGGCTCATTACAGCATTGGCCCATCCCTGAGTTCGGGGTGTTTTGGCATATTGCGCTGATTATCTTCCCCATGTTGAGCGTTACCCTGGCTGCCGATCAAACTTGTTCGGATCGTGAACGCGGTACCTTAAGATTTATCCTATTTCGCAGCAGTCGCAACCGCCTATTTTTTGGTCGGTTTGTCGGCGTGATGATTATTCAGACGCTATTGATCTGTGCTACCGCGCTAAGCACCCTGGTTCTAGTGCTGGCCCGTGATGCTTCGCTCTTTGCTTCAGCATTACCTAACCTACTGGTCATAACGCTTAATTTAATCTTAGCCGTTTTGCCCTTTACAGCCATGATGGCGGCTTTATCCGCTACGGTTAAATCTGCTCGGCAAGCCACCCTTTGGGCCATTCTGATCTGGACCTTTCTCGCGGGCATCATCAGCGGGTTTGCTTACTATCTGCCTGCGCTTAGTTTTTTTAAATTACTCATTCCCGGTGTTCAACTGGCTGAGCTGACGCAACTGTCAGGATGGCAAACACTGCAATTAGCTTATATTCCACTCTTACAAAGCTTTATTTTGTTAGCCGTGGGGCGCTGGATAATGGCAAGGCAAGCACTATGAGTTCACCAATTATTCAATGTAAACAGCTTAATCACATTTACTCGGGCAACTTCGCGCTTAACAATGTCAATTTTGAATTGGCCGCGGGTGAACCGATTGGCTTGGTCGGCCCCAATGGTGCCGGAAAAACCACCTTGCTCGGTATCTTGTCGGGTTTTTTGCACCCTACGTCTGGCACCGTCAGGTTATTCGATCACCCACCTGGCGCGAAGCAACTCATCAGCAAAGTCTCTGCACTCCCGCAAGACGCAAGACTTGACCCAAGCTTTACTATTGCTGTGCAACTGGTTTTTTATGGCCGTTTACAGGGTTTGACTAAACCACAGGCGCTTTTGGAAGCGAGCAGGGTTTTAGAGGCCGTTTCACTAACAGAAATCAGCCATGAAAAACCCGGCACACTGAGTCACGGCATGGCTAAACGGGTGGCGATTGCCCAAGCACTGATCGGTAAACCGGCACTGATATTGCTGGATGAACCTACAGCCGGGCTTGATCCTATCAATGTCAGAACAGTTCGGACCATCATCGCCGAGCAATCCTCAGCAACCACCTTTATTATTAGCTCCCACGATTTGGCAGAACTTGATCGCCTGTGTCAGCGAATTTTACTGCTGGAAAAGGGCATATTGCAGTCAGAAATACTTGGCCAAAACGAACAACAGGCGGCCACCCGTTTTATTACCCTGCAAATGGAAAGCGCCCCAGCCGGTGAAGTGATTACCAAATTCACGGCGATAGCAGGTGTCCTACAGGTGACTAACCCGCAAAAAAATGAATTTATCGTGGAATATAACCCTGCGTTACAAGCCCAGATGGATCTGCAACTGATACAGTGCATCAACATGAATCACTGGCAATATCGGCAATTGAGCCACGGTAAGAGCTTGGAAGAAAAGCTGTTTTTTAGCGACTAACGGCGCCGGCTAATATCCACGCCTCCTTGTTTAATTTTGACATTATCCACTTATATCTAAGGCTTCCTATGTCCAACAAAAGCATCGTGGTTACCGACCCCATCTACGACTATATCCTTTCTGCCTCGCTTCGTGAGCCGGAAGTATTGAAGCTACTCCGTGAAGAAACGGCGCGCCATACTTACAGCAATATGCAAATCGCGCCGGAACAAGGACAGTTTATGGCGCTGCTGGTTGAACTTACCGGGGCTAGGAAAATTCTCGAAATCGGCGTGTTCACCGGCTACAGTTCAACTAGCCTGGCTTTAGCTCTCTCTCCTGATGGCCACATCACAGCTTGCGACATCAGCGAGGAATTCACCGCTGTCGCTCGCCGCTACTGGGACCAGGCCGGCGTCTCGGACAAGATCGACCTGCGGCTGGGTCCCGCACTTGATACCTTAGATAGCCTTATCGCCGAGGGTCGTTCCGGCAGTTACGACCTAGCCTTCATCGACGCCGACAAGGCTAATTACGATGGTTATTACGAGCGGGCACTGGATCTTCTGCGCGTTGGCGGCTTACTGTTGGTGGACAACGTCCTGTGGAACGGCAAGGTAGTCGAGGACTCTGCTTTCGACGATGCCGATACTGCCGCAATCCGCGCCTTAAATGAAAAAATTCACGCGGATCCTCGCGTCACAATCAGTCTGTTGCCGGTAGCAGATGGACTGACATTGGCATTAAAGCGATAAAGTGTTTTTCCAGCATCTGTGTCAGAATTAACTGACCAAGCCTACGTCTTTCAAGGGCAGTCAGAGGTATTGCAAAAACATAAGGAGCCATGATGACGATTGCTGATCGCTGGCGTACCAGCTGGACCTGGAATCGATTGGGTAAAGCGCTGTTCAGTCCAAAGCCTGAGGGGCTGGATGCTAAATTAGAGCAAGTCAAACCGCACTTGCCGGTACCGGTGTTCTGGTTACTGGGTAAAACTCAGTCGGGAAAAACCTCGTTGATTCGCGCATTAACCGGCAGCGATACCGCGGAAATTGGTAACGGTTTTCAGCCTTGCACCAGAAGTTCACATTTTTATGATTTTCCCTCGCGCAGTCATCCCATGATCCGCTTTCTCGACACGCGAGGCATTGGCGAAGCGACTTATGATCCCAGTGAAGATTTAGCCTGGTGTGCCGGGCAAGCGCATCTGTTGCTGGTGGTGCTGCGCGCGCTGGATATGAATCAAGCCGAGGTGGTTGCGGCTGTGCAGGAAATTCATGCACAACATCCACACTGGCCAATCGTGGTGGTACAAACTTCGCTGCATGAGGGCTATCCCACAACTGACGCAGAGCACATCCAGCCTTATCCTTATCAACAAACACCTTTCCCGGCTGCAGTGCCGCATGCGCTGACTCAAGTATTGCTGCATCAGCGCGATTGGTTTAAATCGCTCCCGGTGCATTTTGTGCCGGTCGATTTCACCCAAGCTGAGGACGGCTACCTCCCAGTCGATTATGGCCTGGATGCCTTATGGGAAAACATCGAAACCGTGCTGCCGGCTGGTGTAATCGGGCTATTACGTGGCTCGGAACAACATAAAGAACTACTCGACTTTCATGCCCAGCACGCCCATCCGCACATTATCGGTTACGCAGTATTGAATGCCGGGGTTGGCGCAATTCCGTTACCTGCAGTGGGCTTGCCGCTGATGCTGGCGGTGCAGGCCAAACTGTTCCACAGCATTGCCTCGATCTATGGACTGGAACTGACTCGCAGGCTTTATGCCGAATTCACCACGCTGCTTGGTGCCGGCATCACTGCGGGACTGCTGGGGCGTGAGCTGCTCAAGCTGATACCCGTTTATGGATGGGCGGTGGCAGGCGTTTATTCCGGCGCGATGACTTACGCGCTGGGTAAAGCTTTTTGCGTCTATCTATATGGCGTCAAACGGGGCGCTTTGCCCGATCATGCGACCTTACAAAAGGTGTATGACGAGGCCTTTGTCCACGCCCGTCAACTCCTCAAATCCAGGAACGACTGAGTCATGCCAATTCAACTCACACGCTTTGGCATCTTCCTTGGCCTGCTGTTTTTATTGCCCTGGTTGGCTTTGATAGCCCTGGGTGGGCGTTGGCTTTGGGAGCATGGCTGGCTCTTCTATGGCGTCGGCGCAATAACGGCATTCTTATTATTGTTATCCGGCCTGCTGCGTTGGCGCAGCAAACAGACAAAAGCACTGGTTATCGAGCCACTGGTAATAACTCCCAACCCAAATTGGCCGGATACCGCCCTTCCAGCCTGGGCGGCAATTGATGAGCTGGCGAAAAATTGGTCGGCTCGCACCGATCTATTTACTGACCAGAGCAATTTGCTGAAATTGAGTAACGAAGTTTTGATCACCGTTGCCAAGCAATTTCACGCTGATTCCAAGCACCCTATCATGGAGTTTCCTTTACCTTATCTGCTCAAGCTGATCGTGCTGGTCTGTGAAGATATTCAGCACGAGGTATTGGACAAAATCCCCGGCAGTCATGCCGTCAGTGTTGGCGATTTACTCCGCTATAAGCAGTGGTATGACACGCTGGCGACAGTGAAGCAAGCCGTTGATGTTGGTCATGCCCTCTTCAATTGGCCAAGCGCGGCATTGGGCAAGATACGCAGCTCACTCTTGGGAAAGGGCCTGAATTTGGTGACTGATGAATTGCGTCAGCGACTGGTGAATGCCTATATCCGCAAACTGGGTTATTACGCCATTCAACTGTATAGCGGCCAACTTACCCTGGAGGCAATAGCGCCGACCGATACCTTAACGCAATACGCACAGCAGGATAAAACCCAGGCCGAGCGCGATGCGAAATCGGTAGAACCGCTACGACTCCTTATTCTTGGGCAAGTCAGCGCCGGAAAATCCACGCTGATTAACGCCTTGTTTGGAGAAATAAAAAGTGCGGCAGGTCTATTGCCCACCACGCCAGAAATCACGCCTTATGTACTGGAACGCGACGGTTTGCAACAAGCCATTGTGCTGGACAGTCCCGGCTACGCGGGTTTGCAGCATGATGAAGCCCCGTTGGCCTTAAAACAGGAATGGGCCAAAGTGGATGTCATCCTGATGGTGTGCAATGCCGCGCAGGCCGCGCGGGAGGCCGATGCCCAACAACTGAATGCCATCCGCCGCTATTTTCAGGAAGAACGCCAAAACCAAGCCTTGCCGGTCATCCTTGTCGTCGCCACGCAAATTGACCGCTTGCGTCCTGTGCGAGAATGGCAGCCACCATACAATATTCAAGATCCCCAACGCCCCAAAGAACACTCAATCCGTCAGGCCTGTGCAGCCATCGCGCAGGATTTAAGTTTGCCGCTCGATCATATCGTGCCGGTTTGCATGGCATCGGAACACGCCGCCTACAACATTGAAGAAGGGCTGATTCCACTGATTCTGGAACAGCTCAACGAAGCTCAGCGGGTACGGTATTTACGCTGTTTACGGCACCAGCAAGACATCAGTTACTGGAAGCATTGGAAACAACAAGCCATCCAGGCCGGGCAACTTATTCTTAAATTCGCAACAAAATAGAGAGGCCAAGATGTTTGAGAGAAGACAAGAAAAACTTGCACCCATGTCAGTTTTTGTCAGAAGGATGGCTGAGTCAATTGTTATGGCAGGACTTTTAATTGCAGTTGCTTTAGCCATTGGTATTTTCGGCTATCACTGTTTGGGCGGTTTTGATTGGGTTGATTCGCTTTTAGAGGCGTCAATGATTTTAGGCGGGATGGGACCTGTCAGCAAACTTGCCACGAACGCCGCAAAACTGTTCGCATCAGGATATGCGCTTTTTAGCGGCCTGGTTTTTATAGCAATCATGGGGATAGTTCTTGCCCCTGTCACTCATCGGATGCTGCATAAGTTTCATATTGATGAAGAGGACCTGCAGTAACAGTGATTAACAATCTGTTAGACTGATTATTCTCATGTTAATGGAACTTTAAAGGTGCCCGTCTCGCCGGCAACCAATACACCAATATTTGCACAGTCTTGTACCGTGCCTGTCCAATAATCCTGAAAAAGTCTACGCCAATGAAATTTAGTTGCCTTCTAAAAATAATTAACCGCCGTTCAATTTATTTATTCAGTACGCTGTTTTTTACGGCGTTGCCAGGCTATGTTACAGCCATGCCAAGCACACATATTTCTGTGATTGTGTCCTTGGTCGACAACGAATCACAAGGCATCGTGCCGGTGCCTGCGAAAATTGGTAATGGCGATGACCCGCATAACAATCTCTATTGGGGCGCGGCTTATGGCGTGAAAACCTTTTTGAGCAAGGCGAATGGTTGGCGTAACTTGGGTTGTGAAAAGGATATTAATGACACCATCATGGAACGCTGCCAGTTTGCCTGGAAGGATAACCTCACCGTTACCGCCGATGCTTATCGCGGCAGCCGGATTGACCAAGCAATGCTCGATTTTATGCAACAAGCCGCAACGCCGCCCAATGCAGCGACGAGGGAAATGGTGGTGTTCATTGGCCATGATGGCTTGATGGACGAACAAAACCAGCCAATCATAGAACGCTTCCCCAAACATGCCGGGCACGATAAACAAGCAGTTGTCTTGGCTTGCATGAGCGAGGAGTTTTTCTCAGAGCATTTGCTTGCCGCAGGTGCAAAGCCGGTAGTCACCACTTATAGCTTTATGGCGCCGGAAGCCTATGTCTTGGAAGCGGTTGCACGAGGTTTTGCCAACCAGGCAAGTGAAGCGGAACTGCGCAGTTCTGCCAGCGCCGCTTACGCAAAATACCAGCGCATCTCCGCAAAAGCGGGAAAGTCGGTGTTTGGTGCAAATGCTCACACTAAGCCTCTCAGATTGAGCCTCCGATAAAATAAGTCGGTTCGTCGTCACTCAAACTGGACGGCCGGTTGGGATATTTGGTTAAGTAAAATAGTTTTTACAGGCAACGAGTCTTCAAACGACGGAAGGTCTTAATTTCACCTTTATTGATATGAGCCCTACTTTGAAGAATATCTTACGCATCCCTTTTTTAATTTCTTTGCTGCTGTGGATTTGTGCGGCCGATGTTTATAGTGATGAAAGTCAACTAATGTCGTGCGGATCCTCCTATAGCAGACTGAACGACTTGGCGTTGCAGCAACCGCCAAGGCGAGTACTTCTTATCCCCTTATTGAGTAAGGAACCGCTTACTACTGCAAGCCCAAGATGGTCCGAGCAGCCTGCTCGCACCTTGGAAGCCTTTTACCGGAACCGCTTCAATGCAGACGTCAAGCAGCTGCACGATATTTGGAGCTGGACGGATTATTACCAGCAGGTCGAGCAAATAATTCAACAACAGACTGCGTTCGACCGGGTAATTTTCATCAGCCATGGCGGATACGACGGCCCGATACTTACCAATGCCGTGTATTGGCACGACCTTCAGGTTTCGGGGAATAATAGCAAATTACTGCAGTTTTCCGAGGCACAACCAGGGCTGAAGAACGTTTTGTCCATCACCTACGACACCGGAAAAAATCCAATCTTCAGCGCCTATATGGCCTCGCACTGGCCCGAATTAGCGCCGATGAAACCGCCCGAAGTTAGACATCTGCTTAAAGGCTTGGAAAAACAGTTACAGCCGCTGGATACGGCCTGCTTTCAACGTTACTGCTCGGAGGATAGCCTGTCTACAAGCCAGGGAGAACTGCGCGAAGCCCGGCTTAATCTCTGCGAACTGACCTGCCGGGAACCGCTATTCGAGCAAAAAACCTCTGTTGAAATATCCCAGGAACAGTTTTTTCATTTCACAAATACCCTGAGCTCGCTGACAGCGACAGATGGCCTAATCTTTTTCGGTGCCTGCAACCCCGGCAGCGAGGCTCCGGAAAAAACCATGGAAAGCGATGAAACTGAGTTTTTAATCAATTCCCCTATTGCTGGCGGGCCACACAAGAGTTACGTACATCTGGTAAGCGCAGCAACCGGTCGGATCACCGCTGGTCCGATAGGAAGCAGCAGTGCTGAGGACATTGTAAATCGAGTAATTATGTTTGAGAGCGGTCGCCCTCAACACAATTTATGCATCGTCGCTCCGGCAACGAAGTGATCATGTAGAAAACCGCGGCGTAAGCACCGCGGTTTTCAATACTGAAACTACAACACGCCCCGCTCAATCTCGTGCAGGTAAATAAATTCCGGCGCTTTTACGCCGGCCTGTTGCCTTATTGCCACCAACTCATCAGATTCGAAAAATCGACGAGCATTATCCAGCGAAGACCATGCCGAGAAATGGACGATGTTGTTGGCATCGTTGTCATATCTCAGCAGTTGGTAGCTGATTTCCCCGGCATTTTTCCTGATGTCTGCCGCTTGATCAAAAACGGTTTTCCATGCCGGATAGGCATCAACTTCATGAATGATTAGAACGTGTTGCATGCGTCTTCCAATAATTTATTTGCGAGAAAAATCAGGTCCCGCAGGATGCGCATTTTGCTGCAAACAATGATATGCGGCGTTTTCATACTTGATTCTTAACGACTGCGCGTTTTCATGTTCGGTAAGAAACTTTTCCGCTTCTATCGCTGTTAAATCTTTTTCTAAAAATGTTGCGATACACTCGCAGGCCTTGTCGATGCTGGCTTCATCAGCATCAGGATTTGCGGAAGCTTTCAACTCCCGTTGTTCACATTGCTTGGCAAATTCATGCTCGAATTTTTGTTTTTCAGCGATTGTGACCGGCGTATTGAGTAATTGATGACTTACCGGTGGCTCTGCACTGGTACTGACGCCAGCACTGGCTTTTTCAGCCTTTTTTTCAATCTTTGCTTCATCGTCGGAACAACCGGCCACTGATAAACTGATCGCAACACTGGCTAACGCCGCACATAGGAATTTTTTTGATTTTAATTTCATAGGGTTAACTTTTTAATATTGATGTTGTTAATTTTATAAAGGGCATTTAATTTTTCAGTGCGATAAAACCGTTCCCAAAAATCAGCCGCCCTGCTCCCGGCGGTAATCATAAACCGATTGAGCATTAGCTTCCATGTTGTTAGCTTAAATTCAAACGTCAAAATGTCCGGCAAAGATGATAGTGGTCCGGGATATATTCTCGTGCTGATTGTTTAAGGCATGCGAAAATAAAGTTTTACATCATCAAACACGATCACGGATGTCTAACTCAAAATCAACCCAAGCTAATTCAACCCGGCGCATCTCTTTTCTTAAAGGACTGTGGCCTTTTATTCGGCCCTATCGGGGCAGAATGATCCTGGCTTTTTTCCTGTTATGTCTTGGCTCAGCCACAATATTGCTGGTGCCGTTGGCGTTTCGTGACTTGATCGACTTTGGCTTTGGCGGGCGGCAAAACACAGGCGGCGGGCTGTTGGGTTCGTTGAGTTTAAACGGGCATTTTATAGCGCTATTCGCTTTAGCAAGTCTTTGGGGGCTCACGATAGCGGCGCGTTATTACACGGTGAGCTGGGTCGGTGAACGGGTGACGGCAGATTTACGCAGCGCGGTGTATGAGCGCGTACTGACCCAATCGCCGCAGTTTTTTGAGACCTTGCAGACCGGCGAAGTGCTGTCACGCCTGACCGGCGACACCACGTTGATTCAAACGGTGGTCGGCAGTTCCATTTCCATGGGCTTACGCAGCCTGTTCCAGTTTATCGGCGGCATGGTGATGCTGGCCGTCACCAGTTTGTATCTGTTCTCTTTAAACCTTGGCCTGATGGCGTTATTGATACTGCCGATTATGGCGATCGGCCGAAAAGTGAAAAAGCTCTCGCGCGAATCGCAGGATAAAATTGCCGATGCCTCAGCGCTGGCGGGTGAGATTCTTAACGCGGTGCCGACAGTTCAGGCCTACACCCAGGAACAACGGGAAATCAAACGCTTTGCCGATCGCGCTGAAGTGAGTTTTATCACCGCAATCCGGCGCAGTCGCGTGCGTGCAGCGCTAACAGCGATCATTATCATGGCGGTAATGGGCTCCATTATTTTCGTGTTGTGGATCGGCGCCAATCTGGTCAATGCGGGCACAATGACAGGCGGCCAACTGGCGTCCTTCGTGCTTTATGCCACCTTGGTTGCTGGCGGTGTCAGCACCATGGCGGAAGTCTGGGGCGACGTCATGCGTGCCACCGGTGCCACCGAACGCTTGCTGGAATTGCTGCATGCCAAGCCTGCCATCGTCGGCGCCGACAGCGCGCAATTGCTGCCGCAGACCGGTAAAGCTGAAATTCAATTTGATAAAGTCAGCTTCCGTTACCCGTCAAGATTGCAAACAGCGGCGCTTGATAAGATCACTCTGGATATTGCAGCTGGCGAAAGCGTTGCGCTGGTTGGCCCATCCGGTGCGGGTAAGACTACCCTGTTCCAGCTGTTATTGCGGTTTTACGATGTAACCGATGGCAGCATTCGCTTTAACGGCCAGGATATTCGCGAGCTTTCTTTGCATGAATTACGGGGCAAGATTGCCATCGTGCCCCAAGATTCTGTGATCTTCTCGGCTAATGCTTTGGAAAATATTCGCTACGGCAGACCCGAAGCCAGCGATGAAGAAGTCATCGCCGCCGCTAAATCCGCGCAAGTGGAAGAATTTATCAATCGTCTGCCGGACGGCTACCAAACCTTTCTGGGTGAACGCGGCACGCGTTTGTCTGGCGGCCAACGTCAGCGTATTGCCATCGCCCGCGCAATTTTAAAAAACGCGCCGCTATTATTGCTCGACGAAGCCACCAGCGCATTGGATGCGGAATCAGAAATTCTCGTGCAAGAAGGCTTAAATGCCGCCATGCAAGGCCGCACCACCCTGATCATTGCACATCGCTTGGCTACTGTGAAAAAAGTCGACCGCATCATCGTAATGGATGAAGGTCGTATTGTTGAAATGGGCTCGCCGGAAGATTTACGCAACCAAAGCGGGCTATACGCAAGGCTCGCGAGCTTGCAGTTTGATGTTTAAATCCATGCCAAAAATAAAGAGTTTGGTGCGGCTAATATTTATTAATCTGTTGTTCAACTTTAAAATCGCTTGGTCGATTGTCAGCATCGATCGAATATAAAATATTTACCAGCCATTTTTTATGAGGATATAAACGCAATGAAACTTTTGAAAAAATACCTGCCATCTTTGCTGCTGGCTTTGTGCGTAAGCATAATTTCACCCATGGCAAGCGCTGTCGGAAAAATTGAGAATACAAGTACAGAAGAAGTAAAACAGGCATTGGATGCGTCGGTAAAAGCCACTGAAGATGCCTTAGCCACCTTGAAGAACGGGGCCAGTGAAGACATAGTTAATGACCATATCAATAACGCACGGCAATTAATCAAACGGGTAGAAATCAATCGGCTGGATGTCATTCGTACTCGCTCTGCGGAAAACTTAAAAAAAGCCCGTCAAGCTGTTAGCAATGATCAAAAAGATCAAGCAGAAGACTTTTTGGCAACCGCGTTAAAAGGCTTTAAAGAAATGCAAAGTGCTTTTTAGGGAAACGCTGAACAAATAGATTTCGCTCATGCCCTTCGATAGCGCTCAGGAGAGTTCGACAAGTAAACAGAGCATGGACGTGGCAATAAAGGGACTGCGCGCTTTTGCGCAGTCCCGCTTGAGCGTAGGATTAGGCATTATTTGAAAGAACTCTGAATAATGAAGCCGAAGTGAGGCGTCGGATTGCTTACAATGATCTGCTCTCCAGTAGATCTTCTAATGACATACCCATCAAATACTTTTCCCTGACCACCTTGTAGGTTGCCATATACTTTGACTTTCTCACCAACAGAAAGATCTAATTTTTTATTGTCTGACAACTTGGCTCTGACATGGATTGAGCCGGAATTATCCACTAGGATAAATCCACTTTCATCAAGTTGCGTGACAGCTCCCTCGATTGTACTTACCGGCGGCAATGCCAAGTTATTGATCGGTGTAGTACTAGCACAGCCACTCATCATTAAAACAACCCAAGCCAACAGCGGTAGATAGATAATTTTCATTGCGATTTCTCCTTTTTGATTTGCCTAACGTGGAGCTACTGATCGAGTAAGGGCGAGTTGATAACTTAAACAGCCGATTTACGCGCTCTTGTCGCGGCCCAGCCGAATAATGCTGATCCGAATAGCCAAAAGGCTGCCGGCAAGGGCACGGCTACCGGCGTCAATAAAAAGGCATGGCGACGACCGGAAGGCGTTGAGCCGTAACCTACAATATTGCCGTTATTGTTCACATCCGTTGCGTGTTCCAACACCCAACCGGAACTCCCGGCAATAACGGTATTCAGATCGGTCAGCTCACCATTGAGGGTTGCAAAAGCCCGGTAGACTCCATTGTCGACAGAGTAACGACCAACGACTTGTCCGATATTGTTGATTCCGGAGGCTGAACTCCATATTCCCATGCCCACATCTAATAAACCATTACCCGATGATATAAAAGCATGTACCGAACCATCGGCACGGGACGACTCGCCTGCAACTAATCCCGCATCATTTATGGCATAAGCTCGGCTATAACCACCACCTAATGTTCCCAAATCGCGCATCAGACCATCCTCAGTAACAAAGGCATGGAAGCCGCCAATGCTTCTTCCGGAAGCATCAGCGATATACGTATTGGAATCGCCTGTCACTTGACCACGGTTGTTAATGGCATAACCATTACTGACGTGACCGCCGGACAACACCCCCAGGCTTTGAACTGAATTGCCATCCGCAGCAAAGGCGTGGGTTATAGCGGGGGTAATTTCGGCACGTCCGGTAACTAAGCCGCCATCATTAATTCCTGCTGCATAGATATACGATCCGCCCAAACTGTTGGTTATGGGGGTAAGTGAGCCATTGGTATACTTCAACGAAGATTGTCCTGAATAACCCGCTACTTGGCCGCTGCCATTTATACCCACTGCAGTAAAATGCGGAGATAAGTAGTTAAGCGTACCGTTATGTGCAATAAATGCTCCAGTCCCCACCGCGTTACCAGCCACCTGTCCGGCATCATTAATACCGACTGCTTGGCTCAAGCCAAATTCAAGATCGGGTGTCAAATCGGTAACCGTATACAATACTGCCGCATGGGCGGAATATACCGGCCCCACTATTAGCAATAGGCCGAGTAATCGGTTTTTAAATTTTTTCGTCATTATTTAAACTCACTTATAAATTAACGGCCAAGCAATGGATTAAAGGCCGGTTCGCCGGGTTGGGCTCCTGCATTCGGATGTTCATTTCTTTGTACAGAGTACCCGACGAACCATGTCGTCAGCGCTACAGTCGTAACGGCCATTTGGTGCGGTGGCTTTCCACTTCACGCTTGTTGCGCCGCGATCAATATCTGAGACAGTTACTTGTTCCGGACTAACATTTCCCCCAATCGAGCGAGCGGTTTCCCTTTGCAGGTTGTCTCCCGTACTGGCGCAGCCGTACATGATGCTTACAACAATGGATAGACTAATGACTTGAAGGTTCTTTTTCATTTCTTCCCTTTCTCTCCCATTTGAAGAAGTAAGGCTACGGGGGAGCGTTAACCGTTGCCCTACCTATGTTGGACTACACCGAAGGTGACAAACCGTTTATCGAGCCCGATACCGCCGTTTTTGCAGCAATAACCCAAGTAGCCCGCTACCGAATATCCACGCTGCGCCGGGCAGCGGCACCGGGGCGGCGGTGGAATAAGTCAGGTTGTCGACGACGAAACCATCGGATGAGCCGTAAAAATAGATTTTATCGACCAAGCCCGAATAGCCCGACGCCAGCCAGTAGCTGTCGAATGGTTGGTTATAGGGATCGAGCGGAGCGTTGTAGACCAGTTGGCCCTGATAATACAGCGAATAGCTGATCTGGCTGTTGCCACCCCAGAGGTTGTAGTAGGTGCCTTCGAAGACCACCGGTGCCTGATCGAAGCTGAGTTCGCCGCCCCAGCCGTGGAATTGGTAGTCGCCCAATGCCGGATCGTGGGCGTCCGCGTAATCGTGTAAGTTCCCGACCGACTCCCAGCCGGAGATGCCGCCGTAGCCGTTGTAGATCTGCCCACCGGCGCTGGGGCCGATGTCTTCGAAGGTAACGACGACTTGCGAGGCGTGAGCCGCCGTCGTGCCAGTTAAGAAGGTGGCCAATACGCCGGCCAATACAGGTAGTTTCATGGTGATTCCTTGTTGATTGACGAAGTGGGTCTATGCGCTGCGGCGTTTTGGAAAAAGAAAGCCGAGCAGCGCAGTCCCGAACAGCCAAGCCGCACCGGGTAGTGGCACCGCCGCCACATCGCCGTCGCGTACCACCAAGGAATATAAGAGAAAGCTTTTATTTCCATAATCTTGCAAGCCGTTAGTCAGCTTGAAGCGCCAAGCGTCGCCAGTGGAATTGGCATGGCTGTCGGCAAGCCAGTAGAAACTGTCCTGGAAATTGGCAAACAGGCTTTCGTCGTTTGGGTTATTCGGATCATCGAAAAGGCCGTAATCGGCTTGCGCCTGTCCATTCGAATCGACGAACGCTTTATTGCCAAGACTGACATAAAAAAGGTGGGCGATTTCCGAGCTTTGCGTGTCCACGTTATAACCGCAATCGGTACCGCTGTTACCGTAGTTACAACCCGGCGCACCCAAGTCGCTGAAGTTCGGCAAGCGCCAATTGTCGTAACTCACGTTACGAACGGTGTCGTGGTAGACCAAGCCCTCGGTCCATGCCGTCGCGTCTTGCCAATTCATGGCGCCGTCGCTATCGAAACCGCTGGTCTTGGCGTAATTGGCGTCCGCCAGCCAAGTGACGTTTTGCACGCTGTCGTATATCAGGCCGCCGCCGCGGTCGAACAACTGCGCTTGCGCGCTTCCGGCCGCTAACGTGCCGAGCGCGGACAACGCGGCGCATAAAATTTTATGTTTCATCATTTTTCTCCAAAAAAGTAGTTCTTGAACGGATGCAAATACTCGGTAACCTGACTAACGGCTCCAAGGCTGGGCGCATTATCGGAAGGCGGATACAGACTGGGAACCCTACCGGAGTAGGGTGTTGGAAATACAAGGAGGTTTGTTAAGATGTAATTATTTTATATGTTTTGAACCGGTCTGATTTAGTTCTGAGCCAACAGCCGAAAAATCGGTCGGCGCCGGCAATCGACTAATATGTCAACACTAACCTGAACACATAGTTGGGCGGCTTAATACCGCAACTCTACGTTAGGCATATCTTCACGCTCCTATGCCCTGCGTTTCCATATCTCGGAGCGGTGGAGAATCAAAAATGGCACAAAAACTTCTGACGGTAACTCTCTTGTTGATGCTTTCCGGTTGCGCAACAACGGCTAATAAAACTACAGCTCAAGGAAGCGACAAAGCAGAGAGCAAAATATCGATGGCTATTGGCCGTGAAATTGGCAATTTTAAAATCACCAACGCACAAGCTGTGGAAGCACCCGCTGGTTATAACGGCATGCAGTACACGGTTAAAACCAATGATGGAGCCACCTTTAAATGTGAAATTTTGGAACCATCCGGATTCGGTAAAGTCGCGACTTGGGGTATGGCAAGCGGGGCAGACGCCATGTGCACGGATTTTACCAAGGGATCGAGCGACATAGGAAAAACCAACAATGCAAGCTGCAATGCGTTACTAAAAGCTGCCGGAAAATGCTGAAGTAATGCCCAACCCTTCGGTCAACCGGAGCCCGGCAAGCTGCGTTTGCCGGTCCCCTCCAACGTTAGCCATTTACCAAACGGAGAACCTAATGGGTCAGCGATTTGCCGAACTATCCGAAAAGCATATTCAGTTGATGGTCGAACAACGAATTTTCTTCGTTGGAACAGCTACAGCAGACAGCCGTGTAAATATTTCTCCGAAGGGCATGGACTCGCTGAAAGTTTTAAGCAGCAACCGTGTCGTCTGGCTAAATGTTACCGGAAGCAGTAATGAAACTTCCGCCCATGTGCAGCAAGCCCCCCGAATGACCATAATGTTTTGCGCCTTTGATGGTCAGCCGTTAATCCTGCGCCTTTACGGTGTCGCAAGAGTCGTTCACAAGAACGATGCTGATTGGGCTAATCTGTTCTCTTTATTTAAACCCCTACCAGGTGCTCGACAGATATTTGACGTTACGCTCGACCTTGTGCAAACGTCTTGTGGAATGTCCATACCATATTACAGCTATGATGGAGAGCGAGAATTGCTTAGTGCCTGGGCCGCAAAAAATGGCTAACCTTACGTTCGCGGGACTGCGCAAAAGTGCGCAGCCCCTTAGCCCCAGATTGGGCGAATCCCTCGCATCTCGTATCGACTAGATCTCACTGATTTTGACTGACAAGAACGCTGCTCAAAGTCAACAAAGTCCCAGCGTTTTTTACGCAGTGATGCTGGGTAGCGGAATCTTATAAAACCTTGCGTTATCGAACGGGCGTCAGTACTCGGTAACCTGACTAACGGCTCCACGGCATTATCGGAAGACGAATACAGACAGGTAACCCTACCGGAGTAGGGTGTTGGAAAACCCAGGCGGTTTGTTAAGATGTAATTATTTTACATGTTTTTGCGCGGCTGATTTGGCTCTGAGCCAACAGCCGTAAAACCGGCCCGATGCCGGCTATCGACGATAACGAGGGATTATTTTCGTGACAAATAGAACTAGCGCGCTGGTTTTAGACGATCATCCGTTGTCGGCCAACGGCATCGCGGACTTTTTGTTTTCCCATTGCGGGTTTGGAGCGGTGCGGTCGGTGTCTAACGTCGCCGAGTTCTGGGCGGCCTTGGACCCTATTAATCCGCCGACTTTGGCAGTGATGGATTTCTGCCCGACGGCGCGTCACTGGGCTTACTGGCGGAGTTGAAACAGCGCTGCCCGACCATACGCTTATTAGCCATCAGCGCCGACGACGCTGCTGCGGGACTGGACAAAGTGCGGCTAGCGGGGGCCGACGGCTTTCTGCATAAACAAGAATCGCCGGAGGTTTTCGGGCGGGCGGTGGCCGCGCTGTTGCAGGGCGGCAGTCAGTTAGCCGGGCGTGAGTTTCCGAATAAGGACTTGCCGGTCACCGCCGCCGAACTGGGGCTGACCGTCCGCCAGGGTCAGGTACTGGCAATGATGTTAAAGGGCTTACCCAATAAACGCATCGCCTTGAACTTGTCGCTATCGGAACAAACCGTCAAGGAGCACGTGACCGGTATTCTGAAGCGGTTGGGCGATCCGTAACCGGATCGAGGTGATTACCAAGCTGCGCGGCAGAAGATTGGAATAGCGAAATGGAAAAATTTTTTTCTAGTCCCCGCCAAGACGGGGCGGTTTGCTTCTCGGACATAAGTCCGAACGGTCAACTGCGCCTACTGGACTTGAGTTACGGGCGTATCGTCTTCGGTTTTGGCTTGATCCCCGTGGTCGCGACACCGTTTATTGTTTGGCTGCATCAAATCGACCGGGACGCTCGCGCCTTTTGGGTTTGGGCCAGTGTTTTTACACTGGTGGCACTGGTCATCCGTCTGCTGTTTCGCCGCTATCGGCGCGATTGTACGCAATACGGCGCCGAACGGGCGATGCGTTATTGGCTACCCAAGGTACATGCTCTGGCAGTACTGTACGGATTCAGCCTGTCGGTACCGGTGATGATTATGTGCAGCGGAAACTATCCCTTCGAGTTTGCGATGCTGTTTCTGGTGACCAGCGCTTCGATCATGGCCGGCAATGCCACCCACCAATCGCCGATGTTGAGTTGTTTTCAACGCTTTTTCGCGACCGGTTGGGGCACTACCACGTTGCTGATGCCTTGGGTATTTCCTGTTCATTGGCCATATGTGATGCCGTTGACGGCTCTTTTCATCTTGTCGATTTACAAACATGCCGTGTTGGTACACCGATTTTTTCTGCAACAGATTTTGCTGGAAGAGGGTTATCGGAAAGCCAAGGAACAAGCGGAAGAAGCTCTGCGCGCCAAAAACCAATTCCTCACCACCGCCAGCCACGACTTGCGCCAGCCGGTGCACGCGATGGGCTTTTTGATCGAATCCATTTCCCGGCGCAACCGGGATTTACTGTTGGGCTCAGCCTTGCAGGATTTGCGGCAAAGCGTGCAGTCGGTGACGCAGATGTTCAACTCGCTATTGGATTTATCCAGAATCGAGCTGGGTGCCCAGCCGGTTAATCTGCAAACCGTGGCGCTGGACCCGCTGATGAATGACGTCGCCACGCTGTTTCGGGAAGAAGCCCGCTCTCGGCAAATCGATCTCAGAGTGCGGTTGAGCGGTGGTCGAGCGCTAGTCACCGCCGACGTTATGTTACTGCGCCAGTCCATGATCAACCTGATGCAAAATGCGTTGCGCTATACCCAAAGCGGCGGGGTGCTGATGGCCGCCAGACGCCGGGGCGGCGATTGGCAGTTCGAGGTATGGGACACTGGAGTCGGCATTGCGGAAGACGATCAGCAACGCATTTATTCGCCGTTCTTTCGCCCCGAGCATGCTTGGCGTATCGATAATGCCGGCCACGGCTTGGGCTTGGCCGTGGTGGCGCGCTGCGCGGATTTGATGGGCGCCAGCCAGGGCTTAAGCTCGCGGGAGGGACGCGGCTCGCGGTTCTGGTTGCGGTTGCCCTCAGCCCAAATCGATGAGCGGCGGACGGCAGTCCGCGAGCGGACTTTCTCGCCGGTCGGCCACGGCGAAACGCTGAGCGGCCGCTGCCTGGTGATCGACGACGAACCGCAAGTGCGCAACGCCTGGCAAGCCTTGTTGAACGCCTGGGGCGTGGAAACGGCTTGTGCCGCATCCGCCAACGACGCATTTGCCTTGCTCGATGCCGGCTTTGAACCGCAAGCGATCTTTTGCGACCAGCGTCTGCGCTCCGGCGAAAGCGGTTTCGAATTGTTGCAGGCCTTGCTGGAACGCTGCCCGGACGCCGCCGGTGCGATGATCAGCGGCGAATTCGATTCGCCGGCCCTGGCGCAAGCCGAGCAAGAGGGTTATCTGGTGTTGCACAAGCCGCTGGACCCGGAGGCCTTATACACCTTGCTGTGTCGGTTATTGCCGGTGGCCGACAACGACTACCCGTAAGAGGCCGGAGTCTGCGCCTTCTATTATCCCAATCCCCAACAAATGGCACCTATTTTGCCAGGTGCGATAGATACTCACCCTAAAATCCGGAGTTTGCGATGAATATTTCTACTATAGGACCCAGCCTTGCCGCCGCCCGAGCAGTAAGCGGAAAAACTTTGCCGTCTCCGCCAATCGGTAAAGTTGAAGAAGCGACCGATCAAAGCCAAGCGTCACGGACCGTCGATATGCGCCAAGTCTCGCTCAATGAAATCAACGCGTTGATCAAATCCGGCGTGGACGGTTTGCTGGACATCGCGCCCTACAATCCAAACGCCACCATCAACCAGTCCGGCGCGCAGAATGCCGGCGACGTGAAGGTGGATTATTTAGGCCAGATCGAGGGACTGATCGAATTCCAGAAAAGCCGTAACGAAGACACTGCCTTTCTGGAACGCGTGTTGAGCAACGTAAAACGTATCGATGGCATGGCCTTGCCGCCGAAACTGGATGTGATGGTTTGAGCAGGTCTTGGCTTAGCCATCAAAACCTTGCCAACCCGGCTTTAATCGGCAATCGAATTATCTTAGTCACGGCCCTTGACCCTGACGCAACGTCACGCTCTATGCTAGCGGCACGCATAACGAAGGAGTTAAGCCATGTTGCTTAAAGTGGGCGATCTTGCCAAACGTTGCGGACTGACGGTCCATACCCTGCACCACTACGACAGCATCGGTTTGCTTGAGCCTTCCGCGCGTTCCGATAGCGGCTACCGGCTGTAAACCGGGCCGACATTTCCAGGTTGCATCAAATTCAAGCCTTACGGCGGTCCTGTTCGGTGCGCTTGAATATCTGGGAAGCGGTTTTGGCTTGCTTCTGTTTGGGCGCATTCCAAGCACTCGCATCTCCATCCCTTTGAAGATTTCCGGTGCACTGGTACTGACCAGTCTGACATTGCTAACCATCACCTATCTGGCGGGCTATAGAGGTCGCCCCGCCGAAATTGTGTTGTTCGGTTGGCTGACGCTGGCAAGCGCTGTGCAATTGGCCGGCGCCTACCTTGGCCGAAATGAAATCGTGAAGGGACCTAAGTAAAATGGCACAAACTTGACTCAAGCAAGGAGTTTTCCATGAGTATTTCAAACGTAGGGCAGCGTTTTACCGCCGTAAACCTGCAAAGCGGAAAAAATGTCCCGCATCCAACTGTCGGCAACACAAGCAATGCAACCGACATCAAAACAAAACTACCCGGAACGGTCGATACCGAAGCCGATAAAACCAACAAACGCTTACAAGCTCTACAAGAGGGATTGAAACAGCTCGAATCGATGCCCAGCCCCAAGCGAACTACAAAACAAAACTCAGCCAATCGAGTAGGATTCTTGCAACGGCGCTTAGAAGCTTTGAAGATGTTGCTGCTTCATGCTTCCCCGGACCAGGCAAAATCGCTCGCTCGGGAACTTAAAAGTATTGCCGGCGAACTATCGTCCGCGGCAAAAGCACTTGGAGGTTCCGGCCAGGGAGCGCGGATTGATGCCGAAAATACCAGTACGGTCGAAAACGCTCCCGCCGGTGCAACAGAAGGCATGACAACGAACGCTAGCGCTGAAACGGATGCAATTGAGGTTGCAGCCCGGAATGCCTCCCCCGCAAATCTCGGCGGACAAATTAGCGACGCGGAGCAGAAGCCGGAATCCAAACTCGATACCGCATCAAGCACAACTGACGCTTCCGTAACCGATAGCTCTCGGAACGAGGCCAACTCGGATGAGATTGATGCAGGAATATTGCGTGGCTTGGTCATTGATGCCAAAAGGATGCTTAAAGAGGTCATCGATATGCTAAAACCGAAGCTCGCTGAAGCGGGTAAAGGCGCTAAAAAAGACCTGCTTGACGCGGAAAAAAAACTATCGGAAGTTGATAGTTCATTGCAAGAAAACGCATCTGCCAATGCTTACACCGGCTTGGGCGGGCTTTCATTAGATGCCGGAAGCTTGAGCTCGGATGCGGTTAGTGGATTAATTGTGAACGTGCTGGCTTAGTCCTCAGGGACTTTCACGCCATCGGTACCTCAATTCGTAAATGACCGGCGACAGTTAGCAGTTGGCGGAATGAAGCCGCTCTCGGTTGTAAAACACTAAAATATATTCAAAGTGGAGTGGTTTATAGGGAGTCGATAAGCGACGCAGATACCGAAAATCATGCATTTTCATAAAACGGCTCGATAGCGCTAATGTTTTCCGATAGCCTGCTGTAGACGTCGAGCGAATTCGATGGATTTGCTGTCAGATGGCTGCAAGTCCGGTAAATAAATCTTGGCGTTCCAAATACTGTCATCATCCGCCTCTTTACTCACGCATTGCTTTTTGCCATCCGCTTTGGTGACGCATCGGCGCTGATAACCGTTGGGAAGCGTATAGGTTTCCGTTTATTCTGATGGCCTGCTATCCGGCGCCTTAAGGTTTTCCGGGTTAACTGCCAATTTGCGGCGATCAAGTTTCTGTTCCCCGTCATGCTCTGCCGATTCTCGGGCGACTTGACGCATATCGTTTAACACCTTGGATAGATCGAGCTTGGGAGGCTCCGGATAGGGGGGCGACTGTCAACTGCGCCGGCAACCGGTCCGCCGATTTGCTCAGTCGAAATATATCAGGCAGAAGACAAACCAGCGCTGCTGCTCTGTTTTAATCATCGGAACCAGCTATGGCGATTTTCTCCGCTTTCTAAAAATGATAAGTTGGCCTTGTAACGTAACGCTAATATACGAGTTTGTATTGGAAGAGACTTTGACTGGGCAAAAAAACCGACCACCCTAGCTGGCTATTTGGGTTGTGAGTTCACACCGATGAACGCCTGATCGTTTCGGACATCACATTTGAGCAAATAGGTTTGGCCTGCTTGTAGTGTTAGCGTTTTCCTAGGTCTATGGCTCGAAAACCCTTTAAAGCAATAAACTTGAATTTCATACTCTCCAGGCAAGACATGAATTTCGCTGGGATAGTCTGTAAAACCCGGCAACCCAAATTCCTTCTGTTCGCCTGAGCCGTTGGGGCCTATCTTCGTATAGCCGATGATGGTCGAATGATAGACATCAGCAAAAGGAGGGCCCACAACACTTTGGATCACCGCAATGTCGGCTGCTCCCAAACTGTCACCCTGATATTGTTTTGCCGGTGTCATAAAACCGCATGAGCAGAGTATGGACGTGGCAATAATTGCAATAACATTTTTCATGAATTGACCTTGTAATTACCTAATTAAAGCTAAGGGAGCGGGCCTTCCACAGGAGATTGACGAAGACACCGAAGCTGAAAAAACAACATACCTTTAAAACCACCTTAAAGAACGCGTCGCACTTGAGCGTAATGTTACCGAGTGTTGAAGGTTATTTTTGACCTGAGCGTTCTTTTTTATATTCTTCATATGTTTTATTATTCAGATTTTCTAAGTTATTTTCAGCGCCTTGTTTTACACCCGCATACCAAGCCTGAGCGGTATAACCAGTGACGGCGATCAGTAACGGAGTGAGCCAAATAAGCGCTATAGTTTGTTTCGTTATCATTTCAAGCTGCTTTTCAGTTTTGAATGTTGGATCTTCATAACTGTTTTAGAAGCATAACGTGGAGGTAACCGGTCCGGTTGACCACGGTGGTTCAAGTTACTTGGCTCCATGGGCTCGGACGAGCGACGCCATTTGAGTTTGTGCGTCAGATCCCTCCGCCAGAAGGCCTTGCACTACCGATTGCTGATTCGGTATTGGTTGGTTCTGACTGACCTTCCACTTGCCTTGCATGCGTTTGATTTTGAGTTCGATGCCAACGATGTTCCCGAGCAAGCTCTCGGTGAACTCGCTGGGTGCATCTGTAACGCGCCATGGGTGAGGTTGCGAGGCCTCGTGCTGATCGGTCAGTTTTGTGATGATTTGCAGTACCTGCTGCGGATCCTGAATTGCCACTAGCGTGCAACTGGCATGAACGACCGCGTAGTTCCAGGTCGGGACGACCTTGCCTGCATCACGTTTTGTGATGTACCAGTTCGGTGAAATGTAGGTCGACGGGCCTTGAAAGACAACGAGCAGTTCTTGATCTGCGGGCAACAGCCACAAAGGATTGTTTCTGGCGACATGTCCGACAAGTTTGCCCAAAGTGTCTGGCCCGCCCTCATACATCAGCGGAATGTGATCTGCCACCAAGCCCGAAGGTCCGTTGCAAACGACGGATGCCAGGGGAAACTGTTCTATCAGGTTGATGATCTCCGGGAGTCTGTCTTCTTGGAAATGTGTTGGGCAGTACATATGGCTTTGAAAGAGCTTAACGTGGAGCTAAGGGACTACGCGGGTTTGCACAGTCCCGCTTTAGCGCAGGGATGGTCGAAGTCTCTAACGCGGAGAAGAACCCCGGCGCCTAGTTGTTTATAACATATAAACTCATACCCTCAATCCGATGGAGTATTCCACAACGAATCATGAGGTAATTATCTTTTTAATCAAGTTCATAGCGCATTGCTTATTTCCTTCATCACCCAAACAATTAAATTACATATACCTCAGGTTAGTCCCATACCCACTTTATAATTGAGCAATCGCTGTAAAATACCTCACACCTTTGGTAGCCTTTTTCATTGCATTTTGCCAATGCTTTCCTTTCGGCTGCCGCTGAGGTGTCAAACGCGTTATCACCTTCAGTATGTTTTTGCGTAGCCCACAATATTTGACCTTCGGCCCCAGCAAGAGCTAGACAAGAGCCTGAAATAGTTACTTGTACTTGGCACTGTTTGCCGCCGTCATTTTCACATTCACTCATGGCGAAATCTATCGCCTCCTGTTTGGTTTTTTGCCCCATTGCGATGCCGATATTTTTACTTTCTTTATAGTTTGCAATCAGCATTTTTGAATCCAACACCAATGCGCCCCAAACGTTTTCTGCGTGACCTTTTACACGAGCTGTATTTGATGGAGGCGGTAGAGGATATGAGCTACTTGATGATGAACCAGAGCCAGATTCTTGGCCTTCAATCTCTCCTGTACTATTTGATACGCAATCGTAAGCAAATGATGGTCCTTCTGGATGATAGCCTGGAAGGCAAAATGATTGGTCAATTGGCTCATAAGCTTCAACATAAGATATTTTGCCAAAAATCAATAATGTAGTTAAAAATAGTAAATAGAAATTATTCACCCTGTTAATCCTAAAATTAGTCTCGTAAAATCCACTTTTTATGTTAAATGGATACAATCAATGATCTGCTCTCCAGTAGACTTTCTGATTACATACCCATCAAATACTTTTCCCTGTCCACCCTGCAAATTGCCATATACTTTGACTTTCTCACCAACAGAAAGCTCTAATTTTTTATTGTCTGACAACTTGGCCCCGATGTGATTGAGCCGGAAGTATCCGTTAGGATAAATCCACTTTCATCAAGTTGCGTGATATTTCCTTCGATTGTACTTACCGGGTTATGGATTGCGCGTTACCGCGTTGTCCACTTCCACGCATACCAGATAATTAAAACCATACTCGCAACTTCGTTTGTTGCGAAAAATATATAGGAGGCACTCGTGTTTCCACCGCCTATAACCCACAGAATAGTTGTTGCGCCTGCAATGATATTTGCCCAACGATTTGCTCTGTGTTTCAGTAGCCGAGATAGAACAATCATCGCAATCGGAATCTCCAACAGTATTGAGAATACCAACAACAATCCTTGAGCGGGTTTCATCGCTATCATTTCCTCTAATGTACCAGGATTCAGACAGCCTACAATATCCGCAAACACCATGTTAAACATCACGAATATCCATAGTGTTGAAAGCCTTACCTTCATCTCTTCCATAACAGCTTCCTTTATCATATAGATGACTAACGTTCGTCATAAGGTGTGCGCTTTAGCGCGTCCCAGTTGAAGACGGGTTAAGCATTGCTATTGTTAGTGGTCATTGGTTGCTGAAATCCGGAGGAACGCATTTCATCAAAGAGTTTATCCTCATCATACGTGCCACCGCCTGGCAAGCAGACATTGCCGTCAGGCGAGTGCATTCCAGGAGGGCATCGGCTGTCTATAGCATGAGCTAAAGATGCCCGGCAGACCGAAGCCAAGCAAGCAACCGATAGCCTAATAAATTTTACAAACAACAATAATTTGATAAATCACCTTTGTGCCTAACGTGGAACCAAGGGACGCGCTCTTTTAGGCAGTCCCGCTTGGGCGTAGGGGTGGCATTATTTAAAAGAACTCTGAATAATGAAGCCGAAGTGAGGCGTCGGATTACTTACAATGATCTGCTCTCCAGTAGACTTTCTAATGACATACCCATCAAATATTTTTTCCTGACCACCTTGTAGGTTGCCATACACGCTCACTTTCTCATCAAGCGAAAGGTTCAATTTCTTATTATCCGGCAACTTTGCTCTAACAAAGATTGAGCCGGAATTGTCTGATAGAGTAAAACCGTTTTCATCCAGCTGGGTGACGGTTCCCTCGATTGTGCTTACTGGTGGCAATGCCAAATTCTTGACTGGTGTCGTGCAGGCACACCCGCTAATCATTAAAACAACAGCCAATAAAGATAGAAAGCTGGTTTTGGCATAGTTGGCATCCGCCAGCCAAGTGACGTTTTGTACGCTATCGTAGATCAGGCCGCCGCCGCGATTGAACAATTGCGCTTGCGCGCTACCGGCGCTCAGAATGCCAAGCGCCGCCAATGCACAACATAAAGTTTGACGTTTCATCGTGCTTCTCCAAAAATGGGCGTTTGATAAGGTACGAATGCATGGATGCCAAACGAATGACCCCGAGACTGGACGACATTATCCGAAGCGCGGCTTAGTAAGGGAACCCTACCGGAGTAGGGTGTCGGGACGCCGAGTCGATTTGTTAAGATGATGTTATCTTGCCGGTTTCGAGCGCGTCATATCAGCCTTCTAACCTGAAAAACTGAAAAACGGTAAAGCGTTTACCATCAACAACATGGGAGTTCTGCGTGACATACTCGGCTAGCGCGTTGGTTATCGACGACCATCCTATGGTGGCGCGCGGCATTGCGAACTTTTTGCTATCGCATTGCGGCTTTTATCTGGCTAGACCGGTGACTAACATTTCTGAATTTTGGGATGCCCTTGACACGGCCGCACCACCGTCGCTGGCCGTGGTGGATTTCTGGTTGCCGGAGGGGGCATCACTTAGCTTGCTGGTGGAGTTGAAGCTGCGTTGCCCATCGACAAGACTATTGGTCATCAGCGCCGACGACAATGCTGCGGTGCTGGACAAGGTAGGGATCGCGGGGGCCGACGGTTTTCTGCATAAACAGGAGTCGCCTGACGTTTTCGGCCGGGCGGTGGCCGCGCTGTTGCGGGGCGACACTTGGTTTCATGGCGGCACACAGTTCGCCGGGCGCGAGTTTCCGAATAAGGAATTGCCGGTCACCGCCGCCGAACTCGGCCTGACCGCCCGCCAGGGTCAGGTACTGGCAATGATGTTAAAGGGCTTACCCAATAAACGTATCGCCCTGAATTTGTCGCTATCCGAACAAACCGTCAAGGAGCATGTGACCGGGATTCTGGAAAGATTGGGGGCGCGCAACCGGATCGAAGTCATCACGATGCTGCGCGGCAGGAGGCTGGAATGAGGGCTGCACCGAAGTTGTCATTCGCCGATGTCGGCGCGGATGGCCAGGCCCGGCTGCTGGATATGGCATACAACCGACTGGTGTATGGCATCGGCTTGCTGCCAATTTCCGGCGTTGCGTTCGGCTATTGGCAATACAGCTTGGGATTGAACCCGGAAGGTTATTGGCTTTGGACCTTGTCTTACCTGCTAGCCGGCGTGGCCGTAAGGCAGCAAAATGCCACCTACCGCCAGGATCGGGCACGCTTGCCAAGCGAGCAAGCACTCGACAAATGGCTGCCTATCGTCTATCGAACCGCGACGTTGCACGGATTTGGCTTGGCCGCCACCGGTGTTATTACCGCTGGAAGAGTGCCTTTTGAGTTCACGTTGCTGCAAGCCGTGATACTGACAACTATCGTCGCGGCAAACGCCTCGCAAATGTCGCCGGTCTTGGCAGCGTTTCGCCGCTTTGCGTTGGCCGCCTGGGTACCATGCATGATGATTGCGCCGTGGGCATTTCCCGACCACTGGCTTTTGGTGCTGCCGCTGTCGGGGGTAATGCTCTGGACGCTGGATCGCCAAGCCCTGGTTTCGCACGGATTTTTTTTGCACCAAATCAAACTGGAAGAAGATAGTGTCCGTCTGGCCGAAGACTCCCGGCGCGCCCAAGAAGAGGCCGAAGCCGCATTGCGCGCCAAAAACCAGTTCCTGACCACGGCCAGCCACGACCTTCGCCAGCCGGTGCATGCGATGGGCTTTTTGATCGAATCCATTTCCCGCCGCAATCGGGAGCCGGCGCTGCAACCGGCCTTGCAAGACCTGAAACAAAGCGTGCAATCGATTACGCAGATGTTCAATTCGCTGCTGGATTTGTCCAGAATCGAGCTGGGCGCACAGCCGGTTAATCTGCAAACCGTGGCGCTCGATCCGCTGATGAACGATGTCGCGACGCTGTTTCGGGAAGAGGCTCGCTCTCGGCTAATCGATCTCAGAGTGCGGCTAAGTGGCTGCCAAGCACTAGTCACCGCCGATGCCATGTTGCTGCGCCAGTCCATGATCAACCTGATGCAAAATGCCTTGCGCTATACCCAACGCGGCGGCGTGCTGATGGCAGCCAGACGCCGGGGCGGCGATTGGCAATTTGAGGTATGGGACACCGGCGTCGGCATTGCGGAAGAGGACCAGCAACGCATCTATTCGCCGTTCTTCCGACCGGAACATGCCTGGCGTATCGACAACGCCGGTCACGGCCTGGGCTTGGCTGTAGTGGCGCGTTGCGCGGATTTAATGGGCGCCAGTCAGGGTTTGATGTCGCGGGAAGGACACGGCTCGCGCTTCTGGTTGCGATTGTCGGCTGCACAAGCCACCGAACGGCGATCGACCGCTCGCAATAAGACCGTGTTGCCGGTCGGGCATGGGGAAACCCTGAATGGCCGTTGCCTGATCATCGACGATGAACCGCAAGTACGCGACGCCTGGCAAGCCTTGTTGAGCTCCTGGGACGTGGAAGTGGCTTGCGCGGCATCGGCCAACGAAGCACTTGCCTTATTTGATGCCGGTTTCATGCCTCACGCGATCTTTTGCGACCAGCGTCTGCGCTCCGGCGAGAGCGGCTTCGAGTTGTTGCAAGCCTTGCTGGAACGCTGCCCGGAAGCCGCTGGAGCTATGATCAGCGGCGAATTCGACTCGCCCGCTTTGGCGCAAGCCGAGCAGGAAGGTTACCTGGTTTTACATAAACCGTTGGATCCGGAGGAGCTCCACGCTCTGCTATGCCGACTATTACCTTCCGATCTGCCGACAAGTAAATGAAACGATCCTGCTGTAACCATACCGGGTGGCTGTGATTGGTTTTCGCAACCCTGTTGGCCTGTGGGGGTACTTGGTACTATGCCCAGTGCTATCCAACTTCGATGCCATGCGGCAGACCACCAGCGAATTGGGCACGTTCAGTACGCCTTTGGTGAACCAAGGCAATTACGGACTTTTCCTGCCGGTGGGTTTGATGCAATGGCTTGCGCTGGCCTGCCAGTACCGGATGCTCAACAAGAACCCCAGTCTACGAGGCTTAGTGTAATTTCTAATCCTTTCCAAGAAGGCCCCTTCAGCCAGCCCCGCAACACCGCTTAAACTTTTTACCGCTGCCGCACGAACATGGCGCGTTTTTGCCTTGATTGATTTGCTGGTTGGCTTTGCTGATGGATTTAACTACGCCGTCCAGATAAAACCAGCGGCCGCCTTGTTTGGTAAATTTGCTGATCTCACTCATGACGTGCTCTGCGCCGTCTTGCAGGTAGAAGGCTTTAAATTCGACCAAGCCTTTGTTGTCTTTGACACCGCCTTTTTTTACCATTTCGATGGAAAGTCGCTGCCACTCGACGGTTTCCTTAGAAAAATCAATCTCTTTGGGGCGCCTGGTGATGTCCCAAGTCGCCAGCAAATACTCGACATTGCGCAGCGCATACGCACTAAAACGCGAACGCATCAGCGCTTCGGCAGTCGTGGGTATTTGGGCGCCGCTATGAAACTGTCCGCAGCATTCTGAATACGCAAGCCCTGAACCGCACAAACAAGCTTCAGTACTCACAATTAACCCTCTAATGCGCGGCGCGCGGCTCGTTTTTTACGTAAGAACACCACTAGAAAAACCACGCCGACGACAAGCAACAATCCGCCGCCTGCAAGTGCCGACAACTCAATGGTTGAGAGTCCAAAAGGATTACCACCCACGGTAAACGGGATTTTTAATTTATCTTCTTCGGCTAACGCATCTTCACCGCCGACAATCAGCACCAGCACGTAATCGCCGTTTTTATCAATATCGGCCTGCGCTTCAACGACGCCACGCGGGTACAGCTTGGCGGGAAACTCGGCGATGGTGCGCAGCTCGGTAAAATCGTCCGGTTTGCTGCCGGTTTTTTGTACTTCAACCACGCGCACGCCAATCGGGGTTTTACGTATATCGCGATCAATTAAATCGGCGGCAAAAAAGGCTTTGCCGACGCCGGGAATATCTTGGCAGTAGGGCCGTAACAAGGCATCGCGGTCATTGCCGCCGGACGACTTTAAGTACGCACTAAAATGCACGGCGTAAAAATCGTTGGTGATTAAACAGCCAACGCTATTGATGTCCTCAATTTGAGGTTTATCGTCAAACTTAAGCTTATCGCAGCCATGTAACAGGGTGCTGAACAGCAAAATCCCGCAAAGGGTGACAATGGTATTTTTCATGATGTGCCTTGCTTGATTAGAGGGCGGCCTTAACTATTAAGGCGCTTTGATGGTAAATTGAAATTTACCGGTGACGATGTGGGTATCGATAGAAACGACCCGGTAGCGCACGGTATAAACGCCCGGCGGTAACGGCTGCACGGTACAGTACAAATGCGCAGGATTAAATGTTTCTTGCGCGACATCTTTGTTGTCGACGCGTTTGCCGGTGCTGTCAATGACGGCCAGCGCCATAAATTCACTGCCGACCTTGTCATCAAACCAGACATCTATTTGCTTGGGCGCTTCGGTCAGCTCGACTTCTTTGGCCGGTTGCGAGCGCACTAAAATGGCATGCGCCCAACTTTGCGCAGGCAACATCATCGCTAAAAATACTGCGAAACAAACCGCTACTCTGTAGTTTTTATTATTTTTATAGTGAGTCATGATGTCTAAAGGTTAAGCCGATTGTTCAAATGATTGCGGTGGTCATTATATAACTGATGCTTTTTTACCGGGCAGTAAAACTTAGCCTACTCAAAAACCGCAATCGCCAGCTGGCTGCGTTGCTTGGGTTGTTTTTCTGTCCAGAGCGCCAAATAACCGACTGAGGTGCTAACTACCCTTGGATGGGTTGCAATCGTATTCGGCTTTGATAAGGATTGTGTGATTGCCCAAGTGCTGCCGCCATCTTGCGATTGCGCAGACGCGATGCTGGAGCCGTCCGGGCCCAATTCATCCCAAATTGCCAGGATATGTTTGTTATCGAGCGCCGCGATGTCGCCGTGCAAAGCATGATTGCCTAGGGGCTGGGGCTTTGTCCAAGTCTTGCCCTTGTTATCGGAACGCAAATGATACAGGCCAGGATTCGGTTCAGCGCCGGTCCAGACCACGGCATTAAGCTGATCGTCGCCAGCTTGCGCCAGCCCACCGCCAATATGCGGGCAGCCTTCAAACTGCCAATTAAAGTCGCCGACCATGCTGACCGGTTGCCAACTTGCGCCGTGGTCAGATGAACGTATTAACGCCATGTCACGCGGCTTCATGTCTCGATACAGCACATTCAATTCACCGTTTGGCGACACTTTTAAGGTATTCCAGCAACAAGAACAGGTGCCGTCATCCAAGCGCTGAGTGGGTTGCCACTGCACGCCGCCATCAATGGCACGGGCATAACGTAAGCTTTGGTAACCATTTTCTTCCGGATCTTCCAGCCAAACGACATGAAAATTGCCTTGCTGGTCGGCGGCCAAATCGATGTGGGCCTGATCCCCGGCATTGTTTACGGCAGGGTTAGCGCCTACTTGCCAAGTGTTGCCGCCATCGTGCGAATACACGCTAACCATCGGCCCCATGCCGGGGAATTCACCGCGTGCTTGCCATATCGCCAATAAATTATTGCCGCTGACGGCCAGTTGTACATCATTGCCACGCACTGCGTCAGTCGGTGCGGGGACAGATCCGCTAATTTCAATAGGCTTAGACCAATGTTTACCGGAATCTTCGGAGCGAATATAGCGAACCACGCGCGCCTTGCTGTCGGCTTTTTCTGACCCGGCAAATAACACATGCACCACATCGTCATGCACATAAACATCAAACGAATTGATCTCAAATAAACCTAACGACAAGGTTTGATAAGACGGCTGCAAAGCTGATTTATTAATGGCAGGTCGATTAGCACAGCTGCTCACAAACAGCGTACACACTAAAATAAGCGCCAATCTGGCAATAAGACTGTGCTGCAAAATTTGTTTGAATTGCATAATAAAAATCCCCAACCCAAGCCAGTTAAAAACGCCTAGCCGGTAGTGTTAACACAATGATTGATGCCTTAAAGCATACCTTGCTTTACCCGCATCTGTGTAATCATTTAATGACAAAACAGGAGCCTAAAACACCCATTCAGCAAGCCTTCATCTAAGTATTTCTACACTAAAAAATAAGCCGACTGGCGACAATCAATGCCATTTTGCTTAGCAAATAGCGGTATCATTACCTAGTCAGAACATTAACAACGACCCTTTGATTTAAGTTTAATGCTTAACGCCGGGGAACGATTCGAAGAGGATGCTTATGAGCAACACAAAACTACGCTGGGGTATTTTGGGCGCGGCACGCGTTAATGAACGCCTGCTACCCGCCATCGTCGAGGCAAGTAATGCCCAGTTGGTGGCTATTGCCAGCCGCCGACCCGGCGCTGCCGCACAAACACTGGCTCAATATGCCCCACAGCAGCAAGATGTGCGTACTTATGATCACCTTGAAAGCCTGCTCACCGATAGCGAAATTGACGCCGTTTATCTACCTATGGCAAATCATGAACATGCCGAGTGGGCCTTACGCGCCATTGAACACGGCAAACATGTGTTGATTGAAAAACCTATGGCGTTAACCTTAGAGGACATTGAGGCTATCGAAGCCGCCGCACAGCGTCACAACGTCACCGTTATGGAAGGCTTTATGTACCGCTTTCACCCGCAACATGCGCGGGTAAAAGAATTGCTCGATCAAGGATTAATAGGCGACATTCGCTCGGTACGCGCCAGCTACTCGTTTATGATGCGCCCGGCACGGATGTATCGCTTAACCGAAAGCGTAGAACGCGGCGGCGGCGCCATGTGGGACATCGGTTGCTACGCCATTCATTCTGCCCGGATGTTTTTTGAGCAACTGCCGATAGCCGTTACCGCCATCTCCAGTTATGTAGAAAGCGGCGCCGACACCACCACCAGCGGCGTGCTTGATTTTGGCGAAGGTAAATTCGCCCACTTTGATTTCAGCTTTGAACGCGCGCGCCGTTGTGAATATGAAATTATCGGTACCCGCGGCGGCATTAAATGCGAGACCGTCTGGCAACTGCCGGGCGATGTGCCGGTTATTTCCTGGTGGGCCGAAGACGGCCGTCAATCTGAAGAACGCCTGCCCGCCGCTAACCACTTTAATCTGGAAATTGAACATTTCAGCGATTGCGTATTAAACGGCACCGCACCGGCGCTGTCATTTGAAGATGCCAAAGCCAACTGCCAAATCATCGTCGCCGCCTTGCAGTCCGCCGCACAAGGTCGGGTTATTCGTTTGGGTAAATAAGTCTTATAAGGTAATACGTAGGCTGGCAATCACGTTAATGCCAGCTGCGTCGATACCGGAACCGTGTTCCCGGTAGTTTTTATCCAGCACATTTTCAAGATCCAATTGCAAAGCCCAACGCGAGTCGGGCTTCCAGCCTGCCCGCAGATTTAGCGTCGCCCAACCGCCGGTACCGTTCGGGTTAATACGCGGATCGACTAAATCGCGACCACTGAGCCGATTTTGCCGGGTTGCGAAGCGTGTATAGGGTTCGAACCATAACGTGGGTAGCATCTTGTAATATAGGCCCAAGCGACCGTCTAAAGGCGGAATGCGATCTGCTGGCAAACTCTTGCCGTCCGCAAACGTTTCATCGCCATGGGTGTAATTTAGACTACTGACTATTTCCAGCTGATCGCTGGCAAAATAACGCGCGCCATATTCCGCACCGTAAAGCTGCACTTTATTGACGTTTTGGTTTTGCACAACGGCTCTTCCGGCAATTACATCCCCCGTCAGAACACTGGTAATCTTATCGTTATAATCCGATACGTAAGCAATGGCTTCAGCTTGCCAGTGCTGGTTTTGTAATTTGAAACCAAAATCCCAGGTCAATATCGTTTCCGGCTGTAAATCAGGATTGGCGATGTTGTAACGATTACTTGGCCTCGGTCCTAATGTTCCCAAATCGAAAATATTAGGCACACGGAAACCCCGGCCAAAATTACTGACCAATTTCAGCCCGCCAACGAGCAGATAAGAAAGACCGACATTACCGGTGACATCATGATGATTTAACTCTGCACCTACGCCACGATCCGCTGGCTCCAGCACGGTGTGATAATGACTGTAGCGAGCGCCTAGCAATAATTGCAAACGCTCGCCAAGTTGTAGTGTTTCGTTGCCGTATACTGCGTAGGAGTCCATGGTCGAGCCATCCGGAAAGCGGCTGGTTGCCGTTTTTCCGATACCCGTGTTGATGCTGGTATCCACGCGACTGCTGGTCACTTCATCGTGATAAAACTCCAACCCGTATAGCAATTGCGAGTTTATCCAATGAGCTAAGGCCGCTTGCGCAGTAAGCCCGGTCAAATGACTGGCATTACGTTCTCGAGCTTCCTTAGCAGATCCGAAATCCCGCGCCCGGCGATCATCGGTGATACGTTGATGCGCGACATGAAATTCCAAGCTATCGAAAATCGGCGCAGCTTTAATGTATCGGTACCTGCCATGCAAAAATAAGCGTTCGTTAGGTTCGAAAAAAAACACATCGGAGTTCGGTTGAGTTTGACCATATCCGGCTACCAGTTCGTCATACCGGGGTGTTTTGGGCTGCTGCAAATACTGCATATCCAGCAGCAGTTCATGCGCCTCGTTAGGCTGGTAGATCAGTTTGGTATTGCCCGCCCAAGATTTAAAACCTGAATGTTGCTGCTCTTCACCGCCACCGGCCACACGATCATCAAAATCCTGATAACCGAAACCGCTTAATACTACGATGTCATCCTTGCCTGCCGCCAATTTCATGTGGGTTTGGAAGGCATTTTCGGCGCTGGCATAACTGTTGTCGAATACCGCTTTCGACTGCCAATTGGGGCCATCAAAATGTGGCGTTGACGTTAACACCTGCACCACGCCGCCCATCGCATCGCCTCCGTAAAGCGCTGATGACGGACCGCGTACCACTTCTATACGATCGACATTAAACGGGTCCAGTAATGCGGCGTATTGATTGGGGGCATTCCTGAAAATGGCATTACTCAGGCGCATACCGTCTACCAGGTAAAGTACCTCTGAGCCTTTTAAGCCTCTTATTATTGGAATGCCCTGGCCGGAAGTGGTTTCTTGAACAAACACGCCTGTTTGTCCGCGCAATAAATCAGGAAGAATCTGCGGGACTTGTCGATCTATTTCCGCCGCGCCGACCACGGTAACCGCAGTCGGTACATCAAAACTGCCTGCTGCCGAACGGCTGGCTGTAACCTGCATGATTGGTAAAATTAACGGCTCATCCGCACTGGCAGTCATCATCTGTAAAACAACCGATGAACTAACTACCACGTTAGCCAATCTGCTTTGCATCGGCGCTTTTGATGTTGGGTTGATTGCCCTCGCTATACCAAACAGACTTAGGCGCGAAAATCCTTTTGCCGCCGCTTGCCAGCACACATCAAGCCCGCCAAAGCCGGTGCCATCAGCAAAAATGCAGAAGGTAACGGCACGGTAGTAACCGGTGCAGACAACGTGACGGCAGATAGGGCATTGCCATCCGCATCGGCTAAGGCATTGAGGTCAAGCTGCAATAGACTGGTACCGACATTGAGCACATCGAAAGTAACTGTCGCCAAGTTAAAGCTATCTGCTTGTAGCGTGTTTAAATCCTCAGCTGTATCTCCAGAGAGTTCAAACAGATTAACAAGTCCAATGCCCGCTAATTCGGAGATAGTTGTTGATCCTAAGCTTGCTAAATCCAGTTGATTACCCAATGTCGCATCACCAAACACGACCCCGGCAAACGACAAATAAGTGGAATCAAAACTTAAATTAACATCGTAGCCACTTAAAGAAGGTGCCGCCCCTGAAGCCAAGCCTGAAATGCCAATATCGACATTGACGGAATTGCCGGTTTGGCTGATCCGGGTAATGCTCAAAAAGAGGCTGGCAGGATTAAAATTGGTAACAACGCTTGCTTGCGCGATACCGGTCAACATTAGCAACACAGCCAATAGTAATAATTTGATTTTGTTTGTGATCATTTTTTAAAGTCTCTCAACAATATGATTTATTGAACTACACAGCGCAACGGGGCCTGGTGCATAACAAGGTCTGCTTACGCGCATCCAGGGCATTAATCACTCCGTTTTTGTCCAGGTCTTTAGGATCACTGGCCCCGGATGCCGGTTTGTTTCTGGCCGCGATAACCTGATTGACGTCCAGCTGATCGACATCACGGTCGCCGTCTATATCGCCCGGCACCGTAATGGTCTCGCAGGAATCCGGAAGATGATTACTATTGGTGTCGCCGCTTAGACGTTGCTGAATATCCAGGACATCGGAGCGTTTATTGCTATTACAGTCAGGAAAGATGTTCAGGTAATACGCATCCTGCTCGCCGTTAAAGGTGCCGGTATAAGCGATATGCGCGCCATTGGCATCAGACAACATTTGGGTATAGTCGCCGATTTTATCTGCCGGTCTTTCTTCACCATTGATAAAGCTATAAGGCAGATGGGTATTGAAGAGAGGGGTTACCGCCTGGTTTTTACTCCAGGTCAGCCCGCCATCCCAGGAATAGGTGTAGTAAAGCTGTGAAAAACGATACGGCGTAATGCCGGTGCCGTTACGGGTATCGTACCAAACCGCGTCAATACGGGAGTTGGGCGCGACGCTCAGCATTGGAAACCACTGAAATGAATTAGCTTTGGGAGTGTCATCGTTAAGTCGAATTGGTGCCGACCAGGTGTCGCCGCCATCGGTACTGCGCACGAAATTGACGTTTAACGGATCGTTACCGGGCAGCCAGTCATAGGGCACCACATGCGCCAGCATGTAAATATTACCGCGCATCGATCCGGACGACTGGTCGGCTGTAATTTGCACATCGCCATCACCGCCCAGAGCATTTGGGAGCTGCAATTGCTCAGAAAGCATCATCACCGAATTACCTCCCATATCGATTTTTTGGGCGGAAAAAGTGGGCGATGCCTCCGGATTCTTGGCGTTGACGGACTTTAAGAAATAATGCCCGCGTCGTACAACACCCAGCGCATTGATAGATAAAAATGATTCATCTACCCCGGAAAGATACACCTCACCTTCAGGGCCAATCGCGATTCTGCCAAAACCAAAATTGGCAATCGGTAATGCCGCGTCCGGCTCCTGATAACTAATACCGCCATCCGTCGAGCGAATGAAGTACTTGGGCACATAATTGGGATCAGGATTCGGAAAACTGGTGCGTCGCCAAGTGCTGTAGATAATGCCGTCACTAGGCCCGCCGGTTTTATCGATGGCGAGCCAGTTCTTGTCACCATTAAACTGAAATACCGGTTCCGACCAGTTCACGCCTCCGTCGCTGGATTTGAAGACCGACGTCCGGTCTTCACCGCCTAATCCTAATGATTGGTAATAAAAATTGCCGTCGGCATCGACATCCAATACCGGATCGGTTCGGGTTTGTCCTGGTAATGCCGGGAGCCGGGTGTTACTCCAACTCACGCCAGAATCAAAACTAACGCCAACGCCACCATATTTCACTGCTGTTGGTGGAGAATCGAACAGGCGCCAGCCAATGACGATATTGGCAGGATTAAGCGGGTTAATGGCGATTGTCGGTTCATTACCTCTGTCACCCTGAATGTTTTGCCCGAAGGCATCGACATTCATCTGATGACTGATATAAGAACCGAAGCTGACGACAGGGGCTGGCGCGGCCTGCACGACTGTAGATAGGGCCAGCGATGTTAATAACAGGCCATTTATACGCTCGATTCGCGCTAACTTATGAGTTTTCGAAATTCGAGCCGATTGTTTCATGCCACAACCTTCCTTTTGGCACGACCGCTGACGCAAAGTCCTGCCAAACCGCTGACAAACAGCCAGACTGCTGCGGGCACCGGTACCACTGTGGTTTGAAAACTAAAGGTGCCGATACGGGTATCATTCAAGCGCGCTTCATCAGCACCCAGATGATCAAAGCCCCAGCCGAAGCCCAGATTGCCGTTTATCGTCAGACTGTCGCCAACCAACAGGGTGGTCACGTCGAATAACTCAAATGCGCCCGCATCAAAACCGATGTGGTTGGTAATAATCCAGCCGGAGCGGCCAGATGTGCGGCCTTCTTCTGTTGGGTCATATTCCAGGGTCATATCGCCTAGCAATACACGATTACTGGGCGGCGCCACATCGACCCGCCAACGTGTTACCCCGCCCAGGCCGATACTGCCGGTGGCTGTGCCCAACAAATCATTGGGATCAAACGCAAATGTCGTTGCTCTATTCTGACGGCCTCCCGGATTTGGAGTGATAGTTGAGCCGTTGACGGCATATTGAAGCCCGACTGCGGAAATTTCATCGGACTCGAGGTCATAAAGATCGGGCGTATTGCCCTCCCTTAGCTGGGCAAACGTTTTTGATGCGGCAGACGCGTCATAAAACTCTTCCAAATACAGGGATGGCCTGCAGCACACCGGAAAATCGACAGTAGGCGCATCGGGAAAGTTGTCTGTATCTACCCCGGCGATGATGGCGTCCCGGTTTAAATTCAGGATCAGCGCGCCGCCGCTTACCGTCGCAGCTTGCGTGGTTGTTGAAAGAATCGCACCGAAAACGATAGCTGCGCTGATAGTAAATACCGGGCTAACAATTGGATTTTTTTTTATATTCATGATTTTTCTCTTGTCGTGTGATGTTATCGCTTACGGCTTGCAATACCCGCAAAGCCAAGCAATCCGCTAATGAATAGCCAACCGGCGGCAGGCACGGGCACGGTTGAAATTTGCCCGCAACCGGCGTAAGAACCGGCGCCCAGGCAAAAATCGCCGACATCATTCAGCGTTGCGCCTTGCAACATGCTGCCGTTTTCCGGCGACATCAATAAATCGCCGCTCAAGCGCCAGTTATCGGCGTCGGTAAAAGCCACGCTTAAATTACTGAAGTCGTAAACCGCCATGGTGAAATAAATGTTATTGGCCAGGTACCAGCCGCTACGACCATCCGTTTGACGGGCAGTATCGTAAACCACTGAAAAGTCGCCATTGACTAGCCCGGATCCGCTGGGTGGCCAATTCGGTGCATAGAAACCTTGCACGCCGGTCATGCCAATTTGCGCGCCGGCAACACGGAGGCCGTAAGCATTGACCACGCTATCGACACCGCTCAGCGTGTCGGAGTCGATAGTAAAATTGACAGAAGTCGCTTTTACCGCACGTTGCAGAGGTTGCCCGCCAGGATCGGTGCCGATAGCTGTCAGCGTGAATACCTGATTAATAGCGGGGATTTCAGTATTGCTGATTTGACTATTGAAATAGTCCCCGGTATTTGCCGGATTGGTGTAATCGGACGCGGCCGCATCCCAGGCTGTCGATAAGAAATACCCCGAATAAGGCGTTAGCGCAGTCCGATCGAGGTTCATCGTAAAGGTGCCGTTAGCTGGCGCATTCAAGAGTGCCGCGTTAGCGTTTTGACACACCAGCCCCGCGCTTATAACAAGCGAGGCCATCGCCATAGAGGCTAAATGCCTATTTTTATTGATTGTAATTTTCATAAAGTCCCCAGCTGTTAGCTGATGGTTGCCGGAGCTACTACAAATGAGCTGCAGGGTACGCATTTATGCCCCAAAGAGTACTTAAGTACCCTACAACTCCTGTCTGTCGACGCTTTTTAAGCCGCAATCACGGACTTTTTGCGCGCTGCGCCAAGCAGTCCTAGCAATCCGGTACCGAACATCCAGACTGCCGCAGGAACGGGAACTGCAGCCGGTGCCAGATTAAAAGTACCCACTACGGCATTGGTATTTGCACCAGTCAATCCGGCCCATAGGCCTGTCCATTTCAGATTGCCGCTCAGTAGTAATTCGCCATTGCCGTTAACGGATTCAGAAACGTCAGTCAATTTCAAAAAGTTTTGGGATTGAAAACCAGTGTCAAAGGTAACAATGTTCCAAATGCCACCGGTTTTTTGCACTCTAAAGTCGTAAGGGGTTAAAGCGCCACTGCCGCCAGCACTGGTTAGCAACCAAGCGCCACTCAGACCAATCTGACCTGATGATGTATTGCTCGCATCCATAGTAGTCGCTTGCTCAGTTCTGCCATAAGGGCCTATCGCAGGATAACTGTTGGTTGTAGTGTTGGTGTTAACTGAAAAATCCATAGCTGTGCTACCCGTGGTAGCAAGTGTGGTACCGCCTGCTGTAGCTCCAGTGATACCGACTAAATTATCACTAGGCCCCCAATGTTTTGCCACGATCCAGCCATTCGGATAGCCAGCGGGTACATTCACTGACGATGCAGCAAAAGCGCTGTTGTCAATGGTAATGGTGGCGTTGCCGGTAACTAGGGCAGCATTAGCGGCTGGGGCCAACATGCCGGTTAATGCCATAACACCAGCTGTTGCCGCCAATTTAAAGCTATTGTTTTTCAATGAACTCATTGTTTTTCCTCAGTAGATTTTGGTTAAAGTGAAGCTCCAAGGCGCAAGTTCGCTCACCGCTCTCAATGTAAAAAGCGTTAAAAGATCGGTGATCGAACCAGTTACTTGCAGGCAACCCAGCTGTCTTGGCTTAGCAAGACCTGTGGCTTTCCGAATCCGTCTTGCGGCGGAGGTGGCGGGGGTGTCGAAATCCTGTCGACCTCACTCCTATCCATGAGTGAAGCTATCTCCTTGGTAGTTCTAAAGCGTTAAAGTCTCCGTCGCCTAAGCTCAGTATTTCAGCGAAATGTTGATATATGCCTCCGGTCCAGCAGCGGGCGCGGTGCGTCCGGCGAAATAGTTGTAGGGTTGAAAATAGTCTTCGCCAGTTAAGTTTTTGACCGTGGTTGCCAGTTTGAAGTGTTTGGTTTCATAGGCAATCGCGGCGTCAAAAGTGTGGTAACCGTCGGTTTTGAACACATTGTTGTTAGACAAGAAAGCACCTGAGCGCAGATAAACCCCAAAACCAGCGCTTAAACCCTTAAGCGCTTCCTGCTGGAAGCGATAGTTAGCCCAAACTCGTCCTGAATTTTCCGGAACCAGGGCAACACTGTTATCAGCTGGAACGCCCGCCAGATTGTCGGTAAAGCGGGCTTGAGTATGGGCATAGTTAGCAAGCACACCAACGGCATCGCTGGGTTGCCATATCACATCCGCTTCAAAGCCCCGAGAACACTGCTGCCCGGCAGAGATTGAACCAAGCCCCGACTTTACCGCAACATGACTTCGATCGATTTGATACACCGCCAGCTGTCCGGAAAGCTGGCCTGGAAAATCGAATTTGATGCCGGTTTCGAGATGTTTCGATAATTCCGGGTAAGGCGTGTCGATAAAATTAACGAACGGTTGTCCGCGCATACCTTCGCTGTAACTGGCAAACAGGGAAAAATTGTCAGTAATATCGAATACTCCGCCAACCCGCGGCAACGGTTGTAGCAGTGCCGTTTTCGAGTTGATGCCGACGGCGGACTTATAGTCGATTTCTACCTCACCAAGCCTGAGGCTAAGCAGCTGATGGAAACGCTTATAAAACGTACTTTGCAATTGTACGTAGCCGCCATAAGTGGTGTTTTTAGCAAAGGTGTTATTAGTGCGGGGTTGGGGGTCGTTGTAAGGCTCGGGAAACGCTGGCGCGGTTAAGTCGACCATCCCTGCACCGAAGCCAAATGGCCCGAAGTCGCCGTTAATAAATCCGTTGTCATCCAGTTCGCTATAGTCGGCACCCAACAACAAGGTGTTTTCGGTGGGGCCAATATTGATTTTTGCGACTGCGTTGCCGAGTACGCTAAATTCTTGCTGTTGTTGGCGCAGCTCGGCATTGACCAGCGCCCATGTCGTCGGTGCAAATAATGGTACATCGCCGACAAAACCATCATTGCCGAACAACGATTGCACTCTTTGATCAAACGCTGATTCGGCGTAGCGAGCCTTAACATTGATCGACCAAATCTTGTTGATTTGATGATCAAGCGATCCCCAGACACCATCGGCATTGGAGTGGCTGTCTGAGATATTGGCTGGGCCAATAAAAGTCTCAGGACGGATACGAAAATCGCCGCTTATGCTTCCTGTGGCCGGTAAGCCTTGATAATCAGGCTGTTGCCAGCGCGACACTTTGCCTTGCAGCGTCAATGTCGTGGTGTCGTTATTGGTGAGGGTCAGCGCCGGATTGATATTAAAACGTTCGGTTTCGATCACATCGACATGGCTTTGCGAATTGGTGTATTCGCCAGTAACTCGGAACAGCACCGCATTATTAAGCGGCTGATTCCAATCAAAATAAGGTTGGTAAAAATCATAACTGCCGATTTTGATTCCGGCTTCGCCAAACGCATTGAGCTTCGGCAATTTAGAAATCACATTGACCATACCACCAACCGGCGAGCCCGAACCACCGCCGTAAAGTGTCGCATTGGACCCTTTCAACACTTCTATTTTGTCGATATTAACAGTGCTTTCCCGATCTCCCGGATTGTAATATTGGTTAAAGCCGTCGGTTGTTTGCTCAGCTCTAAAACCGCGAATCAAAGTGCCTTCGATAACTGGCGCATACAACACATTACGCGGAACCACACCGCTGACATTAGTGAGCATTTCACTAACAGTAATGTTTTGCTGATCGTTCATCAGGACGCGCGGGATGACCTGAATGGACTGGGGAATTTCCTTGATCGGCGTGTCTGTTTTGGTGGCCGTAATTGCATTTACTACTTGATAAGATGTTGAGTCATCCCCTTCTTCACCCGTCACTGTCATTATTTGCAAGGTAACCGGTGCGACGACTGAAACAGGTTTAGCGTTATTTCTCAGCGCTTTGTTTTTGTCATCCCGGTTCTTATCATCCTGGGCGGGTTTCAGTGTTGCATCCGCGGCGCTGAGCCGTTCTAAGGTCACGGTATGTTCGTCAACAAATCGATACGTTACGCCGCAGTCTTGCAGCAATTGCGTTAACGCCTGTGCGGGCGTCATATTGCCTACTAACGACTTGGCATTGCGGCCGCGCACTATGTCCGAGTTAAATATCAGTTCCAGGTTCGCATCGGCAGCAAAACGCATCAGGGCATTGTTTAACGATTGCGCAGCAATATTGAAATGCTGAGTCGCACCATTAGCTAAAGCGTTTTCAATCATTACCGTTCCGCCCAGAATTGTTGAAGTCAGTACCCATATTGCGAAATGCCCTGTGTGGTTGGCTTTTAATTTCTTCAAAATAAGTCCCAGTCTTTGAAAAAATCACTTCTTAATAGGTAAGCCGTTCGACATCGAAAATCGAACACCAAAAAGTGAAAATATTTTTTTGAGTGCCACTAAAAACGTCGCGATTGCTTGTCAGTGAGTTAGATTTTTATGTATTTGCAGTGTGGGGAACCTCGAAAAACCCATTCCGATCATGGTTCGACAAGCTCACCACGAACGTAACTCATTGATTTGTAAAGGTACGTTCGCACTGAGTTTATCGAAGTGCATGGTTTTTCGAGGTTCCCTGTGGTAATCATGAATTGCCTGCAGTTGGCTTCGGCTCCACTCAGCCAACAGGAATCAGGGTTAATGCGCCATCAACGATGCAGCAACACCCACCAAGGCCCTAAGCGGGTTTCTTGCAGGTTTAAAGCATTAACAACTGAGCTAAGCACTTCCTCCGGTTTATCGAGAGAAAAAACGCCGGTAACACGAAGGTTTTTGAGCTTTTCATCGGCTAGAAATACTCGCCCGACTCGGTAACGGCCGAGCTCATCGAGCAACTCGCCTAACGGACGATCGTTGATAAACAAGCGTTGTTGCTGCCAGGCACTGGTTTGACTTAGTTCAACCGTTTCCGGTTTGGTCAGCGCGCTTCCTGAGCGGTAACTAAGTTGTTGCCCTTGCTGCACCTGGACACTGCCGGGGTTAACTGTCTCAGATTGCACACTCGCCGCTACGGCATGTTCCTGGACAGTGACACTGACTTCACCGGAGCGCTTGTATACTTCAAAAACAGTACCCAATGCCCTGACAATCAAGCCGTCCGACACCACTTGAAACGGACGCTGAATATCTTTGGCAACGGTAAAACGCGCCTGCCCGTAATGCAAGGTAATCTGCCGCACCGACGCGTTAAGATCGACTGACACCGCACTGTTGGTATTAAGCAGTAACTGACTGCCGTCAGCCAGTTGGACAGCGCGCAATTCACCGGTTTCGGTGTGATAGTCGCTCAAATAATTATCCAGCCAGTGTGCCTGTTTGGGCATTACCAGCATGACAACGAAGAGCCATACCGCTGCCATTGCCAATGTCGCAGCAAGCCAGCGACGGTAAAGTTTGGCGGCTGAACGCTGCTGAGGTAGCTTGACTATTGACGCATTGTCATGAACTTCAATCCGGGCTGATATATCAGACGCCGGACTTTTTGCCGCCAGCACCACCTCGCTAAATAAGCTTTCCGCCGCCGAAAAGGCTTCAGAGTGGGCGTGGTCTTGGGCCAGCCATTCAGCAAACGCGACCATTTCAGTCTCGCTAAAATCATCGGCACGCAGTCGCACCAGCCAGTTGATGGCTTGCTGTTGCAACAACAGCGCAGATGCTTCTTGGGAAGAAAGTGCCATTAACCGATTCCAGGGTAACTGAGTGTTCTTACACTATAAGCCGTGCGACTAATCAATATGACCACCAAAAAATGCCGGGAACGCATCGGCTTAATTCCCCACTCGCTGGGCGCAATGCGCCAATGCCCGCACCAAATGCTTGCCCACCATAGATTTTGAAATGCCCATGCGTTCGGCTATTTCGGAGTATGACAAGCCATCAACGCCATGAAATAAAAAAGCAGTGCGACAATCGACCGGCAATTCAGCCAACGCCGCTTGTAATGCACCTAAGCGTTGGCGTGCAATGACTGTTTGCTCAGGTCCGGCCGCAGCACTTGGGATACTGTCGATACAATTATCGAATTCAACATCCGCGGCATGATGACGATTTCTGACGGTGTTTTTACGGTGATAATCAATCGCCAATTGCACGGCAATATGAAAAGCCAGGGCACGTGCATTATCGGGGGGATTTTCTTGGGCCGCTTGATACAAACGCAGGTAAGTTTCATGCGTTAAGTCAGCGGCAGTTTCTGCACACTTCACCCGCGCCGTTAGAAAGGTTCGTAAATCTTCGGCAAGCGATTCCGTCCAAAACAAGGCATTATCGGCAGAATCGAGCGACTGGGTAAGTGCTTGCATAGTGTGATTACAAAGGCTGACTTATCAACGTGAACAAGAAGCGGCTAAACAACATGATGATCCATTGCAAATTTATGGCTTAAATAAAGCTCTAGTCAAAAAACACAGCTTCCAAAGAAAAATTGTAATCGAATTTGCCGCTATGCACTTATGATAATAACTCGCGGCGCATAATTCATTGGTGGTGCGCTACGACAATTATTATCACCTTAAAGGAGATTGTTATGGCTACCATTTATTTTGCGACCAACCGTAATCCCAATAATGCACTGGCCCCAACTGATTTTGGCAGTGGCTTTTCTGCTACTGACCTGGGCGATCTGCGCTTTGGTCAGGCCGAAGTCAACAAGGGCAAATTGGCTGCTAAGTCGATCAAAGTCTTGCCGGATAAGCCCAGCCAAGGCTCGGAAGCGCTATTTAATGACTTGCGCCAAGCGATGAAAACCCAGTCGCTGGATTCGTTGATATTTATCCATGGCTTTAATGTCTCTTTTAAAGCCGCTGTCGAATCGGCTGCCAAAATCGGCGAGCGTTACGCCAAACTCTCCAATAACAACTACCAACCGAATATTTTTGTCTTTTCCTGGCCGTCGGATGGGCAAGTGACCAGCTATTTTAACGATCGCCACGATGCGGAAAGCTCCGGATATGCCTTCGCACGCGGCTTGATGAAGCTGTCTACCTTCTTAAAATCTGCTGACAAAGAAGAAGCCTGCCAACAAAAGATCAACCTGATTGCACACAGCATGGGCAATTATGTGCTGCGGCATGCGCTGCAACAGGCTAAAAAGATTAGCAATGGCGCATCGTTATCACGCATTTTCGATAACATTATTTTGACTGCCGCCGATGAAGACAATGATGCATTTGAGCATGATCATAAATTGGCACGACTACCCGATCTGGCACAGCGCATTACGGTTTACTTCAATAACGGTGATTTAGCGCTTAAAACCAGCGATTACACTAAGGGCAATCCTGATCGTTTGGGGCATGACGGCCCGAGCCAGCCGCATCAAATACCGGCGAAAGTGGTTATTGTCGATGCCAGCGACGTGGTGAAAGGAGTAAGCGAACACTCATATCATCTGGAAAATGACAAAGTCGGTAACGACATCATCGCGGTATTGCGCGGCGAAAGTTCGGAACAGATTCCATCGCGGTTATATGTACCGCATGCTAATAAATTCAAATTGCTTTAAGCGCCTCTCAAGCCGTGCGCGTCCAAAGCGCACGGCATCCTGCCTTATTTTTACTGGCTATCCCCCACCGGTGCAGCAAAGGCATCGGCAACCAGTTCTTGCACGTTGTCACCGGTTAAGGTGTGTAAAAAGGCCGTTAAGTCGTCAACTTCTTCGTTCGTCAATTGCAATAGCTTGATCAACGGGTCAAGATTTTCGTTAGTAACGCCGCCGCGATTATAGAATTCCACCACCTCACGCAATGTCGTCAAGCTGCCGTTGTGCATGTAGGGCGCGGTCAGGCTGATGTTGCGTAATGTAGGTGTTTTGTATTTCCAGCGATCTTGCGGGTCTTGGGTGATTTCATATCGACCCAAATCATTTGTCTTAGCGGCGGAGACAGAGGCAATCAGACTGTTGGCGACATTGACATAAACGCCGGGGGCAACTTGTAGCGGCTGCGTGTCGCTGGCTTTGCTCATCGCCTCGCGATAGCCGATGCCGGTATTGTGATTGCCATGATCAGTAAACAGCGCATGGTTTTTGGCGATAATGTGGCACCCGGCACAGTTGGCTTTGCCGGTAAACAGCTTAAAGCCGCGTTGCGCTTGCTCATTCAATGCGCTTTTTTCATGCCCAAAATACCAGCGATCAAATGCCGAATTGGCAGAATTCAAGCTGCGTTCGTAGCTGGCAATGGCCATACCGATGCTTTCCATGCTCGGCCCTTTGCCGAAGACGCGTTCAAATTGGTGCTTGTAATCAGCAATGGCTTTAATTTTTTCTATAACAACCCCGATAGACGGATTGCCCATTTCGTTATGTGCCAGCAACGGCCCCCAGACTTGTTGCTCCAGACTGTTTTCCCGACTGTCGTGAAACAGCGTTTTGGCATAAGCGATGTTGTAAAGCGTGGGGCTATTTCGCCTTACAGTGCGACCTTCAATGCCTACCGCGGTAGCCATTTCGTTGTTGGTAAAGCCTTGTTCCGGGATGTGGCACATCGCACAAGAAAAGGTATTGTTAAGCGATAGGCGGCGATCGTAAAACAGCTGCCTACCTAAGCTGATTTTTGCTTTGCTGCTGGGATTGTCGACCGGCACGGGCACAGCACCCAGCCCCAATGGCGGCTTGCGGTAAGTTTTAGTCAGGTCGGTTGCCCGGCCTTTACGCTCGGCTAAGGCAATAGAATGGGTTTGATAGCTGTCTTGTTCGTAGCCTGATTTGTTATCGCCCGCCGAATATTCGGCGGCAGTCGGCAAATGGTGCGTTGCTTCTATGCTGGCTGGTGTTTTTAACAACGTTTTAACATCGTTAATCAGCGTATCCGGGTGTAAAAAATCGACGCTGTAAATATTGCGAATCTGTTTGTTGCGGTCGATCAAATAAACTCGCAACTGGTGCGAAAAGGTGCCGGTAAAATGCCCTTCGGCATCAAAAATCTTCTGCACATTTTGTTTGTAATTGGCGAGCAGCGGTTGTAACTCTTGTTCGGATTTAGTAGTAAGAAATTGCCAGTCGACGCCATCGCTTTGAAAGCTTTGTGCATACTGCTGCATGACTTCGGGTGTGTCGTGTTCGGGGTTAAAGCTGATCGTCAACATGCGCAGCTTGCCGACTAATTCGGGCTCTTTTGTTAGTCGGGTTTTAATTTTATGTAAAACCGCCGTGGCTAAAGGGCAACCGTTGACATCGCTGCAGCTGGAGTAAATAAAACTGAGCAACACCAATTTATCGCCCAGCAAACTGTGCAACGAAATGGCGTTATTTTGCGTGTTCAACAACTTGCCGTCAGCGGCATTACCTAATATCGGAAGCTGATAAGTGCCGGGTTCCGGGGCGGTAAACTCAAGCGCGCCATAGCCGGGAGCGAGTGTTTGCGGTGGGTTTTGCGACGAGACATCCGCTTGGCTTAATGGGCTGGCACAAACAACAAGCAGCGTAAGAAGTAGGCTTGGCAAATTCATTTTTTTCACGGCGTCTCCAGATTGATCACTTTCTATTATGATCCCAATTGGGGCTAGCAATCATATTTAAGATCAACTGAAAGACTGTCAATCTATCCGAGTATTGAATCCGCTGTGACCAGCGTTATCCAACCACGGCAATTGAATGTCCAGCACCTCACGGTAGAGAAACAACAACGCAGATTTTGCCTGATTTTGAGTCGAGGCAGCGAACTTTGCCAGCGACAGCAAGATGCGTCAGAAAGGCCTCGACCTCCTGCGCGTCTAAATCTTTCGGGTGGGTCTTGTCATAAAAGTAAATATAACGTTTAATCCAGTCCCCATAAGGTTGCTCAGTGCGAATAGCGTAATGCTCCACAAGCAACTTATCACGCACTTGATCAAGCAACTTGGGGATTGAGCCATGTCATTTTCACCTGAAAATTTAGGGTGTGCTGTATTTTTACACTCAATTAAAACAATGAACTACAGTCCCTTTTCAAAAATATACACCTCAAAGGTGCTTTTCACGGCATTTTTTAGGGTGTCTACTTTACGTTAGCTCTCACATATGAATCATCCAACTTTTTCTGCCCTACCAACTCAAACTCAATCTGCTTTGGCGAGCCTCTCGTCTGCGGTTGCTGGCGTAGTTCCGCTTGATGTCCGCACCTGGCAAATTGATGTCTCAACTTTGCCGTCTGAAAAAGGCGGGTTGCAATTGATCCAAGAAGTGTCTGAATGGGCAGGCAAGAGCAAGGCCTGCCTTTACTACTTTGAATGCTGCTCACCGAGCATCGATTTAGCCAAAGTCGAGCGTGTATTTGCTGATGCAAAGGCGCATGAGACCAATGACCGCGCCTACCCTCGGCTAAATATTTCTGGCAAGTGTTTCTATGTTGGTAGCTCACAGTCTGTCGCTAAGCGACTGACCGAGCACCTTGGGTATGGCGCAAAAAAGACCTATGCGCTGCAATTCATTCACTGGGCGCGCCCGTTGTCATTACACCTTGAGTTCGTTTGCGCTAAGTACCCAGAGACGACACCGAGCGATGTAGTCCAGACACTAGAAGACACCCTGTGGGAAACCAAAGCACCCATGTTTGGTCGCCAAGGACGAAAATGAGAGCTAACCCGGCGCTCAACCTCGCTCCTTTCAGTCGCTGGACGCTGCGCGATAAAGCCGCGCAGCGCCGGTTAGCTCTACGTTAGGCGTCATGGAGTCATCGTATGCTCACTGCTGAAATGATCATTGGAAGTGTCGTAGGCTTCATTGTTGAGAAAGCTCTCAGTAAAGTAGGATTCCTAACCGGTAACAATCGGCGCACTGCATGTAGGTCTCTCACCAAGCTCTATTACTCTGTGCAAGCACTGGATGACGTGACAGAGAATATATTTCATACTTTAAACGGGTTTCGCTCGACATCTACCGGTGAGGCATATGCGTTGATGAATGCACTTAACAATCACATGCATGAAGTCGCCCTCGCCTCCAACATGTTTATAGACCTAGGACAAGAACTTCATGCCGGTCTTGAAATAATCGACCCCGCACTAGCTGTATGCTGTGTCGCGCTATACGTTAGCAAATTCGACTTCTTGCATGAGATGTCGAACACCGTGGAATGGGATCGTTCAGCTACACCAGGCCGAATCGTAGTCAAGATGCCGACAAGAACCACCAACGAACTTACGATGGACCGCGCATACGCAGATGCCCTCGACGCATACAAACGAGGTGAAAAGCACTACTGGCCAGATACTTGGAATCGGACAGATGGTCCAGACCAGGTAATATTGAGTTGGGAAGATCACGATTCGGCCACGGCATTCATCGTGCGCCTCACCGAGCACAGAGCAGTGTTAGTCAAAGCGAAGGAGAAACTGCGGGAACTCTTGAAGTCAAGCTTTACCGTTGATGAGTTGCTTTTTCAAACTAATACTCATCCACACCGGTAGCGGATGACGCCTAACCATTCGCTCAACCGGACCCATTGCGGTATGCGTAACAATGGCCGCGACCGCTGAACAAATTGCCCTTTGCGCACGCTTCAACTCGGAGGTAGTGCCTGCTGAACCCAATTTAAAACTGGGAATCGCTCTCGCCACTTTGGATTTGTTGCCGCTCAACGCGTCGCGGCACCGGCAGGAAAATGGTACGTGTGGCTGGTATATCTACGGCGGCGAGTATTCGAGTGCTCCTGATTTTTACCAACCTCTTCATGTTGCGCACCTTTCAGAATACTGCCCCCAAATCCTTCCTTACTTGGCACTCGCCCCCGGTTGGCGCGTTCTCCTTGCGCCTGGTTACGAAGATGCCTGGTTTGATGAAAGCTGCCTAAATGTCTAATACGCATAACACTGCAATCCACCGGACCTCCGGCAAGCTACGCTTGCCTGCGTCCGGTGATTTACAACGTTGGGCGCTTCCCGAAAAATGATCGACCTCGACGACCTTGCTGGCTTCTTTGAGTGTTCTCCCGCGGTCACACCGAGCCCGCGTAGGTCCGATTAGCGCAGCGTAATCGGACGCAAGTTGCCTAGTGCTATCATCGATGCTTCCCAAAGCAGGAAAAGGCTATGCCCAACTATCGACGCGCATTCATACCGGGAGGAACTTGGTTTTTTACGGCAAACCTGTTGCAGCGGCATAACAACGACCTGCTCATCCGCGAGATCAGCTTGCTGCGCGAAACGGTGAGGCGAGTCCGTGAGCGCCACCCTTTTCACATCGATGCCTGGGTTGTTTTGCCGGAGCATTTACATTGCGTGTGGACCTTGCCATCCGGAGATAGCGATTTCAGTACGCGGTGGCGCTTGATTAAAAGTGGATTTTCACGTGCGTTACCCAAAACCGAACGGCGGTCCGATGTACGAAAAACAGCCGGGGAACGTGGCATTTGGCAACGCCATTACTGGGAGCATTTTATCCTCGACGACGCCGACTACCAACGCCACATCGATTATGTTCATATAAATCCTTTGAAACATGGATACGTCAAGCGGATAGCTGATTGGCCTTATTCAACTTTTCATCGCTATGTCGCGAAAGGTATTTATCCAGCCGATTGGTGCGGTGACATCAATTCCGTAGTAGGTGGCGATGAATGACATGCGTCCGATTACGCTGCGCTAATCGGACCTACGCGGACTTAAACAAATACCAAGCATAATTAAAAGCAAGCTTGGCAAATTCAATGTTTTCATTGTGTCTCCAACTTGGTAACTGAATTCGTCTATTCCGTTAATAAGCTAAGAGCAAAATTTCGTAGGAGCGGGCCTTGCCCGCGATATATCTAATTCGCGGGCAAGGCCCGCTCCTACACACCTCAACTTAAAGAACTAAATCAATACAAAATCGAGTGCCAGCAATTATTTTTTCAAATCCAATTGCGTCACCAAAGTATCCAATGCTGTTGGCTTGTTAGCGCTATACAGCGAGTAAGCCCCAAACACCATTTGATGTGCCCGACCCAGTTTTTCTTTGGTGAAATCGATGGCAAATTGTTGCTGCAATTGCTTGCCGTCCCAGTTATAGGCTTTTATAAACTGCTCGTTATCAGCACCTTTTTTATCCCAGTTGGCCAATAGGGATGAGGTGTAATAAAGACGTTTGCCATCCCAGCTGGAAGACACCATGTTGACTTGCGCGCCGATTTTTTGCTCAAACACTTGTTTAGGTTTGAATGGGTCGGTGATGTCGAAGGCGCGGGTTTTGCCATCCATAAAGGTATTGACCCACAGCGTGCCGTCGTCGCTGGAAATAGAAATGTCCACCGGCAACGGGATGCTGGCCGGATCACCAATATCAGCCACTTCTTTAGCTTGCCATGCGCCGTCTTTATCTTCGTAAATCAGCCAGATTTTGGAAGTTAACGCGGTGCTGGTGAAACAGTAATTGTGGTTTGGCCCCCAGGCACAACGGATTTCCAGCGGTGCGCCGGGCACATCGAAGACTTTTTTCGGTTGCTTGGTATGCAAATCCCACTGCACGACGGTGTTGCCGAAGCGCTTCATGGCTTCCGGGTCTTGCAGCATTTTGCCGAAGTCCATCATGTAATTGGACCAACCGGTAAACGATGAAGTCAGCATCAGATTGCGTCGGGGTAAAACGCGCAAATCATAGCCATAGCCATCGGCATATTTACCGGTTTTGATGGCGCCTTGCAGGTTGTCATCGGTGGGCGTCCAGTGTGTGGCGATGTATTCGCCATCGTTGGTGTATTCAACAACTGCGGTGCGGCCGCCATGGTCTTTGTTGTTGGACAAGCCGGTAATAATCATGCGTCCCGGCAACGCATAAGTGGTATGCGGCCCAACAACGCCGCCGCTTTTGGCGACAAAATCGGTAATGGTTTTAACCAGTTTGGGCTTGGCAGGATCGGTATGCACATCAAAAATAAACAGCTTGTTGGTATCCAACGCACCCGCCCATAAATATTGGCGATCATCGGTAAAGCCAGAGTGATGGGCTTCATTACGGCCGCCGACAGACACGCTGTTGATGACTTTGCCGTACTTGGCCGATTTGGGATTAACGTCGACAGTAACCAGTTTGTCTTGCTCGTCGCCCAACCCTTCCACGCCCAAGGTCCAGATATACACAAAATCTTCCTGACCGACAATTTTGGCCATGTACGGCGACATACAGGTTTCATCGGCTTGTACCGGGGCTATCGCAAGCCCTGCCAATGCCACCATGGACGCCGCCACGGCAGCACTGATAAGTCTAGCTTTGTTGAGTTTAGTCTTCATATTTCTTCCTCTGTAGTTATATCTCTTTTACGCTGGGTGTTGCCCAAACTGTTCAGCAACACGTCAACCAGAGACTTATTGTTGTTATCACTTGCCCTGCCAGTGCCGTTCCCTAACGCCGCAAAGCGTTACAACGCAAAATCATATTGCGTTTGCCATCACATCGCACACTCTCTGTGTCTAATTGTCGTTATCTTGCTGATAACGAAGAGTCGATTTATCATAACATTAAAATATGACCGGTCGTCTTTAATTTATTCACTAAAAATTCGTTTTTTACCTACGGATTTTATATAGCGTCTTTATCTTAATTTTTATATCGGAAATATTACCGGCAATGAAGTGCTTTGCCGGCAAAGAGGTATTAGCGTTGTATCGAGCACCGAAACTCACGCGGCGAGCAACCAAATTGTTGTTTAAATGCACGACTAAAATGCGCAGCATCGTTAAACCCCCAGCGAAACGCAATATCGGAGATTCGATGGTCGGCGAAAACCGGGTTAAGGAGATCCTTGCCACAATTCTCCAGCCGACGTGCCCAGACATAACGCATCAATGAAGTGGCTTCCTCTTCAAATAGACCATTGATATATCGAGTGGATAGTCCGGCGTAACGGCTAATCAGACTGGCGTCGAGCTCGGCATTCCGAAGATTTTGCTCAACAACCGTTTTGATGCTGTTAAGCGAGCCTAATCGGCTTCTGGACAAATTGATGTCACCCGGGCGCACCGATGTGATTGCCAATGTCAGCAAGTCCAGTGCATGGTCGGAAAGCGTGGAAAATTCATGGTCCTGTAACTGGTCGGCATGCGTGGCGGACGAGTGCAGGAAGTTTGCCGCAACAAAACCGATGCCTTTATTGCCGGGTATGCGTAGAGCCGTGCAACGGTCAATCCCTGCAACCTTGTCTCTCAAGACAGATCGAGGTATTGAAAGTATCAGCTTGCTAAACTTATCCGGACAATGAATTCGATGTGGTCGTGTTGCATCATAAATCGTTATGTCTCCAGGCTGGAGAAAAACTTCTCTGCCATTTTGTTCCAACATGTAACTGCCGGAAAGTAGAATGACTGCAAAATAGGCATCCTGACTGTTGAAATGCGGTTCGTTGGGCAAGCGTTCTAACGAGATCTCGCTGGATTGAATGGTCGACAGCTGCAGATTCCCCCACGGATAAATAACCAGCTCTTGAGACAATTCACCATGCGGCGGAGAGCTTATATCAACATGGGTGTACTCTCGGCATATCACTTCGCGCAGCCAGTCAGCTCTTTCACGCGGTGCAATATCCTTGGTTGAAAGTCTGAGTCCTGCTCTGACAGCATTGTTCGGCAGTTTCGATGATATCGTCGTATTCATAGTCCATCACCTTGGTTTAATTCATTCAATCGTCAAAACATCCGTTACAGGCAAGTTTTAGTTCCGCCTCATACCAGCGGCAAGCAACAAAAAACGCCATACTAAAAACTCATTCAGCAACACATTTAAAACACTAAGGACCACAATATGGAAGAATTACTCAGCCACACAGCCTCTCGTATAGCGCTTAGCGCTTCGGGTATTTTCTTTATGACGGGCTTGCTGACAGGAACATGGAAATACCTCTGCATCAGACAAAGCCAGAGAAGCGAAGCACCGCACTATGTAAACACTGCCCACCGTGCGGCGCTGATGTACGCGTTTGCAGCGCAATTGCTTGCTGTTTTCGCCGCGACCAGTGCATTTTCTGATGGCGTGAATACCGCAGCCGTTATTCCGCCGCTACTCTTTTTTGGTATCGCCATTTTTCACTATATCAATCTTGGCTTAACCACCGAAAGCAACAACAGTATTCGCGATTCCGCGGACCAGAAGAAAGATTACCAGATTCTAAATATCCTGGCTGTCGCGGAAATCGGCGGTTTTTCAGTACTGTTGCTGGGTTTCTTTATACGGATATTTGGCTAAAAAGTTTTAAGATGCTGCCAGCGCTTGCTCCAGATCTTCCAAAATATCGTCGATATGCTCGATGCCCATCGACAAGCGCACCATTTCTTGCGTAACACCGGCTTTAGCCAACTCTTCCGGCGATAATTGCCGGTGTGTGGTGGAAGCAGGATGGCAAGCCAGTGATTTGGCATCGCCGATATTGACCAATCTGGTGAACAGTTTTAACGCATCCTGAAAATTCTCACCCGCCTTACGGCCGCCTTTTAAACCAAAGGTAAGAATGCCGGACGCACGGCCATCCATGTATTTATCGACCAAGGGTTTATCTTGATGGTCATCAAGTCCTGCGTAATTAACCCAGGCCACTTTGCTGTGACTTTGCAAATATTGTGCGACTTTAACGGTATTTTCGCAGATTCTATCCATGCGCAACGCGAGGGTTTCAATGCCTTGCAGGATCAAAAACGAGTTAAAGGGCGAAATGGCCGCGCCGGTATTGCGTAACGGCACCACGCGCGCCCGCCCAATGTAGGCTGCAGGCCCCAGAGCTTCGGTATACACCACGCCGTGGTAAGAGACATCGGGCTCATTAAGACGACGAAAGCGTTCTTTATGTTCAGCCCAGGGGAATTTACCGCTATCGACAATGATGCCGCCGATGCTGTTGCCGTGGCCGCCCAGGTATTTGGTGAGTGAATGCACGACAATATCGGCACCGTGTTCAATGGGACGGCATAAATACGGTGAAGGCACGGTATTGTCGACAATCAGCGGTACGCCATGACGATGGGCGATCTCTGCCAACAGTTCAAAATCGGTAATATTGCCGAGCGGGTTGCCGACCGATTCGCAGAATATCGCCTTGGTTTTGTCGTCGATCAAGGCCTCGAATGCATCCGGGTCGCGATAATCGGCAAAGCGCACGTTGATACCGTACTGCGGCAAGGTGTGGGCAAATAGATTGTAGGTACCGCCATACAGTGTCGCTGCGGAAACGATGTTATCGCCCGCTTCGGCAATGGTCATAATCGCGTAGGTAATCGCCGCCATCCCGGATGCCAGCGCTAATCCTGCCAGTCCGCCTTCCAACTCAGCGACGCGCTTTTCCAGCACGTCGGTGGTCGGGTTCATGATGCGGGTGTAGATATTGCCGGCCACTTTCAGATCGAACAAATCGGCACCATGTTGGGTATCGTCAAAAGCGTAAGAGGTGGTTTGATAGATAGGGACAGCGACTGCTTTGGTGGTTGGATCGGGGCTGTAGCCACCGTGTACGGCTATGGTTTCTAGTTTCATAGGATCTACTTAGTCTGGATGACATTGGCCATGCTTTGGTAGGATGTGCCGAGGAACGAGGCGCATCATTTACGATAATTGATGCGCTTCACTGTGTTCAGCGCATCCTACGCAAAATGGCGACTAACCTTCAGCGGTAGTTGGATCAATGATGGTTTTAATTTGAGAAATACGATTAGCCGGAAATCCGCCTTGTTCAGCATGGGCTTTAACAGTGGCTTCATCCGGTGCGATGTACACGCAATAGATTTTATCGTCGGTGACATAGCTTTCCAGCCATTGGATCTTTGGGCCCAAGTTGCTTAATACGCCGCAAGATTTTTGCGAGATACCTTGTAAATCTTGCGCAGTTAATGCACCAGCGCCAGGGATGTCACGTTCAATAATGTATTTAGGCATTGCTTTACTCCTGTTGATTAAAATAAATGACGGTCTTCTTTTTAAAGCACAATAAAAAAATTATGCTTTAAAAAAATCCCCCAATAAATCATCCCGGCATTGCTTAAGCGGCACTGATGATTTATCGATCTTCATCCGCAATAATGCGCCCTGCCAAGTATTGGCCAATAAGTCGGCCATGTCTTGCGCTGATTTGTCTGTTCTGACTGTGCCTTGTTGTTGGGCTATTTCCAGACCCTGTTGCAGCAAATCACGATAGCGAACAACTGCCGTTTGCAGTGATTTCTGGCAAATTTCGCTGGTGTCGCCGATTTCCCCCATCAAATTACCCAGCAGACAGCCGCCTTTAAAATCGGCTTTTTCCAATTCGCCGATTAACTCATTAAAATAATTCTGCAGGGCGCCCAGCGCGTCGTCTTCGGACTTTTGCAGATGCCCAGCCAGCAGCACAATAAACGGCTCAATATAATGTTGAATAACTTCGGCGCCGAAATTTTCTTTGCTGCCAAAGTAATTGTAAAAAGAACCTTTGGGAATTTTTACCGCATCCAGAATTTCTTTAAGTCCGGTGCCGTGATAGCCTTGTTCGGTAAGTAGTGCCACGCCTTGGCTTAATAGCTTCTCACGGTTAATCAGTTTATTTGCTTCTCTAGTCATGGCTAAATAATACGACCGGTTGTCTTAATGTGTCAATGCGGTACTTTGTCGCAGCACTGTCTAACATCCCTTGTGCGGATCAAGGATTATGCTGCTTAGCAAAATGCTTAAACCGACCAAGAGGATTATTGCCGGTTCAGGCCAGCTTGGTTTGGTATCATAACCGGCAACAGCCAACCTTCAGGAAACCCCATGCGCCAACAACCCAAGACCAAATCACCCGCTAGCGACTTAACCATGCATTGGCTTGTGGTCGGCTTCATGGCCGCATTGCTTCTAGGTTACATTGTGTTTTGCCACACCCCTCAAGGGGCCGCATTACAAAAACCGCTCGCCGATCACGAGCGGATTTTGTTGCGCACAATTTTATACGTCGCGGCCATCGTCACCATGCCGATAACTAATTTAATCCGTCATATTCAATTGCGCTTAAATCAAACCATGCCCGGCGATAAATCGGCAAAAAGTCGCTATTTAATGACGGTTATCATTTCCATGACGCTCATAGAAAGCATTGGTGCATACGGTTTGATCATGTATTTGCTCGGCGATGGCTATAACACGCTGTATATATTCACCATTGTCTCGGCGCTAGGCATGTATTTATATCGGCCCAAAGTAAACGAATACGAAAGTATTATTGCGGCATTGGCAGAGCGATCTGAAACGGCTTGATTACAAATGGCTTGTGTTGGGTTAACGATACGACTGTTAGCCCAACTTACTAACTGATATTACGCAAACCAAATGAAATGATCGTTATCGATACTCAAGGATCGCTGGTGTCGCTATCGCGACAGTTTATTTTAATGTCGGTTCTCGCACCGACAGGCGAGCTACTTTCTTTTGCTTCGCCAAAAGAAAGTAGCCAAAGAAAAGGCGACCCGGATTCCGCCTATTTCCTGCGCTTCTCACTTTTGGCGAGTGGTTTTCGAAGGGCCATCCCTGGCCCTGCGAAAACGAGCGGCCTCCATGCCGCTCCCCTGCGGGCCTATTTCCCCAAAAGCTGCGATGCTCGGGGCGGAATAACGGGAGAAAAACCCTTCTGAGTAACAATATTAAGGTCTTAGCACTCCGCCATTTGCACATATTGCTTAGGCTTTCTAGCCCCCGGACAATCGATACTGAAGCGTTCGACTTGCTCGCCCAACTTTAACGCGGTCAGTTGTCCGCCCCACAAACAGCCAGTATCAATGCCGTAACAATTGGGGCCTTCGTAATAACCCAACGCCGACCAATGACCGAAAACGATACGCATATCGACGCTTTTACGGCCGGGGACCTCAAACCAAGGCAACAGTTTTTTCGGTTGCGAGCCTAGCGGACCACTATTCACATAATCCAGCCGTCCTTCAGCATCGCAAAAACGCATGCGGGTAAAGCAGTTGATGATAAATCGTAACCTGCCAATGCCTTTTAAACTAGACGACCACTGATTGGGTTTGTTGCCGTACATTTGCTGTAAAAAATTTTGGTAATTAGAACCTTGCAATGCCTGTTCTGCCAATACGGCCATTTTTTGGGTTTTTTTAAAGTCCCATTGCGGCGGCAAACCGGCATGTAGCAGGCAAAATTGGTCGTTGTAATGAAACAGCGGACGATGTCTTAGCCAGTCAATCAATTCATCACGGTCAGGGGCTTCAAGCACCGGCAGCAAAGCATCTTTTTTATTGGAGATTTTGCTGGCACAGGAAGCCGCCAGCAAATGCATGTCATGGTTGCCCAACACCGTCACCGCCGCATCGCCCAATGATTTTATAAATCTCAGCGTTTCTAAAGATTTGGGGCCACGGTTGACTAAATCACCGGCAAACCACAATTGATCAGTCTTTTCATCAAATGCAATCGCTTCCAGCAAGCGCAATAAATCATCAAAGCAACCTTGAATGTCGCCTATCGCATAAATGGACATTGTTAGTGAAGAGTTCGAGGAATGGACAGCGTAAAACGGGGAATGCTGGTATCAAAATCATCACCATCATCAGAGCGCATGGTGTAACTGCCCTGCATGGTGCCGACCGGGGTTTGTATGACCGCACCACTGGTGTAACGGAAGCTTTCACCGGGCTTAAGATAGGGATGTTCGCCAACCACACCATCACCTCGCACTTCCTGGATTTTGCCGTTGGCATCGGTAATCAACCAGTGCCGGGCCAACAATTTAGCGGGCAGCTCACCGGTATTGGTAATAGTAATGGTGTACGCAAACACATAGCGATCTTCATCGGGAGCGGATTGCTCAGGGATAAATTGCGGTGTTGCTTCAACTAAAATTTTATTTTTCTCGTTCATTATCGGATGATATGGCTTATTTACTGTTATTTCAGCGTAACTTACCCCCAAACGCAAGCAGCTATTCGGTATGAAGCACTTAAACTGGTTTTTGATTTTATTAGCACTGTCGCAACCGGCGCATTCGGAAGACGGCAAAGACTTATTTGCCGCGGCCATCAGCGGCAAACTGGACAGAACCGAAGCCTTGTTGGCACAAGGTATTGATGTCAACAGTAAAACCGGCAGCGGTCGCACCGCGTTAATGGCCGCGAGTTTTAACGGCAACAGTCGCATCGTTAAAGCCTTATTGGCGTATGGTGCCGACGTTAACCTTGCCGATAGCGTTGGCACCACCGCGCTGATGGATGCGCTGGTCTTCGGCAATGAAGAAATCGTCAACCTGTTGATCGCCGCAGGTGCGGACGTTAATGCCGTAGATAACCAAAAAGCCACCGTGCTGGCCCGAGCCAAAAAATCACCGCACGAAAATATCGTTAAATTGCTGGAAAAAGCTGGGGCAAAAGCCGCTGAACAAGTGCCTATTGAAGAGGCGCCGCCTAAAGAAGGCGCCGAAGCTAAGCCGGGCGATAAACCAGCAGATCCGGCAGCAGCCAAACCGGCTGAGAAAAAATAAGCACCGCTCATGGTTCGACAGGCTCTCCACGAACGGGACTTAAGTGATACCAACCGTTAGTGCTGAGCCTGTCGAAGCACTATCCCAAATTTCAACACCTTAGGAAAACACCTTGCACATTCACATCTTAGGCATTTGCGGCACTTTCATGGGTGGCCTTGCCGTCATCGCCAGACAACTCGGCTACGAAGTCAGCGGCTCCGACCAAAACGTCTACCCGCCGATGAGCACCCAGTTGCAGGAACAAGGCATCCAGTTAATGGAAGGCTATCGCGCTGAAAACCTCGACTGTAATCCCGATCTGGTCGTCATCGGCAATGCCCTGTCGCGCGGCAATCCGGAAGTCGAAGCTGTGCTTAACAGAGGCCTTAACTATGTCTCCGGCCCGCAATGGCTGGCTGAGCATGTGCTGCACAACAAATGGGTGTTGGGCGTCGCCGGTACTCATGGCAAAACTACCACCACCAGCATGTTGAGCTGGATCTTGGAACATCAGGGATTTAACCCCGGCTTTTTAATCGGCGGTATTCCATTAAATTTTGGTATTTCTGCGCGGCTGGGCGAATCGGACTTTTTTGTGATTGAAGCCGATGAATACGATTCGGCATTTTTCGATAAACGCTCCAAATTCGTCCATTACCGGCCACGTACCGCGATATTGAACAATCTGGAATTCGACCACGCTGACATTTTTCCCGACCTGGACGCCATCAAAAAACAATTTCATCATCTGATCAGAACCGTGCCCGGACAAGGCCTGATTATCGCCCCCGAAAGCGATGCCAATATTAATGATGTGCTGGCGATGGGCTGCTGGACGCCGGTACAACTTACCTCCATCAATGGCCAGGCTGAGTGGAACGCCGAACTGATCAGCGCCGATGGCAGTCAGTTTAAAGTGCTATTTAACAATGAGCCCCAAGGCATCGTCGATTGGTCATTGACCGGCGAACATAATGTCTACAACGCGCTGTCTGCGATTGTTGCCGCCAAGCATGTCGGTATACTGCCATCTGATGCCATCAAGGCCTTGGCCGCATTTAGAAATGTTAAACGGCGTATGGAAATCATCGCCAAAATCAGCGGCGTCACCATTTACGACGATTTCGCCCACCACCCCACCGCCATCGCCACCACCCTGGACGGCCTGCGCAAACAAGTCGGCACCGAGCGCATCATCGCCATCGTCGAACCGCGCTCAAACACCATGCGCATGGGCGTCCACACCGAAACCCTGGCCCACTCGCTAGCCGCCGCCGACTTGGCGATCATCTACCAGCCGGAACACCTGGACTGGGATTTATCCGCGCTGACTGGTTACGCCGATAACATCAAAATCAGCAAAACGCTCGATGACATAATCGCCATGCTCAAACTTGAAGCGCCAGCTGGCGGGCATTTTGTGCTGATGAGTAATGGGAGTTTTGGGGGGATTTATCAGAGGTTGTTGGAGGCTTTGAGGGATTAATTGCCGCTTATATAGAATGTTTGTTAACCTTGAGCCGATCAGCTGGAAAAATGGCGAGTGGGAACTGAGCTTTTTGGTTTGTTTTGACTGTCGTTTTTTAAAGTAGAGTTGTCTTTTTTCATTGTAAATTATTCAAATAGAACAATGACATATATTATTTTAATTATGTTTATACGACATATCGATCGGGTTATTGGACAAGTAATGTCGTATATATTACGTTAGGCGCAATTAATGCTAAGCAACTTCGATTTTTCCTTACTTAATAGCTCGGATTTCAAAGAAGATTCAGTCAGAGAGGACATTATATGTCCATTACTAGAGTTTCTCGGCTATTCAACATCTGGTTCCGAGAAAATAACAAGGAGTAAAAATCTTGACCATCCATTTGTTCATATCGGAACAACAAAACACAGCATCAATATAATCCCAGATTACTTGCTAGAAACATCGGATGGGCAAAAATGGATTCTTGATGCTAAAAACCCAAGAGAAGAAATAAAAAAAGGAAAAAACGTAGAACAAGCATTTAGCTATGCAATTCACCCCGATGTCAGAGCATCGATTTACGCACTTTGTAATGGTCATGAGCTTGTGATATTTAATATAAGTAAAAAAAATCCTATACTAATCGTTTCAAGTAATAAGTTTGGGGAAAAAGTAGATGAAATAAAAAAATACTTATCGCCTATGGCCTTTACCAATCCGGCACTGCTAAATTTTAAGCCAGATTTTGGTTTGTATATGACAAAACTGAGCGTCAGTAGCGATGTTAAACAGTATTTTTACGGGATAGGGCTTCCTTCAATTACAAAGATAAATGACAATTTATACAGTGGCTTTCTGAACTTAAAAGTAAATGATACTTGGTATGCGCTCTCTTTAGACTTCGATAGAAAACGTTATCTTCAATTGCTCAGCATTATCCCAAAAGATCTATCACTTTCAATTAAAGATGCGCTTTATGCTCAACCATTCAAAATTGATTTTGACAACAAAGTTCCTATCGTTAATTTACGGGCTAGGCAAACTACTTTAGTAATACGCAACAAAGATGAAGACTATTGCCCTCTATTTGTTGAGTCATTTGAAAGTTGTATGGACGTTTAGTTGAGTAGTACGCATCGCGTACCATTTTTCATATCCCAAATAAGGCTTTCAAAAGGTACGCGATGCGTACCCTACAGTTTAATGCAACAACATCTCCACCGCCGCGCATTCATCGGTAGTCAATTCAAACTCAAAGATCGCCAAATCTTCTCGCATATGTTCCGATGAGCTGGTGCCGGTTAACGGGATGATGCCGATCTGAGTTAAATACCGATAAAACACCTGGGCGGCGCTGCGCTGATATTTTGCCGCCAGGTTGTGCAGCGTGGCATGCGCTAATACCTTGGGATTGGCAGTTACGTAGGGTGGGCAGCGCTTTCCTGCCCACGCGATTAATCGCAAACCATCCAATTCTTCTCGGTTTTATTGGCTATATTGGTGGGCAAAACCGCTTGCCCACCCTACGTAAATTTGTCTTTGCTACACTGAATGTTCCGCTGGCTGAACCATTTTCACTATGTCACGTTACCGCCGCGCCGATACTCCTGGTGCAACTTACTTTTTTACTGTGGTCACTTATCGCCGTCGGCCAATTCTTTGTGATGACCCGGTACGTGCGGCATTGCGCGATGCCATCAAAACGGTGCAATCACGACATCCTTTTACTATCGATGCCTGGGTTTTATTGCCGGATCATCTGCACACTGTTTGGACTCTGCCGCCGGGCGATGCGAATTATTCGCTGCGCTGGGGTTTGATAAAACGCATGGTTTCTTTGGCATGCGGTCAACATTATCATCGGGCCGATTGGATGTCGGCGTCTAAAACCAAACATCGTGAATCGACGTTTTGGCAACGCCGCTATTGGGAGCATCAAATCCGCGACGAAACCGATTTTATGCGGCATGTTGATTACCTTCGCTACAACTCGGTCAAACATCAACATTGCGCACGGGTGGCGGAATGGCCGTATTCAACTTTTCACCGATATGTTGCACAAGGCGTTTATTCGGTTGATTGGGGAGGTAATGGATTTGACTTAAATTGTGGTGAATGATTTATCCGCGTGGGCAAAACAGCGTTGCCCACCCTACGATTTAATACAACAACATCTCCACCGCCGCACATTCATCGGCAGTCAATTCAAACTCGAAAATCGCCAAATCTTCCCGCATGTGTTCTGCCGAGCTGGTGCCGGTTAACGGGATGATGCCGATCTGGGTTAAATAACGGTAAAACACTTGGGCGGCGCTGCGCTGGTATTTTGTCGCCAAATTTTGCAGCGTGGCATAGGCCAATACCTTGGGATTGGCGGTCAGCGTCCAGAAGCTTTGATAGATTATTCCGTGCTGCTTACAAAATGCACGGAGATTGCGATCGTAATCTGTATCAGCGTAGAAGCGGTTCTGCAGTACGGCCGGTTTGACTTCTGCGGTTCGATATAACTCCTCAAGTTGATTTAGATCGTAGCAGTTGCTGATACCCAGCTGCTTGGCGCCAGCCTCATGAAAAATCGATTCCATTGCCTGCCAGACTTGCCGCATTTCTAATTGATTTGCCAACGGCGAATGTAGTACCAGGCAATCCAGGTAAGGGGTTTGCAGATTTTTTAACGACGTCTGAAACGATTGCGCGACTTGGTCGCTCAGGCTGGCTTTGACGTCATAAGGAACTCGAAGCGGATCTTGGCCATTCAATGGCGTGAACTTAGTTTGCAGATAAAGCTCGGCGCGCTCTAATCCTCGTGTTAAACAAGCGGCGACGCCCTCGCCGACACCGGCTTCGTTATAGTGCTTGGGCTGGCAAGCAGTGTCGATACCGCGAAAACCCGTTTCGATCGCCTGTTCTACCAACGCCGCGGAGCGCTCTTGCTTCCAGGCGGTGCCGTAAATTATCCGGGGCATCCGCACGCCATAGGCGGAAGTCAAAAAATCATCTTGTTTCATGTGTTTTCCAAGAAAGAATTGAGCTTGGATTATCCTCGCATACTAACTGCCTACGGGCGAAAATTGTGTGACTCTGCATCAACGTCAGACTGTTAGTACGATGCTAAGTTATGAATGATACGATTACCAGTTAGACAGCATCTTTGTTACTCTTTGTTCGAGTAGTAACAATCCTAGGTTCAATGCTTTGGAGAAACATTCATGATAAGCATAAAAAAATTCTTACAGCATCTGCGCCCGGAAGATCCAAGGCGAATTAGTGCCTTCAGAAACAAACTCGAAGCTCTCAAATGGGATAAGCAAAACGTGGTTGAGTCTTTATCCAGCTTATTCGCTGCTGTCGATAATCTTGCCGAAGCCGAGGTCAATTATTACTATCGCCGCCGAGGTACGCGGGCATTAATATCCGGACTATCGCGTGTTACCGCTTGGCTGCTCGGCTCGATTGGTTTGCTGCTGCCTTTGTTGCCCGATGTGCAGATGTTTAAAGATTGGGAACAATACGGCTACGTTTTTCTTGCTGGAGCGGCAAGCTGCCTGGCTGCGAACTCCTTATTTGGCGGCACCGATGGTCATATCAGATTTGTGTCTATGCAACTACAGCTCGAAAAGCTTATCACCGCCTCCAGAGTTAACTGGTGTAAATACTTGGCAGGCACCCATGAAACCGATGCCGAGATTGCTGAGGGCTTCTCGTTGATACTTACTTATGCCGACAGCTTACACACGGCAACAATCTCCGAGACTGGCCGATGGGGTGAAACGTTACTGGCCGAACTGGCCAAGTATCAGAGCTCAATAGATGCTCGTGGCAGTGCGCAAGGCAAGTAGTGGTAATTTTTAGAACGATCACGTGGCTAACAAATGAGCATCTCTAATCAAGCTCCCCGCCATTTACATCAAGTAATCTGACACCGTGTGAAATTCAAATTCGACATATCAGTCATTGTCTCAAAGTTGATCAGGCTTACGGTATGCGTTAACTGAGGTTCCTTCTTAGGGCCAATAAGCTGACCAACTCACTAAACAAAAACGGCCCTTCCCGGGCCGTTTTTTTAAATCGAATACCAAGTCTAATTCACATTTCCAGCAGGAATTTTCCGGGTAGTGGTCGAAGATTATTTAACTAAATCCAGTGCTTTTTCAGCTGCTTTTTCTTTAGCTTCACCTTCAACGGCTTTGGTCGCTTCAGTGGTAGATGTAGGTACCTTTGCTTTTAATTTTTTAGCGGTTTTTTTACCTTTTTTTAAGGTTTCAGTACCTTTCTTTACTTCGGCTGGAGTTGCAGCCTCTACTTTGTCTGCGACAGCCCCTTTAACAGTGCCGACAGCTTGTTCTTGAGCCGCAGCTGGAGCCGTTTCCACCGCACCTTTTATGTCTTTTGCTTTTTCTAACGTTTGACCAGCCGCTTCAACGCCTTCAACTGCTTCTTTTGGAGCCGCCGCTGTCGCAGCATTTTTTACTGTTTGTTTGCCAGCACTTTCCAACAGGCTGGTATCGGCCCACACTGAGCTAGAGGCCATTAATAATGAAATTAAAATAATTTTGTTTTTCATAGGTGGTTCCTTGGTAAGTAGTGATCAGAGGCTACAGAATGCCAGCTTTAACCTTAACCATGAATGAATACAAACATCGGTTAAGCCTTCAAAATTCATATTTATACCTACAAAATCGAAACTTTTAATCCCTCTAAAACACAAAAAACCCCGCGAAGCCAGCCGGCTTGCGGGGTTTTTATCAGAATCAGCCTACATTGAAGTAGGCTTAAACTTTATAGGCTGTAATACATGTCGTATTCAACTGGGTGAGTGCTCATTCGCAGACGAGTCACTTCTTCCATTTTCAATTTAATGTAACCATCAATTGAGTCATTAGTGAAAACACCGCCGCGTGTTAAAAAGTCGCGGTCTTGATCCAATGCTTCGAGGGCTTGGTCAAGTGCATGACACACTTGTGGAATTGCTTTTTCTTCTTCTGGTGGCAGGTCATACAAATCTTTATCCATCGCTTCGCCTGGATGAATTTTGTTTTGGATGCCGTCCAAGCCAGCCATCAACATTGCTGCAAACGCCAAATATGGGTTTGCTGTTGAATCTGGGAAGCGCACTTCGATACGACGTCCTCTAGGATTAACAACATAAGGAATACGAATAGACGCAGAGCGGTTACGTGCAGAATAAGCCAACATAACAGGAGCTTCAAAGCCTGGAACTAGGCGTTTGTAGCTGTTGGTTGATGCGTTGGTGAAGGCATTAAGCGCTTTAGCATGTTTGATAATGCCGCCGATGTAATACAAGGCTGTTTCAGACAAGCCGCCGTACAAGTCACCAGAAAACAGATTCACGCCGTTTTTAGCTAAAGATTGGTGAACGTGCATACCGCTGCCGTTGTCGCCAACCATAGGTTTTGGCATAAAGGTAGCTGTTTTGCCGTAGGCATGGGCTACGTTAGCAACGACATATTTAAGTTCTAAAACTTCGTCGGCTTTTTTAACTAAGGTGTTAAATCTAACACCGATTTCGCATTGACCTGCGGTCGCAACTTCGTGGTGATGTACTTCAACCACTTGGCCCATATCTTCCAAGGTTAAGCACATGGCAGAACGCATGTCTTGGAAAGAATCAACCGGTGGTACTGGGAAATAACCGCCTTTAACGCCTGGACGGTGACCGATGTTGCCGTCAGGATAGACTTTTTCTGAGTTCCAACCGGCTTCTTGAGAATCAATTTTGAAGAAAGAGCCGCTCATGTCGTTGCCCCAACGAATATCATCAAATACGAAGAATTCATTTTCTGGGCCGAAGAAAGCAGTATCGGCAATGCCGGTTGATTGTAGGTATTTTTCAGCACGTTTGGCGATGGAGCGTGGATCGCGCTCGTAGCCTTGCATGTTTTTAGGTTCAATGATGTCGCAACGTAAAATCAGCGTGTTGTCGTCAAAGAAAGGATCCATAACAGCACTTTCTGGATCAGGCATCAGGATCATGTCTGATTCGTTAATGTGCTTCCAGCCGGCAATTGACGAACCGTCGAACATGTTACCTTCTTCGAAGGTGTCTTCATCAATAGTATGAGCAGGGAAAGTAACGTGTTGCTCTTTACCACGGGTATCGCAAAAACGAAAATCGACAAATTTAACGTCATTTTCTTGTATCAATTTGAGTACGCTTTCTACGGACATTTATGTTGCCTCCAGGTATATAGTTTATGAAATCAGTGTTTTTCTATGCCTCAACATAACATATCATTTTTTAATCAATTAGCCACTAAAAAACCGAACATCGTTGCGCGGCGCAGCCTTGAGAGGCTTAGGAACATCGTCAAATAGCGCACCAAATTAAGGCCGCCTTGGGTTTTAAATGCACTATTTTGGTGCAACATTATTAGTCAGAACATAACTTTATTAATTAAATTATTGAATTTAATGAATTTAATAATTTGGCACAAAGGCTGCATTACTGTTTTCAGTGTTTCTATGCCGAAACCTACTTGCACTGTCTTTGGACAGTAGAAACTAAAAACCTTAACCCACTTAAGGAGTTCTAAATGAATAACTCATCCAACCGTAAAAAACAGCGGTTTATTGGCACAGTCGGCGTCCTCGCGATGTCTATTAGCAGTGCTTATGCTGGCGACGGCGCAGTGAAATCGTTGTCCGGTTTTGACATTAACGAAACCAGCTTCTTGAAAAACAACGGCATCGTTGTTGGCGGCTGGGGCAACGCCGGCATTACTTACAATGCCGCAAGCCCAGATAACAACTTTAACGGCCCTGTTACTTTTGGTGACCGTTCTGGTGAATTCCAGTTAAATCAATTAAACCTATACGTGCAACGCGCTGTCGCTACTGAAGGCAGCAGCTGGGATTTCGGCGGCCGTTTTGATGTGATGTTTGGTACAGATGCCATTTTTACCCAGGCTTATGGTGTGCCTGCGTTTGATGTGAATACGGGCGCTGCTCTGAATAGAAATCACTGGGATCTGGATTTGTTAGGGGCGGACAATAATCGTTTTTATGATTTGGCGTTGCCGCAAGCTTACTTGGAAGCGTATGTGCCCATCGGTAATGGCTTGAATGTTAAAGCCGGTCATTTTTATACGCCAATTGGTTATGAAACTGTGCCCGCGCCAGATAACTTTTTCTATACCCATGCGTATACCATGCAATATGGCGAACCGTTTACCCATACAGGTATTTTGGGTAATTACGCCGTTGATAAGAATTGGTCGGTAATGGGCGGTGCGATTACTGCCAGTGCCACCGGCGGCTGGGATGGCGGCTGGGATAAGCAGTTGGGCAATTGGGGCGGCATCGCCGGCACGACCTGGACTAGCGACGATAAGAATACTTCGGCCAATATCAGTGGCACATACAGTGCAACGTCGGAGCACAGTGATAAGTCTTGGGGTATGTACAGTATTGTGGTGAAACACAATATCACTGAGAAAACGCACTTAATGGTGCAACATGATCATGGCTATGCTGACGGTACTTATGATTTTGCCACCAGCACCCCTAATACGCTGGACGCGGAATGGTACGGCATCAATACGCATTTGACCTATGACGTGACCGATAAGGTGGTGGCGGGGGTGCGTGGCGAGTGGTTCCGTGATCAAAATGGCTTCAGAGTGTGCTCGCCCGGCCGTGTTGCGGCGGCAACCAATGGCTCAGGCAGCAGCTATGCGGCGGGCGGTAATTTTACTGCCTCATGTAATGCCGCCAGCTATTACCAAGTCACTGCAGGTGTTACCTGGAAGCCGACTACTTGGCTGAACCTGCGTCCAAACGTTCGTTACGATTGGGCAGATGGCGCACGTCCTTTCGGCAACAACAAACAGGATCAGTTCCTGTTCTCTACCGATTTCACCATCAATTTTTAAGACTGGCCCAAAACACCTGTCACAGACGTGATACACCACAAGGAGCACCGATGAAACTCATCACTGCGATTGTTAAACCATTCAAACTAGACGATGTTCGCGAAGCGCTGTCCGAACTGGGCGTCTCAGGCGTTACGGTTACAGAAGTCAAAGGCTTTGGCCGTCAAAAAGGCCATACTGAATTGTACCGAGGCGCAGAATACGTCGTAGATTTTTTACCCAAAGCCAAAATTGAAGTTGCTGTAACTGATGAACGTGCTGATCAAGCGGTAGCCGCCATCAGTAAAGCTGCCAGCACCGGCAAAATAGGTGACGGCAAAATTTTTGTAACGGCTTTAGAACAAGTCATCCGGATTCGTACCGGAGAAACCGGCGACGAAGCGCTGTAATCGACCAGGGGGAAAAATGAAATCTCTTATCAGTACATTTATGCTTTTATCAATACTGAGTTTTGCCGGCATTACTACGGCGGAACCAGCAGCATCGGCAGTAGAAATTAAAACATTGGCAACTCCTTCCGAACCGGTAGTGGAAGCCGTGGCAGTAGTTGCGGAGATTGCAGCACCGGCGGCTGTTCCTGCGCCTGCGGCAAACAAAGGCGACACCGCCTGGATGATCGTTGCCACCGTGCTGGTCATACTAATGGTGATACCCGGTCTGGCCTTATTTTACGGCGGCATGGTGCGCGCTAAAAATATGTTGTCGATTTTGATGCAAGTGTTTGTCATCTTCTCGTTAACGGCAGTGCTTTGGGCGATTTACGGCTACAGTGTCGCATTTACGGAAGGCGGCGCTTTTTTTGGCGGCTTTGATAAGCTGTTCTTAAAAGGCATTACACCTGACTCGTTAGCGGCAACTTTCAGCAAAGGCGTTTATGTGCCGGAATATATCTATGTCGCGTTTCAGCTGACCTTTTCGGCAATTACCCCAGCATTGATCATTGGTGCATTTGCCGAGCGGGTTAAGTTTTCTGCGATATTGTTGTTCACCGTTATATGGTTCAGCTTTTCATATCTGCCACTGGCGCACATGGTGTGGTATTGGGCGGGTCCTGATGCTTATACCGATGCTGCGGCGGCTGAAAAAGCAGGTGCAACAGCAGGCTTTTTGTTCCAAAAAGGTGCATTGGATTTTGCCGGCGGCACCGTGGTTCATATCAACGCAGGTATTGCCGGCTTAGTTGGCTGTTTGATGATTGGCAAACGCATAGGCTTTAAAAAAGAATCACTGGCTCCGCATAGTGTCACCATGACTATGATTGGCGCCTCTTTACTCTGGGTCGGCTGGTTTGGATTTAACGTCGGTTCTAATTTGGAAGCCAATGGCTTAGCTGCACTGGTATTCGTTAACACATTACTGGCGGCTGCAGCTGCGACACTTGGCTGGGTATTTGCTGAATGGCTATTGCGCGGTAAACCCAGCATGTTGGGTGGTGCATCAGGTGCTGTTGCAGGGTTAGTTGCTATTACGCCTGCATGTGGCTGGGCGGGTCCTATGGGTGCCATTTTATTAGGATTGGTAGCAGGTGTCGTGTGCTTCTGGTCAGTCACCAGCCTAAAAAGCAAACTGGGTTATGACGATTCTCTGGATGCCTTCGGCGTCCACGGCATCGGCGGTATACTGGGTGCGCTGGGCACAGCAGTCGTTGCCAGTCCAGCGTTAGGCGGCACAGGTGTTTGGGATTATGTCAGCAACAGTGTCGCTGACTACAACATGACCGGCCAGTTGATCAGTCAATCTTGGGGCGTCATTATCGCAGTAGTTTGGTCAGGAGTTGTTTCTTATGTCGCCTACAAATTTGTCGACATAGTGATAGGCCTTAGAGTTACTGAAGAAGTTGAGCGTGAAGGCTTGGATGTTTCCAGCCACGGCGAAACCGCGTACCATTTGTAATCTATGCCAACGTGGGCGCCAAGCATTTAGTATCTACCTTAAGAATACTAAAGCCGAGCGCCCATATTGCTAACATTTAGCCACGCAAAACAGGAGATATTATGAAACTCATTACCGCCATTATTAAGCCCTTTAAACTCGACGATGTCAGAGAAGCACTGTCAGAAATCGGCGTTGCCGGAGTAACAGCCACTGAAGTCAAAGGCTTCGGTCGTCAGAAAGGTCATACCGAACTTTATCGGGGCGCTGAATATGTGGTCGACTTTTTACCTAAAGTAAAATTGGAAATCGCCGTTGCCGATGACATATTGGACAAAGCCGTTGAAACCATCGTCAAAGCCGCTAATACCGGCAAGATCGGCGATGGCAAAATTTTTGTCTCAAATCTTGAACAAGTTATCCGTATTAGAACGGGGGAAACTGGAGAGGAAGCCATCTAACGTGTTTAACAAAGTATTTTTTTTTACCCTGCTATTTTCCCCAGGGTTAGCCCTGGCGAATACATTAAATCAGGCTAATACCGCCTGGGTATTGACCTCCACAGCACTGGTCTTGTTTATGACCATTCCAGGGCTGTCTTTGTTTTATGCCGGCTTGGTCAGAAGTAAAAACGTGTTGTCAGTATTGATGCAATGTTTTGCCATCACCTGTTTAGTGTCCATACTTTGGCTGGTCGGCGTTTACAGCCTTATCTTCAGCGACGGAGGTGATTTACAACAAATCATCGGCGGCTTCAGCAAAGCGTTTTTGCCTGACCTAACCACCTCCGCATTAGTCGGCGACATTCCTGAAACCGTCTACTTCATGTTTCAAATGACCTTTGCCATTATTACTCCGGCACTTATCGTCGGTGCCTTTGCTGAACGCATGAGGTTTTCCGCGATGCTGTGGTTTAGTGGCTTGTGGCTGTGTTTGGTTTATTTACCTGTGTGCCACTGGATGTGGGGTGGCGGCTGGCTGGCGCAGCTAGGCGCGATGGATTTTGCCGGCGGCATTGTCATTCATGTCAGCGCCGGTGTAGCCGCGCTGGTATCAGCATTGGTCATAGGCAAGCGCAAAGGTTTTCCTAGCACAGCAATGCCGCCACACAACATGACCATGGTCGTGACTGGCGCGGGAATGCTTTGGGTCGGCTGGTTCGGTTTTAATGCCGGTAGCGCGCTCACTTCAGATGGTCGCGCAGGTATGGCGATGCTGGTCACCCATATTGGTGCAGCTTCAGGTGCATTAACCTGGATGACCATCGAATGGCTGCGTTTTGGCAAGCCCAGCGTGTTAGGCATTGTCACCGGTATGGTTGCTGGTCTTGGCACCATTACACCAGCGTCAGGTTTTGTCGGTCCGGCAGGTGCATTGGTTATTGGCGTGACGGCTGGCGTAGTCTGTTTTTATGCCACGCAATATTTTAAACGTACTCTTAAAATTGACGATGCTTTAGACGTATTTCCAGTGCATGGCGTCGGCGGGGTGACCGGGTCTTTATTAACCGGTGTTTTTGCTGCCAGTAATATGGGCGGACTAGGGCTGGCAGAAGGCGTGTCCATTCCCCATCAAGTCGGTATTCAGGCATTGGCGATTGTGGTAACTGCGGTTTGGAGCGGCGTATTTAGTTATTTGATTTTAAAAGTACTGGATAAATGGTTGGGACTGCGCGTTTCCAGCGATGAAGAAGTCGAAGGTCTTGATAACGTGTTACACGAAGAAACCGGCTACCTCGATTTATAAAGTCACACCTTATTAAATCAAACCCTGGAACGACGAGCCCCGCCTCGTCGTTTCTTTATTCCCAACCAGCAATTCCCTATTACCCTCGTTTCCGAAGCAGTCAGCACTAGCCGTCTATGATAAAATTCTGCACTTTCATCCAACCAGGTAGCAGCACCTCATGAGCATTAAGTCGGACAAGTGGATACGCCGTATGGCAGAGCAACATGGCATGATTGAACCGTTTGAAAGCGGCCAGGTCAGAGATTCGGAACGCGGCCGAGTGATCTCTTACGGCACTTCCAGTTATGGCTATGATGTACGTTGCTCGGATGAGTTTAAGATTTTCACCAACATCAATTCGGCAATCGTTGATCCCAAAGACTTCGATTCCAACAGCTTTGTCGATGTTAAATCTGATATTTGCATCATCCCGCCCAACTCGTTTGCGTTGGCCAGAACGGTTGAATACTTTCGTATTCCGCGCGATGTGTTGACGATATGCTTGGGCAAATCCACTTATGCCCGTTGCGGCATTATTGTTAACGTGACGCCATTAGAGCCGGAATGGGAAGGCCACGTAACTTTAGAATTTTCAAACACCACCACCTTACCGGCAAAAATTTACGCTAACGAAGGCGTCGCACAAATGCTGTTTTTCGGCGGCGATGAAGTTTGTGAAACCTCTTACAAAGACAGGGGCGGTAAATATCAAGGCCAAACCGGGGTAACTTTACCTAAGGCATAAGACTGGCGGGTGGTTTGCTGCGCACAACCACCCTTGCTTTCTTAGCCCAAGATTATTGCAGTGTTGCCGGAGTAGGTAAATTAGTTGGCGGCAATTGCACAAAAAATCCTTTCTCATCCAGACTGCTGATGACTTTCAGCACGTCTTCTTTGGCCAACTTACGTTCTGGGTGCAATTCCAGCTCCATCACAAACTCCAGCTTACCGAAGCTGTTAAAAAGCGCTTCCGGCACTTTAGAAAAATCATCTTTACTGTCAATATACAAATACAGCTGTTCTTTTTTAAGACTTTTGTAGATATAACAAAACATACCAAACACCAAATTAGAGATAGGGTGGGCATTTTAGCAAACTTGCGCAACCTGGCTGTAACTCACTGAAATCACGCTAATAGAAACCTCTAAAAATTGCACTTCGACAAGCTCAGTACCCATAGGGCATAAATGCGAACGGTTTCTTTAATATATCAACAACTTATCCGTTCATGCTGAGCTTGTCGAAGCATGGGGCTTTTTAGAGGTGCCTAAATGAATCAATCATTCGACCCTGAGCAATTTTATAAAAAAGCCTGTGTTTTTGAAGGCGCATTGATCCTCGTTGCCATGGCGTTGGGCTGGATAGCCGACATCAATCCGTTTGCGGATCTGCACTTTTCCGAAAGCGCCATCGCGATCGGCTTAATCGGCACGGTACCGCTGTATTTGCTGTTTTTAGCCATGGAACAAATTCAGGTTAATTCATTAACAAAAATCCGCACATTACTGCTGGACACCTTAGGACCAGGCTTACATCGCTATCATTGGACGGACTTACTGGTGTTGGCTGGAATTGCCGGACTGTCAGAAGAGTTATTATTTCGCGGCGTCATTCAGCCCTGGATAGAATCCGCCTGGGGCGTAAACGCAGGCTTGATCGGCAGCAATCTGATTTTTGGTTTGGCGCACGCACTAACGCCGATGTACGGACTACTTGCCATGACAGTGGGCATTTATCTGGGGCTATCGATGGACATTGCCGGAGACAGAAATTTACTGACACCGGTGATTATTCATGGCTTTTATGATTTTCTGGCGTTTTTAGCGTTGATGCGCGCTTATCGTGCCCGGCTTAATTCAGCAGATTAACGCCAGTTAACTGACTCGCCGCGTAAAGCCTTGGTGACTTCGATAATATCGGGCAACACCCAGGTTGGCTGAAAATCTGACACCGCCAAGTCCTGCTCAGTCGATACCCCGGATAACACCATTAAACTGCGAATACCGGTACGAACAGCCCCCAAAATATCAGTATCAAGACGATCACCGATTGCCACAGTCGTTGCCAGATCAGCGCCAAGTATACTTAAAGCTTGCTGATACATAATTGGCTCAGGCTTGCCAATAACCAACGGTTTAACATCGGTAGCTGCCTGTAACGCCGCCAAAATCGCGCCATTACCATGCGTTTGCCCTCGCTCTGTAGGTAGAGTCACATCACCATTGGTGCCGACAAACATTGCCCCCGCACGAATATTGAGTGTCGCCGTCGCCAGCTTATCCCAGGTAATAGTTTGATCCATGCCGCACACCACCAAATCAGCGCCCGGCTCATACAAGCAAGTTAAGGTGAAGCCAAGCGCCAGCAACGGCTCGGTCGCACCAGCCTCACCTACGACATAAACCTTGGTTGCTTGCGGCTCAAAATGCTCGGATAAGTACTGCGCTGTTGCCATCGATGACGTCAACACTTCGTCAATGACAACAGTCACGCCCATTTTGGCAAGCTTAATAATGTATTCCGCAGCAGTCGAACGCGCATTATTGGTGGCAAGAATAAACGGAATACGCAGCTCCCGCAGCGTTTGAAAAAACTCGCACAAGCCCGGCATAGGCTCTGCGCCATGCCAAAGCACGCCGTCCATATCAATAATAAGCGCACGAATATTGGTAAAAGTTTCCACAACTGAAGATCTCTTAAAAGAAAGGAAATAGCGGACATTCTAGGTCAAGCAAACAATTAGACCTACGAGGTTTTGCCCACTATTTTTGTACTGGAAATAATATTGCCCTCATCATCAAAGCTGACTGACAGGCACTGGGTCTGTTGCTGTGTAGATAATATTACTTCGTTAACCTTAAAAAAATCCGCCAATTGGCTGTTAGTAACAGGTGGCAACGGCGTTCTGCGATCAACATTTCTGAAGCGAACAAAATTGTACCCTGCCCATATCGCTAAAGCCCCGCCCATCAACGCTACACACAGTAAAAATAATATAAAGTCTGCGACAACGCCTTGATAGCCGCCTAATTCGATCATTTGGAAAATCACTAAATCAACCCCTAATACCCACCCGATCAAGGTCACCAGCGGCGTCCATAAAAATATCCACACCACCCAAAAGACAAAGGTAAGCAATGCTGATACGTATTTTTGCTTGATGCTTTGTAGCGATGGTGTATTGATGATGAGGTCTTTCATCGGATACCTCGATCAGGGCTAACCCAGACAGCACGAGTGTTACGTTTTTTGAGAATTGCTTTAATTAAACCAAATACCGCAGTTAAGACATTGATTATCCAATAGACCAACGGGTACCAAATCATCCAATAGTAAGTTTTGCCTAAGTTCTTTTCATAGCGTGAATCGATAATCAAACTGACCGCAAATTGCACTAAACAAGTAATACCCAGCAGCACACCTCCCCAACTAGGAATTAGTGTGGGAATGACCAACGCTTCAGGCAACTCAACAAACCAATCTAACGACCACAAAATAAACACAGCCATCATCGTGTAAGACCAAAAAACGCTGGTGAGATATTCCAAATAAACACCCCACATGCGTCTCGACTTCCATAATCCCAGTTTCTTGTAATAACGGATTAATGCCTCCGCCCCGCCCTGCGCCCAACGAAGCCTTTGCCGCCATAAGCCGCCCAAAGTTTCCGGCATGAGTATCCAACACAAGGCATTTGGCTCGAAACGAATATCCCAATGATCCAGCTGCAACTTCCAGCTAATGTCTATGTCATCGGTAACCATGTCGTTACTCCAATAGCCTACCCGATGCAGCGCCGATTTTCTAAAGCCTGTAACAACGCCGGAGACAGTAAAAATACGTCCATAAACCCGTTGCGCCCGCTTGATTAAACCGATGATGGCCGAAAATTCACCGACTTGAATTTTACCCAATAGCGTCGAACGAGTTCGAATTCGTGGATTGCCAGTCACAGCGGCCACTCGATGACCGGACAAAAAGTGCTGCATTATCCAATGCGTTGCTTCCGGCGCCAGCAGCGCATCGCCATCAATACACACCAGATATTCGTTTTTGGAAAACAAGGCGCCGGTCTTCATCGCAATAGCTTTGCCTTGATTAAGTTCCAGGTTGATAACACGGACTTGTTTATGTTGTTCGGCAAGCGTTAGCAAAATCTCTAGGGTGTTGTCAGTGCTGCCATCGTTTACGGCAATAATTTCGAAATTTGGATATTTTTGTAGCAACAAGTATTCGATGGTGTCGTGTAAATCGCGACCTTCGTTATGACAGGGCACGATAATCGATACCGCTGGATAATCGGATAATTCAGGTAAATGCTCGGGATCATAAGCAGCGTTTTTTTCCCAATGAAAGTAATAAATTAAAGCGCCAATCATCCACAGATAGGCCATGAATAATGGGTAATAAAATGCAAAATCCAGCAGAGCATCGATCCAGCTTTTCAGGACAAAACTGCCATTGGCAATAAAAGCGTGCCAGACAGCGACAAGAAAAACGCTGACTTGATTAATACTCGGCAAAATTGCGCCGTCAAAAAATGCGTTAAGCGAATTCATGGCTGGTCAGTTACATTTTGAGGAAGAGAAAGCTGGATTTTGAGCATATCTAGCGAAGGCTTATCGAGATGAAAATCATCCGGGTAATAGCCATAATTGAAAGCATCAAGCCGCCGCAACAAGGACATTTGCTCGGCCAACGTAGCATCAGGGACTTTTTGCTTACTTCGCCAATCAACAGCTTGCAGCTCGAAGACGGTCTTTTGTAAGCCTTGCGGATAAGTCGTTATTTTCTTAATTAACGACTCCAGCCAAGACATCGGTTCTGAGGCATTTTCCAAAAAAGGCATCGCCATCACGGCGGTGTAATCGTAATTTTGTAAAAAACTGGGCAGCGATTGCGCAAACCATGCGCTGCTATTTGGATCCATCACCACATTAGCGTAAAGATTTCTGGCGGTTTTAATATCAGGTCGATAATAACGAACCTGATCCGCCATCGTTTTAGTCCAACCGGCTAACGATGCTATTTTGAGTCCGCTTTGCTGTTCTGGTGTTAAGTCCTTGAGATGCGGTAACGCCGCTGGATTGGCATCCTCAAAATCGGTCAACAAAGCATCATCATGAAACAGCAACCCGGTAAAGTGATTGGTTTTAGCCAAATCCTGATAAATCTCGCTAACAATCTTGCGCGCTTCATGGTGAAACGGCGATAAACGTCGATAGTTATGCTTACTTAATATTGGCTGGGCATTATGGTCGTGGTCAAGCTCATGCACCCACCAATCATCAGGCGCATCAAGGGGAAACGATAACACCGGCATCCAGGCATAGACATTGACCCGCGCACGAGTAATCAATTGCCAGGCCACATGACCAAACAAATCCGCCCGCACCGGTAAATGTCGATTGGCGAAGTACATCGCATCGGCATTGCCGTCGCCATTCTGGTCAGAAAAAGCCTGCAAATACACCGTATTAATATGCATCGCTTTGATTCTATCCAACAGTTCGCCAAGATTTCGACGGGTTTGCTCAGGGTCTGGGTCATAAATGTAATCCATATCGACATGGACCACACGAACAGGCGGCACAACATCGATATTGCGTATGTCGCGGATAAATTCAGCCAAGTTGGGATTATTTTTAACCAGGTAACGTTTGATAACCGGGGAATCAATCTGGTTATTACTGCCTTCCTGCAAGCTCATCGACAAGCTAAAGCCAAGGCTCTGCGCTATGTCCAGCGTTTCACGATTAAATTCTCCAAAAGGCCAGACCATGACTCTAGGCCTAAGTTTCAGATGTTTGAAGACAATATCCGAGCTTTGTTGCAAATCGGATTTTATGCGCTGGTGGAACTGTTCGTCGGATTCATAACTTTGCTCGGTAGTATCGTAACGTCTGGTAGTTGCGGCAGGCTGTAGGTCACCAAAAGGATTGCCGGTAATACCATGATGAAGATCATGGCTATGCGAAGCGACTTCTAACAAACCAGACGCTGTCATCTGATCAACCTGCGGCCAGGTTAAAAAATCACTGCGTGGTTTCAAGCCGGTATCGTAATGCACTTGTTGATTCGTCGGCGTTTCCAGCCAATCGGTAACCAGCCCTAATACTGCCGGAAAATTGAATTGTTTAAGCAGCGGAAAGGCATGTTCGTAAACCCCGGCATAACCGTCATCAAAGGTCAACAACACTGCTTTTTCAGGCAAAGATTGATGTTGATTGCGGGCTGAAATGAGCTGCTGCACGCTAATAGGATGATAGCCCTGCGCCTTAAGCCATGCCATCTGCGCCTGGAATTGATCGCGGGTCGTGGTCATCGGATCGCCATCCCACTCGGCGGCGATGTTGTGATAACACAACGCAATCAGGCCTTGGCTTTGCGCACTCACCCAGCCTGGTAACAACGCAAGCACCAAGATACAAAACAGATTGCGTATGCTCAAAATCGTAAATCAGCCGTCAGATACATGAACCAGTTTTTGGTCAAGCCATCGTCATAATAGTGATAGCCTCTGACGCCGCCGTAGGACAGTTCAAAGCGATTGGCTACCTGCCAGCGGTGTTCGTATTGAACATTGCCGACGATGTTGGATCCATAGTTTTGCTGCCAATAATTCCCGACCGATAGCGCCAGTTTTTGGTGAAAGGCGGTTTCGTAATGGCGATAGGTGAGAAAGTCGTTATCGAGAGTGAAAGATACCGAAGCATCCTTATCTGGGCTGTAATAAGCACTGGAACCGTACTCACCATCAGGAAATAAGAATTTATTGCGAGTATTGGCAGAAAATCCGGTATTAACATAAGTCGCCAATTTATAGACCGGCCCACTGATCCAGCGTTCAAAGTACGTTCCATCGATACCGTAACGGTTATTGCCGTCACTGAAGTTGTAATACCTACTGGCGACAGTAAAAAAACGAGATTCGTTGACCTTATAAGTCGTACCCAGCATTGCCGATTTTGCAGTGATGGCGTTATATCTTTCGTAAATTTTCGTATTGTCGTTTTTGTCTCTTTTATCGACTACGCCGTTTAAAGCACGCAAGGAGATCTCATTATCGCGGCTGCTCAAACGCGAGAACACCTGCCAGTTGTCATTTAATTGATATTCAAGACCTAAGTCCAAACCAACAACTTCATCGCTGAAATTATCGTAATGTACTTCCGCAGTGGCTGTCGTACTGTGCCCGGAATACTCAAGACCTGCGCCATAATGCCTCAAGTAGCGACGTCCTTCTTTAAACGACCCAGTTTTCCAACCATCATGCGTAAATACGCGGTAATTTTCTGCTATTGGACTTGAATAAAGAAAACCATCCACAGTGATCTCGTCAGTTCCTAGCACAGGACTGGCACCGTTCTTGGCGTTGTCGCTCAAGCCACCATTCGCCAACACCTTTAACTCGCGGTCGTTACGAACCTGCCAGGCGCGCATTTGTTTTTGTGCGCCGCTGTCCTCGGGAATGTTTTCGTTGAGCGCATAGGTAGTTCGCGCCTCCGCGCGATAGTCTTTTAATTCACGCTGCACTTTGGCTTGGGTCAGTTTTAAGCCCAGATGCTCCGGCGCTTTAATCTGCGCTGAATTTATCTGCTGCCGCGCTTTACGTGGCCAGCCGCGAAAATAGTAAACCTCAGCCAATTTGCTATGAATATCGGTGTTGTCGGGGTATTGATTGTGCAATTGCTCTAACTTTTGCTGAGCCCCATCCAGATCATCGGCATACGCTCGCAAAATGGCGGCAGTTAAGTCAGCGGATATTTTTTTAGGATTATCGCGTGTAACCACAGAGCCGCTGGGTTGCTTAAATTCAAGTTTTGCCGGTTGCTCTTGAGCCAGTTGTTCGGCTAAGGCTAACGCCTTATCAATCTGCTCAGCTTCCAGATAGGCATATACCAACGATGCGCGAGCATTAAAGTAATCGGGTTGTTCGGCAATGACCGAAAGATAAAGATCACGGGCGGTTTCTGGTTCGCGGTTATTCAAATAGGCATCAGCCGCAGCCATGCGGGCATAGACCGGTATTGCTATTCCTTGTTGCTGGAGCTGTTGGTACAGTTCAACCACATCCGTCATGCGTTTGCGGTCGCGTAACGCCACCAATAAATCAAACTTTGCTCGCGCCAGCAGAGCTTGAGGATCTGTGAGTTTCAGTTTTTCGGCTGCGCTGATATTGCTGCTTAATGCGGTAATAGCCTTATCAATGCCCTGATAATCGCGTGGCTTGGTTTGCAATGCCTGTTCGCCTTGCCTGATCAACCAAGCCGCATAATCCCACTGTAGACTTGCCCATTGGTCATCTGAAAATAGCGCTCTGTTGGCTGTTGCCAAATCTAACGCTTTTTGCACTTCGCCTGATCTCGCTAAGGCAAGTATCAATCCGCGCAGAGCATCTTGCCGGCCAGATTGTAAGCTTAAGACTTTCTGGTAATACTGAATGGCGATTGGGTACTGGCTTGCAAGCTCATGGGCATAAGCTTGTGCCATGAGGATTTCAACTTCATTTGGATAAGTACTGGCTAACGTTTGCAAATAAGCAATGGCCGAATCTGCTTGACCCAGATCGATCAACAACAACCCTAAACCTAGCCTGGGAGACAAACGCTTAGGCTCCTTTTCTATCGCTTTGCGATACAGTATTTCCGATTTTTTAAAGTCGCCTAAGTTTCTGGCGGCTTTCGCTATTGCCTCAAGTACGTAAACAGGTGCCGTTTGTACTTCAATTTTTGTGCTTTGTTGAATAACTTCTTCATCTCTATCTGCCCAAGACAATATTTGTAGATAATCGAACAAATAGCGTTGTATCTCAGGGTGACTTTTTACCAATTGCTGCAGTTGCTCGATAGCTTGGTCCGTATGCCCTGCCCGAGCCAACTCCAGTGCAGCGTTATACATCTGATCATCGCTAGTTTGCCCCAACGCAAGCGAAGTTTGCAGACACAATGCGGCAAGAATGGATTTTTTTTTCATCAAGGAATTTATAGCTATCGGGGGTTTTATTTTATTTGGTGGCAAGGCACCGTAAGCATTTGAACGATAGTGTAGCCGATAACCATCAAAGACAGCAGAGAACCTCAACAAACCCATGCAGGGCATGCCATGAATTAATTGGTGTGACGCACTGTGTTCATTTAATCGAGGGCAGAGCTAAAAGGTTTTTTAAGGTGTTCTATATCACCAGAAGATTTTATACCCAGAAAAAAGCTGCCCAAGCCGTAATAACTTGGGCAATAACGCTATCAAGAGTTAGCGAATAATTCCTTTTTCTTATGCAAACCAAAAACAGCTAAAACCGAACTAAATAACCAGAAAGCTCCTGGCACTGGCACAGTTGCAGGCGGAACATTGCTGACCACCGCTTCATATTCGATTACAAATCCTCTAGCCGTGTATTTCTTATTACCTTGATCATCTATGTACGAAGAATCAACGTTGGTATCATTCCAACGCAGTACACCTGCACCACGATCTTGCCAGCCGTATACTAAATAATCTTCATTGTTAGGCGTCAGCTCTGAGCCATCTTGCCAATGGTTAGGCTCACCAGCAAGCCAGTTGCTGTAAGAAAAAGTTTCTCCGGTGACCCATTGCCATGAGTTATGGCTCCAAGTGCCATTTCCACCGAGAGTACTTGTGTCAAAAGCACCTAAAAAATAACCTTCAGCACCTAGACGGTTCCAAACAAAATCATCTTCAGCCGCGGAAGTTAAGGTCGCTAAATGGCCCAATTTGCCGTTGAAACTTGAGTTTTCAGCAAACGATTTAGCACCGAACCAATCCAGCCGCTCACCTATATCAGCAAATGTAACTAGATCGTAATAATGACCGTTACTTGAATTTAAGATCGCGGCTTGAGTTGAAAAAGACGCTGCCGACACGGCCAACACCGTTAAAAAGCGATTTATTTTACGCATAAGAGAAATCCCAAAAATTAGAGCTATTAAAGAGTTAATATAAACAAGCAATCTGAATGCCAACTAAACAAGTCCGTTAAATATAGACCTTAGATCTATCGTGGCGCCAAAAAGCTGTCACAAATGTCATAAACCTGTCATTTGTGACAGTAAAACAAGACTAACTCTCAAATATGTCAGGATTATGTCATCTATATGAGCAAAATTAGTTTAATGCTCAATCTTGAGTCAATCTGACTTCTGCTTCGTGGTATTTAGCCGCGCAATGTTCAGCGACTTCTGTAGGCAAATGCGGACCAGGCGCGGTTTTATTCCAGTCCAGTGTTTCTAAGTAATCACGCACATACTGTTTGTCAAAACTAGGCGGACTGATCCCGACTTGATATTGATCAGCAGGCCAGAAACGAGAGGAATCGGGGGTAAGCGCTTCGTCGATCAAATGCAGGACGCCATTGTCATCAACACCAAATTCAAATTTGGTGTCGGCGATGATAATGCCGCGCTCTTTAGCATAAGCGGCCGCTTCTTTGTAGAGCTTCAAACTGGCATCACGCACTTGTTCCGCCAACGATTGGCCCATTAACTCAACCGTTTTGGCGAAAGTAACATTTTCGTCATGTTGATCCATCGCTGCTTTGGTTGACGGCGTATAAATCGGCTCAGGTAATTGCTGGGCTTGCTGTAAACCTTGCGGAAGTTCAATGCCACAAATAGCGCCGGACTTTTGATAATCTTTCCATCCGGAGCCGATAAGGTAGCCGCGCACAATGGCTTCAACCGGCAGCGGTTTTAACAATTTGACGACAATCGCGCGACCTTCAACCTGAGCGCGCTCTTCAGCATCTGGCAACACTTGCTCCAAAGGAATGTTAGCCAGATGATTAGGCAAGATATGGCTCATTTTGTTAAACCAAAAATTAGACACATTGGTTAACACGCGGCCTTTGCCTGGAATGGGGTCTGGCAAAATTACATCGAATGCAGAGAGCCTGTCAGTTGTCACAATCAGCATGTGCTGATCATCAATATCGTAAATGTCGCGCACTTTGCCATGAGCGCGCAGTTTTAATGACTTAAGAGATGATTGATAAAGGGCTTGGGGCGTACTCATGATTCCTCGCTGACCGGGTGTATTGAATTGGGTGTATAGATTGTTGGCGCAATATTATCACAATCAAAACCGCGACCTTAGCACGCCATTGCAGATGACTAGGCTAACTCGACTAATCAATAGAATTAAGGCGTAATATAGCGACGCCGAATCTGTAGACCAAAGGAAACATTATGAAAATTAAGATTGTTAACAACCCAGCCTGGCTGCTGGTTGCCTTGAGTGGAATACTAATGAACTCAGCCGCCCAAGCGGTCGATCATAAAAGCTTTGCGGGTATCACCTTTGTCAAAATTGAACCCGGCTGTTTTGACATGGGCCGTGACAAAGACCTTAAAGAAAGTAGCGAATCGGAATTGCCTAAACATAAAGTTTGCATCAAAAAGCCTTACTATTTAGGCGAAACAGAAGTGACACAAAAGCAATGGGAAAGCGTGATGGATAATAATCCCAGCAAATCCAAAGGCCTCTCCAAACCGGTGGAAAAAGTTAATTGGAACGATGTTCAGGAATTTATTAAACGCTTAAACGCCAAAGAAGGCGGCAACCATTTTCGCCTACCCACCGAAGCAGAATGGGAATATGCCGCCAGAGCCGGTAGCTCGACGCTTTACTCCTTTGGTGATGACCCCAAAGAATTAGCTAAATATGCCTGGTTTGGCAACGAAGGCTACGGCGGCACCTCGCATGAAGTTGCGCAAAAACCAGCCAACGCCTGGGGACTGTATGACATGCACGGCAATGTCTGGGAGTGGGTGCAAGATTGGTACGGCCCCACGTATTACAGCGCCAGCCCTGGTGAAGACCCGGTCGGCCCAGAGTCCGGCCAATATCGTGTTTATCGTGGCGGCAGCTGGGTATCCAAAGCGGTTACCAGCCGTTCGGCGGCGCGTTACAGTGGTTTGCCCAGCAGTCGTACCAATGATTTGGGCTTTCGCTTGGCAAGAGATTATCAGTAGCACTTCACATCACCCGAGGATTTTTTATGAAAAAACTGTTTTTAGCTCCCGCCTTACTCGCACTAGCGACCAGCCTGATACTAAGCGGCTGTTCTTTAAATAATCCAGAATCCGCGGAAGCGCATTATGCACCCGGTTTGGGTGACATCATGGGGGCTACTGCAACTCGTCATTCTAAACTGTGGTTTGCAGGTCAGGCCCAAAACTGGGCGTTAGCCGCCTACGAATTAGACGAACTGCATGAAGGCTTTGAAGATGCTGAAAAATATCATCCGACTCACAAACATGTGCCCGTGCCTATTCCGCAGCTGATCGCATCCACCATGAGCAAACCGCTTGAGAAACTGGATGAGGCCATCAAAAAGCAGGATATTGTCGCTTTCACTAAACACTATGACGAACTCACCGATGGCTGCAATAGCTGTCACCGAACCAGCGAGTTTGAATTTAATCTGGTGACACGGCCCATGTTTAATCCATTTGCCAATCAGGCGTTCACGTTACCTCGATAGTTATCTGAAATTACGGCAATAAAAAAGGGCAAGGAGAAACCAGTCTCCTTGCCCTTTGTTTTTTACAAAACCACTAAAACTCGTATTTAAACCCTGCTTGAACCAGCCTAGGCGAGCCTGGCAATATGCCGCGGACACGATCGACGATATAGCGATCATCAAAGATGTTTTTTACCGACACATAAAGATCTAAGCCTTTATAAACTTTGTAAGTACTGGCGAAATTGACGATGGTATAGCTGTTGATCATACCGAATTGACCAGAACGCGCCTCATTGCTAGTCGGTGCATAAAAATCAGTCGCTGATTCCAAATTCCTGAAATCGCCAAATTGTTCAGCTACAAACACTGTTTCCAAACGCGCATCAAAGCCGCTTGGATGAGAATAACCCACGGTAGCAGTCACTAAATGTTCCGGCGCATAGGGCGAACGGTTGCCTGCTTTTGATCCCAGCACATTTCCGCCCGGACAGTTTGCAGGAAAATTGCCGTTGGAGAGCGGCAAACAATGAAATGGCGAAGTTGTTTCTGCAGTAGGCACCCAGGTATAGGCAATCTGTAGGTAAGGATTATGCGTCCAATTGAACAAGTCAGCAGTATCAATGCGGTTCAAGAACTCAATGCCCTGAAACAAAGCCTGACCTTGAGCAACCCCAGTGTCGTTACCTCCCACAGTGCCTACCGCGGTTAGGCTATCGAAATCATTATGAAATAGCGTGAGGTCGGTTTTCACGCCTTTTACTGGCTGACTACGAACGCCGGCTTCATAATTCCAGCTTTTTTCAGCAGCGATTTCAACACTGGTACCGTCGGCATAAACACTGTCCTCGACACGCGGGGGAGCAAAGCCACGATGCATATTAAAAAACAAAGTGGCTTGTTTTATGGGTTGATAAGTCAAGGCAAAAGACGGTAGGGCTTCGATCAAATCACTTTCCCCTACCGAACTTTTGGTATTTCCGGCGACAGGCGTTGGCAAAGCAGGATTGCCTTGGTAAGGGTTGTTTTTGCGTTGATAACTGACCGACTCTACGCGTATTCCGGGGGTAACGGTCCAATCTCCCAAAATAAAGCGATTTTGCATAAATCCGGAATAGGCATCGGCAAAGCGGTCATTATTTTCAATCGTCACCCCGTCACGCGCCGTTGACGTATTGCCATCGACGGTAGTCCTGGCTGAATTTTCGTAGTGCATTCGTACGCCGGCATCCAATTCACTGGCCACACCGAACCAGTTGTGATTGGCATGTAAGCGAGGCTCTACGCCCCAAGCATTGTAATGACGCAATCGTCCGCGGGTAAAATTACAATTGTCTACATTTACAGCCTGCCCCGCTAAACGAGCCTCACGAAATGCGTTGCCGCACTGATTATCTGTGGGTTGCTGATTTTCTTGCCGCCAAAAATCTCTATCGAATTTCGACCAATAAAAATTGGCAGACAGCTTCAAATCATCATTAAAACGGAATTCATGCGTGGCAGAAGTGCTAAAGCGCTCGGTATAAAATTCATCATTTTTAAACGGATTGTAGCGATAGCCGAAGTTGCGCAATTCCGCCTCGGTGATACCGAACGTGGATTGTGAATTTTCTTGATAGTAATCACCGCGCAAGGTTAAGGAGTTTCTGGCATTTATATCGATCACGGTTTTCAGGTTAACGTCATCAAGCTTTACAAAAGTGTTATCTCGAGAACCTTCACCTTCTTTATGGACATAATCTATTACGCCGCCGACACTATCGACCGTACCGGTAGTGTCTTCCACCGTGCCGCCGTAACGGACATGACCACTTAGATAATCCCTATTTCCACCGGTAAAGCTGATAGAACCGCCGGGTTTTTTCGGGGGGGTAGGTGTAAGGTAATTGACTGCGCCACTGATAGTTTGCGGGCCATACATGTTTAATTCAGCCCCTTTCATTACCTCAATACCTTCGTAACGCTCTACCGGCGGGTGGTAATAGATGTCGTTATCGCCATACGGCGCATAATTGAGTAGTAAGCCATCTTCCAAAAATAATACTTTGGTCGAGCGAAATGGGTTCATGCCGCGAAAGCCGATATTGGGCCGTATGCCAAAGCCTTCTTCGTCGCGCACGTACACTCCAGGTATTTTTCGTAGCGCTTCATTTACATTCGATACGTGGCTTTGAAACAATTCCTTTTCATCAAGAATTACGCTGGAACTGGACATGTTCAAAATATTGTTTTCGGCGCTGCTGGTAACTTCCATGGCTGGCAGCTCAATCGTTGAATCGTCCTGGGCTGCTGATGCGGCAATAGGCAACATGGCTAAGCCGAGTAGCACAGTCTTTTTATATTTCATAGTGGGTACCGTTTATTATTAATCGAGTCAGTCAATAACTGGCTCGCTTTATTTATTTTATATATCAATCAGTTGCCCGGTATTTTCCGGGCATTGTCGATATGCAAAATGAGTATAACGGTGCGTACATAAATTTAAGCTTAAAACCGATTAAGCTAAGCGATAGGAGCGACACCCACGTCGCGATTTATAGCCTTCGGCGCGACGTGGGTGTCGCTCCCATATTTATGAATAGTCTTAATTTAACGGCAAACGTACCGTAGCAAGAAAGCCGCCTAACGTTTGACTGCGACTAATCTGCAACTCGCCTTCGTAAAACTCTGCGATGTCTTGCACAATGGCCAAGCCAAGACCATGACCAGGAATAGATTCATCCAAGCGTAAGCCGCGTTGGGTAACGAGTTGTGCATCCAGCCCGTCGCAGCCGGGGCCATCATCTGCGACCGAAATGGTCAGTGTTTGTGCAAAGCTGATCTCAACATTGATTGTATGCGTTGCCCATTTGCAGGCGTTATCGAGCAGATTACCGATCATGCCCAGCATGTCTTCCCGGTCAAAATGCACAGGTACATCAGGCGCGCTGACGTTAATTGCCAGCTGTTTGTCGGCGTAAATAGTTTGGAGCAATTGCGCCAGCGTCGTTAATTCCGCAGCGGGATTAAAAGCGATGCTGGCTTGCTGATTGCCGGCAATCCGGGCGCGTTTAAGTTCGCGTTCAATAGCGCGATGTATCGAGTCGGTCTGGGTTTGCAGTTGCTGCCGTAATTCAGGATAGTCATTAAACGCCGGATGTTCCGCCACTCTGAATAACAGGGCCAGCGACGGTTTTAAGGCATGCGCCAGATTACCGATCGCGGTGCGCGACTGTTGGAGACGTCTTACCACCAGCGTTAATAGGCGGTTAACTTCTTTAACTAACAGTTTAATTTCAGCAGGCACATCGACCGTAATCTGTTGTTGCTTGCCGGTGGTGATGTTGTCAAGCTCGCGGCCGACATTGGCTAGCGGCTGTAAAGAGCGCTTAATATCGCTACTTTGCAAAGCAATTGCGCAACACAATAACAGCAGCGTCAGACCAAAATAGGCCAAGCGAATGGAAGTAATATCATGATCAACGGAAGACAAATCCTCCGATACGCTCATGCCGATTCTATGGCCAAATTTTTCCAAGCCTTGGGCAAGTGTCAGCAGGGGTTGCTGTTGGGGCCCGTTTTCAAGATGATAGATTTTGGTCTGGCCGGGCAGCAACGGCGGCAGTGCCAAGATTTGATTTTGTAAAGAGGGCGAAAGGTACACCTGATCGTCGACCTGCACGACATAATAATGCCCGGAAAAGGCCAACTTATACTCGGAGCCCATGTGAATACTCTCTGGAGACAACTGACCATTCGCATCCAGCGTAATCGTATCCATTAACGTCGTCGCATCTTCCATTAAGCGTGTCGTCATTTGCTTTTCGGCGACTGCTCGAATCACCCAATCCGCCGCCAGCCATTGCGTCACAAAAATCAGGCACAAGATAACGGCCAAGCCGCGATTTAAACGTTGCCGCAAAGAGATCATGATTGCGGCCCAAACACGTAGCCTTGACCACGGCGAGTTTGAATTAACTCGTTACCGACAATCCGCCGTAAGCGATTGATGTAGACTTCAATCACATTACTATCCGGGTCGCTGTCGCATTCATAAACGTGTTCGCCTAAATGCGCTTTGCTGAGAATTTTTCCGGGTTGCAGCATAAAACAACGCAGCAATTTGAACTCGATAGCCGTTAGATTGGTGGCCTGACCGCCATTAATAGTAACGGTTTGCAACTCTTCATTAAGTTCCACCCCGGCCACATTTAATGCGCCTTGGTTTTGTCGATAACTGCGTTTTAACAAGGCCTGAATTCGTGCCAACAACTCCTGGGTATGAAACGGCTTACCCAAATAATCATCTGCGCCGGCTTTAAAACCATCGACTTTTTCATGCCAGGCATCGCGAGACGTCAGGATGATCACAGGCATATGATTGTCAGCGTCACGCCAACGTTTTAAGACGTCCAGACCGGGCATTTTCGGCAAGCCTAAATCAAGAATGACCAGATCATAATTTTCAGTCGCACCTAAAAATTCACCTTGTTCGCCGTCTAATGCCGTATCCACAGCAAATCCCGCTGCCCCTAAGTCAACTTTCAAGGAATTTGATAGCTCGAGATCGTCTTCAACGATTAACAGTCGCATGTGTCTTTGTTACCTGGTTTATTTGTTTTTAACGTTTTGATATTGCATGAATCGTGTCATGAAAGCCGCTTAACTGCTAGCGCTTAGATGCAAACAGTTGCATCTCTGGCAGGGTTTTGTAACATTGTCGAGATTCATTGCTAACAACTCGGAGATTCACCATGCAAACATCGCTAAGCAAATACCTGCTACCTGCAACACTGGCTTTACTATTAACCGCTTGTGCGTCCGATCAACCTGCGCCGCCAGCGCCTGAACCCGTTATTTCCGGTGAGCTGATGCTACGCGAAAGCCAAGGCATTGCCAGCTTAGGTGATAACTGGAAAAAGGGTAAGCAATTGACCGAACGCGGCAATGTCTTGGTTCGCGAAGGCCAAGCCAAAATCACTGAGGGTAATCGTCTGATTGAAGAAGGCAACAGAATCATGCGTGAAAGCGAAGAAACTTATAAAGGCATCAAGAAGTAATCGAGCCAAGTTTTGGGGAAGCGCTGATTAAATCCTTCGACAAACTCCATACCTAGGGTGGTCTAAGGACAGGTGAATGGTAACGTATTGATTTCGTTCGTGGTCGACTGCAGGGATGCAGGAGGTAGTGCAACGCAGGAGCAGTTGCCGAGAGCTTGTCGAACGCTCTCCTGAGCGAAGTCGAAGGGCATGAGCGAAATCAATACGTTCAACGCTTCCCTAAGAGCTCACGCCAATCATGTCTTTTTTACATCTACGCTTACTTCGGGCAAGGCCATTCTTTCATAAGTGCGGCTTTAACAAGTGACTCGGCACTTGAACTCCATAATTCCGGATGCTCATTGAGATATTTAGACACCACATTTGCAGCTTGATCGGAAGTGATGTTTTGCGGGCAAAATAAACCCGACCCAATAGTTGCGTCAACAACACCCATCACGTAATAAACATAAGCCCCGGCATCATAGAGCTCCGCATTGTCTATATCACCGCTTTTATAGGCGGTTGACTTGTCGTGAAGCTTCTCGCCATTTATAAAAGCATTGAAACCAGCGTTAGCTGAGATTGGCATCAGCATTGTAGCGATTAGGATTAACTTTAACGCTTTCATTTTTACACTCCATGGATTTTTTGTTAGATAAGAACAGGATATATCGATATAAGCTGGGTTACACGTGCAACTGAATAATGACAGGATTCGGCCCAGGCTGTGTCAAAACGTAAAACCACCAATACACTACATGGCAGTCAGGTCTACGCCTACTGACAATGTTACCGAATAAATCAGCGCCGTTCACCAAGCTAGTCGTCATCAAAACTTAACCATTCTGTCATCCGTTGGTCATCAATTCGACACAAAGCTGACACGTTGATTGTTTAGGGTATCCACATCTTTTTTAAGCTGCGTGGAACCTTATGAAAACACTACACACATCATCCCACATCAAGTCTTCTAAACGACTGGATTGCTTTGTAGCCAAGTCAGATGAGTTGATTAAAGAGGCGCAAGCCTTACGTTATCGGGTCTTTGCCAAGGAAATGGGCGCTAAGCTCAAGTCAGAAGCCGAAGGCTTGGATTACGACGAAGTTGATGCCTACTGCGATCATTTGGTGGTTTACGATAATCTTAATGAAAAAGTCGTCGGCTATTCGCGCTTGCTTAACCAACATCAAGCGGAACGCTTGGGACATTTTTACTCACAAAGCGAATTCAATCTGGATCAGGTATTAGCGTTGCCGGGCCGTTTTCTGGAAATAGGCCGAACCTGTGTCGATCCTGATTATCGTGGCAGCGTGGTGTTAACTACGCTTTGGTCAGCATTGGTTGAATATGCGCTGGCAGGCAAGTTTAACTATCTGCTCGGCTGTGCCAGTATCACGCCCGGCCCGAGCGGTTTTGCGGTGGATGCGGTGTATCGAAATATTGATAGCAAAAATATCGCACCAGCTTCTTTACAAGTATCTCCTGCTATCCCTGTGCCAAGCCATTTAAGATGCCAGCGCGATGAGTCGGGCATTCCGCCGTTGTTGAAAGCCTATTTTCGCTTTGGTGCGATGGTGTGCGGTGAACCCTGCTGGGATGAAGACTTTAACTGCATCGATTTATTCGTGTTATTGCCGCTAGATCAATTGCAAGAACGCTACAGTAAACATTACATGAGAGGCCATAAGACAACTAATGAAAGCACAACTGCGCTTGCTGTTTAGACTGGGTTCGATTGTTTTATTGTTTATTGCGGGCGTTGTGATTGCAGCCGGGGTATTCCCAGTCATTACTTTTACATGTTCTAAGCAATACGCCAAACACCTTAGAGATGCTATCAAAATGCATTGGCTACAGTGGTTTAGCGTGCTTCTTAACTTGCGTATCACTCGGCAGGGCGAATTGCCCGGGCCGGGTGCGCTGTTAGTCTGCAATCATATTTCCTGGCTGGATATTATCGTCGTAGGGCGTTATCTGCCGGGCTACTTTGTCGCCAAAAGCGATATTTTAAGCTGGCCGGTGATTGGTTTTCTGGCCAAGCAGGCAGGGACAATTTTTATTCGTCGCGGTGATAAAAAGCATATTCATGCCACCACCGAACAAATGGTCTGGCTGTTGAAACAACACAGCAATATCGTGGTGTTTCCAGAAGGTACGACAACTGTAGGTGAGGATGTACTGCACTTTCATGCCTCGTTGTTTCAACCGGCAATGTTAACCCGAGCAGTCATTCAGCCTGTCGCATTAAGCTATCAAGGCCAAGCCCAGCTGCACGCACCTTTTGTCGGCGATGATGAGTTTGTGCCGCATTTGCTGAAGATGCTCAGTCTTGACAGCATTGAAGTGATGGTTAATTTTCTGCCTACGATTAACTCAGCAGGAAAAACCCGGGTGGCAATCAGTGATGAAGCCAGAACGATAATCCGGGCTGAAATTGTTGCTGGTGCGTCTGATTTTGAAGAGCAGACTTGCCAATCCGTGCGCAGGGTTTAGTTACTCTACCTTCACGACCAATAGCCTCAAGGCGCTAATGGTCGTGAAAATTTTTAGGTCCTAAAACCGCTTAAGCCTTAGCCCAAGCGGTATATCTCGCCAGCTAAAAACTCAATGCCCCAACTAATCATTAAACTGAGCATGGTCATGCTAATAGTGATTTTTACCAGATTAGGGTATCTGAGTGAGTGCAGGTTAAGGTGTCGTTGTTTCATCGGGAGAATTCCTCTTTTGATCATAATGTGAGGTAAATCTTCACCCGTTCAGGTTAAGGTTTGATGTCAGTATTGTGATATTTTTGTGACAGTAACAAGGAGTTACATGCCATTAGTAAATAACAACATCCCAGAACTTGAGCAACTTGAACGCATCATTGAGTCGCTGGGTGATCGTGCAACAACTGAAGTTGTCGCACGGATTCCGTATAAAGATGTGGAGTTTCCCATTCATTGCATCAGCATAGGATCAACTGATCCGCTAGCGCCGGTGCTGGCCTTTTTCGGCGGTGTGCATGGGCTGGAAAAAATCGGTTCGGAAGTGATTTTGTCGTATATGGAGACGATTAGTCAGTTGTTGGACTGGGATGAGGAGCTGTTGGCTCGATTAGAAAAATCGCGCTTGGTGTTTATGCCCTTGGTGAATCCGGTCGGGGTATTTTTAGGCACGCGTTGCAATGGCAATGGCGTCGATTTGATGCGTAATTCGCCCGTGGAAGGCATCGGCGCCACACGGCTTTACAGCGGCCATCGTATTAGCCCCAAGTTGCCCTGGTATCGTGGCGATGCGCAAACGATGGAGCTGGAGGCGCAGGCCTTGTGCCAAGTGGTTGAGCAGCAACTGTTTACTGCACCGCTGTCGATGGCGCTGGATTTACATTCCGGTTTTGGCATTAAAGACCGACTGTGGTTTCCGTATGCATCACGTAAAACGCCCTTTGCCTTTATCGCTGAAGCTTACGCATTAAAAGCCTTGTTCGATCGTTGCTATCCCAATCATATTTATAAAATTGAACCCATGAGTGAGGAATACGTCATCAACGGCGACTTGTGGGATTATTTATTCGATGCGTTTATTCCCCGAAGTACCGGCGAACAGGTATTCATGCCGTTAACGCTGGAAATGGGTTCCTGGCTGTGGTTACGTAAAAATCCCACGCATTTATTTTCCCGACACGGCTTGTTTCATCCATTATTACCGCACCGGCAGCAACGGATTTATCGACGGCATTTTATGTTGTTCGATTTTTTGCATCGCAGTTTGCTGTATCCGCAACCGTGGACGCATTTACCCGCAGCGGAAAAGGCAATCTACACACAACAAGCGAAGGAGCTTTGGTATGAGTAAAGTCTGTGGACAACATTGGGTGTTGCTCAGAGGCTTGGCGCGAGAGTCGGCGCATTGGGGCGATTTTGTGCCACTGCTACAAACTGCTTTCCCTGCCGCGACCATCAAAACACTGGATTTGCCGGGCACCGGCTGTTGGTATCAAGAGACAAGTACCGCAACTATCGCCGAGATTGTCGAAATTGTGCGTCAGCAAGCGTTAAAGCAAGGCGTACTCGAACAGCCGATTACATTATTGGCATTATCGCTAGGCGGCATGGTGGCGTGGGAATGGATGCAGCGGTACCCGCAAGACATTGCCGGTGCTAGTTTGATTAACACCAGCTTTGCTGATTTAAGCCCGGCATATCAACGCATGCGCTGGCAAAGTCTTAGCAAAATATTCAAGATAGCCAGGCTAAGCAATAATGTTCAGCGTGAGTTGGCGATTGTGCAATTAATCAGCAATCGCCGAGATCATGATCAAGCCATCGCCCAAGCATGGGCTGCACTGGATGAGTTGCGGCCGATCAGTGCCGGTAACCGCCTACGCCAAATCATTGCCGCCGCCCGCTACCGGCCTGGCGATATAAAGCCACAAGCCCCAGTTTTATTATTAAATAGCCAAGCAGATCGTTTAGTCGCTTCAGCATGCTCGGAAGCGATCCAGCAAAAGTGGCGTCTGCCACTCCACCGTCATCCTTGGGCAGGCCATGATTTACCGCTAGACGATGGCGAGTGGGTGGTTGCGCAATTACAGGCGTGGGTTGAATCTAAGCTTTAAATGACTGACTTTGCCTGAAGGTCTGCGTGATATGACGACCTGACCATCGGGCCGCTGGCGACTTGCTTAAAGCCCATCACTTTAGCAATGCGCCCATACTCATCAAATTGCTCAGGGGTGATGTAGCTTTTTACGGGGAGATGATCTTTGCTCGGTTGCAAATATTGTCCCACCGTTAGCATTGAGCAGCCGTGATCCAATAAATCCTGCATAACTTGCAGCACTTCGTCGTGCTCTTCGCCGACCCCGAGCATTAAGCCAGACTTGGTAGGTGTGTCGGGATGGGCTTGGTGGTATTGCCGTAACAAATCCAGAGAACCTTTGTAATCAGCGCCGGGGCGGACTTGTTTATACAATCTGGGCACAGTTTCCAGGTTATGGTTGAGCACATCGCAAGGTTCTGCGACCAGTATCGCAACGGCTTTTTCGATACGCCCCCGAAAATCCGGCACCAGAATCTCAATCTTAGTGCTAGGAGATTGTTGCCGAATAGCGTGAATGCAATCGGCAAAATGCCCTGCCCCACCATCACGTAAATCATCCCGATCGACCGAAGTAATTACCACGTACTTTAATGCCAGTGCCTGAATGGCGTCGGCCAAATGTTTGGGTTCGTTTTTATCCAACGGTAACGGTTTACCATGCGCGACATCGCAAAATGGGCAGCGCCGGGTGCATAAATCGCCCATGATCATGAAGGTTGCCGTACCGTGCTGGAAGCATTCGCTAAGATTCGGGCAGGCGGCTTCTTCGCAAACGGTATGCAGTTTCTTCTCGCGCAGCATTTGTTTAATGCGGGTGACTTCATCACTGGCCGTTATTTTTATGCGTATCCAATCCGGCTTGCGTAGCACAGTTTCTGGCGTTTCCACTTTAATGGGAATGCGCGCCAATTTTTCAGCGTTGCGTTGATGCGAGTCGGGCGTAGAGCGTGAAGGCGCTTTAAGTGTCATTTTGATAGTGCCGTAGAAATTGCGTGAACAAGGTATTTAGCGAGTTCCGCATTGCTTAAATTCACCCCAAGATCAGCCACTTGAGTCACTTGTAAGCCAGGGTAGCCGCAGGGGTTAATGTTGTTAAATGGCTGTAAATCCATCTGATTATTAAGACTTAAGCCATGATAACTACAGTTTTTTTTAATACGTAAACCGATGGAGCCGATTTTTTTTTCATCTACGTAAACGCCGGGGGCATCAGCTCTGGCATTGGCGGTGATACCAAATTCAGCGAGGGTACCGATCATAGCTTGTTCCAAGACCGTCACCAGTTGGCGAATGTTCAAATTCAGGCGTTTGATGTCCAGCAAGGTGTAAACAATGATTTGGCCGGGGCCGTGGTAAGTGACTTGTCCGCCACGATCGGAATTTATCACCGGAATGGCACCGGTATTGAAGAGATGCTCCGGCTTGCCGTTGAGCCCTAACGTGTAAACCGGCGGATGCTCGGTAACCCAAATTTCATCGGCGGTATCTCTGTCGCGCGTCAGGGTGAACTGCTGCATGGCTTGCCAAGTGGTTTGGTAATCTTGCCTATCCAGTTGACGGATGATCGGCGACATAGGCAACGGCTACAAAGCCATCAGCACTAGCGGGTGGTCGGTGAGGTCTTGATAAATGGCATCAAGTTGTTGCTTGCTGGTTGCTTCAATAGTCACGGTAACTGCCGTGTAATTGCCGCCTTTGCTTGGGCGCGTAGTGACCGCACCTTCCTTAATTTCAGGCACGTGGCGAAGAATAATTTCCACAATCAGTAAGTCAAGTTCAACATCGTTTTTGCCCATTGCCTTAATGGGAAACTGACAGGGAAATTCTAGTAAGGTTTCTTCGCTCATGAGTAAGACTTTTTGTAAGCTTGAAATAATTGATTCATGGTGTGCCAAAGCGGTCCTGGCTGGCCTTCGGAAATTTCTCGTCCATCCAATTCAATCACCGGCACGATCTCACGCGTAGAACTAGCCAGCCAAATTTCGCTGGCGGTGAGCAGGGCGTCCAAGGAAATAATGTCTTCCCCGTAAGGAATATTATTGCTTTGCGCTAACTCCAAAATAACATCGCGAGTCACCCCCGCCAAAATGCCATCACTTTTAGGTGGCGTAAGCAACACGCCATCGATCACCGCAAATACATTACTGGCAGCGCCCTCGGTGAGATAACCATCTTTAATCATAATGGCTTCGGCACTGCCTTTTTCAACCGCTTGTTGTCTAAGCAGAATATTGGCCAGTAAATTGGTTGATTTGATATAGCAAAACTGCCACCGAATATCATCGACACTAATGGCTTTTACGCCTGAGCTTAATGCCGTGAAAGGTTCGATGGGCGCCGACATGGCAAATACTGTCGGTACCACTTGTTTGGGGAAGGCATGGTCACGTTTTTCCGCAACACCCCGGGTAATTTGCAGGTATACAGCTTGATCAAAACCAGGCTCCAGCAATGCAGTCAAAATATCTAACCATTGCTGAGCTGAATGCGGATTAGGTAAGTGAATAGCGGACAGACTGTTTTGCAGTCTAGTCATGTGTTCTTCAAAACGAAACAATTTGCCGTTATAGGCCGGTATCACTTCATAAATACCATCAGCAAACAAGAACCCGCGATCCATTACCGATATTTTCGCTTCGGCTAATGGCAGCGTTTGGCCATTCAGATAGACCATTTTATTTTGCATCTGATTTTCCTAACAGCATCGCAATGCTATCGTAAGCACGTCTAAATATGCCGCCTTGCTGAACTGCAGTTAAGGCAATTAGGTCTTTGTTAGCAAGTACTTCACCTTTCAAAGTCACTTTAACCGAACCTAACTTTGCACCTTCCTGAATTGGCGCCATGATTTTAGGATCGACAACAATTTCAGATTTCACGCCATCAAACTGACGACGAGGAATAGTCACATAAAGATCTTCCGCCAATCCCAACGGCGCATTTTTTTCGTCACCTTTCCAAACTCTGGGTTCTGCTAAGGCAGTTTTACCTTGAAAAATCTTATGCGCTTCAAAAAAACGAAAGCCATAATTGAGCAAGTTCTGGTTTTCAGCGGCTCTGGCGGCTGCACTTTTGGTATTCATAACCACCGAAATCAAACGCATGTCGTCGCGTAACGCCGAGGCGACTAAGCAATAACCGGCATCATCGGTAAAGCCGGTTTTAACACCGTCTACCGAACCGTCCCGGGAAAGCAGGGTATTGCGGTTATGCTGGGTAATGTTGTTATAGGTGAATTCTTGTTGGGAAAACCAGCGATAGTATTCGGGAAATTCTTTGATGAGTGCTGAAGTAAGCGTCGCCAAGTCGCGTGCGGTGGTGTAATGATTTTCTGCAGGCAGGCCGTTACTATCAACAAAATGGGTGTTAAGCATCCCTAAGCGTTGCGCATATTGATTCATCATTTCAGCAAACGTGCTTTCATCGCCCGCCACATGTTCGGCCAACGCGACACTGGCATCATTGCCGGACTGGATAATTACACCTTTAAGAAGGTCTTCAATTTTGACTTTATCATCCACCTTGACGAACATTTTAGAACCGCCGGTTGCCCAGGCTTTTTGGCTGATCGTCGCGGTATCGTCGAGATGTAAATGGCCGTTGCGGATTTCAGTAAACACCACAAACACGGTCATGATTTTGGTAAGACTGGCGGGAGCTAGTTTTACATCAGCGTTATTCTCTGCCAAGATCTTACCGCTGCGGAAGTCTTGCAAAATATAACTGCCGGCTGCGACAGTGGGAGGAGTGGGCGTCAGCATATCAGCCTCTTCAGCGCGGAGCTGGAAGCTGGTAAAAATTAAACTGAACAGCAGGAAAATAGCAAATTTAAAGGTGCGCGATGAGGATGTCATTACTTTGAGAGCCTAGATAATACAGGCCTCCATTGTACCACGCAGTTTTTTAGTTTTGACTGGTTTCAGTAATGAATTGAGTACCGGTAACACCGATTTTGGCCAGTTGCTGATTTAACATCGCAATATTGTCGGATGGATTAATAGGCCCCATTTGTAACTTATAAACTGTAGATCCTTTACGTTTTGCAGCCAGCATCTTGGTTTCCGGCAAGTGGCTGGCAACAATTTTATGTTGTAGTTTTAGAGCCTTGGTCTTGTTACCAAATGAACCAACTTGCAAATAAACTTGTTGATCTTGCTTGGCTGCCGCTTCTTGCATTTGAGCCAGAGCTTGCTTAGGAGCTATCGCTTTGATTTCTACAGCACCAGTACCTGCTTGATCAATACCTAATTTTTTCGCCGCTGAGTAAGACAAATCCATTACCCGATCGCCATGGAACGGGCCGCGATCATTAATGCGGACGATGACGCTGCGTTTATTTTTTAAGTTGGTAACTTTAGCGTAAGAAGAGATGGGCAAGGTGTTATGCGCAGCAGTCATGGCGTACATATCGTAAATTTCGCCAGAAGCAGTTTTTTTGCCGTGGAACTGAGGGCCATACCAGGAAGCAGTGCCTTGTGAGATATGACGGGAGAATTCGGAATTTAGACCGCTTTGGTCGGTATCATCTTCGGCATTTGTATCCGCTTTGCCAAAATGTAATATCGAATGGTGTCTGAGCTTGTGTTCGGCAGATGCCGATAGATCTGTGTAACTTGATGTGTTGCTGGTTTTTAATGGTTCCGTGGAGCAGGCGCTCAACAGAACCATTGTCGTCGTTAATAATAATTTTTTCATGGAAATGGTCCTTTGGTCTTTAAGATAGCTTCACTTAACTGATATACGGCCATGGCATATAAGGGACTGTGGTTGTAGCGGGTAATGACATAAAAATTGTCCAACGCCGCCCAAAGTTCCTCGCCATTTGCTTGTTCAAAGCTAAGCAGTTTTACTTTAGTGTCTAAAGGTACAGACCTCTCTGTTTTTAAGTTGAGTGATTCTAGCTCGACAAGTCTTAAGTCGGGCTTAAGATCACCATTAAGAACAGTTTTGTATTTCTCCCCCGCCGCGGTCACTGGAACCGCAATAGCCTGGCCGGTGTGCCATTCATGCTTGGCAAAATAATTCGCCACGCTGGCGATTACATCAGCATTGTTATGCCATATGTCACTTTGACCATCCTGATCAAAATCGACGGCAAAACTTCTAAAACTACTCGGCATAAACTGCGGCATGCCCATAGCGCCGGCGTAAGAACCTAGCGGCTCCAGCGGATTAAAATGTTGATCACGACAAAACAGCAAATAGTGTTCGAGCTCACTTTGAAAAAACTTAGCTCGTGGTGGATAGGCGAATGCCAGTGTAGACAGGGCATCAATCACGCGGTGTTTACCGGTGTTTTTACCGTAAGAGGTTTCTACGCCAATAATGGCGACGATAATCGGCGCCGGTACGCCATAGTTTTTTTCAACCTCAGTCAACGTTTGCGCGTTATCTTGCCAAAACTTAACCCCGGCATTGATCCGCTCTTCGGTAAGAAAAATGCGCCGGTACTTATACCAAGGCATGCCTTCGGAAGGTTTGGCAATGCGGGCGAGAATATCTTCCTTTATTGCCACTGTCGCAAACAAATCTTCAAGCTCAGATTGATCAAATTGATGTTTGCTGACCATTTGCTCAATAAACGACTGCTCAATTTCATCATCTTTAACACCTTTACCGCCACAGGCAACCAGGGCTAAGCAGGCACTTCCAATTAAGACACGCCTTAAGTGAGGTGTAATTTTCATGGTTGTATCAAGTATTTTTTATGAGTGTGTATCGACATCAAGATACCAAAGCCGGCTAGTAGCGTGACAACAGAAGTTCCGCCGTAACTGATCAGTGGCAGCGGTACGCCAACAACAGGCAACACGCCGATAACCATGCCGATATTGACAAACACATAGACAAAAAAGGTAAAAGCCAGGCTGCTTGCAAGCAGCCTGCTGTAGGTGTCTTTGGTTTGCGATGCGATATATAGACAGCGGGCGATGATAAGCAAATAGAGCGACAACAAACCCACACAACCAAATAAGCCGAATTCTTCGGCAAATACGGCAAAAATAAAATCGGTTGAACTTTCCGGTAAAAAATCCAGCTTGGACTGGGTACTGCCTAGCCAGCCTTTACCGTGAATGCCGCCAGAACCGATGGCGATTTTCGATTGAATAATATGATAGCCACGCCCCAGCGGATCGGCCTCCGGGTTTAAAAAAGTATGGACCCGATCGCGCTGATAATCGCGCATGAAATGCCAAAGCACCGGCGTTAACCCAGCTAACGTCACCGCAATGGCAGTAATCAGCCACCACGACAAGCCCGAAAAAAACAGCACAGCTGCACCGGAACTCGCCACCAAAAGCGCGGTGCCCAAGTCGGGCTGTTTAGCGATCAGCAAAGTAGGCAACAGAATCAGCAACGTCGCAATAAAAAGATGCTTGGCTCTTGGCGGTAAGGGATGCTCCGACAAATACCAGGCGATCATCATTGGCGTGGTGATTTTGATCATTTCCGATGGCTGAAAACGAAAAAAACCCAAATCCAGCCAGCGTTGCGCACCCTTGCCTATTTGTCCGAGAATCAATACCGCCAGTAATAAGACAATGCCGATGCCGAATAACAACGCTGAATAACGTTTAAATTGATAAGGATCAACATGCGCCAGCGCGGTCATTAATAAAAATGCCAGCCCCACACGCGCAGCTTGCCGTAGCAACACATCCATGTCTTGACCACTGGCGCTATAAAGAATCACAAAACTTAACAAGGCAATTAATAACAGCCCAATCATTAACGGAATATCAATGTGTAGCTTTCTAAGCAATGTGCCTAGCAATGACGGCGGTTGGAATTGTTCGCTACGGGTTTCAGTCTGCATGACTTTCCTCTAAGAATTGCTTAATCACCTTGGCGGCAATAGGAGCGGCCATTGAACCACCGTGACTGCCGTGTTCTGCAACCACGGCCACCGCGATTTTTGGATCATCTGCCGGTGCCAGGGCAATAAACAACGCATGGTCGCGTAATTTAAAGGGAATGTTGTTTTCGTTATAGGTCTCTTCCTGCTTGATGCTGTAAACCTGTGCCGTACCGGTTTTACCGGCAATTTGATAAGGAATGCCCTTGCTAATAATCTTAGCGGTACCATGTTCGCCATGCACCACATTGGTCATCGCCGCTATGATTTTATTTACATTATCGTTATTCAAATGCATGGATCCTTGATGCGTTTCCGGCCCCGGTGACGTGGCATGTGCGCTAACAATTTTATCCACCAAAAAGGGCGTCACGATGTCGCCATGATTGCCCAAGGTAGCGGTAGCACGCGCCAACTGTAACGGCGACACTTGCAAATAGCCTTGGCCAATACCTGTAATAATGGTTTCGCCAGGGTACCATGCCTGTTTTTTCTGCTGACGCTTCCATTCCTGAGACGGCAATAAGCCGGTTTTTTCGCCAATCAAATCGATGCCTGATCTTTCGCCGAAACCAAACTGCTGTAAGAACCGATGCATTCTATCAATCCCTAAAACCGAGGCTAGATTGTAAAAATACACATCGCAAGATTCGGTAATAGCTTCATTCATATCCACTGAACCGTGTCCGCCTTTTTTCCAATCCCGATACTTGTGCGTGACATTCGGCAACTGATAGTAGCCCGGACAAAAATGCTTCTGTTCATAGCCAATGGCGTTGTATTCAAGGCCTGCCAAGGCAATAAAGGGTTTCATCGTGGAGCCTGGCGGATATAAGCCGCGTAGTGCCCGATTATAAAGCGGCTGACTATCTGAGGCCTGTAAGGCCTGATATTCATCATTGCCGATTCCAACCACAAAAGGGTTCGGGTCAAACCCAGGGCGGCTGGCAAGTACCAACACGCCGCCTGTTTTTATCTCTATCGCTACTACCGCGCCATTAAATTCTTCCAGGGAATCGTAAGCGGTTTTTTGCAAATCAATATCTATGGTCAAATAAAGATTAGCGCCTGGATCCGGGGCAACGGAGTTGACGGTATTGATGGCGCGAGCCTGTACATTGGTTTCTATCTCGGCATAACCGGTTTTGCCGTGTAACTGGGTTTCGTAAGCGGCCTCTATACCCAACTTGCCGATATACGTTGAGCCACGGTATTCGGCAGCTGGGAGATTTTTTATTTCCGCTTCGTTAATACGGCTAACGTAACCAAGCACATGCGACGACAGTTCCTTATAGGGATAATTCCTGACTAGTCGGGTTTTAATGTCAACCCCAGGAAAATAGGGCCTCATCACAGCAAATTTAGCGATTTCTTCGTCATTCATCCCAAGCAATAACGCCGTGCTGGTAAAGCCTTTTTGGCGTTTACGCTGCCGCTGATATTGCTCGATTTTTTCATCAGAGATGTCTAACAACTTCTGCAGCCGAGCCAGCGTGTCGTTAAGGTCGGGTATTTGCTCCGGGATCAGCTCTAAGCTGAAAGACTGTGTATTCTCGGCTAAGACTTTGCCGTGTCGATCATAAATAATGCCTCGGGTAGGCACTAGCGGCTCTATCTTGATGCTATTGTCTTTTGCCAACGTGGTGTAATGCTCGTGACCGACAATTTGCAGATAAACCAATCGAACGATTAAACCGGAAGTCAAAAGCAAAATGAGTATAAACGCCGCAATAATGCGGTTAAGAAATAGGCGATTCTCTACCCTATTGTCCTTGATGGTATGAAAACGGGACATGTGCGAGCAATCGCCTATTTAAAAATGCGTGACCGGCGGACAAAGCGCAGAAAGGTAAATACTAGCGGCCAGCACAGCGTACCGGTAAACACCGGCAACCAGAAAGTCGCTGGAAATTCACCAGGCTGCTGAAGGTTTTTAATCAGAAATAATAAAAATTGGGACAATAGCAGGCAGAAAAAAATAAACATGCCTTGCTGAGGCAAAGGAAATTGACGCAAACGCTTATGTAACATCAAGCAAAGATAAATAACTAATGAATAAGCCAGCGCATATTGGCCAAGCAGACGACCCGTTAAAACGTCGACCAGCAACCCAAATGTCCAGGCATAAAAAATTCCGACGCGTTCCGGTATAGCCAGCGTCCAGTATATGAGCGCCAGCAACACCCAATCAGGATTAATCGCAGCGACAACGTTTGGCCAAGGTAAGATTCTCAAACACATCGCCACCACAAGCGTAAAAAAGATACGGCCAAAACCGGTGTAATTATTCATGCTTATTAACTTCCGGTGCTTTAATGTCAGTGGTTTGATCTTTAAGAAGTTGAACCGGCGCCTTGTTACCCCAGACGATCAATAATTCTCTATTGCGGTCAAGCAAAGCCTTAGGTGTCGCAGTGACATTGATAAACGATTTGCTGTCGGCCGGATTAAAATTATCTACTACCGCCACAGGATAGCCGGCCGGAAAAGTACCACCCAACCCTGAGGTAATTAACAAATCCCCCGGCTGAATATCTGCGTTGGCAGGTAAATAAGGCAAGTTAAGTCGATTAAGTTGGCCGCTTCCGACCGCAATCGTTAATAAGCCATTACGATTAACCTGCACCGGAATAGCGTGACTAGGGTCAGTAATCAGCATAATTTCGGCGGTAAACGGCAAGGCACGAAAAACCTGCCCGACAACACCATTAGCATCCAACACCGGCTGTTGGGGGTGAACCCCAAAGCGAGTGCCTTTATTGACGACAACAATATGCTCGTAGGGCGCCATATTGATAGAGATTAACTCGGCAATTAGCACTTGCTCGCCAAGCTTGAATGAGTTTTCCAGCAATGCCCGTAAACGGATATTTTCTTTTTCCAGCGCGTCGAACTTCAGCAATCGAGTTTTATTGATAAATTGCTCTTCACGTAAGATTTCGTTTTCTTTTTTTAACGTGGAATAAGTGCTTGTTGCCTCAGATGCTTGATTGATCAGCCCGGATGGCATATCAACTAGATATTTTAGAGAATCGGTAAAAACGGACAGCGTCGCACGAACAGCATCAAGCCTCGGACTGCCATGGTCCATTGCCAATAGTGCAACTGACGCAATAACGGCCACTAGCAGACGAGTGTTGATTGATGGTCCAGTGGCAAATAACAGTTTTATGACGGTATCCCTCGGCAAGTAACTCCTAATATTGCCAGCACTACTGCCTCCCTGCAGCGGTTAGATCGGTTAAAATTCTTGGACCGGGCTTCCCCCGGTCCAAGATGTAAGCCATTTAGATAAAGTGCTTACGTCGGTATTCTTGTTTACTGATTCAGACGCAATTTATCCGGCCATAATAAATTCAGGGCTTGAACGCGCCTGCATTACAGACTTAAAAAACTTACTCAGCGTTATTCTAATGAAAAAGTTGAAACACCTTTTTTATCGAGCATTTCCAACACCATACCGCCGCCTCTGGCCACGCAGGTCAAAGGATCATCAGCAATATGCACCGGCAAACCAGTTTCTTCAGCAATCAAACGGTCAATATCTTTTAATAAAGCACCGCCGCCGGTTAAAAAGATACCGCGATTAGCAACATCGGAACCCAACTCTGGTGGAGTTTGCTCCAATGCCAGCCTAACCGCACCGACGATACCGGACAATGGCTCTTGCAGCGCTTCAAGAATTTCATTGCTGTTTAGTGCGAAACTGCGCGGCACACCTTCAGCAAGATTGCGACCTTTCACTTCAATTTCTTTCACCTCACTGCCAGGGTAAGCCGTGCCGATTTCCATTTTGATTCTTTCCGCAGTCGCTTCACCTATTAATGTGCCGTAGTTTCTACGGACATAATTGATGATAGCTTCGTCGAAACGATCCCCGCCGATACGCACCGATGACGAATACACAATCCCGTTGATCGAGATAACAGCTACTTCAGAAGTACCACCGCCAATATCCAGCACCATCGAGCCGCACGCTTCATCAACCGGCAAACCGGCACCGATCGCAGCCGACATCGGTTCTTCGATTAAATAAACTTCACGCGCACCAGCCATCGCCGCAGATTCGCGGATGGCGCGGCGTTCCACTTGTGTCGAGCCGCAAGGCACGCAGATTAAGATGCGTGGACTCGGCCGTAAGAATTTACTTTTGTGAACTTTTTGAATGAAATACCGCAACATCCTCTCGGTCACCGCAAAGTCGGCGATTACGCCATCTTTAAGAGGGCGTATTGCAGTGATGTTTCCAGGCGTCCGCCCCAGCATTTGTTTAGCTTCAAGACCGACTGCGGCAATAGTCTTAGCACCACGGATTTTATCTTCCTTAATCGCAACCACTGAAGGCTCATTAAGCACAATGCCTTGGCCTGGAATGTAAATCAATGTATTGGCCGTCCCTAAGTCAATCGAAAGATCATTTGAGAAGAGACCGCGAATTCTTTTGAACATTTTTACCTGTATCCTGTGGGGAATAGAAATTGCGGTACTCTATCAATCAAGCGGGTATTTGAGCAAGATATAAAGTATCATTATTGCCTCCCTGAGACTGTCTAAACCATAAACAAAGGAGCTTTGTGTGTCGTTAACAGCAAGCGATGTGAAGAAAATTGCGCATCTGGCGCGGCTAGGCATCGACGACCAAGATGTCGAGTCTTACGCAAATGATTTATCCGGAATGCTGGATCTGATGACTCAGATGAGTGAGCTCGATACCAACAACGTCATCCCAATGGCCCACCCACTGGACCAAATACAACGATTACGGCCCGACGTCGTCACTGAACATAATCAACGCGAGCATTTCCAAGCCATTGCACCACAAGTCGAAGACGGACTTTATCTGGTGCCAAAAGTCATTGAGTAAAGGAAACCCCTCCCATGTACAACCTTACCATTGCCGAGCTGGCCAAAGGCCTGCGCGCCGGCGAATTTTCCAGCGTTGAACTGACGCAAACTTACCTACAAAGAATTCACCAACATAGCGAGCTCAACGCCTATGTTACCGTCACTGACGAGCTGGCCTTACAACAAGCCCAAGCCGCTGACGCCAAATTAGCCAGTGGCGACGCAAGCCTACTGACCGGCATCCCGATCGCCCAAAAAGACATTTTCTGCACACTAGGTGTAAAAACGACCTGTGGCTCGAAAATGCTGGATAACTTTATCGCACCTTACAACGCCACCGTGGTCGACAAACTCAATCAGGCCGGTGCGGTGATGTTGGGTAAAGTCAACATGGATGAATTTGCGATGGGCTCATCGAATGAGACCAGTTATTACGGCCCCACCAAAAACCCCTGGAACACCAATACCGTACCCGGCGGCTCGTCCGGCGGCTCGGCCACCGCGGTTGCTGCGCGTTTAGCGGTTTGCGCCACCGGCACCGATACCGGCGGCTCGATTCGTCAACCTGCGGCGCTGTGCGGTATCACCGGCTTAAAGCCGACTTATGGCCGTGTGTCGCGCTACGGCATGATTGCCTACGCCTCCAGCTTGGATCAAGGCGGCCCGATGACCCGTAGCGCCGAAGATGCAGCTATCCTGTTGCAAACCATGGCCGGGTTTGATGAAAAAGATTCCACCAGCGTTGATCAACCTGTTCCTGATTACCTGGCTGACCTTAACAAACCATTGACCGGTTTAAAAATCGGCCTACCCAAAGAGTTTTTCACTGCCGACTTAAACAGCGATATGGCAGCAACGCTTGAAGCAGCGATTAACCACTATCGCCAGCTGGGTGCTGAAATTAAAGAAATCAGCATGCCCACTTTGAAGATGGCGATTCCCGCTTATTACGTTATCGCACCTGCAGAATGCTCCGCCAATTTGTCACGCTTTGATGGCGTGCGTTTTGGTTATCGTTGTGAAAATCCTGCTGATTTAGCTGACCTTTACACACGCTCACGCGGCGAAGCATTCGGCAAAGAAGTTAAACGCCGTATTTTGATGGGTACTTACGCGCTGTCTGCCGGCTATTACGACGCTTACTACATCAAAGCCCAAAAAGTCCGCCGTCTGATTAGCGATGATTTCAAAAACGCGTTAGCCGAAGTTGACGTCATCATGGGCCCGGTCACACCGACACCTGCATTTGGTATCGGCGAAAAACTGGCCAACCCGATTGAAATGTATTTGTCAGATATTTACACCATTGCCATCAACCTCGCTGGCTTACCGGCCATCTCCATCCCGGCCGGATTTATCAATGGCTTGCCCGTGGGCCTGCAAATCATCGGTAATTACTTTGATGAAGCCAGACTGTTAAACGTTGCACACCAATATCAACAAGTCACTGATTGGCATCAACAAACGCCAAAAGGTTTTGAATAAGAGGTAACGGTCATGGCAAAAATCACCGAACTGTCGCAATTGGATTTAAATGGCACCTACAGTTACGCCGATTATTTGACTTGGCAATTGGCGGAAACGGTAGAACTGATCAAAGGCAAGATTATGGCGATGTCACCTGCGCCGAATGTCAAGCATCAGCGGGTTGCTCGCGATTTATTGATACCTATCGATAGATATTTGCGAGGCAAGTCTTGCGAAATATTTATTGCGCCGTTTGATGTCAAACTTTACAACAGCCGTAAATCAAAACTTAGTGACCAAGAGGTATTCAGCGTCGTGCAGCCTGACCTATGCGTGATTTGCGATAAAAATAAACTCACCGAACAAGGCTGCGATGGCGCTCCAGACTGGATCATCGAAATCCTCTCGCCCGGTAACAGCAAAAAAGAGTTACACCTGAAATACGATCTATATCAGGAAAACGGAGTCACCGAATATTGGATGGTTCATCCTTACGAACAAACGGTTTACCAATTCGTATTGAATAAAGACGAGAAATACCAACTTCATGCGATGTATGCAGGTGACGACCTTGCAACACCTTACCTTTTCCCCGAACTACAAATTGATTTGGCCGACGTTTTTGCCGAATAGCTAACAAGGAACCACGAAATGACCACCCAATGGGAAACCGTAATCGGCCTGGAAATTCATACCCAGCTTGCCACCCAATCGAAAATATTTTCCGGCGCTTCCACCGCTTATGGTGCCGAGCCCAATACCCAAGCCTGCGCCGTTGACCTAGGCCTGCCCGGCGTATTACCGGTGCTGAATGAACAAGCCGTGCGCATGGCCGTCACCTTCGGACTGGCCATCGATGCGCACATCGCGCCGCATTCAGTCTTTGCCCGGAAAAATTACTTTTACCCGGACTTACCCAAAGGCTATCAAATCAGCCAGATGGACTTGCCAATCGTCGGCAACGGCCATCTGGATATTGAAGTCGACGGCGAAACCAAACGCATCGGCATCACCCGCGCGCATTTGGAAGAAGATGCCGGTAAATCGCTGCATGAAAGCTTCCACGGCATGACCGGCATCGACCTCAACCGTGCCGGTACCCCCTTGCTGGAAATCGTCTCCGAACCGGACATGCGTTCGGCTAAAGAAGCTGTCGCCTACATGCGCAAACTGCATGAACTGGTGCGCTATCTGGAAATCTGCGACGGCAACATGCAGGAAGGCTCGTTCCGCTGCGACGCCAACGTCTCGGTGCGCCCCATAGGCCAGGCCGAATTCGGCACCCGCGCGGAAATCAAAAACATCAACTCGTTCAAATTCGTCGAAAAAGCCATCAATCATGAAATTGAACGGCAAATCGAAATCATTGAAAACGGCGGCAAAATCGTCCAGGAAACTCGTCTTTACGATGCCAACAAAGACGAAACCCGCTCCATGCGCAGCAAGGAAGAAGCCAACGACTACCGCTACTTCCCAGACCCGGACTTATTGCCGGTCGTCATCAACGACGATTTCAAAGCCCAAGTCAAAGCCACCTTGCCGGAATTGCCGCACGCCAAAAAACAGCGTTTTATCGAGCAATACGGCCAAGACGACGAAAGCGCCAGCACCTTGACCTCATCGCGCGAACTCGCCGATTTTTACGAAGCGGTTGTTAAAGACTCCGGCGTTGAAGCCAAATTGGTAAGCAACTGGATGACCGGCGACGTGCTCGGCGCGTTAAACAAAGCAGGACTGGAAATCAGTGATTGCCCAGTCAGCGCCGAACGCCTGGCAGGCCTGTTAAAACGCGTTGCCGACAACACCATCTCCGGCAGAACCGCCAAACAAGTCTTCGACAAACTCTGGAACGGTACCGCCACCGCCGATGAAATCATCGAACAGGAAGGCTTAAAGCAGATCACCGACACTGGCGCGATCGAAGCCATCGTCGACAAAGTGATTGCCGCCAACCCTGTGCCAGTCGAACAATACCTGTCGGGTAAAGACAAGGCGCTCATGGCCTTGGTCGGCCAAATCATGAAGGAAACCCAGGGCAAGGCCAATCCGGGGGAAGTGAATAAGATGTTGATTGAGAAGTTGAAGGGATGATTTCACTCTGCCGATGAGCAAAAAAATCGTCATCATTGCCGGGCCGAATGGTGCAGGTAAAACTACTTTCGCCAGAGAATTTTTAACCAACGAAGCTCATTGCCCAATTTTCATCAATGCCGATTTGATAGCTGCGGGTTTGTCGCCTTTCGCGCCGGAACTTGCCGCTATTAAAGCAGGGCGACTGATGCTGGAAAGCGTTCATGAACATGTTAGCAAAGGCGATAGTTTTGCCATTGAAACGACATTGAGCGGTTTGGGCTATGCTCGAGCCATTCCTGAATGGCGAAAACGGGGGTACCACGTCAAGCTGATGTTCTTTCAATTGCCCGACGTAGAAACGGCGATTTTCCGCGTTGCAGAACGAGTAATACAAGGCGGCCACAACATTCCCGAAGCAGTTATTCGCCGCCGTTTTGCTGCGGGGCTGAAAAACTTTGAACACGTCTACCAAGCTCTGGTAGATTCCTGGATGCAATTCGATAATTCGGGCGACTCACCCATTCTTATCAGGAGTAGGCAAAGTGGACACTAAATCGACAGCTGATGATTTTGAACAAGAAATCCGTGACGTCCAAGCAGCCTTGGAACGCGCGGCGTTGAGCGCTAGACGGATAGCCGCTCAAACCGGAACGGCGCTTATAGTCGTAAAGGATGGGAAGTTGGTTAGGGAAATGATTGATTGGGATTTTGAAAAGCAGATTGAGCGTTAATGCTTTGGAATCGCTAACGCGATAGTTGATTTAATGTCGGTTCTCGCACCGACAAGCGAGGTACTTTCTTTTGCTTCGCCTCGGCAATTGCTCCTGCATTGCTCTAACTCCTGCATGCCCGATAAAGCGGGGCAGGCTCTCCATGCAGTCGAAAAGAAAGTACCCAAAGAAAAGACGACCCGGATGCCGCTTGCTTCCTGTGCACCTCGCTCTTGTGCCCTGTGGGTATTTGACAGGGGTTGCCAGAAGGGCCATCCCTAGCCCTCTGTCAACGCGATGCATCCATGCACCGCCCCTGCAGGCTATTCCCATCAAAAGCTCCGGTGCTCGGCGCGGCATAACGGGATATAAACCATCCCAAAGTAAAACGTAGTTTATTTTTTGTAAACCAGGAAAATTAAGCTAGTTTGAGAAAGCACATCGTTTGCGATAGATGCGCTTCACTACGATCAGCATATCTATCGTGCTCTCTAGGTTAGGGTACCCTCTAGCCTTGTTTAACCTTAATAAAATAAAAAATGAATAAATATTGGATTCTCATTTTCGCAATAACCTTGATTGGATGCTCTGCGGTAAAAACCAAAACAGAAAAAATGAGAATCCTTATGCTTACAAGAGATATGTCAATTTCAGCAGAGGCTTGTAGAAGCCCAATACAAGCAAATAAAAAATTTGCACATATGTATGAAAAGCTTTCTATCGCATACGGTGAGATGCCAACCGAAAAAAAATTGAAAGATGGAGAGGTAATTACAGATTTTGATGTTTCGTTAGGGCTTGATTGGTATTCAGAATGGCAATATTGTATGGCGAGCCAAGTTGAAGCAATGGGCAAAATTGATCCAGAAATGGCAATTATCGGTACGAGAGTAATAAAAAAACAAGTTGCATTAATAAATGAAATTGTTACTACACGCCCAACTTTTGGATATATAAACAGAAAAATATTAGACATGCGAAATACATTAAAAGCCGATATGAGTCTTTGGTCTGAAAAATTAGATAGAAGATTGAATGCTATGGAGAGTCAAGAGCTAGCAGAATCTGGTGAAGCATTTTTTTCAGAGGTTGGTAGGGTTAGTAAAACATTGGCTATGGCGTTATTGGAAACTGTTGGTGAATTGGCTCAAATGGAACTCTTACTTGCCCAGAGCGCAGCACAGTATGCTGCTACTCATCCTTCATACGTTTTAAATCCAATAGTAACTACAGAATGTAGTTGGTTTATGGATCAATTAACTTGCCGCAGTTTTTAAAAACACACCTTAAGTATGAATATTAAAAGTTTATTTATGAAAAGGGATAAAGAGCAAGATTGGGCAAAATATCTTGGTTTATCGATACAGTCTCGTAAGCAATGGCTTTTAGAGAATTGCAAGACCAACAATGTATCTATTTTTACTGACGATGAAAATGAGCAGTCATCTGGTATCTATGCGGAACTACGTGGTGTTGCATCGGAAGCTGAATTAGAAAAACGGTTATATTCAAAATTGGCTTTTAAGAATTCTAGTAATGCAAATATTATATCGGTGATGTCGTGCGCTATCGCATTTATCTCCCTTATCATCTCGATAGTGGCATATTTTAAATAAAGTATTTAAACGTGTGCTGGTTTACCCCCGTATGTCGCGCCGAGCACCGGAGTTTTTGGCGGGACAAATCGGCAGGATAGCCGATTTGCATGCGCAGCACACGAAGGGCGAGGGACATGGATGTACCGAGTGAGCAGCCCGTTATGGGCGATGCAGGGATGCATCGCGTTGACAGAGGGCCAGAGATGGCCCTTCTGACAACCCCCGTCAAATACCCACAGGGCACAAGAGCGAGGTGCACAGGAAGCAAGCGGCATCCGGGTCGTCTTTTCTTTGGGTACTTTCTTTTCGACTGCATGGAGAGCCTGCCCCGCTTTATCGGGCATGCAGGAGTTAGAGCAATGCAGGAGCAGGAGCAATTGCCGAGGCGAAGCAAAAGAAAGTATCTCGCCTTCGGGTGCGAGAACCCGATTCAAAAGCCGTCGCGCTAGCGACACCACAATTCCAAAATAAACTTACTTTATCTGCTTACTGATTGGCTTGTCGTCATTCAACGCATACCAGCCAATAGTAATTCTGTAGACCATCCATACCACTGTAATAAGCAGCGTAAACAGCCCGATACCCAATTCAAAAGTAACTCCGGATATTGCAAAGCCTGCCAGAGAGACCCAGGTGGTTTTGATTTGCCAGTTGAAATGGGATTCCAGCCAAGTTCCCTGGACTTCATTGCGCTTCCAGAAGTTAACCACCACGCCTAACAGCAATGGCAAGCCTGCCAGCATGAAAGTGAGTGCCTGACTCAGGTAAACCCCAGCGGTCAGAAGTTTCAATGTCTGTAATTTTTCAGGCGTTTTTTGTTCAGTTGATACATCATTCATGTTAAACCTTCCTATTCGATTTTTTTGTTGATTGAACTGGTCGCAAACTTATGGTTTCAAACTGATTTACTTGTCAACCTGCATCAATGAGGTTGCCCAGTTTCTTTAACGTCAATGGCATAGCGTTACCGCTTTTATTGCAGGATTTGATATAGCTACAACTTTGCCCATCTGACAAATAGACTGTACAAGCAAGATAGAATTAAGTCTGTACGCTAAGGAACATAGGTTTATTTTTTGGAAAATAGTCAAAAAAATCCCGCTTACAAGCGGGATTTGATGTTATGCCTTGTATAAAAGAAGAAGATTATTTTTTCATTTTATGTGTAAACACCGCGTCCAATTTCTTGTTAGTATCTTGGCCGTATTGATATTGATCATAACCGGGAGCCCGCGGCGGCACGGCTACCGCTGTTGATACGATTGGCGCGACAACTGGTGCGGGCGGTGGTTCGACAGCGGCTACTGGTTCCGGCGCTGCTTGGCTTTTATCTAACCGAAAAACGTTGCCATAAGTGGTATCTACATCAAAGTCGTCCCAGATGTATGAAGGGTGAACAATGGGCGTAGTGGGGAGAGGAAAGGTTATCAAATCAGCAATGCCCGAACCTATTCGTCCGGTCATATGAATTATGCCTTTGAGAAAGCCACCAAACACACCGTAAAAAAAGTTGGTCTGATTGACGTTATTAACGATGTTTTTGGGAAATTCCAACGGTGCGCTCACTATATTGGCAAAGCCGTTTAAGGCTTTATTGCCAATCTTGCTGCCATAGCTGGTCTGCTCGCTTGCCTCATCTGCTTGGGCTAATGGAACGGTAACCGCCAACAAGCCAGTAACTAATAAAATGTTAACAATGCGATGTGAGCTAGCCATTTTGTAAATCCTTGGGTCAAGTTTAACGATGGGCTTGAGTATAGCAGAGCTTTTTAGTTACTTTTTTAAGGCCTTGGCAAAAGCATTCGCCATGCTGTTTGATACTTGCGGCTGTTGGTTGACCTTGTTGACCGCTTTTTGCTGGCTGTGACTCGGTTTACGTTCAGGCTTACTTGCTGGGCTAATCTCCGGCTGGGATTTCATCGAAAGCGAGATTCTTTTTCGTTCCACATCAACCTCCAGCACTTTCACCTTGACCATGTCGCCGGTTTTAACGGCTTCTCTTGGATCTTTTATAAATGTGTCTGACAAATGCGAGATATGCACCAGACCATCTTGATGCACGCCAATATCAACAAAAGCACCGAAGTTGGCGACATTGGTAACCACGCCTTCCAGGCTCATGCCCGGTTGCAGGTCGGTAATTTTTTCGATACCCGCTTTAAATTCGACGCTTTTAAATTCCGGCCTGGGATCACGGCCAGGCTTTTCTAACTCTTGCAGTATGTCGGTGACGGTCGGCAAACCAAAATGTTCATCAGTAAAATTGGCAGGATTTAGGCCGCGTAAAAACTGGCTTTGACCCAGCAGATCACGAATGGATTTGCCGGTGCTGCCGATGATGGCCTCTACTACTGGGTAAGCTTCCGGGTGAACGGCGGAGGCATCCAGCGGATTGTCACCATTCATCACGCGTAAAAATCCGGCCGCCTGTTCATAAGCTTTATCGCCCAAACGCGGCACTTTTTTTAGTTGCTTGCGGTTAGTAAACGGGCCGTTTTCATCACGGAAGGCAACAATGTTTTCACTGACGCTGGTCGATAAGCCGGACACTTGCTTCAGCAATGCCACTGAGGCGGTATTTACATCAACACCCACAGCATTTACGCAGTCTTCAACGACTGCATCCAGGCTTTTGGCCAGTTGCACCTGATTGACATCATGCTGATACTGACCCACGCCGATAGATTTGGGATCGATTTTAACCAGTTCGGCCAGAGGATCTTGCAAGCGCCTGGCGATAGATACCGCGCCACGTAAGGACACATCAAGATTAGGAAATTCTTTGGCGGCCAGCTCAGAGGCCGAATACACCGAAGCACCGGCTTCAGAGACGGTGATTTTGGTGAATTTAAGCGCAGTGTGGCGTTTCATCAAGTCAGCCACCAGTTGATCAGTTTCCCGTGAGCCGGTGCCGTTACCGATGCTGACTAAGTCAACACGATGTTGTTCAATCAATTTAGCCAGGGTGGCAATCGACTCATCCCATTGCTGTTTGGGAGGGTGCGGATAAATGGTGTTGGTGGCCAATAATTTGCCGGTGGCATCAACAATAGCGACTTTAACGCCGGTGCGTATGCCGGGATCAAGCCCCATGGTTGCTTTAGGCCCGGCAGGTGCAGCCAGCAATAAATCTTTTAAGTTGCTGGCAAATACCCGAATGGCTTCCAACTCTGCCGCTTCACGTAAGCGCAGCTTTAAATCCAGGTCGATACGAGTGAACAATTTGATTTTCCAAGCAAAACGGGCGGTTTCAGCCAGCCAGGCATCGGCCGGTTTGGAGGTATCGGTGACATTAAGATGCTTGCTGACAAACTGGGCGTACAGATCGTGCTCATCTTTTTCTTCCGCGCCGGGTTTTAAATTGATGCTTAATAAATCTTCATTGCGGCCACGGAATAAGGCCAAAGCACGGTGCGAGGGGATTTTGTTGATGGCTTCTTGATAATCGAAATAATCCTGAAATTTCGCGGCGGCCTGTTCTTTACCGTTAACCACGGTGGCGTGCAATATGCCTTTTAGCCAGATCCGTTCGCGTAATTCAGCCAATAACCCGGCATCTTCAGATATGCGTTCCATAATGATTTGCCTAGCGCCATCCAGAGCCGCAGCCACATCGGGCACGGCTTTTTCTGCATCAATATAACTAAGTGCGACCTGCTCAGGAATCAGACTGCGATCGTCCAATATCGCATCTGCCAACGGTTCAAGCCCGGCTTCACGAGCAATTTGCGCCTTGGTGCGGCGTTTGGGTTTATAGGGCAAATATAAATCTTCCAACAACGTTTTGGTGTCGGCGTCTATAATGGCATGTTCCAGTTCTGGCGTGAGCTTGCCTTGGCTGCCGATGCTTTCCAAGATGGTTTTTCGGCGCTCGTTGAGCTCTCTTAAATAGCTTAAACGCTCATCCAACATTCTTAATTGCGTGTCATCCAGGCCCCCGGTGGCTTCTTTTCTATATCTGGAAATGAACGGCACGGTAGAGCCTTCATCTAATAGTGCAACAGCAGCACTGACTTGTTTGCTGCTAACAGATAACTCTTCGGCAATACGTTGAATTACATCCATCTTGATAGGTCTTTAAAGGGTTAAGGTGCGCGCATTGTAGCAGTACAGTTGCAGTTAGTCTTAGCCCCTGAACAGGTTTGTAAAAGCACCCGATTTTCCAATGTTGTACGTGCGATAACTGGACAGTGTTAAGTAATTGGACACTTTAAAGCGCCGTTTAAATTCTTAATAAACAGATTAAAAATCCACAACATATTGTTTTTTATATAAAACATGTTAGTGCCGACTGTATGGCATAGCTATTGCTCTACTTATCTCGAGGTTGTCGTTGGGCCCGGGGAGCAACATTAAGACGTGTTATGAATTCTCATGTGAGCATAGTAACGACAGCCTCATGTTTTTAAACAATAAACCAAAAGAGGAGTAGTCAAATGGCTATAAGTACAGCAACAAAAGCTGCAACCGATGCATTGGCGGTTAATCGCGCGCCAGTCAGCGTAGGTGCTCAAGAAGTTCACAGATGGTTACAAAGCTTCACTTGGGATTTTGATAAAAATCGAACTAAATATTCGACTAAATACAAAATGGCCAACGATACCAAAGAGCAATTCAAGCTAATCGCTAAAGAATACGCTCGTATGGAATCGGTTAAAGATGAACGCCAATTCGGCAGCTTGCAAGATGTGTTAACTCGTGTAGATGCAGCTAATCGCGTACATCCTAAATGGAATGAGTCCATGAAAGTTATTTCTAACTTTCTGGAAGTGGGCGAGTACAACGCGATTGCTGCAACCGGTATGTTGTGGGATTCAGCGACTGCGCCTGAGCAAAAAAATGGCTATTTAGGCCAGGTAATGGATGAAATTCGTCATACCAACCAATGCGGCTACATCAACTACTACTTTGCCAAGCAAGGTCAAGATGCTGCCGGCCATAACGACGCTCGTCGTACTCGTGCCATCGGCCCACTGTGGAAAGGCATGAAACGCGTATTCTCAGACGGCTTTATTTCCGGCGATGCGGTTGAGTGTTCTATCAACTTACAGTTGGTCGGTGAAGCTTGCTTTACCAATCCATTAATCGTTGCAGTCACCGAATGGGCTTCTGCTAACGGCGATGAAATGACTCCGACTGTGTTCCTGTCTATCGAAACTGACGAGTTGCGTCACATGGCAAACGGTTACCAGACTGTTGTGTCAATTGCTAACGACGAAGCCGCTTCAAAATACTTGAACACTGACTTAAACAATGCCTTCTGGACTCAGCAAAAATACTTCACGCCGGTATTGGGCATGATGTTTGAGTACGGCAGTCACTTTAAAGTTGAGCCTTGGGTAAAAACCTGGAATCGCTGGGTATATGAAGATTGGGGCGGTATCTGGATTGGTCGTTTAGGCAAATATGGCGTTGAATCACCAGCCAGCTTACGCGATGCGAAAAAAGACGCTTACTGGGCACATCACGACTTGTTCTTACTGGCTTATGCATTGTGGCCAACTGGGTTTTTCCGTTTGACTCTGCCAACTGCTGAAGAAGCAGAATGGTATGAAGCCAACTACCCAGGCTGGTATGACATGTACGGAAAAGTGTACGAAGAATGGCGTGCGCGCGGTTGTGAAGATCCAAGCAGCGGTTTCTTACCCTTGCAATGGTTTGCTGAAAACAACCACCCTATTTATATAGATCGCGTGTCACAAGTACCTTTCTGCCCTAGTTACAGCAAAGGCGCCAGCACCTTACGTGTTCTTGAGTTTAATGGCAAAAAACATTCATTCAGTGACCAATGGGGCGAACGCATGTGGCTGTCTGAGCCAGAGCGTTATGAATGCCAAAATATTTTTGAACAATATGAAGGCCGTGAACTATCAGAAGTAATTGCAGAAGGCCATGGTCTGCGTAGTGACGGTAAGACGTTAATCAGTCAACCGCACACTAACAAAGACGGCAAATTATGGACTTTAGATGACATCAAAAAGATCGGCTGCGTATTTGCTGATCCGTTGAAAGCTCTGTAATCGGTCGTTAATCAAGGCATTGTAGGGTGCGCGCAATGCGTACCTACGATGCCTTCCAATAATTGTAAAGGAGTTAACTTATGTCAATTGAAGTAAGCGGTGGTAGACGCGGCCTAACTGATCCAGTAATTGCAGCCACAATCTTAGCGGCAATTCCTGATCAACCCTTAGAAACGCAACGCAAAATGAATTATTTCGTCACGCCGCGCGGTCGTCGTTTAAACGAATATGAAGTGTTGTGTTGCTACACACAGCCAACCCCGGACTGGATTCCAGGCGGATTGGATTGGGGTGATTGGACCCAAAAATTCCACGGCGGTCGTCCATCTTGGAGCAACGAATCGACTGAATTGCACAGCACCGACTGGCACAAACACCGTGATCCCGCGTTTCGCTGGCATGCTCTGTATGTGAAAGATAAAGCTGAAGAATGGCGTTATACCGACCGGTTTTTGAAAGCCTATTCTGCCGACGGTCATGTCCGTTCTATCGATCCTGTTTGGCGCGATGAAGTATTGGGCGATTATTTAGGTGCGTTTGGTTTCAGTGAATATGGATTATTCAACTCACACTCTTCAGTAGTTCGTGATTGTTTAGGCGATACCCTGCGTATGAGCAGCGCCATGATCGGCTTGGATAAAGTTGATAACGCGCAAATGATTCAAGCTGAAAGAACCTTCTTGGCGAAATTAGTTCCAGGCTTTGACGAGTCAACTGACGTGCCTAAAAACGAGTGGACTAAAGGTTCAATCTATAAAGGTGCCAGAGAAACGGTTGAAGAAATTTGGCAAGGCACGTACGACTGGAACGAGATCTTATTCTCAGGCCACATGGTTTACGATCCATTGTTCGGTCAATTTGTCCGTAGAGAATTCTTTTTAAGATTGTCGGCTTATTACGGCGATAACTTAACACCGTTCTTTATCAATCAAATGCAGCTTTATCATTCTCAAACCAAAGGCATTACAACTGACATGTTCCATACGTGTCTGGCAGATGATCCTGAGTTTGGCGACTACAACAAACGTTTATTGCGCGCGTGGAGTGATAAATGGTTACCAAGAACTGTCAACGCACTGAAAGATTTCATGGGAATTTTTGCGAAAATTCCTGAAATTAAAGGTGTGACCAGCAAAGACGCCATCGAAGCGGCTTTAGAACGTGTATTTGACGATTGGAAACGCGATTACGCCGATCCAATCGGCTACAAAGTCGATACCTCTGCACTGATTAAAACCGTGTTAACTGGTCTTAAATAAGGAATTATTATGTCTAAAAGTTCAAATGCGTATGGCGCAGGTATCATGGCAAAGACTGGTAAAGCCTTTGCTGATGAGTACTTCGCTGAAGAAAATCAAACCGTTCATGAAAGCCATGAAGTGGTGTTAGTGTTGAAAAAATCCGATGAAATGAACTCAGTGGTTGAGGAAATTCTGCTCGGTGATCGTAAAGCTGACAATCCAACCTTGGTCGTTGAAGACCGTGCCGGTTACTGGTGGCTGAAAGCAACCGGAAAAATTGAAGTCGATTGTCGTGAAGTATCTGAGTTGTTAGGTAAAAGCTTCAGTGTCTATGATTTTTTAGTGGATGTGTCTTCAACTATTGGTCGCGCTTATACCTTAGGAGAAACGTTCACCATCACGTCTGAATTGATGGGTCTTGATGTCAAACTGAAAGACTTGGAAAAAGCATAGGAGATAACCATGGCAAATATTCATGACAACCCTAACCGTGATGCATGGGTTAAAAAAATAGCAGCAGCAAACACACTGGCAGACGGCGTTAAGCTTTTAACTGACTTTCGTGCGAAACATTTGAGTCCGTTTAAAACTGATTTTTCTTTAGAACTTGACGGTCAATGGATTGAGTTAAAAATCGAAGAAAAAGTGGCCTTGTTAAAACACAAAGAGTTTAACGATACCCAGTTTCTTAATAACTCTGCCACCGGTGAGAATGCACAAAAAGTTGCCGATGCCGCTGTCGCTAAAATCAATGCAACGACAGATATGTATGAAGCAGAACGCATTCATATCAACTTTAGATTGGCTAACAAGCCACCTATCTTGCCCGTCAATGTATTCCTAGACGCTGATCGTCAGTTAGGCACCAAGTTAATGGAGCTTAGAAACACTGATTACTACGCATTGCCGTTAGAGGAGTTACGTAAAGTACGTGGCGTTAAAGTCATCACTTTGCAGTAACTAAGTAGGTTGGGCTGCCGCTGTTTGGCAACCCAACACAAAACTAACTTCACGAGTTTTGTTGGGTTGGCTAACGCCAGCCCAATCTACGTATCCGAAATTTAAATAACCACGGTGAGCCATGTTAGAGCTATTAAACGCAGAGTCCAACTCGCAAACCCACGATATACCGACAATGAATTCTGAACTGACCAAGTTGTACGATTCACAACCCTACACTGCCTATACAGAAGATTTGGAATTCATGTGGCGATGGACCATCTATCAGGACAATAAACTTGTTCAAGAAGGCTGTTCATTAACCTTAGAAGCCTCAAGGCGTTCTGTGGAACATGTGATGACTTTTTTTAACATGAAACGCCAAAACACCCAGTTAGAACAGGAGCTGTAGTTAATGGCAAGTACACATCAGGTCAAAATTATTACCCAGGATGACGAGTCGGTAACATTTGAATGCCGTTCAGATGAAGATGTCATCACCGCCGCAGTGCGTCAGGATATTTATTTAATGTCGTCGTGCCGTGAAGGCGGCTGTGCCACTTGCAAAGGTTTTTGCGCTGAAGGCGATTATGTCTTAGGCAAAGTTAGCTCCCAAGCGCTTCCTTACGAAGAGGAAGAAGCGGGCGAAGTATTGTTATGCCGCTGTTATCCAACCACGGATATTGAAGTTGAAGTTCCCTATACCTATGAACGGATTTCATTTTCCCCAGAAGGACTGGCTTTTGAGGCAGAAGTCACTGAGCTGTCGCAGATTTCCATCAACGTGATGAAATTACAATTGCGCCGCACGGGTGACGATAAAACCATTAAATTTGATTCCGGCCAATTTTTTGATCTGGAAATTCCCGGCACCACAACTACCCGCTCTTATTCACCCGCAAACACATCCAATAAGCAGGGCGAGCTGGAATTTTTGATTCGCATAGTGGATGGCGGTAAGTTTTCGGAATTTTTGAAAAACGGCGCAAAAGTCGGTCAAAAACTGACCGTTAAAGGCCCGTCAGGGATTTTCGGGCTAAAGGAAAATGGCTTTACTCCACGCTATTTTGTCGCCGGTGGCACAGGCCTCGCGCCTATTTTGTCCATGGTCAGGCGGATGAAGGAATGGGAAGAACCACAAAAATGCGTCATTTATTTTGGCGTGAATACTGAAGCCGAGATTTTCCATCTGGACGAGCTTGATCAACTAGCCGCTGAAATGCCAACGTTAGAATTAAGAAACTGCGTCTGGAAATGTACGGATGATTGGCATTGCGAAAAAGGCAGCGTAGTCGATATTTTACGCCGCGATTTGCAAGCAACCGGCGCCAAACCTGATTTATACCTCTGCGGCCCTCCTGGCATGGTCGATGCCACCTTTGCCGTTTGTGCGGAAATGGGCATCCCCAAAGAGCGCATTTATTTGGAAAAATTCTTGCCGAGTGGCTCGTAACAACTCAATTCATTGCAAAGCCGGTCTTTACTAAAAGGTCGGCTTTTGTATGTGGACTCAATCAAGATTCTTTTACCTAAGAAAGAACATCTAACAATAAAAAAGGGAGTAAGCCATGTCACTAAATTGTTTGGTATACGTCAGCTTAGCCAACCAGGAGATGTCTGATAATCACCTGCAAGCCATGCTCAAGAAAGCTCGGGAAAAAAATGAAAAACTCAGTATCACTGGCATGTTGCTATATCGTGATGGCTTTTTTATGCAGGCCCTGGAAGGTGAGTTAAATGATATTGAAGATTTATTTAAAACCATCTCTCAAGATCCTCGCCATCGTGATTTGCTGCTAATTTACAAAAAGCCCATACAACAACGAGGTTTTCCCGATTGGACCATGGGCTTTAATAAAATTAGTGACGAGTCAGTTGAAGCTATTGATGGTTACACCAATTTTTTGAAGAATCCAACCCCGGAATTCTTTAATCAAAAAGCCAGTGAAGCAGAAGCAGTGCTAGACCAATTTAAACATCAACTGTTCTTTTGAGCCACGGCTATGTCTTTAACCACATTATCGTTTGAGCTGGGACTTAAGGCCGAAGACGAACAGTTTCTTAAGGATATGGTTACTCAACTTGATGAAACAATCAGAAAGTTGGTGGTTGAAGAAAAAGCGCTAATCAACAAAATCGGCACTACTCGTGTAGAAGAATTAATAGAATTTTGGAAACAAGAGCTACCCGAGGAAGAAGAGCACTTTTTCAAAATGACACTGGATTACTGGGACAAAATACTGATTCGTAATTGGGCACGCTCCAAGCGCCTACATCACACTCGGGCAGAGGTGGGGCGCACTTTCATGAAATTGAATTCTAATAGAGGCATTGATAGCAAGCATGAGTAAACAAATTATCTATAACCCAGAAGCCCGTTTAAGAATGATGCAAGGCATCGATAAAGTGGCCAGTGCGGCCATAGTTACCATGGGCAGTGCCGGTCCGGCCGTGATGATTCAACACCGTACCGATGGCATTTTGCCGGTATTTACCCGTGATGGCGTGACGGTCGCCAGATCAATCAATTTTGATGATCGACTTGCCGATTTGGGGGGGCGCATGTTGCGCGATGTTGCGGGTGCCGTCTCCCGGCAGGTGGGCGATGGCACCACAACAGCCATCGTCTTAGCGCAAAAGATTGCCCAAGAAAGTGTTAAGAGCGTCGTTGCCGGCTTTCATCCATTACAGCTGAAAAAAGGCCTGGATTTAGCGTTGACCTTGGTTGAAAAGCATTTACTGGACACTGCCGTTACCGGTGTCACTGCCGACTGGATTGAAAAAATTTCTGCTGTCGCCACCAAAGATGAACCTGGCGTGGGTCGTTTGCTTGCTCAAGCCTTGGCTGAACTTGGCAGTGAAGGCCAATTAAACTTTCAATTGGGTAATAGCCGCAATGATGAGCTTGAAATCGTTGAAGGTATTCATTACGAACAAGGCTATTTATCGCCCTATTTTGTCACTGATAAAGCGCGCCAAGAAGCGGTGCTCGATAACCCGTATATCTTGTTATATGACCGTGACATTAGTGACTTGATGGACTTAGTGCCGATTTTGGAAGAAGTAAAAGCAGAAGGCCGTTCGTTATTGATCATTGCTGAAAATGTGACTGATAAAGCACTGTCCGGACTATTACTCAATCATGTGCGCGGTATTTTTAAAGTGCTGGCAGTTAAAGCCCCAGGCTTTGGCGATAAGCGCATCGATCGCTTGAAAGATTTAGCTTTACTGACCGGCGGCAAAGCCATTTTGGACGATTACAGCAGCCCGAAACTTGAACATGTCACTTTGGACATGCTGGGCCAAGCACAGCGCGTGGTGGTTACCGAAGGCACCATCACCATCATCGGTGCCAAAGGTGATCGACACGCGGCCCAACAACTCATCGATAATTTGCGCGCCCAAGCTGATCTTATTCTGGCAAAAAAACCCGGCCAAGGCTCAGCCAGCGGCAATAGACATGATTTTGGCGAACTTGAAGAACGTATTGCTTTGCTATCCGGCAAAACCGGCATGTTTAGCGTTGGCGGCACCACCGATATTGAAATCAAAGAACGTATGGTGCGCATTGAAAATGCCTACATGTCAGCAAAGGCCGCGCTTGAAGAAGGTGTATTGCCTGGCGGTGGCATTGCGTTATATCGCAGTATCAAAGTTCTGGATGCTGTAATCGCTGAAAATGCCGAGCAACAACAAGGCATAGCCATAATGAAGCTGGCACTGGTCGCGCCGTTGCAAAGCTTAACCCGCAATGCCGGGATCAATTCAGAAACGGTTATCGCCAAACTGGATGCGGCTGATGACGATCATTTAACGATCGATACCCAACGCAATAGTTACGGCAACTTTCTGGAGATCGGCATTATTGACCCGGTTAAAGTCATGCGTTTGGCGCTACGCAATGCCGTCAGCGTGGTAACAACGCTGATTACTACCGAAGCAGTAGTAATGGATGTACCGGATTTATCGATTATGGATGGTTATTCGCCAGAATGGGCGGCGGCAACCCGTGAAGATCCGCGGGCATAAATCACTTAGAGTTTCGCCAAAATTAACTTCCTTACTTACGACCGTGTTGGGCCGAATTCATTCGTCCCAGCAAACACCGAGCGTTACCTTCCTCCCCTCCCGTGGGGTTTTGCCTATTCCAATATGTAATAGGGGCGATGCGACCTTTGTGTTGCATTGCCTTTTTTTGCTCTCGCTTCAGAGCTCACTAAAATTTACTTAAAGCCCTCACGTAGGTCAAAAAACCGTCCCCCATGATAAACGACCAATCTGTGGTCAACTTCACAAACCCCCATCAGTGTCTATACTAATCTTTCAATCACACTGACAGCAGACCATTACCGACATGGCCCTAAGTTGCAACAAAACGCCAACGGGAATTCACCACATCATGCACATCCAGTCCCATTATCACCAAGGCTTTACCCTGATTGAACTGATGGTCACCATCTCCATCGCAGCGATTCTGCTAGGCGTTGCTATACCCAGTTTTACCTCCACCATTACCAGCAATCGACTAACCACCAATGCAAACGAATTAGTAACGGCGTTAAATTTGGCGCGTAGTGAAGCGATTAAGCGTGGGCAACAAGTCACGATAAGGCGTAAAGGCACAACTAGTGCACAATGGGAAAGTGGTTGGGATGTGTTTGTTGATAGCGATGGCAGTAATGCTTTTAATGATAATGGCACTGCACCATTGTGTGAAGCCGGTGAAGATTGTTTATTAAGAACTTACGATGCATTGCCTGGCGGCTACACATTAAGGACGGGAAATAGCACATATAAAGACTACGCTGCTTTTTTACCAAGTGGTTTAAGTAAAGTTGTGGTTGGCGATACATTTACATTATGCAATCAATCCGGGACATCCGTTCCACGGAGGACAATTACCATAAATGCAACCGGCCGACCTAAAGTCGATGTTACTCCGGGAGCTTGCCCATAATGTATTCACTATCGAGTCGCACTATGAAAAATACCGGCTTTACCCTAATAGAAGTCCTAATAGCCATGCTTGTGCTAGCCGTCGGCTTGCTCGGTTTGGCTGGCTTGCAAGCCACCAGCCTTAAAAATAATCAAAGCGCCTACAACCGCAGCCAAGCTACCCAATTGGCCTATGACTTAGCAGACAGAATGCGGGCTAACGTTGCCGGAAAAACCACCTATACAACCGGCACTGCCACAGCAACAGCAGCTTGCTTAACTACAGCGGGATGCACTAAAGAGGCAATGGCTGAAAATGATCTTAAAGAATGGAATGATGCGATAAGTGCAACATTACCCAGTGGCGCGACTGGTACTGTAACTAGTCCTTCCGCCGGAGTTTATACCATCACTATCAACTGGGATGACAATCGCGATGGCAGCGTTAATACCAGTGACCCCAATTTCCAAACGAGCTTTCAGCTATGAAAAATAAATCCTGTCAAACCGGCATGACGCTGATAGAAATTATGATTGCCTTATTAATAGGCGCATTTTTATTGGGTGGGATACTTCAAATATTTATCAACAGCAAACAAACCAACAGAATGCAGGAAGGTTTATCCAGGTTGCAAGAAAACGGCCGTTTTGCACTGGATTTTTTAGCCAAGGATATTCGTATGGCGGGTTATCGGGGATGTAACAGGCTCACGCCAATTACAGGAGCGTCGAATGACTCAGCCAATTTTTTATTCGATTTCAATACCGCTATTCAAGGCTTTGAATCTACTTCATCATCAGCATGGACACCTGCCATAAACGCAGCAATAACTTCTCCGCTGGGCGGCTCCGACGTTATCACCATTCGCCAAGCTAATGAACAAGGCAACCTTGTTACGGCACATACCAACGGCTCAACCACCTTAACACTAGCCAACACCACAGGTTTAGCAGCAAATGATGTAGTTCTTATTTCCGATTGCAGCGGAGCGGAAGCATTTCAAATTTCATCAATTACCGGTAGTGACATCACTTTGCAATCCGCACCAAGCAGAAGCTACGAAAACGGAGAGGTTTCTCCAATCAATACTATTAGTTACTACGTTAGATCAACCCCTATCAAAACAGACCGCGCTGCAATATCGCCTAATGACCGACTTTCGCTCTATCGAAAAACTGGCTCAAATGATGCCCAAGAATTAATTGAAGGTGTCGATCAAATACAAATTTTGTATGGCCCTGATACAGATGCCAACGGGACCCCTAACTACTATGTTGCCGCAGGCACCGTCGGTCTTGACATGGCACAAGTGGTCAGCATCCGAATTAACCTTACAGGCCGTACGCTTGAGAATAACTTGACCTCAACAGGGGACGGCAGAATCACGCGCAATTTCACATCAACAATCGCCGTGCGTAACCGCTTGTAATGCAAAGAGGCCACTATGAATAACCTGCAAATAACCAATAGCAAATTGAGTAGGGTGGCACCAAAAGTAGGCGCTTTTCTGCCCACCGCTAACCCAGTAGAGTGGTGGGCAGAAAAAATTGCCCACCCTACTCGACTGTCAAATCCCACCTGCAACCATCAATCCGGTGCGGTGCTGATCGTCAGTTTAATTATGCTGCTGTTATTAACGCTGATAGGTGTAACCAGCATGCAAACCACCTCGTTAGAAGAAAAAATGGCCGGCAACATGCGCGATAGAGATTTAGCGTTTCAAGCCGCAGAGTCAGCGCTAGTAACGGGAGAAAAATGGGTAATTAACCCTCTCAACACTTTTTCTTGTAATGCTTCTGCAGGACGATTCTGGCCGCGAGATAAAAATTGTGATGGCACTAAAGAGGCTGCCCAAGTTTGGGACGATATTAACTGGGATAGTACTGATTCCGTTGCCTATACCGGCGTGCTATCTAATCTAAACTCCAATCCTCGTTACATTATTGAAGATCTGGGGGCTGCCAACTGTCCCGGCGGACCAATTAATTCACCGCCATCGGGTTGTACAAACTACCGTATCACTGCCCGTGCCACAGGTGGCTCGACTAACGCAGTGGTTATTTTGCAGTCGATTTACTCACGTGGATAAAGCAATTTTCTAATGAAGATTTACCATGAATACATTAAAAACACAGATACCGCTTTATCTACAAAGAACTTCTAGTTGCAGGTGGCGGGCAGAAAAGAACTGCCCGCCCTACTTCACTTTCTGCTAAGCCGCCACGAATTGATTCAAAAGGAATCTCAACATGAAATCGCAAACAAGTTCAAATTTCTATACTGGGCTGGCAGGATTGATAGGCTGTTGGCTTACGCTGTTAAGTGCGCCTGCCAACGCTGTAATAGTCTTGCCGAATGCACCACTAGGTGTATCCACATCAGCCAAGCCAATGACTATGATTACGGCTGGGAAAGATCACAAATTATTTTACGAAGCCTATAACGACGCCAGCGACATTGATGGTGACGGTACATTGGATATCCGCTTTAAGCCTAGCATTACCTATTACGGTCTATTCGACTCCAAAGTATGTTACAGCTATGACAACAACTTATTCAGTCCGGCTGCAGCCACCAGTGACGGCAAATGTTCGAGCAAATGGTCAGGGAATTGGCTCAATTACATTACTACCAGCCGTATCGATGCCCTACGTAAGGTACTGTACGGTGGCTTTCGTGAAGTGGACAGCACTACACAAACCATTCTGCGCCGAGCCTACATACCTCAAGATGCACATTCTTGGGCCAAGGAATATGCCAGTGCAACAGTCGATGGCTACAAAATCACCGACTATACCCCGCTAAGCCAACCAAGTAGCGGAAAACGGCATTTCTTTGGCAATCTTACTAATAATGCAAGCAAAAACTGCTCCACACTCAGCGATTGCAGCAATTTGACTCCATTACTAAAAATTCGGAAAGATGTCGGTGATAGCCGCCGTGTATGGGAATGGGCGTCTAAAGAAAGACCCGTATTACAAGCCAAGCTCTCTGACGGCCCGGATACTGGTACTGGCGAGGATGATTTTCCAAGTGGAAGTACTGTTCAAGAATACACAGTTCGCTCAGAAGTATGCACCGCCTCTTATCATGACGGTTGTAAACAATATGGCAGCAATTACAAACCAGTAGGTCTGTTACATGACTACGGTGAAAACGACTCTATGTTATTCGGTTTAATTACCGGTAGTTACAACAAAAACATGTCGGGTGGCGTACTGCGCAAGGTAGTTTCCTCTTTCAGCAGCGAGGTTAATAGCAGCACAGGGCAGTTTACTGCTAACAACACAATCGTTAAATCCTTCGATAATCTGCGCATCCGGGATTACAACAACGGAAGAACTGATCAAGCCTACCGAGGCGGCTGGGTCACTACCCGCCCAATGAATGAAGGCGAATTCGTCGATTGGGGCAATCCCATTGCCGAAATGATGTATGAGAGTCTTCGCTACTTCGCCGGCAAAGCTGCGGCTACTTCCGCATATGATACCAGTGGGAGTTACGATGGAGATATTGGACTAACAGCAGTAACTTGGGATAATCCATATAACACCACTACCAGCACTGCAAAAGCACCTTGGTGTGCCAAACCCAACATGTTGGTGGTGAGCGATATTAATCCATCGTTTGATTCAGACCAGTTACCTGGCAGCTATAGCGAATTTGGCAGCTTTATCGGCGATGTCACCGATCTCGATGTAAAAAAGTTGGCCGACACCATTACCTCTAACGAAAGCGGTACTACAGGCAATCACTTTATTGGGCAATCAGGCACGACTTTCGATGGCGCACCTACAGCAAAAAATGTAATCTCCTTAGGCTTGATACGCGGACTCTCACCAGAAGAGCCTACCAAACAAGGCAGTTACTATAGTGCATCTGTAGCTTATTTCGGCAAAACTAAAGATTTAAACTCTGCAGATAATAAACAGAGCGTTGATTCTTTTTACGTTGCACTGGCATCACCATTACCCAGAATCCAAATTCCAACTGCTAACGGTCAAGTCACATTAGTCCCCTTTGCCAAATCAGTCGCCGCCTCCAACACCAAGGGGCAGTTTCAGTCTACCGATCAAATTGTTGATTTTTACGTTGAAACCATTGCTAACTCAGGTTCCTCGGCATCTCCCGACTATGATGCGTTGACTAACGGAGGCCGCTATTACGCCAAATTTATTATCAATTATGAAGATGTGGAACAAGGCGCAGACCATGACATGGACGCAATAGCGGAATACGAAGTTAGCTTGCTAAACACAGGCAAAGTTCAAATCAAAGTCACTCCTACCTACGAGGCCGGCGGTGACAAGCAAAACATGGGGTATATCATTTCAGGTACGACCAAAGATGGCGTATATCTTGTTGTGCAAGATGAAAATGCCGACAGGTCATATTTTTTGAATACCCCGCCAGGCTTAGATCCCGGGGCATGCGACGTAAGCCCGCTCCCAGATTCGTGTAAAAGACTGCCTAATACTTATAACCTTCGCCTCGGCGAGCTCCCCGGTGAGGCCCTCGGCGAGAATCGCACACGGACATTTACTGCCGGTGGCTCAGCCGCAACATTACTCAAAGACCCTCTCTGGTATGCCGCAAAGTGGGGTGGCTTTGTTGATAAAAACAACAACAACCAGCCTGATCTTACCACTGAGTGGGATGCTGATAATAATGGCGTACCTGATACCTATTTCCTAGTGCAAAATCCCCTAAAACTCAAAGAAATTCTAAAACGAACGCTCGACAACATCATCGAACGTAACGCCAACGCCGGAAACGCCACCTCAAATAGTACGTCCATCGACACCGATACCAAGATATTTAAATCTCTTTTTAATAGTGCGTCCTGGTCGGGTAATTTGTTGGCTTATCCAGTTAGTAGCACCGGCCTTAGCTCCACCCCCAGTTGGCAAGCTGCGGATCATGTGCCAGCCCCTGATGATCGTAAAATATTCACCAGCATCGGTAGTGCGGCAAAAGAGTTTAAGTGGAGTGCGCTATCGACTGCCGAACAGGCTGCATTGACTTCATTAGGTGCCTCCGAAGATGTCATCAATTACCTGCGTGGTGATCGCACTAATGAACTGCAAAACAGCGGCTCATTGCGCAATCGTACGACTAACATGCTTGGCGACATCGTGCATTCTTCGCCCTATTACGTAAAAGACACCAATACCGTTTATGTAGGTGCTAACGATGGTATGTTGCATGCTTTTAACGCCACTACCGGCAGTGAGCTATTTGCCTACATACCTAGCCAAGGATTACCACGCCTAGCAAATCTGAGCAAAACAGGTTATGGCTCTATAACTAACCCGCACGATTATTTCGTCGATGGTGACATTGCTGTTTCCACTCTTGCGCAAACGCCAGGCCATAATTATCTGGTTGCCAGCCTAGGACAAGGCGGCAAGGGCTTATTCGCACTTGATGTAGCCTCACCTGCAACTTTTGGTGCCAGCCATGTGTTGTGGGAATATCCAAGTACTAGCGATAACAATTTAGGCCTTATGCTTGGTCGGCCGATTATCGCGAAAATGAATGACGGCACAATGGCAGTGATTATCGGTAATGGCTACAACAGCACCAACGGCAAAGCTGTGCTGTATATTTTTAATTTAGCCACCGGCGCGTTGCTAAAAACTATAGATACCCTTGCAGGAGGCGATAACGGTCTGGCTACGCCGGGCGTGTTCGATAGTGACGGCGATGGCGATATTGACTGGATTTACGCCGGAGATTTAAAAGGCAATGTATGGAAGTTTGATGTCAGGGGCGCTGAAAGTGATCATTCGACATGGGCTGTTGCATTGTCTGGATTGCCGTTGTTTGTGGCAAAAAACTCTGCCGATCAGCTGCAACCGATTACTGCGCAGATAAACGTGGCCGTGAATACTTCGTTGAGTGACCCAAATTCGGGTAAGCGCTTTGTTTTCTTCGGTACAGGTAGTTATTTCCGAACTGGTGACCCCAATAATGTTGAGGTGCAAAGTTGGTATGGTTTAATTGATGATAACGCTCAAATCACCGATCGTACCGTCCTTAGGCTGCGGACTGTTTTGGCAGAGGGTACAGCGAGCGGCAAACAAGTGCGTACCTATTCCGAAGCAAGTGCTAATGATATGGTCGGTAAAAAAGGCTGGTACTTTGATTTAACTAAAACCGACGGTACAGCCGAAGGTGAACGCATGGTGACATCATCTAAAGTCTATAATCTGGCTGAACCTACCTTACTCGCCAGTTCGATCATCCCTGTAATTGACCCCTGTGTGCCGGGCGGTAAAGGTTATGGTAATACAATCAGCCCTTTTACTGGGGCAAGACTGGGCAAAGGCTTTTTTGATCTCAACAGAAATGGCAACTTTACCGACGATAAGCTCAACGGTATAAATATTGGGGCTATCGATTTCGATGTGGCCATGCCTAGTGAAATGGTGCTGGTCGGCAATTTCCTGATTGTTTGCGGCTCATCAGGTGAATGTGAGTATGTGCCCATCAATCTGGGTGCAGGTGGAAGTCGTATTTCTTGGCGGGAAATTTTCAAAAAATAAATTACGAACGGGTCCTAAATGTGCGTTATCGTCGCGTGGCGCACATTATAAATCTACGCTTAAATCCACCGGCGAAATACGCTACGGTATTTCGCCCAACAAAAAAATGTAACTATGAAAAAATCTACTGGTTTTACTCTGATTGAACTAATGATAACTGTTGCCATTATTGGCATTTTAGCCAGCATTGCTTATCCCAGTTATCAAGACAGTGTAAGAAAATCGCGGCGAGCTGATGCAAAGGGGGTTTTGCTGGGCTTGGCGAATGCGATGGAACGGCGGTTTACGGAATCAAACAGTTATGTGGGCGCTGCAGGCACATCAGGCACACCAGCAGACACTGGCACGCCCCGGATATTTATCATTCCCACTGAGACCACTAGCTTTTACACAGTAACGATTAGCGCTGCCAATGCTAGTAGCTATACCTTAAGTGCAGTCCCAACTGGTGCGCAAACAAGTGATACCTGCGGAACGTTAACGATAACGCAGACCGGAGCCAAAACCCCAACGACAGCGGGCTGCTGGTAGTTAATAAGCGCGAACAAAGCACACTTTGCACCAACTAAATCAATCGCTCAAACAATCAGATCTCCCAGAACTTGGTGTAAGATAGCCACACGTTAAAAATGAGGTGGCGTATGTTTGATGATGAATTATTTGAAGATTGGCTGGATAAAAAAACCAAAGCTATTTTTTTAAAGTTGGGTGAGGAAACCATTACCAGCGATGAAATGATTTTGTTGGTGCTCAAAGCGCAGACCAATCATTTTGAGCATTTAGATAAAGATTTACGCACCGAAATGGCTAGTCTGAATAAAGAACTGCGGGAAGAAATGATTTTACTTCGCATGGATATGGATAAGCGCTTTGAGCAGGTTGATAAGCGCTTTGAAGTGCTAACGTCTCGTATTGATCATTTTATGGTGTGGTCGTTTGGAACGACACTGACTGTCGGCGGTTTGGTCATAGCGGCCATTAAGTTTTTGCCTTAAACCAAGCAAGGTCTAAAACAGCCGTTTTATTCAGCCAGCTACCACGTAACAATTCACCGTCGGAGCGATTAAAATCTCTTCCTGTCATAGATTCAGATAATGACGCTAAAACAAACTATCCCATATTGCATCGACTTTTTTGATGACATCGGGAGACATTACAATCGTTCTACCCCACTCGCGGTTGGTTTCGCCGGGCCATTTGTTGGTGGCATCGAAACCAACTTTAGAGCCCAAGCCGGACACCGGCGAGGCAAAATCTAAATAATCAATCGGTGTATTTTCCAGGATGGTTAAGTCTCTGGCCGGGTCCATTCGTGTAGTCATGGCCCAGATGACTTCTTGCCAATTGCGCACATCAATATCGTCATCGACCACAATCACAAATTTGGTGTACATAAACTGGCGCAAATAAGACCACGTCCCCAGCATTACCCGCTTGGCATGACCGGCATATTGTTTCTTCATGCTAATCACTGCCATGCGATATGAGCAACCTTCGGGCGGCAAGTAAAAATCGATAATTTCCGGAAATTGCTTTTGCAAGATGGGCACGAACACTTCGTTTAATGCGACGCCCAAAATGGCCGGTTCGTCGGGCGGTTTGCCGGTGTAGGTGCTGTGATAAATAGGTGCTTGGCGCTGGGTGATTCTTTCGATGGTGAATACCGGAAATTCGGCCACTTCATTGTAGTAACCGGTGTGGTCACCATACGGTCCTTCGGGTGCGGTTTCGCCCGGATAAATAAAACCTTCCAGAACAATTTCAGCACTGGCTGGTACTTGCAAATCGTTAATCATCGACTTGGCAAGTTCGGTTTTGCTGCCTCGTAATAAGCCGGCAAAGGCATATTCGGACAAGGTATCCGGCACCGGAGTAACAGCGGCAAGAATGGTGGCAGGATCAGCACCCAAGGCAACAGACACCGGAAACGGTTTGTCAGGATAAGCGATTTGCCATTCCTTAAAATCTAACGCACCGCCTCGATGCGCCAGCCAGCGCATGATGACTTTATTTTTACCAATGACTTGCTGGCGATAAATGCCCAAGTTCTGGCGGGTTTTATGCGGACCTTTGGTGATGACTAAGGGCCAGGTAATTAATGGCGCCGCATCTTCCGGCCAACAGGTTTGAATGGGATATTCGCTAAGGTCGATTTCATCGCCGATTCTGATCAGCTCCTGACAGGGTGGCGAGCTAATCAGCCTAGGTGCCATATTCAGGACTTGTTTAAATACCGGAAACTTTTCCCAGGCGTCTTTCATGCCTTTGGGCGGTTCGGGTTCTTTCAGGTAGGCCAGCAATTCGCCAATACCGCGAAGTTCGCTGACCGACTGCGCACCCATACCCATTGCAACACGGCGAGGCGTACCGAATAAGTTGGCCAGCACCGGGATGTTATATCCCACCGGATTCTCAAACAATAATGCCGGCCCTGCCTGTTTTAAGACACGATCAGCAATTTCGGTCATTTCCAAGTTGGGACTAACCGGCACAGTAATGCGCTTAAGCTCGCCTTGCTTTTCCAGTTGTTTGATAAAATCGCGTAGATCGTGGTATTTCATCCCGCTGCGACTCCTGCGGCCGGTTGGATTTCGATACCACAATGTCTGAGCAATGCATCAATGCTGGGTTTACGGCCACGGAAGTTAACGAATAACTCCATCGCGTTTTGGCTGCCGCCTTGCTCCAGAATGTTAGTTAAAAATGCGTGCCCAGTTTCCGGATCGAAAATGCCGTTTTCTTCAAACATGGAAAATGCATCACTGGATAGCACTTCCGCCCACTTGTAACTGTAGTAACCAGCCGCATAACCACCGGCAAAAATGTGCCCAAAACTGTGCGCAAACCGGTTGATTTTGGGTGGCGTTACAACAGCGACTTGTTGTCTAACTTGGTCGAGAATATCGTAGATGCGCCCGCCTTGAGCCGGATCATAATCTTGGTGGATTTTAAAATCGAACAGGCTGAATTCTATTTGTCTAACCATGACCATGCCGGCCTGGAAATTTTTCGCAGCCAGCATCTTGTTAAACAACGCATCCGGCAACGGTTCGCCGGTTTGAAAATGCCCTGAAATTAATGCCAGGGCTTCTTGTTCCCAACACCAGTTTTCCATAAATTGGCTAGGCAATTCGACCGCATCCCATTCCACACCGCTGATGCCGGAAACGCTCAGATGATCAACCAAAGTGAGCATGTGATGCAGGCCGTGACCAAATTCGTGGAATAAGGTGGTGACATCGTCGTGCGTTAATAGGCTTGGAACCTCTCCCGCAGGCGGGGTGAAGTTACACGTTAAGTAAGCAACTGGAATTTGGATTCCCTCATCGGTTTTTTTACGACCGACACAGTCATCCATCCAGGCGCCGCCGCGTTTTTTGGCGCGAGCGTACAGGTCTATATAAAACCTGCCGCGTAATTGGCTGGTTTTGTCGTGGATCTCAAAAAACTGAACGTCAGGGTGCCAGCTGTCGAAGTCTTTAATTTCTTTAATGTTTAAACCGTAAAGCCGTTGCACAACGGCAAATAAGCCGGGCAATACGCGGGTAATCGGGAAATAGGCTTTTACTTCTTCTTGAGACAGTTGGTATTCATGCTGGCGCATCTTCTCGGAGTAGTAAGTCATATCCCAAGATTGTAAATCACCACTACCATCGAATTGCTTGGCGAAAGCGCGCAGTTCTGCCAGATCAGTACGTGCTTGTGGCAAAGATTTCGCGGCCAAATCTTCCAGAAATTGCACAACATCATCGGGCCGGTCGGCCATTTTTGTGGACAGCGACAATTCGGCATAATTGTTAAAGCCAAGCAGCTGGGCTTTTTCATGACGCAGCTGCAGGATTTTTTCCATGATGTCACTGTTATCAAACTGCCCTGCTTGCGGGCCTTGATCGGATGCCCGAGTGGCAAAGGCTTCGTAATGTTCGCGACGTAATTCGCGGTTGTCTGCGTAAGTCAGTACCGAAATATAAGATGGGAATTGCAGCGTAATCAGCCAACCTTGTTGATCTTCATGTTCAGCGGCCTGCCTTGCTTGAGCCAACGCCGATTCCGGTAATCCTGCCAAATCGTCGACATCAGTAATCAATTTGCTCCAGGCATTGGTGGCATCCAGCACGTTTTCTTCGTATTTGCTGGTTAGTTGCGATAATTCTTGGCTGATTTCTTTATAGCGCTGTTTTTTGGCCTCATCCAGACCGATGCCGGATAACTTGAAGTCCCGTAATGCGTTATTGATAATTTTTTGCTGGGCGGTATTAAGTGCTGCAAATTCTTTGCTGTCAGCAATAAAGCGGTAGGCGTTAAATAATTGCTCGTTTTGGCCTATTTCTGTGGAGTAATCGCTTAACAGCGGCAAGCAGGCGTTATAGGCGTCGCGCAGAGCATCAGAATTGAGCACGGAATTCATATGGCTGACTGGCGACCACGCCTTATTCAGCTTGTCTTCAACATTTTCCAGCGGCTCGACAAGGTTATCCCAGGTGTAATAATCGGTAGCTTCCAAACGGATTTTTATCTCGGCACGCGCGTCAGACAATAATTGCTCTATGGCTGGCAGGACATGCTCGGGATTGATTTGCGAAAATAACGGTAATGGGCTGTTGGCTAATAATGGATTTTGCATGGCGTTACCAGATGGGCAATGGCGAGAAAGAATTTATTCTTCAAAAAATATCGCGGTTTTAGATAAATAATCGTGCCAGCTGCGTTTATTTTTGTCGATGAAAATCCACAGAAATCCGCAACCTAAGGCTATCCAAGATAACACGGCACAAACAAAGCGCAAGCCAGCCTGAGGCCAACTGATGGCTTGTTTATCGAGCGTTAATACTTTGATTTTCCAAGCGCGGAGGCCCAATGTCTGGCCGCCGTGGGTCCAAAACCAGCCGTAAAAAAGAAAACTAATGCTCAGCAAATAGAGTCGGTAAAACCATAGCTGGCTATCAGTAGCCGCCGCGCCTGAGTTAAATGGGAGTAGGAGTGCCGTGGCGGCAAATAAGATTGCAACCAGTAATAAGAAGTCATACAGCATCGCCGAAAACCGGCGAAAAAAACCGGGAGCCAATGTTAAATCGGCTCCCGGTTTAGATTTGTTATTTATGTTTTTTGATCTGGACAATTAGTCTTTAAACAAGGCCAGTTTTTGGCCAAAATACATGCACATAGCTATTAAAAAGCCAAACATTGCCACAGAAAATAGAAATGGCGGCCTATGGAACAGAAGAATAAAGAAATCTGTTACAAAAAGGCTAGTTAATAAAGGATGGTCAATAAAGCCATTTAGAATCTTTTTGTACATAACAATTCCAATTAAGCTCGCTCGAAAGGCGAATTTTTAAGGTTAAGGTTGTCTAATTTTCTGGCCTAGCTAACGACATCGGGGTGAAAAATGGCATTGTCGACAGCTTTCAGAGTCGCGATTCTACTATACCGAAAAGGGGAATGTAAAAGAAAACCAGCTTGGCGGTTGGGTTGGAATTCGTTCAAATGATATGATTGCCGCAATCGCTAAACCAACAGGGAGTGAGAGCCATTTTAAACTTTTTCAAAAAAATCATTAAGGGGACCAAAAGCGAAGCCGCCCCGGTCGCCACTAATGGCAAAATATATAGCCGCTCGGAACACACTATTTCGCGGTCACAAATCAGTGAAAATGCGCTGAAAGTATTGTATCGACTGCAAAAAGAGGGCTTTGACGCCTATCTGGTTGGCGGCTGTGTGCGCGACTTATTACTGGGACGTGAGCCCAAAGATTTTGACGTGGTCACCAATGCGGATCCTGAGCAAATTAAAAAAGTTTTCCGCAATTGCCGGTTGATTGGCCGCAGGTTTCGTCTTGCCCATGTTCATTTTGGCCGCGAAATTATCGAAGTTGCCACCTTTCGTGGCGCCAGTGATGCCGATAATAATAAGCAAGTGCTGGATAAAGAAGGCCGCTTATTGCGCGACAACATCTACGGCACCATAGAAGAAGACGTCTGGCGTCGCGATTTCACCGTCAACGCCTTGTACTACAACATCAAAGACTTTTCTGTAGTGGACTATGTGGGCGGCATGGACGACCACAAAATGGCCTCACTCAAGCTCATTGGCGACCCGGCAACGCGTTTTCGTGAAGATCCCGTGCGCATGCTCAGAGCGGTGCGCTTTGCCGTCAAACTGGGTTTTAATATCCACCCTGATTGTGAAAAGCCCATGCATGATCTTGCCGGAATATTGGCAAGCATACCGTCTGCCCGGCTTTATGACGAAACGTTAAAACTGTTTTTATCTGGCTATGCATTGCAAACTTTCGAAATGCTCAGGCATTACGGGTTATTTAAAGTACTGTTTCCCTCCACTGAAGCGAGCTTATCGGTTGAAGCAGATGGCTTTCCACGGTTGCTGCTGATTAAAGCGCTGGAAAACTCGGACAATAGAATTGCCCTGGGTAAAACCGTTACCGCTTACTTTTTATTCGCGGCCTTCTTGTGGGAACCTGTGCAAATCCTGGCCAAGAAAAAAATGACTCGCGGCGAACCGGAGTTTATCGCTTATCAAGAAGCAGCCAACGAGGTGCTTTCCCGACAAGTTAAGAGCACCGCAATGCCAAAACACATCACCATGGCAATGCGCGAAGTCTGGAGTCTACAACCCAAATTTAACATTCGATTAGGCTCAAAGCCCAGTCGATTACTCACTCACCCTCGTTTTCGGGCTGGTTATGATTTTCTGCTGTTACGCGCCGAAACCGGCGGCGTAGATCCAGAGATAGCCGAATGGTGGACCCGCTATCACCTTGCCGACGAAAACGAACAGCGAAAAATGACCCTGCCGCCGCGCAATGCATCTGCTGCCAAGCGTAAAAGAACTTATCGCAGAAAGCCGAAAGTCGACACACCAAGCCCGGATGCTTAACGCATGACAAACACGGTAACCGCTTTCATAGGGCTGGGCAGTAATCTCGCCACACCAAGCCAACAAATTAACGGCGCACGCTCAGCAATAGCAGCAACCGCCGGGATACAAGAACTGGCTTTTTCCAGCTTATATCAAAGCGCGCCGATGGGGCCTAAAGATCAGCCGGATTACGTCAATGCGGTAATGGCGATTGCCACTGATTTATCACCTCTCGAACTATTAAAGACTCTGCAACAGATTGAGCACGAACATGGCAGAGTAAGAACCGGTGAGCGCTGGGGACCGAGAACGCTGGACCTGGATTTATTACTCTACGGCGACCAACAAATTAACTTGCCGGACTTAATCGTGCCACATATAGGCATTGCCGATAGAGAGTTCGTCTTATATCCCCTTTACGAAATTGCCCCTGACTTGAATGTACCGGGCAAAGGCAGCTTGAGCGACTTAGTTGCTAACTGTCCATTACGTGGTTTACAGCGCTTGATCCAATCATGACTCAATATATAACAACATCTAGCCCATTGACCGTCAACGACTTGGCGGCAATGAAGCAACGCAGTGAAAAAATCACCTGCCTGACCGCTTACGATGCCAGCTTTAGCGCTGTCATCGATAAAGTCGGAATTGATGTCATGCTGGTGGGCGATTCTTTGGGAAATGTCATCCAAGGCCAGAGCACCACCTTACCGGTCACCTTGCGCGACCTTGTTTATCACACTCAATGCGTCGCTAAAACTCGGCGGCGAGCATTTATCGTCGCTGATTTACCTTTCTTGGGCTACATCACACCGGTACTTGCCGCTAAAAATGCCGGTAAATTGCTGCGCGCCGGGGCGCAAATGGTTAAGCTGGAAGGTGCAAAAATCGACTGCGTTAACTTTCTGGTCGACCAAGGTATACCTGTTTGTGGGCATTTGGGCCTGCTCCCGCAATCTATCAATCTCTTGGGTGGTTACAAAGTGCAAGGCCGCGAGCCGGAAGCCGCGCAAAAACTCATAGACGACGCTCATTTGCTGCAACAAGCAGGCGCGCAATTGCTATTGCTGGAATGCGTCCCGGCGGCCCTAGCCAAAGACATCAGCAGCCAACTAGATATTCCCGTGATCGGCATCGGTGCTGGCGTCGATTGCGATGCCCAGGTACTGGTACTTTACGATATGCTCGGCATAGGCGTTGGCAACCGCCCACGTTTTTCCAAAGACTTTTTGCAAGATGCTGCATCGATTGAAGAAGCGATTGCCTCTTACCATCAAGCCGTCAAACAGCTTACCTTCCCTTCTGCTGAACACAGTTTTTAAGCGCTATGCAAATTGCCAGCACAGTATCCGAATGTCGCCTCATCATCAAAGCCTGGCAACTGGCTGGAGACCGCGTCGCGTTCGTCCCCACCATGGGCAACTTACATGATGGGCACATCAAGCTGGTCACCGAAGCCAAGAAACAAGCCGAAAGAGTAGTCGTCAGTATTTTTGTTAATCCCACCCAATTTGGGCCGGGTGAAGATTTTGACAGTTATCCGCGTACCGAAGCAGAAGACCAAGCAAAATTGGCTGCAGCAGGTGCCGATTTACTATTTTTACCCACCGTATCTGAAGTTTATACCAGCGACGCCAAAACCACTGTTTCGGTCAGTAGTTTATCGACAGTTTACTGCGGTGCTGCCAGACCAGGCCATTTCGACGGTGTCGCCACCGTTGTCTGCAAGTTATTCAACATCGTGCAGCCGGATTTAGCCTTGTTTGGCCGGAAAGATTTTCAACAACTGGCCGTTATTCGCACCATGGTTCGGGATTTAAACATCCCCGTCGACATCATCGGCGTAGAAACCGTCAGAGAGCCCAGCGGCTTGGCGATGAGCTCACGCAACGGCTATTTATCAGCACAAGAAAAACAAATCGCCGCGCAACTCTATCAAATCTTATGTCATGCTCGAGATGACGTGTTAGCCGGTCAGCCTGTTGCCGACATAGAACAACATGCGCTCAGCTCGCTACAAGCGGCAGGTTTTGCTCCCGACTACTTTGCGGTTTGCCGCAGCCAAGACTTGGCAAAAGCCAGAGCCGAAGATACCGAGCTAGTGTTACTGGTAGCCGCTAGATTAGGTAAAACCCGGCTAATTGATAATATCGCTTTTAGCCGATAAAAAGACTGAACTTAAAACTCTTCCCATTCTTCTCCGGCAACTATTTTTTGCGGTTGCAACTTACCCATAATCGGCTCATACAAACTAGCGTCTGAGATAGCACTAGACCGTTTGATGATAGACTGCCCGTCATTTTGGGTATCGACTTTAAATTGCCTGATGGTTGCCGTTAAATTTTGCGTTTGCTCCTCCAATGATTCGGCCGAGGCCGCAGCTTGTTCTACCAACGCGGCATTTTGCTGGGTAACATCATCCATTTGCCCGATCGCTTGATTGACTTGGTCGATGCCGAAGGTTTGTTGCACGGAAGCCGCCGCAATTGCTGACATAATTACCGTGACGCCGCTTATTGAATTGACAATCTCTTCCATGGTTTTGCCGGCATGCGTTACCAGACGGGTACCGTCTTCAATTTGCTCTACAGAATTGCCAATCAGGCTTTTGATTTCCCCGGCCGCAGCGGCTGCACGTTGTGCAAGATTACGGACTTCTCCGGCAACCACTGCAAAGCCGCGGCCTTGTTCCCCTGCGCGGGCCGCTTCCACCGCAGCATTAAGAGCGAGTATGTTGGTTTGAAAAGCAATGCCGTCAATTACTCCAATAATATCCACAACCTTACGTGAAGACTCATAAATGGATCCCATGGTTGCCACCACCTGGCCGACTACATTTACGCCTTTACCGGCAACATCTGAGGCTTTGGCGGCCAGCGCATTGGCATGTTTAGCATTTTCGGTATTGTGACGCACCGTAGACGTCAACTCCTGCATACTCGCAGCCGTTTGTTCCAGGCTAGCGGCTTGCTGTTCCGTACGGTGTGACAGGTCATTGTTACCCGAAGCTATTTCTTTCGTTCCCGTGTAAATGCTGTCCGCGGCATTCTTAATTTGGCTAATAATAGCTTTAAGTTTTTCCACCGTAGTATTGGAATCATTTTTAAGTTGCCTAAAAATACCGGAATAATCATTAGTGATCGATTCCGTCAGGTCGCCGCGAGACAGTGCGTTGAGTACGCGCACGACTTCATTGAGCCCGGATTCACTGGTTTGCATCAGCTGATTAATATCTTCACCCAGATGGAGGAAAAATCCCTCTTTACCGGCAAGATTAAAACGCCTACTGAAATCTCCCTCGGCAGCGGCGCCGACAATCGCAGCGACCTCATTTTCCGCCATTACTTCATCGGTTCGGTCATGCCATTCTGCTACTGTGCCCAGTCGCAGGCCTTGTTCATTGATGACCGGATTGGCTATCACCCGCATTGAACGGCCACCAAGCACCATGTTGGCTTCATAGGGGGCGGTTAAGGAGGTAAGCATTTTTGCCTGGTGTAATGGATCTTTGTGAAAATTATCCATATTGGTACCAACTAGGCTGTCTATAGAAAATTTTGGCAACTGCTGTCTAATTTCTGCTTCGACTTTGCCGAGTATTTTAATCAGCTCTTGATTGACGTAGATAATATTGCGGTCATTATCGGCAATCATTACGCCGGTACTGACATTGTCCAATGCAATCTTCACGCGCAGAGTTTCATCTGCCACTTTGCGTTCGGCCGTTATCCGCTCCAACAGTTGCTGTTGCATGTGTTTCATGGCGTATAACAAACTGCTGTTGTCATTCGCCTTAACCTGAATATCCTGACTTAAATTGCCACCAGCAATTTCCATGGCAATTCCTTTTGCAAAGTAGGGATCAATACCTAATTGCTTACCCAAATAGCGCGTTAAGTAGATTGCAATGCCTACCCCCAAGCAAATGCCTGTCAGCGATATGACCAGCATAGTTTTAGACGCGTACTTGGTTGATTCGGCGATGTTGTGGGCGTTATTTTTAGCGTCGTTTACTTCATTATTTTTAATTCTATTGAGTTGGGTGCGTAAATTTTTCGCCAATTTATTTAAATCTTTAAGGACAAGATTGCCCGCCTCGACTCCCTCGGTCGCGTAAACCGTAGTCATACGCTTGCCTTCGCTATAAAAAAAATCAAAGCCTTTTTCCAGCGCGACTAATTCTGTCATTTTTGCTGCCGGGGAAGACACATTATTCAGAGTAGTAACACTGCCATTCTTAAGGTCGCCCGATTGCGTGCTTTGTAATGTATTGTCTTCGGCCTGCAGGTGTTCACGGAACTGGGTGAGACCTTGTTTAAAGTCTTCGGCAGCTCTTTCCGCATCCTGGTAACCGTCAGGATCTTGATTGATGGATACTTGGGTAAAAAATTGCTGTACTTGTACAGTGTAAATAGCCATTCGCTCTGCTAACAGCGCCTGGGGTAGAAAAACATCATCAACTTTAGCTACATCACGCTGTGTTTGTGAAAAATTGAACATCCCCACCGCAACAATGCCGATCATCAAGCTAATAAGGGCAAAAAAACCGAACAAAATGCGAATTTTAAAGCTGATATAACCAAACATATTGGGAGCCTATTATTAGATGTTATTGCCTAGCTGCTAGATTTAAATCAAAGAAGGGGAGCTGCTTTTTAAAGGCGCTTGATGATGTAATGTTTGCGGGATCTCTGATTAAGTACGTTGACGCTCATCTCTCAAAATCAGCAGTCACTTGTTGGTTTGGTGCGTGGTAAGCCTTCGGCTAAACTCAGGAGCTTTGTCAAACAATCGAAGCCTGCCCTGAGAGCACTCGACGAAGAGTACGTCAAGTATGAACAGGAAATTTGACAGAATTATGACAATAGGAATTTTCGCTTTCGGCGATGTTAAATCCAGTGGAACTAAGCCGAAAGCAGAACAACAGGTATCAAAAATGCCGACAACAGCTATTTTGTTGATCAACAACTACGTTAGTAGCTGATAGATAATCTGAAAATAGCGCATATGCCGGTAATAAATCAAGAACAACGCAAGCGAGCGCCCAGCTGACAACATCAAGACTTGTCAGGATTCGGCACCTCAAATAATTTCTCTGCCGCCTGACGAGCGACCGTCATCGCACCAGATTGCCGTTTCATTTGTTCTGTGACAATAGCACCGGCTATCAGCATCAGCAGTTGTTTCGACACAAGCTCAGGATTTGCTATGCCTGCTTGTTGCGCCAAATCGGTGAGCAGTTTATGGAAACCGTCATAAAACTCAGCCGACGCTTGTTGTACCGGATTAGCTTCTTCGGCAAATTCTGCTGATGCATTGATAAACGGGCAACCGCGAAATTCCGGGGTAATCAATAGCTCTTCAAATATATCGAACACGGCCAGCAATTTCTGTTTTGGTTGCGTGGCTCTACTGTCGATGGCGTTCATAATGAGAACGCGCATTTCGGCACCGCTTTTTTGCAAATGTGCCAGGATCAAGTCATCTTTGGACGGGAAATATTTGTACAGGCTCATTTTGGTGGTGCCTGCGGCTTTGACAATGGTGTCCACGCCGGTCGCTTTTATACCTTGGCTGTAAAAAAGCCCGGACGCAGTTTGCAAAATATGTTCTTTAAGATTTCTGGTCATAGTAGTAAAAATAAAAATTAGGGTTGCAAGTATACAGACCAGTATGTATTATTTCACAAGACAGACCGGTCTGTCTATTTTTAACTACTTTCATTTATGGGGATAACACTATGATTACTCTTTACGGCGTTGCAATCAGCAATTATTACAACAAAATCAAATGGGCAATGATGGAAAAGGAAATTGCTTTTTTAGAGGAATTTGTTGCCCCTGGCCAAACTGATGCGGTATTGAAGCGCTCTCCGCTAGGCAAAATTCCGTTCATTAAAACTGCCGATGGTTATTTGTCCGAATCCCAAGCCATTCTTGAATATCTGGAAGACAGCTTTCCAGAACACCCGTTATATCCTCGTGATGCTTTCGAGCGTGCTAAAACCCGCGAATTTATTCAACATCTTGAATTAAATGTTGAACTGATTGCCCGTCGTATCTATTCACAAGCCATTTTTGGCGGCACGGTGTCATCTGAAACGATAGATGAAGTCAAAGTTAAGCTTGAAGCTGGTTTAAAAGGTTTGGCAAGGTTGATTAAACTGGAACCTTACGCGCTGGGTAGTGAGTTTTCCGCGGCTGATATTGTTACTTGGCCGCATTTACAGTTGGTGTCATTCGCCAGCCAAAAGATTTATGGCACTGATTTAGTCTCAGAGCATATCCCAGGTATTGATGCTTACGTCAAATTGATCGAAAGCCGTCCTTATGCTCAACAAGTCGGTAATGATCGTAACGCTGCATTGACTGCGTTTTTTAACAAAAGCTAGATTTAACTCTTTTAAACAGGTCTTGTATCAGCGCCACAAGACCTGAATCTATTTTGTTAGCGCGAGACGAAATCCGGCAAATACAAATGCGGTTCCTGCCAATCGGGTAAGAAGTGTGTAAAACCGTTGTTTTGACGCTTTTGCTAACCCTAAACCTAACATGCCGTAAAAGGTATACGCGGCAATATCAAAAACAAACGTCAATAAACAGAAAACGAGCAATTGCGGTACGAGTGCTTGGGTTGGATTGATAAATTGCGGTAACAGCGCGCCAAAATACAATAACGCTTTCGGATTGGACGCTTCAATAACAAACGCTTTCAAAAATGTGCGAACTCGCTTGGTACCTGCTTTCCCCTTTACGACAACCTTCAAAGCCTGTTGTTTTCTGGAGGTAATCAGTTGCAGCCCCAAAATAACCAAGTAAGCAGCACCTAACCAGCGCAACCATTGAAACAACACCGGTGAAGAAGCGATTAAGCTGGCAATACCCAATGCCGATAATCCAAAAAAAACTACATTTGCGACACAAATGCCTAGTACTGCAGCCGGAACATGCCGCTTACCGTGGGAAGCGGCACTAGACGCCACAAACAGCGCCGCTGGTCCGGGAGTAAAACAAGTTAAAGCAGTGGTAACCGAAAAAACTATTAAGGCTTCGTAACTAATCACAGCTTACTCCTGGTAACGGGAACGCCGAGCCCAGAAAAGTCAGGCTCTTAATGATTGGAATCAAGTTTGGTTTATACAGAAATTGCCGCTTTTATCGGCTCGTGCGAGCGGTAATCGACGATTTCAAAATCCTCGTAGCGATAATCAAATAGCGATTCCGGCTTACGTTTAATCAGCAGCGTTGGCAATGGATATGGCTCACGGCTTAATTGCAGTTTGGCTTGTTCTTGATGATTGAGATAAAGATGCACATCGCCGCCGGTCCAGATAAATTCGCCCACCTCCAAATCGCACTGCTGAGCCATCATGTGCGTCAATAATGCATAACTGGCAATATTGAACGGCACGCCCAAAAACGTGTCGCAGCTGCGCTGATAGAGCTGACAAGACAGTTTGCCGTCGGCCACATAGAACTGAAACAAGGCATGGCACGGTGCCAAAGCCATTTTGCCTTGGGCGACATTTTGTTGCGGGCTGATACTTTCATCCGGTAAATCGGCAACATTCCAGGCAGAAACAATCAACCGACGACTGTTGGGTGTTTTTTTAAGTTGCTCGACCACTTGCTGAATCTGATCAATATGCCGACCATCGGCAACAGGCCAAGAACGCCATTGATAGCCATAGACCGGACCCAATTCGCCATCGGCATCAGCCCATTCATCCCAGATGCTGACCTTGTGCTCATGCAGATAAGCTAAATTGGTATCGCCCCGCAAAAACCACAGCAGCTCATGGATGATTGATTTGACGTGAATCTTTTTGGTGGTCACCAGCGGAAAACCCTGCTGCAAATCAAAGCGCAGTTGATGGCCGAAAATCGATAACGTACCGCTGCCGGTTCTATCGCCTTTTAAACTGCCTTCCTGCAGAATTTTATCCAGTAATTGTAAATACGCTTTCATGCGACTTCTTTCGGTGCATTCTTGTGAGCAAAATAAAACAGCAGCGCACCGATAATAATCATCGGCGTTGACAGTATCTGGCCCATGGTGACCCAGTCCAGCGCCAAATAACCCAAATGCGCATCCGGCATTCTGAAGAACTCAACAAAAAAGCGGAAACAGCCGTATAGAAACAACGCTAGCCCGGTTGCACCCATCGTTGGCCTGGGCTTGCTGGAGTAAACCCACAAGATAGCAAACATCACCACGCCTTCCAAAAAGGCTTCATAGAGTTGTGACGGGTGTCTGGCCAACGGGCCGCCAGTCGGAAACACCATGGCCCAAGGCACATCGGTAGTTCGTCCCCATAATTCTGAATTGATAAAATTGCCAAGACGGCCAGCGCCTAAACCTATCGGTGCCAACGGCGCGATAATATCGGTCAATTGCAGCATCGAGCAGTTCTGCTTCTTGGCAAATAGCCACATCGCCACAAACACCCCCAACATACCGCCATGAAAGGACATGCCACCTTGCCAAATTTTGAACAAGATGATGGGGTTTTCTATAAAAACATCAAAGTTATAGAACAGGATATAACCGATGCGGCCGCCCAAAATGACGCCCAAAGCGCCATAGGTGACTAAATCCTCAATCGCTTCCGGCTTAACCACCGACCACGGTGCTGATGCACGCTTTTGCCCCAAAAAATACACGGCGGCAAAACCGATCAAGTACATCAGTCCGTACCAGTGGATTTTTACCGGGCCTAGAGCAACTGCGATGGGGTCAATATTGGGATAGGTCAGCATGTTAAATGTCAGAGTTGTAAGTAGAGCATTGATTTTAAAGGGTGGCATATTCTAACCAATTATGCGCTTTGATATAGATTGTCGAACAGAAGCCGTGGGCAGAGATACCGTTTTATCGTCGGGAAAAGTGAGTATATATCGGACCACCAGCAATCGATTTCTAATAATATTGACTTGGTAACCCGCTGACACCCGCTTCGAAACTAACTAAAATACAGCAAACTTAACTCTTCATAGCAAACGGGCAACGCTGAAAATAAATTGTTCCACAGATTCTGCCCGGCTCATTTTTTATTTGTAGATACTTTATAAATCTAATGAATCACGAAACAATTGCCGCCCGTTTAGAAAATATCGCCATGGCCACAGGTATCATTGCCGGTCTTTCAGCCGCCGGGGCAACCATCGCCACACCTACCGGATTATCCGCGTTCGGCGTATGGCTAGGTCTGATGGATGAACCTCTGATAGTGACAGCCGCCCCCATTCTCGACAACTTAGCCACAGTAAGCGGCACAATCTCCGGCATGTCGTAATTCTATGTCATGCGAAAAAAACGCAAAACTCAAAAACAGTCAGAGCCAGACAATTCAGAACAGTCGGATGGATAAATGCGCTGAAACAAAGACTGTATAGTCATCCGTTAAGGTTAAATAGTCTGTTAGACTTACGAAGAAATTTCTTATCTTGTTAAGCAGACTCTGTTAACAAAGAATGATATATAAACTTGTTAGGTGATCAGGTTAATACCATGACTATACAAATGACAGACCCGATGAATGGGCTGGTGTCTTTCCAAAACGCTCTCGCTGGTGGACATATTGTGCCTCAGAAAGGAGAGATTCATTCCGATCTACTCATGTTGCATGATCGCCCGAACGGAGAAGCACGACTCACCTACGCATTAATCAAGAATCGTAAAGTTGTCGCAACTGCGACATTCATTCCAGCAGACCCAATAGATGGTCATCACTGCTTCAACACTGGGTATGCCGTCGATTTTTCAGATCGTTCAAAGGGCTATGGCAAGGAGGTTACGCAAAAGGCTTTTGATGAACTTATCAATGGCTTTAAGCGTGCTGGAATTCCTCACTTATACGTTGAAGCTCTAGTGTCTACCCAGAATGAACATTCCAACAAACTTGCATGCAGACTCTTCTCAGCTAGCCCAAGCGCATGTCCGGATGAAGTGTCGGGCCAACCGGCTTTTCATTATGTCAGGCAGCTTTTTTAATGGAGTCGCTACCTAACATGGCGCTCAACCGGACGCCAGGTTGCAATAAATACATGTCCTACCAGTTCCATTAGTCTATCCAAGTAACTCGCACTTAAAAAGTCAAACAACCCAATTCTAAGAAACATCACTCTCACTACGGCAAAAAAGACAAGGTATGTGACTTGGCATTTGATTGTAACGGCGCAGCAATGCCATCCTGCCAGAGTATTTGTTGATCACGATAATGTTGCGACAAGGGATGTCCGGACTGGCCACCCGGCATATGAAAGATAGCGTTTTCAGGGTGTGCAGGCGATAGCACCAGCCGTTCACTGGCACCGTGACCGTTATCCATGACTTTGACGCAGACGCTCGCACAACCGTCACTTGCAAAGGTTGGCATATCCAGCACATTGCTTAAAAAGGGCGCCACTTTACTGAAGGGATGCTGCAAGGCGATGGGATGGGTTTGCCCCCACGTCAGTTGCGTCAAGTTAATCCCTGGATATTGTTGATGCAATTCGCTGCTGGTCTGGCGCACGGTATCGATGATCATCTGCTGCCAATTGTCATGGTAACTGGCGCTCAGCAAACCCTGTGGTCGCTGTGTTAGCAATAATCGTAACGGCGTTTCCATTTCCCGCCAGGCGTATCGGAAATCGGGATCATGCACTCGACAGGCAGCCACTACTTTCGCAAACACTTCCTGAGCTAATCGACTTCTGAATTCGTTTAAAAAAGTGGCGCCAATGCTGCTGGTCTGCATATGGCCATCCCAGGCTTGCAACGCTGCTTCGGCTTCTTGTAAGGCAGTATCTTTATTGTCCAGACCACGCAATGCATCCAACGCCAAGTGTTGATAAAAATCCAACACCCCGCTGCGGGTGTCCAATTGGATAGTTAATAAATCCTGTTCGGTAAGATTCTGTCGATCACGCAATAATTCGGCAATGCGAAACGCACGATAACCCAGCGCCCAGTTATGCGCGATGACATGAGGATAGTCGCTGCCTATGGTTCGATTATTGGCCGTGGCAATAAATCCTTCGGCTGGGTCCAGCAAGCGTGGCAATTCCTCCGGCGGAATAAAGCCCTGCCAGGCCAGATTGCCATCGGCCCAGGAATGACTGCTTAATCCATCGAATCCAATCCGCAATGGGAAACGCCCCATGTAAGTCCAGCCGATATGGCCGTCTTTATCGGCAATCACCACATTTTGTGGAGGCCCACCAGTGCTATTCATCACCGTCATGGCTTGTGGCGTAGTTTTTACGCTATCCATATCCAGCAAACCCAGATCCACCGCATGGCGTTCTAACGCGGTCCATTTGATAACAACCGGTCGGCCCAGCAAAGGTTTGTCTGAAACGGGACCCCATACCGTGTCTTGCAAGGTTATTGCAATATCGGGCGCATTTTTCACCTTAATCGTTTCATCGTGTTGGCCAAATTCGCGCCAGCCTTGTAACGTGCGATAGGTGCTGGAATTTTCAGGATTAATATCCAGCCTGATCAAATCTACCAAATCGGCCGTTACATTGGTAAAGCCCCAGGCCACATCATCGTTACCACCAACAATAATGCCTGGCACGCCGGGTAAGGTGATGCCGAAGACATGTCGGTCTTGATACTTTAATTCGGCGCGGTACCAAATATTGGGGACGCTCAAACCCAGGTGCATATCGTTTGCCACGATTGCCCGTCCATCCGCAGTTTTACTGCCTGCCACCACCCAGTTATTAGAACCGGCGACGACATTTTCTGTGTCGACACGATTTTGAGCGAACTTCCCTTCCGCATCCGGCAATGCCACTAGCGACTGAACCGGAATGGTTTGGCTAAAACGCCGCGATCTGCTTCCGCCAACCAAAACGTTGGCATAGATATCACTGTCCGGCGTTAAAAAGGTAAGCAAATCAGCGGGCAGCACGTGTTCCATTACGCTGACCATACGTTCATCTTGCTCCTGGCCGTTCAAGGTTTGAAACATTCCCAAAACCACTAAAATGCTGTCTTCAGCCTGCCACGGTTCCGGGCGATGCTGCAAGGCCAGAAATTCCGGCGGAAATATACGGGATTGATCGATATACGCATTGACGCCTTCGACATAAGCCTGCAATGCCAAGCGTTGCCCGACCGGTAAATCGTCGACGATAGTTCTAGCGGTACGTAACAATTGATAGCTGCGCTGCTTGCGATCCAACTGGGCAGCTGGCTGACCGAACAGTTCCGCCAAACGGCCTGCACTCTTGCGACGCATCAATTCCATCTGAAATAAACGGTCGCGAGCATGCAGATAACCTAAAAGTCGAAAAGCATCTTCCCTGCTGTCAGCGGCAATGGACGGGACTCCCAAAGCGTCGCTCTGCACAACGCCCTTTGTCATTAAACCGGGTAAAGTTATTGCACCGTCCTCAGACGGTAATGACGCCATCATCAATCCCAGTACGATGACGACGGCCGCTATTACCAGAAATAATATTGATAAAGTCGCCGTTCGTATCATGCGCATGAGCTAGTTTGGGAATGTCTTTAGATTGAAGTGCAGAATTGCTTATTTTGGAAGTTGTACAAAGCCATGTTCATCCAGAGGGAAAAATGGATTGAAGCAAACTTCCCATAGAAAGCCATCCGGGTCAGCAAAATAGCCTCTGAAGCCACCCCAAGATGCTTTTTCTCCGGCGCGAAGCAGTCTTCCCCCTGCAGCAACTGCTTCTTGCAATGTTGCGTCAACCTCGAGTTCGGAGGCTACGTTGTGTGCGAGAGAAAATCCCGGAAACCCTGACCCAACTGATGAAACAGTGGCATCTTCGGCCAAGAATTCTCGACCAAATAAGGCAAATGCAATGTTACCGACCTGGAAGAAAGCGACGTTCTCCTGGCTGCCAGAAGATTCCTGCCATCCCAACGTTTTATAGAACTGACGGCTTCGGTCGAGGTCGCTTACCCCTAATGTGACAAAACTTATAGTCTGCTTCATAAAATCAACTCCTGCATGCTATTGCCTTCTAAGCAAGTGAGGATGATATACATAAATTAATGCTTAAGAAGGATTTCTATTTAAAACAGCTCGCCTTATTCTGCTAACAAAGTAGCAATGGCGGATTTAGCATTACACTGCGCTATTACTTCTGCTAACTGTAATTCAGCCAATTTATGTTTGATGGCCTCAGTACCATTGAAGTCAAACACTTGATAATATTTTTTGGCAAAGGTAATGAATGAAAAAGTTGTAATCAGAGTTTTCTAATAGCCTTCTTTCTGGCGCAAAGACGTTTCTGATGACAACTAAAAAGCTTAGCCTGTCAGCTTTCCAGCTGAGGTTTCATAATTTTCTCCAGCCAAGCCATAAAGACTTGAACTCGCTTAGGCACATGGCGACGGTTACCATAGAGCAATGTTACTGGTAACGAGGGTGCTTGGAATTCGGGCAATATTTCAATCAAATCATGGATGTCAACCTGAAGGGCACCTTCAATACCTTGCGCTTGGCCGCGCGGCGACTCAACGATTATGGCAGGATTGTCAATTTCTCCACCAGCGCCATTGCCCTAGCCCTGCCGGGCTATGCTATTTACAACGCGTCGAAGGCAGCAGTCGAAGCGCTGTCCCAGACCTTTGCCAAAGAACTGCGGGGTAAATACATCACGGTAAACTGCATCGCGCCGGGACCGACCTGCACCGATTTGTTTTTGGAAGGTAAAACCGAAGAGCAAATCTGGCAGCTTGCCAAACTGTCGCCCTTGGAAAGGCTGGGTTCACCGGAAGAAATCGCCAATGTTGTCAGTTTTCTGGTTGGCCCGGACGGCGGCTGGATAAACGCGCAGGTTTTGCGAGCCAACGGCGGCATTGTGTAACAGGTTGAAAGCGCCGGGTATCTATACCGATGACATGGAAAGCCGGTGGCGGCCCATCACCGACGCGGTGCATACGCAAGGTGGCAGGATCTTTATGCAGCTTTGGCATTGCGGCCGGGCATCCCATAGCAGTTTTCACGGCGGCGAGCCGGCCGTAGCGCCGTCGGCGATCGCGATCAATGGCGACTATATCCACACGCCGAACGGCAAAGAAGTTTACGAGACGCCCCGTGCCTTGGAGACAGATGAATTGCCTGGCATCGTCGAAGACTATCGCCGCGCCGCCGAACGGGCCAAACAAGCCGGGTTTGACGGTGTGGAGATTCACTCCGCCAACGGCTATTTGCTGGATGAGTTTCTCCAGTCGAAAACCAACCGCCGCACCGACCGCTACGGTGGCAGCATCGAAAATCGTTACCGCTTGTTGGGCGAAGTGGTCACCGCGATCAGTACCGTATGGCCGACGCATCGAATCGGCGTCAAATTATCGCCGAATGGTGTTTTCAACGACATGGGCTCGTCGGATTACAGGGAGCAGTTTAGCTATGTCGCACAACAACTCGACCGGCTCGATTTGGCTTATTTGCATGTCATGGACGGCTTGGCTTTCGGCTTCCATGAATTGGGCGAACCGATGACCCTGGCCGACTTTCGCCAACTGTTTCACGGTCCACTGGTGGGTAACTGCGGCTATGACCAGTTCAGCGCGGAAACCGCTATCGCCGAGGGTCATGCCGATTTGATCGCTTTCGGTCGACCGTTTATCAGTAATCCGGATTTGGTTGAGTGCTTCGCAACGGATGCGGCGTTGAACCCGCCTGCGGACATGAAAGATTGGTATTCGCCAACCGGCAGCTTGGGTTATACCGATTTTCCTAGCTTGCACGACTAGCCTCCTTTTACCGGCATAGGTATCTACACAACTTTTTTACAATTTAGAATCAATGAGTTGTAAAACCATTTTACTCCCTCTCCTGCTGGATACCTTCATGGATGCAGGTAGTAGGGTACCAACAGTAGGCGCTTCGCTTAATGCGCCTACTGTTGGTAGGCGACGCATGGAGCAGTTGCCGAGAAGGAGCTAATAGACTTGTGTAGATACTTATGCTTTTACCAGAGTAATCGAAGCGACCTGCGACACCAAAACTCTTTCAGGGAATATCGGTTTGGTATGTGGATTAGTTTAACGAATACTTAAACCATACAGGGTTGTCAATGCACCGTCGTAAATTGCATCTGCTGCTGCACGTACTGAAACACCACATCGGCCCGGGCCTCGATGTCTTCGTTAGAGAAATCATCAGGCATTCCGGCCAGCAGTTGGTCAATGATCGCTGCCTTCATTTGCGCCTGAGTTGAAGCCTTGTCGCGCAAGTTACCCAAGACCTGTTGATGTTGAACGATGGTGTCCATCAGATCCTGAGCCACCTTTTTTATCTTGGTAATGTCGCTCTTGGTGATGGCGTCTACATCCTTTGATAACAAATCAAACACGGCCAGTGCCTTATCATCTTTGAAGCCCTCGCGAATGTAGCGCTTTTCTTCGTCATTCAGCGCCTCATGGGTCTTGAACAACTCCTCAAAAACCCGCTGAATTTCGGCGTCGTCTTTATCCTGGTTGTATTCGGCGATAATTTCCTGATAACGCTTGAGCAAGTCGATGCGGGTGGGGTTCAGCTTTAGCATGGCTTCCAGCCGGGCTTCTATGCGCTCTTGAAGATCCAGTATTGTCTTGGCCTTGTAGGGTGATTTCTCAAACTCGATGCGCAGACGCTCAAAATCGATGCCGGATAAGTCGTACTGCTTTGGCGAACTGTTAACTTGATTCTTCGGCGCAACCTCCAGCGCAGCATCAATCACCCCGCGAATATCCTGGATGATCGCGGTAATGTCGACCTTGGGCCTGGGCTTTTGCAACAGGTTGTATAAGGCGCTGATCGCACTATCCTGGGGTTCATAGGCAAACAGACCTGAGTGGGGAAATAAGCCGCGGAAACGGTCCGCTACATCCTCAGCCAGCACCAAAAAAGTCTTTTTGCTTTCCGCTGATTTGCTCACCGCATTTTGCGCATCTAACAACGCCTGCCAGCTTTCACTACCTTCTCTGGCACGGATCAACACATCCAAATCAAAATTCACCGAAGCAAGGTGCGCGCGCACTTTGTCGATGGCAGATTCGTACTCCAAGAGTGCTTTTTCTTCATCAATAAGCGGGTCGGTGGGGTTTTCTTTACCGCCTTGGGCATAAGTCGCCAGGGCTTTGCGCAAGCTTTTCAGCATACCGTTGTAGTCGATGATCAAGCCGTTTTTCTTGTTGGCTGCCACCCGGTTGACGCGGGCGATGGCCTGCATCAACGTGTGACCTTTCATCGGCTTGTCCAAATACAGCGTCGCCAGCGACTTGACGTCAAAGCCGGTCAGCCACATCGCACAAACCACGGCAACCCGGAAAGGGTGCTTGTTGTCCTTGAAGCATTCGTCGATGGCCTTGCCGTCAATACCTTTGGACATGGCCTCGCGGTAAGGCACCATGTCGATACCTTCGGCGGCAAAATCTTTCACTTCGTTCTGCTCGGGGCTGAAGATCGGGCGAATCTGGGTGTCCGCCATCCAGGCAATCTGTGCCCGCAGCCTGGTGACATAGGCTGTTTCAGGTTTGCCCGCTTTCGCAAAATGCGCCTCTTCTTTATCTAAAAGCCCACGCAAAACCACAATCTTGTCGTCCCACTTGAGCTGAATGCGCTGAGTCATCTTGGCGCAGGTGACCTTGTCGATACAAACCATGATGGCTTTGGCATTCCCGCCGTACTTGGGCGGATCACCCGCCTTGCTTGGCGCCTCCATCAAACGCCAGCGCTGATGATAGTGCTCGACAAAATCGGTGGCGACATCATTCAGGTGGGTATCGGAAGTTAACACCGGGTATTCTCGCGCCAGTTCGCGATAAAGTTTTTCTTCCTGCTCCTCGGACAGTTCACCTTCCTGGCGAGCGGCATCAATACGCGCGGCGATACGGGCGTTTAATTCTTCGTCGACAATCTTTAGCTTTTCGCCGCGATTTTCGTAATACAACGGCAAGGTTGCGCCATCCGCCACAGCCCGTTGAAAGTCGTAAATGGAGATGTACGGACCAAACACCTGCTCAGTAACGCTACGTTCCGGCCCGTCGATTAACGGCGTGCCGGTAAAGCCAATAAACTTGGCTTTGGGCAGTGCCATGCGCATATTCAGGGCTAAGCGCCCGTACTGGGTTCGATGGGCTTCGTCGGACACCACGATAATGTCGTCACGATGGTTCCAGGCATCGTGGACCCGATTGCGGAATTTATGGATCAGGCTAAAGACATAGCGCCGATTTTGATCGCGCAGTAAACGCTCCAAACCTTCCGCGCCGGTGGCTTTGTCGCCTTTATTGGTCGAAACACCGCAGCCAACGAAGGTTTTGTGAATTTGATCGTCCAGCTCTTTGCGGTCGGTCAACAGCACGAAGGTATAGCCCGCCGACACAGTGCGATGCACCTTCTGGCAGAAAAACACCATCGAGTAACTTTTGCCGCTGCCTTGCGTATGCCAAAACACCCCCAACTTGCCCGCCAGCACTGCTGGATTGGCGTGACCTTCTTTGAGCCAATCGATGGCACGATTAACACCCATGAACTGATGATTGCGCGCGACAATTTTCACCGTCTGCTCTTCGCTGCTGTCAAACAGCGTGAAGTTTGCCACGATGTCGAGCAGAGAAGTCTTTCTGCACAAGCCTTGCAACAGGATCGGCAAAATAGGTTTGAGCGGTGGTTCGTCATGTTTCGGTGCAGGATCAGGATCATCTTCGTTCTGCCGTTTCCAGCGATAAAAATGATCCCAAGTGCTGGTGATCGATCCATAACGCGCATCAAGGCCGTTAGATACGATCACCAGCGCGTTGTAGTGGAACAGCTGCGGGATGGTGTCCTTGTAATCGGTGTAGTTGTCGTCGAACGCCGCCTTCAAGCCTTTGTCATGGCGTTTTAGCTCTATGAACACCAGCGGCAGGCCATTGACGAATCCTACCAAATCGCAACGGCGCTTAAATGGCCCGTTTTGCACCCACAGTTCACGCACCACGACAAAATCGTTTTCCTTTGGCTTGTCGAAGTTGATGACGCTGATATGCACATCATCTGCAGCTTCTCCGCTAGGCGACTTTAAGGTGATACCATCGCGTAGCAATCGCCATTTCTCGGCATTATGCTGGCGCAAGTTCTTGGTCGGATCGGCATCCAATAACAAATCTCGGGCATGGTGTAACTTGGAACGGCCAGCTTCAGTGGCAGCCAGTCTGGGATTCAGCTTGGTCAGCGCCTTATCCAACTCACGCACCAAGACCACTTCGCTTGCATCCTTGCGTCCCAGCAGCGACTTAGGGCCAAAAGTCTCGGCGTTGAAGGCGTAGACCGAGCGCCAGTCTAATGCCTGCTCAAACAGCTTAGCGGCGGGTTCCTGGACGTTGTTGTCTTCTGAATGTTTGTCGTTTGCCATGCCTTATATCCTTAACTTGATTACTGATGGTTACCGACGCTTCGGCACAGCAACGATTCCCTCTCCCACCGGGAGAGGGTTAGGGTGAGGGGATCAATATAAGGCATTTTCATTAATTTAATTCTCCTCACCCCGACCCTCTCGGCAATTGCTCCTGCATTGCCCTACTACCCCACATCCCTGTGGGTATCCAGCAGGAGAGGGAGTATTTACGACAACCAATCGAATCGCCTCCAAAACCGCATCCAATTCTTGTAAAACCTCATTGTTCCAAAAACGCACAACCCGGTACCCCATTTGCTGCAAATACTGGCTGCGCAGCTCGTCGTATTCCTGCTGATCGGCATGTTGCCCACCATCCAGCTCGATGATGAGCTTGGGTTCCAGGCATAAGAAATCCGCGATATAAGGCCCTATAGTCTGTTGCCTGCGAAACTTACAGTTCAACAATTGCCTATTTCTCAAGCGATTCCACATCAAACGCTCGGCATCGGTCTGGTTTTTACGTAATGCTCTGGCAAATTCTTTCATATCATTTTGATTCGCTTAGCTTAGCTCAAGAACAACTCCCTCTCCCTCAGGGAGAGGGCTGGGGTGAGGGGATCAAATAACGCATTTTCCTTATTTTAATTCTCCTCACCTACCCTCTCGGCAATTGCTCCTGCATTGCCCTACTACCCCACATCCCTGTGGGTATCCAGCAGGAGAGGGGATTGGTGCTGCGCGCCAGATTGATTTTGGTTCATGCTCAGTTATCTGTGTGTCGGCGTCAACATCAAACATCACTTAAACCCGTATCGCGCCAGACATCAGTTTGGGGAGTAGTTCGTCACGGGCTGCCGACAGCAGATTATTTGTCTTCGCAAGTGTCTCCACCTGGGTAAAGATTGGCCAAATAATAGCCTGAAACTCTTTTCGTATATCTGGAGACGGTTCAATTAAAGATAACGCAGCAATATTAACTCGCCCAAGCTCAGTTTGATTGGTAGCGCCAACACCCATAGTTGAAAGTAGCGGCTCTAGTTCAAGTAACGCAACTCCAAAATATCCAAAGCATTCAGTGTCCAAAGGTCGAACAATAGTGACATGCGTGTCAGCGGTGCAATTCGGTATTTCGGACCGGACCTGAGCAACACGCCCAAGGGTTCCTGTACCAGTAGAGTTAATCAATATATCGCCGACTTGCAATAACCGCTCAGGCTTAACCTCTTTAGATTGTCTGCGTGCGGCAGCCAGACTCAATAAACCACCACGAATGCACTTTTGATTTATAACCAGCCCCGGCGCTGCATCATCATACTTTGGCGTTATCCCGCGGCTCAAAAAGGAAGTCATCTCACCCACAGAACACATGCGCCACCCTTCCGGCAAACCATCCTGCCATTTCACCAACTCATGACCAGGAAACCGCAGATTGACGAACCACTCGCGGTACAGCAACCGCGCCGATTCTTCGAGTAAGGTGATGCGGCGATGGTTGGTTTCGATTAAATCGTCGTAGTTAGAAAGGATTTCAACGATTCGAGCTTGCAAGTTGAGTTCCGGATATTCAACTGGAAGAGATCTCAGTATGCCAGTATTCAAATTCAACATTGTTGCGCCAACAGCTTTACCTTCGATCCATTTCAGTATGTGCGCTTGACCAAGGTAGTAAAAAAACCATTTTGGCAAAATCTCTACTGGAGGTATCGAAATTTTCAGACATCCCGTCCCGCAGAAAAAACCAACTTGGTTTTTGTCAACAATTGCACGCTTACTGATTTCTCCTCGTCTAGGAAAAATAATGTCACCTTCAGCTAGCAAGTGCCGCCCTAGCTTATTTGCTAAAACTTCGTCGATATAGGAGACTCTGTTTGTAGAGATTCGGTCGTTGACTATGTCTTGAGGCATAACAACAGGTATACCGTCTTTTTTGTAATCGGATTGATGTAGTTGCGAACCAAAAGGGCCTGTTTGCACCTTACCCCCGGAATGATCACAGATCGCTCCCAAAGTTGATGACATCATTCAAGTAACTCTACAAAATTGCGGCTAATTCGTCCTGATAGCTCTAAAGCTTTCTCGTTCAGTTCCGCCATCTCACTATGAATTTCCATCATGCGCGTCCTGAACGCCTCGCCGTCATCATCATCTTCGACACTCAGCGCGACGCCGACATAACGCCCCGGTGTCAGCGAATAATCGTTGACGGCAATCTCGGCTTGAGTGACCGCCTTGCATAAGCCGGGCACATTTTCGTACAAGCCATGCGGAAAACGGCTCAGCAGCCAATGGCCTTGGGCGATAAAGTAACCGGCACGCTTGCAGGCGTCCACGGCTAGATCGCGCACGGTGGGTTTTTCACGTTTTTTCAGGTCGCGAGGCAGCAAGGCTTTCTTGGCTTCGCGGGCACTATCAAAGGCCAAGCCGGGCCACTGGCGGGCGCGCAGGCTTTTTTCTGCCAACTCCAGCAACTTGAGCACCGACTTGTGGCGAGCTTCCAATTCCGCCAGCGCGGTTTTTAAGCTTGGGTTAAAGGCTTCGAGGCGGTTTTGCATGGCTTTGCGCGCGGAAAAATCCGCATCCTGGCCCAGCGCTTTGATGGCCGATAGTTCTTTGCTTACGGCATGCAACAAAGCATCCAGCGTGGTTTGGCATTCGGCATGTTGCGCTTGCAGGTCGGCTAGAGCGCTGCGATAGTCTGCAAGCAGTTCGTCGCTCAGGCCATGATCATCGCCCAATTTGTCGCGCACGGCGGCAACGGCGTTGCTGTCTTCGGTCAGTTTGCTGAGAGCGGCCAGATCAGCGATTAAGCTTTCGACCATCTGCTGATCGGCGCTTAAGCGTTCTGGTAATGTCGCCAGCTTTTGGCCGACCTGATGTTGATAGCGTGCCAGCAGCTCAATAAACTTGTGATGTTCCCCGCGATACAGCCAGGCAATCGCATTAAGGTTAGCAAGCTGTTCGTCGGTAAACACATGCGAGCGGGCAGACACCACGGTGTAAACGTTGCGGGCGTCGATCATCAACACCGTGTTGAGCAGGTCGGCCGGTTTGCCTTTGTCGTAAAACCACAGCGTACACGGCAAGCTGCGGGTATAGAAGAATTTGGGGCCGATGGACATCATCACGTCGACATGGCCGGTTTCAACCAGCTTCTGGCGAATGTCACGGTCTTTGTTGCCTGCATCCGAAGCGCTGGAGGCCATGACGAAACCGGCACGGCCACTGGCGTTTAAATAGCTGTAGAAGTATTGAATCCACAGACTGTTGGCATTGGAGATGTTTTCGCCTTCGCCGCCGTTTTTACCTTTGCTTTTGCCGGTTATGCCCGGCAGGCCAAAAGGTAGGCGGCCCGTTTGGTTTTCGCCGACTTGGCTTTTAATCTTGGCAACCTGCACGCCATCGACATTGAAGGGCGGATTGGCCATTACGAAGTCGCAAAGGCCGACCAGTTGATGATGGTCTTCGTAGAAAGTGTTGCCGATGCGGATTTTGCCTTCCAGCCCATGCACGGCCAAGTTCATCCGCGCTAGTTTGCTGTTGAGGTCGGCTTTTTCCTGTCCGTAGAAGGTTATGTCTATGTCGTGGGTGTTCTGGTGACAAACGTCTTCGATGAAGTGGCCGGTCTGCACAAACATGCCCGCCGAGCCGCAAGCCGGATCAAGCACGGTGCCGTGGTCGGGCTCGATAATGTTAACAATCATCCGTACCAGACTGGGCGGTGTAAAGAACTCGCCACCTTCCTGAGCGCCGCTTTGGGCGAACTGGTTGAGGAAGTATTCGTAAATGCGCCCAAACACGTCACCCTTGGCTTGCGCGAGCACCGGGCTGTTGAAGATTTTGACCAGTTCCGCCAACAAATCGCGCTCCAGCCCGAGATAATCCTTAGGCAAGGCACCAGCCAATAACTTGTTGCCATTTTGATCGGTGACGGAATCTTCAATGGCAATCATCGCGTCGCGGATCGCTTCGCCGACATTGGTGCCTGCAGGCAACGCAGCCAGATAGTCGTAGCGCGAGGTTTCAGGCAGGTAAATGGCAGCTTTGCCCTGAAAGCCGAGTTTGATGCGCTCTTCACGCAGGGCACCGGTCGCGCGGGCCGGAATGTCTTTCTCCACATCAGGCAGCAAGGCATTGAAACGCGTGGTGGCATGACGTAGGAAGATCAGCCCAAGCACGGGCATCGAGTATTCGTTGGCGGTGAGTTTGGAATTAGCACGAAGCTGGTCGGCCGCTTCCCAAAGGTCGTCTTCGAGTTGTTTGAGTTCTTGATAATCCATTAAAGACGCCATAAAAAAAATTCGAGGTAACCGAACGAATGTGGTTACCTCGAATTAAAAAACATGAATGTTAAATGTTCAAGTTGGAAGGACAATTATCGAATTTTCCCTTAACTGCGTGACATCATTAATTATTCAGTACAACAATTCCCCCCTTCTCCAGCGGGAGAAGGCTGGGATGAGGGGAATATAACTGATTAATTTTAATCTCCTACCCCAACCCTCTCGGCAATTGCTCCTGCATTGCCCTACTACCCCACATCCTTGTGGGTATCCAGCAGGAGAGGGAGCAAAGGCGCCGAAATTTGATATGCGATGAGTCTATGAGATCTGACCAGCATCCAACAGCTACACATCCAAATTAGTCACATCCAGCGCATTCTTCACGATGAAATCCCGACGCGGCTCAACCACATCGCCCATCAGCGTAGTAAAAATCTCATCGGCGGCGATAGCGTCTTCAATCCTGACTTGCAGCAATCTGCGATTGTTAGCATCGAGCGTGGTTTCCCAGAGCTGTTCCGGGTTCATCTCACCTAGGCCTTTGTAACGCTGTATATGCTGGCCTTTTTTGATTTCGCGCATCATCCATTCAAATGCGTGTTTAAAGCTGCTGACGGGCTGTTTTCTTTCGCCCATTTGCATAAATGAGCCTTCGTTAAACATACCGGCAGTTTCTTTGGCGTATTGCGCGATTTGTTGGTAATCCTTGCCGTTAAAGAAGGTACCTGGCAGCACAAAGGTTTTGGTTGTGCCGTGTAAACGTTTACTGACCACCACGGAGAACTCAGTCGCTGATTTGTAATCCAACGTCACTTTAAATACTGCTTTGCTCTCGCACTCGTGCAGTTGTTGTTCCAACTTGGTTAGCCAAGCTTGCAGGAGCTCAGGGTCTTGTTTATGTTCGTCGCCGATAATATCCAAGGCAGTAATGCACTCCAGAAATACATCGTCGTAGCGTCTGGCTAATCGGTTAATTACGCTGACGACACCGGTGAACTGTTTCGCCAATTTTTCCAAGCCCTGGCCTTGAATCGGCGGTGTAGTTTCTTCTGTAAACAACTGCGCTTTATCCAGTGCCAATTGGATCAGGTATTCGTTTAATTGCGCATCATCTTTTACGTAATGCTCTTGCTTGCCTTTTTTGACTTTGTACAACGGCGGCTGAGCAATGTAGATGTAGCCTTTTTCGATAATTTCCGGCAATTGACGGTAAAAGAACGTCAGCAGCAAGGTTCTGATGTGCGAGCCGTCGACGTCCGCATCGGTCATGATAATGATGCGGTGGTAGCGTAATTTAGCCAGATTGTATTCATCTTTGCCGATGCCGCAACCCAGCGCGGTAATCAAGGTGCCGACTTCTTCTGAAGAAATCATTTTATCGAAGCGGGCTTTCTCGACGTTGAGGATTTTACCTTTGAGCGGCAGAATCGCTTGCGTGCGTCTGTCACGGCCTTGTTTGGCCGAACCGCCCGCAGAGTCCCCTTCCACCAGGAACAATTCAGAGAGTGCAGGATCTTTCTCTTGGCAATCAGCGAGTTTTCCAGGCAAACCAGCAATATCCAGAGTGGTTTTGCGGCGGGTCATTTCGCGGGCTTTACGCGCGGCTTCACGGGCACGAGCAGCGTCAACGATTTTGCCGACGATGGCTTTGGCTATTTGCGGCTTTTCCAGCAAAAATTCCTGCAGCTTCTCGTTCATGGTTGATTCCACCAGCGGTTTAACTTCTGATGAAACCAGTTTGTCTTTGGTTTGCGAAGAGAACTTAGGATCTGGTACTTTCACGGACAATACAGCCGTTAAGCCTTCGCGCGCATCGTCGCCCGTGGTTTGTACTTTTTCTTTTTTCGCCAGACCGCTGGATTCGATGTACTGGTTGATGGTGCGCGTTAACGCACCTCTAAATCCGGCCAAGTGACTGCCGCCATCCCGTTGCGGAATGTTATTGGTGTAACAAAAAACGTTTTCTTGGTATGAATCATTCCATTGCATCGCGACTTCTACAGTCACGCCTTCTTTTTCTGCGACGAAGTGAAATACTTCTGGGAATAACGGTGTTTTGTTTTTATTAAGATGTTCAACAAAGGCACCGATGCCACCTTCAAATTCAAAGACATCTTTTCTGTCGCTACGCTCATCTTCAAGACTGATACGCACACCGGAATTCAAGAATGATAATTCACGAAGCCTTTTAGCCAGTATGTCGTAATGAAATTCGACATCGGTAAAAGTTTCCGTGCTTGGTTTGAAATTGATCTTGGTTCCAGATCCATCTGCCGGACCAAATGCCGCTAAAGGTGCCACCGGTTCACCCATGTGATAGCTTTGTTTATACAGTTGACCGTTTTTACGCACTTCTAGGTGTAAGTCTTCGGACAAAGCGTTTACTACCGATACACCCACACCATGCAAGCCACCAGACACCTTGTAAGCATTATCATCAAACTTACCGCCGGCATGCAGTACGGTCATGATGACTTCAGCGGCGGAACGGCCTTCTTCTTTATGAATATCAACAGGAATGCCTCGACCATCATCAGATACAGATACCGAGCCATTATTATGAATTACAACATTAACTCCCTTGCAGTATCCGGCTAATGCTTCATCGATGGAGTTATCGACCACTTCAAATACCATGTGATGCAGACCGGAGCCGTCATCAGTATCGCCGATATACATGCCTGGGCGTTTCCGCACCGCATCTAAACCTTTTAACACCTGGATATTGGTACTATCGTATTGATTGTTGTTACTCATGATGCTCCGATTTCCTGTTTAGCTTGAGTGTTCCACGTGGAACACTGCACTTGATCTATCGTTCCATGTTTCACGTGGAACATTTTAGAATTCTTAATATTTGTTAAATCACCAAATTCAGCAACTTCTGTAGCTGTAATGAATGCCTGACAATCGATTAAGTTTAAATAGTCGAGCAATTTGCTTCGGTTGATTACGTCAAGCTCTGCCGAAAAATCATCAATTAAGATGCAGATACCGCGCTGCTGTTCGTTAATGATTAGCTGGACTTGAGCGAGTTTTAAACTCAGTACCAATAATTTCAACTGGCCGCGTGACACAAAGTCTTTTGCCAATCTGTTATTTATTAATAATTGAAAATCGCCACGGTGCGGTCCGCTATGGGTAAAGCCGTAACGAAGATCTTTATCTAAGTCTTCAGCTAAAGCTTGCTCTAACAATTTAGACTCATCCCAGCCTGATATAAATCTTAAGCCGATATTTTCTACGTCAAGAAACTTACCGATAATCTGCTTAAAAACTGGCAATAATTTATCGGTGTATTGCTGCCGATATTCACTGACTATTGTACCGTAAACAGCCAGTTCTTTATCCCAAACATTGATGTGACGGGCTTGCTTGGTTTTTAACAATGCGTTTCTTTGCGATAACGCTTTTTTAAATTTTCGCCAAGTAGGTAGAAACTGTTCATCGTTGTTAAATACCCCCCAGTCCAGAAATTCCCTTCTTAACTGTGGACCTGCATCGAGCAATTCATAACTTTTTGGATGAATAATTTGTAAAGGCAACGCGCTGACTAAATCAGCGCGATTTGTAGAGGTCTGTTGATTAATTCGAGAAGAAAAATGCTTACCGTCCATTTGCACACCCAACTGACCTTGGTTGCCGTTGGCTAGTTCTATCTGTGAGGCAACAATTAGCTCAGGATGTTCAAAATTAATAACCGATTTTATAGACGTGGCGCGAAAAGATTTAGCTCGACCCAGAATAAAAATAGCTTCAATGATCGAGCTTTTACCGCTGGCATTATCGCCATAAATAAAATTAATGCCCGGCGATGGTAAAAAAGATTGTTTTTGGATATTTCTAACTGCGTAAATATCCAGCTTTAACAATGTCATGGTGCAGTGGTTACAGCCTCATCGGCATAACGACAAATTTGTAAATAGAATCATTGGGTTCATCAATAATGCAACTGCTGATGTTACTGGCAATAGTCAGTACGGCAAGTTCAGAATCTAAGTTAGACACAGCATCCAACAAATACTGCGCGTTAAAAGCTATTGTTAGGGGCTCACCTGTATATTCAATAATCAATTCTTCTTCAGCTTCATCATGCTCTGGGTTATGAGTGCTGATGCGCATGCTGTCCGACGTTATATCAAGCGTTACGCCTTTGAATTTTTCATTGGATAAAATGGCAACGCGAGTCAGGGCTTCTTTGAACAATTGTTTTTGAATATGGATTTGATTCAAAAATTCTTGGCCGAATACTTTACTGAAATCAGGATATTTGGCATCAACCAATTTTGCAGAAAACACCAGGTTGTTGATAAAAATCCGCACATTGCTGCTGGAAAATTCAACTTTCAAATCAATATCAGGATTATCTAACAGCCGATTTAATTCTTGTACGCCTTTTCTAGGCATGATGATGCGTGCTTCAAATCCTGCCGGTTGTTCCAATTGATCTTCAAAAACGGCTAAGCGGTGCCCATCAGAGCCTACTAATTTCAATCTGCTGTTAGATATATTTAGTAACAAGCCATTGAGATAGTAACGAACATCCTGATTGGCCATGCAAAAAATAGTTTTTTCCAACGCTTTTTTAAGCTGCCCGGCATTGATAACAAAATGATGTTCCAATTCCGATTCGGAAAATTCAGGATAATTTTCTGCAGGTAAACAACTTAAAGAAAAACGGCTCCGATTAGAAAGGATTTTGACCTTATCATCTTGTAGCTCCAGTTTTATATCAGCGCCATTGGGCAATAATCGGCAAATATCTAAAAACTTTCTTGCAGGAACGGTAATTGCGCCTGATGTGGCATTGGCTACATTAACTTTAGCGATGATCTGAATTTCCAAATCCGTGCCGGTTAACGTTAACTGATCGTTTTCCATTACCAAGAGCACATTGGACAAAATGGGCATGGTTTGTCTTTTTTCTATCACGCTGACAATTTGCTGCAGCGGACTTAGAAGGTCTTCTCTATTAATAATAAATTTCATAAAAGATTATTTTCTATTTTTACTATTAGCTTAGTTAATTACTGTTAATAACTACTTTTTGTACTTTAAAATCAAAAAGATAGGGTGTTCATGTTGATGTGTTAAACCTGGTAAGCTGCCTGTGTACAGATTGTGGGTAAATAGGCCTTGTTAACAACAAGCGCATTTATGCACAGGTTACTCAATGCTAATGTGACAGGGTTCTTAACAGGTTGGAATAATCTTCAGCAACCTTGCTGTCAGCCTCTTTAAGCTCTGCAATGCGTTTACATGCATTCATTACTGTCGTGTGATCTCGCCCACCAAAAGCATCGCCTATTTCTGGAAAGCTGTGTGAGGTTAGTTCCCTTGCTAAACACATTGCCATTTGGCGAGGACGAGTAATTGACTGTCGGCGATTTTTAGAAGATAAGTCGGCAACTCTAATTTTGAAATATTCAGCAACCGTTTTTTGAATATTATCGATATTAACCAATTTATCCTGTAAAGAAATCAAATCATGCAAAGCTTCTTTGGTAAATTCAGTCGTGATTTCCTTGCCAGTGAACTGCGCGTTAGCAATGACTCGTCTAAGGGCGCCTTCAAGATCACGGACATTAGAAGGGATTCTTTTAGCCATAAAAAAAGCGACTTCTTGCGGCAACTCCACGTTAACCAATGCTGCTTTATTCATTAAAATAGCTGCACGAGTTTCCAGGTCAGGTGGCTCAATAGACACCGGCAAGCCCCAGCTAAATCTTGATTTCAAACGGTCTTCGAGACCAACGATTTCTTTGGGGTACTTATCACAGGTCAAAACGACCTGATGCTTTTTTTCTAAAAGCGTATTAAATGTATGAAAAAACTCTTCTTGTGAACGTTCTTTGCCGGCAAAAAACTGAATATCATCAATTAACAGCACATCAATGCTTCGGTAATACTCTTTGAAAGAATTAATGGCGTTTTGTTGCAAAGCCCTGACCATATCCTGGACAAACTTTTCTGAGTGCAAATAAACAACCGTTGCTGAAGGATTATGTTGTAAAACAGCATTGCCGATAGCGTGCATTAAATGCGTTTTGCCCAATCCTGAGCTTCCATATATAAGCAAAGGATTATAAGCCTTGCCGATATTCTCAGAGACTTGCATAGAAGCCGCACGCGCTAATTGATTCGATTTGCCTTCAACAAAATTATCAAAGGTGAATGCTTTATTTAAAAAATTGGGTCCCGCTTTTTTTCCATCTGCAGCTTTGGGTACCTTAGCAATCTGGGGAGTGACACTTCTCGAGCCTATTTCAAAAATCAAATCTAATGTGCCATTAGAAAATTCATGAATAGCATCTGCAAGCTTTGCAAAATAGTGCTCTTTTACCCAATCCAGTACAAAACGGTTGGGGGCTAGCAAGGTCAATTGTCCATCAGCTTCTTGGGCTTGCAGTGGACGGATCCAGGTACTGAAATCGGATGCGGAGATTTCATTTTCTAATTTTGCCAGGCAATTAGTCCAAATAGCGCTCATTAATAATTATAACTTTCTGATTAATTTGATTAAATAAACTGCGTGCAATCTGTGTAATGCAACCAAGCGGAAGCCTACGGAATTGACAGGGGTAGTGCTTTATCTTATCATCCGCTGTCTTTTTTATCCGTTTTTGTTAATGCCCGTTTTATCTCGTTTATTTTAAGGAACAAGTGCAATGAAAAGAACCTATCAACCCAGCAAAATCAAACGCGCTAGAACTCATGGTTTTCGCGCCAGAATGGCAACCAGAAATGGTCGTAAAGTACTTAATGCTCGTAGAGCAAAAGGCCGCGCCAAATTAACTGTTTAGTTGACAATGACCTAACCGAGGAGTCTTTTAGTTTTCCTCCAAAGTTAAGGTTAAAAAAACCAATTGAATACAAAAAGGTATTTTCCAAGCCCGTAAAATCATCTGATCAGTATTTTACGTTGCTAGCCATCAAAAATGATTTTGATCATCCAAGATTGGGCTTGGCAATCGCCAAAAAAAACATAAGAAAGGCAGTACACAGGAATGTGATTAAACGAACTGTCCGGGAAAGTTTCAGATTAAAACAACAAAATTTGGGGAGTATGGATGTTGTTGTATTGGCTCGCAAAGAAGCAATTGACGCACCTTCTCAATTACTAAGACAGTCACTGGAAAAACACTGGCTTAGGTTGGTAAATCGATGCGCTTCTTGCTCATAGCACTCTTAAAGTTTTACAAATACTTTATTAGCCCGTTGTTAGGCAATAATTGCCGTTTCTATCCCAGCTGTTCAAGTTATGCTTTAGAAGCACTCCAAGTTCATGGAGCCATCATCGGCTCCTACCTCACCCTTAAAAGATTATTGAGATGTCATCCTTTTCACGAAGGCGGCATTGATCCTGTTCCAGAAAAATTTGGTAAAAAAAATGGATAACATAAGATTTGTACTAATCGTAACTTTTGCAATGCTGGTCTTTATGCTGCAACAAGCGTGGCAAGCAGACTATGGTCCAAAACCTCAAGTTGCTGAAGTGGTAACTTCAGAAGCTGTCAGCACCAAAGAGGACCTTCCTGCTACTGCAGCCAATACTGCACAAACAGAGCAGCAAACTGGCGAAGCACCCACCGCTCCAAAGGTCGCAGTGTCAAATAATTTGATCACTGTAAAAACTGACGTTATTGCCCTACAGATAGACTTGCAAGGCGGCAGCATCACCAATTTGGATTTATTAAATTATCCTGTCGAAAAAGAAAACACTGTCGTAAACACTTTGCGCAGCTTGGTCGGGTTATCAGTTCCAGAAATCAATTCCGCACCGGTACGTTTATTTAATAATAACCAAGAAAAATTATTCCTTGCTCAAAGTGGTTTGATAGCTGCGCCAGGTCAAACAGCACCTGATCATTACACCCCCTTTACCAGCCAGCAAACCAGCTACAGCCTGCAACCCGGCCAAGATAGCCTGGTCGTGCCAATTACCTGGACTGATGGCAATGGCCTAGTCGTCACCAAAAGCTTTACCTTTAAACCGGGCAGTTACGAAATTACCCTGGCTCAAAAAGTAAGCAATCAATCGGGCAAAATCTGGAGCGGCAGACAATATAACCAACTGGTAAGAGCGCCTGATCCATCTACCGGCGGCATGTTGACCGGCGGCATGCGCGCTTATACTGGTGGCGTTATTTCTACTCTGAAAGAAAAATATAAAAAGATCAGTTTTGATGACATGACCGATGAAAATCTGGATGTCACCAGTCAAGGCGGTTGGACGGCTATTATTCAACATTACTTTGCTTCTGCCTGGATTCCACCCGCAGAGCAAGAAAATCATTTTTATACCAAAGCGTTATCAGATGGTCGTTATGTCATCGGCTCAATTTCACCCATGACAAATGTTGAGCCCAATGCTGACACGCAATTTGTGTCGCAATTATTTGCCGGCCCAAAAATCCAGCCTATGATGGAAAAAATCGCTCCAGGCTTAGAATTAACAGTTGATTACAGCGTGCTGACAATTATTGGTAAACCTATCTATTGGTTGCTCAATCAAATTCATAGTGTGACCAATAACTGGGGTTGGGCGATTATCGGCGTCACCTTAGTCATCAAATTGCTGTTCTTTCCGTTATCGCAAGCCAGCTACAAATCAATGGCGAAGATGCGCAAAATTCAGCCGCGTCTTAAAGAACTGCAAGAGCGTTTTGCTGACGATAGACCTCGTTTCAACACTGAAATGATGGCTATGTATAAAAAAGAAAAGGTCAATCCACTGGGTGGCTGCTTACCGATACTGGTACAGATCCCCGTCTTTATGGCGTTGTACTGGGTATTGAGCGAAACCGTTGAGTTCCGCCAAACACCTTTTATTCTGTGGATTCAAGATATGTCCATCGAAGATCCTTTGTACATATTGCCGATCATCATGGGCATCACCATGAAAATTCAGCAAAGCCTAAACCCGGCGCCTATCGATCCGGTACAAGCTAAAGTGATGAAGATGTTCCCAATCGTATTTACCGTGTTCTTCCTGTTTTTCCCTGCAGGTCTAGTGCTGTACTGGGTAGTCAACAACACGCTGTCGATCTTGCAACAATGGTATATCACCAAACATGTGCTTGAAGACGATGCGCACGCTCACCATAAAGCCCATTAACAGGCTATGCTGATAAACGGCGGCACCATAGCCGCCACTGCGACACCGCCCGGTAACGGCGGTGTCGGCATCATCCGAATCTCCGGGCCTCTGGTTTCCCAGATAGCCACCCAACTGCTCAACAAAACCTTAACTCCTCGGCTAGCGCACTATTCATCTTTTGTGGATGAACACGGCGTAATTATCGATTCCGGCATTGCCTTGTATTTTCCCGGCCCCGCCTCCTATACCGGCGAAGACACCCTTGAACTACAAGGCCACGGCGGCTCAGTCGTCTTGGATATGCTGCTAAGACGAGTTCTCGCACTGGGTGCCAGACTGGCCAATCCCGGCGAATTTACCGAACGCGCCTTTCTTAACAACAAACTGGATCTGGCCCAAGCCGAAGCCGTTGCCGACTTAATCGAAAGCAGCACCGAGCAATCCGTGCGGTCCGCGCAAAAATCCATGCAAGGCGTTTTTTCGACGCAAGTAAACGAGCTGGTCGAAGAACTCACCGAACTCAGAATTTATGTGGAAGCCGCGATTGATTTTGTTGATGAAGAAATCGACTTTTTATCCGATGGCGTCGTCGAAAATCGCTTAACCAAACTGCAGCAAAAAATCGCTAAAATCCAGGCTACTGCGCAACAAGGGCGATTATTACGTGACGGCATGACTGTCGTATTGGCAGGCAAACCCAATGCCGGAAAATCCAGTCTGCTCAACGCTCTGGCCGGACACGAAGCAGCCATCGTCACCGACATCGCCGGCACTACTCGTGACGTGTTAAGAGAACGCATCCAGCTAGATGGCATGCCCTTGCATATCATCGACACCGCCGGTTTGCGGGAAAGCGATAACGCCGTAGAAAAAGAAGGTATCCGCCGCGCCCATGCAGAAATCCAAAAAGCCGACAAAGTCTTATTGCTGATCGACGCTCGCGACCCCGAAACCCAATCCATCCTCGACACCCTGCCTCAAGATATCGACATCGTTAAAATCTACAACAAAATCGACTTACTGGGTATTGCTCCCGAAATTAAACAAAGCGAACACGACACCAGTATTTACCTGTCTGTTAAAACCAGCAGTGGCATGGAGTTATTAACCCAATATCTCAAACAAAGCGTCGGCTTTAATGCTGCCGCCGATAACGTCTTTATCGCCAGAAGAAGGCATATCGAAGCCTTAAATAAAGGCCAAGAATTTGTCGAAAGCGCCATTGAGCAGCTAAAAGTCCAAGCTGGAGAACTGGTTGCCGAAGACTTAAGACAAGCCCAAAACAGCCTTGGCGAAATCACCGGCTTTGTGAGTTCTGACGACCTGCTTGGAAAAATTTTCTCCAGCTTTTGCATCGGAAAGTAAAGTAGTAAAACAAGGGAAAACAACAACCAAACAAAGGTAGTAAATTAAGGGCTTGTAGCGATACACGCCCTTTTTTGTTTTCTTATATTTGCCTTTACTTTGTCTTTTCTTACACCTATCCTACACGTGAAACTTTTCAAGGTGTCAGTAGGTGTCAGAATGAGAATAACAATTGAGAAAATCACTCGTAAGGCGGGAGATAAACAAAGCATTCGCCTTGTTTACAATTTTGGAAGCCGGACAGACGAAAACGGCAAAATAAAACACAATAGAAAGCGTAAACATTTAGACCAATATTTGCACACCAACCCAAAAACGAAAGCAGAAAAACAGCACAACATTGAAACCATGCAGCTCGTTGAGCAGATCAAAACAAAACAGCTTGCCGAATACACAAAAGGACAATTTAAGCTAATTCCAGCGCCTATTGTGTTTCATGAAACGCCGCAACCTAAAATTGTTAAATTAACCCTCAATTTAGACATAGACCAACTAGCCAAAGAGCTTTCTAAACATGGTTATCGGATTGTTGAGGCTGGCAAATGAAAATAACAATTGAGAAGCGCACCAATAAAGCAGGTGATAGGCAAAATATCCGCCTTGTGTATTGGTACGGAAGCCGGACAGACGAAAACGGCAAAACAAAACACGATAGAAAGCTGGAACAACTCGACCTATATCTATTCACCAACCCCAAAACCAAACCAGAAAAACAGCACAACAAGGAAACTTTGCAGATGGTCGAGGCCATCAAATCAAAACGCATTGCTGAAGCCGCAAGCGGTCAACATGGTTTCACCGATACCAACAAGCAAAACGCCAGCTTCTACAGCCATTTTAAGAAGGTGCAAGAAACCAAGAAAACCCAAAAAAGCAGCTCTAACTATGGCGTTTGGGAGTGCGCCCTTGTGATGCTTAGAAAATATCACCCTGATGAAAACCTGACTTTCGAGCAAATCACCGTTGATTGGTTGGAAGGTTTAAAACGATTTTTAGATACCCAGGCCAAAACAAAAAGCGGTAATTTAATCAGCAACGGCACTGCAACAAGTTACTTCAACAAAGTGAGGGCGGTTATTAATGACGCATTCGCAAAAGGCATTATCAACAAGAACCCTTTGCAGCAAGTCAAGGGCATAAAATACGAAGCCACCGAAAGAACCTACTTAACCATTGAAGAAGTCCGGGCATTGGTTAAAACCGATTGCCGTTATAGCATCTTAAAACGTGCCTTTTTGTTTAGCTGTTTGACCGGCTTAAGATGGTCAGATATTAACAAGCTGGATTGGTCAGAAGTCAGCCAGCTTGAAGGCGTTCAACGGATTACTTTTAATCAACAGAAAACCGGCACTCTGCAATATTTGGATATTACCCCGCAAGCGTTCGCATTGATGGGGGACCCGGCCACCGAAGGCCGTGTTTTTTATCCGTTAAAATACAGCGCCTACATGAATATTGAGCTGGTACGCTGGACAGCCGCCGCCGGGATCAGTAAACACGTCACCTTTCACGCTGGCCGCCACACCTTTGCAGTCAGCCTGCTTTCAAATGGCGTTGATATTTACACCGTTTCAAAACTGATGGGGCACAGCGAAGTAAAAACAACACAGATTTACGCTGATATTATCGACAGCGTTAGAAAGGACGCTATGCACAAAATCCCGGATATTGGCTTATAACTTACACACAACAATAGGAACAAAACATGGGCGAAAAATATTTTGCAGTTCAATTTTGGTCGGGCCGGAATGAAACAACAGGGGATGTTAATAAAGAAACCGGGTTAATGAATATCGCATGTGATATAGAGGTTTTTTCATTAAAAGATAAGCGTGACGAGTATGTTTTAGAGGGGGTTGAAAACATCGCCAATTTAGATTTTGATGGTAACTGTCGGGAAGTAGTTACAGAAAACCAAGCCAGACAGCTTTGCTTAGGAATGAGTGATGATGAATTTGAAGCGCATATCAATAGCGTTCTGGATAATGAGATCACTCAATTATTTAACGCAGTAATGCAAAATGATCGCGCAGCCGGTCAAATTCTGGAGCGTTACAAAAAACTTGGTGGCAGTTAGTACAACCAGATAGCCAAAGCTGGCTTATAGCAAAAACAACAAACCTATTTAACCGACCGCAAAGAAAAACTATGAACAATCAAGCCCAACAAAACCAAAATGATGATGTCATAACTGATGAATTTCTTGACAGCTTGTACGAAAAAGGGCCAGAAATCACAGAGGAGCAAATGATTAAGATAGAGGTAAATATTGGTGGCAAGTCAGCCGGAATGCGACGGCGCTTGGCGTTGGCTGTGCTAACTAAATCTATTAAAGAACTCTGTGAGGTCGGAGAAAAAGACCCAAGTATTCATGCTGAAATGAGAGAGCAGGTCGAGGCCGCTTTCGAGGATGCAAAGGCAACCTTGGAGCTTGCACAGGCGGCCCACATGCGAATGCAAATAGTTGATTGCCATATTCAAGTGGTATTAGAGTCAGCAGCATAAACCAGTTTAACCAAGCCTAGCCCGACGGGGCAAAAGTCAGCATCCTTACTGATTGGCTTGGTTTCTTTTTAAGGAATTGACGCTTTAGGAGGCGTTAAATGAACCCAAGTGAATATTGGCGCTATGCAAATAAGTATTCATTGCTTGAAGTGGCTTATTTAGTGCATGGACTAGAGCCGCAAAGAAGAAGCGCAGACCACCCGCAAAGAGTTATAAATGTTTTTAATGAAATGTGGGGTGTGTTGGTCGAGAATCAGCCAGAAATGCAGCACGAAAACATAGAACATTGGGAGTTTGGAATTGACTTTGTTCGTGGCTGGGCTGCTCATATAAACGAGACTGATTTTTTCAAGCTGGAACCCACACCAATCGAAAAGCCGTTAACCGAATCCGAGCGGGAAAAGTTGCTCAAACAAATTGGTGTTATGGCTTTGGTGTTGTCCAAGCTGTCCGGAAAGTACAAATTAGGAGAAAAGCCCAACCAAAGCCAGATTGCCAGCGCCGCCCAGGGTATTGTTGATTCATGCGAATTCACCGGCAAAAAAGGCACGGGATCAAGCGAAATTAGAGCAAGCATAGCCGCCGGTCTTAAGCTCTTACAAGATGACGACTAATTGACTTTTGCCGCTGGCAATTGATTTTGCCGGGCGGCAATACTGCTTAAAAATGTGCTTAATAATCCTTGCTACTTAAACAAGAGCAGGAATATTAAGCAATGAAAAACAACATCATCACCCTTTCAGATGTCAGCGCAAAGTTAGACATCTTGACCAATGCAGTATTGACCAACAAGCAGACATTAAGCATTGATGAGGCGGCAATCTATACCGCGTTATCAGTTTCTTATCTTTACAAATTGACATCCACCCAACAAATTCCACACTTTAAGCCGCGCGGCAAAATTATCTATTTTGACCGCTCAGAGCTTGACGAATGGTTAAGGCAAAATCGCGTCAAAACTACCGATGAAATCCAAACCGAAGCAGACAACCACGTTGCAAAGGGTGGCCGCTAATGGATCAATATAACGACAAAGTAAGGGCACTTTTAAAAGAAGCATTAACCCTCTTTCCCAACTCATTAACGCAAACCATAAAAGCATCACTTGCCAACTCTAATGGCGTTCTCAGTGCTTCAGGTGTGGCAATTACTACCAAGATCGACAACGTAAAGACAGCCGCCGCCTCGCTTGTTAATGCATTTGAAACAGAGCAAAGCAAAAGCGTGATAGGTGAATTTTGCCGCGCTGCAATTACTGCAAAAAGTGATTTAACCAGGCTGTTAAATTCGGAGCCATACAGCCCCACTATTACCGAAGCAATCGCAGAGGCTCATCAATTCATGTTCGTTATAAACCTGCTTTGGGGTGCGAACGATGAGCGTTAATAGCATTGAAGCCGCTGCAATGGCAGCATGTGCCACCGTTGGTATTACTTACAAAGCATTTCCTCCTGATGGCCTATTTCACGTTGTTGATGCGGTCGATGGAAAGCCCCGCAATGGTGCCGGGCGCATTAAGTTTTTTGCCGATGGCCTTGGTGGTGTCGCTTGTAACTGGAGAGCAGCACATACACAGGCGTTTTTTATAAATGGCACCGCCACCGCCAAACTAGACCCGGCTGAGTTAGAGCGTATCAAACGCGAACAGCAAAAACGAGAGGCTGAAAAGTTAAAAGGCTATGACCGGGCAGCCATAAAAGCTATGCAGATTTGGCAGTCCGCAAGCCTTGCACCTTCAGACCATCCCTACTTAGTAGCTAAGCAAATCAAGCCACACGGCGCACGACTAGCCG